>Ga0183097_10030_pt1 | contig 591921 bp, 540 predicted proteins | sample BioMet8_FD_128883 | JGI IMG/M metagenome (GOLD analysis project Ga0183097, IMG submission 128883) | Microbial communities from bioreactor (seeded with sewage sludge) at Lawrence Berkeley National Lab, California, USA - Biofuel... | ecosystem: Engineered > Bioreactor > Anaerobic > Unclassified ...
CGACCTGAACAACGGCATCACCATCGCGTTCAGCAAAGAGGGCACCACCACATCCTATTACGGGCAGAAGGTCACGACTTCCGCCATCGCTTCCTATGAAGCGGGCAAGGACGGCTCGAAGAAGATCCGGTATGCCGACGGCAACGCGCTTTCTGTGGATGGGAAAGGATATGCTGCCATCGACCTGAACAACGGCATCACCATCGCGTTCAGCAAAGAGGGCACCACCACATCCTATTACGGGCAGAAGGTCACGACTTCCGCCATCGCTTCCTATGAAGCGGGCAAGGACGGCTCGAAGAAGATCTGGTATGCCGACGGCAACGCACTTTCTGTGGATGGGAAAGGATATGCTGCCATCGATCTGAACAACGGTATCACCATCGCATTCGCAAAAGACGGTATGCTGACATCGTATCGCGGAATGAAAGTCTCTGATATGAAGCTTACCGGTGCGGAGATTTCCCAGAACGGCAAGAGACTCATGTATGTCGACGGCACAGAGGTGGATGTCAGCAATGATGGCAGCACGACCGTCACGCTGAACAATGGCGTGTCCATCGCATTCACCAAAGACGGAACGAAGACCTCCTACGGCAAACGGGTCATCATCACAAAGCCTGTGGCCGAATTCAGCATCACCGACACAATGAAGAGCGTGACGTACACAACTGGCTTGAAATGCAGTGTTGATGAAGCGGGATTCGCTACGGTGGTACTGCCAAATGGCATCACCTTCAGCTTTGGAAAGGACGGAATGACCACTTCCTTCATGGGACAGGTCTTTACGAAAGCAGCTCTCACAGGCTTTGAAGTCACGAAAGACGGTTCGGGGAACTTCACCTATGAGACTGGCATGAAACTGACTGTGGCTACCAACGGAACAACCAAGGTTTCGTTCCCGAATTCCCTTGCCATCGAAGTGCGGTCTTTGTCAGACATGAGCACCTCGGTTATGGGTGTCGAAGTCACGGATTCCCCGATTGCCGAATACATGTATTTGGACAATGGAAACATGGCGATGCGCTTTCAGGATCAAAATGTCTTGATTATCCTGCCGAGTGGCCAGATGGCGTACGCGCTTGCCAACGGTCTGGTGTTCGCCAACGAAGAGGACTGGATCGGTACTTTCTACGGAGACACCTTGATCAGCGAGTCCCCGATCGCCAAGTTCGTACGTTCTGCCGATGGCGGCAAGACGGTCACCTATGCGGACGGTGCTGTTCTGAACATCGCCAAAGAGGGGTGGGTCGCTGCAGAGCTTCCCAACGGGATGCGCATCGCGGCGACACCTTCCGGCTGGGAGACGAGCTACCGTGGCATTCTGGTCACCAGAGCCCCGCTTTCCGCCTACCAGCTTCAAGGGGATTCCCGCCTTTTCGGCTACGATGCTGACAATATGGCGGTTTTCCTCCAGAGCAAAGACAGCATTGACGTGGTCTTCACCAGCGGAGCGGAGATCCTTGCGGATACCAAGGGCATATATACCCTGTACCAAGGCTTGGATGTCAGCGACGCGGCGATCAGCTCCTTCAGCCTTGAAGCGGACAATTCCAAGCACATTACCTACGCAGATGGCATGAAAGCTGTCGTCTATGCGGATGGAAGCGCCGAAGTGAGTCTCTCCAATGGCTTGTCTTACGGCAAAGACGGCTTCACCTACAAAGGTGAGGTAATCACTGCGGCTGATGCCGTCAAGTATCAATACGCCGATGGCATCAGAACGATTTCCTTCAGTGACGACACCGTGGTTACCGCTGGCCCGAAGGATGTGCTCATCGCCAAGAAGGGCGCAACTGTCGCCGCTACGGAGAAACCTGCCGTCAAGGAAGAGAAACCGGCTCCGCAGCCAGTGGTTGTACCCGAAGCGAAACCTGTGGAACCGAAACCGGTGGCTGTGCCTGAAACGAAACCTGAGGAAGCAAAGCCGGTGGCTCCTGTTGCACAAACTGCGGCGAAAGCGGAACCGAAGTTCCTGTTCAGCCTCGGCGGTTCGGGAACCATCAACACCAAAGGCTTCCAGAATGTCGGATTCGACGCCCGTCTTTCGTACATCCTCACCAAAGGGTGGTATGTCGGGATTCAGAGCGGCTATTCGTTTGCTGTCGGAAGCAGCGGCGTGAACAATATCCCGTTGCTTGGTACGTTCGGATACCTCGGGAAGAACATCTATGGCGGTTTGCTCGTCGGTGCGACCTTTGCTCCGAACCAGACGGACAATGTTCTGTTCTCACTTGGCGGTTATGGCGGCCTGCGGTATGACTTCACCAAGAACGTCGGCGTGTTCGGCGAAGCAGGATTGTTGGTCAATTTCGCAAACGGCAAGATCAACGCGAAGAGTGGAGTGGTCGCGCTGGGCATGTCCATCAGATTTTAAGGTTTTTTGATTGCTTTTCTCCCCTTGTCGTATCACAATACGTCAAGGGGTTTTTTTTGAGGAGGAAAACACATGATACGTTCTGAAAGAGTGGCTTTGAAACAAAACGCGAAGCAGATGATCAAAGGGAAAATCTGGAGGATGTTTCTCGCAGCCTTGATCGTATGGGGCATCACGATGGTGCTGGATATGGGAGGAAAACCGGAATATGAGGCAGGTTTCTCCGCATTCTGCAGTTCCTTTTTCGTTCCCAGGAGAATTGTGGGGTTCCTGGGCACTTTCTTTATCCTTCCGCCATTGATGCTTGGCCTGTCGTACCTGTATCTTGATGTCGCGGGGGGCAAGGATTTCAAGATTAGCCTCATTTTTGATGGTTTTTCCGATTTCTGGCGCGTCGTGCTGATGAATTTGCTCCAGACGATATACGTTTTCCTGTGGGGATTGCTTCTTATCGTGCCTGGCATCATCAAGCTGATATCGTATAGCCAGGTGAATTTCATCCTTGCGGAAAACCATGAGATAAGCGCATCCGACGCACTGAAGGAAAGCAAACGGATGATGAACGGGCACAAATGGGAATTCTGCGTACTCCTGCTTTCGTTCATTCCGTGGGGGTTGTTGTTCTGCGTGACCTGCGGCGTCGCCGGCATCTACATTACCCCATACTTTCATACGACATTGGCCGGATATTATAGGAAGATTACCGTAAAACCACAAAGTGTTGCATAACTTGTATACAAAATAAACCGTGTTTGAGGAACTTATCGAAATCCTTTTGGTTTCTTGTTGACAAATAGACGATGTAGTCGTACTATTCTTGTATACAAGTTATCAGGAGGATTGTTATGTCATCAAAATACCATGGGGTTATCCCTGCCTTTTATGCCTGCTATGATGAGAAGGGTGACATCAGCCCGGAACGGGTGAGGTCGCTTGCGGGACACCTCCTGAAAAAGGGTGTGCAGGGCCTGTATGTCAACGGCTCAAGCGGGGAATGCATCTACCAGAGTGTCGAAGAGAAAAAGCTCATTTTGGAAAACGTGATGAGTGAGGTCAAAGGAAAGATGGTGGTCATCGCCCATGTGGCGTGCAACAACACCAAGGACAGTTGCGAACTCGCCCGTCATGCCCAAGCCTGTGGCGTCGATGCCATCGCATCAATCCCGCCGATTTATTTCCATCTTCCCGAGTATGCCATCGCCGAGTACTGGAATACCATCAGCGCTGCGGCGCCTGATACGGATTTCGTCATCTATAACATTCCCCAGTTGGCGGGAACCGCCCTGACCATGAGCCTTTTCAAGCTGATGTTGAAAAACCCGCGTGTCAAAGCGGTGAAGAACTCGTCAATGCCGGTGCAGGATATCCAGATGTTCAAGATGTACGGAGGAAAAGACTTCACCGTGTTCAACGGACCTGATGAACAGTTTGTCGCTGGGCGGATGATCGGAGCTGACGGAGGAATCGGCGGAACCTACGCTGTCATGCCGGAATTGTTCCTCAAGGCGAACGAATTGTTCATGGCGGGGAACGTCGAAGCGGCCAAAGATGTGCAATGGGCGATTGACGCCATCATCTACAAGATGTGCGAAGCGAAAGGCAATCTGTATGCGGTGATGAAGGAAATCCTCAGACGGCGTGAACACATCGACGTTGGTGCTGTGCGTTCGCCGCTTCCGCAACTGGTGCCGCAAGACGGAACCGTCGTGGACGAGGCTGCCAAAATGATCACGGCTGCGATCGGCAGATATTGCTGACAAAGAGCCTCCGGATTCCGGAGGCTTTCTTGTGTCTACATACAAACTGCATAAAAACTCAAGATTTTGCATAATGACTAGCAATAAAAGTCCCAAGTTGCTACAATCATCTGTGTCTTTTGCAAAGAGGGGTATCTGAAATGGAAAAGAAAGCGATTGATTGGGCTAATTTGGGCTTCGGTTACATGAAGACCGACTATCGGTACGTGTCCGATTGGAAAGACGGCGCATGGGACAAAGGCGGCCTGTCCAAGGACGCTGATTTCATGATTAACGAATGCGCGGGAGTACTGCAGTATTCCCAGTCCTGCTTTGAGGGACTGAAAGCATATACGACGCAGGATGGAAAGATCGTCACGTTCCGGCCAGACCTCAACGCGAAACGTATGCATGACAGTTGCGAACGTCTGTTGATTCCCACATTTCCCGAAGACCGCTTTATGGAAGCGCTTGACCAGGTGGTGCATGCCAATGCCGCATGGGTTCCGCCGTATGGTAGCGGCGCGACGTTGTATGTGCGTCCTGTCGCTTTCGGTTCCGGTTCCGTCATCGGCGTCGCTCCCGCACCCGCATATCAGTTCAGAATGTTCTGTACGCCAGTCGGGCCGTACTTCAAGGGTGGCGTGAAGCCGATTCGCCTGATGGTTTCCGATTTCGACCGTGCCGCGCCGCATGGAACCGGCCACATCAAGGCAGGCTTGAACTATGCGATGAGCATCTATGCGGGGACATTGGCCCACAAGCTTGGTTACAATGAGAACATGTTCCTCGATGCCGCCACCAGAACCTACATCGAAGAGACCGGAGGTGCGAACTTCGTGTTCGTAACCAAGGACGGAAAGCTGGTGACTCCGAAGAGCCCGTCGATCTTGCCGTCAATCACACGGCGGAGCATCGTCTACGTCGCGGAACACTACCTGCACATGCCGGTTGAAGAAAGGCCTGTGGCTTTCACTGAACTGAAGGATTTCGCCGAAGCCGGTGTCTGCGGGACCGCAGCGGTCATCTGCCCGATCGGCAGCGTCCATTGCAAGGACGGTGACATTTTCCTTCCCAGCGGCATGGATCATGCGGGAAAATACATTTCCGAGTTGTACGATACGCTTACCGGCATCCAGATGGGGCGCGTCAAAGCTCCGGAAGGCTGGATCCACGAAATCAAATGATAGGACGGGAGGTTGCTTCGGCAACCTCCTTTTTTTCCCTTATGCGTCTTCGGCTTTTTCGGCGAGAACCAGCCAACGGTCCTCCATCTCCGAAAGCTTTGCCTTGTTGTCCTCATATCGTCTGCTACGTTCGCCGAGCGTACCCAAAGCGGTGGCGCCTGCTGTGCCGAAGCTGTTCTCCAGGGTTTTTTGCTCTTCCGTAATCTTGTCGATTTCCGCGGTGAGGCTCTGGTATTCCTGATTTTCCTTGAAGGACAGACCTTTCTTTTCCTGATGGGTCCGTTTCGCGTTCTTGTCCGGTTCGTTTTTTTCCGCAGTCTCCCTGCGTGCCTCTTCCTGTTCCTGCCAGTCGGTATAGCTGCCTGGCCAGTTGGTGACCGACCCGTCAGGCTGTCCGAGAATGAATTGGTGGGTGCAGGCTTGATCGAGGAACGCACGGTCATGGCTGACGACCAAGGCGCAACCGTTGAAATCCCTGATGTAGGACTCGAGGTTTTCCATCGTCTCCATATCCAGGTCGTTGGTCGGTTCGTCCAGCAACAGGAAATTGGGGTTCGCCAGCAACTTGGAGACAAGGTACAACCGCCTGCGTTCGCCTCCTGAAAGCTTTGAGATGAACAGTCTCTGCATCTTTTCCGGGAAACCGAACAGTTCCAGAAAGCGGGCAGGGGAAACGACCTCGTCTTTGGAAAGTCGGATGCGCTCTGCGATATCCCCGACATATTCGGTGATGGTCTTTTCTTCGGGAAGTTGTCTGCCCAGTTGGTCATAGTAGCCGAAAACGGTATTCACTCCGACTTCCACCGTGCCTTCATCCGCTTTGGCGGTTCCGACAATGATGTCCAGCAACGTACTTTTCCCTGAGCCGTTTGGCCCGATCAAACCGATTTTCTCCCCTGCAAGGAAGTCATAGGAGAAATGCCTGAACAGCACGTGCTCACCATAAGCTTTGGAGAGGTTGGTCAAGGTCAACACCTTTTTCCCCAATCTCCTGTCCATGCTTCCGAACTGCTTCTGTTCCGCGGAGCGGACTTCATGTTGTTCTTCCTGCATCGCTTTGATACGGTCTTTCCGTCCGCTGTCCTTGCCGGTGCGTGCCTTCGGCCCATGTTTCAGCCATTCCAATTCGCGTCTGAGAATGCTCTTGATCCTGGCTTGTTCTTTTTCCTCCATGGAAAGACGCTCCTCCCTTCGTTGGAGGTATTCAGCGAACGAAGCGGGATGAAAATAGACGTGCCCACCATCCAGTTCCAAGATGGCTGTGGCCACCTCATCCAAAAAATAGCGGTCATGGGTGACGATGATGATGGTCATCGCGGAAGCTTTCACATATTCCTGCAGCCAGATGATGGTCTCAATGTCCAGATGGTTTGTGGGTTCATCCAAGAAAAGGAGGTTCGGTTTTGCAGCCAAAGCGCGTGCTATGGCGATTTTTTTCAACTGCCCGCCGGAAAGCGTGCTGACTTCCTGCCCCGCAAGGTCTCCCACACCGAGCTGGCCGAGCAGGGTTTGGTAATCCTGTTCAAGGTTCCACGCATCCAGAGCGTGCATCTCCCCATCAAGGGCCGCCAACTCCGTTTCTTGTGCATGCAGATACTGCTTGCGGAGCTCGATGCGTCGTCCCATTCCGGAGAAAAGGAAGGTGGAGACAGTCTGTCCTTCGGTGAACGTGATGCGTTGCGGGAGCATGACGATGTCAGTCCCCTTTTTCAGGGAAATGGTTCCTTGGTCAGGTGCGATCGCTCCGGAAAGGGTGCACAAAAGTGTGGATTTGCCGGCTCCGTTGTGCCCGACAAGCCCCACATGTTCGCCCTCGTTGAGCCCGAAATTCACATCACTGAACAGCGGCACGTCATTGACGGTTTTCGCCAGCTGTTCGACAGAGAGGATATTCATGCATGGAAATCTATCCTAAACGGCAAGGAACAGCAAGGTGATGCCGAAAACGGACAGCAACGTGAACACGATTTCTTTCGGCGCTATGTTCCTCCTGCCGAACACACCTTCCTGCAGGAGGAGAATGATCGGGCTGGATTGCGCGATGGCCGTCACCGTACCCAAAGGCGCCAACGTAAAAGCCTTCATCTCGCTGCTCATGCCGATGACAGGACCGAGAATCGCACCCAACAGGAGAAACCAAAGATATTTCCTGTCGGCTTTACGGTAGTCTGAAAAATCCGACCGTGCTTTTCCCCTGAATGCTTCATACAGGAAAAGGCTGGCCAACCCTCCAATGGCACGGATTGTGTTGGTGGTCATCGGACCGGAGGAGGAAAGCGCGAATTTGGTGAGGACCAACGAGACGGATTGGACCACTGCGGCGACGAGTGAGAGGATGACGCCCTTTTTCTGGTCGGTTCCCTTGGTCTTTGTCTGATTGACGATCAAAAGGGCTACCCCCAGGATGGTGGTGCACAGTCCGACGAGCTGGATGCCTGTCAACCATTCGCCGAACAGAAGCAGCGACAGCAACGTGCTGACTACCGGACTGAGCGTCTGGATGGCGACTGTTTGCCTTGTGCCGAGCAACACGTAGGAATGGAAGACAAGGACATCGGTTATGAAGAATCCGAGAATGCCGCTTGTGAGCAGCACCAGCCACGTCCTCGCATCCGCATGTATGGGGCCTTCGGTCAGAAAAGAACAAAGAAGCAAGGCAGGCACGGCTATCCACATACGCAGATGTGCTGTCTGGTTTGAACCGACCTTGCGGCCGAGATAGCCCCATATCAACGAATTTTCAGCCCAGCAGAAAGCAGTGAGCATGGCCAACAGATGGCCGGTGACGACTGAATGCATATGGCGATTCTCTTCCCAAAGGCCAGGAAAAGCAAGAGCCCGGCTGAACCGGGCTCTTGGATTATCAAACCTGAGGTGTCTGCTCCACCGTTTCAGGTTCGTTGCGGTGTTTGTCGAACTGCTCCAGTTGGTTGGCCAAGGTGCGCGGGTCGTCATACTTCTTTTCTCGTCGTGTGTTGATCAACGAATACAGGACGGGGGAGAGGTACAGCGTCAAAAACGCTCCGGTGACGAGTCCTCCGACAAACGTGAGGGCTATCGGCTGCATCATCTCCGAGCCACTGCCCGGGAAGAACGCCAGCGGGATCATGCCGACGACGGTAGTCAGCGTGGTCATCAGGATCGGCCGTAGCCGGGTGCGTGCCGAATCCAGGCACGCCTGCCTGACCGGCTCGTGTTTCCTGACACGCTGGTTGATGGAATCGACCAGGACGATGCCGTTGTTGACGACCACCCCGATCAAGGCGACAACACCCACCACGGAAAACAGGCTGAAGCTTTGTTTCATGATGATGTGGATGAAAATGACGCCGATGGACAGGAGCGGGATGGTGGCGAAGATGATGAACGGGTCGACAAGGCTTTCAAACTGACCTGCCATGACGGCAAATACCAAGAGGAGGGCCAGGAGGACGATCATCACCAAGGTCGGGCCGTAATCGGCAAACTGCTGCATATCGCCGCTTTGGCCGATGACGACGCCATCAGGTGCGGTGAAATGCTGGTCGATCGCAGCCTGAACTTTCGATTGGACTTCACTGGCCGTATAGCCGTCAGCAAGTTTTGCGGTGACGTTGTTGACACGTTTCTTGTTTTCTCTGCTGATGGTGGACGGACCGCTGGTAATGGAGAAAGACGCAAGGGTATCCAACCGGATGTTTCCGTTGGAACTCGAGATGAGCAGGCTTCCCAGATCGTTGATGGAATTGACCAAGTCTTCATCCATCACGACGACAAGATTGTACGTCGTGTCGCTGTTGAACGTGCTGATCTGGGTCGCAGTCGTTCCGGTGAGGGCATAGGTGATGGTGGTGTTCAATGCGCTCATCGTCACACCGAGGTCATTGGCCGTCTCTTTGTCGATCGACATGGTGATTCTCGGCGAACCATTTTCCAAATCAGTGGTCACATCGGTGGCTTCAGGAACGTATGTGTTGATGATCGCCGCTATTTCCTCTGTGGCGCTCTTGATGGCTGTCGTGTCATTCCCGGTCACCGTGACATCGATCGGGCTGGAATTCCCGGGGCCGCGTCCACCGCTGAACGACCAGGTGGCGCTTGGATTCCCGCTCATCAGCGGTCTGATCAGCTTCTTCAAATCGTTGACGGTGTATTTCTGCTTTTCGATGTCCGGCATTGAGATGTCGATTGTCCCGGTGTTGCTGGAACCGACGGAAATCATGATTTTCGTGTAGGAACCTTCAGGCAACGTGGATGTCAGTTGGCTCTGCATGGAAAAGAGTTCTTTTCTGGTGACCGAGTTGTTGGTTCCCGCCGGAAGCGTCAGAGACATGGAAACCGAGTCGTCGGTGTTCATGGCAGGCGTCAGATTCAGGCCGATGTTGGTCAAATAGGTGAAACTGAAGATAACCAGCAGGACAAGCAGCATGATCAACAGGAACCGGTGCGAGAGGAAATAATCCAGACTCTTCGCATAGGCGTCCTCCAGTCCTTTCTCGATCTTGATGCCTATGTTGTCCATCCAGCGGAGAATGCCCAGTTTCAGCGGCTTCTGCACACGGGTGTTGAGTTTGAGGATCGAACCGCACAACGCGGGCACCAAGGTGAAGGCGACGAACATGGAGGCCAAGAGTGAGATGATGACGGTCCAGATCAGGTCTTGGAACATGATGCCGATCATTTCCAGTTTGTTCTTGTAGATGATGAGCGGAATGAACACGCAGATGGTGGTCAACGTGGACGCCATGATGGCGTTGGTCATGTTCTCCGAACCGAGGATGGCTGATGCCGCCGGGCTGTTTCCCCGTTCACGGTAGTTGTAGGTGTTTTCCAGAATGACGATGGAGGCGTCGACGATCATGCCGATGCCCAGGATCAGGCCGCTCATCGACATGCTGTTGACGGTGATGTCGGTCATGGACATCACGAGGAGGGTGATGAGGATGGAGATCGGCATGGAAAGCGAGATGATCAGGGTCGCCTTGATGTTGCGGAGGAACAGGAAGATGAACAGGGCCGCGAGCAGTACGCCTTCGATGGCGTTCAGGTAAACCTCGTTGAGCGTAGAACTGATCATGGTCGTGTTGTCACTCTGAATCGTCACTTTCACGCCATCAGGCAACGATGCGTTGATGGCGGGAAGTTCCGCCTTGACCGCCTTGGCGACGGTAGCGCTGTTGGTGTCGCTATCGTTGGATATGGAGAGGTTGATGACTTGTGTTCCGTCCAGATACCGTTCCTGGGACGTCGTATGGCTTACGGCGACGGTGGCGATATCATCAACGGTGATGTTCGCGCCATCAATGGTGGAGATGACGGTTTTCCTGACATCATCGAGGCTCTTGAACCGTTCGTCCATGCTGATGGTGTAGTCCAGCGAATCCTGGGTGAGGGAACCTTCCGTGTCGTTGATGTTTGCCGCCGCCAACGCGCTCTTCACATTGGCCAGCGTCAGGTTGTAGGACGACAGTTTGATCGGGTCGACGTTGACGTTGTATTTCTTGGTGCCGGTACCGTTCACTTCGACTTGGGAGACACCAGAGACACGAAGCAGCATCGGGGACACATCATCCTCTGCGATCCTCTGCAGTTCGTCCAGGTCATTTGAGCCACCCATGACGAGCCTCATGAACGAGGAGTTCATCATTTTGTCGAAACGGAAGATCGTCGGTGTCTCCGTCCAATCGGGAAGCGTGCTTCTGCCGACCAAGGTGTTGATTTCCGACTGGACATCGCTTTCCGCATCATCAAGGTTGGTGCCATAGTCGAATTCCAACCTGACGGTACAACGGCCTTCCTTGGAAGATGACGTGATGGTGTTGAGGTTTTCCAGAGAACCGAGGTTGTTTTCCAAGACTTTCGCCACCTGTTGCTCGACTTCCTCAGGACCTGCGTTGTTACAGTTCACCATGACGGAAATGACCGGCATGGAAACAGAGGGATACAAGGAAATTTGCAGGCTGGAAAGGAACATGGCGCAGATGACCATGATGATGACATACACCATCGTGATCAGCACAGGGCGCCGTACGGACAATTCACTGATTTTCATTGCTCAATCCCCCACAATGGCGATCGGGCTGCCATCAGTGACAGAACCCGCTGTGATCAATTTGTCTCCGGCCGCCAGACCGCCGGTGATGACGGTTTCATGGTCATTCGCCGAACCAAGGGTCACTTGCACACGTTTGGCGTTCTTGCCGTCGACGATGTACACGACACTATTGCCGAGATACGTCCCGATCGCTTTTGTCGGGACAACAATCGCGTTGTCCACTTCCTCGACAATCAGTTTGAGTTTCACATACATCCCGTCCTTCAGCCGTGCGTCAGGATTGTCGATGGACAGGGTTACTTTGAATGTGCGGTTGTTGGAATTGATTTTCGGACTGATGGTCTTCACCGTAGCGTTGAAAGGTATTTCTGGCCATGCGCTGGTGGTGAATGTGGCTTTCATGCCTTCCTTGACGGTTGATAGGAAACGTTCGTTCATCGAGGCGGTAATTTCCAGTTCCCCGGCCGAACCGACGGTTCCGAGAACAGTGGAATTCGTGATGGTTTGTCCCACATAGCTGTCCACCGAATAGATGGTGCCGCCGATGGAAGCCTTCACATCGCTCGGTTTGTACACTTCACCCGCCGATGAGGGATCGACCGTGGCGATCTTGTCGCCGGCCTTGATGACTTTTCCGACCGAGATGTCCAGTGAGGTGAGTTTGCCGGCCACATCGCTGGAGTACAGGTTGATGGTGTTCATGCTGCTGGACAGATCGGCGCCGATGGTAGTGGTCCTGACGAAAGCCGTCAAAGCGAGCTCATCGACGCCCACGTTGATGGTGTTGGTAGTCGTTTTGGCGTTCATGCTCTGGTTTTGGTTCGTCGTTTTTTTTGTATTGCTGTAGCGCATGCCGATGACGGCAGCGAGATATACGCAGATGCCAAGAAGAATGATGGTTACGATTTTGCCGGAGAGAGATGATTTCTTTGTTTCCATATGATTATTCCTTTATGAAGCCTGTACAGCGTTGATGTCTGTCTCCACAAGAGCGGAGAGATCATAGAGCGCTATGGTATAATTGAGTTTTTGCTGGAGAATGGAGAGTTTCGCGTTCTCAACGGAAAGCATTGCGTTCTGGTAATCCGAATAACTGGATTTCCCAGCCTCGTAGCTGTCCTGGATCAGCGTGAGCTGTTCTTGAGCCAACTCAAGGTGTTTGCCCAGTTTTTCCAGATTTGAGGAAGCCTGTCCGAGCTTTACATATGCCGTTTTGATGGATGACTGCAGGGAAGCAAGCGCGTTCGCATAGTTCTGCCGGGCGATCTTGGTGTCATAGTCGGCGCTATCGAGCGCGACGGCCGCGCTTGAGGATGAGATGAGATGGTCAAGCGGCAGACTGACTGTGACAGCCACCGTGGTCGAATCGGCGATGGAAGTTTTGGATGTTGTGGAATATAACGTGCCGCCCACTTTGGTGCTGGCGCTGACGTTCACGCTCGGACTGACGTATTTGTTCGTCGTGGTTTTTTTGCTCAGGTCGGCTGAATCGATGAGCAGTTGATACCGTTTGATGGTGGTCGTATCCGAAGCCTTCGCCAACAAGGCATCCACCGATTTCGGGATGACGGCCTGTGGCATGTCCTGGAAGGTCCAGTCACCGGAAAGTCCTGTCAGGTTCGAAAGTGTGGACAATGCGCTTTGGCGTGTCTGCCCAGCCACCAGAACGGCGTATTCTGCGTCACTTTCCGTCAATTCTGCCTGGCTGACGGCCAAGGTCGTGCTTTTCCCAGCCTCAAATTTCGCTTTTGTCTTATCCAGCGCGCTTTGGGCTGAAACCTGCACGTTTTTGGCGCTTTGCAGGGAAAGATCGGCGGCAACGACATTCCAGTAGGCTGTGGTCACGTTGCTGGAAACCGTGTTGAGCGTTGACTGGTAGGTGTTGTCGGCGGTTTGCCGGGAAAGGGCTTTTGATTGGCTCGCCGTGGCTGCCGTGGCCGTGTTCAAGGACCAACTGATACCTCCGACGGTATAGGTCGACGAAAAAGTCCCGTTGATGATGCTCCCTGAGGCAGAAACGCCGGCTTCCAGTTCCAACGAAGGGAGATAATTGTTGGTTTCGGTATTTCTGAGGCTTTGTTGCAGCTGCAACGTGGCGACTTTTATGGTCCCATTGTTTTCCTTCGCGGCAGCAAGGGCGTCCGACAGGGTCAGCTCAGAGCCGAAAAGCGAAGTGACGACAATCAACACGGAAATAACCATGATGATATGTTTTTGTATCATATGTTCTCCTGATGCCCAACAATATACCATGATGAAAGCGAAGACTCAAACATGTGGTTGTTGTTCATTGCATGTGGTTATATGGAGTTTTGGTGTAGCAGGCGTTTCATTGACCAATGAAGGCGCCAGAGCATACAATACGGGTATGAACAAAACGGTACGGCTCCGGCTTTCTCCGGAGGATGCGGCGGACGAACAGAAGTTCCGCCTTTTGGCAGCAAAGGCGGCTGGCGTAGACCAGCAAGCCATCAACGGCATACGGACGATACGTTCTTCCATAGACGCGCGTCGCAAAGACATCATCATCGACAAGGAAGTGGAACTATTTGTCGGCCAGGATATGCCGTCAGCTTTCCAGAAGACCATTTACCAGACGGTGACGAACAAGAAAACAGCGATTATCGTGGGCAGCGGACCTGCCGGTTTGTTCGCGGCGTTGCGAATGCTGGAACTTGGTGTCAGACCTGTCGTCTTGGAACGCGGTTCCGATGTGGAAGAACGGAAAGTGGAGATCGCACGGATGTGCAAGACGGGACGGACCAATCCTGAATCCAATTTCGGCTTCGGCGAAGGCGGGGCGGGAGCTTTCTCCGACGGCAAACTGTTCACCCGCAGCGACAAACGCGGCGATGTGGGCAAAGTGTTGTCCCAGTTCTGCCAGATGGGCGCGAGCGAGGACATCCTGTGGGAAGCGCGGCCGCACATCGGTTCCGACAAACTCCCTGAGATCGTGAAGACCATGAGGAATACCATTCTCGAACATGGAGGGGAGGTGCATTTCCATGAAAAAGCCACCTCGTTGTTGATGGTCGGCGGGAAAGTCACCGGAGTGAAGACGGAAAGCGGTGGCGAATATCATGGGCCGGTGGTGCTGGCCTGTGGGCACTCCGCACGGGAACTCTACCAGTATCTGGAGGACAATCATTTTGATCTTGAGGTGAAAGGCATCGCCGTCGGAGTACGTATCGAACATCCCCAGAATTTGATCGACAGCATCCAATATCATACCAAAGGCAAGAGAGGCCCCTGCCTGCCTCCCGCCGACTACAGCTTCGTCAGCCAGCAGGCCGGACGTGGTGTCTATTCGTTCTGCATGTGTCCGGGTGGCGTCATCGTACCCTCAGGGACGGAGGACGGACACTTGGTGGTCAACGGCATGAGTTCTTCGTTCCGTTCAAGCCGTTGGGCGAACAGCGGCATGGTGGTGGAAATCCGCCCTGAGGACCTTCCCCAAGCGCGCTATGGCGGGAATTTGGGGATGATGCATTTCCTTGAAGCGCTGGAATCGCGCTGTTGGGTCGCCGGAGGCGGCAAATTGGTCGCCCCCGCCCAAAGGATGACTGATTTCCTTACCGGCACTTTGTCGAAAAGCCTTCCTGACACGAGTTATTATCCCGGTCTCGCAAGTGCGGACTTGAGCTTATTGCTGCCTCCGTTCCTTTCCAAACGGCTCCAATGGGGGTTGAAGGAATTCGGTTCGAAAGCGAAAGGGTTCCTCACGAGTGAAGCGGTTTTGATGGCTCCGGAGAGCAGAACAAGTGCTCCTGTACGCATCATCCGTGATGCTCAGACCATGATGCAACCGAATCATCCGGGGTGTTTCCCCTGTGGAGAGGGTGCTGGCTATGCCGGCGGCATCGTCAGTTCTGCATTGGATGGCGTGGCTGTAGCTGATGCGGTAAGCAGGTATCTTGCATCATGACCGATGGTTTCGCCCCGATTGAGGATGAGGATGCCATCGTCCTTATCCTCGGGACGGGACCTTCGCAGGAATCGTTGCGGAGGGGCGAGTATTACGCGCATCCGATGAACGCCTTCTGGCCTGTGATGGAGAGCCTGTTGGCCGGGCGGACAGCGGAATACACGTATGAGGAGAAAAAAGCGCTTCTCCGCTCCAACCACATTGCTCTTTGGGACGTGTTGGAACGTTTTGAACGGAAAGGCTCTCTCGACAGCGGTTACACCCAAAAAGAGCCGAACGAACTCATCCCGTTCATCAAAGCGCATACGCGTCTCAAGGCTGTGTTGTTCACCGGCAAGAAGGCCGAAGAGTTCTACCGGAAATTGGTGGGTTTCTATCCCGATGGTATGGTTTTTGAGGCATTGCCTTCCCCGAGCAGCGCCAATACGTTGCCTCTTGCGAAAAAGAAACAATGGTATGGCGAAGTTTTGAAGAAGTTTATATCTCTTTATAAATAAATGAATTACGATGTAATTTATACCATAATATTGTTATTTATATAAATCTTTTGATACAACAAATGATAGTATTTTCAACATATTGCTCTATATGTAATAGTAAGCAACATGCTGTTGAATAGATGTAATTAATTACATAGAAATAAAATAAGTAGAATCATATGAAGAGAAGCATTGATTTTACTGATGACATAGCCACCCCGACGGTTTTTTGAAAAGTGTTGGGGACTTGATTGTTTCCCAACATTTGGACACTATTGCGGATTATGTTTGGAAAACATGTTTGGGTCATGGTTTATTCATTGCTTCTCCCGCTAGCGGTTTTGTGCATGAACGCATCCTGCACTGTCAATCCGTTGGAAAGCAAAGTTTCGGACACCACTTTGGCGATGCTTACGCCGAAAACCGTGTCGGATCTTTGCGCGACCATCAACGATCCGTCATCCATCACGGTGACGTTCAACGGCCAATCCGATATGGACGATTACCAGATGTATTATACGCTTTCCTATGCGCTTGGTCCCGATTTCGACGACACAAAGGAAGTGGTCATCACGCCGGCGAGGGGAGTAAGCGCCATCAGCTATACCTTCTCCTCGTTGCCTGCAGGCACCCAAATGCTCGTCTGGGTGACCACCCACATCGCATACGCGCAGACAAGCGGTTCGAAAAAAGTCCTCGAAAGCACCAGCAGCGCTGTCGTGGAAGGCGCGACGCTTCCCGCTGTTTCGCTGTATTCTGTCATGGAAGGATCGACGGTCAATCTGTATTGGAGCGCCGATGCCCTCTATTCGGCTCTTGATCCCACAGGAAACACTCCGTTGTATCCGAATTATACGTATACCCTGAAACGGATTTCCGGCACGACGGAGAAGACTGTCTATGAAGGCAACAAGAAAAACAGCTTCACTGAGACCGTAGCGGGAAACGCAGTGAGTGTGACGTATACCCTTACGTTGAGCATCAAGGATGCTGCGGGAGCCAGCCTTTCCGACGATCCGATCACCAGCACGTTGATGGTGACGACCGATTCCTCCAGTGAACCGGAACCTGCGGAAGAACTCACCGCCAGCGGGGAAAGCGACATCCTCAAGGATGCCGTGATGGTGCGGTGGACGCTTCCCGATTACATTTCAACGGTGAAGAATCCTGAATACAGGGTCATTTTGGAACGGAGCGTACACGGGGCCGGTGAATGGACGAAGCTCATCGACAAAGGGACTGCCATTAATAATGACACGTACGCATATACGAAACTGGACGAGGAAGGAAGGGCTTCCTATGCATACAAGGACGGTTCCGTTCTGTCCAACACGTTGTATGATTACCGCATCACGACGTATTATCTGGTCAACGGCGCCAATTACATACGCCAAGACAAGGACATTGTCCCCACGGCCGCCGGTACTCCAGGCTTCAAAGTCTGGCTTCCGACGGATTTTGCCGTCACCAATACCGGCACGGCGGTTGGAACCGTGGACGGGAGCGGCAATTACCCGGTAACGGCGAACCTTGCCTGGAAGTATGGTCAGTCCTTGCCTCTGGGCATGCAGTTCGTGGTTGTCCGTTCCGACGAGTATGCGACCGTCAAATTGTCCGGTGTGACGGAGAAGACCCTGCAGGATTCTTTCACGTTGGAACCCAAGAAAACCGATTATGACACCCGGTTTGATCATACGTACCACTACAGCATCATGCTGGATTATGGCGACGGCACTACCTCCGAAGTATTAGCCGCACCTGAGAATGTCATCTATACGACGAGTTTTGAAAAGGTCGATTACATCACGGATTGGTCTGTGACGACCGATTTGTCGAAGAAGATCATACTTTCATGGAAATTGAACCTCATTTCTTCCAAGGGAAATGATCTGTCTTTGGAGAAGGAAAAACTCTCCTATACCCTCCAGGAAAGCGACACCTTGAACGGACGGACCGATGCCACTGTACTCCTTGACTCAACGGACGCAACCCAAAAGGATCAGTTTGTCTTTGATGAAACCGCACAGACCTATACCATCACCTTGGACCGTGAGGGTGGAACGAAGAAGTATTACCGTCTGACAGCCAAATACAGCGATGCCGGCAATGCCACCTATGATGGCACGACAACGGTCGTGCTGCCGGTTGGTTCCACGTTGGGCGTCCCACGGAATCTGACGGCTAGCGACGGAATCTCGACGGAGAAGATCGTCATTTCCTTCGAGCCTGTCGACGGAGCCCAAACATATGCCCTGTATTACCGGAAGAACGGTACTTCTGATGAGTTCGTTTCCCTTTGTCAGGGAACGGATACTTCCTATGAATTCACTTTGGGGCAAGGAACCAAAGAAGCCGGTACCGTGTATGATTTCCAGGTTTCCGCCATTGATTCCAATGGTATCGAGACGACACCTTCGGCGGTGGAGACAGGCTGTCTGCTTGGACCGGCATCGCTCAATGCCACAGCCACAACGAACACCAATACCGATTCGTTCACCGTCAGTTGGGATGCCGTGGCCGGAGCGGTGAAGTATACGGCGAATGTCTACAGGGACTCTGTCTCTGATGCGACATACATCGGGCATAAGGAACTGGACGCCAATGGCGCCTTGACCTATTCGCTTGTCTTCAGCCATGTGGCTGATGTTGATCTCTTCAATGCGAACGACAAAAACCCGTATCCGCTGTCCGGTTCTTACCTGGTGACGATCGTCCCGCAGCATGATGAGGATACCGTTGTATCCGAAGGGTTGCTCACTCCGGTGAAAGGATGCTGGTTCGGCCCTCCATCCGGAATCATCGCGAGCAAGGCCGAAGCCGCCAACGCCATCACCGTGAAATGGAATGCGGTGGATGATGCCACCAAATACCATCTGTATGGCAGCACCGACAATGCGACGTGGAAACTCGTCGCCAGAATGGACGAGTCGTCGACCACTGCGACGGTCACCACAACCGCGGATACCTATTATACCGTCGAGTCCGCCAATGATTCGCTGACTTCAGCGAAACAGGTGGTGACCGACAACAGCAACTATGGATATGTGCTCAAAGCCCCTGAGTCTTTCCAGGTGTACAACTCGACCGACAAGAGTTACTTCACCGCAGTCTGGAGCGTTGTCCCTGATGCCAAAGGTTATGTGATTCTGGACAATGCGAAATCCGTTGCGGTTGATGCCAGCACGTTGGTCGCTGGGGCGTCATCGGCCATTCCCAGTGGAGATGGATATCTGAAACTTGACGGCAAAACCATCACGTATTGCTTCACCGGCTATGAAGTGACTTCGGATCCTGCGAAATGGCTGCATAGCTTGAGTATTGCCAGTACAAGGAATGATTTGAGTATGCCCATACAGTCGGATTACAGTTCCGAACAGGCAAAGATGTACCGGAACCTGACGCATAAGGAGATACTCAATATTGTCCTTGATTTGTTGAAAACGGAAGTGGCAAACGCAAACACGCAGTTCAGCGGGGATTGGTGGTCTGGACTCCTTGCAGGGGCCAACAAATACCAGAATTCGTCAGGCAGTGTGTCGATTCTGTCGGCAACCGGTACTACTCAAGGGAAAGGCGGGTCCATAACCATGACCGAAACACCGGTGGCGGACACGGAGTTCAAGGTAAGTACTGATGGAAGCATCGTCGTATTTGCCTCGGATGCGAACAAAGATTTGTTGGCTGGTAATCTGGGTACAGACCCGTTGCAATACATTGAGGAAGGGTCTTTGAAACTTACGCTTCCAGCCTGTTATGGTGGAGTGGCTGCAACGGTCAAGATCACCACGAAGCTTGATGTCATCAACAAAACGGGAGCCTATTCGGTGACCTATAACGGTGAAACAAAGAACTTTTCGTACGCCGATGTGGTCGCTGTCTTTTAAGGAGGAAAGAACATGATGAAAAAAACCTTGTTTGTGCTTGTTTCGGTCCTCCTGGTGATGCTTGTTTCCTGCAACCTGAACCTCTATACCTCCGCATTCTCAGATCAGACGATCAACACGGCCATATCGGAGGATTCTTCCTTTGACGGCAGCGCGCCTGTGGTGCTCACCGCCACAAAAGCGGGATATACGGACAAGATCGTGCTTTCCTGGAGTTCTGTCGCAGGGGCAGACTACTACCAGATTTCCCGTGCGGTTGAGGGAAGCAGTGAATTCACCGTGCTCCCCGTATCGGTGAAAGAAACTACCTATGAGGATTTCAGGACCAATTCCAATCCTCTTTCCTCTGGAGTCCGTTACCAATATAAGATCAATGCACGGAGCAATACGGTGACTCTTTCGGAGACGACGAATTATTCGCCGGTGGCTGCCGGCTCGTTGTTGTGCGCTCCTTCGGAGCTTTCTGCAGGAAAAGGTGCGAGCGAGACGGGAATCGTCATCACCTGGTCCACAATGCCGGATGTAAGGAAGTATGCCGTTTACAAATCGGATTCCCCCAGTTTCGATAAAGCGGACAATTTCATCGCTTCTGTCCCTGCCTTGCAGAATGTGGGAAGCCAGAGTTACAAATACATGGTGAGTGACACGGAAGAAGGGAAGGAGTTGTACTTCAAGGTAGCTTCCGTCAGCGCGAACGGTACGGTTTCCGACTTGAGCATTTTCTGTATGGGCTATTCCCAAGTCGTCGGCGCTCCGACCGCACCTACGAACGTCACGGCGAGCCAAGGGGTGGGGATACAGGCCAAAAAGACACCCTTTGTCATTTCGTGGGACAAAGGAAGTGGCTCCTATGAGTATATCGTCTACCGTTCCGCGCCGGGCAGTTCCGAAACCAAAGTCTATCCGCAAGGTTCGGTGACGCTTGCCGATGATGGTTCCCGATATGCTTTGACTGACAAGTATGACCTCAAAGCCATTACAACCGGAACCGTTTACACGTATACGGTCGTACCGACAACCGTCATTGGCGGCGAGACGGTAAAAGGCCTGACATCAACCGCAACGGCGTATCTGCTTTCTGCTCCCAACGAGGTGACGCTTGGCTTGACCAATTCGTCTTATGAATTGTCATTCCCCCAGGTTCTGGGACTCGCCACAACCGAAGAACGGACTAACCACAGTTCCTGGTCATATATCGTGACACGCAAAACCGTGAACGGTGCCAGTGAGGAAGTCACTTTGCGGCCGTCCGACTTTTCTGATCTTGTGACCTATTCGAGTCCTTATGATTCCAACGGGGTGCCTGACGACCAATTCACCATCTTCAATGTGAAGGTGTATAACGGCGATGCGGGGCTCACGACGGCTCCGACGGACGACCAGACCATCACGGCGCCGACAGCACCGGCTGGCTTCGCCGTCACGGCAGACGTGTACATCAAGAGCATGGCGGCCAACGGGAATGGTGTCTATCCTGTTCATGTCAGTTGGGATTTGAACAAAAACATCGACCATTACCTGCTTCAGGTATTCAAGAGCGGTTCGACGTCAGCCCTCACCACGGTTACCATCAAAGGTTCCGCCACATCGTACGATGTATCCATCGCGGAGGCGGTTGTAGGTGAGAAGTATGACTTCTGCATGAAAGGGGTGGATGTCCTGGGCAGGGAAAGCGGCTATACGGTTTTGACGACAGGCTATGGCGCCATTACGGCGGAGAAATGGGTGAATATCTGGTTGACGTACGCGTTCAAGCCTTGGGAGTATTACACCGCGTTGCCGACGAGCATGAGCAATGAATTCTTCACCGCAGTGAACCTGCAGAGCTATTGGAAGGACGGTGCGATCAACGGATATATCAGCAAAGCGGGGACGGGAAGCCTTGGCAGCGCCACCCAGACGTGCCATTACGCGCATGGTACCCACACGGGTGCTTTGAATTCCGGCAACACTACGGATTTCGGCTCTGTTGCCTATTCCGCGGAAGTGGAAGGGATCGGAGGCGCGGTGTATTTCAAGTATTACGATTTTGGTGAAGTGCCGTATTTCTCCAGCACCGGCAATTATGAGATGCATGTCAACGCAAGCGGGACGGGGAGCGTGAAGACCACGACCACCAATGGCTTCACCATCCTCGGCATGTATCCTGGATATCTCGGGTTGGGCTCGGTGAGTGTTTCCAACAAAGCCTTTTCGGGGAGCTACACCGTGAAGTTGCTGGATGGGCAGGGAACCGTGTCCGTGCCGTGCAGGTAAGGGATGGAAATGATGAGAAAAACAATACAGGCATTCTGTTTGGCCTTGTGTGTGTTGGTTTTGTGCGCTAGTTGCGACATGATGGGGAAACTGAGTGGTTTGATCCCCAAAATTTCGACCGATCCTCCCAATCTGCTGGTGGGTACCTGGAAAGTCATTGATACGAACACCAACACCTACTCCAAGCAGTTGGTGTTGGATACGACAGGCAAGTATTCCTATACGGATACGACCGCTTCGACCACCGTGGAGGGGAGCTATAGCGTTTCTTATGACCATTTGGATTTGCTTCAGGCATCTGGTGAAATCACGTTCAGCAAAGGGTTTGACGGACATGAGTCAGCGAAAACATTCAGTTTTGTCGCCGACAAGGATGATGGTCCGCAGAGCTTGAAGATCAACAATGAAGACGCTTTCGTCTTCATCTCGAGGTGACGCCATGAAGAAAAAATCCGTTGTTTTGTCCATTCTGCTTTCCTTTCTGGTGATGCCGTCTGTTTTTGCAGGTCCCAACAGTGGCTTCGATTTTCATGTGGACGGTGGTTTCGCGCTGGTGCGCGGCAGCCAGTTCGCACCTGTGGCGGGGCTTTCGTTCGGATTGACGGGAAACGTCTATGGTCTGGAAGTGTATGGATTGGGAGAAATGATGTTCCAGCCAGGCGGTTCCAAGACAGGCAAAAATGCGGTGGGTGAGGTCTCTTCCGAAGCCGGTGTGCGTTTCCTGTGGACATTGTTCAGGGATACCAAGACGATATCCCACCTTACTGTGGATGTCGGTTACTTTGCGCAATGGCTGCAGACGCCGTCTGTCGCCAACACCTATTACCGGATGCACAATGGCGTCATGATCAGGCCGGGCATCAGCACGATCATCTGGGAAGACAAATTCTACCAGATGGAAATCGGCGTTTATTACCAGAAGACCTTGCTTCCTTCCTACACCGATTATGATGGTGTGGTGGTCCTTTTGAAGCTGTTATGATACAAAAACGGGGCAGACAAACCTGTCTGCCCCCCCAGTCAATTCCTGGTTCCATTGGAGATTACGTTACCGAGAACTGTCGGTAAACCCGCAAAGGGACTCATACCACATTCCTTTGCTTTAAGGTGTATTCTCTAGGATACCACAGTTTTTTCTTCCGTCAAGTAACCAATCATGAAAAATGTTTTGTTTCTTCCGTGTCCTTACCAGAAAAGCATCGGCATCCACAGGAAGTGGAACAGCGAGCCAAATGCGGCGAAGAATACGACCACCAGCAGGACAAACGCTCCGGAAAGCGATGTTCCGATGATGGAACAGACGAATCCCGCATGAGCCTCGGAATCGGTGAGCCTTTTTTTGTTGCCTTGGACAATGCCGATGATTCCAAGGACAAGACCGATGGGCATCAGCCCTGTAAGACCACATACGATGGAAAGGATTCCCATCACCAAGGCGATCATGGAACTGTTGTCTTTCCTCTGGGGATTTTGTGTGATGTTGATTTCATCCATGGTAATGCACCTCCGTGCATGGCTAAATATAGCCACAAACAAACCTATCGGCAACAAATGAAAACGGGCCGGCGTGTACCGACCCGTTTCCCTATACATGTCCGAAAGGACTCAAACAAGGGCTTTCGCGATGACTTTGAACACAAACAGTCCGAAAAGCACCCATGTCATGAGGCTGATTTCTTTCTGCTTGCCACTGAAAAGCTTGATGAGGACGTAGGACAGGATGCCCATCATGATGCCGTCCGCGATGGAGTATGCGACGATCATGAAAAGCATGGTCAGGAATCCTGGAACGGCTTCGGTCATATCATCCCAATCCATCTGCTTGACCGGCGACATCATCAGTACGCCGACGATGATCAAAGCGGGTGCGGTGGCCGCGCTGGGAATCGAGCCGAACAACGGTTCGAGGAACAGCGAAAGCAGGAACAGGATGGCGACGACAAGGCTGGTCATACCGGTGCGTCCGCCTTCGGCGATGCCGGATGAGGATTCGACGAACGTGGTGACGGTTGAAGTGCCGAGCAGAGCGCCGACGGTGGTGCCGATGGCATCGGCAAACAACGCTTCCTTGCAGTTGACGATGGAACCGTCGTCTTGGATCATGTTGGTCTTTGTGGCGCAACCGATCAATGTGCCGACCGTATCGAACATGTCGACGAACAGGAAGGTGAACATGATGACGAAGAATTCACCGGGATCCTGTGCTACGGCATGGAAGTCAAACGGCCAGAAATACGGGGCTGGGGGAACATAACTGCCGCCGGCATATTTGGTCAGACCCATCGGGATGCCGATGATGGTGCAGATGATCATGCCCAGGAGAATGGCGCCTTTGATTTTGCGGGCCATAAGAACAGCGATGAGTACGACGCCGATCATGGCCAGAAGCGGTGCGCCTTTGTACCATGTCGGGGAGAGTTCCACCAATGTGGCTCCTTTGGTGATGATGCCAGCGTTTTGCATGCCGATGAAGGCGATGAACAAGCCGATACCGGCTCCGATCGCTTTCTTCAGGTTGGCTGGGATGCAGTTGACGATCGCTTCACGGATGTTGCAGGCGGTGAGTGCGATGAAAATCAACCCTTCTACAAAAACTGCGGTGAGGGCGAATTGCCAGGATTTGTGCATTCCAAGGCATACCGTGTAGGTAAGGAATGCGTTCAGGCCCATGCCTGGTGCAAGCGCGAACGGCAGGTTGGCGACAAGAGACATCACCAATGTCGCGATCGCGGAGGCAATGGCTGTCGCCGCGAAAACTTTGGAGAAATCCATTCCTGATTGGGAGAGAATTCCCGGGTTGACGGCGAGAATATACGCCATCGTGAGGAACGTTGTGATTCCGGCCATGATTTCAGTATTGAGATCACTGCCTCGTTCCTTAATCTTGAAATACTTTTCCATAAAGACACTCCTTTTTGAGAACTATACCAATCCTAGCACGTTTATCAGGAACCTCCAAGTAAAATCGATTTTTTCAAACTTGCAAGTTATCGTGATTATTCTCGGAAAAGTTTATGTATCCATCACCAATTTGTATTTATTATGAGTTATACATCAATCATAAACGTGTATTGCTTCTTTTTATACTTGCAAACATCCATCAGCATGATACACTGTCACTGAGGTAGAACGATGATTTCACGCCAAAACTGGGAAAAGTGCATTGCGGTGGCCGACGGCAGGAAGGAGGCTGATCTGTGCATCAGCCATGCCCGTATCCTGGATGTGTTCAACAAACAGTGGTTTCAGGCTGACTTGCTGGTTTGCAAAGGCCATATTGCCGGTTACGCCGGATACGGCAAAGGCAAAGGGAAGGAAACCTATGATGCCAAGGATGCGTTTCTGGTTCCCGGTTTCATTGACGGACATGAGCACATCGAATCGTCGTATCTTGCTCCCAGTGAATTCTCCAATCTGGTCGTACCCTTCGGAACGACGACGGTAGTCGCCGATCCCCATGAGATATGCAATGTCTGCGGGCTGGATGGCTTGCGCTATATGCTGGCTTCATCGGCGAAAACGCCTCTGTCGGTGCAGTTCATGGTGCCTTCTTGCGTGCCCGCCACTGATTTCGAGCATGCCGGCGCCGTCCTCCTTGCCAAAGACATCAGAAAAATGTTCGGACACGAACGGGTGCTTGGACTGGGGGAAATGATGAATTACCCAGGTGTGGTTTCCGGCACTCCCTTCGTATTGGATAAGATTTGGGAAGCGAAATGTGCGGGACTTCCCATCGACGGCCATAGTCCTGCGGTCAAAGGACAAGGCTTGGACGCCTATGCGGGTGCAGGCATCCATACTGATCATGAATGCGCCACACCGGAAGAGCTTCGGGATCGCATCCGCAGAGGCATGTACGTCATGCTCCGGCAAGGTTCCGCCTGCAAGGATCTGTTGAACCTGCTTCCCGGCGTCACCAAAGAAAACATTGGGCGGGTCCTGTTTTGCACCGATGACCGGCAACCAAAGAGCATCCTGGAAGAAGGGCACATCAACAACAATGTCCGCCTTGCCATCGCACATGGCATGGATCCCGTCGATGCCTACTGCATCGCTTCGATCAACGCCGCCGAATGCTACCATATGGATGACCGAGGAGCCCTCGTACCCGGCAGACGGGCGGATTTCCTGTTGATACCCAATGATAAGGAAGCAAAACCGGAACGCGTGTACGTCTTGGGCAAACTGGTCGCCGAAGACGGGCAGATTCTCGCACGCACCGAAGCTGTGGAAACGAAGCGTGTCAGCGGCCGCATGCAGGTGAAGGATTTTTCGGCGAAGAAACTCCAACTCCATCTCTCCCGAAACCATGTGCGGGTCATTGACGTGCAACCGGGCAGCGTCGTCACCGGCAAAGGCGAAGCCTTCGTGAAACTTGAGGACGGCCTCTTCGTTCATGATCCTTCAGCGGACATCTTGAAGCTTGCCGTTGTAGAACGACACCACGGCACGGGAAATGTGGGACTTGCCCTGATGCGTGGCTATGGACTGAAACATGGCGCCATCGCGACTTCCATCGCTCATGATTCACATAACATCATCGTCACCGGAGACACTGACGCGGACATGGTCTGTGCGGTCAACGACCTCATCTCCATGGGAGGGGGCATGACGATTGTCCGGGACGGCAAGGTGGTTGCGCACTTGGCTCTTCCCATCGCCGGTTTGATGACCACCCTTTCGGCGGAGGAAGTGAACGGACGGTTGCAGGAACTGCATGACTTGGCTTACAGGATCCTCAAGGTAAATCCGGATGTGGAACCGTTCATGACGTTGTGTTTTATGGCTCTTCCCGTCATTCCCGCTTACAAAGTGACGGATATGGGGTTGTTTGACGTCACCCAGTTCAAGATGGTGGACATGGAACTGTAGTTGGATTCATTTGCAGGAGGTTTGGGACAACATATCTCTCCCAAACCTCCGTGACATTTCCAGCGATGGTTTCCGGATTGGAGATCATGCATACCGACTTTCTACCAAATACCATGGGTCAGTATGCATGTGCGTGGATGGTTTCGTCTCTCCCTGAAGAGGGCATCCCACAGCATGGCACTGTTTATCCCTCGCATCCGGTTCCTTGAAAAAAGCATGCTGGTAACCAAACAGGAAAGGCTGGAAGACGATTCACTTTCAACTAAAACAAGCTGCTGCAATCGCTGCGGCGGCTTCCGCTTCCCCAACTCCTCCGGCAACATGTTCCAACTCCTCGTCGGTGAGGGTTCCGTCCGCAAGGAATTTCTTCATTTTTCCAAGCAATTTCCCGGCTTCTTCCTCACTCACCTTTGTCAGACCCTGTTTGATGAGATACGCCTGCGCAGCCTTTGCATCCATACCCATGATCTGTTTCTTCAGCGTTTCGTCTTTCATGATGCGTTCAATGATTTTCGCTTCGATTTCTTTATCCATAAGACCTCCGATAATAGTTGTTTTCATTCATTATCGTACCATATTTCCGCACGATAGAACAAAAAAATCATCTCTGATTGTGGATAGTACCCCCATTGTCGGTTTCGGATAGCAGGAATTGTCCTGAAATCCTATTTGTGTCGGACATATCTTTCCCGTAGGAACGGCAAATCCGTAGTTCAAAAAGAAAGCATGGGCGGTTGATGGTCTTTAGGTATGGTTTTTCTGACAACGATGCTTGTCCCTCAACGCGTTTCACAGTATCGTATGGGGCATGACAACGCGTGAACAGATACATTCAGTCAAAGCGGGAAGCGTACGGCTTGCCGTCTCCAGCAGTGAGGAAAGGGAGGAGTTGCTTTCCGCCATCGCGGAGAGGCTCAGCCATGATTGGGACGCCATCAAAGCGGCAAACGACCTCGATCTTGCAGAAGCCAACGGGCATATAGCCCCGTCGGTCATGGCTCGGCTGGCATTCACCCGTCAGAAGCTTGATGCGTCCATTGCCGGAGTGCGTGAAGTCGCCAAACTGCCTGAACCTATCGGTAAAGTTCTGGAAAAGCGTGAACTCGACGAAGGTTTCATCCTGAAGAAAATCAGTGTTCCCCTTGGGGTGATCGGCATGATTTTCGAAGCTCGTCCTGATGCCCTGATCCAGATTGTATCCTTGTGCGTGAAAAGCGGCAACGGCATCATCCTCAAAGGCGGAAGCGAGGCGAAACACACCAATCAGGTTCTTGCCGATTGCATCCACACAAGCGCGCGTTCCACCTCCATCGGTGACGGCTGGTTGCTTGCCCTTTCTTCCCGTGAGGATGTTTCGGTGATGTTGGAGAGCGAGGGTGACATCGATTTGATCATTCCGCGCGGCACCAACCAATTCGTGCGCTTCGTCATGGACAATACCTCAATCCCGGTACTGGGGCATGCCAGCGGCATCTGCAACATGTATGTTGACCGGCAGGCGAATCAGGAGATGGCCATTGCCTGCGCCTTGGACGCAAAGACAAATTATCCAGCCGCCTGCAATTCCATCGAAACCCTGCTTGTACATGAAGAGGCAGCAAAGAGCTTCATCCCGGCAATGGTGAAGGCTTTTCATGAAAAGCAGGTCATCGTCCATGGGGATTCTCAGGTCTGTTCACTTGCGGAAGGCTGTGTACCTTTTGTTGATGGCGATTGGGACAAGGAATACCTTGCGTTGGAGATAAACATGCACGTGGTGCGAAGCGAAGAGGAAGCCATCGCGTTCATCAATACCCATGGTTCCCACCATACTGACGCCATCATCACCGCCAATCCCGCTTCTGCCGAACAATTCCAGAGTCGTGTGGATTCCGCTGATGTGTTCGTCAACTGCAGCACGCGATTTTCCGACGGATACCGCTACGGACTCGGCGCCGAAGTGGGGGTTTCGACCAGCAAACTTCATGCGCGTGGGCCGGTGGGGCTGTCCGGTCTGATGACCAGCAAATGGCTCCTTTCCGGTCATGGAGAGGTTGTAGCTACATATATGGGAGCTGGGGCGAAACCCTTCACCCACAAGGAACTGTCATGAGGGATTTTTCCAAGGTCAAACGGATCGTCGTCAAAGTCGGCACCAACCTGCTTACTGCGGACAATGGCATCGACATCACCAAGATAGAGGATATCGCCGCACAAATAGCGGCGCTGAAGAACAACGGACTGCAGGTCTTACTGGTTTCTTCCGGAGCCATCGGTATGGGAGCCAAGGAACTGAAGCTGAAAGAAGCGGTCAAACAAGTCGCCATGCGTCAAGCCTGCGCTTCCATCGGACAACCGGTGTTGATGGATAGTTACCGGAAGGCGTTCGCGGAGAACGGTTTGCTTTGCTCGCAGTTGCTGTTGACCCGTAACGATCTGAACAACCGCACCACCTATGTGAACCTCCGCAATTCCATTTTCACGCTGCTCGACTTGGATGTCGTGCCCATTTTCAACGAAAACGATGTCGTCAGTACCGCGGAAATCGGGTCTGCATTCGGCGACAACGACCGGATGAGCGCCATGGTCGCCTCAAAGATCGATGCGGATCTTTTGGTGATTCTGTCGGATATTTCCGGCCTGTATACGGCGGACCCCAAGAAAGACCCACAGGCAAAACTCCTTTCCGACATCCCGTCTTTGGATGAGAAGACTTTTTCCTATGCGGGAGGGGCGGGCAGCAAGTTCGCCACCGGCGGCATGAAGACCAAGTTGCTGGCGGCGAAGATCGCCACCATCGCAGGATGCGGAACCGTCATCGCCAGCGGATATGAGCCGAAAGCTTTGCCCCGCATCCTGAGTGGGGAAGATATCGGTTCGTTCATCCATCCGAAGAAACGGCTTTCCCAGAAGGAGAGGTGGATACTCAACAACTCCCATCAGGGTGCGATTGTCGTCGATGAAGGAGCCAAGACAGCCTTATTGTGCCATAAAAGCCTGCTTCCCAAAGGTGTCGTCTCCGTGCAGGGGGATTTCGGAAGCGGAGACGTGGTGCAAGTGCTGGACAGCACGGGCTCGGTATTCGCCAAAGCTGTTCCGTACTACAACAGCACGGAGATTGCGTTCATGGCGGGACACACCAATATAGAGATTGATTCCTTCTTGGGCAAAGGACACAAAGATGTGATTTTCCGCCCGGAAGACATGGTGATCCTCTCAAGCGTGGAATGACGGGTTGCCGTAAACGCCGTGAAACCCTACAATAGCCAAAGGACAAGGAAAAGTGCATGAGTAGGCATGAATTGATCACATATCATGACACGCTGTACGTCTCGGCATCTGACGCTGTGTTGTTTTTGGAGAAGCAGGGTTTTCACATGGAAGTCACCGTTCCCGTGGAAGTCGTCGGAAACGTGCAGGAAGGGGATGGTTCGTTCTTCAACTACAAATGCATGCCTGCGCGCAAAGGTTCGTTATTTGCCATCATTGATCGCGCGCAAGGCAGGGAATGGGCGTTCGGCATCCAGCAATATCATGAAATGGACCCCAATGTGAAACCGTTGGCCGATTTCTTCGGCATCAAACGATATCGTGCGGGGAAGGGAATGATTCCTGAAAACAGGACCTATTGGACTCCTGCATTCATTGTCGGCTGGCTGGAACGTTCGGAAACAGCCAAAAAAGAACGGAAAACCAAACCTGCTGCCGTCAGAAAACCGTCGGAAGAACTCCAGAAAAAGCCTGTGGAGGCAAAGAAGCCGGTCGAGGCATCCCAAAAACCTGCTGCCGTCAGAAAACCGTCGGAAGAACTCCAGAAAAAGCCAGTGGAGGCAAAGAAGCCGACCGAAGCATCCAAAAAACCTGTGGCGGCTATGAAGAAAAAGCAAGCCATGCGAAAGGTAACTTGATTGCCTCTCTCCTTAGGATTACAATGCCAACAGGCAGAGGCTTGTGAACAACTATCGTATTTACCACAACAAACAGGATTTTGAGAGCCGTATCCGCTCCTTGCACGACAACCCGTTGCTTGCCGTCGGGTTGCTCGATGTCGGAACGCCTGAACAATTGGAACGTTCTCTCGCCTGGTATGTGGAAAACCTCGACTATGACATCCATGTAATGACTCGTGAGGATCATGTAAACATCAATGAGATACAGGAACGGTACCCTTCCGTTACCTTCATTGTCTTCACATCCCGCGGGTTCAGCGGCGAGAAGATCAACGCTTTCGCCTCGGAGTGCAAGACCAATTATTTCCTCATCGTCAGAAGCGATGGTGATTTGATACGCTTTGACGGAGAGAAGCTGTTCGCCATGATGGAGAAACAGGAGCATCCGGCCATGGTGGTGCCGGTGTTGGCCAATTCCGCAAAGGAAATCGTGCCGTGTGTGCGGATACCCAAACTGAAGGATGGAAGAATCGACCATGACTGCGCTTTCCCCAACATGCTGGATGACACCAAAGTCGATACCCTGTATCCGTTGGTGGGGCTTGGCTTGTATGACAGGGCCTTGTTCCAAAGGCTGAGGGGGTTTGACGAACAGATACACAGCGAGTATTGGCAGGCTCTCGATTGGGGCATCCGTTGCTGGGAATTCGGGTATCCCCTGTATGTGTGCCAGACCTTGTTGCTGCAGTTTCCGGATCGTCTTTCCATCATTGAGGATCTTACGGAAATGGAAGGCTACCGCAGATGCTGCACCAAAGCATTGGGGGTGAAACAAGACATCAGCGGCAAGAATACAGCCCGCAAACCCCGTCAGGATTTTGACAAGGATGCCTTCCGCAATGAGGTGAAGACCCGGCTTTTATGGCTGGTGAAACAGGATTACGCCCATCTTGTGTCCTGCTGGGTCTCCAATGAGGCGAAGACGTGAGGCGTTTCTGTTGCTTGGTTTGCCTTCTCTGTGTCTTCCTTCCGCTCTCGGCGCGGACCGATCCCTTTTCGTATCCGTTGGGGACAGTGATCATTGATGCGGGACATGGAGGAAAGGACAGCGGAGCGACCTCTGCCTGGAGTTTTGCCGGCGGAACCGTCTATGAAAAGGATTACACCCTAGACATCGCCCAGCGCACGGTCTCCCTCTTGAACGTCAGCCATCCTGACTGGAATGTCATCACCACACGGAACGACGATACCTTCATTCCGTTGGATGAACGTTGCAGGATCGCATACACCACCCAGCTTCCCCGCAAAACCAGCGCGTTGTTTGTCTCCATCCACGTGAACAGCGCACCGAACACCGAGGCCCAAGGCTATGAGATTCTCACCAAGATGCCGACGATGCAGGTCACTTTGCTGGATGAACAGACACCGAAGGAAAACATCAGCCTGTTCGCCCCCTTCACGGAAAAGGAACTCAATGACTTGCTCAACAGCCGCAACAAAGAAGTGGCGTCCGCTTTTGAGACCACAGTGGGGGAGCGCATGCCGCTTTCACGCAGCCGCGGAGTGAAGCAGCAGGATGTCCGGGTATTGAACATCTCCAGAATGCCGGCGGTCCTCATCGAAGTCGGCTTCATCACCAATGAGGGGGATGCGAAAAACCTCATCAGCTCCAGTTGGAGACAGAATATGGCCAATGCCATCGTCAGCGCCATTGAAGCCTGCGGGAATCTGAAATGATGACCATACGCAAAGCGGAAGAAGATGAATTGCCGGAGCTTCTGCGCATCTACAAATGTGCGCGGACCTACATGAAAGAGCATGGAAACGCCGAACAATGGGGCGCATCCTATCCTCAGGATGTTCTCCTGCGCGAAGACATTCGGAAAGGGTGGTTGTATGTATGCGTCGGTTCTGACGGGCGGCCTCATGCCGTGTTTGCTTTCATCCTCGGGGAGGATCCCTCCTACCGGTTCATCGAAGATGGCTGTTGGCCTGACAACGAACCGTACGGTACGCTCCATCGCATCGCCAGTGACGGTGTGTTGAAAGGTGTATTCTCTTCCGTAATCGGCTATTGTCTCTCCGTGATACCGAACATCCGTGCAGATACCCATGCGGACAACCACACGATGCTCCATCTTTTTGCGAAATACCATTTTGTACGGTGCGGCATCATCCATGAGGAAACCGAACGCATCGCCTTCCAACTCAAAGCAGTGGCTTCCCCTCGGACAAACTGAGTTTTCTCTGCTCAAGCGCCAATTGCATCTTCAGTTTCTTCAGTTTCGGCGAAAGGCTGACTTTATAGATGTGCGGGTTGATCTGCCTCCGGTAGGAAGGATGGAATTTCTCCAGGTTATCCTTCACCTCTTTCTGGATTTCCCTGAGTTCCGGCTTCTTTTGGCATCGTTTCCCGTTTTTCATCTGTTTGACCAGCATCGGCGTGCAGGTGGCGTAGGCTTCCGGCTTGAGTTCGAAGAAATCGCCTTCTGCAAACGGATGGAAGAAAGTGTATTTCACGCCTGGTTTCACCACTTCTTGGGACAGGGTGATCAGATCGGCGATAACGGATCCCGAAGCATCAGCGAAGCGATACACTTGTTTGATGCCCGGGTTGGTCGTCTTTTCAAACGTGTTGGAAATCTTCATCGTCGGGACGAACAATCCGTTCTCTTCTTTCGCGGCCAGCTTGTAGACGCCGTTGAGCGAACTTTGCGTTCCTCCCGTCACCAGGTTGGTGCCGATGCCCCAGCTGTCGATGGGTACTTTGTCGGTGACCAAAGTCTGGATGATTTCCTCAGTCAGATCATTGGATACGCAGATCGTCGCGTCCGCAAGACCGGCGTCATCAAGCTTTTTCCTGACGACCCGCGGCAGATAGGAGAGGTCCCCGCTGTCAATGCGCACACCGATTTTTTTCCCTTTCGCCTTCTGCTCCAGCCCGACCTTGATGGCGTTGTCGATGCCTGAATGCAATGTATCATAGGTGTCGATCAAGAGAATCGCATTGTCCGGGTAGAGCCTGGCGAATTCGCGGAATGCGTCCAGTTCGTTGTCATAACTCATGATCCAGCTGTGGGCCATGGTTCCCGCCACCGGGATACCATACAACTTGCCTGCCAGCGTGTTGCTGGTCACTTTGCAGCCGCCGATGAAGGCGGCTCTGCTTGCGGAGAGGGCTCCATCCTCACCTTGGGCACGGCGCAAACCGAACTCCATGATGGTGCCGCCACCGCTGGCCTCGACCATTCTGGCCGCTTTGGTGGCGATCAAAGTCTGGAAATTCACCGTGTTGAGAAGCAACCCTTCGATGAGTTGCGCGTCTATCAAGGAGGTGTGGACCCGCACCAAAACTTCCCCGGGGAACACAATGGTTCCTTCGTTGAAGGAATACAAGTCCCCGTGGAAATGATAGTTTGAAAGGAAATCCAGAAACGGTTCGGAGAATTGGCCGAGACTTTTCAGATATGCGATATCCTCTGCGTCAAAGGTGAATTCCTCCAATTTATCGATCAGGTCGTTGATCCCCGCGAAGACCGCATACCCTCCGTTGAATGGATTGTTCCGATAGAACATGTCAAATACGACATTGGGGTTATGATTGGCTTCAAAATAGCCCTGCATCATGGTCAGTTCATAAAAATCGGTGGTCAACGCGCTGATATGCATCCGTTCCTCCTCAAGCTTTTTTCGCCGGTATCCGATCAAACCCGACATAGGGGATCAGGTTCTTCGGCATGGCGATGGAGCCATCCTCCTGTTGGTAATTCTCCAGTACGGCTACCATAGTCCGGGAAAGGGCGACGGCGGTGCCGTTCAGCATATGGACGAACTTGAGTTTCCCATCATCATCGCGATAGCGGATGGACAGGCTCCGCGCCTGGTAATCCGTACAGTTGGAAGTGGAGGTGACTTCCCCGTATTCCCCTTCGTCCCCGCGTCCCGGCATCCACGCTTCGATGTCGAATTTCCGGTATGCGGGCGCTCCCAGATCGCCGGTGCAGGTGTCGACCACACGGTAGGCGAGGCCGAGACCTTGGTAGATTTCTTCTTCAACGGAAAGCAGGTAGTCATGCCATTTGTCCGATTCCTCGGGCAGGCAGTAGATGAACATCTCCAATTTGGAGAACTGGTGGACCCGGTACAGCCCTTTTGAATACTGTCCCGCGCCGCCGGCTTCCCTGCGGAAGCAATGGGACAACCCGGTCATCTTGATGGGCAGATCCTTTTTGTCGATGATTTTGCCCGCATAATACCCACCCAATGTGATCTCCGCCGTACCCACCAAAGCGGTTCCTGTTCCCTCGACCGTGTAGATGTTGCTCTCAGCGCCGCGGGGATTGAAACCGATGCCCGACAGGATTTCCTCCTTGGCGACATCCGGAGTGATGAACGGGGTGAACCCATGTTTGAGAACGATGTCCATCGCATAGCGCTCAAGTCCCATCTGAAGAAGCACGGCCTGATTCTTCAGATAGTAGAATTTGGGGCCGGAAACGGCGGTCGCCGTATCGAAGTCGATCAGATCGAGGTTTTGTCCGATCTGCACGTGGTCCAAAGCCTTGAACGGGAATTTCACCGGCTCTCCGACATACTTTACCGCAGTGCTGTCCTTGTCTTCCTTGCCGATGGGGGCTTTGGGGTTGGCGTAATTCGGGATGGTCTTTGCCTTTATCTGGTATTCGGCGTCAAGTTCTGCCGATTCCTTTTCCAGTTCGGCTATCTGCTCTTTGATGGTTTTCCCTTCATCGATCAACTGGGCACGCACTTCCGGTTCGAGTTTTCCCTTCATCTTCTGGGCGTTCTCGTTCCGTTTCTGCCGCATATCGTCTGCCTGTTTCATCACGGCGGAACGCTTGTCGGACAGGGCGATGATGGCGTCCAGATCGACGTTCATGTTCCTATCCTTGATGTTTTTCGCGATCTCGTCGTGGCGGGTTTTCAGTTCTTTCAGATCAATCATGATGTTCCTCTCTTCCTCACATACGTTTCGATTTTTCAGCGGCCATGGTAACCGCTTCGATAACGGCATGGTCAAAGCCGTTTTTTGCCAATGCATCAATACCTTCGATGGTCGTCCCTCCGGCGGAGCAGACAGCAGTCATCAACGCCACCGGGTTTCCTCCATCCTCTTTCTGCAGCGCGATTGCTGAGGAAAGCGTGTCCCGTGCGATTTGCAGTGATTTTTGGTAGGGAATGCCTTCCTTGGTTCCGCCGAGCGCCATGGCGTGGAGGAACTCGAATACATAGGCGATGCCGCTGCCTGAAATGCCGATGAACGCCGGCATTTGCGACTCCGCCATCTCAAAAGCCGAACCGAAGGTCAGCGCGATGTCCATAGCCGCCTGTTTCAAAGCCTCGGGACAAGCCGGATCAAAGCAGACTGCAGTCACACTCGCACCCGCCTTCGCCGCGATGTTCGGCATGTATCGGACGATCTCATGGGTGCCGAATTCTTGGGCGAGCCTTTCGAGGCTGTAGCCGGTCACCAAGCTGATCCACTGTTTCTTTTTCCCTTTCAGAGAGGGGAGTAATGCAGGTAGCGTCTGAGGTTTGACGGCGAGGATGATGATGTCTCCTGAATCCAAGGTTTCCTGAAGCGTGCCGCATTTCGCCCCTGTTTTCTCGATTTTCGCTTTTGTATGGTCGGTGGCGATGACGGTGAAACCCGTTTTGACCAACGCGTAGGCGATCGCGCCGCCCATATTCCCGCAACCGATGATGCCGATATTCATGATGATGCCTCCCAATCAAATGAGGTGTCTTGCTCCTGCAATCCCTCAAACCCTTGTTGCCTCATGTATTCATACGCCACGATGGCCACACTGTTCGAAAGGTTCAGGCTCCGTGCCTCCCGCTTCATCGGGATGCGCACGCATTGCGCTTTATGGGATCTGAGCAACTGCTCCTCAAGCCCTACGCTTTCCCTGCCGAAAACAAGATACGTATCACGCGGATAATCCACAGAAGCGTAACACAAATGTGCCTTCTTGGTGAAGAAATAGAGGCTGCACCCTTGATGGGCCTGGAAAAAAGCCTCATCATCCTCCCATTCCCGGATGTCGACAAGCGGCCAATAATCCAGACCGGCCCGTTTTAGATAACGGTCGGAAAGGACAAACCCCAAGGGATGGACCAGATGCAGCGTGGCGCCGACTGCAGCGCAAGTTCTGGCGATGTTCCCTGTGTTCTGGGGAATTTCCGGTTGGAACAGCACGATGTTCAGCGACATCCTCACTCCTCGCGCCCAGTGTAGTGGTTTTCACCGGTTTTGTACACGCATGGGAAAACTATGGTATACTCGGGCAATGGAAATATGCAAAGCGATTCTTCTCGGCATCATCCAAGGCATCACCGAATGGTTGCCCGTCAGTTCGACAGGCCATATGTTGCTGTTTGACGCCTTTTTCCCCATGCATGTCTCAGAAGCGTGCAAAAACTTGTTTTTGGTGCTTGTCCAGCTTGGTTCCATCCTCGCTGTTGTCTGCCTGTATGGACGCACGCTCAACCCCCTTTCCCCGAAGAAGAGTCAGACAGAGAAGCGAAAGGCTTGGCTTCTCTGGGCAAAAGTGCTCGTAGCTTCCGTCCCTGTCGGTGTGGTCGGGATTCTTGCCAATGATTATGTGGATGAGCATCTCCATTCCTGGCAGGTGGTCGCAGGTGCTTTATTCGTCTATGGCGTGCTGTTCCTCATCTTGGAAAAGAGAAACAGGAAAAGGGAATTCAGGATCACCGACATCGATGACATCTCCTTCGGCGATGCCCTCAAAACCGGTTGTTTCCAAGCGTTGTCTCTGGTGCCGGGGACTTCACGGAGCGGTTCGACCATCCTCGGGGGCATGCTCGTAGGCCTGGACCGTACGGTGGCCAGCACGTTCAGTTTCTTCATGGCCATCATCCCGATGTTCGGCGCTTCGTTGCTCAAATTGGTGAAAGCGGGCTTTGCTTTGCAAGGACAGGAATGGTTCATCATCGCGGCAGGGACGCTCTCCGCATTCTTGGTTTCCTTGATTTCGCTCCGCGGTTTGGTTTCCTACGTGAAAAAACATGACTTCTCTGTCTTTGGCTGGTATCGGATCATCCTTGCCGTCTTGGTGACGGTCGCCTTCACGTGTCTTCTTTGAGGTTTGCGGCTTTGATCACCTTGCTGCCGCGTTCCTGCAGTTTGAGGATGGCCAGCTCTAGTTTCCGTTTCTTCTCCGCTTCCGACGAAAACAGCTCCGGTTGAAGCGGTTTTTCCCCTTTGTACAGGTTTCCCAGACAAAGCCCGATGAGCCGTACCGGTGTCCCTTCCTTCCATTTCATATGCAAGAGGGTTTTCGCATATGCGTAGACCTGCTCCGCATTGAGGATGTTTTCCGTCGGGGTCATCTGGCTTTCATGCAGCGAAAAATCGGGGAAACGGAGTTTCACGCTGATGGTTCTGGCCATCTGATGTTCGGAAAGGCAACGGAACATCACTTCATGGCTCATGCAGAGCAACGTTTCTTCAAGTATGTCACTCAAACTGACATCATCGGCGAAAGTGCTCTCCGTGCTGATGCTGTGGCTTTTCGCCTCGCCTTGGAAGATACCGGGATCGATGCCTCTGCAGGCAAGATACAGGAAAGAACCCATCGAAGCGCCGAACAGGCTCTGCAGGCTTTTTTCCGAATACGTCCTGAGTTCCTGTGTCGTTACGATGTGGTGCCGGAAAAGTTGTTGTTGGGTCACTTTCCCCACACCCCAGAGCTTCTTCAATCCTACGGCATCCACGAATTTCAGTTCATTGCCTGGAGAGACTCTGCACAATCCGTCTGGCTTGTCATAGTCACTGGCCATTTTCGCGATGAAACGGCTTTGCGCGATACCAACACTGATGGTCAGCCCCGTTTCTTCCTTGACTTGTGCTTTCAGTTTCACCGCGGCCTCTTTGGCGCTGGGGTAGAGGCGTTCCATTCCGCTCATGTCGAGGAACGCCTCATCGATGGATATCTGGGTGACATTGTCCGAATAGAGGGAGAAGATATCCATAATCCGCCTGCTGATGGCGCTGTAGCGGTCGAAATGAGGAGGGACGACGATCGCTTGGGGGCAGAGACTCAGGGCCTGCTGCATCGGCATGGCGGAATGGCAACCGAATTTTCTGGCCTCGTAACTCGCCGTGGAAACCACGCACCGTTTTTCATTGCGTCCGATGAGCACGCATTTTCCGCGGAGCCGGGGATCGTCCAATACCTCCACATTGGCGAAAAACGCATCCATGTCCACATGGAAAAACAACGGGTTCATGGACACAGTATAGCATCATGAGACAGGAGGGATATATGTCTTCTCCAAACTTTTCCGATATTGTTCCAATGCATCGTCAAGCAGAATGGCGACAACCTGCTCCATCGTGTATCCATTTTGGGCGATAAGCACAGGATAATGACTTGTAAGCGTCAAACCTGGCAGGGTATTCACCTCATTGATCCAGATGTGACCATCGTTGTAGAAGAAATCCACACGGGCATACAGATGGCATTTGCCTACCGCGAAAGCAGTCTTTGCATAGCTCATGATGGTCAACTGGTCAGCCGTGGGAATGGGGGCGGGGCAGAGGAGGCTGTCGCCACCGCTGAGGGCGTATTTGGTCGCATAGGTGAGGTATTTCGCCTTTTCCTTGGTGGGGTTGACCACCAGCCCTGGAGGGGAGCAGACCAAACCCCAGGAGGGATCTTCCAACAGGGCGCATTCCACCTCACACATCGGTTTTACCAACTGTTGCACCATCACCCGTTCCCCATAATTGCGTGCCAGAAGTACAGCCTCTGAGAAGGACTCTTCATCCGGATCATCCAGCGGCGTCACTCCGATGGACGATCCGCCGTCCTCTGGCTTGACGAACAACGAAGGTCCGCAGGTTTTCCGGCAGGTGAGGAGCAACTCCCCCCATTCATCCTCATTCTCGCATTCCTTGATGGTCTCACCCTCGATGACATACGTCGGGATGGTGGGGATGCCTGCACTGGAAAAAAGCCTCTGGGCGATGGATTTGTACATCATCACAGACGAGGAGAGTGTGTCGGTGGAAGCCAATGGTATGTAGGCCAAGGCGCAGAGTCCCTGCAGAAGCCCGTCTTCGCCCCCATGGCCGTGGGTGACGGGAAACGCCACATCCACTTCCAGTTTCTTGCCATCGGCGAACAGGCCTTCCCCCGGATGTATGTCCACGTCAGCTTCTGTGGAGAAATGTTCGTCCACAGGGCCTTTCTGCAAGAACCAATGTCCGTTGAGATCGATGGCTATGTCAATGACGTGATGCCCGAGCTTGTGCAGGATTTTTTCCACATTCTGCGCGCTGTGGACCGAGACAGTATGTTCCGCCGACGGTCCTCCATACAACAATGCGACTTTCATGATCGTTCAGCTTCCTCCAGCATCTCACCGACGGTTTCTTTTTCGTTCCATGGATATTTGACGCCTTGTTTCTCCAGTGAATGCTCATGCCCCTTTCCGAGAAACAGCAGGGTGTCCCCTTTCTCCGCATATCCGAACATGGCCCTGATGGCTTGCCTCCGGTCGTCGATGCGATAGACCGGTATGGCGCGAACCATCCCGCTTTCGATATCATCATCGATTTTCCCGCTCTTTTCCCTGCGCGGATCCTCATCCGTGAGGAACAGCGCATCACAGTAAGTGCTTGCCTCCCTGCCCATCGGTGCGCGTTTGGATGTGTCCCTTTCCCCTGCGGCGCCGAAGAGGGCGAGCATCCTGCCATTGCCTTTGGTTTTCGCCAGATACCCCATCACATTGTGGTAGGCGTCTGCTGTATGGGCGAAATCAATGATGATCCTCAATCCCAGCGTGTTGGGGATGATTTCCATGCGTCCCTCGACAGGTGAGAGCGTCGCCAGAGAAGGGAGGATAACCGAAAGGTTTTTACCGGTGAAGACCGAACAGGCGATGGTAGCGAGCAATGCGTTGGAACACAATACGGGAAGGGTCGCGTTGATGGCGTATGTTTTTCCTTCATACAGGGCTTTGAGGTCGTCCGTCAGCCTGATGTCCACATCTTTGTGGAGGATGAGGGAAGAACATTCCAAAGGCAAAGCCGCCAAAAATTCGGAAAGATGCCAGTTGTCCGTCGTACTGATGAAACATCCACCTTTGCGCAGATGACGCACCAGATTGCACTTCGCATCCACATACCGTTCGAGGGTTTTGTGGAATTCCAGATGTTCGCTGGTCACGTTGGTCACGATGGCCATATCGTAGGTCACGCCTTCCAAACGGTCATAGTCGTCGCTCAGCGCATGACTGGTGCATTCCAAAACCACGGTCTTCAGGCCATGTTCGACGCAACGGGAGAAAAATTGCTCAAGGTACCATGCTTCCGGAGTGCTTTGCCGGTATGGGCTGAACTGTTTTCCCGAGCCATCGTCCATATATACGGTTCCGAGAATGCCACTTTCCGTACCCTGTACATGAAGCAGTTGCTTCAGATAATCGCAGGTTGTGCTCTTCCCGTCGGTACCGGTCACGCCGATGATGGACAATTTGCGGGACGGATAGTCGAAAAACGCAGCGCATACAAGCGCATAGAGACGCCTGACCGCGGGCGTGACGATTACCTGAACGCCGTCGACGGGTTTTTCCGCGACTACCGCCACGGCTCCGTGGAGGAGGGCGTCTGCCACATGGTCGATACCTTGGCTGTGGATACCGGGGAACGCGAAGAACAGCGAACCTGGTATGCAGGACCGTGAGTCGAAGTCTATTTGGGTTATCATCCGGTCGGTGACGCCCCCAGAGGGGAAACCCACGCTGTCAAGAAGACGTACAAGCTGTTTCACGGCATGTATGCTACCATTTGTCGCCGTTTTTTGCTATGCTTTGCAGTATGAAAACCATTACGTACACACCCCGGGGCGTATGTGCCCGGAAGATTACCGTCACCGTCGACGGGGATAAGATTGTTGATGTCGTGTTTGACGGAGGTTGTGATGGAAACCATACGGGCCTTGAACGTCTGGTGAAAGGCCGGACCGTGGAGGAAGTGGCTTCCCTTCTGGAAGGGACGACCTGCGGCAAACGTCCGACCAGTTGCCCCGACCAGTTGGCCAAGGCGCTTCGGGAGGCGTTGTGAGAAAAGCGTTCCTGCTCGTCCTGTTGGTGTTGCCGGGCTTGTTGTACGCAACTGCCATTGATGGTGCGAGCGATCAGAATCACGGCATGTCTGTGATGGGGGTTTCCCAAAGCGGCGGGTATGCTTTCATGTTCGCCAACCCCGCCGCATTGACAGGCAGCGACGAACGCCTCTATATCCTTGCTTCGTACGGGGATCGCGTGGAAAGCGGGGAACAGATGGTGAACCTTCCGTCGTCAAGCCTGCTTTTGTCCTTCTGCGGAACCAACCTCGCCTTTTCCGTGGAAGTGCACAACAGCATGACCGGACGGACCGCGACAACCGATGGGGATACGTATGATTCGACCAATTCAACGCGGTTGCAGCTGGATTGGGCATATGCGTTCCGCCGCTTCTCGTTCGGCTTGTCATTGAAAACCACCACCTACATGGCGCTCTCCTCGGTGCAAATCACCGATGGGCAACGCCTGTCCGATTACCTTGTCCAGTCGCTTTTTGAACGATATGAACCGATGTACGGGGCGACCAGCCTCTCTGCGGGTTTCGGGTTGCTGTATGACGACGATTGGTTGAAGATCGGTTTGGTGAGCGACCAATTCGCCAAAGCCACTACCGATGGGACGATCAACTTCAGCTTCATGCAGCTGTACCGTACGCTTGGTTTCGGTTTGTCGGTTTCCACACCAACCTATTCGAACGACGGCCAACTGAATTTTTGCAAGCTCACCGTCGTCGCCGAGTTGCTTGATGTGGGGGATGAGGATAACGCCTCTCTCAAAGCAGGATTGGATTTGCGTTTCCAGCTTCTTCCCGACTGGCAGGTTTCCCTGCGATCGGGATATCATGACACCAAAGCGGGTTTGGGTTTATACCGTTTCAACACCGATACAGGGTGCAACAGTTTCGGCATCGGCTTGATGCTGAAACGTTTCCGTGTGGATTTCGGCATGGACGTTCCTTTATCTGTCTATACGGGAAACGGAGGCGGGGTACCCGTGACGGTTTCCCTGGCATACATCAAATGAGGTTCGCGAACCTTGACAGCGAAAACAGCTATCTAGTATATTCAATTGAGTCGCATTTTGAAAACGTAAGGAGATACGCACATGTCCAAAGCACATAGAGGGGCTGGAATTGTCAAAGAAGCGAACCATGGAAGAGGCACCTGCCCGATCTGCAAGCGCACAGAAACAAAACTGTTGTATGAACAGACCGTTGATGGGAACAAGGTGAAAGTCTGCAAGGTTTGTGACGCCCATATCAAGAATGTCGCCGCCAAGGCGGGCAAGAGCGCGAAAGCTGCCGCTCCCGCACCAGCCGCCCAGTAAGCGGTTCCGGCACCATGGAAAGACTCTCTGGGGACAGGGAGCCTTTTTTTGTTGGGTAAGGGATAGGTGAAGATGTCCACATACTATATGGTCGGGATCAAAGGAACCGGAATGGCGAGTCTGGCTGTGTCGCTTTCCGAAATGGGGGAAACGGTTTCCGGTTGCGACAGCGGAGAAGTTTTTTCCACTGACGATCTCCTGAAACGCAACCATCTTCATGTCGACCTTGGTTTCGAGGCTGCGAACCTCCCCCTTGCGTGCGACACGGTCATCTACAGTTCCGCATACCCCCTTTCCACCCCGATTCTCCAAGAAGCCCAAAAGCGTTCGAAACCGCTGTATTCCTACATCGGGTTCCTGGCAAAACTCACCGAAGGGCGGGACAGTTATGTGGTCAGCGGAACACATGGGAAAACCACGGTCACAGCCGCAACCACCTATCTCCTTTCCCGCGGTAAACGTAAGGAATACCCGTTTTTCAGCATTTTCGGCTCGAATCTCATCGGGCAGGAAGGCATGACCAACCAAGGGGACGAATATTTCCTGCTGGAAGGTTGCGAATATCAGGACCATTTCTTGTCCTATCATGTTCGGGGCGCGCTCATCACCACCATTGAATGGGACCATCCCGATTATTTCCCCAGCGAAAAGGATGTGTTCGCGAGTTTCGTGAAATTCTGCACGCAGATACAGAAGGGCGGTTTCTGCATCATCTGCATCGATGGGAAGATGACGCGGAGACTGGCGTCCATGGTGAAGGATCGCAGGCCTGACCTTCGGGTGATCACCTACGGCTTTTCCTCCCGTGGCGTGTTCCGCCTGAGAAAAAACACCGTCGAAGATGCCTACAGCATTGATCTGATCGAAATGCTCTACCATCTGCCGGTGCACAGTGAAGCCTGGGCGGACGACTTGTTCGGCGCCGCACTTCTTGCGACGGCGATGTTGCTGGATTCGAAGAATGTCAAACTGTTCCTTCCAGATGACGCTTTGCTTACCGATGAGGTGTTTCCATCAGTCCTTTCCTCCATGCTTTCCGACCTGTCCGGTTATCCCGGTACCGTTGGACGGATGGAAGTGACCGGTGAGGAGGGTGGCGTCACCTATCTCGACGACTACGCCCACCATCCATCACAGATCAAAGTGGTGATGGAAAGCCTCAGGGAAGCCTATCCGAACAGACATATCCTGGTGTTGTTCAGACCCCATACCGCAAGCAGGACGAAGGCATTGTTTCCGCAGTTCGTCTCCAGCCTGTCGCTGGCTGACAAGGTGATCATCCAGAACACGTATGCGTCGGCACGGGGGGATGTGGATCAGGAAGGGGACAGCGCGTTGGATTTGGAGAAGGCGCTGGAAACACATCTGCTGTCCCATTATCATATACCGCTTCAGGCGGTGATTTATGCGAAGGATGATGATGCGGCGGTTGCTGAAGCCTGTGGCTGGTTGTCTGAGGGAGAACTCTGCGTTACCATGGGGGCGGGCAACAACCGTTTTCTGGCCGACCGGATTCGGGAACGAAGGAGAAATGGATGAAAAGCATGACAGGTTATGGGCAGGCGACGGTCAATACCGATTCGTTCCAGTTGGCCCTTGAGGTGAAGTCGTACAACAACAGGTATCTGGACATCGAACATACCATGCCCTTTTATTTCGCTCCGTTTGAGATTGAACTGGACAAGGCGATCGAAAAGGTCGCGGCGAGAGGGCATGTTGAGTTGACCGTCCGGGTCAAGAATACCCGGAGCGACTTGCAGATCATGGTGGACAAGGACGCCGTGCAACGCTATACCGATGCATTCAGCCAGATCATGGCATACAGCGGCAAAGCGCTCAAACCATCCCTTTCCGATTACATTGCCTGTGAAGGGGTGATGACGAACCTCAGGGAAGCTGACAGCGAAATGTACCGTGAGCCTTTGTTCCATGCCTTGGACGAAGCGCTCGTGCAGTTTTCCGCCTCCAAAGACAGGGAAGGGGAAAGCACGAAAAAAGATCTGGTTCGCTTGGGAGGACAGGTCAAGGATGGGCTGGCCATCATCGAACATCATGCCTCCGAGTTGGAGGGGATGATCAAGAAGAATCTGATCGACCGCATCCATGAGATGCTGGGTGACCAAGCCTACGATGAGAATCGGATACTCACTGAAGTCGCCGTCATGCTGGTCCGTTTTTCGGTAAATGAGGAAGTGAAGCGGCTGGAGACCCATCTGAAGGAATACGACAACCTGCTCAATTTGCAAGAGCCGGTCGGTAAACGGCTGGATTTCCTTTGCCAGGAAATGAACAGGGAGATCAACACGATTGGGAGCAAAAGCCAAATCGCCGAGATGAACCTGCAGGTGGTAAGGATGAAAGACGGATTGGAAAATATCCGCGAACAGATAAGGAATATCGAATGAGGATAGCCATCAGCGGAAAAAGCGGGTGCGGGAACACCACGGTGACCACGTTGGTCAGCCTTGCGTTGGGATATCCGATGATCAACTTCACCTTCCGCAACCTCAGCAAGGAAAAAGGCATTGAATTCTGGGAATTCTGCAAGTTGGCGGAAACAAGTGACGAACCGGACAGGGAAGTGGATACCCGACAGGTGCGGATGGCCCTTGCGGAGAAGAACTGCGTGCTTGGTTCGCGTTTGGCCATCTGGATGCTGAAGGAAGCCGATCTGAAGGTGTACCTGACGGCCAGCACGGAAGAAAGGGCCAGACGTGTGCAGAAACGCGAAGGCGGAACCTTGGAGCAACGATACAAGGAGACCAGCGAACGGGACAAGCATGACAGTGCGCGGTACAAACGGCTCTACGGAATCGACAATGACGACCCCTCGGTCGCCGATCTGGTGATCGACACCAGCGACAAGAGTGCCGAGGAAGTTGCGCGCATCATCATCACGAAAGTGGAAAGCATGGCCGGATAGGCTGTACACGTTTTCCTTTTTTTACTATACTTTTGCAAATGTACGTAGGTACAAGGAGATCGACTGTGAGCATTCCATTGAAAGCCTTGGAAGATTACAAGGACAATATCTACCAGATTACCTGTGCGGCGATTAAGGAAGCCGAAATCCTGTCCGAACCGGGGTGCGGTGGCAAGGAAATCGAAGCAAAGAACGAGAAGATTGTTTCCGTCGTCCTTACCAAAGCCATGAATGGTGAAATCTCCTATACACCATCAAACCAACAGTAATCCGTATGACAAGATAGTCTTCCTGTTCGGCCCCACGGGGGTCGGGAAGACGTGTCTGCTTTCTTCCCTTGATCCTTCCCGTTTTTCCGTCATCAACGCCGATTCCATCCAAGTGTACCGGGGGTTGGACATCGGGTCCGCCAAAGCGACGAAAGATCAACGCAAAGCCATCACTCATTATCTGCTTGATATCGAAGATCCGTGGAACCAATTCACCGTAGCCCGCTTCATCGAAGAAGCCGACCAAGCCTGCGGGATAATCGCTTCCGAGGGGAAAATCCCCATCATATCCGGTGGCACCGCCTACTATTTCAAGCATTTTCTGTATGGGCTCTCCGAAGCACCGGCAAGTGATCCCCTGATCAGAGCGAAAATCGCAGCTCTTGTCGAAGAGAAAGGTCTTGTCTGGGCTTATGACCGTCTTGCGGAAATCGATCCGCAGAGCGCGGAAAGGATCAAACCGCAGGACAGTTACCGCATCACCCGCGCGCTGGAGGTCTGGGAGACCAGCGGGAAACCGCTTTCCGATTTCGCGTTGCCCGATGTCCCTCGTTTCGGCATGCGTCCGTTAGTCGTGGGATTATGCAGGGACAACAAGGAATTGGCGGAACGGATTGAAGAACGGGTGGAGCAGATGTTCCGCGAAGGTTTGCTTGAAGAGGTGCGTTCCCTCATCGCCGGCGGGGCGAAACCGGATTGGCCTGGCATGCAGGGGATAGGTTATCATGAGTTTTTCCAAGCCATGGAAGACGGGGAGGACAGCCTTCAGTCCATTCAGGCAAGAATACTGCGCAACAGCCGTCTGTATGCGAAGCGCCAGATGACTTTCTTCAGGAGTTTCACCGATGTGACGTGGATACCCGCTACAGACCCGTCTGCATTCCAAGCGCTTTTGTCTGCGTATTTGGCTTGACTTCAACTTCTTCCGTACCCACGAAACGATAGGAAAGATTAGTGATGGACGCGATCAAACGCCAGCCGCGTTTGTTGGTCGTCATGACGAATCGCTGCGTTTGTGTGTAATGGTACACGGTGGCGTGTCCCGGATTCGCCGGCACGCCGTTGCCGTCCTCATACGGATACGGTGTCCAGATATCGCTTTCCACTTGATAGGAATCGGAGTCCAGTGCTTTGATGCGCACGTCGGTGATCCCATACAGGTTTGCCCCTTCCGTAATTGCGGGTTTTCCTGTCGCGATCCATTCCCGGACATTCACCACGGCATCCATCGATTCGTAGGCCTTCCGTGTCTGTCTGGTCACGTACAGGTTGGTTACTTCCATTTCCGCCGGATTCTTCACATGCTTGGCCAAGGACGCGCCCATTTTCTCTACATCCAGTTCCGTTTGTCCCGTGTAGTATTCTTCGATGATCTCCGTGTCGCTCATGCCGTTGGTGTAAGGTGGAGTGAGGGCCAGTTTGATTCTGTTTCTGATGAAACCACCTACGATGAGCGCCGCAACGGCTATCGTGATGACAAGCCAGCCTTTCTTGCGCCAGAAGACACGACGGTCTGCACGTTGGTTCTGTTTCTGCAGGAATTGCACGCATTCGGGATTCTTTGTGTCCGTCGTGATGTTCTCACCCCACGACAAAGCCTGCAGCTCTGTGATCATCCAGGAGCCCAGCACCCGTTGTTCCGGACCGTTGCCGGCGATGTCACGCTGTCTGGTCAATCCCAAAGCGAGTGTGTCATCGATGAACGTCACCGTCTTCACATCCAAGGAACAGCGCATCAACGAAAGCGAAACAGCCCTGAACGAATCCTCCCTGCTTTGCGGGGAGAGGAAGGGCGGTTGTCCGCTTGCGGCCATATAAAGGATCTGGACGATTTGGTCGCACAGACCGAAGGCCGGGTGGATGTCATGGTGCACCCAAGCGGCGAGATTCGCATAGCGTTCGTTTTCGTCGGAGCAGGAGGAGATCAAATCCCCGAGGCTTTGGGGGAACAAAAGCACGCCGCCCCCTTCGATGCCATACATTCTCCACAGCGGCAAGATGCCGCTGGATACGTTCAAAAAGGCATCATCCAGCAACGGCAGTGCCCTGCACAGGTCTTTGGCGGTTTCCAACGCATCCTTTTGATGCGCTCCCGCCAAGTCCCAGATGCTGTAGATGGGCAGTCTGTCAAAGTAAAGGCAACGTTTCCCATTGGCTATGGTCAATCCCTTCCATAACCATGAACGAAGCGTTCCGTTTTGATAGATGTAGCCGAATTCCTTCTCGCCTTGGAGAAGATAACTGGGCAGATCCATGTCTTTGCCGCCCAAAACCAGACACGTTGAGGGAACCCCTTCGATGGATGTGTTGAAAATTTCGTTTCCATGCATTCCTAGCTCCTTTTGCCGATGGCATACACATGCCAGACGGCATCGCCGTCGAAGTCGACGGCCTCAGGCGGCATTGCGCTGAAGGACCTGTTTCTGACAGATAAGCCGATGACATCCCAATGCGCGTTGAAGGGCGGTATCCTGCCGAGTGCCTCGATGAAACCATATCCGCAAGCTCCGATGATGCCCTTATGTCCTTTGTCCAGAACGCTCTCCCCGTTCTCCAGACATGCCGTGAAGGCGGAGGCCTGCGACCAGGAAGCTTTTGCGTCAAGGCTTTGCGAGGCATTGCAGGTGGCGATTACCAGTGTCTTCGGCGTAAGGATGGATGAAAGGAGTGAGGAAAGGAACCTGACCCGTTTGCTCTCCAAAGCCCCGCAGCCCAGGATCGGCACGACCGGTACGGTGGGGAAACAGGCTGCGCACATCGCGGCATGTAGTTCCCAATCAGGTTCTTCCTGAAAGACTGCATCATCCTTCATGATGTCCTCTTTATGCGAGAGTATGATCGAATCGATGATATCTTTGGCAAAATGGACTTCTTTTCCAAAAATGCTGATCCCGTCATCTTGGGGAACAAACAACCAGTGGTTTACCAAGGAAGGCCTGACTTCCTGATGGAGCGGAGCAAGCAGGATGATGCGTTCAGGCTCGCAACCTGAGACCAAACCGTAGGTTTCTTTGAGGCCGTCTCCGATCCAATCAAAGGAGGCGTGTGGTACCAGAAGCGCCTGTGGCGGAGTCCTGTCCCCCTTTCCGTTTACGGTGATGTCCTGAGGATAAAAGATGGTTTGGAAATTGCTTTCATGCATGCGCTTCCCCTGACGTAGAAAATACTCTCTTTAGTCTTGTTTCGTCTACCGTAACGGGAAAGTTTTTCTCCTGAGTCGGGAGGACCAGTCCTACAGGCCCATCTTTGGCCCGTCTGAGGTATTTCACTTGGGTGTAGTACAGATCGACATGTGTTTGCCCTTTGGCTTTGCTGAAGACCACGGCGAGGTTGGCGGCATCCAAGAGAACGTCCAGCGGCACGCTTTTCCCTTTCAGGCCTTTGATGAACACATACCCGCCGGGGTAATCCCGGGTGTGCATCCACCAGTCATACCCTTTGGCGTAATGCCGGAGCAGCTCGTCGTTCTCTTTTGCCGTACGGCCGACGATGAGCGTGAACGATCCGCTTGTGAAGGTCAAACCCGGTATTTCCTTTACGGTGGGTTTGTCTGCGGTCAGTTCTGACAATTCCTTCTGAAGCCGCCTGATCATAACTTTGGGGTCGTTTGCAGGAGCCAGTAGCCTCTCATAGTGTTCTTTTGCTGCGGACAGCTCCCGTGAAGCATTTTCGTATTCCGTCTTGCTGTTTTCCCAAGCGCCTTTCGCCTTCTGGTAACGGTCGTAATAGGCCTGTATGTTTCCGCTTGGGCTCAGTTTCCTGTCCAGCGCGATGATACGTTTCCCGCCTGTGGTATAATCCTCGACTTCGATGGAATCGCAATGTGCTCCGATGGCCTGGATGTTGCACGAAAGGAGATCCCCACAGGTCTTGTAGGTTTCGTAGCCAGCATTGCTCCGTGCTTTTTCAGCCAGCGCCTTGACGGTGTTTCCCAAGCTCTTCAGCGTTTTGTCACGCCGTGCGATGACCCGTTCCGTCAAACTTTCCAAGGATTCCTCATTGCTCTTCATGCCATATTCCGCTTCGATCTGGCTGTTGAAGGAACCTTCCGTCCGGTTGCGGATGGGAAAATCCTTCTCAGGGGCTTCCCGAACCGGAGGAAGGGTGAACGGACGACCGCTCATCTCATCCCTGGCAGGCCTCCGAAACAGAAGGTCCATGATGCATCCGTCCTTGTCGGTGACGATGATGTTGGCTTGGCTGCCGCTGTAGAACCGGAAATACAGGTACATCGCGACCCCATGGTTGTCCAGTTCCAGGACAATCATCCTGTCGAAGGGTACCTGCCATGCCTTGGTGACTTTCGAACCTTCCACATGCTTGCGGCAGAATTGGATGAACCGTTGCAGTTTCAGCGTCTTCATGCCTTGGGTGGCCGCAATGTCTTGGGTGAGCATATGCATGCGTGCGTTTGGGGTTCCTGTTTCCGTATACAAGGTCCAACGGCCTACGTCGGTGCGGTACATTTGCCAGCTGAGACAGTGGAAGTCATGTTGGATGACCGTTTGGATGACCGAGCCTTCCAAAGGAAGTTCCGAAAGCAGCAAACCGAATTCTTTCCAATTGAGCGACATGCCATTAAGGTAAGCCATTTGTCCGCATTGCACAACGGGGAAGGTGAAACTGTTTTAAACCATACTTGACGCACATGCAAATCTTGGTGTAATGTCTTTTCGTACCGATGAGGCGGCAGTGGCGGAATTGGTAGACGTGCAAGCTTGAGGTGCTTGTGGGGGTAACTTCGTGAAGGTTCAAGTCCTTTCTGCCGCACGACAAAGACCGGGTCTTTCCCAGATGGGTTTGATCCGGTTTTTTTTGTTTTTTCTCCAAAATGCCAAAAGAATTGCACAACCGGTTTGCATGGCGTGAAAATACGGTGGTAAGATAGGCATACAGACTCAAAGGGAGGAATGTGTATGAGAAAATTCAGATTTCTCGGCATGGTTCTTGTCGTCCTCTTGTCCGTTGCGGCGGTTTTCGCCCAGCCGACATATGAGAAACAACAGGATATCGTCGTGTTGTACACAAACGATGTGCATTGTGGCGTAAGTGAAGACTTGGGCTATGAAGGTCTTGTCGCCGTCAAAAAAGCCGAATTGGCGAAAACACCGTTCGTGACGTTGGTTGATTGCGGTGATGCGATTCAGGGCGAAGAGATGGGAGCCGTCTCAAATGGCGAGTATCCCGTCCAGATCATGAACAAGGCCGGCTACGATATCGCGGTGTTGGGCAACCATGAGTTCGATTACGGCATGGGTTGCCTTTCCAAACTGCTGGATGAGGCAAATGCCCAGTATGTCGGTTGCAACATCACCTATTCGGGAAGCGGCACGAACGCATTGGCCAAGGTGAAACCTTATGTGATCAAAGAGTATGACGGCCTCAAGATCGCGTTCATCGGTGTCCTCACGCCGGAAAGCATCGTCAAGTCGACGCCTGCCTATTTCATGGAAGGCGACAAGTTCGTCTATGATTTCAAGAGTTCCGATGCCGCGAACTTCTACGCAACCGTACAGAGCACCGTTGATGAAGTCAGAAAAGCCGGTGTGGCGTACGTCGTTGTATTGGCGCATCTCGGCATCGACGAATCCTCCGCTCCGTTCCGTTCCACCGACTTGATCGCCAACACCAAAGGCATCGATGTCGTCCTTGACGGGCATTCGCACAGCGTAATCCCCTGCAGTGTCGTCAAAAACAAAGACAAGACCAACGTGTTGCTTTCTTCTACCGGCACCAAGCTGAACAACATCGGCAAGATGGTCATCACGCCAGGCGGGCAGATCACGACAACCTTGATCGGTGAATATCCTGACAAAGATGCCCAGATGGCCGCTTTCGTCAAAGACATCAAGTCAAAGTATGAGGCAAGCCTGAATCAGGTCATCGGACGCACCGAAGTGGATTTGAACATCGCTGGCGCCACCGGCATCCGTCTTGTCCGCAACCGTGAAACCAACCTCGGCGACCTCTGCGCGGACGCGTACCTGACGGTAGCTGGCGCCGACATCGCGTTCGTCAACGGCGGAGGCATCCGCGCCAAGATCGCGAAAGGGGACATCACCTATGGTTCTTTGATCAAAGTCCATCCGTACGGCAACACGCTGACCATGGTGGAAGCGAACGGACAGGAAATCCTGGACGCGCTTGAACTGGGCAGCCGCTTTACCCAGGCGAAGTCAGACAATGGTGAGAAATCGCTTGGGGAAGTCGGTGGCTTCCTGCAGGTCGCGGGATTGAAGTACACCATCGACACCTCGGTGCCTTCTGCCGTCAAACTTGATGACAAAGGCATGTTTGTCTCCGTTGACGGCAAACGCCGAGTCAAAGACGTGCAGGTCAAGACCGCCAAAGGATGGGAACCGATTGATGCCGCGAAGACCTACAAACTCGCGTCCCACAACTATCTGTTGAAAGACAAGGGCGATGGCTTCACCATGTTCGCCGACAACAAACTGCTCATCAACGAGGGCATGCTTGACTACCAGGTGTTGATGACCTACGTCACCAAGAACCTGAATGGTGCGGTCGGCAAGGAATACGCCGAACCTCAAGGCCGCATCACGGTCCAATAATCATCAAGAAGGAGCCGCAAACGCGGCTCCTTCTTCAGAAGTTTTGGGATCAGGATTTCGGGACAGCATCCGCGGCTATGAGGGGAAACCCCCGCATGACAGTTTTTGCCGGTTATGAAGAAGTACAGGTTTTCGCCGGCAATTGATGATCCTCAGAATACGTTGAATCCGGCATGCCCGCGGCAATCTCATCCAAGGATTCTTCAGACAATTTGCCGTCACCTTTCATATAGGTTCTTGCGGTTTCAAGCAACCGGACAGATTCTTCCTGAGAAATATCCTTCAGGCCGTTGTCCCTGCAAATCTGCAGGATCGTCTTATCATCGGCGGAGAGAATTTGTCCTCGGAGTTTCTCATTCGATGCCAAGGTTTCGATGAAGCATGCGATCTGATTCTTGTTCATGTCATTTCCTGTTGAGGCAACTATACCATATTGATTCTGATTATGTAAAGGAAATGCTGTCTATGATACAGAAAAGGCGATGTTGATGATGCGCATGCCCATCATTTGCCCATTACATTTTGGGGCTCCTTCCTCCCCAACAACAAATGTCCCCGCTGCCTGAAATCTTCTCCATCGCTTCCTCGGACAGTTTTCCTTCCGTGTCCATAGAGGTCTTGGCCGCCGCAAGCAAACGGACGGCTTCTTTTTGGGTGATGTCCTTGAAACCGTTATCCCGCAAAAGCTTCAGAATCGTCGTCTCAGAGGCGGCGAACACGCTTGAACGAAGCTTGTCATCAGAGGAAAGCTTCTCCATGAACAGCGAAAGCATGTTTTTTCCCATAGATGTTCCCTTTTGCTAGAAGATACATCAATACCATGCTGCAAGATAGCCGGCAACGTATCCCCGAAATGCATTTTCCGTGTCATCTTCCCAAGAAAGGATGACACGTATGAAGTGGATTTCCCAAGGGCAGTGACGTCCGCTTTTTTGTCAGAAAGAACCTATGATGCTTTCGTTGTACCGGGTCGCGAAAAGCCGCCTTTCCTGAGCGGACCATTCGGGATGGCGGAGTGAAAACCATTGTCCGGGATTTTGGCGGAACCGTTTCGCTTCACCATCGTCGCAGAGCAGACGCAGACATTCTGACGGAATGTCTTTCGGGACTTTTTTCTCGAGAAAAAGCGAGATGTAGGTTTGCTTGAGGTTCCGCTTGATCAAATCGGCTTCCTCTTCCATCGTCGTCTCCATCGGGATGGCTTCGTGTGCGCATCGGGTGTCCATGCCAAGCAGGTGTGCGTAGCAGATGGAAGGTTTTTTGAAGGGATCTCCGCATTCGCCGTAACTTTCCGACGGACAACCCCTGCACCAGTTCCAACCGATGCAGGAACCGCAGTCTTTCCAGAATTGCGGTCTGCGGTATCGTTTGAGCGTCTCATTCTTGAGAAAGATATTGGCGATGTCATCTTCAGGAAGACGCCCGAGGAACTCAGGAAGACGCCTGCAGGAAAGCAACGTGCCATCGGAAAGAATGGGGATGCAACTCGTGCCTATCAGGCAACCTTCCACAGGGTAGCAGGCACCATCGTCATATGGAGCGATTTCGCCTCTGGCCATATGCAGGATACGGAAGAAGCCGGGTTTTTCGGCAAAGGTGAAAGCGGGACGCCGCATCTCATATGTTTCCTTCATCTCAAGATAGCGTACCGACAGATCAAACACTTCTTCGGGAGTGAACGCCACATGCATCCCGCGGGCGTTCCCCACCTTGCAGACGAAATCGAATCCCAAGACATCAGCTGCGGTCTCGTCAGCGATAAAGGCACACAGTTTGAAGAAATCTTCCACACCGATAGGAGTGAGCGTGGTCATGACGACAGGAGAAATGCCCGCATGTTTCAACCGGCCAAGACCTTCCACGGTTCTTCTGAAACTCCCTTTGCTCCTCTGCCTGTCATGGTTCTCCTCCATTCCGTCCAGGGAAAGCTGGCAGGTGCCCACTTCAAGGTCCTTCAGACGCTTCAGATTGTCATCGGTAAGCGTTTCCGGATTTCCGGCAATGGTCAGCTTTTTGCCACGCTTCCTCAAGGCAGTGGCGAATTCGAACCAATCAGGGGCGAGAAGCGGATCGCCTCCGATCAGGCAGACCGTGGGAAAAGTGAAACCCCATTCTTCGCCAAAGGCATCAAATTTGTCCATGATTTCAAGTTTCTTCTCCAGAGAGAGCGGGTGGGTACATTCATGTTCGTACGTGGCGGGATCATAGACATAACAATGCTTGCAGTGGTTCTGGCAAGCCGTAGTGAGGTGCCATTGAAGATAAAAAGCATGGTTCATGGTGATACTATATCACGAGACGGAGAAATTGGATGATAGGATTCAGGAAGAAACCAAGCCATTGATGAAGAATGGGCGCACGGTGTTTGGAAGATGTTGCTTTTCGGCATCTTCGGGTATATATTTTGCAAAACCACACGTTTGGGGTTCGTGCCGTTTCCGATGACGACTTCAAAACGTATTGCTGTGGTTTTCATCAAGGGATCCGGCGGATCGCTGAAGGCATCCTTCATCCGTCCGATCGGTGGGATCATGATGTTCGTCTTTGACGGCATCAGAAGCGGAAAGAAAACAAAAGAGGAGCGGAATAATGGATTGTTGCAAACCGAGTGAAAACGAAATGACCATCACCCATATCAGGATATCCTCCAAAGACAATGTCTGCATTGCGGTCAATGCCTTGGAGAAGGGAATTGAGCTTGAACCGGGGTTGGTGACGTTGCAGGCCATCCCCCAAGGCCACAAAATCGCCTTGAAGGATTTGAAGAAAGGGGAGGCCGTCATCCGTTACGGCGTGGTGCTCGGACATCTGCTGGTGGATGTGAAGAAAGGTGGTTGGATCAATGAACACATGCTTGATCTCCCCAAAGCCCCGGATCTCTCAAAGCTTGCATTTGCGACAAACATCGATGTTCCCCTTCCTGACCCCCCCGTGGACTTTTGGGAAGGGTATCCGGTGGAAGGTTGCCGGTATGCGGGCAGCCGTAATATCCTCGGCATCACCACGATGGTGCAATGCGTCGCCGGAGTGGTGCATGTGGCTGTGGATAAGATGAAAGCTGAGTTGCTTCCCCAATATCCCCACGTCGATGACATTGTCGTGATCGACCATGCGTTCGGGTGCGGAGTCGCCATTCAGGGTGACGGCGGGGACATCCCCGTCAGGGCGGTGAAGAACCTTGCCAAGAACCCCAATTTCGGCGGTCAGTTGATGGTTGTCGCCTTAGGTTGTGAGAAACTCACCCTTGACATGGTGTTCGATAAAGAGGAGATCACCCCGGAGAACGTCATCGTTCTGCAGGAGCAGAAAGGCTTCCATGCCATGATCGACGCTTTGATGGCTATGGCCGAGAAGAAGCTCCGGATCCTCGAGGAACGAAGACGGGTGAGGCTTCCGCTCTCAACCCTCTGCATCGGCATGCAGTGCGGAGGCAGCGACGCCTTCTCCGGCATCACCGCAAACCCGTCGGCGGGCTATGCGAGTGACATGCTGGTCAAAGGCGGAGCCACCGTGATGTTCAGTGAAGTCACCGAGGTCCGTGACGGCATCGCGCAGCTTGCCCACAGGTGCGTGAACAAGGAAGTCGGCGAAAAACTTGCCAGGGAAATGGATTGGTATGACAAATATCTGGCCATCAGTCATGTTGATCGCAATGCCAACCCGACTCCGGGAAACAAGAAAGGAGGACTGGCAAACATCGTGGAAAAGGCCATGGGGTCCATCGCCAAGAGCGGAACCAGCCCGATTTCCGAAGTGCTTGGGCCGGGTGAACTGCCTACCAAAACAGGCCTGATGTTCGCCGCCACTTCCTCCAGTGATTTCGTTTGCGGACCCATGCAATTGGCCAGCGGCATCGTATTGCAGGTGTTCATGACGGGAAGGGGAACCCCATACGGACTCCAGGCCGCGCCTGTCATCAAAGTCTGCACCCGTTCCGCGATGAAGGAACTGTGGGACGACCTCATCGATGTCAACGCCGGTCAGATCGCAACGGGGGAAAAGACCATCGAGGATGTCGGATTGGAGATTTTCAATCTGATCATCGACGTGGCCAGCGGCAGGAAGAAACCATGGGCCGAACAGTATAAACTGTACAACTACATGTGCATCTTCAATCCCGCGCCCATCACGTGATGGAAACGAGCCGCATCAAGGGGAATTGATGCGGCTCCTTTTTCAGAAATCAGCCATCCAGCCTGTCTCCTCAGTTTCCTTGAGGTAATACGCTTTCATCATTTCGATGAGTTGCTTTTCCGGTTTCGACAGATACGTCCCTTTCAGATACGTGATGCCCAGTCTCCATTGGTACTCGCTCCCGACGGTGAAATAAGCGATGGGGATATCGGGCCGCGCGTAGTAACGGGGGAAGAAACCGGCACCCATCTGGTTCCTCACCGTATTGACGATCGTCCTGCTGCTGGTGGATTCAAACAACACTTTCGGCTTGAAGCCTGCTTTCTTGAAGGCAAGATCAGCCATTTCCCTCATTCTGGTCGCAGGACTGTTCATGACGAAGTCGGTGTCCTTCAGAAGGGTGAGATCTATTTCGGGGAGCCTTTTGTAGCTGTCTTCTCCCGCCAAGCGGGCCAACGGATGGGTCACCGGCAACCCGAGGACCATCGGTTCCGTACCGAAGATGACGTATTCGAAGTCCGGGATGTCATCGCCGAACAGGGAGGTGTTTGCCAATCGCACCGTACCGTCTAGAAGCAGCTTGTCCATCATTTTCGAGCGTAACTCATGGATTCTGAACGTAAAGCCCGGATATCTTGCGTGAAACATCGGATAAATGGACGAGAACATCATCGCACCCCGCTCGGGGGTGAACGCGATGGATATCTCGCCTTTCTCGTTGTTGCTGATGTCGCTGATGATCTTGTACGTCTCGTCTTTGATGGCAAGCATCTTTTTCGCGTTTTCCACATACACTTTCCCGGCGTAGGTGGGGACCATGCAATGCCTGCTGCGGTCGAAGAGCGGTGTACCCAACTCTTTTTCCAATTTGAGCAACTGTTGGTTCAGCGCCGATTGGGTGAGAAACACATTCTCAGCCGCTTTGGTGATATTGCCTTCTTCTGCGATGGCGACGACGTATTCCATGATGCGGGTATCCATGGCATGCTCCTTTTTCTTACTATAACTTAGTCTCATTATGAAAATCTATAAGTTGTGTTATGGCTGAAACGGATTTACACTGACTTTTGTGGAAATAAAATCACTTTTGAAAAAAGGAAGGTCCAAATGAAAAAAACATTCATCGTTTTGATGGCAATGCTTGTCCTGTTGTCTTTCGTTTCCTGTGGTAAGAAAGCGGAAACCAAAGCGGCAACCCCGGCTCCGACCGCGACTCCAGCAGCCGCTGCGGCTCCTGCCCCGGCGCCAGCGCCTGTTGAGGCAAAGCTTCCCAAGAACATCGAAGTCCAAGTTCCGGCCAAAGCCGGCGGTGGAACCGACGTCATGGCGCGCACTCTCGCCAATCAGGTCTCCAAGGATAGCGGCAGCAACCTGACCATCGTCAACAACACGGATGGATCCGGCGTCGTCGCGATGGAAAAAGTCCGGCTTGCAAAACCGGATGGCGCGACGATCATGCAGTTCCATTCCACCATGGTCATCAAAGTGGCTACAGGCAAATACAAATACCTGCCGTCGGAAAACTTTTCCGTCATCGCCGTATCCCGCGGAACGGAGAAGGGCGGCTATGTGCTTGTCGTCAAGACCGGCGGAAAGTATAAGACACTCGCTGACTTGGTCGACGCCTGCAAAGCCAATCCCGGACAAGTGCTGTTTGGTGTGGAAACCGGCGGTTCAGCCCATATCATGTCCGGTCTGTTCGCCAAAGCAGCGGGCATCAACGTCAAGTATGTGGAAGCAGGAACCGACACCGAGAAACTGACCGCGCTTGTAGGCGGATCGATCGACGCCACCTTGGTGAACCCCAACCAGGCAAAACAGTACGTGGAAAGCGGAAAAGTCATCCCGCTTGGAGTCGTCCCTGTGGATTTGGAGAAGAGCAGCCGCAGTACGGTGCTTCCCGACGTTCCCAACTTTGTGGAATTGGGATATCCGTTCACCTTCGCTACCTACAACCTGTTCCTTGGCCCGAAGGGCATGGATCCCGCTTTGGTGGCGAAATTACGCGAATATTATGTCAACGCGAACAATAACCCCGAAGTCGAGAAAATCCTGAAACCGGCCGGTTTCGCCATGGAGTTCTTCTCCGTTGAAGATGGCATGAAGGCTTTGCAACAGCAGGAGAAAGATCTTTCCGCCGTCTGTGAGTCTCTTGGTTTGAAGAAATAGCCTTTGCGCATGGATGTCCTGCCTGAACATCACGCAGGCAGGACACTATCTGTTTCCCCCAAAAAAGAAGGTGCATATGTTGAGAATCAAACGAGACCAGCTGGTGGGAGCCATATTGGTCGTGGCGGGAGTCTTTATCTTTGCCTCCCTTTCCCGTTTTTCCGTTCCGTTCACCGCTGCTTATCCCGGTCCGAGAATGCTTCCCGGGATTGCCGCGTTCGGCTTTGTGGTGTGCGGCGCCGGTATTTTTGTCCAGGGTACGCTTTCGAAGAAAGAACAAAAGCCGTTCCTGATTCCCGCGGGATGGGCGCGGATGGGGATTTGCCTCGCGGTCCTCATCGTGTATGTGTTCCTGATGAAATACCTGCATTTCCTCATCGTGACCCCCGTCTGCACGTATGTGTTGACGACATTGTTCGCGAGGGGCTACAAATCCACGCTCAAAGGACGGATCCTGTTTTCCGTCGTCATGACGTTGTTGATCTATTTCATTTATACGAAAGCGTTCAACCTGCCGTTGCCGCAGGGTTCGCTGTTCGGTTGAGGAGGATGCCATGGGACAATATTTCAGTTATATTATGGCTTCGTCTTTCCAGCCGATGACGTTCCTCTTGATGTTCATCGGTGTGGTCATCGGCATCATCTTCGGCGCTATACCCGGCCTTTCCGGAACCTTGGCCGTCATGCTCTTCATGCCGCTTACCTACGGCATGGCCAAAGAACCCGCGATCTTGTTTTTGATCAGCCTGTGGGTCGGAGGTTGTTCCGGAGCGTTCATCGGTTCCATCCTGTTGGGTATTCCGGGTTCCGCTTCCGCTGTCGCCACGTGTTTTGATGGGTACCCCATGGCGAAAGCAGGGAAGGCGGGGAAGGCTCTGGCCATCGGCATGGTCGCCTCCTTCATCGGGACGTTCTTCTCCGCGTTGTTCGGGGCGTTGCTGTCCCAATCGGTGGCCGATCTGGCGTTCAAGATGGGGCCATGGGAGTATTTCTCATTGTGTTTCGTCGCCATCACCATGGTGTTGGCCATCAGCAAAGGGAATATGTTCAAAGGTTTGGCCTCCGCCTGCGTCGGACTCTTCTTCGCTTCCGTCGGCTATTCCCCGATTGATGCGGAACCGCGTTTCACGTTCGACAATATGTACCTGACCGGCGGACTGTCCATGACGGTGGTGCTCATCGGCGTGTTCGGCGTATCCATGATCATCCATGAATACGGAAAGGGGTTCGACAAGCTTCCTGATTTCGATCCGAAGAGCATTCACGGATTGGGGATCAAACCGCAGGATTTCAAGGACCACTGGAAGACAATCATCCGCTCGTTCGGTATCGGACTGGGGATCGGTTTCCTCCCCGGCGTGGGTGCTGGACTGTCCAATCTGGTGGCGTATTCCTCAGCGAAGAACGCCAGCAAACACCCGGAAACCTTCGGACATGGCGAGGAAGATGGACTTTGGGCAAGCGAGGTTTCGAACAACGCGGCAATCGGAGGAGCGATGATCCCGATGGCGGCCCTCGGTATTCCCGGAGACAGCACGACGGCATTACTCATCGGAGCTTTGACCATCCATGGTCTGGAAATGGGACCGATGGTGTTCCGCAACAGCGGTGATATCGTCTATCTGATGTTCGGCGCCGTCATGATCTGCGCGTTTTTGACGCTCATCCTGCAGGCCGCCGGCATGCGGGTGTTCCCCCTGGTGCTCAAAGTGCCTTACCACTATCTGTATCCCGGTCTTTTGATCATCTCCTTGGTTTCTGGGTATGTGGAATCAGGCAGCCTGTACAAATGCGGCATGATGCTGGTCTTTTCGGTCATCGGTGTTTTGATGATCTACGGAGGACTTCCGGTCGCGCCGTTGCTCCTGTCGTTCATCCTTGGGCCGACATTGGAGAACAACATGCTCAAGGCGTTCCAGTATTCAGGTACGTTCACCACGTTCTTCACCCGTCCGATATCGTGCATCATGATGATTCTTGGCATTTTGTCGGTTTTCAGCCCTGTCATCCGGTGGGGTATCGCGAAAGTCCAAACAAAGAAGGTGTAAGCATATGCCCTTGAACAGCACTTCGAAGACAAGTCCGTCCCCAATGGTTTTGATGGAACGGGTGGTCAGGACCCCTTGGAATGCCTACCTTGAACCCATCAAGATGGCTCCGGGGGTGTGGTACATCTCCGGCAATGATTGGGTCGCCGCATATCTGATCGATACCGGAGACGGCCTGTTGTTGATCGATACGGCGTTGCATGAATCCTGTTACCTGTTGCTGGAAAACATCAGGCGGATAGGATATGACCCGCATGCCATCAGGAAAATTCTCCTGTCCCACGCCCACATCGACCATATCGGGGCTGCAAGGACGCTGAAGGAGTTGACCGGAGCGAAGTTGTATCTCGGCAAACGAGACCTGCATTACCTGCATGAACGTCCCGACCTCATCGGAGGAAAAGACGAGCATGTGACCTGCGGAACGTTCGAACCGGATGTGCTGTACGATGATGACACCCCTGTCGTGCAGGGGAACGTCTCCATCAGGACGGTTTCCACGCCGGGCCATACCCCCGGGTGCACATCGTTCTTCTTCACCGTCAAGGACAAAAACGGGAAGCCTCTCCGCGTCGCGATGCATGGCGGTGTCGGTCTCAACACGTTGACTGACGAGTATTTCAAGGAGAAAGGGGAACCGGCGAGCCTCAGGGACGAATTCATCGCCTCCCTGGAAACTGTGGACAAGGAAGAGGTGGACATCACCATTCCGTCCCATACCAATCAGGTAGGCATCTTGCTGCTGAAGGACAAGGTTACGGAAGAGTTCAATCCGTTCATTGATCCTTCAATCTGGCATGAGCTGGTCCACGAACGGATCGCTCGCGCCAAGGCTTTGTACCACAAAACGGGAACGTGATTTTCCGTTTGTGCCTTCTTTTCCTTCCCGTCAGAAATGGCGGGGAGGTTTTTTTAAAATCAAAGAATATTATATAAATTTTCTTAAATATCATAAAATTCAAATAAAAGTTGACTTTTACGGAATATCGGCATACAATTCGTCAAGATACCAAATCACCAAAGGGGAACCAAACAAATGAAAAAAACGCCAACGATTGCCGATATGCGGATCTATCCGGTAGCAGGTCATGATTCGATGCTGATGAACCTCAGCGGAGCGCATGGGCCGTTTTTCACGCGGAACGTCGTCATCCTGACGGACAGTACCGGCAATGTCGGTGTTGGTGAAGTGCCGGGCGGACAGAAGATCACCGGGGCTTTGGAAGCAAGCAAGAAGCTTGTTGTCGGCTCGGAGATCGGGGATTACAAGAATACGCTGCGCAAAGTGAAGGAATCCCTGCATTCGGAAAATGATGTTCGCGGCGCGCAGACGTTCGACCTCCGCACCGGCGTGCATGTAGTCACCGCCATCGAAGCCCCGTTGCTCGACCTCCTCGGCAAATACATGGGTCTGCCTGTCGCATCTCTCCTGGGGGAAGGCAAACAGCGTGACAAGGTGAAGATTCTCGGCTATCTGTTTTTCGTGCAGGACCGCACGAAGACCGATCTTCCGTACATGACAGAGGAAGACAGCAAGACTGAATGGTACCGCGTCCGCCACAATACGGCGATGACGCCGGAGGCCATCGTCAAGCTTGCCAAAGCAAGCCAGGAACTCTATGGCTTCCATGACTTCAAGCTGAAGGGCGGAGTCCTTCCCGGCAAGGAAGAGATGCAGGCCATCAGGGCATTGAAGGAAACGTTCCCCGACGCACGCATCACCCTTGATCCAAATGGCGGCTGGTCTCTGAAGGAAGCCATCGAACTCTGCACGCCGATGAAAGGCATCCTGACCTATTGCGAGGATCCGTGCGGAGCTGAAAACGGCTATTCCGGAAGGGAGATTATGAGTGAGTTCCGCCGTAAAGTGGGCTTGCCCACAGCGACCAACATGATCGCGACCGATTGGCGCCAGCTGTGCCATTCCTTCGAACTGCAATCGGTGGACATCCCCTTGGCCGATCCCCACTTCTGGACGATGGAAGGCTCTGTCCGTGTCGCCCAATTGTGCGATGAGTTCGGACTGACATGGGGTTCCCATTCCAACAACCACTTTGATATCTCTCTGGCCATCATGGCGCATGTCGGCGCTGCCGCTCCCGGAAACCCGACCGCACTGGACACCCATTGGATCTGGCAGGAAGGCATGGAACGGCTCACCAAGCAGCCGATGAAGATTGAGGACGGGTTCCTGTCCGTCACCGACAAACCGGGTTTGGGCATCGAACCGGATTTGGAAAGGATCGAGGCTGCCAACAAGCTGTATCTGGAGAACTGTCTTGGCGCGCGTGATGACGCCATCGCCATGCAGTATCTGATCCCCGGTTGGAAGTTCGATCCCAAGAAACCCGCGATGGTTCGCTGAAGCCGTACGGCGATGCGATGATGGAAAGGTATGATCTCCGCAAGGGGACGATCCTCATTCTGCTGACCAGCCTTGGCTTCGGGTTGCTCAACCTGTTCGTCAGGCTGGCCGGTCCCGTACCGTTCATGCAGAAGTTGTTTTTCCGGAACATCATCGCGCTGTGCTTCACTTCTTTCCTGCTTCTCAAGGAAGGCAAAGGGCCGCGGTATGTCGCGTTGGAAGTGCGGAACCATTTCTGGAAATTGCTCCTTCGCGCCCTATGCGGAACGGTCGGGATGATCGGGAATTTCTATGCCGTTGACCACCTTCTCCTCAGTGATGCTTCTATGCTCAACAAGATGTCGCCGTTCTTTACGGTGGTGTTTTCTGCGTGGTTCCTCAAGGAAAAGGTCAAGACAAGCCAAATACTCTGTCTGGTCACGGCGTTTCTCGGCAGTTTGCTGATCGTCAAGCCATCGTTTTCCAACTTGTTGCTCATTCCCGGCATCATCGGCTTTTTGGGTGGCATGGGAGCCGGCGCCGCATATACGGTGGTGAGGAGTCTCGGCGGGGAAGGGGCCGACGGCAAGGTGATCGTCTGGTTCTTTTCGTTGTTCACCACACTCTTCACGTTGCCGCAACTGCTTTTCCGGTTTTATCCGATGACCGCAATGGAGTTCCTGTATCTTGTGCTGGCCGGTGTCTTCGGCGGCATGGGCCAGTTTTGCGTGACTGCCGCCTACCGGTATGCGCCGGCAAGGGAGATCGGTGTGTATGACTACAGCCAAGTGGTTTTTTCCGCGATTCTCGGGTATGTGGTGTTCGCCCAAGTGCCTGACCTGTTGAGTGTCTTCGGCTATATCATCGTCATCGGCATGGGTGTCATGATGTTTGTAATCAATAAAAGGCACAATGCGTCCCAAGGACAGTAATTGATCTTGCTGTCGAGAGCATTGTCTTTTTTTCCTCAACAGTACGGCGGAACTCCAAACCGTATTGTCGATTACATAATCCAACGGTGATGAATCTTGTTATATATGCACTTAAAAAATTTAAGTGCATATATAACTATTACGAAGTAGTGTTCTAGCCAAAACGGGTTTACCATACAATAAAAATCAAAAAGGAGTTGATAAGATGAGACATTCGACAAGATTCTTGATAATCGTTTTGGCAACTGCAACAGTATTCTCGTGCGGCGGAAAGAAAACCGAGACAGCGAAGACGACGACAGCAGCATCCGCACCTGCAAAGACCGCAGGCTGGAAGAGTGGGGACACCATCTATTTTGACGTGCCCGCAAAGGCAGGCGGCGGTACGGATTTGTACACCCGTTTCGTGACTGCAGGCATGCAGGAAATCACCACGGGAATCAACTATGTCGTCACGAACTATGATACTTCCGAAGTCGGTTCGCAACATGCCAAGGCGGCGAAACCGGACGGGAAAACCGTTACGCTCGGCGCATGCACCAACATGGACAACTATTTGTCAGGGCACTCGATGGTCAACCCGAACGAGGATCTGGCGGTCATCGCCAAGTTGCATGACGGCGGACCCCAGGCATGGATCGCCGCGTCGGACGCCCCGTACAACAACATGAAGGAACTGGCCGACTACATCAATGCGCATCCGGGTGAACTCACTGTCGGTTGCGCCCTCGGCGGGACAAGCCAGTTGATCTGGCTGAATGTCTTCGGCATCCAGGGCGTGGCGGACAAGGTGAATTACGTCCAGTGCAGTTCGGAAGCCGACAAACTGACCAATGTCGCCTCCAAAGCCATCAATCTGGGCAACTGTTCTATCAACAACGCGCTTTCCTACCAACAGGACGGAAAGCTGAAGGTGCTTGGCGTCATCGGTCCGAAAGGCACAACCAAGGCGGACTGTGAGACGCTGGTAGGGAAACAGTTGAATGATTCGTTCCTTACCATGCCAGAGCAGGGAATCGCATGCACCTGGGATGCTGGCTACTATATCCTTGCCCCGAAAAACACTCCCATGGAAACCCGCAAGGCGATTAATGAGATGCTTCTCAAACTGAACGAAAACAAGACATTCCTTGACGGTTTGAAGAAAATGGCGACGTTCGGAAAAGTGAAGAGTCTTGAGGATTCCCAGGCGGATTGGGACGGCGAATGGCAATTCCAGACCGACATGATGACCAAATTGGGAATGAACGTTCACAAAAAGTGAAGAAACACACGTGATGCATGACCCGAATTCCGGGTCATGCGCATGAGGGGGATGAGCAATGCATAAAGTGAATCGAACCTACGTCATGGGTATTGTCTGTCTGATCCTTTCCGGTTGGATTCTGTGGCAGGCGAACAAGATACCGGAGATGCTGGTTTCCCATGAACCGGGGCCACGCCTTTTTCCCATCATATCGGCGATAGGGATCGCGTTCTTCACCGTCCTGTCGATGATCAAGGATGGACCGAAGGAAGCGAAGGAGAACACGAGACCCTATCTTGATAAAGGTGGGATGAAACGGTTGCTGCAGATTTTTGGAGTAAGCGTTTTGTTTGTCCTGTCCATGCAGTTCCTCGGGTTCTGGATCACTTCGATGGCCGGTACCTTTGGTTTCGTGTGGCTCTTGAAAGGCGACAAGAAGATCAACATCACCTACGCCGTGGTGATCTGTGTCCTGTTGGGGTCGATCTGTTATTTCGGCTTCACCCGAGGGTTCAACATCCCTCTTCCCAAAGGGGTGCTTTGGGAAAAACTCGGCATCGCGGTTTTGTAAGGAGGGAGGACATGGGTACCTATTTCGGTTCGCTGTTGACGGTTTTTCAACCGATGAACCTGTTGCTTTTGTATTTTTGTTCGTTGGTTGGTGTCGTGCTTGGAGCGATCCCCGGCCTATCCGGTGGTCTCGGCATTACCTTGATTCTTCCGCTTACCTTCGCTTTGAGTTCTGATTTGAGCTTCTGCATGTTGCTCGGCATGTATGTCGGGGGCATTTCCGGCTCCTTCATCGCCGCCGTTTTGGTCGGCATCCCGGGTTCCGCCGCTTCCATCGCAACATGCTTTGACGGCTATCCGATGACACAGAAAGGACAGGCTTCCAAAGCGCTGTCCATCGGCATCACCGGTTCGTTCATCGGCACGTTCATCTCGATCATCGTCGCCACGATTTGTTCCGGTGCCATCGCCGATCTGGCTTTGAAGCTCGGCCCTTGGGAGTATTTCAGTCTGTGCTTCATGGCAGTCAGCCTTGTCGTCGGCCTGAGCAACGGTTCCCTCTACAAAGGAATGATCGGCGCTTTCCTCGGGCTCTGGCTTTCCACCATCGGCATTGACATGATCACCAACCAGATGCGCTTCACATTCAACAACTACAACCTGTTCGGCGGCATCAATGTCGTATGCCTTCTGATGGGTACCTTTGCGTTGCAGCAGGTGGCTTCCAGTTTCGCCAGCGGGGAAGAGGAGATGCCTGAGGTGAACGCACGCAACTTGAAAGGGTTCGGTTTGAAGGCGAAGGATTTCATCGACAACGCCAAGACAATCATCGTTTCCCTGCTCATCGGACTGTGGATCGGCTTTCTCCCTGGCATGGGCGCCGGTGTTTCCAATATGATTTCCTACGGACAGGCGAAAAAGATGAGCAAGCACCCAGAGAAATTCGGCAAAGGCGCCGAAGAAGGGGTGTGGGCTTCTGAAGTCGCCAATAATGCGGGTATCGGCGGAGCGCTCATCCCCATGATGAGCCTCGGCATCCCGGGAGACGGCACCTGTGTGTTGCTTCTCAGCGCGATGACGATCCACGGGTTGCAGCCAGGACCCATGTTCATCACTACAAACCCCCATCTTTCCTATCTGATTTTTGCGGCGGTCTTGGTCAGCGCCGTGTTGGTGTTCGTCACGTCGATTTACACCAAACGGTGGTTTCCGATGCTTTTGAAGGCGCCTTACCATTATCTGTACAGTGCCATTCTGATGATCTGTTTCCTGGGAGCCTTCAGTTCGACGACAAGCATGTTCGGCGTCTGGATGGTGATTGTCTTCGGAGCGTTCGGCATCCTGATGGATTACTTCAAGATACCGATGAGCCCGTTGATGCTTTCCTACATTCTCGGACAACAGATCGAAAACTATTTCCGCATGGGTTGTTCCTATGCGAAAGGCGACATTACCCGGTTTGTGACCAGACCGATCTCGCTGGTTTTCTTGTTGATCGGTATCTACGGACTGCTGGGACCGGCGGTGAAACATGTGGTGAGGAACCGGAGGACGGAGGCAAAAGGATGAGACGAATCATTGATCCCGGAAAAGAGCGGAGAAGCATCAATTTTCTGGACAACATCCGCTATTCGCAGGTGCGTGATCTTCAGGGCGAACCTGTAGACCTGATGCTTTCGCTGATGGTGCAAAACGGCAACAGTGAGATGCGGCTCGCAAGCGGCAGGGATGACGAAGTGTCAACCGGCCTGCAGCCGGTCATCGTGTGGATCAACGGGGCGGGGTGGCGCGCATGCGACAAGAACCTGATGTCCGCAGAGATGGAGTTCCTCGCCGAGGCAGGCTATGCCGTCGCGTTCATCCAGTACCGCAACAGTTCGCAAGGCCATTTTCCCGCCCAGTTGGTCGATGTGAAGACTGCCATACGCTTTCTTCGCACCCATGCGGAAGCATATCATCTCGATCCTAAACGTATCGGGACGATCGGACGCTCTGCCGGTGGGCATTTGTCCGCCTTCTGCGCGATGAATCTGCCGGGGTATGATCAAGGCGAGTGGCTTCAGCAGGGTTCTGAGGTTCAGGCCGCCATCGATCTTTTCGGACCGGTGGACATCACCGCCTTGTATGACCTGAACCAACCGAAACTGAAGGATCCATCCTACCGATGGCATCGGGAGAGCGAAACCCATGAAGGCGCGCTCTTGGGAGGCGATGAAGCGACGATGCGTGAGCGTTCGTTCGCTGCGAGTCCCGTGCGTTTCATCAACAAGGGGATGTGCCCGCTCGCCATCCTGCACGGCGATCAGGATGTGCTGGTGCCCTCTTCGGTGAGCGAGGATTTCTACCGGCGACTGGTTGAAGCCGGTTTGGAAGGCAGAAGCGAACTGTACATCCTGAAGAACGCCGGTCACGGAACACGTGAGTTCTTCCAACAGAGCACAAAGTCCTTGATTGTGGCATTTTTTGACGAACATCTCGCGGGAGGTGAGGCATGTCTTTGACGCAACAGGAAAGGGACGAATTGCATGAAGTGCTGGCCCGCACCGGAGGCCCCCGGGAATCGATGCTTCAGGCAAGGGTCATTCCTGAGGATTATCTTGCCTATATGGGCATGGTCGACAGGGAAGAGTTGGTCTTCGAGGAAAAAGGCATCGTCCCTGTGCGCGTCATCATCACCAAGGCGAAAGACCGCGGCAAAGGCTGCCCTGTGCATGTGAACATGCATGGCGGCGGTTTCATCCTGCCCCAGAACATCGATGACGACAGGTATTGCGCCCACGTGGCCGCAGGTATCCGCGGCATTGTCGTGGACATCGATTACGCAAAATCCGACGAGCATCCTTTCCCAGCGGCGTTCGACCAGTGCTATGCGGTGGTGAGATGGGTCTTTGCCCATGCCGCCATGTGGGGTGGGGATGTCCGGCGTGTTTCTCTGGGCGGACACAGCGCCGGCGGAAATCTGGTTGAGGCGATTGCCATCAAGTCCACCCGGACGAAGGATTTCAAGGTCTGCCTGCAAGTGTTGGATTATGCAGCCACCGACAACTCGTTGGCCTTGTTGCCGGATGGGCTGGAACGGAGCAGGGCTTTCTCGCTGTTCTATGTCGACGGGGAAGTGCAATTGCTGAAGGATCCGTTCGTTTCTCCCGCATATGCACCCGATGAACTGTTTGAGGGACAACCTGATGCCCTGGTCATTTCAGCCGGATTGTGTCCATTTGTCTCGGTGAATGGGACGTATGCCTTGCGTTTGGCGGGAAAGGGAGTGAAAGTGACCATCAAAGGATATCCGCAGAGCCACCATGGGTTCACCGTCAGGTTGCTTGATGCATGGAGGGAAGCGCAGGATACGATCATCGAGGCGATCAAAGCGGCCTCCTTGTGAGCATCAGTCCGTCCTGTTTTCCTTCAGGTAGTATTGCCGCATCAGATCGATGAGCCTCTTCTCCGGCTTGGAGAGGTATGACCCTTTCCGGTAGGTGATGCCGAGTTTCCAGCAATATTCCTCCCCAAAGGAGAAATAAGCGACGGGATACCCTGGTTTCGCATAGTATTTAGGGAAAAATCCGGCGCTCATTTGGTTGCGGACCGTGTTCAGTATGGTTCGCGTGTTGGAGGATTCGAACAAAACTTTAGGCGTAAACCCGGCTTTCTTGAAGGCGATGTTGGTCATTTCCCGTAGCCGCGTATCTGAACTGTTCAGGACGAAATCCGTGTCCTTGAGCAGTTTCAGATCGATGTACGGCAGGGTTTTCCAGCTTTCATCCCCTGCGAGGCAGGCGAGCGGATGGTTTGCGGGCAATCCCAAAGCCATCTTTTCCGTTCCGAAGGGAATCGTCTCAAGATCCGGATTCGTTTCCCCGAAGAGCGCGGAGTTTGCGAGGCGTACCGTACCGTCAAGAAGCATCTTGTCCATCTCGCGTGCCCGGCCCTCATGAAGATTGAAGGTGAAACCAGGGTATTCGGCATGGAAAACCGGATAGATGGAGGTGAACATCAAAGCCCCGCGTTCAGGAGTGAAGGCGAGGGAGATCACTCCTTTCTCATTGTTGCTGACGTCGTTGATGAGTTTGTACGTGTCGTCTTTGATGGAGAGGATCTTCTTTGCGTTTTCCACATAGATCTTGCCCGCGTAGGTCAGGATCATGTTTCGCTGTGTCCTTTCGAACAAGGGTGTCCCCAAATCATGTTCCAGCTTGAGCAGCTGTTGGTTCAGCGCCGATTGGGTGAGGAAGACTTTGCATGCCGCTTTCGTGATGTTCTGTTCATCGGCTATGGCGATGATGTATTCCATGATCCGGGTGTCCATGACTTCTCCTTGGAACGAAGGGTTTTTTCCAGTATATGCCCCAAAAGCCACAAGCAAAAGCAAAAACGGCAAGCAGGAAAGGACCAAGAGCGGTTGGAGTGCTCTTCGTCAAACAAGGTGGTTGTACAGTACTCAGCATGTAGTTCAAAGCATACAAAGATAATAATGGTGGCGTTTTTTGTTAAATATCAAATAATATTATAGAATACAAGCCATAATATTCTTTAAATGAAAATTATGTTTGACAATAATCAAAATGTGTTTTATGATTCTTACAGGTTTGCTGTGAATTCTCGAACAAGGAGACAAAATGAAAAAAACACTTTTTGTAGTGCTTGCGATCGCGCTGGCGTGTATGCCGTTGTTCGCAAACGGGCAGAATGAGGCGTCGGCACCGGCCGCCAAACAGGCAGGAACGGATTGGCCGAAACAGGCGATCAACATTGTTGTGGCGTTCAGCGCCGGCGGCGCGTCCGACTACAACACCCGCGCCATCGCAAAGTACCTGACCACGGAGCTTGGGCAGCCCATCGTCGTCACCAATGTCGGCGCTTCGGGCGGGACCATCGCCACCAACCAGGTCATGCAGTCAAAGAATGACGGCTACACCATTCTTTGCCATCAGATTTCCATGAATATCGCGAAAGTGGTCGGCATGGTGAATTACGGTTTTATGGATTTCGAGCCGGCATGCGTCTTCTCCGCTTCAGCGGATGAGGTCCTCACCGTCCGTGCTGATTCCAAATGGAAGACCTTCGACGAAATGATCGCCGACACGAAAGCCAATCCCGGAAAATACAAACTGACCGCGAATACCGGTGCTTCCACCCAGTGGGTCGCCGTCGCGTTGAAAAATGCCGGAGCGCAGTTCAACACGGTTTCTTCCGGCGGGTCAGGCGAGCGCTTGCAACTGTTGCTTGGCGGACATGTCGATGTGATCCCGATGCCGTATAACATGGTGAAGGATTATGTGGACAAGGGTACGTTCCGCATTTTGGCGACTGACAGCCCGAAACGGAGCTCCCGCCTTCCCAATGTCCCGACGTTGCTGGAGAAGGGTGTCGATTGCGGCTATTACTACAACAACACGTTCTTCTTCCCGAAGGGGACTGACAAGGCGATTGTCGATAAGTTTGCCGCAGCCTGCAAGAAAGTCATCGAGACCAATGCCGATTACCGCAAAGAAGTGGATGGTTTCATCCAGCAGCCGGTGTATCTTGGTCCGGAAGAGACCAAGAAGTATTGGCAAGGCGAATATGATTCGTTGCTGAAGATCAAAGATCAGCTTGCCGGAAAATAAACCAATCAGGTGAGAGCTTCCCGCTTTTTGGCGGGAAGCTTGTTCTTTTCATTGAAGAAACAGGGGTGCTTATGAAAAAATTCACCAAAGAGATGAAAGTAGGGGTGTTTTTCCTCTGCTTTGCCGTTTTTTACATCATCAGTTCCAGAAACATCAACACGTTTTCCCCCTTCGGACACAAAGCATTGGATTCGAAATCACTGCCTCAGTTGCTTGGCTGGTTGATGATCGTGCTCAGCATCGTGTTGATCGTGACTTCGTATGTGAAATCGAAAAAAACCGTGGCGGTCGTTCCTGAGAAGCAGGAAAAGAAAGCCGTGGAAATGGTCACTGTTTTGGGGAAACAGCTTCCGAAGGTCTCGGCGTATCTGGTCGCCTGCTGTGGTTTGATCGCTTTGTATACGTTGTTCTTCAGGTCTCTTGGATTTGTGGTTTCCACAACCCTGTTCCTTTTCCTGTTGACCCTTTTGCTTGCTCCAAAGGATAAACGTACAGGGAAAATGATTGTGTTCTATGCGGTTTTCTCTGTGGTGTTCACCGTCATTTTGTACCTGTTGTTCACCAGGGCGATCGCCATGATGCTGCCGCATGGCATCTTGGGTTGAGGAGGCGTAGTGATGTTTTCTTTGCTTAACCAAGGATTTGCTTCCATTTTCCTGCATCCCGCGACCTTGCTCGCCATGGTTTTCGGGGTCGTTATGGGCATCATCTTCGGCGCTCTGCCGGGGTTGACGACAGTCGCATGCCTCTCCATGTTCCTTCCGGTGACCTATGTGATGGGGAAGGCGATGGGGCTTTCCATGTTGACGTCCATCTATATCGGGGGTATGTCAGGCGGTTTGGTTTCCGCCATCTTGCTGAACATCCCCGGTACACCATCCTCAATCGCCACCTGTTTTGATGGCGCTCCGATGGCCAAGCGTGGAGAAGCCGGAAAGGCGCTTGGCGCTGGTGTGTTTTCCAACTTGGTCGGCACCGTGTTGGGTATCATGGCGATGATTTTCATCTCGCCGCCATTGGCTGCCCTAACGTTGAAGTTCGGCCCTTGGGAGAATTTCGGTGTCACGGTGTTCGCCTTGACCCTGATAGCCTCTCTGTGTGGCAAGAACATCTATCTGGGGCTTCTCAGCGCATTGTGGGGCATGATGTTCTCCACCATCGGCCAAGACCCGATAGATGGTGCGACGCGGTTTACTTTTGGTTCCATCGAACTGACATCAGGTTTCACATTACTGCCTGTGCTTGTCGGATTGTATGCCATCAGTGAAGTGCTCTCTTCGGCAGCTCATGGAATGGAATCAGGGCAGATCAATGAGAATTTCAAGATCAAAGGCTTCGGCATCACCGGAAAGGAGATGGTCAGCCAGATCGGAAACTGGGTACGCTCGTCATTAATCGGCATCGGCATCGGTATCCTGCCGGGGATCGGCGGTTCGACGGCGAACATCATTGCCTATTCCGTTGCAAAGAGCAGCTCAAAATACCCGGAGAAGTTCGGTACCGGCATCATTGACGGCATCTGCGCGTCGGAGAGCTCAAACAATGCATCCATCGGCGGTGCAATGATTCCGCTTTTGACTCTTGGCATTCCCGGAGACGGCGCAACCGCCATCCTGTTGGGTGGGTTCATGCTTCATGGTCTTACGCCTGGACCGCTTTTGTTCCAGACAGACGGGGCTACGGTGTATACGATTTTCGCGTCCATGATCGTGTCGGCGGTCCTGATGACCGTGGTGATGTACTGGGGCATGAGGGTGTTTGTGAAGATACTCAAAGTTCCTTCCTACATCCTTTTGCCAATCATCGTCGTGCTGTGCAACATAGGTGCGTTCGCGACCAACAACCGTGTTTTTGACATCTGGGCTTTGCTGCTTTTCGGAATCATCGGTCTTGCCATGTCGAAGTTCAGCATTCCCATCCCGCCGTTCATTCTGGGATTCATTCTTGAGACCGATTTCGAGAAAAACCTCAGAAGGGGACTTGAATATGCGAATGATGATCCGAAGGAAATCTTTACCCATCCCATCGCCATCGCATTCATCGCGCTTGCCATCGTTTTCCTGGTTTATTCCATCATCAAAATGAGGAAAAGCGCCAAAAAAGTGAAGTGAGGTGCACAAAATGAGTTACAAGACACCGATTATTACGGAAATGAAAGCGATCCCTGTCGCGGGATATGACAGCATGTTGCTGTCACTCAGTGGAGCGCACGCTCCGATCTTCACCCGCAACATCGTCATTCTCAAAGACAACGCGGGGCATACCGGCGTAGGCGAGGTCCATGGCGGGGATGCAATCCTGCAGTCTCTGGAGGAATCTATACCGCTTGTCGTGGGACAGCCGATCGGAGCCTATCGTTCTGTCGTCGGACACCTGAAGGACATCCACAACAGGAAAGCCGCCGGAAGTGATGGGTTGCAGAATTTGGACCTTTCCAAACTGAAGGATGTCGTCCATGCGGAAACGGCCGTCGAAGCCGCCATGCTGGACTTGATGGGCCAATATCTCGGCGTGCCCGTCTGCGAATTGCTCGGTGATGGACGGCAACGTGATGACATCGTCATTCTCGGCTACCTGTTCTATGAAGCCGATTACCGGAAATATGACCTTCCGTATCGTGATGATACGAGCGATGAGAATCCGTGGTTTTCCGTACGAAGGCAACCCGCAATGGATCCAGAGGCGATCGTCCGCCAGGCGAAAGCCCTGAAAGCCCATTACGGTTTCAAGGATTTCAAGCTGAAGGGCGGGGTGCTTTCCGGTGAGAAGGAGATGGAGACCATCGCCTTGCTTGCCAAGAACTTCCCGGATGCCCGCATCAACATCGATCCAAACGGCTGTTGGAAACTTGCCGATGCCATCAGGCTGTGCAAAGGCAGCGCCTTGACCTATGCGGAAGACCCGTGCGGGACGGAAGCGGGATACAGCGGACGGGAAACGATGGCGGAGTTCAAGGAAGCCACCGGCATCCCGACGGCGACCAACATGATCGCCACTGATTGGCGGCAGTTCAAGCACTCCATCATTGAGAAATCCATTGACATCGTACTGGCTGATCCCCATTTCTGGGGCATGTCCGGTTCGGTGCGCATCGGACAGGTGCTCAACGACTGGAACCTGACATGGGGTTCTCATTCCAACAACCACTTCGATATTTCCCTGGCCATTTTCGCGCAATGCGCGGCGGCGGCTCCTGGGAACATCACCGCATTGGATACCCATTGGATTTGGCAGGATGGACAGTATCTGACCAAGAATCCGTACCAGATCAAGGGCGGAAAGATCCACGTCTCTGATGCGCCTGGTTTCGGCTTGGAACTTGATATGGATGCCGTCATGAAGGCGAACGAGTTATACAGGAAATGGGGAAGCGGAGACCGCAATGATGCGAAGTATATGCAGTACCTGATCCCCGGATGGAAATTCGATTCCAAAAAACCATGTATGGTGAGATAAAAATCAACATTATTTATAAATTTCAAAATAAATTTTATAAATTATAAAATAATTGTTGACTTTGTGGATGACCGAAGATATTCTGAACATATCTGTTGAAACGTAAGAGAGAGGAGAAAAACCATATGAAGATTGCATTTATCGGACTTGGCGTCATGGGTAAACCCATGGTGCGGAACTTGGTGAAACAGGGGAATGAAGTCTGGGTTTACGATATCAAGACGGAAAACATCGACGCAGTCACCAAGGACGGCGCGAAAGCGGGCAAGAGCAATGCGGAAATCGTTGCGAAGTGCCCCGTCATCATCACAATGCTTCCCAATTCCCCGCAGGTTGAGGCGGTGGTGCTCGGCAAAGACGGCCTTCTCGAACATGCCAAATCCGGTTCGGTGCTCATCGATATGAGTTCAATCGCTCCGGCGGCAAGCCAGAAGGTTTGCGCGGCTTGTGCGGAAAAAGGCGTGAAGATGCTGGATGCTCCGGTTTCAGGCGGAGAACCAAAGGCAGTTGACGGCACCTTGGCCATCATGGTAGGCGGCGAGAAAGCGTTGTACGATGAGTACAAGAATTTGCTCCTGCAGATGGGTGCGACTGCGGTGTATTGCGGTCCCATCGGTGCTGGAAACACCACCAAATTGGCAAACCAGATCATCGTAGCGGTGAATATCGCGGCGTGCGCCGAGGCCTTCACCATGGTGAAGAAGGCTGGCCTCGATCCCGACTTGGTGTTCCAGGCCATCAAAGGCGGACTGGCAGGCAGCACCGTCATGAATGCGAAAGTTCCGATGATGATGGATTCCAATTTCAAACCAGGTTTCCGTATCGACCTGCATATCAAGGACCTGAACAACGCGTTGCAGACGGGACATGAAGTGGGTTCCCCGCTTCCGCTCACCGCTGAGGTGCAGGAGATGTTCGAGATCTTGCATGCCGATGGATGCGGTTCCGATGACCATAGTGCTTTGGCCAAGTATTACGCGAAGGTCTCCGGAACGAAGATCGGCAAATAGGAGGGCGGAATGAACACCGATTTCATCAAGGGAATTGTGCCACCCATCATCACCCCGATGACCAAGGATGAGAAACTCGATGAGATGAACCTGCGCCGGCAAGTCGATTTCATGATCGACGGAGGCATATCGGGCATTCTTGCCTGTGGTTCGAACGGAGAGTTCTACATGCTCGAGGAGGATGAGATGGAGAAGGAATTATCCATCATCCTCGACCAAGCGAAGGGAAGGGTACCTGTCTTCATGGGCATCGGCGCCATCCGCACCTCCAAGTGCGTCCGTATCGCCAAGATGGCCCAGAAGAAGGGTGTCCAGGGTATTTCAATCCTGCAACCGATGTTCATCAAACCCAGTGATGCCGAATTGAAGCTCCATTTCGAGACCATCGCCAAAAGCGTGGCCTCGAGTCCGGTTTTGCTCTACAACAATCCGGGACGCACCGGTTATGGAATCAGTCAGGAAGTCGTCCAGTATCTTGCCCACAACGTGCCGAACATCGTGGGCATGAAGGACAGTTCCGGCGATCTGACCCAAACCGAAGAGTTTGTCAGGCGGAATGCCGACAAGGATTTCAAGGTCCTGTGCGGCAAAGATACGTTGATCTATGCGGGCCTGACGGTGGGATGTTGCGGAGCGGTTTGTTCCACAGCGAACTTCCTGCCCGAACTCGTCTGCTCCATCTACGATCGTTTTGTCGCGGGTGACTGGAAAGGTTCCCTTGAAGCACAATTCAAGCTCAACCCGATCCGCATCCAGATGGACAAATCTACCTTTCCGGTGGCGACGAAAGATTATGCGAACCTGCTGTCCGTACCGGTAGGAGATCCGATCCTTCCAACCCTGCCGTCCAATGAGCAGCAGATGGAAGGTCTGAAAGCCCAATTGATGTCCGCCTGCTTTCTGAAATGAGCCTTTTGCTACACAGTTTGACCGTACCGGAACTGTTTCCGGTACGGTTTTTTCTGGTGAGCGTCAGATGGTGATTTTTGGAGGGAACCCCAGCGGTTTCCTCCCTGAAAACCATAACACTTTCAAAGCTGTGGATAATAATCATGAACTGCTTCAGGCCCGCTTTGACAGGAACCCAGACTCGATGTCTGCAAAACCAGCGCGGATTTCCCTGATGGGAAGTACCTGACGAAACGTTTTGGCGCACCCGTTATGCCGGTCCTTGGAAGAACCGGCATAACGGGAAGCGATCGAAGGGGCAGAAGATGGACAGAGCCTCGGGTGATCAGAGATTGTAGGTCTTGAACACGTGCATCAGGTTATCCATGGTTTTCTCCATGTCTCCCTTGGCGCGAAGTTTGGATTCCTTGTAGGGTATGGCCAGACGGTTGATGGAGAAGATGCCGGACACGCCTTCGTTGTAGGCGCCTTCGACGTCATCCCCGATGTCCCCGACGATCGCCATGACGGGCACGTGGTGCCGTTTCGCCGCACGAGCGACCCCGATGACCACTTTGCCGCGAAGCGACTGCCCGTCGATCTTCCCTTCACCGGTGAAGACCATATCTGCTTGTTCCATCAACTTGTCAAAATGGACCGCTTCGAGAATCGTCTCGATGCCCATCTGCAGGTTCGCGCCGAAGTAGGCGCGCATCCCGCCTCCCATACCTCCCGCAGCTCCGCTGCCGGGGATGGACTGAACGTCGAGGTTCAGGTCTTCTTTGATCACGGCCGCGATACTGACCAGGTTGTCATCCAGGAAACGGACCATGTCGGGATCGGCGCCTTTCTGCGGACTGAAGATGTATGCTGCCCCGTTTGTTCCGTAGAAAGGATTGTCGATGTCGCACATGGCGGTCACCTTCACTCCCTTCATCACCTGATCCATCGTTGAGAGATCAATGTGAACAACATCCTTCAGCGTTCCGCCAACCGGGACGAACCGTTTGCCGTTTTTGTCCTGAAAAGAGACGCCGCAGGCGGCGGCACAGCCGCACCCGCCGTCATTGGTGGAAGAGCCGCCGAGCCCCATGATGATCTTCCTGCAGCCGTGTTTCGCAGCATCCAACATCAATTGCCCGACACCATATGTGGTTGTCTTGTCCGGATGCTTGTCGTCTCCGACCAGAGCGAAACCGGCGGTCGCAGCCATTTCCATGACTGCCGTCCCGTCAGGGAGGATTCCGTAGAATCCCTCCATTGGTTTGCCATACGGGCCTTGGACATTCTTGACGATGACCTTTTCCCCGCCAAGAGCCTGAAGGAACGCGTCAACGCTTCCTTCTCCGCCATCCGCGACAGGGATGCTCTGGATATTCGCCTGGGGATAGGCTTTCTTGATGGATCGGGTCATGATCGCGCAAATCTCGGAAGAACTCATGGTCCCTTTGAATTTATCTGGAATCAGAATGATGTTTTTCACGGAACACTCCTTTTTCAAATGATAGCACCATTATAGCCGAACATATAACTGATTTTCTTCGCCGTTTCCTGCAGCATCGGGATGGATGATTCGACCTCATCGACGCTCATGTTGCTCTGCAGGGCGGAGAGGCTGATCGCCGCCACGATCTTTCCGTTCTTTGCCCTGATGGGTACGGCGTTGCAGTTGTCGTCGATGACGAATTCCTGTCTGTCCCGCGCCACTTGTTCCTTGCGGATTTTGGTGAGTTCCGCCTTCAGCGCATCCACCGTCGTGATGGTCTTTTCCGTGTAGCTTTTCAGCCCTTTTGCCATGATGAGCCTTTCCAATTCAGCTTCCGGAAGTTCACTGACCAGCATCTTCCCCAGTCCAGAAGCATGGAACGGGAGCGTTTTGCCCGGCGTGAAATAGGTGCGGGGCAAGGTGAGGCTGTCGATGCGGTCCACCACGACGATGTCCATATCGTACATCACCGCCAGGTTGAGGTTCGCTTTCTTGTATTGTGTCCACACCAATTCCAGATAAGGCATGGTCAGCCGTCTGATCTCCAGCGAGAGCAGGGCGTTTTTGGAAAGCTGGAGGCTTTTCAGGGAGATGAAGTACTGTCCTGTCTCTTCATTCTTTTCCATGTATCCGCTGGAAACGACGGTTGAGAGCAGGCGGAAAGCCATGTTGGTGTTCACATCGAATTTCTGCATCACATCGGATATGGAGATCGAACGGTCAAGCTTGATGGCGAGGTCGAGAATCTGGAAGCAACGTTCCGCTCCCTTGATGTTGTATCGGTCAGACATTGGTTCTTTTTTCATTTTTCTCATCCTTGATAAGAAAGTATACCATATTTTATCAAACTTTATTTCACTTTTTATGAATGTTTTTGAGATTTATACTTTATGAGATAATCATCTCTGTATCAATTTGATATTTTCTGTGAAATAATCCATGAAAACAAAACTCAAAAAAGAAAATGTGTATTTTTTTACAAAAGATTTTGAAAAATCATAGGAAAATGCGTGCCGTGGAGGAGAAGCGCCCGTACGGGTAGGCGAAGGTGTCAGTCACCGGCGCCAAGATCGCTTTTGGTCATCAGTATCAGACGTCGGACAGCGGAAAGGTAGAAGAACTTCTGCTGTTTTTTACGCCTGTGCCCGTCAGGCTCCTGCTGGATCCACGTGTGGGTATAGGTCGTGTCTTGCGATAACTGTGAAATAATGGTGTCCAATGCGAAGCTTTTGAGAAAATCCTGCCGTTCGTCAGGAACGACGCACTGCTTTGCGGCATCGCGCACTTCTTTTGCGTAGTCAAGCGCATCATTGGGGGATGTGGTGTTGACGTTCCTGTATGCAATGGTCTTCTTCAATGTGTCGATGAGTGCGATCGATTCGAATTCAGTGGAGGCGAAGTTTCTCAGAATCTCGTCGTTAATCCTTTCTTGGGTACGGTCAAAGGCAAAAGAAAACAATTCGACATCGCCGTTCGAGGGATTTTGGGCCAACAGAAACACGCAATGCATATACCGTATCGTTCCTTCCGAGAACAGATGGTGGTAATCGAGGACGAACTGGTCTTCTCCGTTCTTGAATGCTTCGATCAAGTTGTTTCTGGTGAAGTCCCTCGCAAAGCGTGTACGGATTTCTTCGTCAATCATCCCGTTCTTGATGGTTTCGAAGAAACTGTCGGCCGTATCGTCCTTGAAGAACAAAACCGGTTTGGCAGTGTTTGGGAGACCGGAAACAAAGGTGTTTGTCGTCAAGTTGAGGTGGTAGGAGGCCAACGAATTGGGGATGGAGGAAAGGAGTTTTTCATGGACTTGGCGATATCGGGATTCCTCCATCCTCTGGAGGGTGACGTCTTGTGCGATGCAGTAGGCATGAATGGCTTTGCCGTTGACCGGATCGAATACTACCGAGTAGAGATGGTGTTCGCAATGAGGCTTGCCGAAGACGGATGTCCTGAACCAGAAATCCCTCTCGACTGTCCGGCTTTTCCCTTCTGTAATCTGCTTGAACAGGCTTGTGATGTTTTCATGTTCGGAATCCTCAAGGATAGCGTAGAGAGGAGTAGGGATGTCATGGATGACGAGCGGTAACCCATACCGTTCCAACCCGTTTTTTTGTGAGGAAAGGGTGTTCGTCGGCACGTCGTATTCCCACACCGAAATTTCCGCGCCATGAATTGCGGCCGCGTAGAGCATCCTGCTTCCCTCAAGTTGCCGTTCCGCTTCCTTTTGTTTGGTTATGTCGGTGAAACTTACATAGACGAGGAGCGTGCCGTCATGGAGGCGCACCGGCCTGCTTTCCGCATGTACCCAAGTGACGGGTTCTTCTTCACCGATGCGGTAATCCAAGCTGAATTGCGTTCCTGCCTTCAGATGCCGCAGCATTTGTTCCTCAACCCGGATCCAGTCTTGGCTGTTGATGCTTTTTTCAAAACTGGACAACGATTTCGTCCGCAACACCTTCAATGTGATGCCGGTCATTTGGGTGAAGGCGGGGTTCGCCGCGATGAAAGTCATGTTCCCATTGGAGTATTGGTAAACGCAAACACCCCCGGGAATACGCTCAATGATTTCCTTCAGTGTGCTCCATTCCCCTTCAAGGATCTGCCTGTGACGCACTTCATCAGTGATGTCATGGACAAAAATCGCAAAAGCGGGCCTGTCATACCAATTCATTTTTTTGCAGTCGATACGCAAAAACCGGTTGATCTCGTCGTCATACCAGATGTCGCGATGGATGGAAGTGCCTTCCATCAAGCGGAACTGGCAGAAAGGACAGGGGCTTTTCCTGCCCCGGGTGTACTCATGGCAGGTCATTCCCAGATAGGATCCCGGTTTGCCCCAATATGCCAAGGCTGTTTTGTTCGCATACAACAATTTATAGGTCGATTGTTCGCAGAAGTAGATGATGTCTGCGCTTTCGTCAAGCAGGTTCTGGTGGCCTTGGTTGAAATCAGCGGGGATGACGCTCATCACGATGGCGTTTCCGTCACGTTCCAGGATCAGATGGACCCAGTAATAATTCAGGTTGAAACCATGAATCCTCAGATACCTCTCAAGGTTGCCTTCTTCCAGACAACGACTGAGCAGCCTTCGGTAGTAATCTTTGTCAGATTCTTCGACAAGTTCAAGGAAATCCTTACCGAATTCTTCGTTGCCGGCGTACTCCTTGGGAATGAATTGTTTTATCAGGGAAGTCTTTCCCTGTTCCCATCGGTAATGCATGAGAGGGAAGAGGATGTTGGCTGAAGATTTCCCTGTTTCCATACTGGGACAGTATACCATCTGTTCTTTGGACGGAATACTCTCATCGACCATAATTTTTGTACATTTTTCCGCTTCTGTTCATCAACATCCGGTTATTGATGTATACTGGCTTCATGGGTGAACGCAATTACGGCTCTGTGCATTGGGCGATGAAGTTTTTGTGGTCGGTGGCACGCGGGGGTGTCTCCTTGCTTTTCCACAGGAACACAATCCGCGTGAATGCGCTGGAAAAGCGTATCAAAGGGCCGGCCGTCATCGTCTGCAACCATGTCTCCATGTTTGATTGGTATTTTGTCTCCCAAGCGGTGCGTCATTCCCCGTTCCATATGGTGATGGGCCGGTATTTCCTCGGGGAAAAACGATTCGACAACCTGATGAAGGTGGGAGGCGTCATCCCCAAAGCCGTCTTCGCCCATGACAACGCATCGGCGATCGCTTCGATGAGGGCTCTTCGCCGTGGCGCCGTCCTGGCGGTTTTCCCTGAAGCGCGGCTTGGGGTGAGCGGAAGATTGGAATCCATACCTTTGGAAAACATCGCCATGCTGAAACGTCTTGCCCTGCCCGTGTATGGAGTGCACATCGATGGCGCGTCCCTGATGAACCCCAAATGGGGGCACCGCAGGGATGGAGCGTTGGTCGAAGTCTCAGCCAAACAACTCTTTGATGGCGAAACGTTGTCCAAAGCTTCCCTTCAGGATGTGGAGGCGGCTTTGTACCGATATGTATGGTTTGATGATTACGCATTTCTTGAACGGCATCCTGAAGTGCATTACCGGTGCAAATCCCCTGCCGAAAAGCTGGAAAACGCCGCTTGGGTCTGCCCTGGCTGCGGAAAGGAATTCACTCTGAAATCGAAAGGAGCGACCATCACCTGTTCGGAATGCGGCTTCACGGCGGTCATGGATGACCGTTTCCGTCTTTCCCGCGGGCCGGCTACGGCGCAAGGCTGGTATGACCTGGCTGTCGACCATTTGTATCAGGAAGCGGCGGCAGCAGGGGATGCCTTCAGATTAGCCTCACCGGTGACATTGAAGGTGCTCTCCCATGCAAAAGGCAAAGGACAGCGTGAGGCGGGCGAAGGCACCTGCATCCTCGATCGGAACGGGCTTTCCTACCGCGGCACCATGGACGGGAGAGACATCCGTCTCGATTTCCCGTTGGAAGGGATGTATGTCCTTCCGTTCGGTTCGGGGAAAAACTGGATATCCTACGATGACAAGACCTTCTGTTATATCTTCTGTCCGGAGGAACCGCGCAGTTGCACGAAATGGTATGTGGCCAGCGCATGCCTGAAAGGCATACCCCTGCCACAAAACCGGAAAGGTTTCAGTTGAATGCCAAAGCCTCGAATTGGTCGAGCAACGCGGAGAAACGGCCGATAGCCGCTTTGACCGCCGAACCGTTCTCCATATCGACGCCGGCGAGGCGCAGGGAATCCATCGGGTAGCGGGAACCGCCGCTTTTCAGGAACGCCTCATATGCGTTCCTTTCCTTCTCTCCGCCGTCCAGAACCCGTTCGGACAAGGCGATGGCCGCCGAGATGCCTGTAGCGTATTTGTAGACATAGTAGGCCGTGTAGAAATGGGGGATGCGGAGTCCTTCAAGGTCGCTGAGCGGGCTGAATTCCACGTTGTCGCCGAAGTATGCGGCCAGAAGCCCGCGGTAACGGGTTCTGAGGCTTTCGACCGTCAGCGGTTCTCCGCCTTCGACTTGGGCGTGCACCCCGTCCTCAAATTCTGAGAACATCACTTGCCGGAACAACGTCGCGACGATATCATCCAGCTGTTTGCCCAGAAGAAAGGTTTTTTCTTCCTTGCTCTCCGCATGGTCATACAGGTAATGGAACAGCAATTGCTCGTTGAAGGTGGAGGCTACCTCCGCTTCGAAGATCGTGTAATCATAACAGAAGAACGGATTGTTTTTCTTGCTGTACTGGCTGTGCATCGAGTGTCCGCCTTCATGGATCATGGTGAACAAGTCGTTCACTTGTTCACCGGTGAAGTTCAGCAGGATGTACGGTTTGCTGGAAAAACAGCCGCTTGAGAAAGCTCCGCTCCGCTTCCCTTTGTTCTCATAGCGGTCGACCCATCTGCCGGTGGTCAGTCCTTCATGCAATGTGTCCACATAGGATTTCCCGAGTGGCGAAGCGGCCTTACATACCGTCTCGACAGCCTCCTCATACGTCGTATGGAACCTGTAACCCCTGACCAGAGGGACATAGACATCCCAATGGGCGAGTTTGTCCAAGCCCAAGGCTTTGCGTTTCACCTCATAATACCGGTGCAGTTCATCAAACCCCTGGTGGACGGTCTTCACCAGATTCTCATATACGTTCGCATTGATGTTGTCTGGAAAGAAAGCCCTTTCCCTGCAGGAAGGGAAAGCGCGGACCCGGGTGGTGAAGATGTCTTCGTTCACCGAACCTTCGTACAGACGCGCGATGGTGTGCTGGTGGGCCTCAAACGTATGATAGAACTGGTCATACGCCTGTTTCCTGACGTTCCTGTCCGCATCGAGCATGAACGTGGAATAGGTGCTTTGCGTCAACGGTTTCCCCCCGATGGAACCGAAGTCGAGATCGACATTGGTCAAGTCGGAAAAGGCGAGGTGTGGCGTCTGTGCGCATTCAGAGCGCAGGGAAAGGATGCGTTCCTCCTGCTCAGAAAGGATGTGTTCCTTGGCTCTCAGCTCTTTTTGCAGATAGATGCGGTACGGCTGGAAATCCGCTTCGCTGAGATAACCTTCCAACGTTTTCCTGTCGATGGACAAGAGTTCCGGTTCGAACCACGAAAGACTTGAGGACAGCGAGGAAAGGACCTGGCTGGCCAAGCCGTACAGACGGACATCCGCCGCATCAGAAGCGTCAGCGCTGTAACGGAGCATGGCGTAACAACCGACACGTTCAGACAGGATGGATATTTCCCCATACCAGGAGAGCGTATCCAAAAGGCCTTGCCGCCCGCTCTTCATGTCGCCTTTCCGATGTGCTGCTTCGCTCCCGTATGCCTGCAACCGCCTCACCCCATCCTCCCAAGCCTGTTCGGAAGAAAACAGGGAGGACAAATCCCAGGTGTCTTCCACCGGGATGTCTGCACGTTGTCTGATATCCATCATCGCATCTCCTTCAGAAAATCCCGTACGGCTCTGCCTCTGTGGCTGTACGTGTCCTTTTCGCCTTCAGGCAACTGAGACATGCCAAGACCCGCTTCGTCGATGAAGAAAATCGGGTCATAGCCGAAGCCATTGACGCCTTGAGGCTTGTCCATGATATGGCCGTCGACCGATTCCTGGAACACGAACACCCTGTTTGCGTCAAAGCGGATGACAAGAGCGCAGACGAAATGGGCGGTCCGCTCATTCCAGTCGGGATGAGTCGACAATTCGGAGAGGAGCAGGGCGTTCCGCTCGGCGGCGGACAGTTCGACACCGTCTTTCATGCCGTAGCGGGCCGAATGGATGCCCGGCCTGCCGCCGAGGGCATCGACGCAGAGGCCGCTGTCATCAGCCATGACGGGAATGCCTGCCGGCGCCACAGCCGACAACGCATCCGCCTTGATCATCGCGTTTTCGATGAACGTCTTCCCGTTTTCCTCACAGTCGAACCTGAGTCCGAGCTCGTCCGGCAACAGGATCTCATATTGCCGCAACATCCGTGCGATTTCCGTCCGTTTATGTTGGTTTGCACTGGCCAAAAGGATTCTCATGGTTCAACCATACTTCTTTACCGGCGTATCGTCCATACATTCCCGGATGATCCTTTTCGCCGCATATGTGCCGGAGTTGACGGTACCTCGCGCGACACCGACCAGATCCGCAACTTGGGAATGGGAGAGCGTGAAGGATTGTTTTTGCAATTCACCGACTTTTTTTAGCATCTGCTGCTTGTTGTGCCGATAGGCGTTTGAGACATCCCCAGAACCGTTTTTTCCAGCTTCCCATTGGCATTGGATCATTCTGCGGTAATGGAAGTTCATCGAGGTGATGAGCCGGTCACGTCGGGCGCGTTTTTCCGAAAGGAGCGTGTCGGCGGTCATCAGATAAGACTGCAGGAACTCTTCCTGCACGCCAAGGAACAGCGAGAGGCTTTTCGGGAACGAAGTAAGGCAATAGTACGGCGCCGTGGTGACCAGAAGAATGAAGCCTTTTCGTATCCAATGGACGGACAACCGTTCCGAGAGGAGTTTGAGTTCTTTTCCCTGGACTGGATAGGAGGAACGACGCACCTTGCACAAACGCCGGAAACAGCGAGGCATCTCCATAAGCGGGAGAATGTCAGAACCCGGTTTGTACACGGGCTGTTCATCCGCCACGGCATCAGCTTCAATGAGAAACGGATGCGCCGTGATGGATTCTTCCCAGTCGGATTGGCTTTTTCGACGCATCAAGAGGGACGGAGCCCTCCTGCGCACGATGCATTCGATGAACACTTCATAAGGTGCCTGTCCTGGGTCGTACACCGTTATGTACTTGTCGATGGATGGCGTGCAGTACAGGACAAAATCAGAACAATCCTCTTCCTCCAGCAAATGGTTTTGTTGGGGGATGAGGTAGAGCAGGCGCATCGTCTCTTGCCGCGCCCGTTCCCACAAAGCGGCATCTTGCGGATTGTCTTTGCCTGCCAGAATGATTTTGGTGGAAGCTGAAAAGCTTATCATAGGAACCTCCTTCAAGGTTCCTACAACAAAGCAATATGTGTGCCAATTATCAATCAGAGAATTGTTTTTCCAGCTCTTTAAGCAACATTTGCCGGATTTCCGTGATGTTTCTCGCAACAGTGACGCCACTGGCGTGTTTGTGACCGCCACCACCATACGTGGCGGCAAGAATTCCGACATCCGCATCACTGTCATGTGAGGAACGGAATCCTACCTCGGTCTTCCCGTCCGGCATTTCCTTGAAGAGTATGACCACCTGCACATCTTCGACAGAGAGCATCTGCGCGTAAAAAAGATCGCTCGGTTTGTCCTCACCGAATGTTTCCTTGTCCTTTTGGTAGCTGTAGGAACACATGACCTTGCCGCCGAGGAACGGTTCGCACCGCTCGATCAAGGCGCCAAGGTAGCGGATGAACGGAAGTTTCTTCCCTCCGTTCATCTTCATGTACACCGAGTTTGGGGACACCCCGAGGTCAACCAGTTCCGAAGCATAGCCCAGCGCGAAACCTTGGCCTGCATTGATGAACCTGAAATATCCGGTGTCGGTGGAGAATCCGAAAAAGATGAAGTAAGCCGCGTCCTTACTGATCGGTTGGTTCATGTCATGGTATAAACGCTGGATCAAAAGGGTGGTTGAGGGACTGGTCGGGACGATGTACCGGTAGTCACCGAACGGTTCTCCTGAAGAATGGTGGTCGATGATCACGGTCTTCAACCCTTTGGTCTCTTCATACAATGTACCGATCCTGTCTGATGTGGAGCAGTCTGTGACAATGAGCAGGGGGTTCCCCGCACGCATTTCCGGCGTCACGTTCTGAACGAAGAACTTCTTCCATTTGGAAATTTCGGTGCGTTCGAACGGGCCGACATTGGCGAGCACGACGTTCTTGCCCATAGCGGTGAGCATTTTTCCGAGCGCTATCTGGCTGGAAAGGCAATCACCGTCAGGATTGATGTGCCCGGCGATGATCACACTGCTGCTTTGGTTCAGAATGTCACGTATGTTCGCTGGGTAGGCTGGCAGTTCCATCACCATCTCCGAATACGATCTGCGGATCCTTGTTTTCCTGGACCGCGGTTTTGTTCACGACGACTTCCTTGACATTGGACATCGAAGGGATGTTGAACATGATGTTCATCATCATTGACTCGACGATGGAACGGATGCCACGGGCTCCCGTGTTCTGTTCTATCGCTTTTTGCGCGATGGCATCGATGGCGTCATCAGTGAAAGTCAGTTTGATGTTGTCGAGCTTGAAACTTTCCTGATATTGTCTCAGCACGGAGTTTTTCGGCTCGGTGATGATACGTTTCAGTTCATCTTTGTTCAGGTTGTCCAACGCAACATGGATGGGAAGGCGTCCGATGAACTCGGGTATCAAACCGAATTTGATCAGATCGTCCGGCATCAGTTGCGAATACAACGAATGCAGATCTTTTGCTCCCGGCTCCTCCACATTGGCGCCGAAGCCCATCGAATGGCTGGAGACACGTTTCTCAATGACCTTTTCCAGACCGACAAACGCACCGCCGCAGATGAACAGGATGTCTTTGGTGTTGATGCGGATCATCTCTTGGTTCGGATGCTTCCTGCCGCCTTGGGGCGGGACGGAGGCGATGGTGCCTTCGATGATCTTCAAAAGTCCTTGCTGTACGCCTTCCCCCGAGACATCACGCGTGATGGAGGGGTTTTCGCCTTCTTTCTTCGCGATCTTATCGATCTCGTCGATGAAGATGATGCCGTGCTCGGCCGCAGTCACATTGTCGTCCGCGTTCTGGATGAGTTTCAGCAGGATGTTCTCCACATCCTCACCGACATAGCCGGCTTCGGTCAGCGTTGTCGCGTCCGCAATAGCGAAAGGCACTTGCAGTTTGCGCGCCAACGTGCGTGCCAGCAAGGTTTTGCCGGTACCGGTCGGTCCGATCATCAGGATGTTGGATTTCTCCATCTCTGTGTCCAGTTTCTTGCCGTATTTGACCCGTTTGTAGTGGTTGTATACGGCCACCGCAAGGATTCGTTTCGCCTCATCCTGGCCGATGACGTACTGGTCCATAAAGTCTTTGATTTCCTGAGGGGTAGGGATTTTGTCAGGAAGATTGTCTGTACCCTGTTCTTGCATGGCGGGGTCTTCTTTCAACATCTCCGCGCATACTTTGACGCATTCGTCACAAATGGTAACGCCCGGTCCGTTGATCAGGCGTTTCACCTCATTGACGCTTTTGCCACAAAATGAGCAGGTTTGTGCGATTCGTGCCATTACCTACGCTCTCCTTTGCATCACATTGTCAACGATGCCGTATGCGACGGCCTCGGAAGCGGTGAGGAAGAAATCCCGGTCCGTATCAGTGATGATCGCCTCGCGGCTCTTGCCGGTATGCCGCATCAGGATTTCGATGGTCAATTCCTTGATGCGCTCCAGTTCTTTCGCCTGGATGCGGATGTCGGTTTCCTGACCTTCTACGTTCCCCCACGGCTGGTGGATCATCACCCGGGCCGACGGAAGGATGAAGCGTTTCCCTTTGGAACCGCCACATAGGAGCACGGCCGCCATGCTGGCTGCCTGCCCCATGCAAATCGTCTGCACCGGCGAGGCGAGGTACTGCATCGTATCATAGATGGCAAGACCCGCGGTCACGCTGCCCCCCGGACTGTTGATGTACAGGCTGATGTCTTTCTTCGGGTCTTCCGACTCGAGGAACAACATCTGCGCGACCACCAGATCAGCCGTGGCATCGTTGATTTCGCCGTCAAGAAATATGATACGGTCCTTCAACAGGCGGGAAAAAATGTCATACGACCGTTCCCTGACCCCGTTTTGCTCGACCACCATCGGAATGAACGACTGCATCCGTTCCATCATCACTCTCCTGTTTTTTCCGCTTCGGCACCATTTACGTAGGCGTCGAAGGTCTTCTCCTCTCCGTCCACGAAGGTATTGTTTTTCTCCAGGAACTCGCTGACCTTGCGGAACTTCAAGTCGTCCTCGATCATGTTGCGGTAGTATTCCTTCTGGCTCTCATCGGTGACGTCTTTCAGCTGTTCCTCACATGCTTTGTCCAGTTCTTCCTTTTCGACGGCGAAATTCTCCGTGTCCTTGATCTTCTCCATGACAAGCTGGACTTTCAGCGCTTTCTCGGCTTCCGGTCTCCAGTCATTGAGCATGTCTTCTTTGGTCTTCTGCTGGAAGGAGAGGAATTTGGTGATCTGCTCTTCGGACAAGCCGCTCTGGCGTATGTAATTCTTCCAGTCACGGTCAAGCTCGAACTCGACCATGCTCTTCGGCAGAGCGATCTTCACGTTTCCGGCGAGCATGTCGGCGAGTTTGTTGAATTTCTCGTCATCTTTCTTCTGCTTGAGCTGGCCTTCGAGTTTTTCTCTGGTCGCTTTGGTCAGATCTGCGACGGTCTTGTACTCTTCCTTGATGTCTTGGGCGAAATCATCGTCCAGTTCAGGAATATCCTTCTGTTTGACGCTCTTCATGGAAACCTTCAGCTTGATGGTCTTGCCGGCCAATTCCGCAGTCTTGAATTCCTTCGGGTAGGTCTTGTCGAAGGTCTTCTCGTCACCAGTTTTCATGCCGAGAACATCACTGTCGATCTCATAGTAGTTATAGCCGCTGCCGACGGTGAAGGTGAAATCCTTTCGTGCCGTGGAGGCGACTTCAGAACCATCGGCACCCAGTTCCACATAGTCGATGTTGACGATGTTGCCGTTTTCCGCGGCGCCTTTCTTGTCGACGACCATAGCGTTCTGTTCGCGAAGATGATCCAGTTCCTTGTTCACGTCAGCATCGCTGACCTCAACCTTCGGCAACGTGATAGTCAACCCTTTGTATGGAGGCAACTCAAAGACCGGCAGAACGTCGTAAACCACCGTGTAGGTGATGTCGGCCTGCGGCTTGAACGGCATGAGTTTCTCCTCATCCTGCAACTCCGGAGTGCTGTACGGAAGGGGTTTGTCCTTGGCGTCCAATTTTTCCAGGTTTTCCTTGAGGAACGCTTCCATGGTGTCGAAAGTGCTTTCAGCGCGGAGGGAATCCCCATACTTGGCTTCCAATACGGATACAGGGACGTGGCCTTTCCTAAAGCCCTTCAGTTGGATGTTTTTCACATACTTGTCCAGGGTTTTCTTGTAGTCCGCCTCAATCCTGTCGGACGGAACCGTAAGCGTCAACGCGACGCTGGAGTTCTCCAACTCCTTGATGTTCATCTCTTCACTCATATCAATTTCCTTTCTTCCCCCATGGGAGACTTCGATTTGCAAAAGACAAGGCATACTGCCTCAACCTGTCTACTATATACGAAACAGGAAGGAACGACCACACCTTAAGAGGCACTTGCCACTGGTTTTTCGTCAGCGGACGAAATCTTCTCGCATTGGCGTGAATACGTCAAGCAGTTTGGAGTCCTCCAAAGCGACAACTCCATGGATTTCATCCGGTGCGATGAGATAACTGTCGCCAGCCTTCAGTAGTTTCTTTTCTCCAGAGCATTCCACCTCGAACGAACCGCTGATCACATATCCGATCTGATGGTGCGGATGGTGATGCAGACTTCCCACAGCGCCTTTTTTGAAGGTGAGCTCACAGACCATTATCGTCTGGTCATAGGAGAGCACCTTGCGGGAGACTCCTCCGCCAAGTTCTTTTCGCATGCAATCTTCGTTTTTCGTCAACATGGTCTTATACTCCGATTCTGTAAGTATAGCCAAAAACAGTGATGTAGGAAAGGGAAAGCCATGCTACAATCCTGAATGGAGGAAAAAGACGATGGGTGCGATACTGCTCAGACATATCAAGGCCTTGTTGCCTGCGGGTGGCAGGGAAAGTCTTTTTGACGTGGATCTCCTCATTGAAGGGGACAGGATCAAATCGGTGGGGAAGGATCTCAATGTTCCGAAAGGCGCGCAGATGATTGATTGCAGGCATGATGTGGCCATCCCTGGACTGGTGAATACGCATCATCATTTTTACCAGACCCTGACCCGCAATCTTCCCAAGGTGCAGAACGCGAAGTTGTTTGACTGGCTTGTGTACCTGTATGAAATATGGAAAGGCATCGACGCCGAGGCCGTGACGAGCAGCAGTCTGCTTGCCATGAGCGAACTGGTGAGGACCGGCTGCACCACCACGACAGACCATCATTACCTGTATCCGCGCGGTTTTGACGGGGACATCATGGCTTTGCAGTTTCAGGCAGCCGACCAGATCGGCATGCGCTTCTCGCCGACCCGCGGCTCGATGAGTCTGTCCCGCAAAGACGGAGGCTTGCCACCCGATTCCGTCGTCCAAAGCGAAGAGGAGATCCTCAGGGACAGCGAGCGTTGCATCACGTCCTTCCATGACAGTTCGCCGTTTTCCATGCACAAGATCGTGCTCGCCCCCTGTTCGCCGTTTTCCGTAACCAAAGCGTGCATGAAGGAAAGCGCCGACCTTGCCCGAAGGTATGGCGTGCGCCTGCACACCCATTTGTGCGAGACCAAAGACGAGGAGGAGACCTGCAGGAAGATGTACGGCATCCGTCCTCTGGATCTGATGGAGGAATGCGGACTGTTCGGACCTGATGTATTCTATGCCCATGGCATCCATTTCAACGACGACGAATTGAAGCGGCTTGCCCAAGGCAAGTGTTCCATAGCCCATTGTCCGTCCAGCAACATGCGGCTCGGATCCGGTATATGCAGGGTCAAGGAAATGCTCGGGCTGGGCATCAATGTCGGCATCGGCGTGGATGGTTCGGCCTCCAACGACAGCAGCGACATGCTCGGAGAGTTGCGCCAGGCCTTGCTTTTGGACAGGGTCAAATATGGTGCGGACGCTTTGACGATCGGTGACGTGTTCAAGATGGGTACGGAAAACGGCGCCGCGATGCTTGGCTACGAGAAGGTGGGCAGACTCCTGCCCGGCTGGGCAGCCGACATCGCCTTGTTCAATGTGGACGACATCGCCTATGCGGGCGGACAGTCCGATCCCGTCGCGAGTCTGCTCTTCTGCGGCGACAGCCATATCGCTGATTACACGATCATCGCAGGGAAAATTGTGGTCAGGGAAGGGAAAGTGCTCGGTATCGACGAGGAGGAACTGGCCGTGAAGGCGAATGAGGTTTCCGCACGGCTCATTTCCAAAGCGCATGCATAAAAAGAGGAAATAGGGTACACTCAGCCCATGGCACGGGTGAAGTATGCGACACAGTATGACAAGATGACCAAGACCCCGGTAAAGGGTCTGGTCGTCGCTCTTGGGCTCCCGACGACGGTGAGCATGCTTGTGACGAATATCTACAATGTCGCCGATACCTATTTCGTCGGAAAACTCGGAACCAGCGCAAGTGGCGCCATCGGAGTGGTCTTTGGCTTGATGGCCATCCTGCAGGCTTTCGGTTTCATGCTCGGGCATGGGGCGGGCAGCAATATTTCCCGCCATCTCGGCGCGAAAGAAGTGGAAGATGCCAAACGCTATGCCTCAACGAGTTTCTTTCTCGCCTTGGGATGCGGTTTGTGCATCATGGCCATCGGGCTTTGCCGTTTGGACGGACTCTGCCGTCTCTTGGGATCCACCGAAACCATCCTGCCGTTCGCCCGGGAATATGCTTTCTTTATTCTTCTGGCGGCACCTGCGATGACGACCAGTTGCGTGATGAACAACATCCTCCGTTATGAGGGAAGAGCCACCCTCGCCATGATCGGGCTTACCCTCGGCGGGGTGATCAACATCTTCGGTGACTGGCTTTTGATGTTCGGCATCGCCCGCATGGGCATCGCCGGAGCGGGACTGTCTACCACCATCAGCCAATACATAAGCGCCATCGTCCTGTTTTTGATGTTCCGTAACGGCAGGACGCAAAGTACCTTCAATGTGCGGTATTTCACCACCGATATGCGTGTTGTCAAAAACATCCTTACCGTGGGCTTTCCTTCTCTGGTTCGCCAAGGCCTGACCTCAGTCTCAACCATGATCCTCAACAATTGTGCGGGACTGTATGGGGACGCAGCGGTGGCGGCCATGTCCATCTGCACCCGTATCGTCAATTTCCTCTGGTGTGTGGGACTTGGAATAGGGCAGGGGTTCCAACCCGTCTGCGCCTTCAATTACGGAGCGGGCAATTACAAACGGGTGCGCACAGCCTACTGGTTCACCGCTCTTTTCGGTACGGTCGTGCTGTCCGTATTATCCGCTTTCGGTTTTCTGTTCGCCCCTGTTCTTGTGCGCCTTCTCAGGAATGACCCGTCGGTGGTCGCCATCGGTACCTTCGCCTTGAAAGCCCAATGCCTCTCCATGGTCACTCTGGCGTTCTCCGTGACGAGCAACATGCTTTTCCAATCCATCGGGAAAAGCCTTCAGGCGACGCTGTTGTCCGTCCTCCGCAGCGGGCTTTGTTTCATCCCGATCCTGGTTGTCTTCACCCGAACCTTCGGCTTGAGGGGTGTGCAGCTGGCCCAACCCGTTTCCGATGTGACGACGTTTTTCTGCACCATTCCGTTCATCGTCAGATTCCTGACAAGCCTTCCCCAAAACGACAAATCCGTCTGAAACCGTACGATTCGGTTTGACAAGAAAGGATTTTGCGCCTAAACTAAGAATAGGAACTATTCCTAAAATAGGTCTAAAGGAAATTGCCATGAATGAAAAAAAACCAAAATTGACCAATGAAGTCGGCGCGCCGGTGGGAAACAATGATTTTTCTGAGACGGCCGGACCACGCGGTCCTGTCCTGATGCAGGATGTGTGGCTTCTCGAGAAACTCGCGCATTTCGATCGTGAGGTGATTCCTGAAAGAAGGATGCATGCGAAGGGCAGCGGAGCTTATGGATCTTTCACCGTGACGCACGACATTACGGCGTGGACCAAAGCGAAGGTGTTTGAACCAGGAACGAAAACCGATGTGTTCGTTCGCTTTTCGACGGTTGCCGGAGAGCGGGGGGCCGCAGACGCCGAACGGGATATCAGGGGTTTCGCCTGCAAGTTCTATACGCAAGAAGGAAACTGGGATTTGGTCGGCAATAACACGCCCACGTTCTTCATTCGCGATGTCCAGCATTTTCCCGATCTGAACAGGGCCGTCAAACGCAATCCCCTGACCAACCTGCATGATCCTCAAATGACCTGGGATTTCTGGACAAGCCTTCCGGAGTCCCTGCATCAGAGGACGGTCGTGATGAGTGACCGTGGCATTCCTGACGGGTATCGCCACATGCATGTGTTTGGGGAACATACCTACAGTTTCATCAATGCGCAGGGAGAACGGGTCTGGTGCAAATTCCATTTTCTGACGCAACAAGGCATCAAGAACCTGACCGATGAGGAAGCGGCGAATCTCTGCGCCACAGACAGGGATTCCAGCCAGAGGGACCTGTTTGACGCCATCAAGAGAGGGGATTATCCAAAATGGAAGATGTATGTGCAGATCATGACGGAGAAGCAGGCAAGAGAGCATGAGGATAACCCGTTTGACATCACCAAAATCTGGAGACACAAGGATTTCCCGCTTCATGAAGTCGGAGTGCTTGAACTGAACCGCAATCCTGAGAACTATTTCGCCGAAGTGGAGCAGGCTGCGTTCACGCCGGCGCACGTGGTTCCGGGCATCGGTTTTTCCCCCGACAAGTTCCTGCAGGGAAGATTGTTCGTCTATGGCGATGCGCAGCGTTACCGCCTCGGCATCAACTACAATCAGATACCGGTGAACAGGGCACATTGCGAAGTAAACGACTATTCTCGTGACGGCTTTATGCGCACCGACGGCAACTACGGTTCGCGAATGGGATACACGCCCAACAGTTACGGTGAATGGGAAGCTTCCCCGGCATATATGGAGAGACCTCTGGAGCTGTCCGGTGCCGCTTGGAGATGGGATCCCGCTGAAGATCCTACGGACGATCCCTACAAGTATCCCGGCTTGCTGTACCGAGTCATGACTGAAGACAAACGGAAACTGCTCATCGAAAACACCTGCAGGGCTATCATGCCGGTGACCGAGAACATCAAATACCGCCATGTCGTGCAGTGCTGGCATGCCGACGAAGAATATGGAAGACGTCTGTGCGAAGGTCTTCATCTGGATATCCGCAAAGTCAAGGAACTGGCGAAATTGTCGGCAAAGGACCTTGTCAAAGCTACACGTTGAAGGGGTAATTGGACGGCAAGTGGGGATTTCCACTTGCCGAAATTGCGTTTTTTTGATAGGAAATCTGTACATGACCAAACAACGGCAAGCCATTCTGCAATGCGTAAACGCTTCGGACAAACATCTGTGCGCCGAGGAGATTTTTGATATGGTCAGAAAACGTCTGCCGTCGGTGGCCATCGGAACGGTATACCGGAATTTGGGGCTTTTGGTAGAATCCGGTGAAGTGCGCCGCATTATCATTCCCGGAGAGCCTGACAAGTATGACCGCAACCTCACGCCGCACAGCCATCTCCACTGCGTCCGCTGCCAGAAACTGACCGATATTCCGCCTTTGCTTTCCCGGGAAGAAGCCGAAAAGAAACTCGGTCAACCCATCTTGACCATACGGACCATCATCGACTATATCTGCCCAGAGTGCAGGAAAGGCGAAACCTGAGACGGTACTGGACATTTTCCCTGCTTCCCGATAGGTTTGGTTGACATGCAGACAATGACAACCTTCACCAAGGGGCCTTTGTACAGGCCTCTGGTCAAATTCGCATTCCCTGTATTCATCGCCATGTTCCTCCAAGCTTCCTATGGGGCTGTGGATCTTTTGGTCGTCGGCCGGTACGGTGACGCGTCCGATGTCAGTGCGGTATCCATGGGCGCGATGGTGATGCAGACGTTGACGTTCGTGTTGTCGGATATCGCGATGGGCTCGACCATCATCATCGGGCAGAGAATCGGGGAAGGGAAAACCAAGGAAGTCGTTCATGTCATCGGCGTGACCATAGCGCTCTTCGCCGTGCTTGCCGTTGTGGCCACCGCCGTGATGGAACCATTTGCAGGCGTCATCACGACCCTGTTGAAGACACCCGCCCAAGCGAGCGGAAAAGCAACCACCTACGTGCGTGTCTGCTGCGCAGGTATGATTTTCATCGTAGCTTTCAACATCATCGGTTCGGTATTTCGAGGCATGGGAAATTCCGACATGCCGCTCTTCGCCGTCCTGGTGGCCACGGTCTGCAACATCGCAGGGGACCTATGGTTTGTGGCCGGGTTGAGAATGGGAGTCAAAGGCGCGGCCATCGCGACGGTGCTGTCCCAGATGATCAGCGTGGCGGTTTCCTTGTGCTTCTGTCACAGACATCCTTTTTCCGTTGCGGTGAAAACCAAGGATATTCGGCTGGACCGCCGGATGTGCCGGACCATTTTCGGCCTTGGGCTTCCCATCGCTTTCCAGGACCTGTTGGTCTCCATCTCGTTTTTGGTCATCGCCGCCATCATCAACCAACTGGGCCTCATCGCCTCCGCGGGGGTGGGCATCGCGGAGAAGGTCTGTGCCTTTTTGATGCTTGTTCCGTCGAGTTTCATGCAGTCGATAAGCGCCATCGTCGCCCAGAACATCGGTGCCGGGGAGAAGGGGCGGGCTGACAAAACCCTATGGTACGGAATCATGACCAGTCTCGCCGCAGGTGTCTGCATGTTCTATCTGGCCTTCTTTCACGGAAAACAGCTATCGCTTTTGTTCACCACAAGTCAGGAAGTGGCGTCTGCTTCCGCCGATTATCTGAAAGCCTATGGCATCGATTGCATCCTGACCAGTTTTCTGTTCTGTTTCATCGGCTATTTCAACGGCATGGGGCTGACGAAGTTCGTCATGACCCAAGGCATCATTGGAGCTTTCGGCGTACGCATTCCCGTCTCTTCCATGACCAGCCGCAGAGTCGGCGCCACACTGTTTCAGGTGGGGCTGGCTACACCGTGTTCCACGTTGCTGCAGATCCTCCTGTGCTTGTGGCGTTTCTTCACCCTCAGGAAAAAACAGACGGATTGAAGCCGGTTTTCACGGTTTTCTCATACTTTTTTGGCGAATGGCACATATTCCTCCCCTAAGCTGGGCATGAATTCGGAGGAATACATGAGAAAAACATTCACAGCGGCATGGTGTGTGTTGTGGTTTTCCCTTGCGTTGTTTGCGCAAGGAGGAAAAGAGACACAAACAAAGAAGTACACCTTCGGCGGTTCTTCGACCGTCGCACCGATCATCGAAAGCGCCATCCCCGCTTTCATGGCTGAGCACAAAGGGGTTGTCCTGACCTATGAGACGCTTGGCTCTTCGGTTGGCATCAAACAGCTTCAGGAAGGGACGTTGTCTCTGGCCGGATCGAGCCGGGAGTTGAAAGACTCAGAAATCCAGGCGGGACTCATGCCCGTCACCATCGCGCTGGACGGCCTTTCCGTCGCCGTCAACAAAGACGTGGGCATCAGCAATCTCAGCATGGCTGAGCTTGCCTCGATCTTCTCCGGCGAACTTACCAATTGGAAGGAAGTGGGGGGCCTTGACGAAGCAGTGAGGCTTGTCGTCAGGGACGAGACGAGCGGAACGTATGGTTCCTTCAAGGAAATCGTTCTGGACAAAGCGAAAAAGTCGCCTTCGAAGAACGCCATCGTCGCCAAGGAAAACGGTGAAGTGGCGACGAAGATCGCCTCCACACCGGGAGCCATCGGCTATATCGGCATGGCCTTCGGGAAGATCATCACGCAGGCTGGAGGCAGAGTCCTCACCATCGATGGCGTATCGCCCGAAGCCAGTCAGGTGAAGAGCGGGAAATACCCCATCTCCCGGAACTTGTACATGGTGAGCAAAGGGAAAGCGGAAGGCGTTGAGCAAACATTCATCGGATTTTTGCTCAGCCCCAAAGGCCAAGCCATCGTCGAGGAGTCGGGCTTCATCGCCCTGCATTGAGATGGGGTACCGTTCACGGTTGCATAGGGAACAAACAGGCAGGTGTCTCCTGCTTGCCTGTTCCGCGGTTTGTTTCTGTACGGTGGTCTTGATCACCATCTTCATCTTCGCCCAAGGCATTCCCGTTTTCAAGAAGGTGCCGTTAGGTGCATTCCTGTTCTCCACCAATTGGAGCCCATCGGATGCCGAGCCGCATTACGGCGTGTTTTCGTTCATTGTCGCGAGTATTGTCGTCACAACCTTGAGCCTTTTGTTCGCCACTCCGATAGCAATTTCGACAGCAATCTACTTGGCTGTGTTCGCTAAAGGGAGAAAAGCGGCCATCATCAGGCAAAGCATTGAACTTCTGGCCGGCATCCCGTCAATCATCTTCGGACTGTTCGGCATCGCCGTGATCGTGCCTTTCGTCCGTACGGCTTTCGGCGGCAACGGCTACAGCTTGTTGTCGGCATCGCTGGTGCTTGCCATCATGATCCTCCCGACGATCATCAACATCAGCGAAGTGTCGCTTTGCGCCGTGCCTGCGGAACTGAAGGAAGCCTCCATCGCGTTGGGTGCGACGGATTGGCAGACCATCACGCGAGTGATGTTGCCTGCTGCCCGCGGCGGTATCACGGCATCCTTGGTCATGGCTTTGGGGCGGGCGATAGGCGAGACCACCGCCGTTTTGCTGGTCGGCGGGAACGCGCCCCTGTTTCCCGAAAGTCCGCTTTCCATGGGACGGACGTTGACGATGAACATCGTCACCGACATGAGTTATGCCGAGGGTGTCCATATGTCCGCTTTGTTCGCCACAGCCATGTTGCTCTTCTGTTTCATCCTGGTCCTCAACCTGTTGGTCAGGAGGAAGTCATGAACAGAAACACCACGAGCAGACTTGCGGTCTGTTGTGTGCGCATCCTCTCTGCGACCACCATCATCCTTTTGGTCGCCATCATCGGCTATATCGCTTTCCGGGGTTTGTGGAAACGGGAACGGTATGTCAGTGACGTGTTGCCTTCGTTTTCCGCCGGACAGCAATTTGTCCTCAGTTCTCCCCGAGAGAGCGGTTTGGAGCATCTCTCTTGGTTCGCCTTGCGGGAGATGGCCATGGGAAAGGTTCCCAACCTAAGATCGGTCACCGGAGTGAATGAACCCTTTTCCCTCTACGTCACGGATGATTCGCTTCCGGCTTTCCTTGCCGCGATGGATCTCACGCAAACGCAACTTGTCCGAAGAACCACGCTTCCCCTCAGGCCGGAAAACGGTTCTTTGGTGGTTTCCCTGGAAGCTGTTCCTCATGAAAGGAATGTCCGTCTTGAGGATAAAGTGCTTGCGGTTGATACCGTTGTGGCCGCACTGAACGGCAACCGCAGGATATCATTGGTGGCCAATGAAGACCTGAAACGTCTTCTCGCCGGGAACCTTCGTTCATGGAAAGAACTCGGCGGCCCTGATTTGCCGGTCGTGGAAGCAGCAGACGAGCGTGAACTCCAGACGGTGAGGGGTTCTTGGATGGTCATGGACGCGAAACGGTGGCGGCAACTGTCCGGATCGGACAATGCGCCCGCCAAGCTGGATGTCGAAGGGCTTCAGGAAAGCAGGAACCTTTCGTGGGGGTACCTGACGGGGAGAACGGTTGAGTCCGGCAAATATGGCGGCATCGGCACCATTGTGGTCAACACGTTCTTTCTGGTTCTCTTCACCATGTTGGCGGCTATGCCGGTGGGGGTGGCCGCCGCATTGTGGCTGGTGGAATATGCCAAGGACGGATTGCCCAAACGGTGCATTCAGAGCGGCATTGACATCCTGTCAGCCTTGCCGTCCATCATCTTCGGCCTGTTCGGGCTGTTGGTGTTTGTCCAGTTGTGCCACTGGTCCTTTTCGCTTCTCAGCGGAACGCTCACCGTCAGCCTGATGGTGCTTCCCACCATCATCAGGACCAGCGAGGAAGCGATGAGGGAAGTCAACCCCAATCTCTTGGAAGCTAGCCTGGCGTTGGGCGCGACCAAGATGGAGACGATCTTCCGCGTGGTCCTGCCCGCTTCCCGAAGGGGCATCGTGACAGGGATGATCCTTGCCATCGGCAGAACGGTCGGGGAGACCGCTGCCTTGATCTACACGATAGGCAGCGGTACGGACGTCCCCAAGAGCCTGACCTCATCGTGCAGGGTTTTGGCGATGCATATCTATCTGACGATTACCGAAGGGCAATCCACAGACAAGGCGTTTGCGTCCGCCTTGGTGCTGGTGCTTCTGGTGCTCGTCATCAACTCGGCGGCAAACCGCCTGATCCATCAGAGGAGACATTGAGATGAAAGCGTTCACGGTGCGAGACCTGCATGTATGGTATGGGATGGTACATGCACTCAGGGATATCAATCTGGATATAGAAGGACATTGCATCACGGCATGCATCGGACCATCCGGCTGCGGAAAGAGCACCTTCCTCCGGACCTTGGACAGGATGAATGATGTGATCGACGGGGTGCGGGTGACCGGGAGGATCTGTTTTGAAGGGAAAGATATATATAAGGAATATGAAGCCATGGAACTTCGGAAGGAGGTGGGGATGGTGTTCCAGAAACCCAATCCGTTTCCGATGAGCATTCTGGACAACGTCGCCTATGGCCCCCGGTTGTACGCGAAGGTGGGTAAGGATGCGTTGATGGAAATCTGTGAACGTTCGTTGCGCCAGGCGGCCTTGTGGGACGAAGTGAAGGACAGGCTCCATAAGAGTGCCCTTTCCCTTTCCGGAGGACAGCAGCAACGGCTTTGCATCGCACGTACGCTGGCCATCCAGCCCAAGGTCATCCTGATGGACGAACCCACTTCCGCGCTCGATCCCATCGCGACGGGGCGCATCGAGGAGTTGATGGTCTGTCTGAAAGCCGACTACACCATCGTTGTGGTGACCCACAACATGCAACAGGCCAGCAGGATTTCCGACAAAACCTGTTTTTTCCTGATAGATTCCCAGCGGTGTGGCTTCCTTGTGGAAAGCGGGGATACCAGCCAGGTGTTCTTCAAGCCGAAGGACAAACGGACAGAGGATTACATCAGCGGAAAATTCGGTTGAAAAAGGAGGATTGCATGGAAAAGAAATACCAGCTGGACGACAAACTGGAATTCTATCAGGAACTGCTCGCGCAGATGTGCGGGCGAGTGATCGAGGCGATTAGCGAAGCGGCGGAGGCTTTTTCCCAAAGTGATGCGAACTTGGCGGAAAAAGTCAACGGAGACCGCTTCATCATCGTACAGATGCGCGATCTCATCGAAAGCGATGGTGTCAGGATTCTGATCAGCGAGGCGCCGTATGGACAATACATGAGGACCGTCATCGCAGGACTGAAGATCGTCACCAGTCTGGAACGGATGGGAGAACACGCCTGCCACTTGGCGATGGCCGTCAAGAGCGAGTATGCCGAACTCGACGCCCTTGTCATGGAGATGGCCCGTAAGGATCATGAGATGGCTTCTCTGGTACTTGATGCGATGGGCAGATGGGATGCGCGGAAGGCTCGGGAAATCGCCAAGATGGATGATGAAGTGGATGCCCTGAGATCGAAACTCGGTGACAGGATCATCTCCATCGAGTCTGGTACGCCGGAAGGACGCAAACATCTGTTTGATACATACTCGGTGACCAAAGAACTGGAACGTTATGGAGATCATGTGACGAATATCTGTTCCTGGATCGTGTACACGAAAGAAGGGGTCAAACCGGATCTGAACTGAGCAGTCTGTCGCTTCTTGCACGCATTTCGCTGAAGTTTCCTTGAAGCGGCAGAGTGAAGGTGAAGGTGGATCCCTTGCCCGGTTCGCTCTGGACCTCCACGCTGCCGTGATGGATCATCGCGACATGCCGGACGATGGAAAGGCCGAGACCCGTCCCCCCTTCGGAGCGTGAACGTGCCTTGTCCACCCTGTAGAACCGTTCGAAGATACGCTCTTGGTCTTCTTTCGCGATGCCGCAGCCATGATCGGCCACGCTGAAGACGAGCGTTTCTCCTTGGATGCCGGCTTGTACCGTCACCACACTGTGTTCCGGTGAGTACAGGATGGCGTTCATCACCAGGTTGCGCAGGGCTTCGACAAGCAGGTTCTTGGAGCAGTAGACATGCCCGTCCTCCCCTGTGTGGTCTTCCACGACAACCCTGGTTTGTTTCTGCTGGGCTTTGTAGCTGGTGTCCTGCAGCGTGTCGGAGAGGATTTCCTTGATGGCGTTGTCCTGCATTGGTATGCGTTCCTCGTCCCTTTCCAAGGTGGCCAACATCAACAGGTCGTTGATGATGCCCATCATCCGTCCGCTGTTGCGTTTGATGATCAAGGCGAACTGTTTCCGGTCTTCTTCGGACAAGTCGTCGCGGCACAGGATGTCGGAGAAACCGAGCAGTGAAGTCAGCGGACTTTTCAGTTCATGAGAGACATTGGCGACAAAATCCTTGCGTACCCGTTCCAGCCGTTTCAGGTCGGTGATGTCGTTCATCGTGATGACGGCTCCCGTGACCGTTCCCTCCTGATGGATCGGAGCGATGGACACCTGCAGGATGGCTTTGCCGTTTTGGATGGTGCAGGTTCCGTTTGTATCTTCGTCCAGCGTCCGGGCAAGCAAGGTGAGCAAGTCTGAATCGGGAATCATGCCCAGAATGGCGGCTTCATCTCCGAAACGGCGTTTTGCCTCCCCGTTGGCCAGAATCACTTGCCGTTTCCTATCGACCAGAATGACGGCTTCCGTCATGGTTTCGAGAATGGTGGAGAACCGGCTCCGGTCAGTCTGCAGGTGATCGAACTGCAGGGAAAGACGCCCCGCCATCTCTTCGAGAATGGCCCCCACATTGCGGATTTCGTCAGGCCCTTCGACCCAGATCCGTTTCTTCAGGTTCCCCTTCATGTATTCTCCCGCCAGATCATTGATCTGTGACAGCGGTTTCGTCAGATGTCGCACAAACAGCAGCGAGACGGCGAGCAAGAACACGAAAAGAACGGCTAGTACCGGCAGAAGTTGCCGTGCGAACAGGCTTCGCCAGACGGAGACGGAACTCAGTTCCAGACCAACGCGAAGGACGATCGGAGGGGAAAGGGGAAGCAACGAAGCCAGATACGAGGTGTCCAGTCCGTTTGTCGCCGAGGTTCGGGTATCGGTGCCCTGTTTTCCCTCCAGGGCTTCTTTGATCTCTTTCCTCAATGCGTGGTTATCCATCATGACGGGATCGGATTTGCTGTCGGACAGGACGGTTCCGTCGGTGCCGATGACGGTGATCCTGACTCCCTGCCTGTGTGCATAGTCATTGAGGAAAAGCTCATCCCAGCAACCTTGACGGGTGAGGGTGAGCTTCAGATAGGACAGGTGTCTGGCGAGTGTCTGCTGGCCTTCGGAAGCGGTCACCGAGCGGAACGCCCAATCTGCGATGATGCAGAAAACGACAAGAACCGACACCAATGACAAGGTGATGAACATACCCATTTGCCTGCGTAATCTCATGGGTTTTCCTCTTCCTGGTATTTGTAGCCTATACCCCAGACAGTTTTCAGGCAGGCTCCGCTTTCCCCGATTTTGTGCCGTATGGTGGCGATCTGCACATCAATGGAACGTTCCGTCACGGGATAATCGTCACCTTTGGTCGCGCTGATGAGTTGGCTCCTGGTGAAGACCCTCCCGCTCTCCGCCACCAACGTGGAGAGAATGGAGAATTCCGTGGCCGTCAACGTGACAGGCTTTCCGTCAGAGAGACAGGTATGGCTTCGGGGGTCAAGCTGCAGGTGTCCGGTAACCAGATTGCTTTCCGTTGCATCGCACACGGGTTTCCTGATGCGCCTGAGAAGGGATTTCACTTTGGCGCAAAGCACATTCGGACTGAACGGTTTCGTGATGTAATCATCCGCACCCAGTTCCAGCGCGGTGATGATGTCCGCTTCCTCGCCTTTGGCGCTTTCCATGATGACCGGGGTGGAAAGAGAGAGCCGGTATCGCAGGTCCTTCAATACTTCAAGGCCGTCCGCTCCGGGGAGCATGACATCCAAAAGGATCAGATCGTACGTATGCGAAGCAAGGGATTCAAGTGCGGTCTTTCCATCGCCTGCGCGGCTGACCGCATAGCCTTCCCTTTGAAGGTGGTATGTAAGGAGCGTCGCTATGTCGTCATCATCTTCAACAACCAACAATTGCATCATATCCGAGGAAAGGCTAGCGCAAACGCACCATCGTCACAAGAGAAGGGGACGATATTCACACTTTTTTCACAGTTTTACCGTGATTCCGATGCGTTTTGGCCTTTTTGCGTTCGTCCCGTTCCGTACCGGTGATCCAACTGGAACGGTTGCGCCAGAATTCGCTGGAGAACAGGGAGAAGACGGTGAACAATTCAAGTCGGCCGGCAAGCATCAGGAAAGACAGCACCCATTTCGTCCATGCGGGGAAGAAACCGAAGTTTCCTGTCGGCCCTACTTTGCCAAAACCGATCCCGATGTTCCCCAGACACAGGAAGCTGCCGGAAAGAGCGGTAAGGAGGTCAGCACCGGATATCGTCAAAGCCAAGGCGCCGAGGATGCCGGTGGCAAGATACATGCCGACGAAACCGGCGATTTCCATCATGATTTTGTCGGTGAAGACTGAGTCGCCCACACGGTTGGTGATGACCGCATTGGGATGGAGGCGGGTGGTGATGGTGTTTTTCGCAAGCGTGAAGAGGGCTCTGACCCTGATGACCTTGATGCCGCCACCGGTGGAACCTGCGCAACCACCGACAAAGAAAAGCAGGAACAGCAGCATCTGGCTGGCGGCAGGCCACATCTGGTAATCTGCTGTGGCGAAACCGGTGGTTGTCATGATGGACGCCGCCTGGAACGTGCTGTACCGCAGGGAAGTGAAAAAATTCCCGTAGACGCGGGCATGGGTCAGAAACAAGGCGGAAAGGACGGAATCCACTGCGAAGATACCGAGATACCATTGCAGTTCACCGTCTTTGAGAACTTGTTTCGCTTTCCCGCATACTATTTTGTAATAGAGTGCGAAATTGGCGCCGGCGATCATCATGAAAATGGTGACGATGATATCCACCGAAGGTTTGCCGAAGGCGCCGATACTGGCGTTTTTCACACAGAAACCCGCGGCGGACAACGTGGAAAACGTGACGGTTACGGCATCATACAACGACAAGCCGTCGAAGAACAGAATGACGACCATGAGCGCGGACAAACCAACGTAGAGCCCCCACAGGATCATGGCTGTCTGCCCGATTTTCGGCGTCAGCTTGTCTTTGGTCGGCCCCACCGATTCCGAATTGACCAGAATGGTGCCGGATACGCCCAGCATCGGCAGAAACGCCACAAACAGCACGACAATACCCATGCCTCCCAGCCAGTTGGTCATCGATCGCCAAAAAAGGATGGAAAGCGGTTTGTCTTCAATGGTGGAAAGCACCGTCGCGCCGGTCGTGGTGAAACCGCTCATCACCTCAAAATAGGCATCCGTGTAGGAAGGGTAGCTGTGGGAAAGGGAGAGGGGAAGGGCAGCGAAGGCGGTTCCCAAAACCCAGGTGAAGGTCACGAAAAACAGGCCGTCGTTGGTTCCCATATAGTTCGATTCGGGGTGCCTTGTCAAAATGAGGATGACTATGGTGAAGATCCCGATGGCCCACAGCGCGATGACGAAGGCATGAAACGCTTCTGTTTCGCCGTATCTCCAGGCAAGATATGTCGGGATGCCCATCAGGATGCCGATTAAAAGCTGGATGATGCTGAGCAATCTGAAATCCTGTTTGAGATTCAAACCATACCTCCCTTGGACGGTGACCGCCGGACATGAAAAACAGAATTCAGTGTATCGGAGAAAGCCGTGGCGGGACAAGGGAGGGGTTGACGGTCATTTTTTCGTCGCATTGTCGATTTTCCCCCGATAGATGACGAACCGCTGCCAACAGAATTCGGTGACGAAATTGCACAACATCGTGGCGATCAGGACAAGATAGTTGTTCCAGAGCCAGCGGTCGACAAACAAGTTGGTCCACCATGTGGAAAGCGGAGTGAAGACCAGATAGTACAAGGCAACCAGCGCCAATGAAAGGAGGATGTTGGCGTCCGAATGGAACGTATAGGTGCGGTTGATGGCGAAATTCCAGACGACCGACAGGATCAGGGCGATGAGATAGCTCGACCATGCTCTGAAATGGAAGACCTGGTAGAACAGCGCGTCGCTGCCGAATTGGATTAATCCGGCGGAAGCCGCGACCAACGTATATTTCACCGTCCTGATGAATTCCTTGTTCATGAGGCAAGGAGGAAAGAACCGATCTCCTTTGCCTGTCTGATGGCCATCATCCTGAGTTCTTCAGGAAGATATTGGTTCTGTTTCATGCATTCCAAAGTGAGATCACCTTGGTAACCGATGTCCTTGAGCGCTTTCATGCATTCCCTCCAACCTATCGTTCCGTACCACGGCAGCAGATGTTCGTCCTGAGTGCCATGGTTGTCAGCAACATGGGTGGCGATGAGAGCCTGTCCGTAGGTATGGATTTCTTCCACCAGATCGAGACCGTTCATATGGGCGTGCCCGAAGTCAAGGCAAACCCCGACGGACGGGCTTGAGAGCCGATTGACCAATCCGAGCATCTGATCAGCTTCACGTATCTCGTTTTTTGCGTCCAGATTTTCCAACGCGATGTGGATGCCGCACTTGTCCGCCATATCTATGAACGGCGCCAGATAAGCCAGGTTCTTTTCCACGATGTCTTCTTCGGCCGGAGCTGGATGGATGACGATTTGGGGAATTCCCAGTTCTGCGCTGATGCGGATGGCCCGAAAAACCATGGCGTCTTCCTTCTCGCCTTCTTCCGGTCGCATGCGGAAGCGGTCGCGGAGGTACGGTGCGTGGCTTTGGTTGTAGGTAAGCCCATATTGTCGCTTCAATGCGAGCAACTGACCGACCCGTTCCTCATATCGGTCGGTGCGGAGTATGGAGGAAGGATTCATCATTTCACAGAAATTCAGGTCAAGACAAGTGAATCCGCCTTGTGCATACAGGGGTATCAGCAATTGCATTTCCGTCTTTCTCCCGTCGGGAAGGAAGCTCACCAGATTGGTGCTTGTGGACAAACGCATGAAAATATGGTACGGCAAAGCGGAGAAAATCTCAACTCATGTTTCGGCCTCGTGATATACTCAAGGCATGAGCCGTTTTTCCCGATGCATCGCTTTATTCGTTATTGTGTGTTCCTGCGTTTTTGCACGTACGGTCAACGTCGGATGTCCTGATTTTCAACAATTTTATACAAGAACTGCAATTGGCGAAAAAGGATATGCGGTTTCGCTGATGTCTGAATTGTCTCGTTACGCCGATTGGGACGTGGATTATCAGCAAGGGACTTGGGACCAATGTCTTTCTTGGCTCAAAAACGGAAAGGTCGATTTGGTCTTCCCTGCGAATTATACTGCCGAGCGGGCCAGCCAATATCTGTATGGCTCCATTCCGTGCGGGGTGGATTTTGCCTCTTTGTTCACCAAAGCGGATGAACAACGGTTCTTTTACCAAGATCCGGAAAGCTGGAACGGTATGGTGGTGGGAGTGCTGAAAGGAGGCGTTTACGGCGACAGTTTCCGTTCGTATTGCAAAGAAAACCACATTACCTTTGAAGTGAAGGAATTCTCTTCGTTCGAAACCCTGAACGATGCGCTGGAGCAAGGAAAGGTAGATACGATCATCCGCAGTACGTTCTCGATGGGGATGAATCAGAAACTGTTGTGCCGGTTCGGTTATGAGGATGTATTCTACCTGGTCGGCAAGAACAATGTGGTTTTGAAAGAAGAACTCGATGCCGCCATGTCCAAGCTTCGTATCGAAAAGCCGTTTTTCTACCAGAATACCGAAGAAGCCTACTACGATGAATCGAAAAATCCCGTCATCGGGCTGACCCGGGAGGAAGCCCGGTATATCGATGCATTGCAACCGTTGACCGTGGCGTTTGATGTCGGCAATTATCCGCTGGAATGGTTTGACAAGAAGACCCAGCGTTATCGAGGCATCGATGCCGATCTGCTGGACCAGATACACCTCAAAACTTCTTTGTCATTTGATCCGGTCAGGACTGATACGTTGCTTGACAGCTGGAACACCATCAAGAATGGTGAATTGGATATCCTCACCGGAGTGTATGGGGATGACAACCTCGCCGCCTTGTATCATGTGGTTTTCACCAAACCGTATATGCTTGAAAAGTACAGCGGCGTTTCCCTGAATGACCGGATAGTCACTTCGTCCATGGAAAACCTGACTGTCTCGATTCCGCATTCCTATGTTGGTTTGCGCGAATATATCACGACCACCCATCCCCATTGGGAGATTGTCCAGGCGGAAACGTTTGAGGAATGTATGGATCTGGTTTCCCGTTCTGAGGCTGACGTCTGCCTGATCCCGTCATTGGCCATCCAGACGCAGCCGATTCTTGCAAAATATCCGAAAGTGTCGCTTGCCGCGTCCTTCTCCCTCGAGCTTCCGGTGAGTTTCGCTGTCAGGGAACAGGAGAATGCCGAACTACTTGCCGGAATCCTCGACAAAGCGTTTTCCCTGATAGGCGCGAAGAAGATCGAACAGATTCAGCTGGAAAACACGATTCTCCAGCCACAGATTTATACCTTGTTCAATGCGATCCGATACAATCCGAGGCTTACGTCCATTATGGTCATGTGCGTGGCATCGGTGTTGTTCCTATTGCTGTTTCTGGTGTACCGTGCGAGGGAAAAAAGCAAACAGGCTTTGTTGCTTTCCCAGAAGAATGCCGCATTGGAAAAGGCGAATTCCGCCAAGAGCGAATTTCTCGCCCAGATGAGTCATGATATCCGCACTCCGATGAATGCCATCATCGGGATGACCGGTTTGGCGCTGCAGGAACAGGATGACAAAACCGCGGTCGTGTCGTACCTGAAGAAGATCGACACCTCCAGCAAATTCCTGTTGGGCATCATCAATGACATCCTGATCATGTCCAAAATGGAGACAAAGAACCTCACGCTGAAACCTGAACCGTATCTGTTTGAGGATTTTGAACGGGAGATCAACAGCATGATGCTCCCGCTGTGCCAAGAGAAAGGTATTACCTTCAAACTCACCCATAACCGTGATGACTGTTCGTGTTTGATGCTGGATGTCGTGCGGTTCAATCAGATTGTGTGCAATCTGCTTTCCAATGCGGTGAAATTCACTCCGGACGGAGGAACGGTCAGCTTGGATATGCAAAGCTGTCCGGCATCCCGCAAAGGGTTTGTCCATCTTGCCGTGACGGTGAAGGACAACGGGATCGGCATGGGAGAAGAGTTCCAGAACCATTTGTTCGAGGCGTTCAGCCAGGAAGACAACGACATCAACCGTTTGGGTATGGGGACCGGACTTGGGCTTTCCATCGTGCATAATCTCGTTGAGCTGATGGGAGGGACCATCAGGGTGAAGAGTAAAAAAGGCGAGGGAACGACCTTTATCATCGATATGGATGCCGAAAGGGCCAAAAACAGGCCTGGTGACCACCATGTTCAGGACAATGCAGGCAAAAAGAACATCGCAGGCAAGAAAGTGCTCCTCTGTGAGGATCATCCCTTGAACATCGAGATCGCCACACGGCTCTTGGAACGGAGGGGGCTTCTGGTCACCGTTGCCCGAAACGGCGAGGAAGGCGTGCGGATTTTCCGAGAGCGACCGGTCCATACGTTTGACATTGTGTTGATGGATATCCGTATGCCTGTCATGGACGGACTCGCGGCCACGCAAGCCATCAGGGCCATGGATCGGGAAGACGCGAAGACCATCCCGATCATCGCGCTTACGGCGAATGCATTCCAAGATGATATCGACAAGACCAAAGCGGCGGGGATGCAGGCTCATATCGCCAAACCGATCGATCCTGAAGTGTTGTACCATGCATTGGAAAAATGGATTAATGAAACGTAGTTTCAATTTGCAACGTTTTTTGATTGACACTTGACAATTCGTGATTTAGTATACAACCATCATCATCTTTATGAAGAATTGGAGGTTCTTATGAAGAAAGCGATAGGTATGTTGCTCATGCTGGCTCTGTTGGTGCCAATGGTGTTCGCGCAAGGCGGAACCGAAACTGCCTCTCCGGCAGCTGCCGCGGCCAAGAAAGTCGATTACCCCAAAAAGGCCATCACCATGATTTGCCCGTGGGGTGCCGGCGGTGGAACCGATGCGGTCCTTCGCGCCCTGTGCGGCACTGCCGAGAAGTATCTTGGGCAGACCATCACCGTTGAGAACAAGACCGGTGGCGCCGGTGCTATCGGACACGCGGCCATCAAGAACGCAAAACCGGACGGGTATACCGTCGGTATGGTCACGTTCGAGCTTAATTCCCTTCCACAGCAGGGTCTGATTGATTTCACCTATGCCGATTATGATCCGCTCATCCGTGTCAACGCTGATGCCGCGACTCTGACCGTGAAGGCCGATGCCCCGTACAATTCCGTGAAGGAATTCGTTGACTACTGCAAAGCTCATCCCGGTGAGGTTTCCATCGGAAACTCCGCTCCCGGTTCTGTCTGGCACATCGGTGCAGGTCTGCTCGCCAACGCTACCGGAATCCAGGTCAAACACATTCCGTTTGAAGGCGCCGCAGGTGCGGTCACCGCATTGGCCGGCGGACACATCCAGGCCGTTACGGTTTCCCTCGCCGAGGTCAAATCCCAGCTGGATGCCGGCAATCTGAAATGTCTTGGCATCATGGACGAGAAACGCCCTGAAGCGTACCCCAACATCAAGACCTTCAAGGAACAAGGCTTTAACATCACCTATTATACGTGGAGAGGTCTTGCCCTTCCGAAAGGGGTCGATCCGCAGATCAAACAGATTCTCGTCGATGCGTTCACTAAAGCGGAACAGGATCCTGATTTCGTCGCCAAGGCGAAGTCGCTCAACCTGAATCTGGCCTATCTGAACCCGACGGATTTCGCGGCATTCCTGAAGTCCAATTTCGAAGATGTCACCAAGACCATGGTCGCTCTCGGTCTTGCTACAGCCAAGAAATGATGTTCCTTTGATGGAAAGGGCAGGGGCGTGTGGCTTCTGCCCTTTTTCTCGTTTTTCTCATACAAGGGGTGTTTTGTGAAAAAAGCGAATTTCATTTCCGGAATCATCGGCATGGTGTTTGCCGCTGTCGCATACAGATATACCTTCACCTTCAAAAAATTCATTAATGTGCCGGTAGGGCCGGAATTCTTTCCCCGGTTCTTGTCGATCGGACTGTTCATCTGCAGTCTCGCTCTTTTGTTGACCAACCTCAAGGATACGCAACGCAACACCGGTGAGGCGAAGACCTTGTCCCTCAAGGATGCGGGCATGCGCCGTATGGTAATTGGTGTTGGCGCCGTACTGGTGTATGCGCTTTTATGGAACGTGCTGGGATTCCTCATCATCACCCCGTTCTGCCTGTTTGGGTTGATGTATCTTGTCGGTACGCGTGAATACAAGACCATGACCATCGTTTCCGTGGTGGCTACCATCGTCATTTATCTTGTCTTCAAATATCTGCTTGGCATCGAGATGCCGATGGGCTTTTTGGAAAGCTGAGGGGGCGGAACATGAATTGGGGTTTGTTGTTTTCCAGTTACGGGCAGGTTTTGACACCCAATACTTTGTTGTTTGTGTTCATCGGAGCCATCGGGGGTGTTTTGATCGGTGCCATTCCGGGGCTCACTGCAACAATGGGAATCGCCCTTTTGGTCCCTTTCACCTATGGGCTTGATTTCATTCCGTCCGTTGCCATGTTGCTCGGCATCTTCTGCGGGGGCATGTACGGCGGTTCCATCGCCGCGATTCTGATCCGCACTCCGGGAACCCCTGCGGCGGCAGCGACCGTTCTTGACGGATATCCGATGGGGCAGAAAGGGGAAGCGGGGAGAGCACTCTCCATCGCGCTGTTCGCTTCGTTTTGCGGGGGAATGATCGGAGCCATCCTGATGACCTTCCTCGCGCCGGTGATCGCGACGCTCGCCCTCCGCTTCGGACCCGGCGAGATGTTCTCGCTGGCTGTATTTGGCCTTTCCGTCATCATCTCCATTTCCGGAAAATCCTTAATCAAAGGGTTGATGATGGGGTTCTTCGGCTTGTTGATTTCAACGGTAGGCATGGACAAGACTTGCGCATACCTCAGGTTTTTCCGCTTCCAAGGGTTTTATGACGGCATCCCGTTCATCCCAGCCTTGATCGGCCTTTTCGCCCTTTCCGAAGTGTTCGCCAATTTTGAACAGCTGCTGAAAAGCGAAGGGAAAGCGATGAAGATCGAACATGTGCTTCCCAACCGGAAAGACATCAAGACCATTTCCCGCGCGGTAGTGACCGGAGGACTCATCGGTACGTTCATCGGAGCCATCCCGGGAGCCGGCGGAGACATCGCTGCTTTCGTTTCTTATTCGGAGGCAAAACGGGTCAGCAAACATCCAGAGCTGTTCGGAACCGGTGTTCCCGAGGGTGTCGCCGCTTCAGAATCCGCAAACAACGGTTGTTCGGGAGGCGCCATGATCCCGATGCTTTCGTTGGGCGTGCCAGGTGATTCAAACACGGCAGTACTGATGGGTGCGTTCATCATGAAGGGTTTCCAACCTGGACCGATGATGTATGTGGATCATCTGGATGTGGTGTACGCGGTGTTCGCCGCCATGATTGTCGCCAATTTCGCCATGTTGGTCGTCGGTATGTGTGGTGTGCGTTTGTTCGCAAAGGTGATCTCCTTCAGGCGCAACTATCTCATTCCGTGTATTCTGGTACTCAGCCTGGTAGGTTCCTATGCGATCAACCAAAATATGTTCGATGTGTATTTCGCCATCATCATGGGTGTGGTAGGTTACTTGTTCCAGAAGTACGAGTTCCCGCTTTCTCCTATCTTGTTGGCATTGATTCTCGGTCCGATGAGCGAATCGAACCTCAGAAGATACATGCAGATCGTCGATGGACGGTTCTTCAAGATGTTCACAAGACCGATTTGCGTTCTTTTCTTCATCCTTGCCCTCTTCTCGTTGGTTTCCGCGTTGCGCAACCAGAAGAAGATATGGAAAAAGGAAAAAGAGGCGGAAGAAACCGCCATAAAGGTTGGTGACTGATATGGATACGAAACGGTTGGGGATTTATGTGGCGTCAGTGACGCCATTCACAGAAGAGGACGAATTTGATGCTGATGCGCTCATCGCTTTGATGGAGCGCAATCTGAAAGAAGGCGCGAGCGGTTTCTTTTTGGGCGGATCCAGCGCGGAATGTTTTCTGCTGTCCCATCAGGAACGGGTGGCGGTATTTGAGGCAGCGAGCCGTTTTAAGGGAAAGACCGAGTTGATCGCCCATTGCGGTGCCTTGTCCACCAAAGAAGCCATCCGGTTCGGACGTGAGGCGAAGCTGCTTGGATACGAACACATCGCGGCGACTCCTCCGTTGTACTATGGTTTCAGTCCGAAGGAAATCTGCGGCTATTACCGTGATCTCTCCAGGGAAGTGGGCCTGCCCGTGATCGTATATAATTTTCCGGGAAACACCAAACGCGAGTTCGACCTGGAGAATCCTGATTATCAGGCGTTGTTCAAGAGCGACGTCATCGAAGGCGTGAAACACACCAACCAAGTGGTTTACCAGTTGGAGCGTTTCATGGATCTCAATCCAAAACTCAAGTTGTTCAATGGTTTTGATGAGACGATGATCGCGACGATGGCGTATGGTTGCACCGGATCCATCGGAAGCACCTTCAATTGCATGTTGCCACACTATGAGAAGATCTACCATGCGTTTGAAGAAGGGCGACTTGATGACGCCCGTGCTTTGCAACACAAGGCGAACACCATCATGCAGGCCTTATGCAAAGTCGGGTTGATCCCTGCGGTGAAGTATGTTCTGAAGCGACAGGGTAATGATGTGGGGAAAGCCAGGGCTCCATTCATCAACCCCACCAAAGAACAGGAAGCTTTCTTGGATTCCGTTTTCTCTCAGTATCTGGTCAAGTAAAGCCGTCCTGTTTCCCTTATAATCTTCGGAGAAGCGCCCAAAACCCCATCATCAGTTCGCTTGGGAGGAATTTGGCGAAAAAGCGATGGCAGAAGCTGATGGGGCTTGGTGTCGAGACGGCGAAGCCATGCGTCGCATCCCAATACGACCAATTGGCGACCGATTTCACATGACTTGCTCCGATATAATGGCGGATGATCGGTTTCTTTTCGGATTCCTTTGCCACAGCGATGAACTCGGTGTCTTTGATCCAATACGGACAAACGGCGCAGACATGGATGCCGCGTCCCATCAGTTCGATACGGAGAGCCCTGCTGTAGCGGTACAGGAACGCTTTGCTTGCGGCATATACATTGATGTGCGGGAAAGGCTGGAACGCCGCTGTGGAACAAATTTCCATGATGGTGTCACCCTTTTGCAGGTAAGGCAGACAGATCAAGGTGACATCGACGGCACTGCGGCAGTCCAAATCAATCATCCGGTCGATGTCTTTTCTGGAAATCGCACGGTAATCGCCCAATTTGCCCATGCCTGCCGCATTGATCAGGACATGGATGCGTGGTTTTTCCGTCTCCAGAACCTTTTCCAAAGAAACAAGGTCGTCTTCTTGCGTGAGGTCAAGCGGGAAGACACGGCATTTCGGGATTTCCGCTTTTAATTCATTCAGCCGGTCTTCCCGGCGCGCGATAACCCAAATCTCGCTTACACCTTTCTCCGTACGTGCGATTTTCCGCACATATGCCTTGCCTAATCCGCTGGAAGCTCCGGTTACGATTGCAATCATGGCAATATCCTATCATGAACGGGGCGCGTCTTGCATCTTTTTTTCATACATTGCCGGGTTGACATGCACCATGCAGTGTTTCACTTCAGGAAATGCGTTTTCGATCGCATGATGGACATTCTCGGCGATGTTGTGCCCTTCGATGACGGTCAGCGTCGGATTGACGGCTATTTCGACATCCACGTAAGCTTTGTTGCCGGCAAGCCGGGTTTTCAGGTTGTCCAGATGGACAACACCTTTCTGGCTTTCGATGATGTGTTTGACTTCTCCCAGACTTTTAGTATCCATCGAATGGTCATCCAGCTTGCTCACGGCATCTTTGAAGATGTCAATGGCTACTTTCGCGATGAAGAAACAGATGATCAGACTGGCGATAGGGTCGGCGACAGGGTAGCCGAGGCGAGCACCCAGAATGCCCGCAAGGGAACCAATGGACGACAGAGCGTCGCTGCGATGGTGCCATGCGCTGGCCATCAGTGCAGGGGAATCAATCTTTTTCGCGCCACGTTTGGTGTACCAGAACATCCATTCCTTGGAAACGATGGACACGATGGCAGCCACCAGCGGAAGCAGGCCTGGTACGGCCAGTTCATCCCAATTGCCGCCTATGATTTTCCTGATGCCGGAATACCCGACGCCGATGCCGGTGATGAAGAGGGTTCCCGAAAGGATAAGACCTGCCACACATTCCAACTTTTCATGTCCGTAAGGATGTTCTCTGTCGCTTCCTTTCTCACCCATATTCACGCCGATCATGGCGATGAAGGTTGCGAAGACATCGGAAGCGCTGTGAATGGCATCGCTGACCATAGCGGCGCTGTGGCCAAGAAAACCGGCTGTGAATTTGAACAAGGAAAGAACGATATTGACGATAATCCCGACTTTGGAGACACGCATTGCAATCTCATGGTTGTTTTCTGCCATAGTATCCTCCTGGAAACGCACTCACCGTCCCACAGATGCGCCAAAAGGACACTCTGTTGTTCTTACGAACCCAGCCCTATGGAATTCTCCATCGCCTGCTCGGTTTTGTACTGTTGTTGCGAAAGGCAGTGCAAAATCAAGTTACACGTCAAATTACTGACAAAACAGAAGTTAGTCAACAATAACTTTTTTCTTTGTGGCTCTATAGGCAAGGGAAGATGGATAGAAAAGTCAAGAACAGAAGTTCGATGGAACAAACCATCGATGTATGGGGGCTGGTTGAGGATGTAATCATAATGGATTCACGTATCTCAAATCGCGATAATCTTGACTCTAAGAAGAAAAACAACTGAAATTACATTCATCATGACAATAACACGACAAGCTATACATATGGCATCGTCATCGCACTGGTCTCAGCCGACGAAGTGATCATGAAAGATAGTGATTCCGCTCTCGACGTGGTGATGTCGGTCCAACAGGAGACTGGAGCAAACCGAATAGTCTTCGATAAGAAAAACATAGCGGAAGATTTTTTCAAATTGAGTAGCGGACTTGCAGGAGACATTCTGGAGAAATTCATCACCTACCGATTCAAAGTTGCAATAGTTGGCGACTATTCCTGTTATACGAGCAAACCGTTACATGATTTTATGTATGAATCAAATATAGGGAATGATATTTTCTTTGTCACAACAAAAGAAGATGCGATTGACAAACTTGCCAAGGCAAAATAAGCCAATTCAGGTGTTACAACAAGATACGTTGTGTCACTTGAGTAGTAGAAGCTACAAGCTTGTAGCTTCTACTGGTCCCTGTAACATCTCAATTCTTCTGCACAATCGGGTCTGTTCCTGTATCCGATAAGGCTTTTCGATGACGATAGGGCTTTCACATCCGTTTCATCTTTTATTAAACAAACCGCAAACGCAATGTTCCTTGGTATTATGACGTTAGCAAGTTTGCACCTTTGGAAAAGACGAAAAAAGCAAAGGAAAATACTCAAACCTTAAGATATATTGGGCTTGGATTGTCGTTATGAAGTCTTAATGGCATTTCTTAGATAGTCTGTTTTCGTCGTTTGTTTTACAGCCACCTTTCGCATCGTAGCAGGCTATAATGTGCAAAACACTTTGTCTTTGATTGTTCAATTCCCCGATTACTGTGATCATGATTTTAGTATGGTTTTCTCTTTGTCGAAAATGTAGGCACAAAGGAAGCCACAAATCTTTTTATACAGAGAAAAATGGTCCTGCTTTTTTTCTAAATTGTCTTTTTATAGCAGGATCGCATTGGTGGATTCACATTGTTTCCTTATCTATTGATAATCAAAGAAAAGCTAAATGAAGTCCCATGAGGAAAAAATGTACCTTGTGTTTGGAAAAAACGGCGACAATACTAAAACGAGGGAGAGTGATAATGATGAATATCATATTGTTCCAAGATGATTTTCACGAATTTCCACTGGGTTCGTTCCCGTTTGACCATGAACACTCTGCTATGGGGGAATATCATTATTACCCTAACAAAGGATTTGCGGGACAATGGTATGATCCGACAACAGATTGGGGATTTCGTGGGCCCTCTTGGTTGGTAACTAACTGTCAGGGAGTTAGGTGCATGGAGCAACAAAGAGTTCTGGTTGCAAAAGAGAAGAGCGGTTTTCCGATTCTCGCAGCCGGCGATTCACAATGGACTGATTATACTTTTTCTGTTGCCATTCGATGTTTTTCTCTTCAAAAACGATGCGGAGTTTTATTCCGATACCAAACAGCAATGGCTCATTATGCGTTTTGGTTTAATGGAACCTCCATAGAATTGACAAAACGTGACAAACTGAAGGAAGTCCTGTTAGCTAGTGCTTTTTTCCCTCTTAACTCCAATGTTTTCTATACATTACGCATTACTATCAGAGGAACACAGATTCTTGTCCGCATCAATGGGAAAGAAGTGTTGTCAGCACAGGATGAACAATATAGTTGGGGTGCTATCGCGCTTTCGGCGTATATGCCGACACAATATACTGATGTGTTGGTGACCTGTTCGCCTATCGAACACATGGCCTATAGTAAAAGATTAGAAGCAGAGAAGAAAGCATTAGATGCGGCTCGTTTGCAACATCCCCAAATGCAACTATGGAAAAAGATTGATTTGAAGGATTTCGGAGCCGGCCGACAAATCCGATTTGGGCATCTTACAGGTACGAAGGAATTCTTCTTTGTGATGTGCCAGAACCAGAAACGTGTTTTCAAAGATAGATATCCTTTTATCAGTTGCATGACGGCAGTCAGCATCGATACAGGAAAGGTCTTGTGGCAGATTGGCGAACCGATCGATGATGATAGCGTATATGAACTCACAACAGATCTTCCATACCAAGTCTACGATATCGATGGTGATGGAATTGACGAGGTCATCACTGCAATGGATTTTCAGGTTAAGATACTTGACGGTCGGAACGGAAACATAAAAAAAACCATGGATGTTCCTTCTAACACACAGGATGCCACCACCTTGTGTGGCATTGAATTTAAGGTGCATGCGTTTGAAAAACTCAATGTAGATGCTATCCGGATAGTGAATGTATCGGGTAACAAGAAACCCAGCGATATTTTGATCAAGGACAGATATGCCCGTCTTTGGGTTTATGACAAGGATTTCAACCTGTTGTGGTATTTCAATCATAACAACACCGGTCATTTCCCGTACGCCTATGATTTTGATGGTGATGGCAAGGATGAAATATTCAGTTGCTATAACATGATTGACCATGATGGAAAACTCCTGTGGTCGCTTCCGATTCCTGTAGACCATACTGACGAGATTATTTATGGCAAGATCGATCCGGATAGACCTCCTGTTTTGGCAATGGTCAGTGGATGGGAGGGATTCATCATGGTGACGAAAGACGGAGAAGTATTGGTCAAAGACATCAATGGACATGGGCAACGAATAAGTGCGGCGAATTATCTACCTCAAGAGAAGGGTTTGGAGGTAGTAACGACTACATTTTGGGGACCGCAAGGGATTATTTACATGCATGATTGTCATGGCAAAGAAATATGGCACAAGGAAATGCGTTGTAATGGCAACACCATCGCACCAGTTAATTGGGATGGTAATGGAACAGAGCTGTTCATGACCAATGCAAGCGCTGCATATGGAGGTCTGATGGATGGCGATGGACGTGTGGTTGTTCCCATGCCTGATGATGGACATCCTGATGTCAGCACAGAAACATTGGACGTCACTGGAGACCGAAGGGATGAGATTCTTGTATGGGATCGACATAACCTCTGGATTTACACGCAAGACCGCCCCTGTGGGAATAATGGAGTTAACGAATATGCTCCAGAGAAATACCCTCTCTACAATGGTTCCAACTATAGGGGTGAATATGCATATGCTGAATGGGTGGACAAAGGAAGTAGGGTATGATGCCGATTAAGGTTTGCATCATAGGTGGTGGTAGTCGAGCTTGGGCGATAAAATTCATGAGGGATTTGGTTGCCGAAGGGACTGTATGTGTCCAGCTTTTCCTGTATGATATTGATAAGGAAGCCGCAAAAAACAACGAGTTTGTTGCAAGTCGGATGTTCCTGATTAATCATGCGGAAAATCGTCTTTCAGCCATTGCAGTCGATACTCTTGAAGAAGGACTTGACGGCGCAGTGTTGGTGATTATCTCAATAGAACCAGGGAAGACTGAAATCCGATATTCTGATTTAGTGATACCTGAAAAATATGGAATACTGCAAAGTGTCGGCGATACTACAGGTCCTGGTGGCATTTTTAGGGCACGAAGAGCGATTCCTCTTTTCTTAAATTTTGGAAAAGCCATCAAGGAACACTGTCCTAATGCTTGGGTCATTAATTATACCAATCCTATGACACTCTGTACTGCTGCTTTGTTCCAAGTATTTCCCCATATCAAAGCGCTTGGTTGTTGCCATGAGGTGTTTGGTACGGAGAAGTTTGTTGCTTCACTTATATCGGTTTGGAAAGGCATTCCTCTTCCCGAGAGGCGAGACATACATTTGGATATAACCGGGATAAACCACTTCACCTTTGCGACAAAAGCCATGTACGATGGACATGACTTCATGCCGGAACTAACAGAATTTGCTGCTCATCCAGAGACATATAAAGACCGTACTATCGTAGCGTTGGAACGGATAAAACAACATGATTGGTTCACCAGTGATCATTTGATCGCTTTGTCTTTCCTTAGAGATTTTGGTGCGCTTGGTGCCGCAGGAGACAGGCATCTTTCTGAATTTGTCCCTTGGTTTCTTAATGACGAACGGGAGTACTGGAAGCTTGGTGTTGTCAGGACACCCTATTCTTGGCGTGCGACGCAGGCAAATGATAAGCATGACAAAATATTCTCTGATGAAGAATTAATCGTAACTCAGAGTTCTGATGAGGAAGGTATTGCCATCATGTCAGCCTTGCTCGGGAAAAAGAATTTGTTGACTAATATCAATCGCCCTAACGAAGGGCAGGTAAAGTACCTTCCTTTAAGGCATGTGGTGGAAAGTAATGGGTACATCTCCTGTAACGCAATACGCCCTGTTATAGCTACTGATCCGCCTCTTGCTATTCAAATACTGGAACAACGTGTTGCGGCTATTCAGTCCATGACATTGGAAGCTGTATCCAGTAATGATGATGATTTGTTATTCATTGCGTTCTTGGAGGATCCCTTGATGACCATCCCAGTGGCAAAAGCACGTGAACTTTTCAAGGAAATGTTGGCTTTTCAGGAAAAATTCATCTAATAATCTCCTTTAACGTTCATCGTAATTCCATATACAATAAATAAAAGAAAAATGTTCCATGAAAAAAAACTGTACCTTGTCGATTTTAGGTTGGAACTTATACTGAAAAGAGGAGATATGGATGAAACTACGAACGAATATCGCCAAGTGCAAAAGAAAGCCTTTTTTGAAACAGATAAAGGATTCTCGTTGCATTCTTTTCATGATGTTGCCAGGATTCGTCATCTTGATTATATATCGTTACCTGCCCATGTTTGGTTTAAGCCTTGCTTTTAAGGATTTCAGTTTCGCCAAAGGGGTATTTGGGAGCAAATGGGTCGGTTTTAAAAATTTTTCGTATCTCTTTACCAAACATCCTTCATTCTATCATCTCGTGTGGAATACATTGTGTATAAGCCTTTTGAAGTTGTTGTTCTATTTTCCCGTTCCTATCGTCATTGCATTAATGATTAATGAAATTCCTGCATCTAATCCTCTGAAACGATGGGTACAGACCATGATTTATCTACCTCATTTCGTTTCTTGGGTAGTTTTTGGTTCGATTTTCATTCAGTTTTTGATGCCTGATACGGGAATTGTCAATAAGATTCTCTTGATGTTGACCGGCAAGCAAATCTTCTTTATGACTGAAGTAAAATGGTTTCGCCCGATAGTCATCATTACGGAGATTCTGAAATCTGCCGGGTGGGGGAGCATCCTTTATCTTGCCGCGCTTTCTGGTATAAGTCCGGAACTCTACGAAGAAGCGACGCTGGAGGGAGCATCCCGTTTCCAGAAAACATCAAAAATTACGATTCCATGTATTTCGGATACCATTATAACTTTGTTGTTGTTGGAAATCGGGAAGTTGATGGATGTAGGGTTCGAACAAATCTATGTTCTTGCAAACACGTCTGTGTTTAGCGTAGGGGATGTCCTAAGCACATACATCTATCGGGTTGGGGTAGGACAGGCGAATTACTCCATGACTACTGCTATTGGCTTTTTCCAATCTTGTGTAGGGCTTGTGTTGATCATTTCAACCAACCAAATTTGCAAGAAATTGTTCGATAAGACGATTTGGTGAGAGGAGAAATTATGATCAGACAGGAAGGGGTTTGCTCTCGTCATCTCATAGAAGTGCTTCTTGTAATTTTCGCCATCCTTTGCTTGGTTCCTTTCTGGTATGTTATTACGATATCATTTAGCGATCCGAATAGAGTCAGAGAAGGACAAGTAATTCTATATCCAAAGGGGTTCAACCTCAAAGCCTATAACATTATTTTATCGGAAAAAACTTTCTTTAACAGTTTCCTCATCAGCGTAGAACGAACTATCATCGGATCTGCTTTGGCGATTACTGTTCAGAGTATGTTCGCCTTTGGCTTGTCCCGCAAAAAATTAGTAGGACGGAAATTCTTTCGCAGTCTGGTTATCTTTGCGGTATTGTTCAACGGAGGCATCATCCCAACATATCTGGTTGTCTGCTACACACACTTGTTCAATACTATTTGGGCTTTGGTTGTTCCGATTGCTTTCAGTCCGTGGAATGTGATCATTTTGGCAAGCTTCTTCCAATCGCTGCCATCTTCGCTAGAGGAAAGCGCCACGATAGATGGAGCGAATGATTTTCAGGTGTTCATTAACATCGCCATACCGCTTTCCAAGGCATCTCTTGCAACAATACTGTTGTTTGTCGCTGTAGGACATTGGAATAGTTTGATGGATGCGATTATCTACATCAACAGTTCAAAACTCAAGCCTTTGCAATCCTATCTGGTTGATATGGTAATGCGGGCGCAAATGCAGGAAGCGTTTGCTGACACCGCATCACAAGACATTCCTACGTTGTCCATTCAGACTGCTGCTATTTTCGCATCAACTTTACCGATTTTAGTGGTGTATCCGTTTGTGCAAAAGTATTTTATCAAAGGTGTCATGATTGGCGCCATAAAAGGATAGGTGAGAACCATGCAGGATATCAGTCTTAACAGAAAATTTTCCATTTTTACAGGAAAACCTATACGTCAATGTCGTGTAGTCCCGCTCTCCATCAAAGGGAAAAAACGGGCTTTCCTCGCGTTGTATAGCTCCGTATTTGATGTCGACCCATATGTGGAGATGTTTTTCTTTCCTGATGATTCCTTGCATTTCATGGCATTCACTGAAGATGGTGCCGTCCTTTGGAAAAAGGATTTGGGATTGGGAATAGTACCTGGGGTCTGGTTTTGCCCCTTCATAGCGTTTGATTTGGACGGTGATGGCGACGATGAGGTATATTATGTCGGAAATACCGAACCAGCTCATCCTCTTGGTGTATCTCATTATACGTTGGACTGTCTGGATGGGAGGACAGGGAAATTTCGGAAACGCATCCTATGGCCTCATGTTGATGAGGGAAGGGAACAAAACCTAAGTCATCAATTCAGAAATTTCATACTGGGTGGGTATGTACATGGAAAACCAAGATTGGTTTGTGTGCAAGGCACCTATGGAGATATGTTCTTTGAATGTTTCGATGAAAATCTTTTGGTTGTTTGGGAACATGTTGTGAAAAAAACCGATCCAGGAGCCAGAGGAAGTCACATGTGCCCTGTCGTGGATGTGAATCACGATGGTGTGGATGAAATTCTTTGGGGGGAACGTTGCATCGAAATCCAGTTTGGAAAACAACTTTTCTGTGCAGATGAAACGACGTATTGCGGTCATTCTGATATTATCATGCCTTTGCGTATGACTGATGGCCGATACCACTTTTTCACCTGTAGAGAAACAGAATCGACTGTTGGACCAAGAATATGCGATTACAATGAAAAGGGAGAACTTCGTTGGGGAGCTTTGCAAGAGGGGCATATCGATCTGGGTTGGGCAGCTCGGCTTGGTGATGATCATGCACTTTATGTGATGGGTGTTCGTGTCGGACATAAAGTTTGCGGCTCGACCGGCCGGTTCCATGACAAGTATGAAGAATTCATTTTCAATGAAGAAACCGGAGAGCAAGTGAAGGTGCCTTATCAAGTATACAAGACGTTGCCGGTTGATTTGAATGGCGATGGGTATGCAGAGATTGTGCATGGCATACCATCGTCCGATGGAGCTGTGTTTGACCGTTTTGGTAAGGAACATGGAAACATCGGTGGATGTGTTGCACTATCTGGCAAGCTGATGGAAATTCCTGGGGAACAGATGATTGTGTATTCCGAAGATGGGACGATTAGCATGATACATGATGAGAATGCGCATGATTCCGTCTTTGCGGAAGACAGATATGGTGATTGTTTCTATAAACATGCACAGAAACTTTCTGGAAATGGATATAACTGGTGCATCCTTGGTGGCATTTGAAGGAGTTGATTATGGTTGCGATGCAACATAAAGGAGATGTGTTATGAAAAAACGAATGGTGCTGTTATGTGTTTTTGCGCTTATGGCTATGGCTAGCTTGTCGGCCCAAGGAGGAAATGAAGGACAAACGGTTGCTTCCAAATCCAACGAACGTGTGAAATTGACGTTCTTGACGAGTGTGAATGTGGATACGGAAGGGTATGATGTGAATGAGAGCCCATACCTGAAGTATATTGAGGAAAAGTTCAATGTGGATATCGAAATCATCAGCGAGGCTTCAAAGTATTACAATGAAAAGCTGAACGCAACAATGGCTTCTGGAAATTTGCCGGATTATTTCAATATTACGCAAAAGAAAGATTTGTTACGCTGGGCTTCAGAAGGCATGACCTTACCGCTGGACAATTATTTAAAAGCTTGTCCGGCATTACAAAGTCAAGTATCCGATTTGGCTTGGGATCTTTGCCGTTATGAAGATGGTAAGATATATGGTGTTCCCCTACTTCGATACGATGCAACACCAATGATGACCTTTGTTCGCAAAGACTGGATGGATAAACTTGGCATCAAACCCGAGGACGTGAAAACTACTGAAGACTGGTACAACATGTTGTATAAGTTTGTCCATAACGACCCTGATGGGAATGGAAAGGACGATACGGAAGGTATGCTTTCTTCAAGCAACAGATATTCAGCTGTGTACCGTACGTTCTTAGAAGCTTTTAATGGAGCAACCTCACAAATAATTAATGGAAAAGTTGTTCCGTATTATCTGACTCCGGGTTTCAAGGATTATTTGAAATTTATGCAACGTTTGTACAAGGACGGTCTGATCAATTCCAAATATCTGGTGACGACACAACAACAGTTATGGGATGACATCACAAAAGGGAAGGGTGGATGTTTCCTTTATTTCTGGATGACAACGGAGCTCAGAAGCAAAGGATTTGATACTACCAATTTATATGCACTTAACCCTCCACTCAAAGCTGATGGATCAAAGAGTTTCTATATCTATGGCTCTCCAGTGAGGACGTATACTGCCATCTCGAAAAACTGCAAGCATCCTGAAAAGGTCTTGGAGATTCTCAACTGGGCTTGCACGGAAGAAGGTGGTATCTATGTATTCGGCGGTCTGGAAGGTCTCGATTGGACGAAAGATGAGAATGGCAAGATTACTATCAAACCGGATCGTAGAGGAAAAAACACTTCACTGCGCTTTATCTTGCTTGGTGCTCAGAAACCGAAGATTGATACGCCCGTTCTGCAGGATCTGATGGCTCAAGCTTGGGGCGAGAATGGACTTGAATTCCTCAACAAGGCAAATGTAAGTGGAGGTTACGATGAATTGGAAATGAAAGCTCCATACTTCCCTGAATTGTCTATGTATGACGATACCTCAAACAGTAATCCTGTTTTTGAGTTCTGGGATCTTGCGATTATGGGAAAGGTTGACATTGATAAGGAATGGGATGGCTACGTTAAGAAGATTATGGACTCAGGAGCATCCGAAAAGATTCGCTTGATGACTGATTGGTATTCAAAAACCAACAAGAAGTGAGTGTTTGAATTATAAAACTGTGAACCGTCGGAGTAATCCTTCGACGGTTTTATGTTATAATTAATCGATGAAAATAAAAAAGATAAAGTTCCATAGAAGCTTTTTCGATCTTTTTTTCCTTTCTTATCTCCTAATAGTTGGCATTCTCCTTGTTCTGGCAGTGTTCTTATATTACAAAGCCGAGCAAGCTTCCCGTATAAATGAGGAAAAGAAAAGTTCGGATATCTTGTCTGAAGTCGAAGAGGCTTTCCGCATCAACTATGCTGATGCGGAGATGACGTTGACCCAGATTTCAATGACCAATGGATTGAAAAACTATATGCTTCAGGAAACCTCGGGAAATTATGATGAGCCATATGAATTGAAAAACTTGATAAACAGTTTGTCATCCTTCAATTTGCTGAATGATTTTGTAGCTGGTTTTTACATCTGGTTCTGGAAGAGTGATTATGTAGTTACCAGAGATGGAGCGTTGCCGTCCAAAACTTTTTTTGACCTTTGTTACAAGGAACCAGGATTTGATTACAACACATGGGCGTTACGCAAGAAGGGTTCCACACCTTTCATCCAGTTTGAACGGGTATCGAAATTACGGCTTTCCGATGAAGGCAGAGGTGGGGAAGTGTTTGAGTACAGCGTCTCTATCCCTTTCGGAGCAAGCAGTGATGCAGCTTTGGGTTGTGTATCCGTTTTAATTGATGGACGGAGCGTGCAGGAATTGATGATGCGGAACAACCAAGAAGGGGAATGGTTTTCGTATATCGCTGATGCTCAAGGAAATATTATCAGTCGATATGCTTCGGCTGAGTTTAATTCCCGTTCCCATCTTCCTGTTTTTTCAATTCCGGAAAATGAGAGAGGAAACTTCACACAAGGGAAAGGTCGAGAAAAACTGTTTGTTTCATACGCAAAGTCCAAAGACGGTAAATGGCAGTATGTGTCAGCACGTTCGAAGCGTGATATGCTTAGGTTGCAGCGTAGTACCAGGAACCTGTTCTTGATGATGTTGTTGTTATCATTGTTGGTCGCTGTCATGTTGTCATTCTTCCTTTCACGTAAACAAGCTTCCCCCTTGGAGCAGATTGCAGAGTCTTTGTCATTAGCAGAAAAAAAGAAGGGCGATGGGTTTCAAGGATTGAAGGATTCGGTTACAAGTCTTCTCAGCGAGCATTCAAAAATACAGCAGGAGATGGAAAAGCAATCACACATTATGAAGGGGGTGTTTCTGTCCCAATTGTTACACAGCAATTATACGAACAGGGCTGAAATCAATTCTAACTTAGAACAATATGGCATTCCTCAGAATAGTTGCCTACATGCTGTTGTTCTTGCGAACTTGCCTCAGGATGATTCCGGTATCAAAGATAGGATACATGCATGCAAACTGATTCTCACACAAACAGTTGAGGATATGAAAAAGAAATTTACGGTTGATGCCGTGGAAATTGACATGAGTACTCTTGTCTTCATTTGTCATTATGCTGATGCTGGAAACACTGGGTTTGCGATGGATATGAGCCATTTTTTTACTGATGTACGGCAGAAACTGAAGCTAAGTTTCCATATTGATGCCCTTTTTATCATTGGTGTTGTTGTTGACGAAATTACTTCTTTGAATGTCTCGTATGAGAGTGGGGTGTATGCATTGCAAAATCATATGTTGCGTTCAAATGATGATTCACCGGTGAATGCCCAGAGATGTCTCGAAGTGAAAAGTACAACAAAACCCTGCGATTATTCATTGGCTATGGAAATGCAACTAATAAAGTTTGCTCAAGAAAAAAAGTATAATTCTATCCATGATCTCATTATGGGATTTTTCAAGGATAATCATGATTTTGTCCAGACAGGCAATGAAGATCTCCGGGTTTTGCTGTCATCCATGAAAAACACATTGATGCGTATTGACAACATGTGTTTTGCGAATAATGAATTGCATAATGACATCGAGATGAAAGTTCATGCAGTGAAGCGACTGGACTCATCGTCAATACTATCCATTTACCAAAGTATTTGTGTTCTGTTGCAATATCAGGAAGACCTGCAAAAAAAGGATTTTAACCAAAATTTGGTCTCGTTTATCGAAGCACACTACTTGGACAAAAACTTTTCGTTGACAATTGTCGCAGCCCATTTCAATTTGAGTGATTCTTATCTATCAGTATACTTCAAGAAGCATTTCAATATGAATTTTATTGCGTACGTGATGAAAAAACGGTTGGAACAGGCTTGTATTTACTTGCAAAACGTCAGTGTGCCCATTGAAGATGTTGCTAACCATGTTGGATACTCAAGCGCACATTCTTTCCGTAGGGCTTTTAAGGAACAGTTTTACATGACGCCGGCAGAATACAGGGAAAGCCAAAGAAAGAAGGGTATCGGCAATAAAAATATCAATAACAACTGAGAAGAGAAGGATTCATTCAGTAATGTCCTCATGGCGATGTTCATGCTGTTGCTTTTTTATAAAGAAAAACTTCAAAGTTCGAAAACTCATTGCTAACTTCATTTTTATGAAAGATGTCTAAGTTTTAAGTTTTTATGAAGAGAGTTATTATGGTAAGTTACTGTTTTGGGTTCTGTCCTGCAAAGGAATATAATATTTAATGACAGGAACATTTCATGTTGGAGATTTGTTAATTAAAAGAAAATTGTTCTAAAACCTTATGGACTCATGGAATTGCGCTAATAATCCCAGAGCGGATAAAAACTTATGTCTCAAAAAGCATGATTTTTTATCAATCCTCACTTTTTTTTTGAGGGGGGGGCCGAGTTCATCGCCATACATGCAGATTTCAGTTTTGGTCGAAGAAGCCTAATGTCTGTATGATATATGTTTACGCTTCCAGTGCTTTGGTGAAACGGTAGGAGTAGCCATTACTGAGAATAGCGAGGTAAAATGCATAAACATACATACTGAATATGTAAAAATGTACGATTGATTCTGTGGATTTCTTTTCTCAGAGAGTTATTGATGGTATCAACGCATCCCGTTCTTCCGCTTTGAAATAATATCTGGGGGAATTGGCGACAGATGTGTTCTTATTCTCTATGACAGCGAGCTTGCTACCTGGCATCATGAACAGGGTATGCCAAGTAGCAGGAAGAACGTTATAAATCTTTCCTTCTTCAAGCCATGTGATAGTTGCCTGTCGAGGTTTCTCTTCTTGTCCCGCCACGAGTATTCCGGCACTGCCAGAAAGGAGGATGAATACTTCTGTGGTTTCTAAATGACGGTCAAAATAGGTTAATCCTGATGGCAAGTACATTGGCATTGCATTGAGCAGTGCCACTCGCCAGTCTGCAAAGTCTACTTGTGGCTTGTATCCAGGCTCATTGTAGGAATGAATTTCAATATAGTTTGTGTTCATGTCAACCTCGAATAAGACAATCTGCATTGGCAATAAGGCTATTAGCTTTCAAGGTAAGTCGTTCTGCTTCTTCAAAATGGTTGCTTATTAGGCAAAGAAAAATCAAATCGCTTATAAACTGTTGGGAATACCGCGATGAGACCGCGCCAATACGTAGTTTACGCTCAATTGCTGGTGTTAGCAGAAAGATGTCCGAAGTTTTGGCGATAGGAGAGTTGGAGTTGCCCACGATACTGATCAAAAAGGCACCTCTTTCTCGAGCAGACTGTGCCGTGGCTTCAATAATTTTTGTCACTCCCGAAAACGAGAAGCAGATTGCTACATCACGTTTTGATATGGTGATTGTTGATAAAAGCCCGATTTGGCTGTCTTCCAAGAAGAATGCTTTTTTGTTCAATCTGATCAGTTTTTGTTGGAAGTCCATTGCTACGGTGGCGGAGGAGCCGACCCCAAAGAGAAAAATCGTGTCGGCGTTATCAATGATCTGTATGACCTTGGTCAGAGATGCGAAATCGATGCTGCCGGCTGTCGACTTGCAGACATCATTAATTTGTGCCAATAACTTGCTTGCGCAATTTTCATAAGAGTCTTTCTCCTTGATAATCATGTCTTTCTCAAAGAGTTGGTTATCGCTTTGAAAGAATTTTGCTAGTCCAAGCTTCATGTCTGTAAACCCAGAGTATCCTAATTTGCGGGAGAAACGAATGATTGCTGCCGGGGATGTCCCTGACGATATAGCAAGTTGCGTGGCTGTCTGTTTCAGTGTTTCTTCTGAATTGTTAAGTATAAAATCGGCAATTCGTTGCTCTGTTTTGGTAAAGGAGCTGTATTTCTCTACAATGGGAACAAGAATCATAATAACCTCTTAAAACCATCATATATTAGTTGGAAAAATATTTCAACAAATGAAACCATTGTAAAATCTTATAATATCTATTAATGCTTCTTAATTGTTTATTCAATAAGAAAATTTTGATATGTTACTAATAATAATTGAAATAAATAATCAAATAAAATTATTTTCTTGAAAAATTATACCTTATGGTGTACCATACTTTTCTAGAGATCACCAAGATATGCTTGGTGGAAAAAAGGAGAAAGAAAGAATGAAAAAAGCAATGATGCTTCTCGTTGCCATGGTTCTTGCTTCATCGTTGGTTTTTGCCAATGGAAGTCAAGAAAATGTTACTGCCAAAACCTATACCTTTAAGGTATCTATCACTCAGTCTGCCACGGATCCTCTCGCCACGTATACAAAACAGTGGATTAGTGAAGTAGAAACAAAGACTAATGGAAACGTGAAGTTCCAATTCTATCCAAACGGCGAACTTGGAACAATAAATGATGTGTGTGAACAAGTTGCCAGGGGTGCCTCTATCATCGCATATGCTGGCCCGGACGCCTATCCGACCATCGCTCCTGACATGGCAATTCTGAACTCTCAATATTGTCTGACCAATGCTTCCCAAATTGATGCGGTAAACGCTTCAGACTGGTTCAAGGAGCAAAACGCACTCTTGGCAAAGGGAGGTGTCCATTGCCTTGGCTGGAACTATTTTACTGGATATCGTCATATCCTTTGCAAAAAGCCGATCAAGGTTGTTGATGATCTGAAAGGGGTACAGCTTCGTGTCGCGACCCAACCAGCTGCAGTATTCGCAGAGTCTCTTGGGTGCAATCCTGTCATCACAAATTGGAATGAGGTTTATTCGGCGCTTTCCACTAATATGATCAACGCTGCAGAAGCACCTTTGGCGACATTGTATTCCTCTTCGTTGCAGGAAGTTGCCAAGTATTGCACCTTGACCAATCACTTGGTGTCAACCGGTATGATGGTGATGTCACAGAAACTGTTTGATGAGCTTCCGGCCGATTATCAGAAGATTCTCGGTGATGCTGTCTACAAGGCTGGTTCTGACTTCTCAGCTTACAGCTTGAAGTCTGAAGCCGACTATAAGAGCAAACTGGAAGCCGCCGGTGTAACGTTCATCACCCCGGATGTAGCTTCCTTCGCTAAGAAGGCTTCAGCCATGTATACCTCTGGTAAGTTGCCGTTCAGCGCTGGCCTTTACGATAAAATTCAGAACATCATTAAATAATCAACCTGTATGATGGTTTTCTCCGGATCATTAATGGTCCGGAGTTGTTTCCCTTTTCATTTCCCATTGAGGAGTTATTCGGATGAAGAAGTTCTTTTTGATACTACGGAAATTTGAGGATGGTTTATCAGCAATTCTCCTTTCTGGAGTCGTCATTCTTACCCTTGTAGATGTGGTGTACCGTTATATCCTTAAATCCTCTTTGGGATGGTCACAGGAGATTACCGGTTTCATGTGGACGTGGACCGTCATGATAGGTACAAGTCTAGGTTACAGAAGGAATCTTCATTATGGAGTGGATTTCCTTGTACAAAAACTTCCTATCAAGAGTGCAATCATCCTCAAGCGAGCTGTGTATTTTCTCATGCTTTTGACTTGCATCTTCCTTTTGGCTCTGAGCATCACGATTACAAAAGCTGGTTTTGTAAAAGTCTCTGCATGGTTTGGAATCCCGTATTTCTACAAATACATCTCAGCTGTCATTTGTTTTGCTCTGATGTTAATCCATACGATCCAGTTTCTGGTTCTTTCGTTCACAAAGCCAAATGAGTTTTTCCAGCGTATCACTCAAGGAGGCCTCCCCGGTCTTGATGACGACGAGAGTGATGAAAATGAAGGAGGTCGCGAATGAATTTCATCCCATTGTTCATTTTGGTATTGCTGTTTATCATAGGTTTTCCCATCGGTTTTGCATTGATGCTTTGTGTTGTCCCTTATTTTGCCATGCAGACGGGAACCAACATGGATATCATTATCCAGCGTTTCATCGCTTCTACAGAATCGACATCACTTTTAGCTATTCCGTTTTTCATCACCGCCGGTTCCATAATGAATTATTCAGGTATTACCAAGAGGCTTTTGAACCTTTGTGATCTCCTTGTAGGCCATATTCGGGGGGGACTAGGGCATGTGAATATCCTTCTCTCCGCTATGATGGGTGGGCTCTCTGGTTCTTGTGCGGCTGATGCTGCCCAAGACTGCAAGATTCTTGTCCCTGAGATGGTGGCGCAGGGGTATGATAAACCCTTCTGTGCTGCGGTTACGGCTTCTTCATCATTGATTACTTGTATCATACCTCCAAGTATTGGTCTGGTGGTCTATGCATATTGCACGGATACCTCAGTAGGTAAGATGCTCGTTTCCGGTTATGTACCTGGTTTCTTGATGATGATAGCTTTGATGGTGTTGGTGGCAATTCTGGCAAAAAAACGGAACTATGCGAAGAGCCGTGAGCATATCGCGCCTATTGGACAGATACTGAAGGCTTGTTGGAAGAGTATATGGGCTCTTGGGCTTCCTATTCTCTTGATTGTTGGCTTAAGAATGGGCATTTTTTCCGCAACTGAAGGTGGAGCAATCATTGCTTTGTATGCTTTCATTGTGGGTGCATTTGTTTATAAAGAATTACCCATCAAGAAAATGCCATCCATTATGAGGGATGCTGTCCGTTCGACTTGTTCAGTCATGCTTGTCATGGCTTCTGCCAATATTTTCAGTTACTACCTCAGTTGGGAACGTATTCCTCAGATGTTGAGCGTCATGCTCGCCCAATTTGCAGGAAATCCAACGGTATTCATGGTGTTGGTAACGTTGTTGTTCCTTTTTATAGGTATGTTCATGGATGGCACAACTGCAATGATTATTCTCGCGCCGATTCTTGCGCCTGTTGTCAAGGCTTTGGGCATTGACATGGTTTATTTTGGTACAGTGTTGGTGGTGAACTGCGCTATTGGCGCCATCACTCCGCCGTTTGGCGTGGTTATTTATCTCATCGCTCCAATGATGAAAATGAAAGTCAATGATTTCATCAAGGAATTGTGGCCTTTCATTCTGACATTGGTCGGCGTACTCTTTTTGATGGTCTTGTGCCCGCCTATAGTCACTTGGCTTCCAAATCTTGTATATAGAACGTAAAAAATTTCTGTATAAATAATATTAAAAGGATAGATAGTATGAGTTTCATGTTTAATCCGCATCCCTATGATGATTTCACGCCGGTTAATCGACCATCCCTTGACGAAGAAGTTGTGAGAAATGCGACTTTTGGCGCCGAGAAAGTTATGCGCCGTCTTTCAATGGCAGTACGAGAAAAGAAAGACCTTTCAGTGGTTGCCATTGACGGATATCCTTCGGCGGATTTCATTCAATTTGTAAATGGAATCAATTGTTTTCTCAAAGAAAAGAAGGTCTCATGTATCAGTACGGATTCTCTTTGTCTTCCTGCTTTAGAGATAGAAGCGAAACTTGCGGAAAATCTGCCGACTGACAGGGTGAAAGATCCTGTTCTTCTTTATGGAAAGTTGTTTGAGGGTTCGTTTGCTGATTTTTTTGATCCTCAAAAAATCGAATCCACCAGAGTCGAGGTTTCCAAAGCGAAAAATGAAGGAAGAATCATCATCATCTACGGTATGGGGGCGGCAAGCGATTGCCTGAGGGATCTTTCACAAATGGTCATTTATCTGGACGTCACTCCAAAAGAGGTTATGCTGCGCGCTCATGCAGGAAAGTGGAAAAATTTTGGAGACAGTATCGCTCGTCCTGTAAAAGAATTACAACGACGGGCATATTATGTGGATTTTGAACTTGCTGTCGCTTTGCGTGGAAAACTTCTTTCAAAGGGGTTGTTTGACTTCTATGTGACAAGCGACAAGGATGCTACGATGAACGTGGTATCGGCAAAAGAATTAGATACTATCACCACAAGTCTTGCACGTTATCCCTTCAGATGCAAACCCGTATATCTTGAAGGTGTATGGGGCGGTTATTTCATGCAGAATGCACGAAAACTTCCTCAACAATTCCGAAACATTGCTTGGATATTTGATCTTATACCTATGGAAGTGAGCATTCTCATTGAAATCGGTGACAAACTGATGGAAATGCCTTTCTTTAGTTTCGTTCAGAAACAGGGGGATGCAATTCTCGGGCATGCAATCAAAGAGCGTTTCGGAGGGTATTTTCCTATTCGTTTTAATTATGACGATACTTTTCATTCTAATGGAAACATGTCCGTGCAAGTCCATCCTCCAAAAGAGTACTGCATGAAGAATTTCAATGAACTTGGCTCACAGGATGAGGGATATTACATTGTTGCTACTGGTCAGGGTGCGAAGACCTACTGTGGTTTGAATGAAGGAATCAGCAAGGATGAATTCTTTAAGGAAATAAAAAAATCCGAGAAAGAGCATACACCAATCGACTATCAGAAGTATGTGAATGCGGTTCAGTCCATACCGGGAAAACAATTTTTGATTCCCGGCGGGACCATTCATGCTTCAGGGCGTAATCAACTGATACTTGAAATTGGCTCACTGACTATGGGTTCATATACTTTCAAATTGTACGATTATTTACGCAAAGACCTCGATGGAAATCCTCGCCCGATTCACAGTTATCATGGTGAACAGGTGTTGCATGGTGAGCGTGATGCTGCATTTGTTGATAAACATTTGTGCAAAGAGCCTGTTCTCCTGCGGGCTGGCATAGGGTATAAGGAATATATCGTGGGCGAAGATGAATTGGTTTACTATAGTACACGCCGGTTGGAATTTGAGAAAAAAGTTGAAGATGATACCAATGGAAAGTTCCATGTGCTTGCTTTGGTGGATGGAGAAAAGGCAGTCGTTCATTCCAAAGCGGATTCCTCTCTTTGTTACACCATGAACTTCTTGGACATCGTTGTTGTGCCGGCTGATATGGGTGCCTATGCAATTGAGAATCTTGGAGATCAACCTATTTGCGTGTATAAGGTTTTGGTGAAATGACAAGGGTAGTGATTCTTGCTGTAGATGCTGGGGGAACATCATTTAAGTATGCGCTCCTGAATGATGAAGATTATTCTATTATAGGAAAGGAACAGTTTTATCCCATATCCTCGTTCGGGACAAAGGAGGAATTGCTTGGGAGTTTTTTCCGGCTTTTTAAGGATGCCCAAAAACAATGTGATGAACTTTCCCTCACTTTAAGCAGAGTAGCATTATCCGTACCAGGCCCGTTTGATTGTGCAAGAGGTGTCAGCTTGATGAAACATAAATGGCTTGCCCTTAAGGATGTACCGCTTATTGACGTGTTTTCCACATGGAGGAAAGATATTCCGTATTCTTTTCTTCCTGATGTACATGCTTTTCTTCTTGGAGAAAAGTACTTTGGCGAAGCAAAGGATGTTCAAAGTACAGCTGCAATAATCATCGGAACTGGAGTAGGGTTCGGAATGTGGGATGGCAAAAGGTTCATAGCTGACTCTCTTGGATTACCAAAGATAGGTATTTACAAAATACCATACCAAGATGGGGTTCTGGAAGATTTCGTTTCGGGCAGGGGTGTGTCCGCTTCGTATGAGAGAAAAACGGGAAAGGTCATTAGTGCAAAGGATATTGAAGACCTTGCTCGTAAAGGGGATGTGGTTTCGCGACTGGTGTATGAGGATATGGGTGCTGTTTTGGGAAGTATTGTAGGGGGGATACTTTCAGAGTATGGGATGCAGGCTGTTGTTTTCGGAGGTCGCCTTTCGCTTGCTTTTGATTTTTTTGGACAGTCTTTTTCCCGAGCAATTTGTGCTGAGGAAAAACACATCAAGGTATATCAGTCCCACATGCTTGAGCATGCAGCCATGAAAGGGGTTGCGCTCTGGGCAAAAAGGATGTGCTGATGTTCGAGTCAGTTTTCCAACATACAGGTAAAAGCGTTCGTCGTCTCTCGCTTGTTCAATACCTTTTGTTCGAGAAACGTTTCATTTTTTTACAGATGTGCATTGGCCTTGTTTTCATCTATTGCGGTTTTGCCTTGATTGGTGACAAAGTGATTGCTTCAATGTGTATGCTATTCGGTTGTTGGCTTACCATCAGTTGGAAACAGATTGCTTACCATAAGGCGGATACAATCATTTCTCATGGCGGAGAAATTCCAAAAACTGTCTATCATTTTCGTAAAGAATTAGTAACCATAACCTGTGGAAAAAATGAAATACAACTTCCGTATGGTAAGATAATTCGTCTTGCAGAGGATGAAGCATATGACTATCTCTTCATCAGCAGCAAGAGTGCTTACATGCTAAAAAAGCGTGAGCAAGATGAAATTGCTTTCAAGGAGTTTCTTTCACGTAATACAAGCCAGACTTGGATTCATGTAACAAGCCTTTTATCCATGACATTCAGATTGAAACATGGGATACAATGAAACGGAGTATTCCATGACTATAACGGTCTGAATTCTTCAACAGGATATAGCTTTATGATTGAGAATTGTTGTGTATCGTTTTGAAGTTGATTGTACCATGGATAATCCAGTACCTCATCTTCTATGGTTTTTTGAAAGAAATGCTGTCAAAGATAATGAAGTCATTCCTCAAACAACTTTTTTTGTTGTATATAAGGGGGGCAGTCGGTGCAAACTACTCAAGACAATTTTGGCAACAAATATTTTGCATTTGTAATGCCGAGTCTTCATGGAGGAAGTCCTTTCAGATGTATTACAACGGCTAAAAAGACATGAGAAAAAAAGATATCAACCAAAGAGTCCAATGAAATTTTATCAAATCTTGTTGACAAAAATAGTATATATCCTTATTTAGCAACTAAAAAAGGCTTATATTACTATAAATTAAAGTAACCAGACCATTCACGATTTCTCTTCCCAAATGTGTTCAATCTCTACTCGTTTTTCTCGTTGGGGCAAGCATCTTCAACAACAATTGAAAAACACACTTCTTATTATTGATGTCCAAGCATAGGCTGACGCCAAATCGTTCAATGATGTTGTAGCAATAGCCTGTGATACATAGATGGTATCGCTGATGCCGAACAATTCAGCTTTCCGCCATTCTGTCTATCTCGAACCCGTTGCCGCATTGCTTCTTTTGGAGGATCCTCAGGATGTGGAATACGATAAAAAAAGGCCAGGAAATATGTTCGACAAACACCAACCTCGCTTTCTGATGATTCCTCGATTTGCCAAAGTTTCTGAACATCCGGTTTGTGCCTCTTCATGTCTTCCCGGATAAGCTCCTTGATTGCCTTTGCAGTCGTTGCATGCGTATCGCACCAATCTATCAAGTTTGATTCAGTGGGAATGTAAAAATGTATTGTTCATTTTTTTTATGCGTATTTTCCCACTGACGCTATTTTTCACCTTTGTATGGCATTTTACCCCTCCCCATGCCAAGGATACCATGCTTTGAGTTGGTTTCAAATGGAAGAATGGAGCAGGGGAGTCACCCAATAGCAGGATATGGTTTACCGCATTCTCCTGCATTGTCGTGCAATGGTTGGAGAAATTCGTGGCGAACCCAAGAGAATAAATGATAGTGATTCCCCTATAACCATACATTCCTTTCATCACAATTGTGAGAAGTTTTCTTTTGTGATGGGGTGACAACCTCATCTTTGTTTGCTGCTTGCTTTCCTGTCGACATCATCTGTTTCTTCCCATTTGAGGGGTGCTACCGTAAGTGTTGGACATGCCGTGAGAACAAGCACAGCCAATCATGGATAGTCAAATTCATTCTATCCTTTTTTATTCCCAGCAAAGGTCTGTTTCGCAGTATTCGATTCCTGATGGATTTCCTTTAGCTCATTCATTTCTGAAGATGATGCCACAAGATTCTCCGCACTTCTTCTTGTGGCCAGATTGATGTATTTTGAAAAACAGATAAAAGCATCCATGACAGGATCAGGTCGACATTCTGTGGAGCCAGACTTCGGCGGTTGATTTTGGGTGTCGGAGATACCTCTTGCCATCACTTAGAAGGCGATGGCAAGAGGTTTTGAATTTCATAGGTTTTTTTCCAAATAATTGAAACCTCAGGTTGTTTCATGTTTTTCCATGTCCTCAAAAAAAGAAACCTCGATGGAAACACATTTGGACCATCCCAGACATCACCAGATATCCTGTTTTCGTTTCGGCATGTGAACTAAAACATGGCTTCAACCTACCATTGAACTTCATTATGGATTCATGAAGATGGCTCTTGACAGCTACAAACTAATAAAGGTTGAGTGTGGAATAATCTGTTTGCATAACTTCATGCCAAAAGTCCGGAATCAAGTATTTCCCTTTTGTTTCGATTTTTTCAATAAAAACGTTTACATAAACAAACGGTAATTCAATTCATTCAAAACTTTTATAATACATATTATTTATGTGGAATAAAATTTATATAATATTATAATATAATAAATAATAAGTGTTATACAACTTTATTATACTCATTCATTTTTAAATTTATTGAGAATGAAAACGTTGACATATATAATTTTTGTGTTACACTAATTGCAGTCAAATCCAAAAAAGGAGAAAAATATGAAAAAGCTTCTCAATGTATTATTAATCCTTGCTTTCTTGATGCCTTTGTTTGCTAATGGGGCTAAAGAACAGGTTGCTACAAAAGCATCTGCTGTCTCTGCTCCGGAAGAAACAGCGAAGATTGTCGGATCTCCCTTCTCGAACAACGTGAAGATTACGCTTATGAACTCAAAACCGGAAATAACTGAGGCTCTTACGGAAGGCGCAGCCATTTTTGGTAAGAAATACAATGTCAGTATCGAGATTTATGAGACTTCGTCTCCTGGAAATACCCTTGCCCAGAAATATGCGGCTGGTGATGCTCCTACTGTTGGTATTATGGATTTAGCCAACGTTAAGGATATCTATGCGGAAAAACTTCTCGATCTTTCCGCAGAGCCATGGGCAAATGTCGGTGGAAAGGAACTGGGTGCAGTCCTTGATAACAAGCTGTATGCTATGCCTTTTACCATCGAAGCCACCTGTGTTCTTTACAACAAGACGGCCATCGAGAAGATTATTGGGAGGAAGTTTGTTGCTCAGGAATATGCCACGCTCGATGCTTTCAAGAGTTTGTGCGCGGAACTCAAGAAGGGTGGCATGCAATACCCCATTGTTCTCAACAAAGAAGATTGGTCTGTTGCACACAAGACCTATCAGTGGATTTACGCCTATCAGGACGGCACCATTGCGGGAGCAAAAAATTTTCTGAAAGCCGTACATGATGGGAAGACTACTTTCGAGGCAAATTCCACGTTCCAAGCCGTTATGGATACCTTTGATTTCTTCATTGCAAACAATATCAACCATGCCGACCCGCTTGCTGCGGATTATGATCTCAATGCCAGCTATGTCGCCGAAGGGCAAGCTGCTTTCTGGCTCAACGGTACCTGGGCTTGGCCTGATTTCGCTCCCTTTGCCTCTGCTAATATGGAATATGGCATCATGGGCTATCCTATTAACGGAAACAAGAGTGTGGAAGGGAAAGCTTTTGGCTCAGCCACCAAGTTCGTGGCCATCGATAAAGTCAACAGCTCGGCAGATCAGCAAAAGGCCGCCAAGATGTTCCTCAACTGGCTTGTCTACACCAATGAGGGGCAGGATTGCCTCGTGACAAAATGTGGTATTGTTCCTGCTTTCAGCAATATCACGCTTCCTCCTACCAATCCGTTTAACGTGAGCTTGAAGAAAATGATCAACGACGGAATGTTGGCGGAAGGTGTATCCTATATGCCATCTGATCATCGAAGCGTTCTCTCTGCTCCCTTGCTTTCATACATTGTGGGAAAGAGCACAAGAGCCGATATCGCCAAGCTTCTTGATGCCTATTGGACGGAGCGTCTTCCTAAATGACCTCATGAGGTGACTTCTCCCGTTTGTAAAACCGTGACGAAGGCTTCCTGCCAGATGTATGGCAAGCAAACGGCGGTCACTCAGTTCAAGGGAAGATTGGGAAAAGAAGAATGGGTGAGTGCAGGCTGAAGTTTATTTGGCCTGCACCTGAACAAGGAGGAAAGACATGCAAGAAAAGAACTCGACGAAGGCGCGGACGCTTCTTTTCCTTTCCTTTGTTGGTCCTGCCATCTTGTTTTTTACATTGGTCTTTGTCTTACCCCTCATCTATGGTGTTTATCTCACGTTTACCGATTGGGACGGGTATGCGAGCAAAATCAATTTTGTAGGTTTGAAGAACTATTTCTCCGTGTTTACTGACGTTTCTTTCTGGAAATCGATGCTGAATACCATCAAATACTCTTTGGTATCTGTTGCCACGACAAATATCTTGGCTTTCTTTCTCGCCTATCTTCTTACGAATGGTATAAAAGGTGAGAAGTATCTCCGGGCTGGTTTCTTCATTCCCAATCTCATTGGCGGGTTGATATTGGGGTATATCTGGCAATTCATTTTCAGCAGGGTGTTTGTCAATCTCTATGAATTCATACCACTCCCTATTTTCAAGCAATCATGGCTTTCCTCTCCCCATACCGCGATGGCTGCCATGATCATTGTCACGACATGGCAATACTCTGGATATCTCTTGCTTATCTATATTGCGGGCTTTGTCGGAATTTCCCAAGACATGATTGAAGCCGCACGTATCGATGGGGCGGGCGAGGGGAGAATCACGAAATCCATCAGAATTCCCCTGATGGTACCGTCGATTGTCGTCTCTCTCTTCTTGTCGTTGACAAGAACCTTCAAAGTGTACGATCTCAACTTGTCCTTGACCGCAGGTGGTCCTTATGATTCCACGAAGCTGGCGGCGATGCACATCTATTCAAAAGCTTTTGAAGAGCAGAAGTATGGTGCGGGGCAGGCCGAAGCACTCATCATGTTTGTCATCATGGCGGCAATTGCCTTGACCCAAACGTACATTGGAAAAAAACGGGAAATGGAGATGTAGAACCATGGATGCCTCAACGAAAAAAACAAAAGCGGGTGTTGTTTTCAAGTCTTACTTCGCTTTTTTGCTCTGCATTGTCTATCTCTTGCCTTTTGCCTTGGTGTTGATCAACTCATTCAAAAGAAAAGTCAGCATCGTGAAACATCCTTTGGAATTGCTCGACGACAAGGGGATGCAATTCGTGAATTACGCGAATGCTGTCGGGAAGATGAGCTTTGGCAGATCTTTCGGCAACAGTCTTTTCATTACGGTGTTCAGTGTACTCATCTTGGTGGTTTTCTCTTCGATGGCAGCCTATTTCCTTGTACGGCATGCAAAATGGAAAGCCAGCAAAATAACCTTCTCCTTGATGCTTGCCTCAATGGCTGTACCTTTCCAGGTTGTCATGATTCCCTTGATCTCCATTTATGGCGGTAAGCTTCATATTTTGAATTCAAGAACAACTCTCGTCCTCATGAACTTCGGTTTCGGTGTTGCAATGTGTACCTTTATGTGCCATGGGTTTATCAAATCCAATGTTCCCTTGGCACTTGAAGAAGCGGCAACGATAGATGGGTGCAGTCCCCATGCCATCTTCTTCTTGGTTGTTTTTCCCCTTCTCAAGCCGATTATTTCCACCATCGTCATCTTGGAGTCAATGGGCTTCTGGAATGATTATCTTCTTCCGTCGTTGGTGCTCGGTCAAAGAAAACTCTATACCTTACCTTTGGCAATCAGAACCTTTTATGGTACATTTTCCAATGATTATGGGAACATTATGGCAGGCCTTGTCCTTTCCATGCTTCCCATCATCGTACTTTACATCTTCTTGCAGCAATACATCATTGGTGGTGTTGTGGCGGGAGCTGTGAAATCGTAGGGGAGCGCATATGAGTACGATTATTGATGTAGCCAAAACGGCGGGGGTTTCTACCGCCACAGTCTCAAGAGTCATCAACAATAGCGGGAGGATCAATGCAGACACCGTGAAAAAGGTGCTTGATGCGATGGACGCACTCAACTATCACCCCAACACTATCGCTCGATCTCTGGTGAAAGGACACAACGATTGCATCGGTTTCCTCCTTCCCGATCTCAATATGCCATTCTGGGCGAAACTTGCCCATGATGTTGAAAAAGTAGCGAGAAGCTATGGCTACACCATCATGATCTCCACAGCCCCAAAAGATTTGGATGCGTACATCGAAGCCTACAACAGACTTGCGGGAAGCATGGTTTGTGGAATCATCACCAATCATATCATAGGCTCCTGTGATTTTATCAGGGCATCGAGAATTCCGACCATCACGATAGCCAATACCAATTCCGACCACTCGATTACTTCGAACGACCATCAAGGTGGCTTGTTCGCCACGAAACATTTGATCTCGCGGGGGTGCAAATACATCGTGCATATTAGTGGCGAGTTGTCGAAAGAACGAAGCGCAAACGCGAGAACCTATGCTTTTGAAGAGGAATGCAAAAGAACTGGGACCAAGTATAGGATTTATGAGGTGATGATAAGCACCCAAGTAGAGTTAGACTATGGTGAGATTATCAGCAAGATATTCTATGAGAACGAGGGCATGGATGGAATATTCGCCAGCAATGACATGGTGGCCAGCACCAGTTTGTCCACCGCACTGTCACTTGGCTATAAAGTGCCACAGGATATCAAGATTATTGGTTATGATGACATCCCGGTAAGCAGCATGGTATATCCTCCTCTCACTACCATCAGGCAGGATTATGCGAAACTTGCATCGACATCCGTGGAGTCTGTCTTGAAACTCATCAAAGGAGAACCTGTACCCGCGATCCAGGAATTCCCTGTCGAACTTATTGTTCGCGGAACAACGTAGGAAACCACAATGGCGAAGAGACTCTCAAATCAAATAATGCTCATCACATACCCGGACAGTATGGGTCATGACCTCAAGGACTTGAAGTTCGTATTGGACAAGTATTTCCAGAACGCGATTGGTGGTGTCCACATTCTTCCTTTCTTCCCTTCCTCAGCGGACAGGGGCTTCGCGCCCATAACCTATAAACAGGTCGACAAAGCTTTTGGAGATTGGACGGATATCGAAGCCATCGGAAAAGAATATTATCTCATGTACGATTACATGATAAACCATCTCTCTTCGGATAGTGAGATGTATAAGGATTTTCTGAAGAACAAAGACAGATCACGCTACAAGGATTTCTTTATCAGATACAAGGATTTCTGGTCACAAGGAGAACCTTCCCCGCATGATTTGGAGATCATGTACCGAAGGAAGGAAAATCCTTGGATTGAAGCAAGATTTGATGATGGAAGCTCAGAAAAACTCTGGACCACATTCAGCGAGCATCAACTTGATATCAATCAGCGTTCTGAGGAAGCAAAAAAGTTCCATAAGGAAAACCTTGAATTTCTTTCCGCACATGGAGGAACTCTCATACGGCTTGATGCTGTGGCGTATGCGGCGAAAAGGGAAGGAACAAGTTGTTTCTTTGCAGAACCGGAAATCTGGGATATTTTTGCCCAATGTGACAAAGTGCTGGAGAACACCGATTCGATTGTTCTCCCGGAGATACATGAGAATTATTTCCTGCAACAAAAGGTCGAGTCAAAAGGATACTATGTCTACGACTTCCAACTTCCGATGTTGCTCTTGAACGCAATCTATTTCAAAAATGCCAGATACTTGAAAAATTGGTTGAGAATTTGTCCGAGAAAACAGTTTACGACTCTTGATACCCATGATGGAATCGGTGTTGTGGATTGCCGTTATTTGATGCCCGACGAAGAGTTGCTTGCGACACGAAAGCATTGCTTTGCAATGAATCCTGATTGCTTTGCCATGTACAAGAGAGCAGGAATACATCTTGACCTTGAGAAGTTTGACACTTTCCAAATCAATTGTACCTATTTCAATGCTGTGGGTTGTGACGAGAATCTGTATTACCTTGCGCGTGCGGTGCAATTCTTCACTCCAGGAATCCCACAAGTCTATTATGTCGGCTGTTTTGCAGGGAAGAATGACTTCGCTCTCTATTCCCGAACCCATCAACTTAGGGATGTAAACAGACACTTCTATGCCTTGGATGAGATTGAGGAAGCAGCGGGGAGACCCATCGTGAAGGAGCTTCATGCACTGATGAGTCTGCGTTCCTCACATCCTGCTTTTAACGGCAATTTCACAATTCTTCCATCTGAGGACGATACGCTGAGACTTGCATGGCGGAATGGGGTTGAATATGCCATGCTTGAAGTGAGTTTTACAAGCGGAAAAACGACAATCATTTATTCGGAAAAAGGAGTGGAGAAGAAAATCGTCCATGGCTAAGGTGGTGGAAGGGTCTTCAGATGTACAGGGGAAGACCTTGTTAATCATTCTTTGTCATCCCATCACCCAAAATATCTGGCGGGAGAAACCGTATGGTGAATGAAGCTCCAAAGAATATGAAATACTTCATGCCGAAGGCAAAGCAATCAAGAGAATACTGAATGGTTAGGAGGGGATATGGCGCTTTTCAAGACTTCTTTCACTTCGTATACGTTGAAGCGTAATGTAGACATCAATATCATGTATCCTGGGCTGACACCTGATGAGATATCTCATGGTGCCCATGACCATGCGATGAAAGGAACGCCTCCCGTCCTCTATCTGCTTCACGGTTATTGGGGCAGCCATAATTCATGGAATAGCTATTCCTCGGTAGAGCGTTATGCGGAAGAATACCAAATTGTCATCGTAACCTTGAGTGCGGAGAATAACAGCTATGTGAATCTCAATGATTTCATCCCAAAGATTTCCGATAAGCTTTTTCCCGCAGATTACTATGCTTTTGTGGAAGATGAGATATCGAATTTTGTTCACTGTTTTTTCCCCGTTTCCCGAAGGAAAGAGGATACTTATATCGCTGGTCTTTCCATGGGAGGCTATGGCGCGATGATCCATGGCCTAGCCCATGCTGAAAAATATCAAGCAGTTGGTGCTTTCTCACCTGTGACGACTCTTCAAAACGGCCGTCTTGGGGATTTTAAAACGATGAGAGAGGAAGTCAAAACGAAGTATGAGCCTATCGAAATCATCAAGAAGGCGAAAAACCTTCCTGCTTTCTATTATTCCTACGGTACTCTTGACTACTTGCTCCCTTGCCAAGATTGGTTTGAGGAAGAGCTTCAGAAACTCAATATAGCGCATACATGCAATAGAAGAGATGGGTTCCGGCATGAGTGGAAACTTTGGGACGAAGAACTCGACAACTTTTTAAAATGGATTCCCAGGACAGATGCGTTCGCAAGCCTTCCCAAACGATTTGTATAACCCCTGACGCTGTTTCATAGCAATACATGTTATTGGGGACGGCAACGATACATTCGCGCCGATGTGGTCAGTATCTCGTCGAAGCGGATGTTGTTATTGACGATTGAAAGAGCATCGAAAAGAAGGAACGACATCGTTCTCCTAAGAAGACTGGGTATTGATCAAATTGTCTATGATGATTATCTGTTGGAGACAAACCCTTAGATAAGCAGAGTGAATACGGGGAGACCTATCGGAACCCCCGTAAAGACACTGCCAGTTGCCGAAGGACCGCTTTGTTTTTTGTCCTGCTGTTCAAGCTTGTCGGTAATGGACGATAGCCGTGCTGTTACAACATATCCGGTTTGTGCCTTTTCATGTCTTCCCGGATAAGCTCCTTGATAGCCTTTGCAGTCGTTGCATGCGTATCGCACCAATCTATCAAGTTTGATTCAGTGGGAATGTAAAAATGTATTGTTCATTTTTTTATGCGTATTTTCCCACTGACGCACTTTTTCACCTTTGTATGGCATTTTACCCCTCCCCATGCCAAGGATACCATGCTTTGTGTTGGTTCCAAATGGAAGAAAGGAGCAGGGGAGTCACTCAATAGCAGGATATGGTTTACCGCGTTCTCCTGCATTGTCGTGCAATGGTTAATGGGATTATTATTGGCAAGACAAAGAGAAAAAATGATATTGATTCTCCGGTATCTATTGATGTCATCGGATTGGAACGTGTTTCCGAACCTTCCTTTGTTTGTAAATGCTTATGATGAAAATCGTGAGGCGCCAGGCACAAGCCTTCTGGTGTCTCAATCGGCACCATAATGATCAAAAAAATTGATGTTCAGAGCAAAAGATTTCACAAACCATGCGATAGGCGATGCATCAGTGCATCCTGAAAAAAGTATTTTGGATTTTTAATCGGGAAGTCAAATTATTTTTTATCAAAAAGAAAGACGTTCCGTAAACCATTATTACAGAACGTCTTAAAGGTAAAGCGGGAAACCGGGATCGGACCGGCGACAACCACCTTGGCAAGGTGGAGCTCTACCACTGAGCTATTCCCGCAGTTCTTTTTTCCGCTTCTTGCGAGAGGCGGGACTTGAACCCGCAAACCTTGCGGTACCAGATCCTAAGTCTGGCGTGTCTGCCAATTCCACCACTCTCGCGATTTCATTGGCGCACTACCCAAAAAAGTATGAGCCGCAAAGGGATCGAACCTTTGACCCGCAGATTAAGAGTCTGCTGCTCTACCAGCTGAGCTAGCGGCCCAAGAAACTACATTGACAAAAACCAAAAAAACAATTCGCTCTGCGCTCGGAAGGAATCGAACCTTTGACACTCGGATTCGAAGTCCGATGCTCTATCCAACTGAGCTACGAGCGCCATTCCACAGGGTGGAAGAAGGGGCTCGAACCCTCAACAGCCAGATCCACAATCTGGTGCTCTACCATTGAACTACTTCCACCATATAGTTGAAGCACCAGGGCAGCACACCCTATCGCGAATCAACGTGTGGTACTATACCTAAATTCTCAAATTCTTGTCAACTACTCATGATTCGTATTTCGTGTCTGAAATCGATGACATGCAAGAAATGCGTTGGATTTGCCGATTGGTTTTTCTTGGCGGACAAACGCGTTTCTTGGACAGACGGACTGGCAGCGGTGCGCTCATCTGTTTTTTCCTGCGGATGGAAACCAAGTTTACGTGAATCACAGGAAAGGGATATTTCAAGGAAGGAAGCTCGGTCCCTGCATGAGGGAAGTCATATACCCGACCAGTTCATGCTTTTTTCTGATGATTCAGGTGGCAATAAAGTCTTGCCAGGGAAAATCATCCCGTTCAAAAAAGATCTTTTCCCTTGGGGGAATACCTTTTTCAGGAAGAACGAAATATCCCTTTCAAAAGGGACAGAAATAGGAATAGATGACGCTGTCTTCATGCATTGCTCAGGCCTGAAGAGCGTCACCATTCCGGTCAGCGTCATGAGAATCGTTTCATATTGCTTCGACGATAGAACAAACTTGACAAACCTCATCTACCCGGAGAACCACGAAAGCGGATATTTGGAGGATAATGTGATCTACAAGACCGATGGCATCACACCCGGCAAGATTACCGATCCGTCTATCCCCATCGATGTGTTGGAAGAGAAACCGATTTGGCTTGACGGGCTTTCCGCTCTCCCGTCAAAGGATGTCCCTTCCTCCATCATGACCTATGGAGGCGCCAGACCTGCGGATCGTGACGCTGTAGACAAACGCCTCATCGAGGAATTCAAAAACGGTACGGGAGGCATCCCCAACAGCCAGAACGACGTCGGCGGGTATCCGGCAGCCGAAGCGACATACCGCAAACTTAACGTGCCATAGACAGGCATCGTGCAGTGGCTCGAAGGATATACCCGATCTGTCATGGGGCTCTGAACGTTTTTCGTATCCGCTATCGCGCTGCCGCTTCGATTTCGGAAAGCAGGAACAATCGTATATCGGCTTTTCTCCTGAAGAGAGAACCGCAGGGCATGTTGATTGCGGCTTAATGCCCAGAAAGGAGTTCTGATCGCAACCGGCATATGCTTGATGCTGATGTTTCTGATATACTGGCGGCATGTGGAAAACCGAAAGGCTTGAAGGGACGCCTCTTTCGATGGATGACGCGGAGGCTTGGCTGGATTTCGAACGCAGGAACAAGGAACATTTCGCATTGGGCGAAGGATCGTTGGAATATACGCTTGACGCGTTCACCCAACGGTGTGGACAAAAAATCGCCCAAATGGATGCGGGCCGGGCGCTTGTCGTCGTGTTCCGTCGTCAGGGAATCAGGGGCTTTTCCGTCATGGTCTCCCTCAGCGAAATCATCCGCGGACCGTTTGAGTCCTGTTTTATTTCCTGGGACTGTGACCTGGCCTTGGAAGGAAAGGGGTACGCCTCGGAAGCGGTTGGAGCCGTCATCACCACCGCGTTTTCCACGTTAGGCCTCCACCGCATCGAGGCGAACATCGTGCCGGAGAACAAACGGAGCATCGCGTTGGCGAAGCGCTGCTTTTTCCGCTATGAAGGTTCCAGCCCATCCTACCTGTGCATCAGAGGCGTATGGCGGGAACACCAGCATTGGGTGTTGCTGAACGATCGCCAATACCCGGAAAGCGAAGCCTGAACCAACTGGCGGAATTCCATATCATTCGCGCATGACCATCGTGTGCCGCGGGTTTCCTGTTTCGGTTTTTCCTGCAGCGAGGGCTTCGCAAAAACATCGGATCATGACCGTCCCCATCAGCTCTCCGGAAACTCTGTTAGGGAAAGCCGGATTCCCGTCTGTCGGAAAGCGATTCTTCCGTAACGACGCCGTAACCGTTTTACTTCCGGTCTTTCGGCGAGAAATGATCAAAACGGCATCGTCAGTAAGCGATGACCTGCCGCCAAAACATATCAGATGAGACTAAGCGTGCTGGAGACGCCTGCAACCCATGCAGGGATGTTTTCGTCTGCACTGTCTGGCTTTCTGTGGAGTTTGCCTACAGGTGGGGGAAAGGAAACGGTTGCCGGCAAAAGGTTTCTTAAGAAACACCTTGCAAAAAACAGTCCGTTGCTTTTGGGTTTTACCTTGAATAGACTCCAATAAGAAACAAAGCGGTCAAGTCGCGCACATGATATCGGGAACCCTCTGCGATCGTGGTACCACAAGGAAGATCCGGCGGTACCAGATTCCGCTGCTTGGGACGGAGAGAAGGAAAAAGCCGTTCGCAAAGGCAACGTGAGGTTCGGCAAGGGTTTGATCCTGTCTGGTGTGACGATCGATGAGAATGCGATTGACGCAAGAAGTGCCGTGGTGACCAGAGACGGTCAGGGCAGGCACTCTTGAGAAAGCGAGTCAGGAAAAAGGGAGGAGGGGAACAAACATGGCGGAACAAACATACGTCACCTTGAATGATGGAAACAGAATTCCTCAATATGGCATCGGAATGTACATGGTGCCGGAGGGGTATGAGACGGAAAACACCGTAAAAGAAGCTCTGAAGACAGGTGTGCGTCATATCGATACGGCCCATGCCTACCAGAATGAACGCGGAGTCGGCAAAGCGGTGAAGGAATCCGGCATTGACCGGAACGACATCTGGATAACGACGAAACTCTGGCCATCGGAGTATGGGGAAGGCAAGAGCTTGACGGCCATCGACAAGATGCTTGGGCGTTTGGACACTGACCACATAGACTTGCTCCTGCTGCATCAGCAGTTCGGCGATTATCTCGGAGCATGGAAGGACATGGAAGCGGCCGTCAGAATGGGTAAAGTACGATCCATCGGGTTAGCGAACTTCACATCGGAACGTCTTGAGGAACTTTGTGGGAAAGCCACGATCAAGCCGGCGGTCGACCAAGTGGAATTACATCCATACTACCAGCAGGCGGCTCTGAAACAACAGGCAGCCCGATACGGCATGGTGTTGGAAAGCTGGTATCCTCTCGGACACGGGGACCGCCGGTTGTTGGAAGAACCATTGTTTTCCAAACTTGCCGCGAAATATGGAAAAAGCAATGTGCAGATCATCCTCAGATGGCATATCCAGGAAGGGAACATCATTTTTCCGAAGAGTACCGATCCTCGGCATATTCGGGAAAATTTCGATATCTTCGGCTTTTCCCTCGCTGAAGATGAAATGCGGGAGATCCGTCTGTTGGAGAAAGGAACAAGGTTCTTCACCATGACGCTGAAGCAACAAGAACAGTACCTTGGCGCATGGAAACCATTGGACTGAAAGAAAGGAAGGTCAGCATGCAATTCAATATGAATGACAATCTGCCGGTCATCGCTTTGCTCGGCTCCGGAAGCATGGGAAAAGCGATCATAAGGCGTATTGGCGCGGGCAAACGGATCCTGTTGGGGGATGTCAGCGAAACGAAACTGCAGACGGAAGAAAAGGAACTTGCTTCGCAAGGATATGTGGTCGTCACAAAACAGGTTGATGCGCTTGACCAAGATTCTGTGAGAGCTTTCGCCGAGCATGCGGCATCCCTCGGAAGCGTGCGGTATTTCATCGATACGGCAGGCGCTTCGCCTAACCAGGCTTCGGCAGAGCGGATCATCGCGCTCGATCTTGTGGCTACGGCCGTGGCCATCGATGCATTCGCCAAAGTCATAGCCCGTGGTGGAGCGGGGTTGGTCATTTCCAGTCAGACAGGATATATGATGGATTTCAGCCCTGAACTCGAACAGCTGTTTCGCCGTACTCCGACGGAGAAGCTTGCGGAACTTGCCTTTGTGAAGAAAGAAGCGGTCGCCGATCAAGGAATCGCCTACATCACCGCCAAACGCGTAAACCAACTGCGTGTGCAGCAAGCTGCGGCCACAACGTGGGCGAAAGCGGGAGCTAGGATAAACACGATCAGCCCGGGAATCATCGTCACTCCCTTGGCCTACGATGAATTCGCTGCAGCCGGCGAAAGGTATCAGAAGATGATCGCATCATCAGAAGCCAAGCGTGTCGGGACGCCGGACGAAATTGGAGCCGCAGGTGCGTTCCTCTTGAGTGACGACGCATCATTCATTACGGGTGCTGATCTCTTGGTTGATGGCGGGGTCATCGCCTCAATGAAAGCCGGTCTGTATTCTTTGGAAAGACAGCAAACAGGAAAGAAGCCCTGAGAGAGAAGGGAAACCCCGATTTTTCGTCCTTAGAAACCATTTTCTAAGGAATGTGATTGATGCGTGCCTGTTCGGTTTTCGGGAAACATGGACGCTTTCCGTTTTTGCGCATTTCATCAAAAATGCTTTTCCCGGCATCTCCAAGAGAGAGGAAACCTGATAATGGTGGCTCATGGCAGGCAAGCGGAACTGGTTCAATTGGACTTTCCAAACCAAAAGAAACAATGGTTTGTAAAATTTAATTCTTTATAATATACCATAAAAGGAATAAATTAAAAACTCTTTATTTGATAACCAAACGAATGGGGAGTGAAGACGATGCCGGTGGAGCATGTATGGAGTAAGAGATGATTTGCGTTATTCCATACTCATGAAGGCATCGCACAACCCGCTTGGTATGGAGAAGCAACTTGGGTGTATTGCAATCAAAGGGGAAAATGCCGATACCGAAACCATCGATGGGACGGCTAAGGGAATTGGGGCATGTCCGTTCGGGAAAAAAGAGAAAAGACCCGTCACTTTCTGACGGTGAATACATCGATGCCGTCAAGAATGAGGCCGTTGGCAAGATCAATGACATCATCGAGGGGTGTCTTCTTGCCTTCGTTAATCCACATTTGATAAATCATCAGGACGCTCTCCAACCAGAACCGATACATCACCTTGTTTTCAAAAGAGGTCAACTGGGAAGAAATAAGATCGTTTTTCCCCTCATTCCCGGCAGACATGACTTTTTCGATCATCTCATTGCGGATGCCTCTGTAGGATAATGCGCAGGTGATCTTCTCATATGCTTTGTCCTGTCGTGCGGAAAACGCAAAGAACTGTGTGATCAAGCGACCGATGTCATCGGGAAGATGGTAAGCGCCGACTTCGGCGATAAAAGGTGAGGAGTAGGAATCCTGCACCTCCTGCAGAAGCTGATCGAGCGTTTCATAGTACGTGTAGAAGGTTTTTTTGTTGATCATGGCCCGTTCGCACAGTGACTTGACACTCATCTTGCCGTAATCCATCTCGGAAATCATCTCACAAAAAGCATGGCGGATGGACAGGATGGTTTTTTTGACGCGAATATCCTCAAAACCGGTAAGAATCATGGGAAAACCTCCTTTCCCTGAATGATGCAGAAGGCAAAAACCGCTCTGATGATACTTCCGTGCGGCAAATCACGCAATAACAAACGTCAAGGTTAACCTGACGTGTAGAGAGAAAAAGGATATCTGCCGTTCAAATAACCAGCATGGATTTCGCGATGTTGATGGCTTCGATCTTGTTCTTTGCTCCCAACTTCTGATAAATGCTCAGTTGGTGTTTCTTCACCGTATCGTCCTTGATCCCCAATGCTGTGGCTATCTTTCCTCTGGTCAGTCCATCAGCGGTGAAGCGCAGGACTTCGATTTCCCTCTTGGAAAGCCGGCTTGTTTGCGTCACTCTCCGTTGCCCGTGGGTGTTTTTGTACGACAGGATGGCATCCTTCACACAAAGGAGAAATGGGGTTTGTTCCGTTTCCTCCTTCAGACTTGCGAGGACAAAGGGGAGGCAGTCAGGGTTTTCCGCAAACGGAAGAATCACGTGGTCTGGGGATGCTTCATCCACACACTGCCTGAACGCTTCCTGGCTCTTTTCGGTCATGAACAGTTTCTTCCGGGCCAGCGAAGAGAGGAGAAGGGACGTGATGCGGGCGCACTGGCACACGGGGAGGTGTATCGAGTCCAGTTGCTCCGTCATGGACAGGCAGCCGATGGAATTGCCGGCAAGGTACATCGCTTTCGCCGAATAGGCTTCAGAAACGCCGAACCCCATCATCAGGGAGTTGTGGGTTCCGTTGAGGTAATCGATAGGGATTTCATTCGTCCGTTCGAGGGAAGTGGCGAGGAAGCATTCGGAGAGCGATGTTGCTTCGCGGAGCATGACCAGCGTGGTGCGTGTATCCTTGCCTATGAGGCTCTCCGCTTGGGGGAGTAGGGAGCGGAGCTCTATGAATTGCTCTTTTGCCGCATGCTCGTTTCCCATGAACAAAGCCCTTCGCATCAAAACAAAATACCCGCAGGCCATGATGAAGAATTGGTTTTTTGTTTGTCCCAACTTGATGGCGATGTTGGCATCGATGAAAGCCTGTTCCATGTCGCAACGAAGCAAAGCGCCTTCAGAGCGCACCAAAGCTTCGGAACCTCTGCCGAATCCGTCCGTCACCAATTCATAGGGGTTTGTCTGGCAACGGGTGACAGCCTCATCGAGCGTGCCGCGTTGCAAGTATTCGCTGTCAAGGAGCAGGGGGAGACCGAAGGTGAACGGATCCGTGTTGCGGAGGATGAAGGAAGGATGGCCCTTTAGGAGGATGGCGGCCCTCTGCAACGGCTCCCCATCCGACAGTTGTCCCAATCCAAAGATGCGTGAGATGACAAGCAGTTCGCCGAGGACGGTGTCCTTGTCCTTGTGCTCATGTGCGGAGAAGTATTCCCACATGTAGGTGAAAAGGCGGTACGCTTGCTTGTAGGCTCCGTTTCTGCCTGAAAGGAAGAGATAGAAAACGATTTTCAGATAGGGGATAGGATATTTTGTGGCAAAAGCGTCGGGAAGCGTTTCCACCAAGGTGGACATGGCGTCAAGGTCGTAGTAATCCAACTGGTAATTGCTGTTGCGGTTGATGAAATCCAGATATTCCTCGATGCATCCTCCCTTCACGAAGTATGAGATGGAAAAAGAATGTTGTCGATTGGTTTGCGACATGCTCCAAAGCCCGGCCCTGTGGTAGATGTCCTTTTGTGCATCATCATCCTTCCTCTGACGGGACAGGTAATCCTTCAAGAGTGAATGGAAGATGTATTCCCCATGGTCGTTGATGCTGATAAACGCATTTTCCCGCAACATGAAGGAGAGCAACTTGCGGATGTCGTTGTTCCCAAGAGCCGTGGAAGCCATATCCTCGGAAAACGAATCAAAGCCGGAAAGCCGGACCAGCATGTTCCTCTGTCTTGGTGTGATGTTTTCCATCAGGATCTCATCAAGCAATTTGTCGATGCCACCTCTGTTTTGTATGCTTTCTCCGGACCGAATGGCTTCACCGAAGAGATAGATGGCGGCGATCCAGCCTTCCGAGACATCCTGGATCTTCGCGATTGTCGCAGGGGCCAGTTTCAAGCCGCGCATGGAGAGATATCCAGCTATCTCGCTTTTTGTGAAACAAAGGTCATTTTCATCGATGACCATACACCGGTTTTTCGAAAGCAACGCATGCATTTTGATTTTCGGCAGGCTTCTGGAGAGCAGCACGACATGGAGGTTGGGGATTTCTGAAAGGGCGATGGCTCCCAACAACCGGCCAAGATGGCTCCCTTCGCCGATGTTCTGCCAGTCATCGATGCAGACAACCAATGGGGAAAGACAGTGGTTTCCCAAGAAACACACAAGTCGGGAAATCAGCCAATCGTTCTGGGGAATGCCGATGATGGTCAGCTCGTCAGCAATGTCCTTTCCGAATCGCTGGCACGATTGGCACAGGTTTTCCCAAAAAAGCTGTTCATCAGGCGAAGTGATGGAAATCCAGAGATACTCAGTTCCATTATGCCTCAGGTATTGGCTGACCGTGGTCGTTTTTCCGTAGCCGGCCCCGGCGACGACCACCGTCAAAGGGTAGTCTTGGAGGTGTGATAATTGTTGTTCAATGCGTGTTCGGGCATAGAACGAAACGCTATTATGCATGTCTTGATGATACCATAGGCATAATGTGTTCAACAATGAGTCGTTTTTCTTTCACGTGAAAAAAAGGTGATTTGCTCAGAAAAAATACGGGTCTCTTCCCCTTTTGGGGAATATCTTTTCCGAGCGCATGTCTTATCATTTCATCAAAGATGAGGCAAATATGAAAAGACGTTGCGTTCGGCTTGCAGGGTTTTTGATGGTGTTGGTTTGTGTTTTTGCAATGGTGGGTTGTGATCAGGGGGCAAGCCAACAGGTAAACGTCACCTTCGACAGCAACGGCGGAAGCGCCGTGGCCGGCTTCAAACTGACCATCGGAAGTGCGCTTGAGCTTCCCGTTGCGCCGACGAAAGAGCATTACACGTTTGCCGGCTGGTACAATGGGGAGACGCAGATCCAGCAAGGGGCCTTCCTCTTCACCGACACCACGCTGGTGGCGAAATGGGAAGGTGTTGCCGTCATGGTGAGTTTCGACAAGAACGGCGGGGATACGGACAGCAATCCGACGACATTGAACCTTCGGTACGGGGAACCGTACTCATTCCCTGTGAACGAACCGGGAAAAGCGGAATATGTGTTTGCAGGCTGGTATACGGAACAAACAGACGGGACGAAAGTCACCACCGAGACCAAGCTGGAACAAGCACTGGTGCTGTACGCCCACTGGACGGCGGCCACTTATACGGTGAGCTTCAACAGCAACGGTGGATCATCTGCCACCGACCAGACCGTCACGTATGCAGGCGCCTACGGTGCTCTGCCGGTCACGACAAGGACGGGCTACACCTTCAACGGCTGGTACACGGCCGCTTCGGAAGGGACGAAGGTCGAGCCAACGACGAGTGTCACGATGACGGCAGACCATACGCTGTACGCACAGTGGACGGCGGCCACCTACACGGTGAGCTTCAACAGCAACGGTGGATCATCTGCCACCGCCATGACCGTCACGTATGCCGGCGCCTACGGTGCTCTGCCGGTCACGACAAAGGCGGGCTACACCTTCAACGGCTGGTACACAGCCACTTCTGAAGGGACGAAGGTCGAGCCAACGACGAGTGTCACGATGACGGCAGACCATACGCTGTACGCACAGTGGACGGCGGCCACCTACACGGTGAGCTTCAACAGCAACGGTGGATCATCTGCCACCGACCAGACCGTCACGTATGCCGGCGCCTACGGTGATCTGCCGGTCACGACAAGGACGGGCTACACCTTCAACGGCTGGTACACGGCCGCTTCGGAAGGGACGAAGGTCGAGCCAACGACGAGTGTCACGATGACGGCAGACCATACACTGTACGCACAGTGGACGCCGGCCACTTATACGGTGACCTTCGACAAGAACGGAGGGGATACGGACAGCGTTCCGGCTTCGGTCGCCGAGACATACGACGGGACGTATGTGTTCCCATCGGGCTATCCGACGAAAGACGGGTATGATTTCATCGGGTGGTTCACCGCTAACGATGATACGGGCAGACTCATCACAGAAAGTTCGACTTTCGGGCAAACGAGTACGCAGACGCTGTACGCCCATTGGGAGACAAAGAAATTAAAGTTCGCACCGATCTATGATGCAGTCGAGACTACTAAGATTATCGCCTATGCGGTCACCGGGACATACAATGACGCTGAGATTGCGGATCCGATGATCCCTGACACGTACTTGTACAGGCCTGTCACCGTTATCAAAGAGGAAGCATTTTATGATTCAGACACAGAAGAAGGAAAAGCAAGCGGAACGCTGAGGCTTGGAGCGAACGTGACGACGATTGAAGATTATGCGTTTGAATCCTGCACATTTTCCGGGGATTTGACGCTTCCCGACAATCTGGCGACCATAGGGGAAGGCGCCTTCGGAAATTGTCCCTTCTCCGGCTTGCTGACCATAGGGAAGAACTTCAGCATTGACGTCACGTCCGTCAAGGAACTGTTCGAGAACTGCAGGTTCGCCTCCATTTCCGTTGCCCTAGGGAATGCGATGTACGCAAGCAAAAACGGTGTCCTCTTCTCATTGGATGGGAAAACCCTGGTCATGTATCCTGTCTCCTCGGCGGCGACGACATACACGGTCCCTGATGGGACAGAAGTGATTGGAATGGCTGCATTCTCCGGCATGGAACAAAATAAAGGCTCAAAATCCGAAGGCAGTTCCTATTCTGGCGCAACGAATCTCACGAACGTCGTTTTCCCTGACACCCTGACGACAATAGAGGAATATGCCTTTGCCGGTTGCACAGGCTTGACGGGTGATCTGATCCTGCCCGACAATCTGGCAAACGTAGGGGTATACGCCTTCAAAGACTGCTTCTTCACCGGCAAGTTGAAACTGGGGAAAAACTTCAGTGTGGAAAGTGAAGACATCTCGAGTTGTTTCCCTGATAACACATTCACCTCCTTTGAAGTGTCTTCAGGGAATGCACGGTATGCAAGTAATGGAGGCATCCTCTTCTCATTGGATTGGAAAACCCTGGTCTTGTATCCTGTCTCCTCGGCGGCGACGACCTACACGGTCCCAACGGGGACGGAAGTGATCGAAGCGTACGCTTTCTCCGGCGCAAAGAACCTCACGGGCGTCAGCTTCCCCGCTTCACTGAAGATGATAGGATACGAATCCTTCTCTGATGCCGTGAATCTCACGAGCGTCGTTTTCCCTGCTTCGCTGACAACAATAGATGATTGCGCCTTCTACGGTTGCAAGGAATTGGCAGGGGATCTCATATTCCCCAGCACCATGATATACATCGGCAGCAGTGCATTCTCCAAATGTGCCATCAATGGAAAGCTGGTGCTGCCTGCAGCCAATGATTGCAGCATCAATGGGGATGCGTTTTCCGGAGCCAAGTTTGCCGGTGACTGTTCCTTGGCGCATGCCCAAATAAGCGGAAGAGTATTCAAGTCTTGCACCTTCTCCAGTGGGACCATCAGCTTTGCTTACTGTGAGTTGGAGAATAATGCTTTTTATTCATGTGCGGCAGGAGGTTTGGCTTCCGCATCCTTCGACCATTGCACATTTGCTGGGTATTCAATGCTTTATGCTTCATCAATGCCGTCGGCAGTGGCGATAACGAATTCCACAATTGATGGATATGCGTTTGGAACCAACGCTAATGGCGTGACATTCGGAGGTTCCTTGTCTGTGGCCTCTTCAACAATAGGAGAGTATACCTTCGGCTTGTGCAAAGGCTTGTCGTCCATTACCCTTCAGGACTGTACAATAGGAAAATCGGCGTTCTATAAATGTACGGGTAGTTCCACCGTCACCATTACTGATTGCAGTATCGGAACATACGCCTTTATGGAAAGTACCGGCTTCACAGGGCTTTCCATTTCGGGAACGGCCGCCACGGGGACAAGCATAGGGTATGCAGCTTTCTTCAATTCCGGCTTCACCGGCTTGGATTTGTCTGGAAACATCACGGAAATCGAGGAAGGCGCGTTTAATTATTGTTACGAATTCAGCGACGTTGATCTTGTCATCCCCGAGACGGTGGGCACCTTGCCGAAGGCCTTTAGCGGTTCCACATTCAGGTCCTTGACCGTCAACGCCCCGACGATAGAAAAGGGAGTATTGACGGAAATGGACATTACAGGGGCATTGAAGATCGGCTCGACGGTCACAAGCATCGCCACCGACAGTGACAATCCATTAATACAATATAGTCAGGGTGTTTCAGCGGTTTTCGCTTGTCCTTCGATTCCTGTAAACAGCCTCAAAGGCATGATGGAATGCAATTTGGTCTTGGAATCCACCGTCACTTCCGTAGACAATGGGGCGTTCCCATATTCTGGTTTTTCCGATGTCTCCATCTCCGTCCCGGAGATCGTGACTACCGCATTCCAAGGAAAACAAATCACTGGGACGCTTACCTTGACTCCAAGTGTAACGAAGATCGGTGCGGGTGTCTTCATCAATCTCCAGGACCAGACATCCAAGAGAATCCAGTTCACCGGCACGAAGGCGCAATGGGAAAGCATCACCAAGGAAGCTGGTTGGACCAATACAACGGGATATACTTCCGCCCAATGCACCGACGGTTTGATAACCTTCTGACGATGCCGGGTATTGATCACGACGATACCGATTGGTGTGACTGTGCGGGCAGCCACACCAATCATTTCTCCCTCAATGAATGTATGCTCTGCAGAGGGAAAAAAAAGAAAATTCCTGATCACCTTTTCTTCCGCTTTGCCTGCCATCCCTACGACTGATGCGAAGAAGTCCTTTCAGATTCAGGACATCTATTTCTCCACAATGAAAAGCGGAAATCGACTTCAGAAAGGAAAAACAACCTAGTTCGTCGCTCTATTTGTTCAAGATATATTTGTGATACGATATGAGTGATAAGGATGTATATCATGAAAATAATTCGTATGTCCGCCTGTTGTTTCCTGTTTTTCGTGCTTATTTGTTGCTTGATCTCTTGTGCGACTCCCCAACGGATGCATCAAGAATCGGATGAGGCAAAGATGTGGGTGGTCGCTCCTGGGGCCGATGCTTACGGAGGAATGGGAAATCATACGGATTCACCATATTACGCCCATCCTGACATCTATCAAATGAAAAACAAGGAAGGGCGGAGGGTAGTGCTTTCCGCTTTCAGGACCATTCAGCAGATTGACGGGACCGCGTGCGGTGCTGCTTGCGTAAAGATGGCTTTGGAACGGTATGGCGTGACTGGCTGGACGGAAAACCGGTTGTGCGAATTGGGTCACATTTCCGCTTCGGATGGCGGTTCATTCGGAAGTGCGCGGAATCTGTCCGAGTATGGCGCCGGAGTGGGGAAGCTTACCAAACTTCTAGAACAAATACCCGGAATCGAAGTTGTGGAGAGCAGTTGGAAAGAGCATTGGGATGAAAATCAATGTATTCCTGTGGACGATCCTGAGTATCCAAAGGTTGATTGGGGGCAATTGCCGCCTTCGTTCTCGTATGATCCAGACGGGCAGGGAACCGGTACGCTCGAAGCAAGTCAGTTCATGCGCTGGCTGGTCGGCAATCTTCAGGCGGACCGCTGCACATTGGTCGAATGGGCTGATTGGGACGGGCACTGGGAGATCATCATCGGTGTCGACACGATGGGCACCGAAGATACCGCCGACGACGTGTTGCTTCTTGCCGATCCGTTCGACACCACCGATCATCTGCAGGATGGCTATCAGGTGGCTTCCTTGGAGAGGTTCTTCTCCATGTGGGAGGATCGTGCGTATGGAGAGAGTCCGTTCCGTCTGCAGCCGTATGTGGTTGTGGGCAAGAAAGGTCAGTGAAGGAGTTCCAGGAATTCCTTCACTCCGAGCCTGATGCCGGCGTCGCACAGTCTGTCTTGCCTCCGTTCGAAGAGAAGTTTTGCCGTTCGCTCCCTTTGGCCTTTTTCGGCATGATGCAGCATCCTGTGGCACGTGGGGCAGAGGGAGAGGACGTTGGCGTATACATCGAGGCTGTTGTCAAACTCAGCCTGGAACTGCAACGGTACCAGATGATGTCCTTCCATATACGGTTTGTGGTCTGAATCCGCGATGAAGGTCTGATGTTCTTGATCGCATTCACACAGGTAATCTTCCGATGCGATGACTTGCCTGACGATGATGCGGTCCCTGTTGGGTATAAAGGAATCACGTACGATGTGTGCGTTTCTTTTCGGCATCGGGTGGTCTATGAGCGTAAGGCGGTTCTCCTTGCCATCAATGGTCCATGTGCCTTTTGCATAGCGCATATAAGCGTGCAATCCGCTCGAATACATGCGGTGTCCGTCTTTGTTCAACCTGAGGTATTCGGTATTGGTCAGGAGTTTTTCTTCGATTTCACAGAGCAAACGGAAAGAATTGACATCGTACAACGAATCATATTGAGGATAACCAATTTTTCCGAGAAGACGTCCCAACGCGGGAAGCGCGTTTCGCGCATATTGTTTGATCGTCTCGTCCTTGCTTCCTCTGATTACCTGGAGATAGAGTTCAAATTGTTCCTGCCACATACAGGCAGCATAACACATCATTTTGCATTTTTGAGAGGGAAAAGAGGTTTTTCGTTATGAACAAGTCTGAATTATCTGTTTTTTTCAGTTTTTTTTGATTTGTTCTCTCGATTGTGGTATCATATTTTGAAAAATTAATTGCCTGACAGCATTTAATAAGGGAATGAACATGCTGAAAACGTATACGATACCGGAGCCTTGGGAATTGTGCGGGTGGTTGGACAAACCTTTTGCCATTATGGATCCAACCGGAATACATGAAGCGCCGATCCGCATATTGCCGTTTGTCCTTTTCCAGAAGTTGCTTTCCTGTGATGGGAAAACTGAGCAGGAAGAAGACAAACTTCTGGCTATGCTTGTACGCAACGGACTTGTCGTCGAAGGAAAGGAAACACCCAAACCCTATCATGTGTTTCCCTTTAGGAAGTTGGAATACACCTTTTTCTGCATGACGAATTCCTGCAACTACCGTTGCAAGCATTGTTATATAGCCAGCGATGCCGATGTGATGAAAAAGGAACCGGAGTTCACCCGGGAACAATGCATGCACATCCTTGACGAATGTCGTTCATGCGGAGTGTTCAGCGTGGAGATTACCGGTGGCGAAGCCTTGTTATCCAAGCAATTCTGGCCTGTTTTGGAAGAGATGTCGAAACGTCACATGTACTTCCAGAGTCTGTATACCAATGGTTCGTTACTGACCGATGAAGTGCTTGACCGCATTATTGCCCTCGGACATCATCCTCTCATGACCATCAGTTTTGATGGCTTGGGGAGCCACGATTGGTTGCGTGGTGTTGAGGGAGCGGAGGAAAAGGCCATTGACGCCATGAAACGGGTGGTCGCTCATGGGCTTACCCTGCGATGCGCGATAAATCTGAACAAACGGTCATCCCAGCGGCTGATGGAAACCTGCCGGTTCCTGAAGGATTTGGGTGCGACTTCGTTCTTCTTTATCCGTACTTCTGAGACTCCCCGCTGGAACAGCAACAATTGGGTCAAAGAGACGCTTGACCCGAAAGAGTATTTTGACCTTGCGTTTGAGGTGGCGGAAGCGGACATCAAGGAAAAGTGGAAAATCGAGGAATACGTATTCAACGGTTTCTTCCTTACCCACGATGGCGAATTGCTGAAGAGTAATCGTGATGAGGATGACATGCGGTGCGGAAGCGCACGCGGAAGCATCCACATCGCACATGACGGACGAGTGGTTCCTTGTCCCGCCTTTGAGGGGCTTTCGCTTGCGTTGGGCATCATGCAAACGGACACCAACATCTTGCAGCGTCCTCTCGCGGCGATCTTGGAGAAAAGCGGTTGCACAGAGATTTTCAATTACAAACTTTCCGACCTTCCCGATAATTGCCAAAAATGCCAATGGTTGAAGACTTGCAAAGGCGGTTGCCGTGGATACTCCTTTGTCGCGAGTCTGGAGCATCATGGGGATGCGTACAAAAAGAATTCAGGTTCTTCGGCTGGCAACTCGGGAATGAGCTGTGTGTTGCGGCAGGGTGGGTATATTGAAAAGCTCGAGAAGTTGATTCAGGAAAGCAAGAAAGAAGCATAACGCAGTTTTTCAGGTGCATGATTGTTGGACAAAGGGGAAGGTTGCATGCGGGTAAACCAGATGTTTCTAGTAGGAACGGTTGTGTTGTGTCTTTTGTCGCCGACCATCCATGCTCTTTCCTTGGAGACAACAGTTGCTTTGGCATTGGAAAACAATCTGGACATCAAATTGCTCCAGTCCAGACTGGACGAGGAACATGCGAATCTCCAGGTGATTATCGGCAAGACCGATTTTCAACTGGGAGGTTCCGTCTCCCAAAACAGGACCAACACTTCTGTGAGCACATCTGGAAGCTATTATGTTGATGGTACCGCGCTTTCTTTATTTCTCGCAAAAACCTTTGATTTCGGTCTGACCATCAAAGCGGAAACTTCCTATAACCGGGCGTATTATACGTACCCGAATATCGATTACGGTCCTTATCATGTCGGCGAGGGACGAGTCACCCTTTCGCTTCCTTTGTTGAAAATGGGCGACAACGCCCCTGTCAAGAGCGCTGTTTCCCGACAGCAAGGAAACATCACCATTGTGGCGTCGCAACTTTCCGACACGATGTCCCAGATTGTCTTGTCCGTTGCCAAAGGCTATTGGGCGTATTGGGGTGCCGTCAAGAAATACGAAAACGCCACCTACATTGTCCAGCGGATGGAAACGCTTGCCGCGGACATCAAACGGCTTGTCGATGCCGGGCAGAGGGCAAGAACCGATTATGACCAGATAGTGGCGGAACTTGCATCCAGTTCACTTTCGGTCACACAGGCCGCACGGGAGGTCGAATCGAAGAAAAATGCGCTTTCGCTTCTTGTCGGCGTCTCGCTTGATGGGTATGGCGAGCCTGAAGACGGAATCCCTTCGTTGAAGCAGGATGACTTGCTTTCCATTGATGTGGAGGAGGGCGTGAAGAAAGCATTGGCGCGACGTGGCGATTATCTGGCGGTCCAGCAAACCGCTCGGTTGGCGGCGATGCAGCTGAGCCAAGCCCAAAACGACGCGAGACCGGATTTGGACGTCCAGGTTTCCGTGGGCTGGAATGGCGGGCATAAAGGGGCGGATTCCCTTTCCTCGTTTGGCAACGCGTTTTCCGAAAACGTGCAGACGCCAGAGTTTACCGCTGTTGTCTCCTACGTTTCCCCGATCGTGAACCGTTCAGGCAAAGGTTCGGTCTCAGCCGCACAGGCAAAAGTGGAGCAGGCAAACCTTTCTGTGCGTCAGAAAACGCAACGCGTCGCATATGAAGTCAAGGAACAAGCCCAGTCAGTGGAGAATGCGTTTGACGTGATGACGCAGTCGCAGAACATGACGCATTTGTATGATGTGGTGGTAACGGCTGAGACCAAGAAACTGAAAGGCGGTTATTCGACCATCGAGAACCTCGTATCCGTACAGGAACGTTTGGTGAATGCGAATAACACCTATGTGGATACGGTCGTCCGTTTCTTGTCGGATGTGTTCACCTACAAGTATCTTATCGGGGATTTGGTGGACGGGAAGAACCTGTACGCATTGCAAGGAGAAAATGATCATGGGAAATGATTTGTTCAGGAAATCGGCGTTGGAGAAACTGTCCTCCCCCGAACAGCTTGACAAGACGATACGTATCCTTCCGATGAAAGGATGGATTGCCCTCATTGGAATGATTCTCCTTGTGGGGGCGTTGGTTGTCTGGCTTTTCTTGGGTACTGTGCCGTCTGAGGTGCAGGGGGCCGGGATTTTCATGTATTCGGAAGGCATCAGAAAAGTGGAAAGTTCTTCTACCGCTTTGGTTTCCGACGTATTCTTTGAGGAAGGTGATACAGTCAAACGCGGCCAAGTCGTCGCGCGTCTGGAAATCCCTGAACTCCTGAGCGAGATGAACAAAGCGAGGAACGAACAGGACAATCTCAGGAAGAAATACGAAGAACAGAAGGTCGTCGGACAGGAAACGCTTGCCATGAAGTTGGGAAACCTTCAGCAGAAGCAACAGAACATGGAATCGTACAAGGAAAAACTGCAGGAGCGACTGAAAAACGTAACGCAATCCTTGGAAACGGAAAACAAGCTGTATGAGGATGGCTTGATCATGTTCAACCAGTTGTCGGCTACGCGCAATGAGCAGCAGACCGTCCTGCAGGAGATCAACCAAGCCCAGCAGAGCATCGACGACATGGACATATCACGCAAGGAACTCCGGGAAGACGAACGGTTCAAGGAACAGGAAATGGAAATCCAGTTGGCCGATTTGGATCGGAACAGGGAGATGCTTGAGGCGAACTACAAGCGGAAATCGGAAGTCGTTTCTCCGACTGGTGGACGTGTGCTTGAGGTTCTTGCCTCGAAGGACACCTACATAGGGCAGGGACAGGCAGTCCTGTCGCTGGAAGAGAACGGCAACGAAGCTTCGTATCTTACTGCCGTGATGTATTTCAATGCGAAAGAAGGGAAGAAGATCAAGGAAGGCATGCGGATCGCCATCAGTCCGTCCGTTGCGAAAAAAGAGGAATACGGCACCATGTTCGGAATCGTGACGAGCGTGTCAGCCTACCCTGCGACACAGCAACGGATAGTCCAGGTATTGGGTGACCAAGGGCTCGCCACATTGGTTGCCAAGAATGAGGTGTCCATTGAAGTGCGTGCCAGCCTGATCCCTGATGCGGAAACTCCTTCCGGGTATCTTTGGTCATCCTCAAAAGGTCCTGATATGACTATAGGAAGTGGTTTCCTGTGTTCCGGCGCAGCCACCACAGAACAGCGTCATCCGATCAGCCTGGTCATCCCCATGTTGAAGAAAACCTTCTTGGGCATTGGAGAGTAAGATGACAAAGGAAAGGAAATCTATTCCCAAGGAAGTTCTCCGGACAAACCGAAGGGTGAACACACCCACGGTCTTGCAGATGGAAGCCGTCGAATGCGGGGCCGCCAGTCTTGCCATGGTTCTCGGGTATTACCACAAATTCCTTCCATTGGAAGTGCTCAGGGTCGACTGCGGAGTATCCCGTGACGGAAGCAAGGCGAGCAATGTCCTCAAAGCTGCAAGGAAAAACGGGTTGGAAGCGTCCGGTTTCCGCAAAGAACCTCTGCAATTGCTGAAGATGGATCTGCCGCTCATCATTTTCTGGAATTTCAATCATTTTGTCGTGTTGGAAGGCTTCCGGCACGGGAAAGTGTACATCAACGATCCTGGGGAAGGAAAACGGATCATCAGCTGGGAAGAATTCGATGGTTCGTTCACCGGTGTGGCCATGGGCTTCAAACCTGGTGCGGATTTCAAACCCAGCGGAAAGAAAACCTCCATCCTGCCGTTGATACGCAAGCGTCTTGCCGGCTCCCGAAGCGTGCTGGCATATGCGGTGTTGGCGGGACTTCTGCTGATTGTCCCTGGATTGATCATCCCTGCTTTCTCACGCTTCTTCATCGACAATGTGATTGTCTCATCCATGAAGAACCTGCTCAAGCCGTTGTTGCTCGCCATGTTGTTGGTGGCCATTCTTGAGGGTGTGTTGTCTTGGTTGCAGGGGTATTTTCTGGTGCGTTTGGACAAGAAAACCGCTATTGTCTCTTCATCAAAGTTCCTCGCTCATCTATTTCTCCTGCCGATGGAGTTCTTCTCGCAACGGATGAGTGGAGAGATTACAAGCCGCATGCAGAGCAACGATGCGGTGGCGGAACTCCTTTCGAACAAGTTGGCGAGTACATTCATCAGTTTGGTATCTGTGGTGTTTTTCGGCTTCATCATGTTCCAATACGATGCGTTACTCGCTTCTTTGTGTGTCTTGACGCTGGTATTGAACATCCTTTCGCTGCGGTTGATTTCCGAAAACCGGAAGATCGAAAGTACCAAACTCAGTCAGGAAATGGGAACACTCTATGGTCTTTCGATGAATGGCATCCAGATGATTGAGACGTTGAAGGCCACAGGAAGCGAAAATGATTTCTTCGCATCTTGGTCGGGACAACAGGCTAAAGTCACCCGTGAGTCGCAGAAGATGAACAACATGAACATCAAGAATGGCCAGATACCCCAGTTGCTGCAAAGCCTCTTGTCCGTAGCGGTCCTTTCGGTCGGAGGGCTGAGAGTCATGCAGGGAGCCATCACCATGGGCATGTTGGTGGCCTTTCAGGCCTTGATGGCCAGTTTCACCACACCGGTATTGAAGCTTGTGGAGATTGCGGGTGACATGCAGACGGCTTTCGCCGATCTGCGTCGTTTGGATGATGTCATGAATTACCCTGTTCCGGTGGTGGCGAAGGCTTCTTCTGAAGCCGCAGATGATGAAGACATCAAACTGCAGGGGTTTGTCGAACTGAAACAGGTTACCTTCGGTTACAGCAAGCTTGAAAAGCCGTTGATCAACGACTTCAACCTACGGATTGAACCGGGAAAACGCGTCGCGTTGGTCGGTGGATCGGGCTCAGGAAAATCCACCATCGCGAAACTGGTCAGTGGCTTGTATCAGCCATGGGAAGGGGAGGTGCTGTTTGATGGCATCCCCGCCTCTTCCTTGTCCCGCAAGCGGTTCACCAGTTCGGTGTCGATGGTTGATCAGGACATCTTCATCTTCGCCGGAACCATCAAACAGAACTTGACTATGTGGAATGACGAGATACGCATTCAGGATGTGGTTTCGGCGGCGACGGACGCTTGCGTCCATGATGTCATCGCCAGTCGCGGCGACGGTTATTCCGGCGAACTTGTGGAAGGGGGAGGCAACTACAGCGGCGGGCAACGCCAGAGATTGGAGATCGCCAGAGCCTTGTGCTCCAACCCCCGCATCTTGATCCTTGATGAGGCGACCAGCGCGCTTGATGCGGTCACGGAGAAAGAAGTGGATGACCAGATACGCCGCAGAGGCTGCAGTTGCCTGATTATCGCCCATCGGCTTTCAACCATCAGGGATTGTGACGAGATCATTGTGCTGGACCATGGAAATGTGGTGCAACGCGGCACTCATGAAGAGCTTATTTCCCAACCAGGCCTGTATCAGGAACTGGTGAGGACCTATTAGGAGGAAGTGATGGAAACGGAACTTGGCAGATTGCTTCCTCAGGGAGAAAGGCTCAGGCTTGACAACAACAGACCCATCACCGGTGATGACCAACAAGTCTTCTATTATGTGGAGAAAGGCAGTGTGAACCTGTTCATCGTCCATGTATTGGCGGACGGTTCCAATGGGTCGAGGTTCCATTTTTGCACAGTGTCGGATGGCGGCATCTTCTTTACGATGTTCCATCTGGACTATGAGCGGATCCTTTGTATCGGTTCCCAGGACACTGTAGTCAGGAAATACCCCATTGAGGAACTGGAGAAACTCGCTTCGGTTGCCTCCACAGCCATGGTGGTGGACAAAACGCTATCCGCGTGGCTTTCCACGGCGATGCAGTTGATCACCCAAGGCACTTTGCTTGGTTCTGACAGCTCGACGCTTCAGGCGAACGTGGAAGTCTCCCTGAAGGAAGGGGATACGGTAATCGCCCCGCGGGATACGGTCTTATGGGTGCGGAACTCACCGGATTTGTCTTATTTCGGCAATGATTGGGGCACTGACATGATGATTCCGCTGACCAGTTCCCTGTGGGTTCGCGCGCTTGGGGAGATTTCCTTCACGCCGGTGGACACCGGAAAGGTAAGCGGGCTTTCCGCGCTTCTTTCGGCATTCCACGCCCAGTGCGGGGAACTCTTGTTGCTCAAGCGGGATATCCGGCAGACCGATGAGGAACTGAGGATCAACCGGAAATTCGAAAATGACCAGGCTTATTACGACCAGAAACTGAGGCATATTTCCTCGTTGTTCGGTTCAAAAAAGGATTATTCGGAAGAAAAAGCATCCAATTCGCTTGTCCGTGCGTTCGGCATCGTCGCGCGCAGCAACGGTTGCGCGTTTTCCCTGCAAAAAGGGAAACGCTATCCCAATGACCTTCAAGGGCTGGACAGTTTGGCCCAAGACAACCATATCCGTACCCGAAGGGTCACGTTGGAGGATGATTGGTACCGAAATGATGTCGGTAATCTCTGTGGATTCCTCTCCGTCGGTGATCTGTTGGAACCGGTCGCACTGGTGAGGAACCATGGCCGGTATGTCATGATAATGGGAAAAGACGGCACGAAACATCCCGTCAACGGGAAGATCAATCCGTCGATCCAAAGACAAGCTTGGATGCTGTATCGCAGCCTGCCGGACCATAAGCTTTCGCTGAAGGACATCTTCAGATTCTCCTTTACGGGAGTGAGGCGCGAACTTATCCTGTATCTGGTCATTTCGATGGCCATTGCGTTCCTCGGAATGTTCCTGCCTAAGATGACGCAGATATTCTATGACCAGTTGATCCCTCAGGCGCGCAAAAGCCAAATGATAGGGATCACCATGTTGCTTGCTGTTTCCGCCTTGGTCACTACGTTGTTTACCTTGACCAGAAACTTCGCCATGCTCCGAGTGCAGATGAAAAGCGGTGATGCCCTCCAGGCGGCTGTATGGGATCGTATGCTGAAATTGCCTGCGGATTTCTTTCGGAAATTCAACAGTGGTGAATTGGCCGCACGAAGTTTGTATATCACCAAGATCGACCAGCTGTTGTTCGGGACTTTGGCTTCCAGTCTGGTCTCCGGCGTTTTCGCGTTTGTCTATCTGGCGCAGATGTACCAGTTCAGCAAGGTTCTCGCTCCGATGGGCTTGTTGCTGTCTCTGGTCATCGTCGCCATCATGGTGGTGTTCTGCGTGATGTCTTCCAAACACACGAAAGTCGCGCTGAAGCTTGAAACTTCGTTGTATGGTTTGGTGCTCCAGTTGATCGACGGTGTATCCAAACTGAAGATCACTTCCAGCGAGGAGCGTGCGTTCGGTGTCTGGGAAGATAAGTTTTCCGAGAAAGAAGGGGAAAACTACAAGGCTGCGCTGGTCAACAACGTCCTGTCTTCCATCAACGTGGTGTTTCCGCTCATCGCCTTGATGATCTTCTATTTCCAGTTCCCCAAGTTGACTGCCACCGCATCGGTTTCAGCCGGTACGTTCATCGCGTTCCTGTCCTGTTACTCGATGTTCCAGAGTGCGTTGCTCAATCTTGCCTCGGCAATGACCAGCATCATTCCTGTGTTGCCGATGTATCAGGAATGCAAACCGATTCTCGAAGCGATTCCTGAAGTGACCACCACGAAAAAGACTGTCTCCAAGCTTGAAGGGGATATCGAGGTCAGGCATGTCGATTTCCGCTACGCCGCCGGTTCCCCATTAGTGCTGAAGGATGTCTCGTTGCATGTGCATCCCGGAGAATTCGTGGCCATTGTCGGCGGTTCCGGTTCTGGAAAATCAACGTTGTTGCGGTTGCTTCTGGGCTTTGAGCATGCTGAGAACGGTACGATTTACTATGACCATCAGGATTTGGAAGATCTGGACATAACAACCGTGAGGCGGCAGATGGGAGTCGTCCTGCAGACGAGTTCCCTGATGCCTGGTTCTTTCTTCTCCAACATTGTCGGTACAAGCAATTGCACGTTGGAGGACGCATGGAAAGCCGCCGAAATGGTCGGCCTCGCCGACGACATCAAAGGCATGCCGATGAACATGCAGACGATGGTGCAGGCCGGCGGACAAGGGATTTCCGGCGGACAACGGCAACGCCTGATCATCGCCAGAGCCATCATCAAGCGTCCTCCCATCCTGTTTTTTGACGAGGCGTCCAGCGCTTTGGACAACAAGACCCAGGCAATCGTGTCCCATAGTTTGGAGAACCTCCATGTGACGAGGATCGTCATCGCGCATCGTCTTTCGACAATCCAGGGAGCAGACCATATCTATGTCCTGCAGAATGGGGTGATCCAGGAAGATGGCACATATCAGGAACTGATGGAAAAGAAACAATTTTTCTACCAACTTGCCAACAGGCAGACAATATGAGGGGAGGAGACAACATGAAACGACAGCTGATGTTCTTGATGGTGGCGGTGGTTTTCACCTTGTGCTCCTGCAACAAGACGGATGATCCTGTGGCCGAACGCAGGAATGCCATAAGGAAAGAGCGCGACGCGGTTTATGTGGCGGCCTGTGGGCCGATGAGCATCAAACCCGCATATAGGGAAGGCATAGAGCTTGCACAGAACGTGATAAACCAACAAGGAGGCGTGCTTGGCAAACGCCTTGAGATTACCTACTACGATGATGGTGCTTCCCCATCGAAAGGCCAGTCGATCGCCTATTCGGTCAGCAACGACAAACGGGTGAGCGCCGTTGTCGGACATCTGGAATCAGGTGTCTCGATCGCGACATCCCTGATCTACCAGTATTACGGCGTCCTGATGCTTTCTCCGGTTTCCACCAGCGAGCGTCTCACCAAAGACGGCCTTTCCCTGATTTTCCGCAACATCCCCAGCGATGCGTTTTTCGGACGGATGATGACTGATTATTGCAGAAGTCATGGTTGGAACAGGATAGTGGTGTTGGAGGAAGAGAGCCAATACGGCAAGAGTCTGGCCAACAGCGTCGAACAGAGTGGAAACAAAAACGGCATGACCGTCCTCGACCGCATCTCCTATGCGAAAGATGACAAGGATGAGGAGATCCGACAAATCATCGCTACATGGAAAAAGGAATTTTCGTTCGATTGCATCATTCTGGCAGGGACACTTCCGAAAGCCTCCTCTGTCCTCTCGTTGATCCATCAGGAATTGCCCAACATGCCTGTATTCGGTGGCGATGCGCTGGATATGCCCGATCTGATCGAACAGGGCGGTGCTTTGGCGAATCAAACCTATGTTGTTTCCGTATACGATGGAGAGAGCGATTATCCTGCCTTCCGCAGGTTCCACGATTCGTATGTTTCCGCATATGGCAAGGAACCCGATAAGAATTCCCTGCAGGGGTATGACGCCGTGATGCTCCTGGCGGGTGCGATGCAAAAGGCTGGGTCCGCGGAACCGGAGAAAGTGGCGGCCGCTCTGCGTGCTGTCCAGGATTGGGATGGACCTGCCGGCCCCTATTCGATGACGGAACGTGGGGACATCACCGGAAAGGACTTGGTGGTGAGAATGGTCAAAGACGGAAAATTCGTCAAAATTTCCCCCTGAGCGCCGGACGAGTCAAGGGTTTTTTCCGCTTGCAAAAAGTTCCGATTGTTGGTATGTTTTTTTCCGAACGAGTCGCGTGGCCGCATAAATCCAGTTGCCATGTGACTCGTTTTCGTATGGGGGAGGAATCCCCTTGTTTTCTGATGAAGCGTGTTGCCCTATGGCGTAAAACCAGCTTGAGGCGACACGCTTTTTTTCTGTGGAGGGAATATATGCAGAATACGGCAAATTCGGTTTTATCGCATGATCCTGTCGGGAAATTGATGGTACGGTATTCGTTGCCGTGCATCATTTCATTGCTTGTGGGGGCTTTGTACAATATCGTTGATCAGATTTTCATCGCAAATGCCCCATATCTTGGTTCCTATGGAAACGCGGCGAACACCGTGGTTTTCCCCTTGACGGTCATCGCCTTGGCCATAGCCGTGATGATCGGGGACGGTTGCTGCGCTTTCGTCAGCATCAACATGGGGTCGGGACGGAAAGAAACCGCTGCCCAGAGTGTGGGGAACGCCATTCTGCTTTCTGTCTTCGCCGGTGTGTCCATCATGATCGTCTATACCGTTTTTCAGGAACGGTTGCTGTCGATGTTCGGCGCTCGTGTCAACCAAGAGACCTTTTCGCAAGCCACCGAGTATTTCCGCTATATCACGATGGGCATTCCCCTGTATGTGTTCGGGCAGGCAATGAATCCGGTCATCCGCTCTGACGGCAGTCCCCGGTACGCCATGGTTTCCCTGATGGTAGGCGCCATCCTCAATTGTTTTCTCGATCCCCTGTTTATTTTTGTCTTCCATTGGGGGATGATGGGCGCTGCGGTCGCTACCGTGATCGGTCAGGCTGTCGGGGCATTGCTTTCATGCATCTATCTTCTCCGGATGAAAAACATCATATTGGAAAAGAAGAGTTTCCGGTTCGATCGTGCTATAGTCTTCCGGATGATGACGCTTGGCTTTTCCAGTTTCTTGGCGCAAATATCCATGGTGCTTTCCATGGCAGCCGTGCTGAACATGATCAAAACATACGGGGCTCTCGATCCGGTTTTCGGACAACCTGCCTTGGCGCAGATACCCACTGCGGTGGTAGGCATCGTGATGAAGTTCTTCCAGATCATCATTTCGGTCGCCATCGGTCTCGCCGCAGGCTGTATTCCCGTGATCGGCTACAATGCGGGTGCCGGCTGCAACGAACGTGTCCGGCAGCTGCTGGTCAGATTGCTGGTCGCCGAAAGCTGTGTGGGAGTGGTTGCGACGTGTTTCTTTCAAGGTTTTCCCCATACCATCATAGGATGGTTCGGCGCCGCCAATGAGAGTCCGTATTATCGTGAGTTCGCTGTCCATTGCATACGGATTTTCCTGTCTCTCGTCGTTTTGTCCTGTGTCAACAAATCGGTTTCCATTTTCCTGCAGGCTTTAGGAAAGGCAAAACTATCCTGTCTGCTTTCGCTCCTTAGGGAAATTTTCTGTGGCGTCGGCCTGCCGTTGCTGTTGCCCCGCTTCTTTGGCTTGGACGGCATCTTGTATTTCATGCCGGTTTCGGACATCGTGACGTGTGTGGCTTCCGTCTTTGCCGTGGTTGCCGTCTACCGTGAACTCATGGAGGAGCAGTGTGTTGGAGCAGGAGAAAAAGGCCGTTTGTTGGAAAAACGGGGAATTTGAGGAGTATCTGGTGACGACGGGGTTTTCCTGGGAGACTTTGGAAAGCGTCACCGCAAAGACCGATCGGAATACCGTGGCGGAAATCGGACGGCTGTATCGTTTGGGCATCCTTCCCAAGCACCCGTTTCTTGCGCGACAGGTCATATTGGGTTCGCTTTCCGGTGATGAGGAGATTCCTTACCCAAAAGAAACCCCTGAAGGGACTATCCTTGACCGGCGCATGCTTTTCCAGTATTGGGCGAGACGGTTCTTCCGTGAAGGAAAACTTACGGCGCATGATGGGCAGGTCGACGCTGTCGGCCCCATCGCTTCACCCTTGGCTCGCCTGTTGGGGAGAAGCCCCTTTGTTACTGAAGCGGGCAAGGGGAAGGATACCTTGTCGTTTGTTCTTTCCCCTCAGTTCGTCAGGTTGGGGGAGGATAGAAGCGGACGGACGCTGGTGAACGCCCATTTTTTCCTGATGGAGCCGGCAGACTGCTCCACACCGTGGGATCTTCTTGGACAGCCGTTCGGCCTGTTGGTCCTTCGAGGCGGAATCCTGCAACCCCCGCTCTTTGGCCGTGGCTCTTTGATGGTTATGAAGGATGGTTCGGCGCATATCGGACATCCTTCGTTGAAGGATCTGGGCATTCTGGTCGGGGACAGGCTTTTCCAAGCGGGACAAAACGCCGTGGTGTATGAACGTCCCCGGTATGCGTTCAGTCCAGCCGACCCTGGCGCCTATGATATGGCCATCGTCAATGATGCTGTGGTCGCCTTGAAACAAGGAGGCGGTCTGGAGGTGCCTCAAGCGGGGTTCGTCCTGAGGAGCGGAGAGGCTGTGAAAGGCGGGACTGTTTCTTATACAGGCATGGAGGATGTGCTCTTCGCCATTCAGATCGGTCCGGTGTTGGTTGAGGACGGAAACGTGAAGGAAGGTTTTGACACGCCGATGTATGAAGGACGTGGAATCGCCTATCCTCCCACGTCCTATCCGCTTGATTGGGTTCATGACCGTGCGCCGCGCGTCGCCCTCGGAAGCAAGGCTGGGAAACCAGTTCTGATTTGGGCTTCCGGCACGAACCGGTTTTTCTATCGCAAAGGGGAAAGTCCCTGTGGCGCTTCCCTTGCCGAATTCGCTGCTTTCTGCAGGGATGAGGGCTTGGATACATGTGTGAATCTGGATGGAGGCGGCTCCGCACAAGTCGTCTGTAACGGGAAACGTCGACTTCGTCTCAGTGACCGTTCTGATGATCTGGCCGAAGCGGAACGTCCGGTGCCTCTTGGACTGGCTTTGACACGAGCTGTTTCCCAAACCGGAACGTAACCGTGGCTTTCCGGGAGTCCCTCACGTTGATGGCAAGAATGATATCATCTGAAAAAAAGCGATCTGAGAATATGGGGGAAGCGACAGCGGAAACTCGTTTTTTGTGGATGCGTTGTCGCTTTGGGGCGATTGGTTGGGGTTCGCAAAAAACAGTTTTCCCGTCGGTCATGTCTCGGGAAAGACTGTTTTTGGGCTTTGTCTCTTGTGGACAAAGCCAATCCGGCGTAAGCTGAAGGGTTGTGGGGGGATTGTCATGGACAGAATCATCGCATCGTTGCTGGAAACCGACCAGTATAAATTCAACATGGGACAGGTCGCATTCTCGCAATATGCTTCCATGATCACCACATGGAGATACAAATGCCGCAATGCCGGTGTTGTTTTCACTCAAGAAATGTGTGAGGAAATCAACCACCAGATTGACCTGTATTGCACGCTTTCCTTCTCCAAGGAGGAATTGGCGTTGCTGAAGGCGCGCATCCCATGGTTGTCCCAAAGTTATCTGCAATACCTCCGGTTGTGGCATCCGTTGAGGGATCAGATACATTGTTCTTTGGGCGAAGACGGACATCTGGATTTGTGGGCTGAAGGTCCGTGGTGCCAGACGATTTACTATGAAGTCCCGCTTCTGGCCATCGTCAATGAAGTGTATTTCCGTTTTGCGTATCCTTCCGATGCATATAAGAAACTGGAAGTGTCCCTGTACCAACGGTTAACTGAGAAAATCCAGGCTTTGCAGAGCGGGCGGTATGTCATCGGCGCTTTTTCCGAATTCGGGATGCGGCGCAGATTCAGCGCGTTGACACAGTATGACATCGTGAAGACCTTCGCTGATCTGCAGAAGCAGGGGGCTTTGGGGGCAAATACCTTCATCGGCACCTCAAATGTGTATTTGGCCGGCCGGCTGGGTATCAAAGCTGTCGGCACCATGGCACATGAGGCCATCGAAGTCATCGGACAAGGCGATCCCGCAAAGAATCCGGCCTATTCCAACAAATTCATGATGGACGCATGGCATGACGAATTCGGTTTGCTCAATGGCATCTATCTGACGGATTGCATCGGGACGAAATGCTGTCTCCTCGATCTTGATGACACCGAATGCCGGCTTTGGGATGGATTCCGGCACGACAGCGGGGATCCTGTCGTCTGGGGAAACATGATGATCGAGCATTTGTCAAAGCACCATATCGATCCCATGACGAAGACGTTGCTCTTTTCGGACAATCTGGATTTCGAACGGGCAGCCATGCTGTACGCCGCTTTCAAGAACAAAGCGAAAGTCGCGTTCGGCATAGGAACGTACATCGCAAACGACACGGATGTCCCGCCCCTTAACGAAGTCATGAAAGTCATCAAGGTAGATGGCCGGCCGGTGGCAAAGATTTCCGATACGCAGGGGAAAACGATGTGTGAGGATCCCTCATATGTGGATTACCTGCGCCGCGCCATCGAATGGAGGCTCGCCAACGAAGGCAAGGTTATCGTTTAAGCCCCGCTTCCTGTCTGCTCTTGGCGAGCATTTCCCCCAATTCGTCCTCAGACCACATTCCGTTGTCCAAACGGATCGTATACCAATGCCGTTTGTTCATATGGTAGGCTTTCAGGCAACGCTTGCCGTCGACGATTGAAGGGATAGCCTCAGCAGGGGCGGTGAGATCGGCGATTTCGCATACAGAAGAATCCGGGAAATCCAGTTTGTCGGCGCGGATCCGCACGAGAAGCACATACCATTTCTTGTTGTCGGCCCTGCGTATGACCGCATCCTGGGGGAATTTCTCCCACAGGAATTCCGGTTCGGCCCCATACCGCTGTTTCGCTTGTCTGATGATGGCTTCGGCTCCGGTGCTGGTGAAACCGACGTATTCGTAGCAGTTTGTGACGACATCCTTGAGCACGGAAAGGATGGAGGAGCGCACAAGTCCGACAAAACTGCCGATGGCGGTGGTGTTGCGGTACAATGTGTACGGTTCCTGCATCACCACATCCAGAACATCCGTGTGGAACAAACCGTTTTTGTCGATCGTGATGCTCAGCATAAACGAACCGTTCATGATGGGCATGGAGAGTTTCAGGGTATCCCCGCTTTTGACAAAACCCTTCCCAAGGAGCAGCTTCCTGTCCGCTTTCCTGCCTTCGGTCAGGCTGGTGATGTCATTTTCCCATGCCATGTCCAAAACCATATTCTTCTTGGTGTGTCACGTCAAGGCGAAAAAAGGAAGGGACTGTGCGACACAGTCCCCGGAAAATACTGAAAGGGCGGATCAAAACTTGGTGGGAATGTATCCGCTTGCCACAGGCAGGATCAGACTGATCTGCGGAATGTAGGATATCAGCAGAAGGGCGACGATCATGCAGAGGTAGAAAGGCAGAGTAGCCTTGACGACTTTCTCCATAGGCGTCTTTCCTACGGCAGAACCGATGAAAAGCACGGCTCCCACCGGAGGCGTCAGCAATCCGATACCGCAGTTGAGCACCATGATGATGCCGAACTGGACGGGATCGAGTCCGCATATCTTGGTGGCGATGGGCAGCAGGATGGGGGTCGCGATCAAGATGATCGGGGCCATGTCCATGATGCAGCCAAGAAGCAGAAGAATGACGTTGAGCAGAAAGATCAGGACATATCGGTTGGTCGTGATGGAAGTGATTCCCTTCGCCGCAAGTTCCGGTACATGCAGCATGGTCAGGCAGTTCCCGAAGACGGAAGAGGTGGCGATCAGGATGAGGACGATGGACAGGGTGTTCACACAATTGTCAAGCGTCTTCCAGACGCCTTTCCACGTCAGGCCTTTGTAGATGAAAACGGAGACGATCAAGGAATAGATGACGGCGATGGCTGCGGATTCAGTCGCGGTGAAGACTCCTGCAACCACACCGACGACCACGATGACCACTGCGGCAAGAGCCCAGAAGGATTTGCCCAGTTGCCTGAAGAAGTTGGCCAGATTGAACTTCGCCCCTTTGGGATAGTTCCGCTTCACGCTGATGATGTAAGAACCGACCATAAGGGAAATGGCGAGAAGCGCGCCTGGAAGATACCCTGCAAGGAACAGGCTTCCGACCGATATGCCTCCGGCCGTCGTGGCATAGATGACCATGTTGTGGCTTGGCGGGACAAGAAGGCCTTCGCAGGAGGAGGTGATGGTGACTGCTGTCGAGAAATCCGCATCATACCCTTGGTCGACCATCATGGGGATCAGGATGGTCCCAAGGGATGCAGTATCAGCAGCCGCGGAACCGGAAATGCCTCCAAAGAAATAGGATGCGACGATGTTCACCATGGAAAGGCCACCGCGCATCCATCCGACGCAGGCATCAGCCAACGCGATGAGTTTTTCGGAAATGCCGCCGGATCCCATCAAGACTCCCATCGTGATGAAGAACGGGACTGCCATCAAAGAGAAGGAACTGATGCCTTTGACCATCAGACGGCAGACATCGTTCAGGCTCAGATGCAGGAATGTCATGCAGAATACGGAAGAAAGCCCGACTGCATAGGCGATTGGGAAGCGCATGAAGACCATGATAAAGAAACTTCCCAGAAGAATGAGAATGGCAAGACTGTTGGTGTCCATTATGCTTCAGCCTCCTTTCCCGTTGTTTCGGGAACAAAAAAGCCTTTGATGTGTTCGTAGATTGATTCCAGTTCGAACACGATCATGGCGATACCGGCGAGAGGCACCGGAAAATACATCCAAAACCGACTCATCCAAGGAATGGAGACATAAAATCCTCTGCTTCCCAAAGTTGTCGCATACCGGAGGCCGACTACCGTCATGATGACGCCGAGGGCGAACACGCCGCTGTCAGAAAGCACATCAAGAATGCGCAGGGCCTTCTTGGACAGGTATTTGTCGAAGGCTGACATACAGATGTGGGTTTTCGTCCTGATCGCCAGTGCGGCCGACAAGACAGCCATGTACGACATGCAGGTGAGTACGATTTCTTCAGACCATGCGGGATCTTTCAGGAACGGGACATATTTGTTGAACATACGTCCGGCAACCGCATAGGAAGTGATAATGATATCCGCGATCAAAAGCAGTTTGCAGATGACCATGACGATGTGATATGCCATGTCATATACTGGTTTGATCTTATCCAATGTGGAAAATATCTTGGGCATGCATCCTCCTTTGGGAATATGGTTCTCCCGACAGGTAGCCAAGAACAGGGATGCAAAGTTTTGCATCCCTGTAGGCTTTTCCCGACTGGTTTATTTCAGATTCTTGATTTTCTGATACAGCGAGGCTTGTGAAGCGGTCTTCTGTTTGATGATGTCCGCACATGCGTTCGCCCAAGGGGTCTTGTCGGGCACATCGATTACGTTGATGCCACTGGACCTAAGCTCGTTCAGGACCTTCTCTTCCGCAGCGGCGGAAATCTGCGCATTGTATGCTTGCGCAAGTTTTCCCGCATCCATGATTGCTTTCTGCTGTTTCTCAGACAGTTTCTTCCATGCATTATCTGTGATGACGACCTGTATGGCGCCCAAAGTGTGTCCATCGAGGATAAGGTTTGGAGCGACTTCCTGGAAAGCGTTGGCTTTGTAGTTGGCGATCGGCTGTTCCGCTCCGTCGACGACACCGGTCTGCAGTGCGGAGTAGAGTTCGCCGAAAGAAACTACGGTTGGCGAGGCGCCAAGCCCTTTGACCATGCCGGTCATGACGGGATCGGTGGAAACACGGATCTTCATACCCTTCAAATCCGCGATGCCGGAAATCTTCTTGACGGTGAAGAAATGCCTGAAACCTTCTTCACCATAGAAGATGCCTCTGAGCGGAAGTTTGATCTCATGAGGCTCGTTGAGGAATTCAGGAGCCAGATCGGAATTGGCGAACTTCCAGAAATGCTCGCGGCTTTCGAAGGTGAACGGAATGGAAAGAAGCATCGACTTCTGGGCTCCATAGCTGGTAAGCGCGAAGGCGGAAATTCTGGATATGTCGATGGACGTACCGCCGCCGAGCATGGAATCAAGGACATCATTCTCACTGCCAAGAACACCGGATGCCTGGATGTCGATCTTCACCGTGCCGCCTGAAAGTTTCTCAACCTGCTCTTTGAAATACGAACCGGTCTTTCCGACGATCGTTTCTAGCGGGTTGACTTCAGCGTACACCAAGGTAACAGTCTTTTCTTCCTGAACAGTCGCTTTGGGAGCCGCCGCAGCGCTCTCGCCCTGACCATTGGCAAACAGGCCCGCGCTCATGGAGACCAGAACCAATAGCACACACAAAACGTTCGCTTTTTTCATTGCTTTCCTCCTTAAGAATAGACAACGCATTGTTTTACAGGATTTGCGCATCCTGTATGCAAAACACCGTACCATGCGGTTTTCCACCCCGCAAGCTCGCTTCAAAAAATGTGAAAGCAATCCAAAAAAAGTGAAAAGGATACGTTGGTTTTTCGGGTTCTTCCCGCGCAAACGCCTGGTTCCCCCTAAAACCATACTGTCTATGTGGGAAGACCAGCGGACGGGGTGGCATACTCCAGAGAAAGGAGTGTGGGGAACAGTATCTGGTACCGTAGGAAACGTTGGGGAAGAATTGGTGACGGACAAGCTTTCGGAACAACAAGTCCGGAGAGCGTTTCAGCCTCTTTTCCCCATCTTTGCCTGACCTCGGCTGATGAGGTGTTGCCGCTTTGCAGGTGACACGCCGGAAAACGGCGCGGCAGGTGAACCCGGTTGTAGAAGTTGACGAGTCATGCTTTCAACGATGCCGGGGCAAAAACATGTATTGGATTGACCCTTTTACTGTGTTTGGATATGGAGGATGAGTTCCCCGTATGTGGTTGCGTATTCCTTATACATCGGAGCCATCGCAGTTTTGAATTTCGCTTTCTCTTCTGGGGAAGGCTCTGTGATGACGCAGCCTTTTGAAAGCAAAGCGGATTTGGCTTTTTCCACTTCCTCTTTCCACAGTTCCCGTTCATACAATGCGCTTTCCTTGGCACACTGTCGGATGATGTCTCCGAATGAGGGATCGAGTGCATCGATTTTTTCCTTGGCATGAATGCTCATCATGATGATTTCCGGCACCCTGAAGTGTTCGTCGTTGAAAAAGTAAGGGGCTAGGGCATAATGCCCTTTGGAATAATAACTCGGAAGATTGTTTTCCGCACCGTCGATTTTGCCTTGCTGCAAGGCGGAATAGACGAGGCTGTACGGTATCTGTTCCGTGACTACCTGCAGACAAGAGATGGTCCTGCTCATCATACTGGATTCTTGCACCCGTATGCGTTTTCCTGCCAAATCCTCCAGATGCCGTACGGGAAATGTCGTATACAGGCTTCTGACTCCTGCATCGAACCATGCAAGGCCGATGATGCCGTCTTCCGTCATGCCGCAAAGGAATTGGTCGCCGATGGGGCCGTCCAGGACTCGCCACATGTGCTGGTCGTCATCATACAGATAAGGAAGTTGGAGAACTCCCAAGGAAGGTGCGATGTCGGTGAGCGTGCCCAGCGAGAAACGGGAAAAGTCAACGCCGCCGAATTGTATCTGTTCCAACACATCCTTCTCGCCGCCCAGCTCCCCATCCGCATATATCTTGATGGCTACTTTGCCACCCGTCCGCTCTTGGACGAGCTGGGCGAAGCGGTATGCTGCTTTTGTTGTGGGGTATTCCGGCGGTTGGTTGTCCGCATAACGGAGGATGAGGCTTGGGTGTGTGTTTTCCTTCGCGTCTTTTTTCGCGCATCCGCACAGAAGGATGGTAAGGATGCACATACAGGAGATGACATGTCTCATCACAGGTTCCTCCCTTGCTTGCTGAATAGGGAAGAACGATATTCCGTCGGAGTCATGCCAGTGTTTTTCTTGAACGCTCGCGTGAAATAACTCGCACTTTCATATCCGGTCAGGTTCGCGATTTCTGAAGCAGAGCGCAGAGGGTCTTCCAACAGTTCCTTTGCCGCGGCTATTTTCAGATCCGTCAGATAGTCGACGAAGTTTGTTCCCGTGCATTTTTTGAATAGTACCGACAGGTAGGATGCGTTCATTCCGAGAAGATCACTGACCGATTCAAGGGAGAGGCCGAATATCATGTAATTGTACTGCAAATATTTCTTCACTTTGGCGATGAGCAGGGAATTTTTGTCGCATCCTTCATCATCCGGCGCTTCCCGTTTCAGCGAAAGGGCTTCCATCTGCCTTTGCGCGTCCAACTGGGAGAACGCCTTGCGTACCGCATTGACCACATCTTCCGTTTCGACCGGCTTGAGGATGTAATCGCAAGCACCCAGTTTTACGGCTTCGTGTGCATAGGAGAAGAGGGAATATGCGGTGACGAAGATGATCTTGCAGGAACGTCGTTGCTGCAGTATCTGATGCGCCGCCTCAAGCCCGCTCAATTCAGGCATCTCTATGTCCATCAGGATGACATCCGCATTCCAAATGGTGCTGAGCGTAACGGCGATCCTTCCATTGAGGACGGATTTGCATTCCACCTCATGGGCGAAGCGCTTTTCCATAATGTCGCAAAGGAGTTCCAGTTCTTTTGGCTCGTCGTCAACGATCAGTACCTTTTTCATCAAGTTCCTCGCTTTCTTCCTTCTGTTCTACAAGTGGCATCCTGAGATGTGTTTTCGTACCTTTCCCCAGTTCGGATTCCAAAGAGAGACCGCAATCGTCGCCCAAAAGCCTGAGACGCGCGGCGATATTGTACAAACCTACATGCTCTCCCGATGTTGAAGGATTCTTCAGGTGCTCACGCACGTCCCGAAGCGTTTCCTCGTTCATACCGAAACCATCATCCGTCACCGTGATTTCCAGGAAGCCATCCTCGGTTCTGATTGAAACGCTGACCTTGCCGTTTCCTTCTTTCTGGAGCAAGCCATGTTGTATCGCATTGTCTATCAAGGGTTGCAGGATGAATGGGGGCACCATGATTTCGGTCAATTCCAGATTGGCAGGGCAGTCCCAAGCCAGGTTTATCCTCTCTCCGAACCGGGCTTTTTGCAAAGAGAAGAACTGTCCTGCAATGAGAATCTCCCGGGAAAGAGGGACGGAGGTGTCGTTGCCGGCAAGCACATACCGGTACAACTTGCCTAACGATGAGAGCAAAGCTTCCGTCTTGGACGCTTGTTCTTCCATTGCCATGATTTTGATGATGTTCAGGGTATTGAACAGGAAGTGCGGGTTGATTTGTCCGCACAGTTGGGAGAGTTTCTCCTTATCAAGGAGGTTCTGCAGGGCCAAGGCCTCATTCTCCTTCTGGTACAGCTCTTTCGCCATGGTATTCTTTTCCTGAAGCAGCGTGACCTGCTCTTGCATGGAATGCTTCATGGTGTTGAATGCTCCTGTCATGTCGCCGACTTCATCTTTTCTTGGATAGATGATGTCAGGGACGGCGAAATTCCCATTACTGATCGCTTTCGATTCCTTCGACAACTGTTTGAGGACGGAAAGAAGCTGGAACAGGGAGAAGCTCAGAAGCGTACCGACAATGATGCTCAGGATGTTGAGAATGACGTGCAGGACCTGCAGTTGACGGTTACGTGCAGTCAACTCAAGATAAGACTCATGGGTGTTGAGGATCGCCGTTTCCAGAAGTTTCTGTGTGTAGTCCACGAGGTAGGCGTTTCGCCTCTTGATGGTCGTGAAGTACAGGTTTGCCGCCTCGCTGTTTTTCTGCTCCAGCAACAGATTTACGAATGCTTCCAACAATGTGTTCTGCCCAGTCGCAGTCGTTTTGATGGCATTGGCAAGCAGGTATTGTTCTTCACCGAGTTTGGAGACATCCGGTTGCATGCCGTCAAGAAAAACTGTCGCATCCGCTATATGTGATCGTATTGATGCGATGATCGTGACGCTGTCACTGTAATCCCACCGGTAAGAATCCAATTCCCGGGAACAGTCGTTGACGTTTTTCAGGAACATGCTGATGTTCTGGATGTTTTCCATCTGTTCGTTGATGGGGTTGGTGATGCTTTTCGACTGGTACTGGGTGAGGATGACTTGAAAGGCAAGGGAAAGGCAAAAGAGGATAAGGAACAGGACAATAGTGCTGAGCAGGTTGAACTGGAATCTCTTTTCGCGTGTCATAACGTGTTCTTGTCCTCTTCAAGGAAAGCATACCGTGGTGACTTACCATTAGCAAGAAAAAGTATCGTTTCTGTATCCAACTCATTTCATGACATGGTAGAATGGAGCCATGAAGATAGAAGTGGTACTGGATGAAGAGGTGTTCCGGCATTTCACCATGTTTGACATATTGAAGCGACGCAGGCAGTGGCGTTCCCCAGTGACGTTTGCCCTCATCATGGGTGTATGTTCGCTGTTCTGCTTTTTGATGCACCAAATCCAAGGAGCCGTCTTCTTGGGCGTCGTGCTCCTCGTGGTGGGGCTAGGCATGCCAGTGGTATACTTCTCCACGTTTTTCGTTTCATTGGCTAAACAAGTGAAAGCCCAGAATCTCGAGCCCCCGCGGTTTGTATATGCTTTGGATCTGGATGAGAAGCCTGATGGCATCCGCATTACAAACGGCAACGAACATGCCACATACGTTTGGAAAAATGTATATCATGTATGGCAGGACAAAAAGTGCACCTATCTGTACATTACCGGAAATCGGGCGTTTCTATTGCCGCATGCATGCCTTTCCGAAAACGCCTCCTTCCTCTGGTCTTTTCTCATCACCCGTCTTGGGGCTGAGCGGTGTTCGGTGGTGTGAAACCGCCTGAAAGGATCCGCTTACCCTGTGTGGGGGAACATCTCCGCTGAGGGAACCAACAAGCACAGGCACAGCGTCGTCCATTTTTTCTGTTGCATATATGTTGCATGTATGCGTGAGATGATTTTGATTTGTTGCAGATGATTTTGATTTTTCCAACAAATCAAACAGTCTTCTCGTTTTTTTCTTGACATGCTTTCTCGGAAAAACTTACTATTCTCGAAGCTTAGCCACAAGGAAACCGCATGAGAAAGACGACTTACATCTTGTTTCTATTGCTTCCATTGGCCTTGGTCTGCCTGTTTTGCTTGTTGCCTCTGATCCTTTCCCTGGTGCCTACATTCACCAAACCGGTTTTTGGCCTTTCCCATTACGTTGCGTTCTTCAAGGATTCCTTCAACAGGATTATTTTCCAACGTTCCTTGAGAATCAGCCTCATCACGACCATAATCTGTATCTTGGTCGGTTTGCCGACATCCTATTATGTGTCCCTTTTGGGTGAGAAGAAACGGCGGTTACTCAATTCGTTGATCCTGTTTCCGTTGCTTACCAACGCCGTGGTCAGAGGATTCGCATGGATCAGCATTCTCGGGAAGAACGGATTGCTCAATCAGTTGTTCCTTTCCCTTCACCTGACGGAGGAACCGGTGAAGCTACTCTATACGGAAGGAGCCATCATCGTGGGATCAGTGTATCTGTTTCTGCCGGTGATGATTTCCACGCTCTCTTCGGTGATGGAACGGATCGGAATGGAGACGGTGGAGGCGGCATACAGTCTTGGCGCCCCTCCCGTCGTCGCGTTTTTCCGGATTGTCGTGCCCTTGTCGTTCTCCGGTGTCTTGGTCGCCGGTGTGATGGTCTTTGCGGGCACCATCTCCGCGTACACGACCCCGACGTTGTTGGGTGGCAGCCAGAACATGATGCTGTCCACTCTGTTGTATCAGCAATCCAATACACTCGCAGATTGGGATGCGGCCAGTCTGATAGCGTTCCTCATGATGCTTTTGTCGTTGGGAATGATGAAATTGTTCAATGTGCTGGCCTCAAAGATTGACCAGAGGGGGACGGAACATGTATAAGCACCATCTGCTCAGCGTGATCACCATCATCGCTTGCGCGTTCCTGTTCATTCCGTTGCTCTTGATCATCATCACTTCCTTCAACTCTGCCGACACGATTTCCATACCGCTGGATGGTTTTTCGTTGTCTTGGTTCGGCAAGGTGTTTGCCTCGCGTTCCCTGGTCAGCAGTCTGCGCACCAGCTTGCTTCTGGCGTTGCTTGCCTCCTGCATCGGGCTTGTGGTAGGGTTGATGTGCGCCATCGCCATCACCAGAAAACCGGGAAAGTTCAGTTCCTTTTGCCTGGATCTCTTCCTTTCCCCTTCTTTGATTCCCGGCATCGTCATCGGATATGTGTTGTTTCTATTCCTTGTGGTCCGTCTGAAGATGAAGTTGGATTACGCCCTGATACTCGGTCATGTGCTGGTAGTCTTGCCGTATTCCGTCAGGATTCTCTCTTCAGGCCTGAAGGAGTGTGATGAGACCATCGAAGAAGCGGCGATGACCTTGGGGTGCAACCGGATACAGGCGTTTGTCAAAGTGGTATTGCCTGACCTCAAACCCGCATTCCTGTCCGCTTTCATGCTTTCGTTCATCAATTCATTCAATAACATTCCCGTTTCCATGTACCTGAAGGGACCGGGGAAGAATACTTTGCCCTATGCGATGATGAATTACATCGAATACAACTATGATCCGACTGTCAGCGCACTTTCCGTCATGCTGATGGGACTCACATTGGTCTTCATGGTGATTATTGACCGGGTGACGGGCACCGGCAAAGGGAGTCGCGCATGAGTTATGGGGAATTACGGGACATAGAAGTCTCCTACGACAAGAAAAATCTGATTCTGAAGGATCTCAATCTCGACATACGAAAAGGGGAGTTGCTTTCGTTGCTCGGGCCGTCTGGTTGCGGAAAGACCACAACCCTCCGGGTCATTGCAGGGTTGATGGATACGGCCGCGGGCTCATTCGTGTTGGATGGGCAGGACATGACCCATGTACCTGTCCACAAACGGGGCTTTGGTGTCGTTTTCCAGAGTTATGCGTTGTTTCCCCATCTTTCCGTACGGGACAACATCGCCTTTGGGCTATCCATGAGGAAGCTGGACAAGAAAGAAACGGACAGGAAAGTGGAGAAGATGGCGGATATCTGTGGCATCAGGGAATACCTGGAACGGTTTCCCAAACAGCTTTCGGGAGGCCAAAGGCAACGGGTGGCGCTTTCGCGCGCTTTGGTCATTGAGCCGAAACTCCTCTTGCTGGATGAACCGCTTTCCAATTTGGATGCGCAGCTTCGCATCCAGATGCGCACCACTATCAAAAAGATCCAGCAGGAACTGGGCATCACGACGGTCTTCGTCACCCATGACCAGGAGGAATGCTTCTCCATCTCCGATCGTGTTGCCATCATGGACAAAGGGATCATCATGCAATGCGACAGTCCTGAGGCAATTTATCGCAAACCGGTCAACGAGATGATCGCCAGATTCGTCGGTTTCAAGAATTTTTATCCTGCGGCGTCCTACAGGGCGATGGGCGCGCAGGTTTCGGGGGATGGTTTGTGTTGCATCCGTCCCAGTGACATCACCATCCGAAAAGGTGGTGGGGAGACTGTCGAGGTACGCACCTATCTGGGAAACAGTTATCAATATGAAGTGTCAGCGACATGCGGATCCATGACGGTCTCCAGTACGTTGGACCCTCCGCTTGAGGTGGGTGAGAAAGTCACCTTGTCCCCCCAGACGGAAAAAGTGGTGATTCTCGGCGCATGACGCCGATAGAGGGAGCGAAATATGAAACAGAATGGGAAATGGGTATTGGTTTTCGCCATGTTTTGCATGCTGGTGATGCCGGTGTTCGCACAGGGTGCTGCAGAAGCGAAGGCGGAGCCAAGAACGCTGGTGGTATCGACATGGGGGCTTTCCGAAGATTCCCTGTGGTCTGAAGTGTATGAGCCGTTTGAGAAACAGTACAATGTGAAAGTGGTGCTTGATACGGGAAACGGACAGGAAAGGTATACCAAACTGCTGAACGATCCGAACTCCACAGTGGATGTCATCGAGCTGGCTCAGAAAAATGTCGCTGATGGCGTTGCCGCAGGATTGTTCGATCCGATCAAGCCCGAAGAGGTCACTGATTTCGCTTCGTTGATCCCCGCAGCACAGCAGATTATCAAATCGGGAAGCGGAGCGCCGTATACGCTGAACAGCATCGGCATTTTCTATAACCCGAAAGCCGCAGGCATGGAGATCAAGAGTTGGGCTGATTTGTGGGATTCCCGCCTGAAAGGCAAGATCGCCATCCCCAACATCACAACGACGTTCGGACCTGCATTTGTCGTCATGGCCGGCGATGCCAAGGGCGCTTCCGTCGCTTCCGACCAAGGAAAAACGGCGTTTGATGCGCTTGCAGCATTGAAACCGAACGTACAGAATGTATATGCCAAGGCTTCTGATGTCGCCAATTTGTTCAAGAACGGTGAGATCGCTGTGGCGATCATCGGTGATTTCGGGCTTCCTGTTGTCGGCAAAGCCGATCCCAACGGTGTGTATATGGTGCCTTCTGAAGGGACATATGCCAACTTCAATGTGATCAACATCGCCAAGAAAACCAAAAACAGGGATCTTGCGGTCGCCTACATCAACTATCGTCTCAATGCGACGACGGAAACCAGGACTGCGAAAGTCCTCAACGAAGCGCCAGTCAACTCCAAAGTTGTCCTGACGCCGGAAGTGGCTGCGAACAAGACGGTCGGTGATGTTGCAGCGAAAGCGAAAGGTGTGGATTTCACGATTGTCAATCCATTGATGAAGGATTGGGTGGACAAATTCAACCACATCATGAGCAAGTGATGGGGAAAGGAACCTGCGATGGAAGTATGGAATGATGTCTTTTTGTTCAATTCAGCCTATCGCAGGTTTGAGGTGGGGCGCATCTCATTCGACAACCTGATCAGGCATGTCGAATGGGGCGCTTCCCCTATGCAAGGTGAACGTCGCCGGTATGTGGTGCCCGGTTTCTGTGACATCCACATGCATATCGAATCTTCGATGATGAACCCGACGGAGTTTTCCCATGCGTCCATCATCCATGGGACGACGACCATCGTCTCCGATTGTCATGAAGTGGCGAACGTGTTCGGCTTGGAAGGTCTTGAGTCTTTCATGCGTTTCCCTGTGGTCAATGATACGTTCTATGCGGTGCCTTCCAGTGTGCCGGCCAGTTCTTCCGCTTTGGAGACCAGCGGCGGTGCATTTGACGCGTACGAAGCGGAAAAGCTCTGCGAAAACAAGAAAATCATCGCTTTGGGGGAGGTGATGAATGCCCAAGACTTGTTCTCTTCCGAGGACAACCGCACCAAACGCATCATCAATGTCATGCGGCAAAAGCGGCCAGACTGTCCGTTGGAAGGGCATTGCCCCGATTTGTCCGGAGCCCTGTTGGATGATTTCCTTGCAAGCGGTGTGAATTCTGACCATACAAGCCAGACGCCGGCTTCCATCAGGGAGAAAAGTGCGAAAGGGATGTTCCTGGAAATCCAGTATAAAAGCCTTTCCGCGGAGAACCTCAAAGCCCTTTCCGAAATACCTGGGTATTTTTCGTTCTGCACCGATGATGTCCTGCCTGATGTGCTTGCCGCAGAAGGACATCTGGACAGAGTGCTCAGGAAAGCGATAGGGCTGGGTATGAAACCGGAAGAGGTGGTGTATGCCGCTACTACCAGCCCCGCAATGCGGATGCGGTTGTATGACCGTGGCGTACTCGCTCCCGGGAAACTTGCGGATTTCGTTGTGCTTGATGATCTCCAGACCCTGTCTATCGCACAGGTATACAAACAAGGCCGGTTGGTGTTTGACCGCGAAAGAGGTTTGCTTGTCCATCAATCTCTGCCGGAAATCCCGTCTTCAGTCCTGCATTCCATCAACCGCAAGCCAGTCGTGGCGGAAGATTTTATACCCCGTTGCCCTGACGGGAAGCGGAACATCATGACTATCAAGCATACGCCGCATTCCACCATGACGGAAATCGGACATAAGGAAGTGGAAGTGAAAGACGGTACCGTACCCTTGGAAGGCCTTAATATCATCGCCTCTGTGGAACGGTATGGGCATCAGGAACCCATTTCGGTCTCTTTGCTGGAAGGTGGCCTGACCCGACGCGGCGCCATCTGCAGCTCTTGGGCCCATGACAGCCATAATCTGCTGGTTATGGCTACCGATGCGGAATTTGCCGCAAAAGCGGTCAATCTTGTGATAACCAGACAAGGCGGGATAGCCGCAGTGGATGAGACAGGGGTCGTGTTCCTGCCGCTTGCATATGGCGGTATCGTTTCAGTCGATACCTGGGATGGACTTTCCCGGGGAGTTTCCGCCATCCGTACCTGGCTTAAAGACCATGGGTATCAGGCGGATGAGGAAGTGATGAGTTTCGCTGTTTTGGCGCTTCCTGTATCCCCTCGTCTCAAAGTGACGGACAAAGGATTGGTGGATGTGCATGCGAAACGGCTGGTCGACTGGAGGAATGGATGACGATCCTCAGACATGCGTTGGTCTTGACGATGGATGAGCAAAGGCATGTATATGATGACGGCTATGTGGCTTTTGACGAGCGGGGTATCCGGTCAGTCGGTTCTGAACCCTGTCCGTTTGAGGGTGGTGAGGATTGCCATGGCATGCTGGTCATGCCGGGCATGTGCAACACCCACACCCATATGGGCATGGTACCGTTCCGATCCTTGGCAGATGATTATCCCGACCGTCTGAGACGGTTCCTGATGCCTTTGGAAGATATCGCGATGGATGCGCGGTTGGCCAGGACTTCCAGTTCCCTCGCCATGGCCGAAATGCTGCTTTCCGGTGTGACAAGCGCCGTCGACATGTACTATTTTGAATCCGAAGTGGCGAAAGAAGCCTGCTCCATGGGCTTCAGGCTCTGGGCTGGGGAAACGTTCCTGGACGGACAACATTGTGACGCAAGAGAAATCGACGCTTCCTTCAGGGAAGTGGAGAAGACGATGGAAGTGGCCCAAGGCAATCCGCTGGTACGGGCTGTCATCGCGCCTCACGCCCCATATTCCGTCGGCATGGATACCTTGCAACGGTGTGTGCGCTTCGCCCGTGAGATGCGTTTGCCGTGGACGATGCACCTTGCGGAGATGCCGTTCGAGATGGAGGAATTCCGTACGAAATGGCATGAAAGCCCGGTCATGGCGCTTTGCGACAACGGCTTGCTGGATGAGGATTTCCTCGCCGTGCATGTCCTCCATGCAGATGATGCGGACATCAAGGCACTGTCCCTGAATCATGTGGCAATCTCTCACTGTCCGGTGAGCAACGCAAAAGCGGCAAAAGGCGTGGCTCCCGCAGTGGAAATGGCTGAGGCAGGGTGTCTGGTGACTTTGGGGACAGATGGTCCTGCAAGCGGCAACACATTGGATTTGTTCACCCAAATGCGTTCATATGCGATTCTGCAGAAGAATCGGCTCCATGACCGTTCCGCGGTGCCGGCGAGGGACATCGTGCCGTTGGTGACGGCAAACCCCGGAAAAGCGTTGCATGCGCCGATCGGAATGCTCAAGGAAGGATATCAGGCGGACATCACCGTCCTTTCGCTTGCAAGTCCCAATATGGTCCCGTGCCATGATCCGTATTCCGTGGTTGTCTACAGCGCGCAAAGCAGAAATGTCAGTGAAGTGTTTGTGCAGGGAAAACGTCTGGTCAGCCACGGGGATCTTGTTTGTGTTCCCTACGAAGACCTGCTCGAAGCGTTCAGGCAGGCATCTGCCCAATTCAACCGTGAAGCGTTGAAACGTCTTTGAAAAACGGTAAAGAATCGGTTGAAACGAATACGCGAAAAGAACCTTTGCTGACGCAGTTCATGGTTTGAGGAATCGTATCGGGCGGAAAGTTGCGGGTATCTGACCGTACTGCTGGTGTCCGATTACCTGCGCGGAACCCCAAAATCGTTTGGGTCAGCCAAAAAAATTCCTGTCATCTGGAAGAAACGATTTACTCTCCACAGGGAAGGATGATGCTTCGCTCATCCAAGTGCTTTTCCCTAACAGTTTTTTGTTGCGTGTCTGGTGTTACCCATGTAAAATTGGATGAGGATTGAAAAAGGAGAGTACTGAATGGAAGAGAAAAAAAGAAGGTTCTTGGGTTGGTACTTCGATTTCAACTTGTTGTACCGAATTCTTATCGGACTCGTGCTCGGCGCAATTCTTGGTATTGTCTTCAAAGACAAAATCATGTGGATCGCTCCTTTGGGCGATTTGTTTGTGAGATTGTTGAAAATGATTGTCATGCCGATCATGATTGCGACCTTGGTGACGGGCGCTGCTTCGATCAGTCCGGTGAAATTGGGGAAGATCGGCGTGCGTATCGTCGTTCTGTACCTTTTGACGAGTGCGTTCGCCGTGTGCATTGGCTTGCTGATGGGCGTGATTTTCAAACCATCGGCGAAACTTGCCGCGGATGTGATCGCCAAAGCGGCCGCAAAACCGGCTGCGAAGGTATCCGTCAGCCAGACCCTGCTGAACATCATTCCCACCAATCCGTTTGATTCCATGGTCAAGGGCGATGTCCTGCCGGTCATTTTCTTCGCCATCCTGTTCGGCATTGGCGTTTCCTATCTGATGGTCAGCGAAGATGAACGCATGAAAAAAGCCGGTGAAATCCTGCTCGAGTTTTTTGAAGGCGTGTCCTCCGTCATGACCAAGATGGTCGCCGGCATCATGGAATACGCACCCATCGGTGTCTGTGCCTTGATCGCAACCGTGTTCGCAAAACAGGGTGCAAAAGCTTTCACAGCCCTCGGCATGGTCACATTGACTGCCTGCTGCGGCGATCTGGTGCACATCTTGCTGATTTACATGGGCATGGTCGCTTTGTTCGGTCTGAATCCGATCAAATTCTGGAAACAGGCGAAGAACCCGTTCATCACCGGATTGGTGACTCGGTCATCCTATGGAACGTTGCCCGTAACCATGGAAGCAGCCAAGAATCTTGGAATTCAAAAGGAAATCTACAGCTTCTCACTGCCACTCGGAGCGACGGTCAATATGGACGGCACAGCGATTTATGAAGGTGTCTGCGCCATTTTCATCAGTCTTTCCGCGACGGGAAACATGCTTACCGGTTCCCAGATGGGCACGGTCATCCTGACCGCCACTTTGGCATCCATCGGAACCGCCGGTGTGCCGGGTGCGGGAGCCATCATGTTGCTCATGGTGCTGGAATCAATCGGACTGAAGGTGGAAGCGGGAACCGCAATCGCTGGAGCGTACGCGATGATCCTTGGCATTGACGCCATCCTTGACATGGGACGCACGTCACTGAACGTCACTGGTGATGTCGCCTGCACGGCATGCATCGCCAAGCAGATGAACATGATCGACATGGATTACTGGAAATAAAACCGGTAAAGACCTTACTGGGCATCCTCACGGGTGCCCTTTTTTTTGTCTTTACCACGTGCGATCAAAAGAAAGAACAGGGCTGTAAGGAGATACCAGACAGCATAGCAGATCAGAAAAGTGAGGATGCCCTCCTTCGCTCCGAGAGCGGTGGCTACCAAATAGGTGATGAAGCCGGCGGCTCCGGAAATAGTCGCTGTGTGTTCATGTTTTTGAGTGGGTATTTCTTGCATATGGCAACGATACCACAATGCGTGGTTTCATGCCAGAAGATTCACCAGCCATCCGCAGAGGAAACTGAAAAGCATCACAAACGCCAGATACCAGAGAAAATGCCGGATGCCCAGGACAATCTTCAAAGCTCCGAGATTGGTGATTTTCGTCGCTGGTCCGGTGATCATGAATGCGGTGGCGCTTCCCATACTCATCCCTTCGGAGAGCCATTGCGCGATGAGCGGTATCGTGCCTCCTCCGCATGCGTACAACGGCACACCGATGGTTGCTGCCATAAGGACTCCGAATCCTTCGTTCCGTCCAAACAGACGGGCGAATTTGTCAGAAGGAACATAACGGGCAAAAAGCGCGGAAAGCAGGATGCCGAACAGGAAATACGGGCCTGTCGCCTTGATGTTGCGTCCGAAGTTCTTCACATATCTGAAACAAAGATTCGTGTCGGTGTCATGGTTCCCTGTTTGGGGAAAACCATGGAAATCGAAGAACCGGGTTGGGGCGAAGAAGTGCAGCGATAAACCGGCGGCAATGCCGCAGAAAAAACAGGAAACAATCCTCACCACCAACACGGTGGTCCCTAACGCAGCACTGTAGACGATGAGCTGTGGGTTAAGAAGGATCGATGCCATCATGAAGGAGGCGAGCCAGTCATCACGCATGCCTTCTTCAGACAGTGATGCGGCGATGGGAATGGTCCCATACATGCATAAGGGGGATGCAATCCCCAATAGGCAAGCGGGTATGATACCCGCCAAACCCATGCGGGAATTCCTCAGGCCGGAGAGCAAACGTCGTATCGTTTTTTTGGCGAAAACCGAAACGAAACTGCCGATGGCCATGCCGAGGACCCAATATTTCCCTATCTGGAGGAATTGGACGGAGGCATAGTACCAAAGGTACACAGCCTCCCGTCGGAGGATTTCAATCATCCAGCATCACAAGGCGGTAGGTACGTTTTCCCAGCCCGATCTTTTGGGCATGTTCCAACGTCCTCAAGCCATTACGGGATTCAATCCGTTGGATGAGGGATTTGCTGTCTTTCGCCGCATATACCAAGTCGATGCAGGCTTGGTCCAGGGCTACCGGATCTGTTGAGGACAGGATGCCGATATCATGCATGTCCGGTTCCGCCGGGTTCCCGTTGCAGTCGCAATCCACGGAAAGACGATTCATCACATTGACATACACGATGCGTTCGCCACCTCCCAGATAATCGGAAACGGCTTTTCCGGCTTCACCGAGACTGTCAAGAAATGCGTTTTGCTCTCCTCCCCAGAAACTGGTTTTGCTTTTGCCCCCTGTATGTATCCATGCCTTCCCTTGGCTGGAACCGAGGCCTATGGAGATGTTTTTGATGGCTCCGCCGAAACCCGCCATCGCATGTCCCTTGAAATGGGAAAGGATGAGGTAGGAGTCGTAGTTCTTGAAATGGGAACCGACGAAATCTTCTTTCAGGTGGTCACCTCCGGCAACAGGCAAGGACAGGGAACCTTCGCTGTCCAAAATGTCGAAAGGCGCGATAGCGGTGAAACCATGATCTTTCGCCACCTGCAGGTGCATCGCTGTACTTGCGCGGGAACCGCCATAGGCTGTATTGCATTCGACAATAGTCCCTTTGGTCATCTGTACGAGTTCTTTGATCAACTCAGGACGGAGATAATTGCTTGCCGGAGGCTCGCCTGTGGACAGTTTCACCGCGACTTTTCCGATCGGTGTCCAGTTCAGGGCTTGGTACACGCGTACCATTGCTTGCGCAGTGATGGTTTTGGTCATATACACGACCGGGACAGAGGTATCGTTCGTCTGATGTGCGAGGGTGGGGGTGGCGGAGATAGGCGATGTCACCAAGAGGATCGACAAGGGAAGACAGAGTGTAGGACGCATGGAAACTCCTTTTCCGGATGAACCGGATTATTGGCTTACTCTACTTCTTAAAGTTGACTTGAAGTCAAGTATTTCGAAAAAAAACAGTGCCCAAAAGGAAGGAAAGCCGTCTCCTTCCCGACAGATGTCTGAGCGGAGTGCGTGCATACAGGTTTTTTCATCAATCTTGGAATCAAAGAAAGGTTTTTCATTTTCAAAACACGCAATACTGGCTATACTTGGGAAAGATGGCTGGAGAGGATTTGCATGTGCATGCAATAATCAGAAAGATTGTATGTGTATCTTTATTCCTTTTTCTCTTCTGTAGTATGGTGCCTGCGATGGAAAACCGCAGGTTGGTCCGCGTTGGTTTCTTCCCCTTTGAAGGCTACCATATGATTTCGCCTGATGGGAAGAAAAGCGGTTACGGCTATGAGTATCTGCAGAAGATGCTGTTGTTCTCTAACTGGAAGTACGCATACGTAGGCTATGAGGAGAACGAGAGCTGGAACGACATGCTCACCATGCTTCGCAATGGTGAGATTGATCTCCTCACTTCCGCAACAAAAACCCCGGAAAGGGAAGTGGATTTTGCTTTCTCAGAGAACAGCATCGGCACCAGTTCAGCCATCCTGACCGTGAAAGCGGGCAATACCACCTATTTCGCCGATGATTACAGCAACTGGAACGGCATTCGGGTAGGACTGCTGCAGGGCAATAGCAGGAATGACAGTTTTGACCAATTTGCTGTGCGTAATGGCTTCTGGTACCGACCGGTATACTTCAATTCCCAAGATGAGTTGACGGAGAATCTCGCAAGCGGAACGATCGATGCGATCGTGACCAGCAATCTCAGGCAGATCAAAGACGAATGGCTCATCGCGCAATTCGATCCCAAACCGTTTTATGTCATCGTCAAAAAAGGAAACACCGAACTGCTCAACGAGGTGAACGCGGCATTGGCGCAGGTGGCCGAAATCGAGCGTAATCTCGATGAGGAGCTTTTTGGGAAGTATTATTCACCTGACAACGGAGACCAGATAGCATTCACCTCTGAGGAACGGGCCTTCATCCGGGAATGTCAGAAGGACGGCACGGTATTCAACGCATTATTCAATCCGGTGTTGCAGCCGCTCTCCTATGTAGGGCAAGACGGAACATACCATGGCATCCTTGTGGATATTTGCAGTGAGATTTTCCGCAGGACCGGCCTGACGATCCACGTGCTTCCCGTCAATGAACGGAAAACGTACCTTGCCTTGTGTGACGATCCTGGCGTTGCGGTACGGTGTGATTTTTCCTACGATTTCGTTGAAGGGGAAAACCACTCCTTTGTGGTGACCTGCCCGTATTATCAGGACAACATCGCGAAACTCAAGCTGAAACGGCAGAACGGACCTGAACGGAACGTGGGTGTCGTGGAAAAAAGCCTGGTTGCGGATTATCTAGCAGGTCAGGATTTGTCCGGGGCGACAGTGACGGGTTTCAGCTCGATCAAGGAACTTGCTGATGCGGTGAAAACCAAGAAAGTGGATGCCGGCTATCTGTTCAACACCACAGCGCAGGAAGTGCTCCTTCAAGACCAAACCAACCGATTGACTTGTGTGACGCTTCCGAAGGACACGATCGCTTTTTCCTTGGGTGTCCATATGAACATGAACCATCTTCTGGTCTCCATTCTGGAAAAATCACTTTCTTCCATCAGTGACAGCAACGTCAAAGCTTTCGCCACACCCTATTTGGCCGATCGGCAGAAGCCCCAATCCTTCCTCGGCTTGATGTATGACCAGCCGCTTTTCGCAGGTGTGCTTGTCGCCGTGTTCCTGCTTTTGTGTTTCTTTGTTTTCATATCGGTTTTCTTCAGGCAAAGGCAGAAGCGTGAGGCGAAGGTCAACGAGGAATTGACCAAAGCCATCAAGGAAGCTAAGAATGCCAACAAGGCGAAGAGCGAATTCTTATCCCGCCTCAGCCACGATATTCGCACACCGATCAACATCATCAACGGCATGACGGAATTTGCGCTTCAGGATATGGGAGACGCTGAGAAAACCAAAGAGGATTTGGGGAAGATCAAATCCGCAAATACATTCCTGCTTTCTCTGGTCAATGACGTACTGGACATTTCAAAAATCGACAGCGGGAAGATCGAATTGCGCGATGATGATTTCGATTTGATGGAATTCGTCAGCAATATCAGGAACATGTTCATTCCGTTGTGCAAAGAGAAAAACATCGATTTCAACATCAAGCTTGCAGGTTGCGACGGGCTTGCCGTCAAAGTGGACAAGACACGCCTGAACCAAGTCGCGTTGAACTTGCTTTCCAACGCAGTGAAATACTCCAAACCAAACGGCAATATCGTTTTCTCGTTGTTCGCCACCAAGGACGGCAGGGGCAGCGTTGCGCTGGTCTTGTCTGTTGAGGATGATGGCATCGGCATGAGTAAGGAATTCCAAAAAAAGATGTTTGAACCGTTCGCCCAAGAAACAGACAACCCGGAACGGGTAAAGACCACCAGTGGCACCGGTTTGGGGCTTTCCATCGTCAAACGCATCGTTGACATGATGGGCGGGAAAATAGGTGTGGAGAGCGAACTCGGAAAAGGAACGAAGGTGACCCTCCGGTTTGTGTTCCCGCAGTCTGAGCAACTTGCCAGGAAAACGGATGATTTGTCGTCTGCGGATAGGGTAGCGCCACTGTCAGGAATGGTCCTTCTCGCTGAGGACAATGTGTTGAACAAGGAAATAGCGATGCGTATCCTCTCGCAATTCGGGCTAACCGTCATCACTGCGGAGAACGGAAGAAAAGCGGTGGATGCGTTCTTGTCATCCAAGGAAGGGACGTTTCAGTTGATCCTCATGGACATCCAGATGCCGGTGATGAACGGCTATCAGGCGGTGGAATTGATCCGTTCCTCCAACCGTTCCGATGCGAAGAGCATCCCCATCCTTGCGATGACGGCAGACGCATTTTCCGATGATATCAGCAAATGCCTTGCCGCTGGTATGAACGGGCATGTTTCCAAACCGATCAATCCCGATGTGTTGAAAAAGACAATACAAGCTTTCTTGTATACAAATATTTGACGAAATAGCAAAGATTTTTTTTGACAGAGCGGTGAACACATGATAGCATTTACTTGCTAAAACGATTTTGCAACCTGAAGCAAGGAGAACTCATGTCTGAGATTACGATCAAAACCATCGCACATGAAGCAGGAGTCAGCATATCGCTTGTATCCTTGGTTTTGAATAACCGCGATGTCAGGGTTTCCGAGGAGACGAGGCAACGCATCAAAGAAGTTGCTTACAAATACCATTATGTCCCCAATTCCATCGCCAGTTGCCTGAAACTCAAAGAGACCCATACCATAGCGTTGGTGGCACCCTTCACTCCGTCCGGATATTTCAGCAATCTTGTATATCATGTGCAGCGTTTCGCCCAACAGGCCGGGTATCTCACCATGGTGGTGAATACGTTCGAGGATGAACGGCAGGAATCCAACGAACTCGAATTGTTCCGTAGTGGCATGTTTGACGGCATGCTGGTGGCTCCGCTCTTCTCCACGACGGGCAATGAGGTCCTTTCCCAAATGAAAGAAGCCCGTTTCCCGTTCATTTGCGTTGACCGTTTCAAATCATCCTTTGATGTTCCTGTCGTATCCAGCGACCACGAGAAAGTCGGTTACGACATGACCAAATTGGAATTGCGGAAAGGGAAGAATAAGATTGTCTTCCTGTACCGGAACAACAGCCTGAACACCAGCGGGCAACTCCGCCTGTCCGGCTACAACAGAGCGATGCAAGAAGCAGGGCTTGAACCGAAGACCTATGGATTCGCATACACAGAGGATAAGCCCTCCAACCGGCAGGAAATGCGGAGAATCGTGGAAACCATCGCCGAAGACACCGATGCGGTGTTCATCCACAGCGGTTATTATCTTCCCTTGTTTATTCAGGCTTGCCAGGATGCGGAAATCACTTTCCCCCAAGCTGATTACCTGATGGTCGATGGTTTCCAGTTCACCGAACAGGCGATTGACATCGCTCGTGTATTCAGCGCCATTTCAGGAAGGTGCGTCATCGCCGTGCAGGATATTGAAGCCATCGCCAAAACTGCTGTAGGCGAATTGCTTTCCCGGATAGAGAAGGGGGACGACCCGGTCAAACAAGTGGCCATTCCGGTGCGTTATCAGTTTTTTTAAGCATTGCTCATGGTTTTTTCATGATTGGCGGATAAGATGGATGTGCTCTGACACGATTACAGGAAAAAACAATAAGGAGATTTGAAATGAACAAATTTTTGTCTGTGACTTTAGTGTTGCTCCTCTTGGTTCCTTTCGTCGCGTTTGCTACAGGAAACAACGAGCAGACGAAAAGCCAGCCGGCGGCCTCAGCACCTGCGTCCGGCACGACTACTGGCGGTGTGCCGAACCATAAAGCAGAGTTGGTCATCGGTTCCGCGGCTGACATCAACAATCTGGATTTGCAGGCCCAGCAGGACCAGATCAACAACATCGTCCTGAAACTGACCCATCAACCGCTGGTCTATTTCACCAATAAGGGAACCTTTGAACCTGATGTGGCAACCAGTTGGGAATTCAAAGACGACAAGCACATCATCTTCCATCTTGACCCTCGTGCGAAATTCAGTGACGGTTCCCCGCTCACTGCAGATGATGTCAAGTTCACCATGGATCGCGCTCTGAAGAGTTATGTCGCGAACAACTTGGCGGGCTTGGTTGCCACCAACGTTGTCGACGTCCATACTGTGGAGATGGAGATCAAGACATACAACAATGAATTCGTCCAGTCTCTGGCCAGCGTTCCTGTTTCCATCCTCAGCAAAAAAGCGTACGAGAGCGGCATGAAGGATCCGTATTATATCGGTTCAGGTCCGTATAAATTCGACAAATGGGTGCAGGGCGAGTATGTCCGTGTCGTGAAAAACCCGAACTACTGGCGTGAAGACCAGGGCGTTTCCGATGCAATCGTGTTCAAGCCCATTCTCGAGGACAGTTCTCGTGTCATCGCATTGCAGACCGGAGAGATTGATGTCTGCATCAATCCGCCGATCAACGAACTGCAGTTTCTGAAAAAAGACAAGAACATCACTGTGTTTGAGAAACCGGGCAGCCGTCTGTTCTACTTCGCGTTCAACGTGACCAAAAAACCGTGGGATAATGAGAAACTCCGCCAGGCTGTCGCTTGCGCCATTGACCGCAACTCGGTTCTTCAGGTTGCCGTATATGGCAAAGGCACTCCGCAAAAGACCATCCTCAACAGAGGCCTTTGGGGATTCTATGATGATATGGAGGGTTTCCCGTACGATGTCGCCCGCGCCAAGAAACTGATGGCAGAAGCCGGTTATCCGAATGGGGGCATCAATACCACGTTGTTGATCGCCAACAGCAGTCCGTACACCAATATTGCCCAAGTGATTCAGGCGAATCTGAAGGAAATCGGCATCAACGTATCCATACAGACCGTGGATGACGCGACCTTGAAGGCCACCTGCAAGAGCGGCACACAGGAATTGTACCTGTGGCGCTGGAACGAAGACTCCAAAGTCGATTTCGTCTATCGTGATTTGTTCTATACCGGTTCAGGCAGCAACTACCATCACTACAGCGACAGACACGCTGATGAGTTGACTGACCTTGTCGCGACCGAGAAAGACCAGAACAAGCGCATGCAGGACGGCATCGAGCTCCAGAAGTATCTGGTAAACGCCTGCCCGCAGGTGCCTCTCTACATCGCCAACCTGGTGATCGCTTATAACAAGAACCTGAAAGGCGAATATCTGTTTGGTGGAGGAAATCACGACTGGTCTCATGCGTATATAGCTCAGTGAAGTCCTTTGGCCTGCCTGCATCAACCGCAGGCAGGTATCTTTTTTCCCGGGAGTTCGTATGATCCGATATATTTTGAAACGATTGGTCCTCATGATTCCGGTCATTCTGATAACCAGCCTGCTCATCTATTTCGCGATGAGCCTTACCGGCGGTGATCCGGCCATTTATCTTGCTCCTGAAAACGCGACGGATGCCCAAATCCAGCAAATCAGGGTTGACCTCGGATTGAACGCATCGTTTCCTGTCCGTTACCTTCGCTACATGCTCGGCATGCTCAGAGGCGATTTGGGGACGAGTTACGTAACCAAGCGTGATGTATTCAAAACCTTTATGGAACGGTTGCCGAATACGATGGAATTAGCGGCTTTTTCCGTATTGATCGCGACCCTCATCGCTATCCCTCTGGGTGTGTACACAGCGATTCATCAGAATACGTGGAAAGACACAGCGGGCATGGTCTTTGCGCTTTTCGGCGTTTCTATGCCGAATTTCTGGCTCGGCCTGATGTTGATCATCCTGTTTTCCCTGAAATTAGGGTGGCTGCCCTCAGGAGGCAAAAGCGGTTTTTTGTCGATCATCCTGCCGGCGCTTACGGTAGGGTTGGGGCTTGCCGCCCTGATCACCAGGACCACACGTTCCTCCATGCTGGATGTCATCCGTCAGGATTACATCCGTACGGCGAGGGCGAAAGGCTGTTCAGAGCGACGTGTCATCAAAAAGCATGCGCTTGCCAACGCCTTGATCCCGATCATCACCGTCATCGGCATGCAGTTGTCCAACGTCATGACGGGAAGCGTGCTTGCAGAGACCGTATTCTCGTGGCCAGGTATCGGAAGGTTGATTTTTGATTCCATTTCCAAACGTGATACCCCGATGGTCACGGGTTCGATCATCCTCTGCAGTGTCTTGATGGTGATCATCAATCTGTTGGTGGACATCATCTATGCGTTCTTTGATCCTCGCATCAAAGCGCAATACGTCAAAAAGGGATAATGACATGGCTGATTCCAGAATACCTGTGGCGCAGGAAGAAGTTGCTCAGAAGAGCAGGACCCAAGTCCAGGAGACGTGGCGACGCCTCTTGAAGAATAAGGGTGCCATCATCGGAATGGTTTTTCTCGCGTTGTTGATCATCGCCGCATTGCTTTCCGGCGTCCTGTTCGATTACGACACCCAAGTGATCCAACAGAACATCAAGGAACGTCTCCAATGGCCCAGCAAAGCGCATGTTTTCGGAACGGATGAACTGGGGCGTGACATTTTCATCAGGATATTGTATGGGGCGAGGTACAGCTTGGCCATCGGTTGCGGTTCGGTTGCCATCGGACTGGTCATCGGTGTCATCCTCGGTTCGCTTGCCGGTTTCTACGGCGGGGTCGTTGACCAGATCATCATGAGGGCCAACGACATCCTGTACGCGATACCCAACATCATGATCGCTGTCGTCATTGTCTCCCTTCTGGGGACAAGCACCTTCAACCTCCTGTTGGCTTTGTGCGTTTCAGCCTCAACCTCATTCGTCAGGATAACCAGGGCTTCCGTCATGACCATACGCGGTCAGGAATATATCGAAAGCGCTTATGCGATGGGACTTCCCACATGGAAAGTCATCCTCAAACATATCATTCCCAACAGCCTCTCGCCGATTATCGTGCAGGTGACTTTGTTGATCGGCACCACGATCATCAGCGCATCTTCCCTGTCGTTTTTGGGTATCGGGGTTCCCGCCCCTGCACCCGAATGGGGAGCGATGCTCTCATCCGGAAGAAGCCAGATCAGGAATGCCTCATACATCTGCGTCATTCCCGGTCTCGCCATCATGTGTACCGTTTTGGCGTTGAACCTGCTCGGTGACGGATTGAGGGATGCTTTGGATCCCAAATTGAAAAAGTAGGTGCGTTATGCCGGATACACAAGAAAACAGCTTGCTTGAGGTGAAAGATCTCAACGTCGAATATGACACGGATGCGGGGACCGTCTATGCGGTCAACGGACTGTCGTTCTCCATAGCGAGGAAAAAGACCTTGGGGCTTGTCGGGGAAACGGGAGCCGGCAAAACGACTACGGCTCTTTCCATTCTGAATCTGGTTCCCAATCCGCCGGGGGTGATTACCGGCGGGAGCGTCCAGCTCGAAGGGAAAGACGTGCTGAAGATGGACAACGAGGAATTGGAGAAGATGCGAGGTAATGATGTCGCCATGATTTTCCAAGACCCCATGACAGCCCTGAATCCGGTGATGAACGTAGGGGAGCAGATCGCAGAATCCATCCTGTTGCATAACGAGGTGAGTGAGGAAGAGGCCTTGGTTCGGGCCAAGAAAATGCTGGAATTGGTCGGCATCGCCCAGAATCGTGCAAGTGACTATCCCCATCAGTTTTCCGGAGGGATGCGGCAGAGGGTTGTCATCGCCATCGCCTTGGCGTGCCATCCGAAACTGCTCATCGCTGATGAACCGACGACAGCTCTGGATGTGACCATTCAGGCGCAGGTGCTTGCGCTCATCAAACAACTCATTACCGACAGTGACATGTCCATGCTCCTGATCACGCATGATCTGGGAGTCGTCGCTGAGATATGTGATGATGTCGCCGTCATGTACAGCGGACGCATCGTGGAGCGGGGGACTGCCGATGATGTGTTCAACCATATGCTGCATCCATACACGGAAGGTTTGTTCAATTCCCTTCCGAACCTCAGGAAACGGGGTGAGGAATTGCAGCCAATCAAAGGGATGATGCCCAATCCGATGGAAAAGACCACCGGTTGCAGTTTCGCCCCGCGTTGCCCGCTTGCCACACCGCGATGTTTCCGTGAAATCCCACAGCTCAGGACTAGCAGTGCGACGCACTCTGTGGCGTGTCATGCGTTCGATGACAAAAAGGAGGCATGCCCCAATGGCTGAAGAACCGATTTTGAAAGTGGAGAACCTGACTAAATATTTCAATACGCCCAAAGGGTTGCTCCATGCGGTCGATGGCTTGAATTTCACTGTGGAGAGAGGGAAGACGCTCGGCATCGTAGGCGAATCTGGTTGCGGCAAATCGACTACAGGAAGAGTCATCCTTAAATTGGTCAACCCGACGAGCGGAAAAATCATTTTCGAAGGAAAGGACATCACCCATTACTCCGTAACGCAGATGCGCCCGCTCCGCTGTGATATGCAGATGATTTTCCAAGATCCGTTCTCATCGCTCGACCCGCGGCAAAGTGTGTTGCAGTTGATCAGCGAACCGATCATCGAACATCATCTGATCACCGGAAAACAGGCTGTTGAGAAACGGGCTCTTGAGTTGATGGACATCGTCGGGCTCTCTGCACGGTACATGAACACCTATCCGCATGAACTTGACGGAGGCAGGCGACAGCGTATCGGAGTGGCAAGGGCTTTGGCGGTCAATCCCAAGTTGATCATCTGTGATGAACCGGTATCGGCCTTGGACGTCTCCATACAGGCCCAAATTCTCAATCTGCTCAAACATCTGCAAAAGGAATACGGTTTGACCTATGTGTTCATCACCCACAACCTGGCGGTGGTGAAATACTTCAGCGATGACATCGCCGTCATGTATCTCGGACAGATGGTGGAGAAGGCCCCCAGCGACATGATCTTCGCCAAACCGTTGCATCCCTACACCAAAGCGCTCTTGGCTGCGGTTCCTGTTCCGGTTGTCGGAAAGAACCGTCCCTTACGGCAACTCATCAAAGGAGAGATCACCAGTCCGGTAAACCTGAAGGATGAATGCCGTTTCTGTGGCAGATGCGATTATTGCTTGGATGCCTGCAGAGCGCATGATCCTTCCCTGAAGGAAATAGAACCAGGACATTTTGTCGCCTGTGCCAGAGTCTCATCGGGATCTGACCAGACGATGGAAAAGACATCGTAAGGGAAGTGTGTTTGGTAGCGAATCCCGTTGCTTGAGGCTTCAAGCAAGGGCAATGTGTGTCGTTTATGTTACATCCCAGCCGGTTTGAAGCCATAGAAATGCAGCATGTTCATGTCTTCTGGGACATCGCAATAGTGGTCGCCGTTGCCGAAAATGGTCTTGTGGATGCCATGGTCGGGAGCGAAGACGAACAGGACGTCTTGGTCCTTCCATACTTCCGAGGCATGCTTGGCAAGACGGGCGAAATCGTTGCAATGGCGTACCATGGCGTCATACGAGCGTTTTGATTCCGGTTCCGTCTCATGGATGCTGTCGTCATAATCCATATTGTAGACTTCAATGACATCAAAGCGTCCGCTGTCCAGTGCCTTGAGCCCTTCCTGAACGGCTTCTTCATCGCTGTCCATCGGATGGTATTCGATGGGACGGCCGAGGAAAATCTTCGACATGGAACTGTCCGTCCTGGTAATCAGGGAAACCTTTTTCCCTTCACGGGGAAGGGCGTCAAACACCGAATCGATGGTGATGAGTTTCTTCTCATACACTTGAATGCCGTGCACCTTGGGTTCAGCTCCCGTAAACATGGTTCCGAAGCAGACCGGAGTCACCGGAGGGAAGGCAGCAAGCATTGGAATGGCGAGTTGGGTGTATTCCATCACCGGCGAGAACTCAGTGGTGTATTTCTGATACAGCCATTGGGCGATGGCATCAGGATTGTACACCAGCACGCGTTGAGCCATGCCGCTTTTGCTATGGTTTCTCACCATGGTCAGTACTTGTCCGATGGGATCTTCCGCATAACGTGGCTTTTCGACTCCCATCGCCATGGTGATGGTCGTCGCAGTTTGGGTCAAACGCACACTGTTGAATGCCATGATTTCCTTCTCCTGTCCAGCGTAGGAAGTATACCATCAAGGCGGTTTTTCTGCTACCATGGCGGCATGCGTATGTATGTCTTTCCTGTGATGATTCTGCTCTTGGCCTTGGGTGTCAGCATCTGGGCATTGTCCTGTGCCGTATCGGAATACATCGTCAAGAAAAAGGGAAAGCCGGAAAAAGCGACCGTCATTAGGGTCAGGCAGGTGATTCCGACCGGTTTCCGGCGTATCTCAAATGGAAAAGACGGGGTTTTTTCCTGCGATTACATTCTTTCCATACTGCTTGCGGGGGGGAAGGAAACACAGATGACGGCGCATGCCCGACTCCGCATCAAAGACGGGAAACGGTACTTGTTCTTCGCCCCCGGAGATGTCATCGACATCCTGCATGATTTCCGTTTCCCCAGAACCTTCGTGTTCATGGACGGACTGCCCTCCTCCCGACAAGGAAGGGTAGGTCCCATCATACTGTGGAGCTTCTGCACCCTGATGTTGCTCGCTTTGTCGGTGATGTGGTTTTCTTAACCGAAGGAAGGCGTTGTCATGGCTTTTTTCGGCACTCTTGTCTTGTACGTGACCATGGCCTGTGCGGTCAGTGGTTGTATCGTTTCAATCTTTTGGAAAGAACAGGCTTATGGAAAGCAGTTTCTGGAAGGAGTGGAGACGCTGGGGTCGTTGTTCATCCCTGTCGCCGGCGTCATGGCGGCTCTGCCGTTTCTGACCAAGTTTGTCCTTTCGGTGACGGGACCTCTGTTCGCCCTGTTCGGCTCTGACCCTTCGATGGCTGCGACCACGTTCATCGCGACCGATATGGGGGGCTATCAGCTATCGCATGCGGTCATGGGAAGCAAGGAAAGCTGGGCTGTGGCGATCTGCAACGGTTTGATGGCGGGTGCGACCATCGTGTTCAGTTTTCCCATAGCCATGAAAGTGCTTCCCGAAAAAAATCACAATGCCCTTGCGCTTGGCATGCTGTTCGGTTTCATTTCCATTCCATTCGGTGTGTTCATTTCAGCCTTGTCGCTCAAGGGCGTGGCGATTCGTCCGGATTGTACGGTTTCCGGGGATGCTTCGTATGTCCTTCATCTGACGACAAGCGGGATTCTCCGGGATCTTTGCCCGCTTTTGGTCATCTGTTTCTTCTTCGCCATAGTCCTCAGGTTGTTTCCCAGAGGGACAGTACGTGTGGCAAAATGGTGCGGCACTTTGCTCGATGCGGCGCTTCGTATCGTGTTTGTCCTCTGCGTCGTGCAGTATTTCACCCATCTTTTCCCATTCTGGAAGTTTGATCCGATCATCGCCGACGCAACCGATACGAACAGGGCGTTGGAAATGTGCGGCTACATCGCCATCATGCTCTCCGGCGCGTATCCGATGGTCTATCTGCTTTCCCGATGGTTTTCCGCTCCGCTGGGGAAACTGGGTAAACGGTTCGGCTTTTCTGGCCTGATGGTCACCGGCCTGCTTGCTTCCCTGGCCAATTCCATCGCTTTGTTCCGTCTGGTGCCCCAGATGGATGAAGACAACCAAGTGGAGGCGATAGCTTTCAGTGTGGGCGCATCGTTCATGATCGGCGACCACCTGGCGTTCATCGCCACCTGGCAGCCGACCATGCTTGCGGCGGTCATGGCGGGAAAACTCTCCAGTGGCATCATCGCTCTGACGCTTTCACGCCTGTATCTGAAGAAACGCAACCTCAGTTCTTGAAACTGTGGATCGGGGCGGGGATGTGGCCGCCACGGTCGATGAACGCTTTGCAGGATTTGGTGTTGACCGGCATGATGGGCGCGTATCCGAGCAGTCCTCCGAATTGGGCTGTTTCTCCTACGCCTTTTCCGACAACAGGTATCACCCTGACTGCCGTGGTTTTCTGGTTGACCATGCCGATGGCTGCCTCGTCAGCGATGATGCCGCTGATGGTCGATGCCGGCGTGTCTCCGGGAATGGCGATCATATCAAGACCGACCGAACACACGCTGGTCATGGCTTCCAGTTTCTCAATCCGCAAATTCCCGCTCTCCGCAGCTGCGATCATCCCATGATCCTCGCTGACCGGAATGAAAGCTCCGGAAAGCCCGCCAACCGACGAAGAGGCCATGATGCCGCCTTTCTTCACTTGGTCGTTGAGAAGCGCCAGAGCCGCGGTCGTCCCCGGACAACCTACTTCCTCCAGCCCCATGTCCTGAAGGATTTCCGCGATGGAATCCCCGACTGCGGGGGTCGGGGCGAGGGACAGGTCGAGAATGCCGAAAGGCACTCGCAGGCGTTTGCTGGCTTCCTGCCCGACAAGCTCTCCCAGTCTGGTCACTTTGAAGGCTGTACGTTTGACCGTTTCGCACAGCGTGGTGAAATCAGTGCCTTTCACCGATTGTATCGCTTGTTTGATGACTCCAGGTCCGGAGACACCGACGTTGATGACGGCATCCGCTTCGGTGACTCCATGGAATGCGCCGGCCATGAAAGGATTGTCATCAGGGGCATTGCATAACACGACCAGTTTGGAACAGCCGATGCTATCCTGTTCTTTGGTCGCTTCGGCCGTTTCCTTGATGATCTGTCCCATCAGCTTCACGGCATCCATATTGATGCCGGTTCGCGTGGAACCCACATTGATGGAAGCGCAGAGATGCTCTGTCGCACGCATCGCTTGGGGAATGGAACGGATTAACAATTCTTCACTTCGCGTCATGCCCTTGGCGGGGAGGGCGGAGAAGCCGCCGATGAAATTGACGCCGACAGTCTTGGCCGCTTTGTCAAGAATGACGGCGAGTTCGACAAAATCGTCGCTGGTTTTGCAAGATGCGGAACCGACCAACGCGATAGGGGTGACCGAAATGCGCTTGTTGACGATGGGGATGGCGTATTCGTCTTCGATTTGTTTGCCCACCTTCACCAAGTCGTGCGCGGTTTCAGTAATCTTCCTATATATGTTCTCTTTCAAGACTTCGAGGTTGCTGTCGACACAATCCAGAAGGTTGATGCCCATGGTGATGGTCCTCACATCGAGCATCTCTTTTTCGATCATGTCATTGGTTTCCGTGACTTCCCTGAGATCGATCATATGCGTTGCATCTTGATGAAAATGTCTTCCCTCTGGAGCTTGACGACCACTCCAAGCTCTTTGCCGACGTCTTCGAGTTCCATCGAGAGATCATGGAATTCTTTCGGGCATTTGTCTGTGTCGCAGACCAGCATCATGGTGAAGAACCCATCCATGATGGTCTGTGAGATTTCGAGGATGTTCACGTTGTCTTGGGCCAACGTGGTGCATATTGCGGCAATGATGCCGACACGGTCTTTCCCGACCACACTGAGTATCGCTTTTTGCATGGCCGCAGTATACCATGACCTGTATGGTGTTGTGAATGAGGTTTCCTCTTGTCCCTTTGGCGTTCGCATGGCATTATTGTTGTAATGGGAAAAGATTGGTATTACTGCGTTGCGGTGAGTCGTGCAGGAGTGGAAAAACGGCTAGCCACACGCCTGAACAACACATTTGCCAAAGCGGATATGGATGCTGTCGGTTTCTTGGCTCTTTGCCCGGAGAAAGATGTCCTGTTGCAACATCAGGGACTTTGGGTGAAAGAACGCAAACCGATGATTCCCGGTTACATCATGATCAGGAGCACGGCTGATGCGCCTGTGGTGAGGACGTTGTTGATGGATGCCCATAGCGGCGGGAGTCTCCTCCGCTATGGTGACGGCAGTTGCGCCCTGTATGGACGGGATCTCGCCTATGCGCAGTGGATTTTTTCCTATGAAGGTGTCATCGGCATCAGTACGGTGAGGCTGGTGGAAGGGAACGCGGTCGAGGTCGTTTCAGGTCCGTTGAAATCGATGCATGGGATCGTTACGAAAGTGGAAAAGAAAGGACGCAAAGTCTGGGTCGACTTTCCCATGATGCAGCAGGTCATCAAAGTCAGCATTGGTGCTGAGTTCCTGAAAAGCGACGAAAATCCATGACGGTTTTTGCAAAATGCATTGCACAACAACCTGTTGTTCGCTATATTACCGAATATTCGGTAACAAGCCATGGAGCGCGACACAAAACAACACATCCTGTGGGCAGCCCTCAAAAGAAGTGCCCTTCATCCGTTTGACCCCCTCACTTTGGAAGGGGTCGCAAAGGATGTCGGCATCACCAAAGCCGCTTTGTACCGGTATTTTCCCAGCAAAGAGGAACTGATAAGCAGTCTGAAAGAGGAATGCACCGTGCATCAACAGGCTGTGTTCAGGCGCATGCAAGGAAATGACAAGGAAAACTTGGAGGTTTTCACCGATGCCTTGATAGAGCAACGTGGTCATTTCACCATCATCGCCAGCCAAGGTTTTTCCGAGTATAGGCTGGATTACCGGCGTTTCTTGTTCTTGTTTTCCGCTCCTGAAGAGAACATCGATTCCACCTGCAGCACGTTGACATATCGTTTCGGCATCTATTTCCCATTGGTTTACCAGGCGGTGGAACTGGATAACCTCATGCCTGCGGATGTTCCTGACTTCCTTTCCGGCATCCATCATTGGTTTGGCAACGGCCTTGGCATTCCTATGGCGTTCGACCAGAAACTGTGGTCTTCCAATGCTGTCGCGCCTGCGGCCTTTGAGGAGGACCGTTATCTTGACGGTTTGTATCATGTGTTCGAAACATACGGACTGAGGAACCTGACCATGAAACGGATGGCTGATGAACTCGGCATCGTTCCGAGTTCCTTGTACTATCGCTATGTAAGCAAAGAAGCTATGGTCTCTGAAATCTGCAAGAAGGAAGTGTCTCGTTACCTCACTTTGCTGGACAGGCGTTTGTCGGTCAAGCTGACGATTATCCAGGCGCTCCACATCATTTTCGCGACAGCTGATTCGTATTTCAGGCAAAGGATCGAACTTTCCCGTTGGTTTTTTTTCATGCAGGTCGCATCCTCGTTTGTCCACGAAGGCTTGTTCGCCCCTTATCGGAACCTCTCCATCTGGATGGCTAAGTTCTCCGTCCTGAAGAAACATGCAGGGGAGCTTGCCCTGTTTCTGTCGCTTCTTCCTTGTCTTCAAAGTCCTGATGATGCGGTTCCCTTGGATCTGCATGCCCGGCGCATGCTGTCACTCTTTACGCAAGGTTCTTGTTCGGAGGTTTCATGAACAAACACATACACGTTAGCCTTCTGTTGCTCCTTTTCTGTATCGCTCTGCCATCTTTTGGGCAGGATATATCGGTAGATGACGCCGTGCAAATGGCTCTTTCCAACAACAAGAGCCTGAAAAGTACGGCCATCGACTTGGAGATGGCACGGGATGCGGAGAGCGTCAGTTGGAACGGGTTTTTGCCTACCGTGCAGACAACCGCCAACCTGACCCATGCCAATGATGTTTCACCGAGTCTGCGTGTGGCTGGTTACAGCCCGACCACCTCGGTTGCATTCGGTGTCACCTTCAGTTTCAACTTCAATCCCGCTTTGATCACCAACATGGAGATCGCGAAGCGCAAACTCGCCGCAGGAGAGATTACTTATGCCCAGGCGAAAGCTCAGCTGACCCTCAATGTGAAGAAACTGTTTTATGCGATTCTGCTGCAGCAGGAATCCCTGAAGATACAGGAAACCACTCTGGCAAACGCAAAGGCGAGGATGGATCAGGCAGAGGATCTGTACAACCATGGCTACGCCACCGAATTGACCTTATTGCAGGCTCAAGTCAGCTATGAGAACCTCAAGGCTGCGGTCATCAAAGTTGGGCAGGCCGTAGGCCAGCAGAAGGATAGTTTTGCGTTTTTCCTGGGATTTGAGGAGGGGAAAGAACTCAATTTGGTTGGCGCCATAGAACCCGAATTCCAAGCCATTGACCGCGAAGCGAGGCTTGCAAGCGTAAACGGCAGGTTTGATGTCCTGTCATTAGATCGGCAAATGGAACTTCTGGAAAGCCAAAAAAAAGCGTTGGACATGCAGATCTGGGTTCCGTCCGTTTCCTTGTCTTTGGGGTGGCAACCATACCTTTCCGATGTAACCAAGAATTGGGGAAACAAGGATAATTGGTACGATACGGGTTCTTCGCCGAGTTTTTCTGTCGTTTGGAACCTCACCGGGCTTCTACCCTGGTCAGCCCAAAGGCAGAATGTGAAGACATTGGAGGACAATCGGAAAAAACTTCAGGTCAGCCGTTCCCTGGTGGTGGATTCCGCACGGATGGAGATCAAGAAGATTCTGGATACGTTGTCACAGGCCGAGGAAGCCATCAAAAACAGCGACCGTTCCATCAGCCTCGCCCAGAAGTCGTATGATATGACGTTGCTCGCCTACCAGTCGGGGACGAAGGAACTCTTGGATGTCCGGGACAGCGAAGCGCAGCTTAATCAAGCGAAACTGGGAAAACTGAACGAACAATATAACTATCTGACCGCATTGTTGGATCTGCAATATGCGACGCAAATAACTCTGTAGGGAGAAGAAACCATGAAAAAAAACCATATGATGATCATCAGCTTGTGCTTGCTTGTGCTTGTTTCGGGCTGTGACAAACTGAAACAGTTAGGTCAGAAAAAGACTCAGCAAGAAACGGCTCCGGTACAGGAAGTCATCGCAGAAGAACAACCGATTCCTGTGGCGACCGAACGTGTGCAAACCGGTGCCATCACACAATATCGTACTTTCAACGGAGATGTGTATCCGGTGACCACCATGGCGATTCTGCCGGAGACCAGTGGAAAAGTCATTGAAACCTTGGTTAAGGAAGGGGACAAAGTGGGCAAAGACCAGGTGGTCGCTCGCCTTGATCAGTCACGTCCCGGCATGAATTACAATCCCAGTGACGTGAAAGCCCCGATGAGCGGGACGCTCCTTTCGTGGAACGCCCAGGTCGGCGGCATGGCTTCGCCGGCAGCTTCAATGGGAACCATCATCTCTGAAGGGGATGTGGAAGTGCGTTTCAATGTGGTTGAACGGTTCCTTTCGTTGGTCCATGAAAAACAGAAGGTGGTGCTCTCGTTTGACGCATATCCCGGCGAGATTTTCCCCGCAACCATCACGCGCCTGAGCCCTGTGGTCGATGGCGTCAGCAGGACACGGAAAGTGTATTGTCGTCTTGATGCCGCTGATGAGCGGATCATTCCGGGCATGTATGCGCGCATCCAGTTGATCGTGCAACAAAACCAAGACGCTCTTCTGGTTCCCGAAAACGCCATTGTCAGGCATGAGTCCGGAAAGTTCCTGTATGTCGTGGTAGACGGCAGGGCGAAAGCCTTGTCTGTGGAAACCGGCATCATTGCGGACGGAAAATGCGAAGTGACCAAAGGTTTGGATAGGGATGCGGTGATCATCGTCAAAGGCCAGGACACGCTGAAGGACGGTTCAGCTGTCACCATCGCACAGTGAAGGAAGGGGAGTAGACCATGAACATATCACAATCAGCGGTCAAGCATCCTACGACGGTATTGATCATCTTCGTGTTGCTTACGGCGTTGGGTGTCTACCTGATGCAAAAACTTCCTCTTGATTTGCTTCCGGACATGAACATTCCGTATATCATGGTGCAGTCGTCGTATCCGGACGCTTCCCCTACGGAGGTTGAGGAAAAATTGACCAGAACGTTGGAAAATTCCCTTTCCAGCGTTTCCGGTTTGAAACAGATTACCAGTAATTCATCCAAGGGTTCCTGCATGATCAGATTGGAATTCGAAATGGACGCCAATACCGACGAAGCGGTCAACATGATCCGTGACCGGGTGGATTTGGTGAGAAACTATCTTCCCAGCGGTGCGACTTCTCCTGTCATCATCAAGTTCGATCCTTCGATGATTCCCATCATCGCCATTTCTCTGAGTAGCGATACTCTGTCTCCTGAGGAATTAAGAACCATAGCGGAGAACACGGTACAGCCACGTTTGGAACAGGTACCCGGAGTAGCTTCCACATCGATTACAGGAGGGCGTGAACGCGCCATTCGCGTGTTTGTGCCTCAGGAAAACCTCGATGCCTACAATCTTACCCTGACGCAGATCAGCCAGATGCTTGCGGCACAGAACCTGCAGTCCTCTGCCGGCCAGATCACCGAGAACGGCATCGACTGGTCCATCACCACCCAAGGGCAATTCGCTTCCTTGGATGATATCCGCAATACCGTCATCGCATACTCGGTCGGTTCGGACAACAGCGTCAGCAGGATTTTGCTTGGAGATATCGCAACGGTGACGGATGGGTACAAAGATGTGGACAGCTATGCGTATTTCAACGGGAAACCCGGCGTCAACATTTCCATCCAGAAACAGACGGGGAAAAACACCGTCACGACCTCACAGAGTGTACGTAACCAGATGAAGGTCATCCAAAAGTCCCTTCCTGCGGACGTCGTGCTTACCGAAGCATATAATTCCAGCGACATCGTCGACACTTCGTTGAAGGAAGTGGAAAAGAGCGCGTTGCAAGGGGCTATCTTGGCGGTTCTCGTGCTGTTGTTCTTCCTTCGGAACATCAAAAGCACTTTGATCATAGGACTGTCCATCCCGATTTCCTTGGTAATCACTCTGGGAGTGATGTATTTTGCCGGATTCACGTTGAACCTGATGACATTGGCAGGCCTTGCCTTGGGGGTGGGCATGCTCGTCGACAACTCCATCGTTATTTTGGAGAACATTTACAGCTATCGGGAGAAGGGGACAAAAGCTGCTGTGGCTGCGGTCATGGGTACCCAAGAGATGGTGATGGCCATCACCAGCAGCACGTTGACGACCATCTGTGTCTTCTTGCCGATGATTCTGTATAAACGGCAACTGGGTATGGCGGGGCAGGTGTTCAACAGCCTTGCTTTCACCGTAGTGTTCTCGCTCCTCTGTTCGCTTTTGGTAGCTTTGTTTCTTGTTCCGGTGCTTTCCTCCAAGTATCTGAAACTCGGAGACATCCGCAAGCGCAATGCAAAAGGTTTCCAGAAGATGACGAGCCGTTTCTTTGACGCTTGGGATAACGGATATGCAAAAATTGTCCGCTGGACGCTTCACCATAAGGTGTTTGTGGTGCTTTTGATCCTCATCCTGTTTGTGTTCTCCATCAAGAAAATCAGTGACATCGGATTTATTTACATGCCCAGTTCCGAAGAGAACATGGTTACAGTGGACATCACGATGCCTCAGGGGACGAACATCGAAACCACGGATGATGTCCTTCGCCGTTTTGAGGATTTGGCCCTGTCCAACCTGAAAGGGGTGAAATCCAGCATGGGAACCAGCGGAGGCGGTCAGATTTTCATGTCTAGTGGCGGCATCAACAAGGCCACGGCTGTCTTCACGTTGTATGACAGTAAAGAAAGACAGGAAGGTTGGGATGATGACGCTTCCGCCAAGAAAAAACTGGAGGCTCTGTTCCCCCTGTTCCCTGGTGCGGAATTTTCCATCCAAAACAACGGCTCTACGATCGGCAGCAGCAGCGGAATCGACATTTCCGTGAAGAGCAACAATCTGCCCCTCTGCATTGACACATCAGAGAAGATACGCAACCTTCTGCAGGAGAAGGCATCCAACGAACTGATGAATGTGACATCCTCGCTTACCCAAGGTCTTCCTCAGTTGTCCATCGTATATGACCGGGAACGGATGTATGCGTTGGGCGTCACCATAGCGCAGGCGAACGCTGAGATTCAGAGTGCCATCAAAGGGGCGACGGCAACCCGATACCACGACAGCGGGAATGATGTTGATGTCATCATCAGCCTTGATCCCCGGGACAAAAAGCATATCACCGATTTGGAAACGCTGTATGTGACCAGCTCAAGCGGGAAACGGGTCCCGTTTTCCAATTTCGCCACCTACGAAAAGGGGACAGGTCCCATTGCGATCAGTCATGAGGATCAAAGCAGGATCATCCACGTGACAGGAGACATCAAACCGGGCAATACGGTGGACAAAGTCCAGAAAACCATTGAGGCCTTGATCAATGCGAATATTCCCACTAGCAGTGATGTCCTCATCAGTTACGGAGGTGAATACAAACAACTTCGTGAAGGTCTGCAAACCTTCCTGGAGATCATCATCATGGCGATCCTCCTTGTCTTCGCCGTCATGGCAAGCCAGTTTGAGTCGTTCAAGAATCCGTTCATCATCCTGTTCTGCATCCCGCTTTCCATCATCGGCATCGTGACAATCTACATGATTACCGGACAGATTTTCAGTTTGATCACCGCTGTCGGCCTTCTGGTGCTTGTCGGGGTCATTGTCAACAACGGAATCGTCTTGATCAGTTATATTTCTATGCTCCGCAAACGGGGCGAAAGTCTTGAGGATGCTTGTGTCGATTCCGCGCGAAGCCGCTTGCGTCCGATTCTGATGACGACGTTGACGACGTTGTTGGCGCTCATTCCGATGGCCTTCGCAAAAAGCGAGGGGTCTTCCATGGTTCAACCTATCGGACAAACAGTATTTGGCGGATTGGGCTTCGGCACGTTGATGACGTTGTTCCTGATGCCCGTCCTGTACTACATTTTCAACAAGGGCAGCGACAAACGGGCACAACGGAAGCTGGAAAAAGAATTCGCCGAATTATCCGAAAGGCAAGAGGAGAAGAAAGCATGAAGAAACTGGAGATTATCCTGAGTCAGGCCATCGATGAGGATTTCCTCCACGATTGCAAAGTGATGCATGTGGCGGATCACTACACAAAAACGATCGGAGTGCAAGGGGAAGGCTGTTCCTTTCCCAAAATGGGGGATGATGTCTGGCCGCAATTGAACAACCATTACATGATTGTCATCGAAGATGATGAAATCGAAACCATCAAACACATCATCAGTCATTTGCGGGAAATCTATCCTGATGAAGGCCTTGCCTGCTTCGTTTCCGATGTCGGGCAACTATGAAAGGACGAACATGCTTCTGGACAACTGATGCGGCTTGGGGTATAAGGAATGCCATGAAAAAAATGTTGGTTGTCTTATCGCTTCTGTTTGCCGTTTTTCCTTGCAGTGCCGAGGTGATCGATTCGTTTTCTTTCCTGAAGGACAACAAGAATTATACGGAACTCATCCGTCTGGTCCGCGGAGAGGGAGACGCTATGCAGGCTGATGTTCTCAGAAAAGCGATGAATGAGACTAAAGACCCAACTTTCACCGACGAGCAGAATCTTGTGGTTGCCATCAAGGCGAATACCCTGTATGGCCGTTTCCTGGTGAAAGACAGCCCCCAACCTGACAAGGAAACCGGAAGAAAGGTGGTGGAGGAGAATTTGGAGTTGATAAAGGAACTCCCCAAAGATTCCTTTTACCGTCTGGCGTGTACGGCGGACGCCTATTCTGTTTTGTTCCTCTCAGAGATGGGGAATCTCAGTTTTGGCATCGAATCGCAGAAGGCGTTGAACAAAGCATTCCGCATGTATCCTGACGAAGCGTATGCCATTTTCCTCACGGCGAACACCTATATCTTTGCTCCACCCATCTTCGGAGGGAACGTGGTGAAAGGGTGCAACATGCTCACCAAGCTGTACCAAGAAGCGGGAAACCGGCTCTCCCGCTGGGATTTGGCTTCACTGTGCAGTGTCATCGGCATCGCTTGTTACAAGCTCAAGGACTATGCAAACGCCAAAGCGTACCTTGTCGCCGCCTATACCATGTATCCGGTGGATGCGGAAGTCACCAGTTATTTGGAGAAGGAAGAAATTCAGAAGGCTCTCTGACCTTGGAGGAAAAAAGTCACTCGCCAAACTGCCCAAATGGGGTTTACCTGGTGTTTATGGAAGGTGTGTGCAAAACCGCTTTCCTCATCCGAAGGAAGAATCCAATCGTGGAAGCCATTGATTCATGCAAAATCTGCTTGTGTAATACTCTTGCCAAGCCAAAATCTGTTTCCATAGTGGTAAGTTTTGAAATAGTACCCTGTATTGCAGGTGATCTTTTCGAATCCTCTTTTTACTGATGGAATGTGTTGGTCTTTACAGAAAGTACCAAAGTACGCGTCATTTCTCTTTACGACTCTTCGCAAACCCATTTCATCCGTCTCCGCGAACAAAACGCCTACAGGGGACTGATGACCTTTTCGAAGTTGGCGTCAACCTGGTGTTTATTTCTGCAGAACAAGCCTGAACGAAACACAATGATGTGCATTTATTGCCAGTGCACAGTTCTGCGTAACGGTACGTTGCTGGATTGGTTCCAAGATATATTCACCAAGAGAGGAGGAGAGGGAAGAGATAAAAGAAGATGGCTTTATGATACCTGTTAAAGTATTACATTTTGAATATGATGCATGTACAGGTATTATATTCGCGCGGGTTGGTGACGAAATGCTTTTTTTCTGTGCTAACTAGGAATATGACTGAAAAGAACCAACTGGCGTTCGATTTCTGGGGACAAGTTGAAAACACCTTGGATGAACGCAATATGTCCTTGCGGAAACTCTGTTCTTTGACTGGCATTCCGTACAGTACGTTGCTCAATGAACGGAACAAGGCGATTCTTCCTGAAGTGTTTGTCATCAAGAAGATTTGTGATACGTTGGATGTGACGATAGATTCCCTTCTCACCGGGAAAGGGAAAGAAGCCAAAGACAAAAGCAACGAAGCCGGTTTTTATTGTGTTGTCGGCAAATTGACGAAAAGTCAGGAAGAAATGCTGGAAAACATCATCGCCAAGATGAACGTCCAGGTGCGGAAGTTGTAAGACAAACGCTTACTTTTGGCTGAGCACGGCTTTCGCTTGCACGCCGGTTCTTTGCGCGACGACGATTTTGGATGCACCAAACAGTTCTGCGATCCCATGGAAAGTATCATCTCCATCTTTTGCTTTCGCGATTTTGTACCCTGCATTGTCAGGAAGATAGCAATAGCCGTTCATGGCATACATTTTGATGATTCCGCGAGTCGTTTTCCCCTGTTCGGTATACGAGCCGGATAAGGTTATCCCGTCTGAGATGATGGTCAGTTCATGTCCTGACTGATCAGCCCACCTGAAGGTGCCTACCGGGTAAATCGGCTGCTTCTGCGGTTTGGCACTCTCGGCGGTGGTGTCGGTGAGGACAACGCAACCGGAAAACAATACGACGCATACCAAAAGAATGAACAAGCTTTTTCTCATGCTTTCACCATACGCCACAACAGACTGAGGCGCAAGGACATCTTGCAGGAAACAAGGAAAAAAGCGACGATATCTGCATGAGAACATGCCATATCGTATGTGCCATGCCTATGGAGTGTGGCCTGCAGATGAAAGAAGGCGACCTGCTCATCGCGGCCGACGCAGGCTACCTGAACCTTCTTTCCCAGAAGGTCCGTCCCGATCTGGTGGTCGGGGATTTCGATTCATTGGGATATGTTCCCGAACAGGTACCTATCCAAAAACATCCGGTACGCAAAGATGATACCGACACGTTGCTGTCCATCCGCATCGGTTTGGAACAGGGGTGCGATCGTTTTCTCCTCTATGGAGCGACAGGAGGAAGGATAGACCATACCATCGCAAACATCCAGAGTTTGGCCTTCATCGCCAACAGGGGAGCGGAAGGATACTTGGCGGGGAACGAGATAATGACGGTTTTCAAGACTGGCGAACTTGTGTTTCCGCGAACGTTTTCCGGAACCATCTCGGTATTTGCCTTGGGGGGCAGGGCGCAAAGCGTGTCCATCCAAAACCTTTCTTTCCCGTTCTTGGGAGAACTTGAGACTGATTATCCGCTGGGAGTAAGCAACCGTTTTATTGGGGAGGAAGCACGGATTTCGGTTTCCGATGGCAGTTTGCTGGTCATTTGGAGCGGACAGGAACGGTTTGCCCTGCCTGTTCTGCGGCATTGACTGGATTGGCAAACTGGTCGCAAAGAACCTGCCTTTGTAAACCTGAGATTGCGGATTGCTCATTTTGTTTTTGATGGAAAGCCTGCAACCTCTTGCGAAAAGTGAGAAGAGGATATGCTGATACCCAGAGAGACAAACGATTTATCCTGCAAGAAAACGCATAGTCCTGTCATATGTATAAGGAAAACACCAGTTCATGCAGATTGCCAATCTGAAAAACACCTTCGTGTTGCATAAACGTTCTTTAGGCTTTACAACTCGGTTTTTTCCCCATAAACATACCTGACAAGGTTTTTTTGTCTTGCTTTTTCCTGCGCATCATTAGATAATCAACAAGACACGTACTGTGTGGGAAGGAAAGACTTATGCCAAATGCGGTGAAGACCCAGCGCAAGCATCAAACAAAAAATATCATTTTATTGCTTTTTTGCCTGTTGATTGCCATATGCTCAGTTTTATTGATCTGGGGAAGTTCCATTCCTGCGGAAAATGTTTTTTTGGGGTTTGGGGATACGGAATCTTTTTCCGGCGGATGGACTGATCCCACCTTTCGCGGTTTCACCTATGAACGGAACACTTATACCATCGGCAAAGGGCAAATATTGACATTTGACCATGTCTTGCCACCGACCATCATTCCCGGGTCGATTTTGAGTTTCCGCTCGGATCATCTCCATATAGTCGCCTCGATTGACGATAATGTGATCTATGAGAGCGGAAAAGATGATCCGCAGGTCTTTGGAAAAGAATTGGGGCGTCATTGGGTTGGTATTCCGCTTGAGAGTTCCTATGCCGGCAAGACTTTGCGTATCACTGAGACCAACAACGGTAGGGCAAGTTACGTTGAACTGTATACCACCCGCATCGGAGAGAAGGGCGCCATCTATGCGCAGATACTCAGCACAAATTCACTTTTGATCATTTGCTGTATCGTTCTGGCCTGCATTGGGCTATGGTTGGTCATCTACTCTTTTCTCCTGAGACATTGGAAGGTCGAGTTCAATCATCAATGTTTCCTGTACCTCGGTTTGTTCACTTTGGTTTCCTCAATCTGGATTTTCACCGATTCCGATCTGCTGTTTTTCTTTACGGGCAATCCATCCATACGGTATATGCTTTCGTTCTTTTCCTTTATGCTGTTGCCATTGACGCTTGCTTTGTACTATCGGGAACTAACCAAACACTTCAAGAAAATCCTGAAGATTGTCATTATCACCTATTTCGCGGACATGTTCGTCATCCTTTTCTTATATGCGCTGAATATCGTACCCCTGGCGAAGAGCATGATCACCATCAATGCATATTGCATCATCTTTTCTGCCGTTGTGGGTGTCAGTGCGTTCATCGAAGCCTTGGAATACCATGACAAGGCGATGTTGACGGCATTTTGGGCTTTATTGGCTCTGGCTGTGCCAGTTTTGTGCGATGTCGCGTTGTCCTTCCTGAACCGTTCGTACGACATCTTTGCACTGTACCGCATCGGTTTGCTGGTGTGCTTGGTGATCCTTTGCATCACGACGTTCCGTTTGAACATGAATGACTTCAAGGATCTCCGCTTCGCCAAATCCTACAAACGACTTGCCTATGTGGATGAGACCACCCATGGCAACACCGTCAACAAATTTGAGGAAGTGTCAGCTTCATTGTTTTCCAAAACACCGTCTCAGTACTTTTTCGTCGTCTATGATCTTGCCCATTTCAAGATGGTCAGCGACGCGCTCGGGCAGAGTGAGGGCGACGCCATCATCAAGCGAGTGTATGATCTCATCGCTTCATGCCTGTCCGCAAATGAGACTCTCGGATATCTCGGGGACGCCAAGTTCGCCGTCATGGTGATGGCCGAAAGCAATGATTCGTTGTATGTGCGTCTCAGGAAAATCTGGACGCTTCTTTCCGGAGTGGACAGCAGAAACCTTGGGGAGTATTCCATCGAGATCCATACCTGCGCCGTCAAATGGGATGATCCCAAAATTGCGGTGGCGGTGATGGTCAACAGGGCGATGCTGGCTTTCCAGAATCCCCATGCGGATTTTTTGGAAGACATCGATTGCTATATATACAACGATGAATGCCGCAAAGAACTTGCCCGCCAGCAGGATTTGGAAAAACGTATGCAGACTGCGTTGCGGAACAAGGAATTCGTCGTCTACCTGCAACCGACCATCAAACTCGCAAATGGCGATATCTGCGGCGCGGAGGCTTTGGTCCGATGGATTCATCCTGGTGAGGGTTTGATAGCGCCGAGCGAATTCGTACCCCTGTTCGAGAAGAACGGATTCATCACCGAAATTGACTTGATCATCTTCAAGGAAGTGTGCTTGTTGATCAACCGGTGGCTTTCCCAAGGCCTCACGCCTCCCGTCATGTCGGTGAACATTTCCAAAACAGCCATCAAAAGGTATGAGGTGTTCCATCGTTATGAGCAGATAGTCCGTGAGACGGGTGTGCCGGTCAAATACCTCGATTTCGAGATTTCGGAACGAGTCGCCTATAAAGACATTGATGTGGTTCAAAAGATCATTGAGAAGATCCATGGTTGGGGTGCGACGGTGGCCGTCGATGATTTCGGTTGCCAGTATTCGAACATCCGCGGCTTGGGCTTGCTGCAGTTTGATTCCATCAAGATCGATCGGAGTTTCTTCTCTGATGGTTTTCCTGAGGATTCACGCAAGACGACGTTGGTCAAGGGCGTGATCAACTTGGCTGGAGCCCTTGGCCTGTCCGTCATCGCGCAGGGAATCGAGACACAACCCCAAGTCGAAGCGCTGAAGCATCTCGACTGCAGTTTCATCCAGGGATATGTCTACTCTCCGCCGATCACCATACAAAACTTTGAGCAGAAATACCTGCCCAAACCGATATGAAACGGAGACCGGTTTGCTCTTGTTCAAGCTCCTTCTACCGCTTCTTCATGGTGATGGTTGCAGGTAAAGTCCGGGTTTTGTAGCAAAGTGCCTGCAAGTAATGCGTTCACTGCGGCATCTGCGTTTCCGCAAGCCCCGGCATATACCGTAATCCCGACGCTTCCCAAAGCAGTTCTCGCGCCACCGCCGATACCGCCTGCGACCAATGTGTCAACGCCTTCCTTGAGCAAAAGGTCGGCAAGTCCTTCGTGACTGTATTCTCCGTGGGAAATGATTTTGGTTGTCGTCACTTTCCCGTCGGTGATGCCATACAGTTTGAATTGTTCCGTTCTTCCGAAGTGTTGGAATACTTCACCATCCTCATAGCAAACAGCAATTTTTTGCATGTTTTTTTCCTCCTCGGCATTTCTCTTGCAACAAGAGCCGCATTCTCCGCCATGGCAAAGACGATAATCCCCTCCGTTGATGGAAATGCTTTTTCCATCAACAAGCGCATCGGCGATTTTTCTCCGCGCACGATCATAGATTGCTTGTACGGTAGCGCGTGAAACTTGCATTCGCGCTGCGCATCTCTCTTGATCCAGTCCATTCTTGTCCATCCAGCGGATTGTCTCATATTCATCCACTGAAAGAGTGACCGTTTCCTCGGCTGTGGGCGTTTCCGCTCTGAATGCGGTACATCGTGGCAATCCGCAAATTCTTCGGCATTTGCATGGTCGGGCCATAGAGCTTCCTTGTTACTGGCATATGCCAATAATACAACCATAGCGCAAATCATGCTGTCATGCAAGCTGGGCATGTGATGGTCGCGTTTATCGCGTGCATTCACGGTCGCAGGGAAAAACAGTTGTCAATCTCCATCTGCTTCAGGAATGAAAAACCGTATTGTTTTGAAAATGGTTGTCTCGTATGCTTTTTGTGGGTTGCAAAGAAGGATATTTTGATGAAGTAGCCAAAATGTCAATCATGAAGGGGAAAAAAGAAGCAGCCGGTTATTATCGACTGCTATCAGAGCGTTTTGGAACGAAAACCATTCATTTAGTAGCGGCGCAGGGAGTCGGACCCCGGACATACAGAATATGAGTCTGCCACTCTACCAGCTGAGTTACGCCGCCAAAAGACCATTTCGGTCACGATGAATGTTTATACCAAATTTTCGGGTTAATGGGAAGTGGTTGGGATGAAAATGGTGAAAAATAGCTCCAAGGTTCCGCTCTGTGGTTTTTGACTTGTTTTTTTTCCTTTCTCCTACTAATCTTGGGGATATGATCGGTTTCTTCATTAAGAAAGTCTTTTGGGACGGCTGGGACAACCTGCTCGGTGTCGTCATCCAGAATCTGCTCTATATGGGCATCTTGTTTGCGTTATTCGGCTGTCTTTCCCTTGGTGCGGTAGGCACGGGAGACGGAAATCAAACGGAGAGTACAGCAATTTCTCCCGCCACGGCGGTGACCAACCAGATAGCCAAGGCGAATGAAAATGTAGCGGCAAACCAAGCAGGACAAAGCGGTCCTTATTTCTGGCTGTCGATTGCCCTGTTGGTGGTAGTCGCAGGTGCTTTCTCCTTCCTTCAGGCGGGAACGGGGGCGATGAATCACGCCTATTCCAACTACCAGCGGGTAGGGTGGAGCGGTTTCAAGCGTGGGGTTGTTTCCAGTGTGCGACATGCGCTTCTGTATTGGCTGGTCACGGTTTTCATCTTCACCGTCATTTTCTTTGTCATGCCATTCTATTTGTCCTATGGAAATGCCTTCGGGCTGATCATCACCGTAATCCTTTTTTGGGTGGTCATCGCATTCCTGCTTGCCCTGATGTTTTTCTTCCCGTTGCATTACACGATGGAAGGAGACAGACCCTTGAAAACCCTGAAAAAGTGCTTCATCATCATCGCTGACAACACCGGTGCGAGTCTGTTCTGTGCCCTTGACATCCTGATCCAGACCATTATTTCCGTTTTCACTGTCGGCTTGATCCCCGGTTGCGGAGGCATCCAACTGACCGGTATGGATTGCATCAAAATCCTGATGAAAAAGTATGATTATCTGGAAGCCAACACAGGCGCCGACCGCAAGCATCTTCCTTGGACAGACCTGTTGTTTGAGGAAAACGAAAGCATCGGGCCACGGTCGTTGAAGAGCATGATCTTCCCCTGGAAAGATTGAGATGGCCTTTGAAGTCGAACTGAAAGCCCATGTCCTGGACAAGGAAGAGGTGTTTCGCCGTCTGTCTTCCTTGACGGGAGATATGATAAGCGAGCGGAAGGAAGACATATATTATTCCCTTCCTGGAGGACCCGCGTTGTTCCGCATCCGTTTTGAGCAATATGGCGAAGACAAAGGAAGCCTGTTGTTCACCTACAAGGAAAAAACCTTGCAGGACGGCGTTGAAGTGAACAAGGAGCATGAATTCACCGCCTTTGGCGATCAGTTGCAGGCAGCCTGTGATTTCGTCTCTTCCTTGGGATATGTGGTGTTTGTCACCAAAAAGAAAGTGGGGACGAGTTTTCAACTCCCCTGGGACGATTTTCCCCCACTGCATGTGGAACTTGTGGAAGTCCCTCCCTTAGGCTGGTTTGTCGAGATGGAATTCCTTCTGGAAGACAAATCCTTGATACCACAGGCAAAAGAAAAGCTCCATGCGGTACTTTCCCGTCTCGGGTTGAGTGAGAGCGCCATCGAAGCGGGATACTACATGGATTTGTTACGCGCCCCAGCCAAGCAGTAACAGAGCGGTTCCTACCGTCGCCATCACACCGAATATTGTGTTCGATTTTACTTTGTTGTGTGATTGCAGCACAAATGCCTGTACAGACCACAAACCGTACAAAATGCATGTGGAGAGCGCCATGGCGCTTGTCAGCGAGAACAGGCTGCAGAAAGACAGAAGTGTGGTGGTTGCCAGAGAACCGATGAGAGAACCTTTTGTCTGCATGGAAAGAAGGAGCAATGCGGTCGCTGCGATGATGAAGGTCATCGTCACCACGGCTGTCACATGCGATCCTGTCATCGAGGCAATGCAGTAATTGCACAGCCCGATGGCAAGGATTTTGAAACCATCCCTGAGATTGGAGAAGACTTTATGGGCCTGTTCTTCCCCGACATCGAACAGATGGTCCAAGGCTGCGAACGTGAAGGTCGCCAGAAGCATGCTGAACAGCAGAACATGCCAGATCGGTCCTATCAAGAGGACAAGACATGCTATGGATATGCCCGCTCCCGCGCAATCGATGATGCTTCCGAAGACGGAAAGCGGCTGGTAGACGCGTTTCGGCAGAAGCGATTTCTCGTAGGAATCCTTGTTGTAATGAAAACTGAAACTGGTTCCGTTTTTCAGTTTTGCGGTGAATTTCACTGTTTCCACTTGATCCGAATGTTGGCATATCTCATCCACTTGCTTGCTGAAATCCGTAAACATTCCAATCCTGTTGTCTTCCATATTCAACTCCAAAATTTCGTTTCCTTGATGTCATCGACAAGACGACTCACCTGTGCTTCCAATTCCCTGCAAATCATGTCTTCAGCCTTTTTCGGGTCTGTTTTGGCCATTTCCAAAGCTTGGGGGAACTGCAACGCCCTTCCGATATTCGCATAATAGTTTTTGCTGACCACCGTCATGTCCCTTCCCGCCGCCAAGGAGAATTTGTATTTCACACGCCGCCTCGGGGCGATCAAGCCGATGGGCACAACGGGTACGGGGTTCCGCAGATATATCCGCGCTACTCCTGCATGGAATGTCTCCAGTTTTCCCTGCAGATTCAGTTTGCCTTCAGGAAAGATGTAGACGCTATCGCCTTTTTCCAAGTATCTGACCGCCTCGCTGACCACGTGTTTCCGATCGTCAGGCGTCAAAGCTTTGATCTGTTCTGTCCACTTGAGGAAATGACGCACGATGGGAATGCCATAAGCCCGACCGATGACCATATGCAGGTCGTCATTGGTCAGGGTAGTGACGAAATGGACATCCGAGGAACTGAAATGGTTGGAACAAAGGATTTTCGGCCCTTTGGGCAAAGGTTCTTCCTGCCACACAAAGAAATCGTAGTTCAGGTGCAGCATGACCTTCACCACGGAACGGTAGCAACGGTTCAGGATTTTCGCCAAAGGTTTCACAGAAAGACATAGTAGGAACAAAACGGGAAGAAGTCTACCAGAGAGGGGAAAGAATGTGCTCTTCCTCATTCCAGCGCATCGGAGCATGGTACACCTGCTCGATCAACGATTTGGTGATCACGTCGCCTGCTTTCCCTTGTGCGATCAACTCTCCTTGGGAAAGCAGAAGCACGGTATCACTGTAGACTTGGGCCATCGTCAGGTCATGCAGGACGAGCAGGACCATTTTCCCCTGTTCACGAACGAGTTTCTGCAGCAGATGCATCGTAGCGATCTGGTAGGCGACATCAAGATTATTCACCGGTTCGTCAAAGAGCAGGATCGGGGTGTCCTGAGCCAACGCCCGTGCGATGAGCGTGCGTTGGAATTCACCACCGGAAAGGGTGAGGACACTCATTTCCGCTTTGTCTTCCAGTTCGCAAGACCTGAGGGCCGCATCAGTGTCCCCGTCGGCCATGTCGACGGCATCGCGTACCGTGAAGTCATATTCGATGCGTCCCCACTGAGGGACAAGCGCAAGCTTTTCCGCGATGGCTTTTCTTGGGTAATCGGCAAGATTCTTGCCGCACAAGAGGATTTTGCCTGAGGCCGGCTTCATTTCCCGGTACAGGAACTTCAGCAATGTGCTCTTCCCCGAACCGTTCGGCCCTATGAGCGTGTAGAGTCCGGGACCGGACAGCCGGAAAGAGAGGCCATTGAACACCATATGGTTGGGATAGCCGCCGCAAAGAGCATCGACCTGGATGGCATCAACCATACTGATACCTCCCCCGATGGAGCATCAGAAGCAAAACGGGAGTGCCCAACAGCGAGGTGATGACCCCTACCGGCATCTCTCCGGAAGGCAGGATGACACGGCAGACGATATCGGAAGAAAGCAAAAGAACGGCACCGCAAATACCGGAAGCGGGAAGCAGACTGCGATGTTTCGGGCCTTTGAGGATTCTTGAGAGGTGTGGCGCCAGCAGCCCGACGAAACCAATGACTCCGTAAAACGAGACACAGACGGAAACGGCAATGGTCGGCAGGAGCACGAACACCGCTCTGTAGCGTTGTATATCGAGTCCCATTGACAAAGCTGAGGACGTATCGAGCAACATCATGTCCAATTCCTTGGTGAGGAACAACAACGGTATGCATGTTCCTGCCAAAACCACACTGGTTATGGCGGCTTGCCTGCCCGAGGAAGCGGAAAGGGAGCCCATAGTCCAGAAAAGGATGCGTTCATACCGTTCGTGTTCCAACAGCATGAAGAGCGTCATCAACGATGAGCAGAGATAGTTGATGGCCACACCCGAGAGGATCAAACGGGTCTGGCTCTGGTGACGCAACGACAGGAGAAGAATCAAAAGGGAAGCGGTCAGACCACCCAAGAGGGACGGGAATGTGACGGAAGATATCCCCAGACTGATGCCGATGGCCGCTCCGAGGCTGCCTCCGGAAGAGATGCCGAGGATGTACGGATCCGCCATGGGGTTTTTCAGGACAGCTTGGAAAACTGCTCCGCTGATGCCCAAAACCATTCCGCATACGATCGCCGCGAAGGTTCGTGGAAGGCGCAGATCCAGCACGATGTACCGCAAAGGATCGGACGGATCCTGCAACGCCCTGAAGACTTCTTCCATACTGGAACGGGAACTGCCGGTCATCAGGGAGAGGAAAACCAATACAAGGAGAAGCATGATTGACAAAAGATCCCAGTATTTCCGCTTCATGTCAGGCTCCGTGGATCAAGAGGGCGATTTCTTTGACGGCATCGACGATGCGCGGTCCTTGCCGTCCGATAAGGTCTCCGTCAATGATACGGATTTTTGCCTTCAAGTCGCTGTACGGCTTGGTGGAATTCCATTGCTTGAGCAATTGGTCATCGCTTTCCCCGGAACTCATCCTGCTCATCAGGATGATGACCTCGGGGTTGTCTGTGACCAGCTTTTCCTTGGAATACATCCAGTTCCGCCCGTCCTCCGCCACATTGATTCCCCCAGCTATAGTGATCATCTTGTCCAGAAACGTGTCTCCTGTGGCAGTTGAATCATACATGCCGAAGGAAATGGCAAGATACACCCGTTTTTTGGGTTCATTCTGCCATCTTTCTTTGATGGCGTTCATTTCATCTTGCATGGATCGGACCAGTTGTTCTGCCTCATACGCTTTTCCGATGACTTTGCCGATATCCCTGATGAAACCATAAGTGCCTTCGAAACTTTGTTCCTTGTTGATGCACACGATGGTGATGCCGGCTTTTGCCAGTGCGTCATACACGTTTTGGTTGACCATGGAACCAGCGATGACCATATCGGGACGCAGGCGGATGATCCGTTCGATGGAAGGATTGATGATTTCCCCAATGGAAGGGACGGAAAGCACTTCCTTAGGGTAATCGCAATAATCGGTTCTGCCGACAAGTTTATCCATGGCTCCCAAAGCACAAATGGTTTCCGTCACGCCGGGGCCGAGGCTGACGATGCGATGCACTTCCTGAAGAGGAATGGACATCCCTTTGCTGTCAGTATACTTCCCTGACGGTTGGGCATATGCAAAAAGACAGACGAACAACATGCATAGGAGAAGTGCAGAACGTCTCATCAAGCGCCCCTTTGCCTATCGTTCGTAGGCGTGCGTTTTTTCCGGAAGGTATCCTGACTTCTGCAGTGGCGGGACCGTGTGGCGTTACCAACTTCCCCTTGACGGATACAAAAAGCCTACAGAGGGAGCGGAAAGAAGTCAACGGTGAAAGTCTGTTGACCATGTGCGTTGACTGAAGGTACCATGCGCGTATGCAATATCGAGAGATACACATCTACACGGACGGTGGTTGCAGCGGCAATCCCGGTCCGGGGGGCTGGGCGTTCACGTTGGATGCCGATGGTCTGTTCGCCACGGAATTGTCCGGCGGCGAAGGGATGACGACCAACAACAAGATGGAGCTTACCGCAGTCATCAAAGCGTTGGAGTATGCGCGTCAGCTGGGTGGCGGGAAGATAGTCGTCAATACGGACAGCCAATATGTAAAGAACGGCGTTCTGGTATGGATGGCTTCCTGGAAACGGAAGGGCTGGAAGACGGCGGACAACAAACCGGTGAAAAACAAGGAATACTGGGAAGAGTTGGATCGCCTGACACAGGGTATGTCGGTGTCTTTCAACTGGGTGAAAGGCCACAATGGCATTGAGATGAATGAGAAATGTGACCATATGGTTCAAGATGAGATAGGGAGGATTCGCAATCATGGATAATGAGAAACCTTCTTTGATGAAATTGTTCTGGACGTTCGCGAAAATGGGGGTCATGACCTTCGGCGGCGGTTACGCGATGCTGCCCATCCTGCAGCGTGAAGTGGTGGAGAAGAACAAATGGTGTTCGGACTCGGATATTCTGGATTATTTTGCCGTCGGCCAGTGTACCCCCGGTATCATCGCGGTGAATACAGCCACGTTCATCGGCTATAAGCAGCGAGGCAACTGGGGAGGGATCATAGCGACGTTGGGTTTGGTGTTTCCGTCGTTTGTGATCATCTCGGTTCTCACTTCCGTCCTCCGTCGTTTTGAGGGCAACAGCTCTGTGAAGATGGCCTTTAGCGGCATTCGGGTGGCGGTATGCGCGCTGATAACCATGAGCGTCATCAATCTGTCGAAAAAAAGCATCATTGATGTTCCGACCTTTGTCTTGTGTGTGGTGACCTTTGTGTGCATGGTCGCCTTTTCCCTTTCGCCTGTGGTCTTCATCGCCGTCGGCATCGTTTGGGGATTGTTTTTCTCTTGGGTGAAAGAGAAACGGAGGGTTGGGCAATGATCTATCTTTCCTTGTTTTGGGAATTTTTCAAAATAGGTTTGTTTGCTGTCGGCGGTGGGCTCGCAACGCTTCCGTTTCTGTTCCGTCTCGCGCAGACCCGTTCCGAATGGATCACCGTTGATGATATCTCCAACATGATCGCCGTCAGCGAATCCACTCCCGGGCCGATGGGTGTCAACATGGCCACCTATACCGGCAACACGGTTGGTGGTTTGTTGGGGGCTCTCAGTTCGACGCTGGGGCTTGTCGCGCCATCCATTATCGTGATTTTGATCATAGCGAGGATTCTGGAGAAATTCAACGGGAACAAATATGTGAATTGGGCGTTCTACGGATTGCGTGCCGCAGTCATCGCCTTGATCGCTTATGCCGGTTGGCAGGTCTTCCGGATCGCATTGTTCAACGGAAACCATCTGCGGATCACCGAAACGGTGATGTTTGGCGTTATTTTGTTCCTGATGATGAAACTGAACAAGAAAGTGCATCCCATCGTTTGGATCGGAGTGGCCGCTGTGCTGGGCATCCTCTTCAAGTTGCCTTCGTAACCGGGTGCTTCTCCAAATAGTCGCTGATCATTTGTTCCACGCTGTCCTTCCCGTTGATCATTCCGAGCATCGCATAAGCCTTCTGGAGTTCCATGTTATAGGAGATGAACCAGAGGGCCTGTTTTTTTGCCGCATCCGGATATCCGTTTTCGTAGGCGTATTGCATCACCGACAGACGAAAATTGGTATCTCCGGGATTCAAAGCAAGGATGCGGTCATAGAGAGAAAGTACTTGTCCCTGTTTCCCTTCTTCTTTGAAGCTGTCCGCTTCAAGTTTCAGGAAACGAAGGTTACCCGGATGCAAGGAGAAGCCATATTCGCATAGGCTTCTCCCTTCCTCGAATTTCCGTTGGGAAAACAATGCTATTGCTTTGTCGTACAGGAGTTTTGCGTTTTTCCCATCGGTTTTCAGGGCACGGTCGAACACGGTTTGGGCTTTCTGATACTGACCTTTGTCCATCAAGGTCATGCCTTCGGACAAAGCCTTGTCGCTCCGTACTTCGCTGGAGGCGCAGGAACAGAGCAACAGGGCTGTACACAGGATCACAAGCGGTTTTTTCACGTGGTCATTTTCCCAATACGGTGTCTTCGATGATCTTGACCTGAGAACGGTACAGATTGACGATGTTGGTGCCGTAATCAGCGATAAGCTGGATCATGTTTCGTGGTTTGTCTCCAAGATCAAGACCGTTGAGACGGTCGCCGGCATCACCAAGGCCGGGAAGGATGTACGCCTGGTCATTGAGCACAGGATCCATCCACAGCGTATATACTTCCGCTTCCGGCAAAGCCCTGCAGATGCGTAGGCTCCCTTTCAAGGCGGCGATCACATTGATGAACTTGATGGATTTCGGTTTGATGCCTTGACCTTTCAGGTAGTTGATGATGGTCACTAGCGAACCGCCGGTGGCGTTCATCGGATCGGCGAAGATGAGGTCTTTTCCATCGAGATCCTGCGCGTTGAAGAATGAACGGTCCAGATCAAGGACATAGTCCATGTTTGATTCATGTTTGGTTTCGTCCCGTTTGATCTTGAAAAGTGCGAAGGGTGTGACGAAATTATCGGAACTGTAGTCCTGGATTTCCTTGGAGAGGATCATGGAAGGGAGCAACGCGCCGCGAAGCATGACGCACATCACGCTGTTGTGGATCAGATTGTCCACGTCCGGAATGCGGTGGACGGCGAAGTTCCTGCAGGGATTGGTCACCGGTGTCTTGGTGATGATGCTCCGTTTGTTGGGGAGTGCTGCATCGGCGTACACATGGGAGAAGAGGAGTTCGTAGGCCCTCTGGATATAATACAGGAATTCCTCATGTTGGGTTTCAGGTGAACGGAGTTTTGCGATCAGGCGGCTTGCAGCGCCATGCTGTTCCTGCGGCGTCTCAAACGAATAGACATGAATCCGTTTTATTTCAGACGTCACTTCTTTCAAATAATCACCGATTTCCCCGGCATTCTCCACTAACTCTTTGCAGGCGGTTTCCCGTTTGATGACATCAGAAGCATTGTCCAGAATCTGGCAATAGCCGAGAGACTGCTCATACATCTTGTTCGCTTTGGCGATTTTCTTTTTGTCATCTTCATTCAAATAGCCATCGAGATCAGTGGCATGCAAAACAATTTTGTTCATGTGATAGGCTCCTCCTGCAAAATAGTAGCGTAGTTGCTCTTTTAACGCAAACACAATTTTGGTATGATTGGGGAAAGGAGCAGAGAAATGAATCTTGTTTTTCTTGGCCCTCCGGGAGCAGGAAAGGGCACAATTGCTGATCTGGCAAAAGATTATTTTCATATTCCGCATATTTCGACCGGCGACTTGTTCCGGGCGAACATCAAGAATGAGACGGAACTGGGCAAGCAAGTGAAAGCCATCCTCGCCAGTGGCGGGTTGGTGCCGGATGACATCACCATCGCTATGGTGAAGAACAGACTTATGGAAAAGGACGCCAAAGCAGGCTATATCCTTGACGGTTTTCCGAGAACTGTCCCTCAGGCTGACGCGCTTAAAGCCATGAGCAATGTCCAGGCAGTCGTCAATTTCGTCCTGCCGGATGAGACGATCATCAAGAGGCTTTCCGGACGGAGAGTCTGCAAGAGCACGGGAAAAACCTACCATATCGTCTTCAACCCGCCGAAGCGGGAAGGTATTGATGACGAGACCGGAGAACCCCTCATCCAGAGGGATGATGACAAACCTGAAGCCATCGTCCACAGACTTGAAGTCTATGCGAAATCAACGGCGCCGTTGATCGAATACTATCGCAAAAAGGGGTTGTTGATCGATTTGGATGTTTCAGGTAATCCCGAAGACATCATGAAGGAACTTGCCAAGAAGTTAGGGAAATGAAGCAGAGGCGGCTGAAACGGCCGCCTTTTTTTTACGGAGGACTAACCGTGACGCTCAATGTGGCTTTATACGTACCGGCAAGAGCGTTTTGCCAATCGTTATTGTCAATCGTAACGACAATCTTGAACTTGTTCAAAATGCCTCCTCCAGAAGCGAATGATAATACTTGTGAGTAGTTTTCATGTGTTTTGGTTGTTGTAACGGGCGTTATGGTCACTGTGGATTTTCCATCTACCTTTGTGGTGGTCCACCAATAGGGTAAGGTTGCTGTCGGGAAGGTTTCCTCATGCATCCGATTCCCAGAAAGCGTAACCGTGTATGGAATTATGTTGGAGTTTCCGTTACCGGTATAGTTGCAGTACACCCAAAGATAAAACGCATGTTCGGTTTTAGCAGTATCATATACATAGGTTCCTATCTCATCTTTGGAACCATTGAGCGAGGAGTAGAATTTTGCGAAGATTTTTTCTGATCCTTTGTAAGTAATATTGAATGTGTTGCTGATAGTATCGGAAAAAAGAGGCGTCGGACAAAAAAGAAGTGTGCAGAAAATGCTGAGCAAAGTTGTCAAGCGTGCTTTTTTCATGATTCTATAGTATGTTGATAACAATATTTGGTCAACAAATCAATTACAAAAAAGAGAATTATTGACATTTCATGCTATCACAAATACTATAATGGCATGTTGGGAAAAAATAACAAGAAATCACTTGCACTGGTTCTTGTTCTTACACTAAGCACAATCTCTCTGTTTTCTTCAATCGGTTCAGCGTCAATTGACGTTGAAACCGAGTTGCCTCAAAACATCGGTCTGAAATTGATTGATAAAAATGATTCCATTGATGAAACGATGTCTGTAAGCGATTTTCTTGCGATTGATAACAAATCCGGTACTTCGCAAACGTTATCCAGCGGGGTGGTGCAGAGTAATTACGCTCTTTTGCTGTTCAACAATGCCGGAGTTGATATTGTCCTCACCGTTGTTTTTCAGAATTTGGCAGATACCAATGCTTCTGACAAAACGATACCTTTCTCCCTGTGTATCGGTCCCGTCTCTTCGGGAGGTACGCTTCTGGAAAATGCTGATGGTGTGTATGCGGTCTCTGAAGGAAATGCGGTGAGTTTCACTCCCGCATCATTCAATGGCATAACATCCCGCAAGTATCCGATTTATTTCACGATAAATCCGGCTGATTTGCTGAATCTGCATTCGGCGACCTATACAAGCACAGTGACGTTAAGTGTGGGTGCGGTATGAAAAAAAGTTTGGTAGTGTTCTTATCGCTCATGTTGACTCTTCCCAGCGTTTTCCTGGTTGCGACCGATGACATGCCGTCAACAGGAAACTTGCCTGTGCTAGTGGAAAAAGCACCCATTATTGCGATGATCATAACGAATCATCAATTCACGAATGAAGCTGAAGTGACCTATGAGGAACTTCAGAGTGTCCTTGGTGGAGACAACGGTAACTTGAAGGCTGTCACTTACCAAGCTGTCAGTAAAGACATAACGGATACGGGATACAGGTTGTATGTATACAACAATACGAGTGGCACATTGAAGCTCAGCGTCAATACGTCGCAATCGACACCCCTTCAATCTGTTCTTTCAGGGACAAACTACTACATGACTTTATATCTCCGTATCGGTTATTTGCCGACAGACAACGAGGGTAATTATAAGGAATATAATACGACACTGAATAATAATTTGCCGTATATGTATGTTAAAAGCACCACAGCAAATAATGATGGAACGATAAAAATTGATTCAGATAAAAGAAAGCTCAGTTGCGAGGTGACCAGCGCAAATAATAGCAAAGGGGAGGTCGTTTGCACGTGCCTTCCTATTTATGTGGATTTGCAGGATGCAACAGCAGCAGTAACCGCATTAGATTATTCTGCAAAAATCGTTTTTGATTTGGCTGCTCTCTGAGGACGAACGACATGGATTCATATAAAGCTAAAAGAATCAGTTTGGTTCATCTTCCATTGGTTTTTACCTCTATCAGAGAGGTCGTTTGTCTGACGGAGTATGGTTCGGAAAGGGGGATCAGGCGTCCATGAATGCAAAAACCATCAAAGGAGTTTTCTTCTTTTTGCTTGTTCCACTGTGCTTTGTCTGGAGCATCGATACCATCCGGTGCTATAGCGGCGTATATACATCCAATACCAATGCCTATTTCAGCAATACCGAGTACACTACGAGTTTCGGAACCGCTTATGCGGCAAAATTGGGGACGTTGGTTATCACAGTCGATCACTCAAAAGGCAAAAATGCTGGTGATAATGAAGATTATTCAACTTACATTCATTCCTTGTATTTCAGAAACAGTACAGAAAGCAATTCCATCAGCTTGAACTCTGATTCATATACATTCACTGCCGATCTTTGCGCTGTACTCACGACACGGGTGAACCCTACAACCTATGCTCCTGTGGACATCGCTGAACAAACGTTGGTGACGGTTCAAGGCAGCAACGAGACGGTTCTGAACATTTTGCCTGAGGAATTCCTCACCGGTAATGGCATAGTCAGTCCTACGGAAAATGGAGAAGTCCTGCAAGTTGATTTTTACCTCAAACGCACGGGAACGACACCATCCGACAATGACCTTACTGGGCATGCGTATACCGTTGTTGCGAATAGCGGGGCCATCAGCAGCATTTCCGCGCTTTGTGTCATGCATAATTACAGTGTCTCTCAGGGAAATGTCACCCATAGCGGTTCTGTCCTGATAAACTATCTTGACGGGGATCTGTCTTTCTTTCCGTCGAACCATTACAACAAATCAATACCTTATGGGGTGCAACCGGAAAGCGGTACAACCTTATGCTGGATGACGTTTGATACTTCAAAAAGCGCCTTTGACCTTCCGGAAAATACGACAAGTGTGTTGGATCTCAGTACGGCAAGCGTTTTGTTGTATGGGGACGCGACCGTATCCAATGGCGCCACCTATGCGATCAATTACCAAATCACCAGCACAAGCGGCGATTTCACGATGCATAGAGTAAAAAGTGATTCTACGTTGGACCCAAACAATTACCTGCCGTATTCGGTGCTGTTCATCCAAGGAACGACAGTAAAGCAACCTGTCGTGTATGGGCAAACGTATAGCTGGAGTGGTTTGCAATATGGCTCCGGTCATGGCGCGCAGAATTCAGCAGTGCTGGCTGTGACAGGCATCGACAAGAATGCCTCTACAGCTCATATCGGCGGCAAATACCGTGATACCATCATCATCACGATCATCGCCGCCGACGCTGTTCCTACCAACCCCTGACCGATACGGTTCACCGTCCGTACAGGGTTATCAATTTCTTCAGTTTCTGCATGGATGGCTCGATGTCATCTTCTTTCTTCAGTTGCCAAGACCAGTTTTGATCACCACACGTGGATGGCGTGTTCATCCTCGCCTCATCACCGAGATTGAGGATGTCCTGCATCTGGAAGATCGCATACCGGGCATGGCTTGCGATCATGCAGCGGATCAGAGACCATGGTACATTTTCTTGTTTGCAATCAAGATAATCCGTAACGAGCCGTTTGTCTTCTTCGCTTCGATGAGAGAACCATCCGTTAATCGGTTCGTTGTCATGGGTGCCTGGATACACAACAGCCTGATACGGGTAATTGTGGGGGAGATTGGTGTCTTTCGCGTCAAATGTTCCGTCTTGCGCGCGGTTGAAGCCGAAGATGCCGATCCTCATGCCCGGGAAGCCATTGTCATCCCTGAGTTTATCCACCGCAGGAGTCATAAAACCAAGGTCTTCCGCGATGATCTTCAGGTTGGGGAATTGCTTCTTCACCATATCAAAGAATTCTTGACCGGGACCTTTGACCCAAACGCCATGTTCGGCTGTGGGATTTCCTGCGGGAATACTCCAATACGACTCAAATCCACGGAAATGGTCGATGCGTATGTAATCATTCCGTGAGGCAAGCCGTTTGAGGCGTTTCATCCACCATGCGTACCCATCCTTTTTCATCTTGTCCCAATCATATACGGGATTACCCCAGAGTTGCCCTGTAGCGCAGAAACAATCCGGTGGCACTCCGGAAACACGGCTGTAGCTCCCGTTCCCGTCTATCTGGAACAAACCGAGGTTGCTCCACGTGTCTGCGCTGTCCCCAGCGACGAAAATAGGGACGTCTCCGATGATGGATACTCCCGCATCATTGGCGAAGTGTTTCAGACTGAGCCATTGCCGTTCAAAGAAATATTGCAAGGCTTTCCAGACCTCGATTTCTTCGCTGTGTTCTTCTGCGATATGCGCCAATGCGATGGGATCATGATGAGAAACCTGTTTTTCCCAATGGGAATTCCAGCGTGCATCCTTGTATTGTCCATACAGAACCATGAAGAGGGCGTAGTCATCCAACCAATAACTGTTTTCCTCACAGAACGTGTTGAAACCTTCTTGTACGGAATCAGTAGTCAAGAATTCTTTTGCCGCACGTTTCAAAAGCGGTATTTTCCAATTGATGACTGCCTGATAATCCACCTTGCCTGCCGGGAAAGCCGGTTTGCGATCCAAATCAAAGGGGGAAAGCCACCCCTCTCTGACCAGCATTTCAGGAGATATGAGCAGTTCGTTTCCCGCAAATGTGGACCGTTCCGCATACGGGCTGTTTCCGTATCCGGTCGGTCCGAGAGGCAATATTTGCCAAAGTTTCACTCCGGAACGTGCGAGGGAGCGTACAAAACCATATGCCGCAGGCCCGAAATCTCCGATGCCATACGGCGTGTACAAACAGGTCGGATGAAGCAAAACACCCGTCATGCGAGAATCTTGTGTATCCATATTCATTTCCTTGGTGCGGTCAGACTATTTCGTTTCACCAATTGGAAAGGAATTTCCATATGCGCATTGCCCAGTTCCTCTCCGTTGATCATCCGGAAAAGCGCTTCCGCAGCCATTGCGCCTTTCTCCAATGCCGGTTGGTCGATGGTGGTCAGACCGGGGCTGATGAAACGTGCTTCGATATCATTGTCAAACCCTACGACAGAAATGTCCTCGGGGACTTTGATCCCTTTTTCCTTGAACGCGCAGATGCATCCGATGGCCACAATATCACTCATCGCGACGACACACGTCGGGAGATTCGGCAACTCTGAGATTTTCCGTCCCATATCCATCCCGTCCTGAAATGTGCATTCGCTGACAAACAAACGGATATGATTCGTGTCGTTGATGTCCAATCCCACAGAACGCAAAGCCTTCGCATACCCTCTGATGCGTTGACGGGGGACTGAATCCTCCGTATCCGCATCACGGGAGAATGCATCTGTCGTCAAACTCACAATCGCGATATCCCGATGTCCCGCATTCATCACCATTTCCATCATTTGGTAAGCAGCCTCAGTATCTTTGATGTTGACGCTGGGCATGCTTGCGGAAGGCATGCCGTCGATGGTGACATACGGCATTTTCCGGGTGTTCAGGATATCCACGATATCCATGCCGACTTTCATACCCAATGCCACCAGACCATCGACAGAAGCGGTACGTACCGCCTGCACGATGCTTCCTTCCAATGGAGGTATCAACGTGAGGGTATAGCCATGTTTCTGGCAGATGATGCCGATTCCTTCCACGACTCCGCTGATGTACGGGTTGCCCAACGAGTACGCCACATCCTGCGGCAACAAAAAGCCTACGGACATATGTTTGTGCAGACTGAAATTCCGTGCCATTGGGTCGGGAATGTAGCCCAATCTGTCAGCAACTTCCAGGATCTGTTGCCTTGCCTTCACGCTGATGCGTGAAGGATCATTGAAGGCAAAAGAGACGGCGGTCTTCGAATACCCTGATTTTTCAGCGATGTCTTTGATGGTAGGTCGTTTTCCTTCTAACATTCGTTTAACCTTTTACAGCTCCGGTTACAACACCTTTGATGATAAAGCGTTGGGCAGAAAAATAGAATATGATGATGGGAACCATCGCAAGGACCAACATGGCCATCATGGCACCCATGTCCACGGAGCCGTATCCGCCCCGCAGGTATTGTATGGCGACCGGTATCGTCTTGTAGTCGTTTCCTATGGTCAGATAGGGGAGAAGATAATCATTCCAAACCCACATCGTATTGAGAATCGAGACGGTGACGGCCGTCGGTTTGAGCATCGGAAACACCACTTGGAAGAATGTGCGCACCGGTCCCGCTCCGTCGATCATGGCGGCTTCTTCCAAAGCAATCGGAATGCTCTTGATGAAACCGCAGAACATGAAGCTGGACATACCGCAACCAAAACCGATATACATGACGATGATGCCGACTGGATTATCCATATGGAGCATGTTGGCCAACTTGCTCATGGTGAACATGACCATCTGGAACGGAACGATCATGGAAAAAACCAAGAGATAATACACCATAGAAGTGAACTTGCCCTTCACACGAGTGATGTACCAGGCAAGCATGCTGGTCACCAAGGTGATGCCGAGAACGGAAAACACCGTGATGAACAATGAATATCCGAAGGCTTGGAAGAATTTGATCTTCATGATGCCCGTGGAGTAGTTTTCTGTCCCGGTAAACGTTTCGCCGGAAGGGAAGGTGAACGGTTGGTTGCTGATGAACAGTTTGCTTTTGAACGAGTTCATCAACACGATGAGGATTGGGGCAAGGAATACCAAAGCCAGAAGGACGAGCACGACGAACAAAACGGTGTCGGCCATGCGGTTTTTCGCTTTGCTCATGATTCCATCTCCTTGCCGCGGGTGATGCGCAGCTGCGTCAGGGCGATTGCGGCGACGATCATGGTGAACACGACCGCCTTGGCTTGCCCGACGCCTTCAAAACCGTTGCGTCCATAGAACGTATTGAAGATGTTCAGCGCCAACATCTCGCTCGTTTTTCCCGGGTCTCCTGCAGTCAGGGCGAGGTTCTGGTCGAACAACTTGAAACCATTGGTCAACGTGAGGAACGTGCAGATGGTTATGGAAGACATGATGCTCGGAATGATCACGTTCGTGAGCATGATCCATTTTCCAGCACCGTCGATCTGGGCGGCTTCGATCAAATCGCTGGGGATGTTCTGGATGCCTGCGATATAAATGACCATCATATAACCGACATTCTGCCAATTCACCAGGAATACCAGACCCCAGAAACCGTATTTGGCGTTACTGACCAAAGTCACGCCGCTCTTCATTAAGATCCCGTTCAGGATGACTTGCCAGATCCAACCGAGGACGATGCCTCCGATCAGATTGGGCATGAAGAAGATGGTGCGGAAGACATTGGTGCCTTTTAATCCGCGGGTCAAAAGCATCGCCAAGGTAAAAGCCATCACATTGATGGTCAGCGTGCTGACCAAAGTGAACAATACGGTGAAGCCGAACGCATGGCCGAAGTTGCCGTCGACAAACATTTTCGCATAGTTGGAAAGGCCGACGAACCGTGCGTTGGTCAGGTTGCTGAATTTGCAGAAAGACAGGATGATCCCAAAGGCCATCGGAATGAGGAATGCCAAACAGAAACAGATCAGGCCAGGCAAAGCGAACAACACGAAGTACTTTTTGAGGGCTTTTTGCATGGGTACCTCCATTCATGACGGAAACAAGGCCGTACGCTGCGGTACGGCCTTGTGCTGATTGCTTAATGCGTGAGTTTGTATTCGCTTGCCCATTGGTCGATCGCGACTTTGGAAACCTGGTCCCACGTCTTCTGACCTTGCGCATACTCCAAAAGAGCAGCACCGAATGCGTTCTTCCATTCTTCCGACGGAATGGCTGCGAAAGCCCAAGGAATGGAGGAGACTCCGGTCTTGTTCATCCACTGCACGACTTGCTTGGCCAGCGGATCAGAAGGCATCTCGCTTTCTTTGAAGCTGTTGAACGGCGTGATGAACATCAGGTTTTCCTTGACGATTTTTTTGCCGGTGTCGGATGAGAACAACCAGGTGAGGAATGTGTCCGCGGCCTGTTGTGTGGCGGCGGGGACAGAGCTGTTGATGCAAAGGTAGTTTTCTGTCCCGACACAGAGTCCGCGGCCAGTTTCTCCGTCAACGCCTGTGTAGATCGGCAGGAACTTGATGTCGGAATTTGCGACGGTGTTGCCCTTCACGCCAAGAATCTGGCTGGCGCCCCAGTTCCCGTTCTGGACCATCGCGACTTTACCGAGTGCGAACTCAGCCATGGCGTCATCGACGCTCTTCGAACCGAGCAGACCCGGTTTGGTGCAGCTGTTTTGCAGATACAGGTCGAATATCTGTTGGAAATTCTTGCCATATTTGAAAGTGATGGTTTTGGACGCAAGACCTGCGAGCACGGCGTTGCCATAGCTCTTGTTTTCGGCGAACTCATAGTACAACGGTACGTTTACCAGATGAGTCTGCCATCTCCACTGGTTTCCGGCGGAAAGGGATGTGGAGGCAAAGACGCCCTCAATGCCGAGTTGGGCCTTGTGTTTGGTCATGTCTTGGACAACCGCTTTCAATGTGGCGAAATCCTTGATCTCTTCCGCGCTCTTGATGGATACGGCTTTGTCCGCAAGTGCGAAATATTTCCGGAGAATGGCGTCGTTGTAGATGATGCCATAGCCTTCCACCGCATAGGGAATGGCGAGGACCTTCTCCCCATCGGTCAAAGCCATGCTCTTGTCGCCGAGGAGTTTGTAGAAGGTTGTGCCTTTCAGGTCGCTTGCCGAGCCTTTGTTTTCGGCCAAGCCGACAGGTCCGTTGGTCTGAAAAATTACCGGAGGATTGTTCTTGGCCATTTCGCTCTTCAATGTCTGGGCGTAAGTCCCGCTGGCCGCGGTGACAACCTTCAGCTTGATGCCTGTCTCAGCTTCAAAAGCTGGCGCTACTTTCGTTGTGTAGACATCGGCGATTTCCGGTTTGAAATTCAGGAAATAGACTTCCTGCGTCTTCTGCGCCGTCGCAGTGCTCTCATTCCCGCCTTGGGCAAACAGGGATGCGGCTGCGATCAGGCACATCAATACCACGACAAATGTTTTTTTCATAAAAGACTCCTTTCTCCCTAATAATCACAGATTGAATCCTACTCCAATCTGATGTATAATCATACTAAACCGGTTTTCTAAATCGGTCAACTAAAAAAAGAAGGAAGTTTTCCATGTGGTTTGACGGCATTGACAGCGGCGTGAACAGCATATATGTTTCCGACCTCTATCCACGGAAAGGACAGCGTGTGACGCTTTCCCTCAAAGTACCTGAAAATCCTGAAATACGCACAGTCCTGCTGGTTACCTTTTTGAAGGAAGGTCTGGACGAAAGGGAATGCCGGCACGTTGCAGACCGCTATGAAGCCGACGTTTCCGTATCCTCGGAGATGTATTGGTATTTTGTTCTCGTGACGGATGGCGCATTCTGGTATTACTCGGAGAAAGGCTTGAGCGCCGGCGTGCCGGTTTTCCGTGATTGCTTCTTTCTGCGTCCTGATTTGGATCTGGCTACATGGGCGGCATCCTCGACATGTTATCAGATTTTCCCCGACAGGTTTTGTCGCGGCGACGCTTCCCTCGGAGCGAAGGAAGGCGCTTATTCTTTTGACGGGGGCGTGGTGAGCGTGCATGCGTTTACCGAAAAACCATTGCCGTTTTCCCAAGGAAGATGCCTTGATTTCTTCAATGGGGACCTACCGGGAATCGAAGCGAAGCTGGATTATCTGAAAGAGCATGGCTTTGACACGCTCTACCTGAATCCCATCGGCTGTTCCTGCACGACGCACCGGTATGACTGCATCGACTATTACCACGTTGATCCGAAACTCGGCGGAGACAAAGCGTTCTCCCGCCTTCTTGCAAGCGCCCATGAGAAAGGAATGCGCATTATTGTGGACATCTCCATTAACCATACGGGAACAAACCATCCGTGGTTCAGGAAAGCCCTGGAGAATCCTCACGCAAAGGAACATTCCTATTATTGTTTCGGCGAGGACGGCAAACCTGTCTGTTGGGCAGGTGTGCCGACGCTCGTGCAACTGAACTATGGTTGCGGTGAATTACGGGATGCCCTATATCGCAAACCGGAAAGTGTCATGCGCACGTTTCTCAAGCCACCGTTCGGTCAGGACGGATGGAGGCTTGATGTGGCGCCACAGGTTGGGCGGACAGAGAGGGACGATTACTGCCATGAAGTGTGGCGTGAAGTGCGCGATAGCCTGAAACAAGATAAAGACGGCGTGTATTTGGTGGGTGAGGACTGGGGGGATGCGTCAAGCCATCTCGCCGGCGACGAATGGGACGCCACGATGAATTATTTGGGATGTTCACGTCCTCTCCGTTCATGGATGGGCGAGTCTGACCACTATCTTTCCGATGGCTGGGGGACCAACCCGAGGCCGACAAGACCGTTCCGAGGTGAAGAACTGGAGAAGACGATGACCGATGCGCTTTTATCCGTTCCGTCACAACTGCGTTTCTTGCAATTCAACCTCATAGACAGCCATGATATCCCGCGCCTTTCGGTTCATGGTCGTGATGATTTTTCCGTCTATTCCGGTTGCGTCATGCTCCAATATCTGCTTCCCGGCATGCCTTCGACGTATTACGGGGATGAGGTTGGTTTGGATGGCCCTTATGGTTCGCTTGAGGATTGCCGTTATCCCATGCAATGGGATGAGAGGAAATGGGACCAACGTTTTGTCGGCTTATACAAGGAACTTGCCGAAACCAGGAAGGAATACCGGGATGTGTTGTCATTCGGCGCTTGGCGTTTCATTGCCCGCGGTCCCGAATCCGTGGCTTTTTCCCGTTATGACGGGAACCGTGCCGTCGTCGCGGTGCTGAACCGGAATGCCAAACCATTTGATTTCGTGCTGGACAACCAGGTGCTCGGCATGAACAAAGCCAGGGAAGCTGGGAAGGTGTCGTTTGCAGCCGAGAGTATGACAGTCCATCTCGAAGCGAAGGAAAATCTGCTCTTGCATCTTTCACGCGACTTGTAACTTGTCTCTAAACATGTAAGAATGAAGTGCCATAAACCTTTCCTAATAGAGGAGTGTCTTATGGCTTTCTTTTATGATGAACCTTCCCATACTTTCGGTGAATATCTGTTGATACCGGGATATACACCTGCAGATTGCATCCCGCAAAATGTCTCCCTCAAGACCCCGTTGGTGAAATTCCGGAGGGGCGAAGAGGCGCCGATTTCCTTGTCCATCCCGATGATTTCCGCAAGTATGCAGAGTGTCAGCGGGGACAAAATGGCGGAAGCCTTGGCGCGTGAAGGAGGAATGGCTTTCATCTATTGCTCGCAAAGTGTGGAGAGTGAAGCTGCAATGGTGGCGAAAGTCAAAGGCTTCAAGGCTGGTTTCGTGCCATCGGATTCCAACATCCGGCCTGATCAGACCCTGAAGGACATCATCTATTTGAAGGAAACCTACGGGCATTCCACCATTGCGGTGACAGAAGACGGTTCTCCCAACGGAAGGTTGCTGGGAGTCGTCACCAGCAGGGACTGGCGGCCAAGCCGGATGAGCGAGGACACTTTGGTTTCTACATTCATGACCCCGTTCGCAAAATTGATCTACGCCAAGGATCCTATCACGCTCAGCGAAGCGAATGATATCCTCTGGGACCATAAGTTGAACAGCCTTCCGGTCGTGGATGACAAAAACCATCTGAAATACTTTGTCTTCAGGAAAGATTACGACAGCCATAAGGAAAACCCTGACGAAATGCTGGATGTGCACAAACGCTATATGGTCGGTGCTGCCATCAACAGCCGGGATTATGCGGCGCGCGTGCCTGCTTTGGTGGAAGCGGGAGCCGATTGTCTGTGCATCGATTCGTCAGAGGGGTTCTCCCAATGGCAAGCGGATACGCTCCATTGGATACGCGACCATTATGGCGACAGCGTGAAATGCGGGGCAGGCAATGTCGTGGATGCGGATGGCTTCCGCTTCTTGGCGGAGAATGGCGCTGATTTCGTGAAGATCGGCATCGGCGGAGGTTCGATTTGCATCACCAGGGAAACGAAAGGCATCGGACGTGGACAAGCGACGGCGGTCATAGAAGTGGCGAAGGCAAGGGATCAGTATTTCAAGGAAACGGGTGTTTATGTGCCCATTTGTTCTGACGGAGGCATCGTGCTTGACTACCACATCACGCTTGCGCTTGCCATGGGTGCCGACTTCGTCATGCTTGGCAGGTATTTCGCGCGTTTCGACGAAAGCCCGACGGAAAAAGTCAACGTCGGCGGAAGTTACATGAAGGAATACTGGGGTGAGGGTTCGGCTCGTGCCAGGAACTGGCAACGGTATGATCTTGGGGGAAAAGGCGGAAAACTCAGTTTTGTGGAAGGCGTCGATTCGTATGTCCCCTATGCCGGGGCCTTGAAGGACAACGTGCAGACCACCCTGTCAAAGGTGAAATCCACCATGTGCAACTGTGGTTGCCTGACCATCAAGAAACTGCAGGAGAATGCGAAACTTACCCTTGTCAGCGAGACCAGCATCGTGGAAGGCGGCGCGCATGATGTGCTTTTGAAAGACACTAGGACAGACTTGCAGGGGAAATGATTTCAGATCGTTCCCTGAAGCGATGCCAGTCCCATGCAGGAAAGCCTGTCGATGAACAAAGCTATGGATGCGGTGCTCTCCACCATTCCGTTGAGCACCCATTCACGTATCATCGCGACAGAGCCGCTTGAAAAGAACAGATAGAGTTTTTCCATATCAGAATTGGAAATATCCGGACTGAGGTGCTTCCACGTCTTGATGGTCTTGTCATGGGCGAATTTCAGGATGTCAGCCAGGCAACTCTGGTCGCCATATTGGGAAAAGAGCACTTTACAGAGTTCTCCGTTGTCTTTGATGCCGGTGAGGATGTCCATGAGCATCGCAGAGACGGATTCCTCCCCAAGACCATGTTCCAACGATTGTTTGATGATCTCGAAGAGTTCTTCTTCGATTTGCTTGAGCAATTCCTCAATGTCGTTGTAATGGGCATAGAATGTCGTCCTGTTCACATCCGCTTTTTCGCAGAGTTCCTTGACGGAAATCTTGCTGATGGGACGCTCTTTCATGAGCTCCAGCAGACTTTGCTTTAATACCATGCGGGTATACCGCGCCCTGCGATCCATTTTGGTTGTATCCATATCTGTACCCATATGTTGACGTTGTACGAAAAAACATCATGGAAGTCAACAGATTCATTCAAACTGTTTTTTGTTTAATTGTATGGTTTAATATGTTTTGTAAACGACAAGATTGTGTACAGTGCCTTATGATAAACAACATATTGATAATTTCTCAACATGGTGTATGATTGAATGCATGAAAACCTATTTGGTTACGGGAAGTGACGGGCATTTGGGAGGGACGATCGTATCGTTGCTCACGCAAAAAGGGTGCAGGGTACGTGGACTGAGGTTGAAAGGTTCCCCTTTGGCGACTCCAAAACTTGAGGAAGTGTATGAAGGGGATGTGACCGTTCCCGCATCCCTCGACCCGTTCTTCGATGTGGAAGAAGATGCAGTCTGCATACATACGGCAGGGCTCATCAGCATAGCCTCCGGCAACGACAAGCGGATATTTGCAGTCAATGTGCAGGGGACGGAACATGTCATTGATGCATGCAAAAGGCATGGCATCAACAAATTGGTGTATGTCAGTTCCGTGCATGCCATTCCGGTACAGGACGGGATCATCACTGAAACAAAGCGTTTTGATCCTGATCTTGTCGAGGGTCCGTACGGCAAGAGCAAAGCAATGGCCACCGCATTGGTGCTCGGGCAGACGGACGTACCGGTTGTCGTAGCGCATCCTTCAGGCATTCTTGGTCCAGGGGATTGGGGCAGGGGGCATCTGACAGGTTTGGTCCGTGATTATCTGACAGGAAAGCTGAGATTCTGCGTCAAAGGCGGATATGACATCGTCGATGTGCGTGATGTGGCGGAAGGTATCATTTCCGCTGCGGACAACGGCAGGGCAGGCGAGACATACATTCTTTCCGGTTCTTGGCATGAGGTCAAGGAAATCCTCGATGATGCCGCAACCTTCACAGGGGCAAAAAAGGCAGGCTGCCTCCCTCTCTTTTTCGCAAAAATGACTGCGCCGATCGCTGAATGGTACTACCGCCTGCGCCACAGCCCCATGTTGTACAGCAGGTATGCCTTGCGGGTTTTGGAAGACAAGACACGGTTTTCCCATGAGAAAGCGACGAGAGAACTGGGCTTTACCGTCCGTCCGCTTCAGGAAACCGTCAATGATACCATCATATGGATGAGAAAGAACGGAATGCTTCCTGCCGCAAACGGACTCTGACGCTTGTTGATGTCCCTGTGTTTTCGTCTTTGCGGGTGGAGTCATTCAGCTTTCCCAAAAGCCGTCTTGTTGGGCAATCATGGTATCCCACATGATTCTTTCCTTGACGGAAGTCGAAAAAATCCGCCGATCGGTACTTCATCACGTAGGGCGTTTGGATGAACAAAGGGGTTCGGTTGATCAATGCATCAAACCGGTATTTTCCTTGTCTTCTTGTCCGTTTCAAGGTGCAGTTTGTGACAAAAACAATGCAATTACTTCCCATTACCGTGGAATTATGATATAAACATTTCCTGTTGTAGTTTGACATTTCTTTCGAGAAAGAAAAGCAGTTACGGCCGGATAGCTCAGCGGGAGAGCGATTGCCTTACACGCAATTGGTCGGGGGTTCAAATCCCTCTCCGGTCATTGAAAGGGGAGTAGTCCTTCACCGTGTGGAGCCAACAACCGGCGTTATAACCTGGTTCCACTGCCCTCTTTGAAGAGGGAGCACAAGACCTTTCGGGTATGCGATGCATATTCCGGGAGGTCTTTTTTTTGTTTTTGGGGGTGCATATGGAGAAGATGCAAATCATCGTATTGGTGTTGACGTTGGTCATGTATGCCTTGGTTATCGTCAAATCGGAATGGAAAGCCCAGGTGTCGTTGGTCACCGCGGTTGCGATGATGGCTTTGCACGTGGTCAGTCCTAAAGAGGCATTCGCCACTTTGATCAATTGGAATGTGCTTGCCATCTATGTGGGAAGTCTGGTCATCGCGGAACTGTTCATCTACAGCAACGCTCCTGCCTGTATCGCAGACCGGATTCTCAGGAACAGCTCCGATGTCGGTATGTCGATCATCGCTATCCTGGTGCTCACCGGATTGGTCAGCGCAGTAGTGGATAATGTCGCCACAGTACTGTTGATGGCTCCCATCTGCATGGCTCTTTCCCGCAAACTGAAGATGGATCCCACCTGTTTTATGGTAGGACTTGCAGTCATGGCGAACCTGCAGGGAACAGCGACGCTTGTCGGCGATCCCCCTTCGATGATCTTCGCCACGTTTGCCGGCTACGGCTTCAATGATTTCTTCTTCCACGAAGGAAGACTTTCCATCTTCTGGTTTGTCCAGGCAGGCATGTTCGCCGGAGCGGTTTTTTTCTGGTTCTGTTTCCGTCATTGCAAGGAAAGGAAAGTGGTGCTTGAAGAGAAACAGCTTGTTTCATCCATTCCCTCCATATTGTTGGTCTCCATGATCGTCGGTCTTGCCATCTGTTCTTTTTTCAATGGCGGTCTCAGTGCGGCGAGCAGTGCGGTGGTGATACTTTTGGCTTTCTACGGACTTTTCTGGTATCATTTTTCGCAGAAAAAAAGCTGGCATGACGTGAAGGTTTTGGTCAAAGGCCTCGATTGGGAGACGATCCTGTTTCTTATCGGCATCTTTGTCGTGGTCGGTGCTGTGGAGAACGTCGGTCTCTTGGATTATCTCGCTGCATTTCTTGAACGCGTCGTCGACGGGAACGTTAATCTTGGTTTCGTCTTGATCATCCTCATCTCCGTGCTGGTTTCCGGTTTCATCGACAATGTCCCGTACATCATGGTGATGCTCCCGGTCGCGGCCCATCTGTCGCAATCAATGGCCATCAAGCCTGAACTGTACCTGTTCGGACTCCTCATCGGGTCCTGTCTGGGTGGGAACCTCACCCCGTTCGGCGCTTCTGCGAACATCGTGGCGATGGGTATCCTGAAGAAAGACGGACACAAACTGAGTTTTCGGGATTGGCTGAAGATCGGAATTCCTTTTACGCTGATCACGACTTTCGCGTCTTCCCTTTGCCTGTATGCCGTGTGGAATTAGACAGGAAAGCGAAGGTATGATACAGTTGCTTCGCAAGGAGAGGCGCCATGACCGGAAACCTGTTGTTTGATCAATACGTCATTTATTTTTTCATCTATTCCATCCTGGGGTATTGCGGCGAGGTGCTGTATTGTTCCATTCCGGCGAAACACTTCGTCAACAGGGGCTTCATGTACGGTCCCTGGCTCCCTATCTACGGCTTCGGCGGGCTTGCCGTACGCTGTATCGGAGCCGCTCTGGTCCGGCAGGCCTCTTCCGTTCAGCCGAACCCTGTTGTCGTGTTTATTCTGTCCATGATCGTCTGTTCCATCATCGAATACATTGGTTCATGGATATTGCAAAAATGGTTCAATGTGAAACTGTGGGATTACAGCAAGTACAAATGCAATATACATGGTCGGGTGTGCCTTTTGAACAGCACGTTGTTTGGTCTTGCGGCATTGCTCATGACCTATGTGATTCATCCCTTGCTTTCAACCGGAGTCAAAGGGTTGCCCGAAGTTCTGGTTCCTGATTTTTCCAAAGCCATCCTCGCGGTGATGAGCGCTGACGCAACAGCCAGTATGCTCCGCATGGCGGGCTTCAAACGCGGACTTATGGAAATCAAGGAGAAAGGAAAGCAGTTTGAGGAACGCCTCTCCCTCCTCAAAGAGAGCGGAAGCAAAGAAGCGCTGGAGGCTGTCCGTTTGAAATGGGAAGAGGAATTTGAAATCGCCAAAGAGAAATTCGCCCGTGGCAACAAACAACTGTTTGACGCTTTCCCGACCATGACTTCATCCAACCTTGAGATCAAAGGACAGATCGAAGCCATGAAAGTCAGTTTCCGGAACCTGAAGGATAAACACTTCAGGCATTGAGACATTTTCTTTTCCCTGCGGATGGTTGTACAGTGTAATGAGGCATGAACATGATAACAGAAAATCTTGAAATGGTACGAAACAGTGTCCGTTCAGCGGAGCGGGAGGCGGGAAGGCCTGATGGTTCCGTCACCTTGATGGCCGTTTCGAAACTGCATCCCTATGATGCGGTCCTGGAAGCGTATGCCGCAGGCCAGCGCCTGTTCGGTGAAAACCATGTACAGGAAATTCTGGAGAAGTTCCCTCCCGTCCGCCCTGAGGGAATGGACGTGCATTTGATCGGTCACTTGCAGTCAAACAAGATCAAGAAGATCATTCCGTATGTCGACGGAATCGACAGCGTGGATTCCTTGCCGTTGCTGGAAAAACTCAACGAAGCCTGCGGGGAGATCGGGAAAGTCATGCCGGTCTTGTTGGAGTACAACACCAGCGGTGAAGCGGCAAAAAGCGGTTTCTGTTCGGATGCGGATTTGTTTTCCGCCATCGAAGCCTCACGGGGTTTCCCCAACCTTACCATCCAAGGGCTGATGACTGTCGGACCTCTTGAAGGCGGACCGGAAAAGACCAGGGAAGCGTTCCGGCAGCTTCGCCGGCTGCAGGAGGAATGCCGCAAACGGTATCCTCAAATGGATTTTTCTGTCCTGAGCATGGGAATGAGCGGGGATTTCCCGATCGCCATTGACGAAGGTTCGACTCTCGTCAGAATCGGTACCATGATTTTCGGACAAAGGAATTACGGTACGTGAAGAAATGCATGGTTTTCCTCATGGTCGTCCTGTTGGCGGCCGCTCCTCTCTTCAGCGAGAAACTTCCGGACTACGAAAGCTATCATCCGGGTGAGTTCCCCCTGTGGAGCTATGAGCTCAGGAGAGCCGAAACTCTGTTTTTCGGTTCTATGGCCATCACGTTGCCGGTCACGATCCTCGGCTATTCGCTGATCAATACGTTCGGAGGCAATCTTCCTACCGAACCTGCGTTGACGGTGACCCTCAGACAGGCGGGAATCGCAGCGGGCATTTCGCTGGGAATAGCCCTTGCTGATTTCATCGTCGGCAAGATCCAGGAGTCTGACCGTGCCAAGTAGAACCGTCACCAAAGAGATCTTGGTCGAGGGAGAAGCCCCCCGGCTGGACAAATACTGTGTCGGTTTCGGAGTGAACCGTTCCATTTTCGCTTTGGACTCGACCATCATTCTGGTGGATGGCAGACCGGCAAAGAAAAGCAGACCATTGAAAGGAGGGGAGAAGATATCCCTGACTTGGGTCGAAGCCTATTTCGAAAACGCACTGCCTGAGGACATTCCGCTGGATGTTTTGTATGAGGATGACGCCATCCTCGTCATCAACAAACCTGCCGGCATGGTCGTACATCCTGCGGCGGGGAATTGGGACCATACTTTGGTCAACGCGTTGTTGTACCGTTACGGCGATGAGTTTTCCACCAATGAAGACGAAGAAGAGGATAGCACGAGGCCAGGCATCGTCCATCGTTTGGACAAGGAAACTTCCGGGACGATGATTATCGCCAAGACGACGGAAGCACACCAGAACTTGGCTCGGCAATTCAAGGAACACAGCAATATCAAACGCTATATAGCAGTTAGTCTGGGAAAGCTGGAGAAAAGCGAAGGTCATCTGGATACGGGCATCATCCGGAGCAAAAAAGACCGTAAAAAATTCACTGTTTGCCCATTAGGGCAGGGGAAGGAAGCCATCACCGATTGGAAAGTATTGAAATCCACCGCAACGTATTCGTTGTTGTCGGTGACGATCCATACCGGACGGACCCATCAGATCAGAGTGCATCTCGCTTCGTTGGGCCATCCGGTGGTAGGGGATCCGGTATACGGAAAAGCGTCCCCTGGGGGAATGCTCCTTCATGCCTTCAGCCTGACCATACTTCACCCGGACAGCGGAAAACCGATGACGTTCCGCAGTCCTCTGCCTGAACGTTTCAAGTCTTTCCTGTCTCCTACTCATCCTCACGCCACATCGAACGGGCACGTTCGATCGTCCTGAGTTTGAGCAGATCCTGGTTGAACATCCGCTCGATGCGGATTTTCGAAATGGAACCATGCCCGGGAAAGAGCAAAAAATTCTCATCAAGGACCATCAGGCGTTCCTCAATGGTGTTGATGAGCAGTTCCTGTTCCATGAACCCGTTCGAAGCGGCGATCCTGCCGCCCTCAAGCGTGTCACCACTGAAGATCGCATGATCGATCAGATAGGCCATACTATCCAGACTATGACCGGGTACATGAATGGCTTTCACGGTAAAACCGCAGATGGACAACGTATCATTGTCTTTGACGGGATTGACCGGATAGTCATAACTGACCGGGTTGGCCGCATAGACAGCCGGACTGTAGATTTTCCTCAGTGTCCCCATGCCGGCGACATGCGCTTCATGACAGTGGGTGAGAAACACCGCCTCGACGTTGTATTTGTTGGATACCAGCAACGAGATAAGCTCTTCATCGATGTGTCCCGGATCGATCATGATGCAACCGCCGCCTTTTTCGCCGCCGACAATATAACTGTTGCAGAAACCCACCACGGAGAAGTGCGGGAAAATTTTCATATTCTCGCCTCCTGATAATTCGAATACTTGAAAGAGACGCGCCATTGGTCGGAAAAGCGGAAATCAGTCTTTTTCAGGTTGCAATCCTCAAACGATGTATCTTTCAGGAAACTGGAGGTGAAGGCCGAGAAATACAGGTCGCTGGAAGAGAATGAGGTGGAGAAACTGTTGATTCCTGAGAAATTGGTATGGACGATGAACGAACCGGAAAAGTCACAATTCAGGAAACAACTGCCTGAAAACACGCAATAGCGGCAATCGAGGTCAAGGAACCTGCAGTTCTCGAACAGACAGAAATCAAAAAAAGAGGAGACCAATTCGGTATGCGAGAAATCGATGTTCCTGAACGTCCCCCAAGCGAAATTGCTGGCGATGATCTCTTTGCCTTTGGGAAGCGAGATATCCTCAAACTCGGCATTGGTGATGCACAGGTCTTTCACGACTTCCTGGCTTTTCAGTTTCATCGTGCAGAGCGCCCTGAGCCGTTCCTTTTCCGTGCTGTGGCGGTAACAGGTGTCTCCGTCACACACCACATAGGCGTGGCAAAATGGATGATTGCAAGTCTTGAAGGAGAACATACCTCGAGGGTGCATGCTTTCCCCTCTGTTGTCAAGTTCCTTGGGTTCGTTGTACGATTGCCGTATGGATAATCGGGAAGGCCTTGTCATGCGGGGCATCAACAACATCTATACGGTTTTGTGGGAAGGTAATGAGTACCTGTGCAGGATCAAAGGCAAACTGTTGTCCGGCCTCGTCAACGAATACAACCCGATCGCCGTCGGCGACAGAGTGCTTTTCACGCCGGATTTGATGATTGTTTCCCGATTACCACGCAAAAACTGGTTCTCACGTTGGAATGTGAAGGGCTTATGCAACCAATGTGTCGCGGCCAATATCGATATTCTGGCTGTGGTCGCCAGTGTGGAAAGCCCTCCGTTCAGACCCCGTTTCCTCGATCGGGCCATTGCCTGTTGCCATGAGGTGCAACCCCTCATCGTGATGAACAAGAGCGACATCCTGCTGACGGAAGAGGAAGATGAGCGCTTCTCTCTGTATCATACATTGGGGTACAACGTCATTGCGGTCAGCTCAAAAACAGGAGAGAACATTGATGCGTTGCGCACCCTGCTTATGGGAAAGACCACAGCCTTTGTAGGACAAAGCGGCGTGGGGAAATCGACGCTCGTCAACACGCTCTGCGGTTCCAACGAACCGACAGGGGAGGTGAGTGGCAAATTCAATCGTGGCTGCCACACGACAAACCATGCGCAGATGCTTTTGTGTGACGGGTACATCATGATCGACACTCCGGGAGTCAGGGAACTGTATCCGCCACATGGCGATCCACGCCAGATCGAGCAGAGCTTTCCTGAGTTCAGGGCTTATGATACTGAGTGCGCATACCCAGGTTGCCTGCATGATGAGGAGCCGGGATGTAGGATCAAGCGTCTGGTGGAAGAAGGGAAAATCCTGCCAGACCGCTATGAGAGCTACCTGCGTATGCTCAAATCCCTTTCGGAGATGTCCCCCGAATGGCTCCAACGGGAAAAGAAACTGCCCCGGAGGGGCGAAAAGTACAAGGTGTATGATGGAGAGTCAGAGTAGAAAAGACTTGGAATTTGATGAAGTGCTTGCGGCTATCAGCCAGGAATGCCTGTCAGCGGAAGGGCGTAGGTCGCTTCAAGCGCTTCCGTTTTCCCAAGACAAGGAAGCGTTGCGCAAGCGTCAGTCGATCATCGGTTCCTTCATCACGTTGCTTTCCAGCGGAATGGTGAAAAACCCGTTGGCATTTCCTGACATGACGGAGTTTTTCCAGAGGAACGGTGACGTGCGTTACAGTCCGGATGGGGTATGTCTGTTTGATCTGTCCGTTTATCTGGATGCTGCGGAGAAATTCCTTGCCTTTTGCAGAAGCACTCTTGCCGACAAGCAACCGTTGCCTTCCATTTCAGACCTGCTTGGCGAGAGGATCGACCCTAACCTTGCCGCTTTGGGAAAAGAAATAGCATCAGCCTTGCAGTCCGACGGCACCGTCAAACCGACACATCCCGCCATCGCGGCTCTGATGAGGCAGGTGGAGGACGCACGGCAGGGTCGTTTGCGTTTCGCTAGGGAATACATGGTTTCCCACAAAGACAAAGTGCAAAGTGATTTGGGTGCGTTCCGTGACGGCAGGCTGGTCATCCCGATGCGAACCGACCGTTCCCAGAATGACGACGGATTCGTCACCGGCACTTCCCAGAGCGGCAGCACGATGTTTGTCGAACCGTTCAGACTCGTTGAATTGAACAACCAAGTCATGATGGCACAGAACCAAATTCTTGTGGAAACCGCCAGGATACTGAAGGAATTCAGTATCCGTGCACGGGAACTCAACCACGAACTCGGTTCCCTTTCGGAGAAGATCGCCTATGCAGACCAGTTCTACGCATTGGCCCGATACAGTCATCTCCAGCCGATGAGCCCGGTCGATCTTGAAGGAGAGAGCGTCCATTTGCTTCAAGCCCGCCATCCGCTTCTGGGCAAGAAAGCCATACCTATTACCATCATATTGCAACCTTCTGCGAAGGCAGTGGTGTTTTCAGGCCCCAATGCCGGAGGGAAAACCGTGACCATCAAAACGGTTGGTCTGCTTTGCATGCTCAACGAATTGTGCGGGTACATACCGGCTGCGGAAGGTTCCACGCTTCCGTTGTTTGATGCCGTTTATACGGAAATAGGGGACGAACAGTCCATTGAGGCGGGGCTTTCAACATTCAGTGCGCATATGAAGCGAATCGCTTTCATCCTCAATGCCATGGGTCCGCGTTCGCTGGTCATCCTTGACGAACTCGGTTCGGGCACCGATCCCGTGGAAGGATCCGCCTTGGCGCGTTCCATACTCGAGGAATGCCTTCGCCGTTCTCTGCTCACCCTGGTGACCAGCCATCATGGAGTCTTGAAGGAATTCGCCTATGCCCGCGAAGACGTGCTCAATGCCTCAATGGAATTCAATATGGAAAGCCATAAACCGACCTTCCATGTGGTGCAGGGAGTTCCGGGTGACAGCCATGCGCTGGATACCGCTCGGGCGATGGACGTTCCGGAACGTGTGGTCGCACGCGCTCAGGAATACCTTGGTTCATCTGCGGTGCAGATAGGGGAGATCATCAAAGGACTGGAGGAAAAGCGGCAGGCTCTCCTCAGGGAGCAGTCGGAGCTCAAACAACGATCAGAAGACCTTGAGCGGGCCCTTGCGGCGGTTGAGGAACGGGAAAAGCGCGTCAGGATGGTCACCCTGCAGTTGAAAGACGCACAAGCTACCGAACTTGCGCGTTTCATGCGTGAGAAGAACAGCGAATTGGAACGTTTGGTCGCTGATTTGAAGAACGGTGTGGTCACCAAAGAAAAAACACAGGCTGTGAAACAGTATGTTTCGTCGCTGAAAGACAAAAAGGACGAAACGGACGACTGGCTGGAAAAAGAAGAAGACGCATTAAGTGCGGAAACGGACGAAAAGCCGTTTTCTGTCGGAGAGGCTGTACTCTGCGGCAAAGCCCACAGGGAAGGGGTGGTCATCGGCGTGTTGGGAAAAGGCAGCTATCAAGTGGCCATCGGTACGATGAAGATGACACTCAAACAAAAAGACCTGTCCCGTCCCAAACGGGAAGAGCGCCCCGTTTTCCAAGTGCAGTTCAGCGGACAAACCCCACCTCCCGTGCTGGAGATGGATGTGCGCGGAATGAATCTTGAAGAGACCCTCCACAAACTTGATATGCAGATAGAGAGTTGTCTGGTCCATGGCGTGAGCCAGTTCTCCATTATCCACGGCTATGGGGATGGAATTCTCTCAAAAGGCATCGGTACGTATCTGAAAAATCATCCTTCCGTCAAGGATTACCGCTTCGCGATGCCTGAGGACGGTGGAATGGGAAAGACTTACGTATTTCTCTGAGTGCTTGTTTGGCTGAACAGGACGGCTGAAAACACGACCAAACAGCCCAGAAATTCCAACGGAGAGAGTTTCTGTCCGAGGATCAAAAAGCCGAATAAGGTGGAAAACACCGATTCAAGGGAAAGCGGAAGTACGGCTTTGGACGGTTGCACGTATTTCTGACCGATGATTTGTAGCGTATACGCAACGGCGCAACTCATCACCCCTGCATAGACAAGCGGTATGGTGATCTGCCGGATTTCAGTCCATTGCGGCTTTTCCATGGGCACAAAACAAAAACCTATCAAGGATGCGACAAGAAATTGGATGGTGGAGAGCGTGATGCCGTCTACATCCTTGAAATGGTCGATCACCATAATGTGCACGGCATAGAAGAAGGCGGAAAGAAGGATCAGCATTTCACCGCTGGTGAAGCCACCGGGTTGGAAACCGCACAAAAGATACATGCCGGCAAGGGCAAGAAGCGCGCACAGCCAGTTCTTTACCGTGACGTGTTGATGGAGCGCGATGGACAGGAATGGGACGATGATGATGTACAAGCTGGTGATGAAACCCGCTTTCCCCGGGATGGTGGTCTCGATTCCTTTTTGCTGGACATAGCTTGCAAGACACAAGACGATGCCGCATAAGGCGCCGCCAAACCACGAGCGTTTGTCTTTCAGATGTTTTGCGCAGAGAGGCAGCAACGTCAGAAAGCCAAGAAAAAACCGGATGGTGTTGAACGTCCAAGCGCCGACATGGCCTGAGGAAACGCTTTGCGCGATGAACGCCAAGCCCCAGATGACAGCGCAACTGACAAGCAGAAGAATACCGTGGGATTGTTTCATGATGGCGAGTCTATCATGTGCCGGATGTTTTGAAAATCCGTTTCTTGTGGTATGCTTCTGGTATGAGTGATTATATGCAAGGTACAGGCGTGCAGTTCCATCTGCACATCAAGAAAGGGGATGTCGGCCGGTATGTGATCCTGCCGGGGGATCCGAAACGTGTGGAGAAGATCGCAAAGTATTTGGACAATGCGGTCTTTGTCGCGGACAACCGGGAATTCGTTACCTTTACCGGAAGCCTTGACGGAGTGCCGGTATCGGTTTGTTCGACCGGAATCGGCGGACCCTCAACAGCTATTGCGGTTGAGGAACTGTACAAATGCGGGGCTGATACGTTCGTCCGTATGGGTACCTGCGGAGGCATCGCGTTGCCGGTTATCGGCGGGGATTGCGTCATCGCCACCGGGTGTGTTCGCGCCGAGGGAACGAGCAGGGAATATGCCCCCATCGAATATCCCGCCTGCGCTGATTTCCAGGTCGTTACGGCTTTGGTGTCGGCGGCGAAAAAACTCGGTTTCCGCTGGCATGCCGGTGTCGTGCAATCCAAGGATTCGTTCTATGGACAGCATGATCCCGAAATCATGCCGGTTTCTTACGAACTCTTGCAGAAATGGGAAGCTTGGAAACGGCTTGGTGTGCTGGCCAGCGAAATGGAAGGTGCGGCGCTTATGTGTTGCGCGGCACATCTTGGCGCAAGGGCCGGAGCATGTTTTTTTGCCCTTGGCAATCAGGAAAGGGAAAAACTCGGCATGGACAACCCGAAAGTATTCGATACAGACAATGCGATCAGGTTGGCCGTAGAAGGTGTCCGCGAGTTGATCAGGATCGATACAGTGTAACCCCGTTTTGGGAGAGTTTATCCTCTTCCGCAGCGAGAAGCTTGACGAGGTCGTCTTGTACGTCTGCGATCCTATACGGTTCGATGGAAAACAATTCCAGACCAATTGCGGTGTAGGCGTCCTGCAGTTCGGCGCAAGGAAAGCATTCAAGGTCCAGTTTGAAACGGATGTCAATGATGTCTTTAGCGATGTCTTCGCTCTTCAGGAGCAATGTCTTGTCCGTCTGCAGGTTCACCACACGGATAAGGCCTCGTTGTTTTGTTTCTGACAATATGTATTTTCTGACAGGTTGTTGCATTGCTTACAGTATAGCGAAATGACAGCTTTCGGTGAAGGTTGATGAGAACATTTTCCCTAAAGGTATTCTTTTTTTCTTCCCTCTCTGTTATAGTTGGAGGAAACATTTCTTTGCGAAGTGAACAAGGCAGGGATTCAGATGGCACTACAGATTGAGGATTTGGTTGCGTCTATCCGTAAAAACGGTGTTGAAGCCGGGAAACAGGATGCGGATAAGATCATTGCCGATGCGAAGGCGCAGGCGCAGGAAATCATCCGGCAGGCGCATAAAGACGCGGATGCCGTGATGGCTGATGCGAAACGCGAGATCGAAGTACGGGACAAGAGCGCCAGGGCTTCTTTGGAGCAGGCCGGCCGTGATGTACAGTTGTCGTTGAAGAAAGCCATTAGCGAACAACTTGACATGATTCTCCAAACCAATGTGGAGAAAGCTTTGACGGGAAAGGAACTGGCCGGACTCATAGCCGGTGTGATCAAGACCGGATTGGTCGATGCTTCGAAGAGCGAGGTCCAAGTCGGGAAAAAGCAGTTTGATGATTTGGCGCAGACCTTGAAAGCCGAATTGGCCGATGAACTGCGCCATGGTCTTGTGATCCGTCCGGTTGACAACGTGGATACTGGTTTCCGTATCGTCGACAAGGATGGCAGTGGCTTCTATGATTTCAGTGATGTTGAGATCGCCGCCATGATGAAGCCCTTCCTTGGGGAGGAGCTTTCCGGCATCATCTTCGCCCAGGCGAAGTAAAGGAGTGTCGTTTTGGCTTCCTATTACTATCTTGTTGCTTCGCTCCCCATGCTCCGCTATGACAGCCCGTCACCGATTACGGTAGACGCATTCCTGTCAGACTGCAAAAGCACGATGGGGGAACATGATTACCAGTTGGTCACATGTGCTCTCCAGGGCAAGGCGGCGGGAAACCGTTTCCTTATGCGCTACCAGAGATTCTGCGCCATGGTGAAGAGCGAGTTGTCCGAACAGCGGGCCCATAAGCTCAACCTCCCCGGGGAAACGTACAAGAACAACGGCGAGAAGAGTTATGTGGTGACCGACGCGGTGCGCGCGGCCTTGTCCAATGCCAACGTGCTGGATGCGGAGATATCTTTGATCGTCCTTCAGTGGAAATACCTTGACGAAATGGCGGAAGGCCACGTGTTCGATATCGAAGGATTATTGGCGTATGCGTTGAAATTGGGCATCATCACCCGCAAGAACCTGTTCTCTCAGGAACAGGGAAATATCGAATTCGGCAGGTTGTTCTCTAATCTGCAGTCCGATATCAAAAGCATGTAGTGGAGTAGGTTATGGCAAATATGAACGGACATGTCGTCGCGGTTAACGGCAACATGGTGGCAGTGGAATTTGAGGATGTCATCTCCAAGAACGAGGTCGGCTACATCAGAGTCGGTGATACCCGTTTGAAGGGAGAGGTCATCAGAATCAACGGAAAGACGGCATCTTTGCAGGTGTTTGAATCCACCAACGGTATCGCCGTAGGGGACAAAGTCGAATTCTCCGGAGAGATGCTTTCCGTCGAATTGGGACCAGGCTTGCTGACGCAGGTCTATGATGGGTTGCAGAACCCATTGCCCAAATTGGCGGAACAATGCGGGTTCTTCCTGCAGAGGGGTGTGTATCTGGATCCGATCCCCAACAAGGACTGGTTATTCACCCCATGCGTGAAGGTCGGCGACAAGGTCCGCCCGGCCGATTCCATCGGAAGTGTGCCCGAAGGACTGTTCCGGCATCAGATCATGGTGCCGTTCTCCCTCCCTGATGTAACCTATACGGTGAAAGACATCAAAAGTGCGGGTACCTACAACGTGCGTGAACATATCTGCACCATTGCGGACGCCAAAGGAAACACTCATGATCTTTCCATGGTATTCAGTTGGCCTGTCAAGAAAGCGATCAAGAATTATGATGAAAGGTTGCGTCCTGACGAAACCATGGTGACGAAGATCCGTATCATCGATACCTTCCTGCCGGTGGCCAAAGGCGGAACGTTCTGCGTTCCCGGACCATTCGGAGCCGGAAAGACCGTTCTCCAGCACTTGGAAAGCCGCAACTCTGAAGTTGATATCGTCATCATCGCCGCATGCGGTGAACGTGCGGGCGAGGTCGTGGAAGTCTTGAAGGAATTCCCTGAGTTGATCGACCCGAAGACAGGGCGTTCTTTGATCGAACGGACCATCATCATCTGCAACACGTCTTCGATGCCGGTGGCGGCGCGTGAGGCTTCCGTCTACACTGCCGTGACCATGGCTGAGTACTACCGTCAGATGGGACTGAATGTGCTGCTTCTTGCAGATTCCACCAGCCGTTGGGCGCAGGCAATGCGGGAAATGAGCGGACGTCTGGAAGAAATCCCCGGTGAAGAGGCCTTCCCTGCATATCTGGAAAGCCGTATCGCAGAGTTCTATGAACGTGCCGGCAAGGTCAGACTGCGCGACGGAAAGATCGGTTCTGTCACTATAGGCGGAACCGTTTCCCCCGCAGGAGGAAACTTCGAAGAACCGGTTACCCAGGCGACGCTGAAAGTCGTCGGAGCCTTCCATGGCCTTTCCCGTGAGCGGTCTGATGCGCGTAAGTATCCTGCGATCGACCCGTTGACTTCTTGGTCCAAATACCAAGGGATCATCGATGAGAAGCAAGTGGCGTACGCAAAGAATATCCTGTTCCACGGCAGTGAAGTAAACCAGATGATGAAAGTTGTCGGCGAGGAAGGGACATCGGTTGAGGATTACATCACATACCAGAAAGGTGAGTTCCTTGATGCGGTATACCTGCAGCAGAACTCTTTTGATCCGGTGGATGCGACGGTGCCTGTTGAACGCCAGAAGTATGCGTTTGCTTTGCTCTTCAAAATGCTTGCGGCGAAATATGATCTTTCCGAAAAGAAAGATGTGCGTACGTTCTTCAACCAACTCAGGCAGAAGTTCCTCGATTGGAATGATGTCGAATGGCAGAGCGGGCGTTTCAAGGAACTGGAGAAGGAAATCACCGAACAGTTCAAGGAAAAGTTCGTATCGTTTGATGCCGAAGCCGAGAAGTTGATGTAAGGAGCAGATGATGCAAAAGGTATATACCAAAATTGAATCCATTGTGGGAAACGTCATCACGCTTCATGCGGATGATGTCAGGAACAATGACCTTGCCGAAGTGAAGACAAAAATGGGCACGAGCTACGCCAACGTCATCAAGTTGGACCATGGCTTGGTCAGTCTGCAGGTGTTTGCCGGTGCCCAAGGCGTTTCGACAGGTGATGAAGTACGCTTTTTGGGTCATCCTATGGAAGTATCCTATTCCGATGATCTGTTGGGCCGTGTGTTTGACGGTTCAGGCCAGCCTCGTGACAAGGGACCCGCCTTGACCGACAACCTGATCCCCATCGGAGGCCCTTCCGTGAATCCGGCCAAGCGTATTGTGCCTCGAACGATGATACGCACAGGAATTCCGATGATTGACGTGTTCAATACGTTGGTCGAAAGCCAGAAGCTCCCGATTTTCTCCGTCAGCGGAGAACCTTACAACCAGTTGCTCGCCCGCATCGCCATGCAGGCGGAAGTTGATTTGATCATCCTCGGCGGTATGGGTTTGAAGTATGACGACTATCTTTTCTTCAAACAGACGTTGGAAAAGAGCGGAGCCATGTCACGGACAATCATGTTCATCCATACCGCTTCAGATCCGACCGTCGAATGCATGATGGTGCCTGATATGGCCTTGGCCGTTGCGGAGAAATTCGCCCTTGACGGCAAGAAGGTGCTGGTGCTCCTGACCGATATGACCAACTATTGTGACGCCATGAAGGAAATGGCGATCACCATGGATCAGGTTCCGTCCAACCGTGGATATCCTGGCGATTTGTACAGCCAGCTCGCCGCAAGGTATGAGAAAGCCGTTGATTTCGAAGGTGCCGGTTCCATCACGATTCTTGGCGTGACAACCATGCCGGGCGATGATGTAACCCATCCGGTTCCGGACAATACCGGTTACATCACCGAAGGGCAGTATTATCTGAAGAACGGACACATCGAGCCGTTCGGTTCCTTGTCACGTCTGAAACAGAACGTCAACAAGGACACCCGCAACGACCACAGGGCTTTGATGGATGGCATGATCAAGCTGTACGCTCAGTACAAGGAATCGCTTGAGAAGAAATCCATGGGCTTCATGATGACGGAATGGGATGAGAAACTGCTCAAATACGGCGCTTTGTTCGAAAGCAAGCTGATGGATCTTTCCGTGAATATCCCGCTGGAGAAAGCGTTGGATCTCGGATGGGAAATCCTTGCAGAGTGTTTTGATCCCAGCGAGACAGGACTTCGCTCTGACCTGATTCAGGAACGGTGGCCGAGGAAGGCCAAATAAGAGGGGAAGTGATGGCTGTCAAACTGACGAAAAACGAGTTGAAGGTCCAAAAGGATGCCCTCAAACAATTCCAGCGATACCTGCCGACGCTCCAGCTGAAGAAACAACAGCTTCAGTTGGTCATCAGGCAGATACAAGCCCAGATGGAAGATCTGGAGAAGAAACGCCAGGAATTGGTGGACGGCATTCAGGACTGGATCGGTGTCTACAACGAGAACACCGCGTTTCGGCAGGAGCTGAGACTGGAAAACCTTGTGAAAGTCGACAAGGTGGTGAAAACGAAGGGAAATATAGCGGGCGTCACCATACCGGTGTTCAAGGAACTGACGTTTCTGCCTATCGTGTATGACCTGAATGAGTATCCGCTGTGGGTCGACCGAGGGCTGGAAAGCCTAAGGGATGCCGCCAGATACGATGCGTTGGTAACTGTCCTAGAGGAGCAGGTCTCTCTGCTTTCCAAGGAATTGAGGACGACCAGCCAGCGTGTCAACCTGTTTGAGAAAGTGAAGATTCCTGAAGCGAAGGAAAATATCCGACGCATCGGGATTTATTTGGGTGATCAGCAGACTGCGGCCGTTGTGCGCGGGAAGATCGCCAAGAAGAAACTGATGAAGGTGTCGTGACATGATAGAACCCATGAAGAAAGTGTTCCTCATTGTGCAGACACACGAGAAGAGGGATATGCTCAGGAAATTGAGGAAAGCCGGTTTGGTCCATGTGACCGAAGTGGAGAAACCTCGTTCCGCTGAGAATGAAGTGTTGTTGAAGCATGGTGAGAATCTCGAGAAAATCCTCGCCGTCTTGTCTGAGTTCGCCGATCCAAAACATCCTTTGAAGCAGGAAAAGCTCGAGAACTCCGCCTTTGCGGAATGGAAGGAGAAGACGGGACAGGAAATCGCCGAACGGAAAGAGCTGAAGGAAATGCTCGCACGCGATGAACGTGAGGCTGAACGACTGGCTCCGTGGGGTGATTTTAATCTCGAAACGATTTCCCAGTTGCGGAAAGAAGGGATTGCTCTGGATTTCTACACGATGGGGAAGAAAGAGCTTGGTGCCTTGAAGGATGTCGACTACATCGAACTCGAACCAGTGGAAGGCCTTTGCGCTTTTGCGACGGTCAATGAGGACGGTGGTTTTATTCCGGGTGCTACGAAATTCGAGTTGCCGGAAAAGAGTCTTTCGTTCCTGAAGACGGAAATGAAGGAAAGCAATGCGCGGCTTGATGAGATTCATCATGACCTGTCCCGGGCTGTCGCATATACGGAACAAGTCAGACGAGCATTGGACGCCAATGCCCAGGATGTCCGTTTCGAACAGGTTTCAAACGGCATGGAGGGAGATGAAGAGCTCTGTTATCTGCAGGGATTCCTGCCCGCCAAACGGGAACAGGAATTCATGGTTTTGGCCAAAGACAATGCCTGGGGCTATGACTTGGAAGAACCCTCAGAAGAAGATAATCCTCCGACTTTGCTCAGGTATCCGAAGGGCTTCGGTATCATGCAACCCATCTATGATATTCTGGGAACGTTGCCCGGCTATCGTGAACGGGACATTTCCGTCTGGTTCCTGCTGTTTTTCGTCGTTTTCTTCGCCATGATCATGGGGGATGCGGGCTACGGCATCATCATGTTGGTCGTCGGTCTTTTGTTGCGCAAGAAGGCGGGCAAGTCAACGGCTGCTTCCAGCCTGATCATCTTGCTCTCTTGCGCTACCATGGTCTGGGGCGCGATTACCGGAACGTGGTTCGCTTCGGAATTGGTCATGGAGCACGTACCGTTCCTGCAGAAACTGGTCATTCCGCAACTGACCAACTTCCCGGATACGGATATGTTCAAGAATATCAGCGCCAAAGATGTGCAGAATACCATGATGGGATTGTGTTTCCTGCTCGGTACGATCCAACTTTCGTTGGCTTGCGTGCTGAACATCGTGTACAAGTCCCGGAAGAAAAACATCAGCCTGATGGCAGATGTCGGTTGGTTGATGAATATCCTTGCCCTCTATGAAGTGATTCTGATGCTGGTATTCAACAAAGAGATCAACGCGACTCTGGCTTTCTCCGTGGTAGGAGTGGGTTTCCTGCTCGTCATGGTATTTGGAAACCAGGGACCTGGAGTGAAATTCAGCGATGGTTTGAAGACAGGTTTTGCGGCTTTTCTGCCTACCTTCCTCAATACAATATCCTGTTTCTCCAACACCATGAGCTACATCCGTCTGTATGCTGTCGGTATGGCGGGATTCGCCATCGGCAACAGTTTTGACTCCATGGCGGAAAATGTGTTCGCGAGTGCGCCGGTTGTCATCGGTCTTGTCGGTTTCCTGTTCATTGTCCTGATAGGCCACAGCCTCAATTTGGTGATGAGTCTGCTCTCGGTCATTGTGCATGGGATCCGTTTGAATATTCTCGAGTTCTCCAACCAGCTTGGCATGGAGTGGTCGGGATATAAGTATGAACCGTTCAGGGAAACGGGAAAAGAAAGGTAATCGTTGTTTGGGAACAACTAAGGAGAAGAAAAATGTCAAACGTACAGTATCTTGGAATGGCGTGTGCACTGGGGCTTTCAGCTCTTGGCTCTGGATTCGGTGCGGGGGCGGCCTGCTCCGCTGCGGTAGGTGGATGGAAGAAGTGTTATGCGAACGGCAAACCGGCACCATTCATTCTCGTTGCCTTCGGCGGCGTGCCTCTTACACAGACCATCTATGGGTTCCTCCTCATGACATTCATCAAGAACGCTTTGGTCAGAAGCAATCCGATCGATCCGATGTTGGGACTTGGCGTCGGCTTGTTCGGTGGTCTTGCCATCGGTCTTTCCGCATGGATGCAGGGAATCTGCGCCGCACATGCATGTGACGCCTTTGCCGAGACAGGGAAAGGTACGGCTAACTACTTCATGGTGATCGGTATTATCGAAACAGTCGCTTTGTTCACCTTGGTTTTCAGCCTTTTGATGCTCGGCTGATTGAGACTGGACCGAACAACGGTTGATGGGAAAGGCCATTGCAGAAGCAATGGCCTTTCTTTTGGGATGACTTGTCAGAAGCGTTGTCTTTTGGTAACATGCGTTAAGGTGAATTGAAATGGAAAGAATCGCAAACGTCGGTAATCTGGTGTTGGGGTCGGGACACCCGGTTACTGTACAGACCATGTATGACAGCCCGATACCCCATGGGAAAGCGGAATTGGATGAACTCCTGTCCCGATTATCCACACTGAAAGCGATGGGTTGCGACATCATACGCTTTTCGTATCCCTCATGCGAAGATCATGACGCATTCTCCTATCTTTGCGCGCACAGCCCCATGCCGGTTGTCGCCGACATCCATTTTGACTATCGATGCGCTTTGGATGCCATTGATTGCGGTTGCGCGAAGATCAGGATCAACCCAGGGAATATCGGGCAACGATGGATGGTCGACGAAGTCGTCAAATCGGCGAAAGACCACCATACGTGCATCAGGATCGGCTTGAATGGAGGTTCGCTTCCTCGTCTTGGTGACAAAGATGAGAAAGTCCGCATGGTGGAAAGCGCTTTGGAATACCTTTCTTGGTTTGAGGCTTTAGATTTCCACAACACTGTCGTTTCGCTGAAATCGAGCGAACCGGAAACCTGCTATCAAGTCTATCGGCAGTTTGCTGCGCAGAGTGATTGTCCATTGCATCTGGGGGTAACTGAAGCAGGCTCGGTGGTCAGCTCGGTCACCCGTTCCACATGGGCTTTGGGCAGACTCCTTTCCGAAGGCATCGGAAACACCATCCGCATCAGCATAACCGGACCTATAGAGACGGAAGTGCAGGCTGGCGTTGAACTGCTCAGGACGTTGGGACTGAGGAAACGTGGCATCAGAATTGTCAGTTGCCCGCGTTGCGGCAGGTGCAGTTTTGATTCTCAGGCGTTTCTCGCATCCGTGGAGCAGGAACTGCTGGAGATGGATAAGGATCTGACAGTCGCCATCATGGGCTGTCAGGTCAACGGACCGGGAGAGGCGAAGCACAGTGATATTGCCATAACCGGGATAGGACGTTCGGTTTTCCTGTACAAAAAGGGAAAACTGATGCGTGAAGTGAAGAAAGAAGATGCCAAAAAGGCGTTCTTTGAGGCAATAGCGGAATGTTGAACAAGTTGGTGATCAAAGGTGCGAGGGAGCACAATCTCAAGAACATAGACCTTACGTTGGACAAGGACAAGCTGATCGTCATCAGCGGCTTGTCCGGTTCTGGCAAGAGTTCGTTGGCGTTTGATACGATATTTGCCGAAGGGCAGCGACGGTATGTTGAGAGCTTGTCGGCCTATGCCAGGATGTTTTTGGGACGGATGGAGAAACCGGATGTGGATTATATGGAAGGATTGTCACCGGCCATCGCGATCGAACAGAAATCCACCCATAAGAACCCCCGTTCGACAGTCGGTACGATCACCGAAATCTTTGATTACTATCGTCTCCTATGGGCGCGGTGTGGCAAAATGCACTGCCATATCTGTGGCCGGGAGATTACCGAGATGTCTGTCGACCAGATTATTGATGTGATTTTCCGTTCTGCTGAGGACACACGCATCATGGTGAGCGCGCCTGTGGCCATCGGACGGAAAGGGGAATACAAAAAGACCTTTGATGATGCGAAAAAAGCCGGTTATCAACGGGCCAAGGTTGATGGCGCGATGTTGATGCTGGATAGTCCCATCCAACTGGACAAACAAGTGAAACACACCATCGACATCGTCGTCGATCGTCTGATCCTGAAGAAAGAGGAACGCCAGCGTCTTGCGGGAGCCATCGAGACTTGCAACGACATGACCGGCGGACTGGTGAAGATCACCTACATCAACAATGACGGTAGCGAGAAAGAGGAGATTTTCAGCGAACGGAATTCATGCCCCGTCTGTGGGGTGACGATGCCGGAAATTGAACCTCGTCTGTTCTCGTTCAACAATCCGTATGGTGCCTGCCCGGATTGCAAGGGTTTGGGGTTCAAGACGGAATTCGACCCTGATCTGATCATCCCTGACTACAGCCTTTCGTTCAACCAAGGCGCCATAGCCTGTCAGAATCCTGAAGCCGAATGGGCACGGGTTCCGTTCAAAGCTCTTGCAGATGCCTATCATTTCACCTTGGATACACCATTCTCGAGCCTGCCCAAGGATGTGGTCAATGTGATTCTCTATGGCACATCCGACCGTTTGGAGATGCATTACCAGTCGCAATACGAACAAGGAACCGTGTTAAAGAAATTTCCCGGTTTGATTCCTGACCTCCGCCGACGGTACTATGAGACGCAAAGCATGCAGATACGCATGTGGATGGAGAACTTTCAGAAGGAGAGTGTCTGCCAGACTTGCCATGGCGAGCGTCTGCGTCCGGAAGCTTTGGCCGTCACGCTTGATGGCAAGAACATTATGGAAGCGACCCATATGTCAGTACGGGAATCCATCGATTTTTTCAATCGCCTTGAAATGAAACTCACTGACAACCAGCGAGAGATATCCAAACAGGTCTTGAAGGAAATCCATGCGCGTCTTCGCTTCCTGTCCAATGTCGGTCTGGATTACTTGACGCTTGATCGAGCCAGCGCGACACTCTCCGGAGGCGAGGCGCAGCGCATCCGTCTCGCCACCCAGATCGGCAGCGCTCTTTCCGGTGTCATGTACGTTTTGGACGAACCTTCGATCGGCTTGCACCAGCGGGACAACCAGAAACTCATCGACACGTTGAAAAACCTACGGGATTTGGGCAACACCGTCATCGTTGTCGAACATGACGAATCAACCATCAGGGAGGCCGATTATGTCGTCGACCTCGGACCTGGTGCGGGAGTGAACGGAGGCTATATCACCGCAGAAGGCACTCCCGAACAGGTCGCACAAAACCCTGCTTCCATAACAGGGCAGTTTCTCAGCGGAAAACTCACCATCCCCATCCCGTCGAAACGCAGGAAGGGAAACGGTAAAGCCATCCATCTGGAAGGCGCCTGCAAAAACAATCTGAAAAAGATATCCGTGGATATCCCGTTGGGAAAATTGGTTGTGTTGACCGGTGTGAGCGGTTCGGGGAAGAGTACGTTGCTCAACGAAGTGTTGTTGCCGGCGGTTCGTCATGTGCTGTCCAAAAAGGGCGATACGTTTGACGGCTATACCAAACTGAGCGGAGTCGAGTTTCTGGACAAAGTCATCAACATCGACCAGAGCCCCATAGGACGGACACCGCGTTCCAACCCTGCGACGTATGTGGGGATATTCGACCCGATCCGGAATTTGTTCGCATCCTTGCCCGAAAGCAAGGCGCGTGGCTACAAGAGCGGGAGGTTCAGCTTCAATGTACCGGGAGGACGTTGCGAGAATTGCCATGGGGACGGAACCTTGAAGATAGAGATGAATTTCCTGCCGGATGTCTATGTGACGTGTGATGTCTGCCATGGAAAACGCTTCAATCAGGAAACGCTTTCGGTGACGTACAAAGGGAAAAACATCGCTCAAGTGCTGGACATGACGATGGCTGAGGCGAGTGAGTTTTTTTCGGCGATTCCGAATATCAAAAGGAAGGTGGATACGGTCTGTTCGGTCGGCTTGGATTACATTAAGCTGGGACAGAGCGCTTTGACCCTTTCCGGAGGTGAGGCGCAACGGGTAAAGCTCTCACTCGAACTGTCGAAAATCGGGACAGGGAAAACATTGTACGTCCTTGACGAACCCACGACAGGACTTCATTTCGCGGATGTGAAGAAACTGATGGAAGTGTTGAACCGGCTGGTGGAGAAAGGGAATACCGTCGTTCTCATCGAACACAATCTGGATGTGATCAAACAGGCGGATTATCTCATCGATCTCGGACCGGAAGGTGGAGATGGGGGAGGAACGGTCGTCTGCCAGGGAACCCCGGAACAGGTTTCTCTTTGCAAAGCGTCCTACACGGGGTATTATCTCAATCAGATGCTCCATCATGGAAATACCTAACGGATGGCTGAAAGTCCTCTTCTTGTCCATTATCCTCGTCATTGGGGGGATAGTTGTTTTCGCTTCCGATGAGACGCAAATCCAGTTGATCAGCAATGCGCAACGCTGGGAGCTGGAGCAGATGGCGAGTCTCAGAGGTTTGTCGGTGAAGGGCGTTTCCGATGAGTTGCTCCGCAAAAGGTTGCTCCAGTTTGAAGGTCTTCCCGATACGGTAGAGCCTCAGGAAAGCGGATCAGGGGAGAAACGGAAGGATTCCTATACCTTGAAGGTGCTTCAAGCCTGGCATCTGGAGAAAAACGGCGAGAACTCGCTGGTTACCTTGCTTGGTTCCGTTTCCGCCTCGTTTTTGCTCAACAATGAGCCCAACGAACGGATACTTTCGTCCAACAAGATGTTGATCGACGTGGACAATACGTTGCTTTCCGCAATGGGAGGAGTCACGTATCGGGACGCTTCCGACAAAGCCGCCGTCCAAGAAATGGAAGGGGATGTCATCACCCTTGATTGGAACAATTCGTCTCTTTCCATCAATGAGGGAATGACCCGAACCAAGCGAAAGAACAGTGATGACGAGGAGATAGAATTCTTCACCACAGGCGGAAACATCACCTACGACACGAAACAGGGAGGGATTTATTTCACCGACGGCTACATTACCAATAACAGGGAAAACGCCTATTCATCCATCACGGCGCAAAAGCTCGCCATGATGGACAATGGGGACATGGTGATGAAAAACGCCTACCTTTCGCTTGGGAGGATTCCGATTCTCTGGGTTCCGTATTTCCTGTTCCCCGGTTCCCGAATGATAGGGAACCCTGCCATCGGACAGGAAAGCGAGCGTGGTTGGTTTGTCAACACAACGTTCGAGTTGTATGGCTCCGATCCAGCAATCACTTCCTCCAGTACGTCGAGTTTCACCAGACTCTTGGAGACTGATGACACCGAGACGGTAAAGATCAAAGACGGACCGACCTACCGTAAACTGAAGGACGGGGAAGAACTATCCCCTGTGGAAAAATGGGCTAAGGAAAGCGGTTCGTTCATGAGTATTTTGGGGGACAGCTACCAAAACGGCGGCCTGTCAATGGGTGTGGTCACCCAAAACAACCTGTGGGGAAAAAAACTGAGCATCATCGCCGATGGAAGGCTTGCTGCGACAGCTGACGGGTCGGACTCCATCACTACATCGTCAAAATATCCCAAAACGCGGTACATGGTGGAAGATACGCTGAAATACACCTCAGAATTCGCCAATATGACAATCCAGATGCCTCTCTACTCTGATCCGAAAGTGAAGAGGACTTATGCCAACAGATTCACCAGTTTCAGCATTGACCATCTGATGGGTGCCGAATGGCCAACAGACTACACCAGTGATGTGACCAGCTACACATGGAAGGCAAATCTTTCGCTGTCTCTGCCCAGCGCATGGAAGAGCAAACTGCTGGATACGCTATCCGTTTCTTCAGCCCAAGCGTCGGCTGCATATTCTTGGCTTTTTAAGGATTCCACCTATGCATACCGGCTTTCATCAGTCACCGTTCCTGATGTGACTGCGACGATGGGAGGCACCATTTTTGATTTCAGCGGGGAAACGAAAGCCGACGAACAGAAAAAGAAAACCGAAGAACAGGTCGATTCCACTGCGCAGAGGGACGAATATGCGGATGCGATGCTTAAGGACGCATATCGCGCGAATACCGCTTCTTCGGCAGGGCTTTCAGAAAAACGGAGATTTGCCAAACTGACCTATTCGCTGAGTGAAAAACTCAACCAAACGGCAAAGAGCGTATCCAATACCTTCAATTGGGATGCGACACATTACTTGTACTCCCTCCTGAAAGGAAACATGGTCCTCGATACCGTTGCGGATCCTCTTTTCTTTACGTTGAAAGAAACGATCTCACCAAGTTACACCTATACCGAAGACATGACGAAAGACACATGGAAAACCCGTGATTTCAACATCATCTCAGCTACGGTGGCTTCTGTTCCTTTGTTGGGATTGACTTATTCGCTGACCGAAAAAATGTATTCTTATACGGAATCCACGACTACCAGCGCCGTCACTTCCGTTGATGAGAACGCCTTCAAGTTCACCACCAGTTATGTGACAACCCACCAATTGGTGCTTTCAAAAACCATTCCTACGGCAAGAGGGACCTTCACCCCGTCAATGACGTACATCCTTCCTCCGCTCACCCAGAGTCTCACGCCGGCTTTTGTGTACAAAATCGGGAAGTTTACTTTCACCGATTCGTTCAAATTCGTGCAAGATGATGACGGGATTCTGAAGCATAACCTCATTACCTCCATCGTCGCCTTTGACGGTTCCGTACTGGATTTCACCTTCAAAGGGACGTACCAAAGCGACGAATATACGGCGAGCGACCCTTGGGGACCTTTTGATTCGACCGGTTCTGTTTCCTTGTCGAAGTGGGGGGTGACTCTTGGCGGCAGTTATGATTACACGACTCGCAGCACCAACGGTGATTATTATTTCAACGCGCTTTCCTCCATCGTAGGGTATGGTCCTTTGAAGAGTACGTTCACGTTCATCGGTCCGTATGACAATCTGATAAAGTCAACCTGGGTCAACAGCGTGAATATTACGAATTACACCCTCAGGTGGTGGAAAAACCGTTGTACGCTGAAACTCAATCTCAGTTCCAGCTTATCCATCAACTTCATCAACAAGTTCGCCACGACATTCTCCATCACGGCCGGACTGCAATTTTCGATCGCTGAATTTCTGGATGTGAAGTTCTCCGTTACCAGCGGAAACAATGGCTTCTTCACCTATTACGACAACGGGGAATTCAGTTGGAATCTGATGCTGGCGGATTTGGCGAGATCGTTCGACCTTTTCGGCGGTGGAGTGCGGCGTACCCAGTTCAACATGTCAAAACTGTCTCTTGAACTGGTTCATTACATGGACGATTGGACACTCAATTGCAAGTACACCGGAAGTGTTGTATTATCGAACAATAAGTATTCTTGGGTTCCTGTTGTCGCGGTTTATCTGCAATGGAAGACAATACCGGAACTCAAGGTGGATCAGAACTGGACGAAGAAGTCAGGTTCCACGGTGTGGAGCGCGACCAGTTCTTCCTCCACATGACAAGGATGGCGATGGAAACACAATTGGCGTTTGATGATCAGGAGCAGATGCAGAAAGTTTGCGGCATCAATGACGGTAATCTTCCGTATCTTGAAGTTCTGCTTGGCTGTGAATTGTCCGTGCGCGGCAATGAGGTGGACATTCAGGGCGAAGAACAGGTCCTTTCCGCGACAACCAACCTTTTGGAACGGCTCCGAAAACTCGCCGACTCCCGTGAGAGTGTTTCCGAAGCGGAGATTTTTATGGAATACCAGAGCCTGCAGGGTTCCGTTGCGGCGCAATCCATTTCCTGGTCGGAAAACCCCAAGGCGTCCATTCTGGTCCATAACCGTCTGATCTATCCCAAGAGCCTCCAGCAGGAAGCATATATCAAAGAAATGCAGAAGGAGCAAATCGTCTTTTCCATCGGCCCTGCAGGTACGGGGAAGACCTTTCTCGCCGTAAGCCATGCCCTTTCATTATTGCTGTCAGGCAAGCGGCAAAAGCTCGTCTTGACCCGTCCTGTCGTGGAAGCGGGGGAAAGTCTGGGATTTCTGCCAGGTGATCTTTCACAGAAGATCAACCCATACCTCAGACCATTGTATGATGCAATGGAAGCGATTCTGTCACCAGCCGCAGTCCATAAGCTTGAGGAAAACGGTTCGATAGAGATCGCGCCGTTGGCGTACATGAGGGGCAGAAGCCTGCAGAACGCCATCGTGATCCTTGATGAGGCGCAGAACACAACCAAGGAACAGATGCAGATGTTCCTTACCCGTATCGGGGAGAACGCGTCTGCGGTCATCACCGGTGACGTGTCCCAGATTGATTTGCCACGAGGCAGGGAAAGCGGACTTGTCCATGCCGTCCGGATCCTGGATCACATCTCCGGCATTGCGATCATCCAGTTTTCCAGCAAGGATGTGGTGCGTGGGCGTATTGTGCAAAAAATCATTGACGCGTATGCTCAAGACAGGAAAAGGATGACATCATGAAGAAACGGATGTACAAATCAGGCTATGGGGCGCAGAAGTTCAGCTTCGGTCTGGTGCTTCTTATTGTCCTGATGCTTGCCTGTTCCTTGGTGGTTCCCTTTCTGCTGACTTCCGACGCTTCATTGGTAGCGGAAATTTCATTGAAGAAGTACAAGGAAGGGCAATTGTGTGATGAGGATGTGTATTCGACAAATTCGTTCGAATTCGTCGATGAGGAGAAAACGAAGCGCGCCATTGAGACGGCACGGATGAATGTGCTTCCCATCTATTCGTATTCATTAAACTCCACATTGGTTTCCACTGACAGGATGGAGAAATTCATCAATGCGTGGAACAGTCCTGCAACGGCACCCAATGTCATTGCGGATATGTTGCTTGCCGACGGAATCGCTGATACCGAGCAGGTTGCGGAGCGATATGCTGCCTTGAGTGTTCCAGAACGCAAACAGATGTTGCAGGCTGACCGTGAAACCCTGCAGATGTTGTTGCGTTTGGGTGTGGCGAAACAGAGCGACATCACCAATTCCTTGAGACAAGGATACGCGAAGATGCTGGTTCAGGGATTGTCTTCGTCCGAACAGAATAACGCCACAACGACGGTGATTCTCAGTTTGGATTCCATCAACACCAAAGAATCGTTGGGGAACAACATCACCGAATGGATGACGATCTATACGGATTCCATCAAAGGCTTCCAGTTGTTGCTGTTGGAAGATACGATGCGCCTTTTGATCTCCGAGAATATCCTGTACGATAAGAATTATACCGAATTGGAGCGGGCCCATGCGGAAAAAGACACCCCCCAGGTGATCGTGACCGTAAAGAAAGGGGAACGTATCTTGGTGAAGGATACCGTCATCGAGAAGAGCCAGATCGAATTGCTGCAGCAGATGGCCAAGCACCGAAACGCATATTCTTTGCGTGAGATGATAGGACGATGCGTTTTCGCGTTGATCGTCACTCTCAGTTCCCTCTTCGTTTTCCTGACGTTCATCCCCAAACTTCCCCGTCGGTTCCAGTATCTGCGGTTCTGCTGCACGATGGTCATCCTTTCCGGCATCATGGCGTATTTTCTTTGCAAATGGGGGCTTTCCAGCCAGTATTCCTTTGCAGATTCGGTTATACCGTACATCATTGCCCCGTTGTTTGTGTCTTTGGTCAGCGGAAAGAAACGGCTTGGGGCAGTCACATCATACTTGGTCGCATCCTACACGCTGTTGTTGCCGGGGATGACGATCATGTCGTTCTTCATTTGCATGATCAACGCCAATATCTGCTTGTTTTTCTTCCAGCATTGCAGCAAAAAAGTGGAATACCTGTTCCACTGGTTATACGCCTGTATCGCCTGTTTGTTCACAGAAATCTCCCTTTCCATGCTGACAGGAAGCACGATCAATGACTTGCTTCCGATGCTCGGCGCCCTTATCGCGAACATCACGCTGTCATTCTTGTTTGTCAGTATCCTGATCTCCATCTTCGAAAGCATCTTCAACCTGCCGACCGATTCCCGACTTGATGAACTTGCGTTCACCGACAACCCCGTGTTGGATAGGTTGGCGGCTTCTGCGCAAGGTACCTACAACCATAGCCAGAACGTTTCCGAACTGGCTTACGAAGCTTCAAAAGCTATCGGGGCGAATGCGATGTTGGCACGTGTCGGCGGACTGTATCATGATATCGGCAAAATGGATTATCCTGAATATTTCGTGGAAAACCAAGGTGCGGAAAACAAGCAGGATGACATCAAGCCCAGCCTTTCCGTTGCGATCATCAAGAGCCATGTGAAGACAGGTATGGAGAAAGGCCGTGAAGCCGGTTTGCCCCAGGAAATCCTGGATATCATTGGCTCCCATCATGGCAACGACGTCATTTATTATTTCTTCCGCAAGGCTCAGGATATGGCGGGAAACAACAGTGACATGATCAATGAAGCCGATTACAGCTATGACGGAAACCTCCCTAACAGCAAAGAAGCGGCCATTGTGATGATTTCCGACAGTGTGGAAGCTGCAAGCAGGACGGTGAAAAAACCCACTTCCACAAAGTATGAGAAATTGATCAATTCAATCATCATGACGAAGATCGAGCATCGTCAGCTTGGAGAAAGCCAACTTTCCCTGACAGATCTCGATATCATCACGAAAACGCTTACCAAAGCAATTGTCGGGCACAACCACCACAGGATTGAATACCCGACGGAAAACAAGAATGAAGACCAGAGCCCGCAAGGTGCCGAGGATCAGAACAGCAAGGCGAATGTGCCTGCCGGACAGACTGCCGGCGAAGGAAAATGATGATGGAACATGTAATAGACGTGTCCTACCAGAATGATTCGGACGTGAGCGACGTCCCCCCGGACCTGGTGCAAAACCGGCTCTGTGCGATTCTGGATGCAATCGGCGTCACTGAGAATGTTGAGTTCTCCGTGACATTTGTGGATGACCCATACATCCAGGAATTGAACAAGACCTATCGCGGCAAAGACGAACCGACGGATATCCTGACTTTTGTCCAGACAGACGGGGAAGTGGTCTTCCCCGATTCTTCCGCAAACGAACATGCTCGTGAATTGGGTGACATGGTGATCAGTCTTTCTTCCATGAAAAGGAATGCCGATACGTTCAACGTCAGCGAAGATGAGGAGTTGTACCGGCTTCTCATTCACGGGACGTTGCATCTGCTTGGCGGCGACCACAAGACCAATGATCCGACAGAACCGATGCTTATGAGGCAGGAAGAGATTCTCAAGAGACTCGGAGGTGTGGACAAGTGAGTTTTTTTGCGCATTTCAAAAAGAACAAGCCCATCCTCCCCAGTAAGGACGACCGCATTGAAGAAGCGGAGAAGGCCGAGCGGCAGACAATGATCGAAGGCATCAAAGAACTTGATGACAAGACGGTCAAGGAAGTGATGGTGCCGCGTATCGATGTCCAATTCATACCGGTGAACATAAGCCATGACGCGTTCATCTCCGTCATTCAGGAAAGCGGTTTTTCCCGCTATCCTGTATATGAGAAATCCATCGACAACATTGTTGGTGTCCTCTATGCGAAGGATATTCTCAGAAGCGGTGACGGAAAACCGTTTTCCGTACGCAGTCTGATGAGGCAACCGTACTTTGTTCCGGAATCGAAACATCTTGATGACCTGCTTCACGAATTCAAACGGAGGAAAGTGCATATCGCCATCGCAGTCGACGAATATGGCGGTGTCTCGGGGATTGTCTGCATGGAGGATATCCTGGAAGTGATCGTCGGGGATATCCAGGATGAGTTTGACAGCGATGAACCAGAGGACATCAGGAAAATGGAGGATGGTTCGTTTCTGGTCGATCCCCGCACGCCGATCGAACAAGTAAACGATGAACTCCAGATCCAGCTCGCTGATGAGGAGAATGAGACGATTGGGGGCTATGTATTCGAATTGTTCGGACGGATTCCCGGTAAAGGGGAAACCATTGAGGATTCCCAAGTCACCTATACTGTCATGGCTATCGACGGACACAAGATCAAGGGTTTGAAAATGGTACGGAAAGACGAAAAGTCACGTTGACCGTCATGAAATGAAACAGTATATTTGTACTGTCGGTGAAAACGGGTTGTTTTTTCAACCCATCCTATATTCTGTGAAGAGGTGTTACTATGAAGTTGAACACAATCAGGGATTATGATTTCAACGGGAAACGGGTAGTTATCCGTGTTGATTTCAATGTGCCGGTGAAGAATGGCGTCGTTACGGACGACACCCGTATCAAAGCGGCGTTGCCCACCATCAATTATTTGCTTGAACATGGCGCTAGTCTTGTCGTCATGAGCCATTTCGGCAGACCAAAAGGGAAATCCGCTGATTTGTCTATGGCTCCTATCGCCAAGAAATTTGAGGAAGATCTCGGAAAGAAAGTCCAATTGGCTTCTGATGTTATCGGACCGGAAGTCGAGAAAGAAGTGAAGGCTTTGAAGAAAGGCGACATCCTGTTGCTTGAGAACGTCCGTTTCTATCCGCAAGAAGAAGCCAATGATCCTGAATTCGCAAAAACGCTGGCCAGTTATGGCGACGTGTATGTGAATGATGCGTTCGGCACTGCCCACAGGGCTCATGCTTCCACAGAGGGCGTAGCCCATTATCTGCCTGCATTCGCCGGCTTCCTTATCGAAAAGGAAGTGAAATTCATGGCTCCGTTGCTTGAGAATCCAGCCCATCCGTTTGTCGTCATCATCGGCGGAAGCAAGGTGTCTTCGAAGATTTCTGTGTTGGAAAGCATGTTGAAGACCTGCGATACCATTATCATCGGCGGAGGGATGGCATTTACGTTCCAGGCTGTGCTCGGACATAAAGTCGGCAAGAGCCTCGTCGAACCTGATTTCTATCAGACCGCAAAAGACTTCCTTGCGAAGGCCAAGGAGAAAGGCGTGAAGGTCATTCTTCCTGTGGATAACGAATGTGGTGACAGTTTCGATGAGAACACGCCGAAGACCTATATCGATGGTGTGGAGATTCCTGATGACAAGATGGGTATGGACATTGGTCCAAAGACTGTCGCTTTGATCAAGGCTGCCTTGAAGAATGCCAAGTCTGTTGTCTGGAATGGTCCGATGGGCGTGTTTGAGTTCGCATCTTTCGCTTACGGAACTCAGGAAGTCGCCAAGGCGCTTGCCGCCTGCAAAGGCACAACAGTAGTCGGAGGTGGCGATTCAGTTGCCGCCATCAATAAATTCAATCTCGCCGACAAGATCACCCACGTTTCCACCGGTGGTGGCGCTTCTCTTGAATTCCTGGAAGGGAAGAGCCTGCCCGGAATCGCAGCATTGGAGAAGAAATGATGAGAAAAGCGTATATTGCCGGAAACTGGAAAATGAACCTCACCCCCTCACAGGGGGCGAAGCTTGCCGGGGATTTGGCCTCCGCTTTGAAAGGATCGAAGACCAAAGTGATGATCGCTCCGAGTTTTGTATGCCTGCCTGCGGTGCTCGCCGCGGTGAAAGGAAGCAACATCATCGTCGCAGCGCAGAACATGAACGACCATGACAAAGGCGCTTTCACCGGTGAGGTGAGTGCCGAGCAGCTTCTGGAATTGGGTGTGCATACGGTCATCCTTGGTCATAGCGAGCGAAGACACATCTATGGGGAGACGAATGAACTGATCAACAGTAAAGTCCTCTTCGCATTGAAAAACGGAATGGATGTGGATTTGTGTGTCGGGGAAACGCTTGATGAACGGGAAAGCGGAAACCTCGAAAAAGTGCTCGGCGACCAGATTAACATCGGTTTGAAGGGTGTGTCGAAGGAACAGATGAAACATATCACCATAGCGTATGAACCGGTATGGGCGATCGGCACGGGAAAGACTGCTACTCCGGAAGATGCGGATGCCGCACATGCGATTATCCGCAAGTTGGTGACGAAACTGTTCGATTCGACTGTTGCAGAAGATCTGATAATACAGTATGGTGGTTCAGTGAAAGCTGCCAATGTCAAAGCATTGATGGCCAAGGAAAATATCGATGGCGCCCTTGTGGGTGGTGCGTCTCTTTCCGTCGAGCAGTTCCTTCCCATTGTTGAGTTTGACAAGTAAAACCGGAGAAAACTATGGGTGTATTGAGTGTCATTCTGTTGGTTCTGTTCGTTGCCGTCTGTTTGCTGTTGATTTTTATCGTGGCTATCCAGGATGAAAACAGCGAAGGGCTCGGCGGATTGTTCGGGGGATCCAGCAATACTGCGTTTGGTTCCCGTATCGGAAGTGTGGTCAACAAAGCCACGGCGATTCTCGGCATAGCCTTCATGGTGCTTGCTTTGATCGTCGCATTGTTGAACAAAACACCGTCCCAGGACAAGTTGCTTGAGCAAGTGCAGACGAATCAGGTCCAACAGACTACTGAGTGGTGGAACCAAACCAATGGGAACGCCGCCAGTCAGTCCACGGCTCCTGCAAGCAAATAATGAGGAGCTGCAACATACCGACCGCTTGAAGAGCGGTCGGTATTGTGTTTCAAAGGAAGAAGCATGAGAGTTTGTGTCTTGTATGCGGGATCTGGCGGAAACAGCGAAAAGCTGAAGCTCCTTGCGACAGCTTTGGCGAAGGGCATCGAAGGTAACGGAAACACTGTTGATGTGTTCGATATCGCTTTGGAAGAAGGTCGGAAGATATCCTTTTACGATTACATTGTCATAGGTACTGAAGCGACGACTTTTTGGGGCGGCAAAATACCTTCGAACATCACGTCTTTTCTCAGAAACGCAGGAACAGTAAGTGGAAAACGATGCATGGCTTTTGTCAGAAAGTCAGGCGTAAGGTCCCAAAAGACGCTTTCCACGTTGATGCATGCCATGGAAACAGAAGGTATGTATCTGCGTACAAGCGACATATTTCCCAATGAGGCGTATGCATCAGCCTCAGGCAGACGCCTGAATGTATCCAGAGACTAGTTAAGTAGGGAGAATCTTCATGAAACGTTTTGCATTAATCCTTTCCGTAATCCTCGTTTGCATGGCATCTTTGTCAGCGGCCGCGATCAACAGTCCGGCAGCAACTGTATATTTGACCAAAACGACCGTCATTTCTATGGACGAATTGAACTCTAAGGTGAAAGGGTATCAGGATGCGTTCTCAGCTTCCGGACAAGACCCGACAAAAGTCAATGTGCTTGACGTGCTCAATACGATGATCAACGATGAGCTGTTCCGCCAAGGTGCCGCGCGTGACAAGGTCGTCATCACGGATTCTATGATCGACCAAGCGTACAATCAGATGATGAACCAATACAAAAGCATGGGTGCCACTGAGGAACAGTTCACCCAGCTGGTCAACCAGAATTTCGGTTCTGTTGATGCGTATCGTTCCAACCTGAAAGAACAATTGCTGGTGCAGCAGTATCTGCTTTTGAAAGAGGCGGCCATCCTCAATGCTCCGATCACCATAGCAGAGGCTGACATCCAAACCGCATATCGCAGGAACAAGAGCCAATTGGTCCTGCCTGAGAATGTGAAGATAAGCCATATCTACATTCCGTTTGACAAAGATTCTGCGGTTGATGCCAAGAACAAAGCGACCATGGAACAAGTGGCCCTGCAACTGAAACAGGGAGGAACCACTTTCGAACAGGCGGTGATCCAATACAGCAAGGATGCCGACAGCAAAGACAAAGCCGGTGACATCGGCTGGTTGACCGTGGACAACACTGAGGCGGCCCAGTCACTTGGCCAACAATTCATTGATGTTGCGTTCGCGACTCCGGTTGGAACGACCAGCGATCTGATCGTCAGCAATTCCGGGTATCACATCGTCAAGATTCTTGCCCATAATGACGCAAAGTTCCTTTCCTTGGATGACAAGACAGGACCCGATACCAATGAAACGGTGCGTGATTATCTGAAGTACCAATTGCAGACTGCGAAACAGCAGGAGAATTACCAGAAGGCTGTGACTGAACTGTTGTCTGATTTGCGCAAGCAAGCGACGGTAAAAGTCCTGTACAAGTAGGTTTGGTATGAAGACACGGCATAAGGCGAGGGAACTCGCCCTACAGACACTATATGCTTTGGATTTCAATGGGATTTTGGACAGCGAGCATATTCCGACGACACTCGCCGGTTTGACGGATGAGGAATATGATGAACTTGAAGACGAAGTCAAAGTATTCAGCAAGTATTTGGTCGCCGGAACGATTGAGAATCTCCAGCAGATAGATGATTTGATTTCGCAATACTCACTGAACCGTCCTGTTGAAAAAATAGATGTGGTGGACAGAAATATCCTTCGGCTTTCCGTATTTTGTTTTCTGTATGACAAGGAAATCCATCCTCATGTCGTCATTGACGAGGCGGTGAAACTCAGCCAGGATTTTTCGACTGATGTGACATATAAATTCATTAACGGAATTCTTGATTCGATGAGCCATAAGTTGAAACTGGAGACTGCAAAGGACAATTTGGATGATACAGATAAAAACTGAGGAGCAGATTGACGGTATCCGCAAGAGCTGTCATCTTGTCGCTTGGATGATGGAAGAAGTCGGCAAATTCCTTCGGCCTGAGATGACCACCCATGATATCGATCGTTTTTGCTACGATTTCACCATTGCACATGGTGCAAAACCAGCATATCTTGATTTTGAAGGATATCCGGCCACAGCATGTGTATCGGTGAATGAGGAAATCATCCACGGCATCCCCAGCAAGGACAAAAGAATCCATGAAGGGGATCTTGTAGATCTCGATCTTGGAACAAATCTCAATGGGTATTTCTCAGATATGTCACGGACGTTTGTCATCGGCGGGAAAACCGATCCCAAATGGCAGAAACTGAATGATGTGACCGCTGAATGCCTGCAATTGGGTATGGAAGCAGCGGGGAGACCTCATGCACGCATCCAGGATATCGGGGAAGCCGTCTTCAAACATGCGGACGCCTATCATTTCGGAGTTGTCCGTGACTATTGCGGACATGGTGTGGGGCTTGCCGTTCATGAAGATCCTGAAGTACCCAATTACACATCGGCTTTTCTCCCCAACCCACGGATACGGGAAGGGATGGTTCTGGCTATCGAACCGATGATAAACCTGGGGACAAAGAACATCAGGACCATGCCGAATGGCTGGACGGTTGTCACTGCGGATGGACTACCGTCTTCACATTGGGAGAATACCGTGGCCATCACGGATAAAGGACTTGAAGTGCTCACGGTAACGGATTGACCATCATGAGGAGGACAGCATGGAAAAAGAATTCATCAGCGGGGACATGATCAGGGATAATGCGTTGAAACTTGTCCATCACATGTACAAGGACGATCATTTCGTTCCTGATGTGATCTATGCGAGTCTTCGCGGAGGAGCATACATGGCGAATGTTTTCTCCGAATATTACAAGATGGTCCGTCTCAGAGAACATGGAAGACCGGTGTTTTATGCAGCAGTCGTGGCACGTAGTTACGGATTTCTTCGTGACCAAAGCAAAGTGATGGTCGATGGTTGGACGTATTCGCCTGATTTTCTCCGCAACGGGGATAAAGTGCTTTTGGTTGATGATATTTTCGATACCGGAAAAACGGTGAACGCATTGGCGACGATCATTATGGAACGTGGCATCCCGCGTCAGGATCTGAAAATCGCGGTATATGACTACAAAGTCGCACAATACAAAAAACAGGAAGCGCTTCCCATCCAACCCGATTATTACTGCAGGAGGCATATCATCAATTCTCCCGATGAAGACCGCTGGATCCATTACAATTGCCATGAATTCATTGGCTTGACCAAAAATGAGATTGATGAGAATTATACGGATCCTGAAGTCAGGGATATCCTCCACGAAGTACGTGGAGATGACGCTTGAACAAGAGCTCCCAGCGATGGGAGCTTTTTCATACGAAGGTAAAGTATGTCTGTTGATGAAGTAAAAATCTATCTGGCACATTTCGGTCTTGCCGGAAAGGTGATGGTTGAACAGGAAACGACAGCGACCGTTGAGGAAGCGGCGAAAGCGCTTGGAGTGGAGAATGCGAGGATCGCGAAAACCATGGCCTTCCATGGAAAGGAAGATGGTTCCGTCATCATGGTGGTTGCGGCAGGAGACATGAAGATCGCAAACGGTCCCTTTAAGCAACAATTCGGTTTGAAAGCGAAGATGCTTGATGCGGACGAATGTGCCGCAATGACCGGACATCTGCCGGGAGGAGTTTGTCCCTTCGCGCTTGAAGGCAGACCGGTTGACGTATACCTTGATACGTCCTTGCAACGTTTCATTACCGTCTTTCCCGCTTGCGGAAGCAGTGATTCATGCATCGAACTCACCTTGCCCGAACTGGAAAAGACCAGCCATACCAAAGGATGGGTAACTGTCTGCAAGAGCAAGGAAGCCGTCCCTGATGCTTGAAGTTGTCGATGACAACATCCTGCTATAAGGGGAAGGATTTCTTCTGCGGATCTTTTCTGAATCAGACATGCGTCCATTGAATCCGCGACGCCAATGGCCATTACCAGACAGTTGAGGAAATACATACAACCATGAGGAAATGCTTCCGGTCAGCGTTTCGTCTTTCCACCATTCTCCAGTATTTCTGACCAAAAAAAAGCGCATGCCAAACGACATGCGCCCAATTGCGGTTACATTGTTCAGAATTCGAACTTTTCAAAATCCGTTGTACTTCCATTAGAACTGTCGTCACTGGTCACATACGCCATATTGATGCTGAGGCTCACCATACCGGATTCGTTTGTCGCCACGAGTATATTAAACGGATCAGTGCTGGTCAGCTGGTAAGCGGAGCAGACAAGATCCTTGGCTATTTTCGCCGCATATCCATACCTTATGGTAGTGCTGGAGAACGAACTCGCGTCATTATCGTATGAATAGACAACCAACGTCGAGTTTTTGGTCGAACGTTTGGTGATCAGATAGTTCTTGCTGTTGACACTGTCATAAATACGGTACATGAAAGCGGAATCTGGCTCATAGTAGTATCCTGTCGAGGTGATCGATGAGAAGGTGCCTGAAGAGGCTGCGGCTTTATAGACGTACCCGCCGGTCGTGATGGCATAGTAATTCCCGTTGTTGTCGACAGAGAAATTCGCAATCTGCAACTTGCTCATGTTGCCGGTGATCTCATCGCTGCTGGACAACGTTGTGGTTGTTGGGGAACTGAAAGGCAAATCGATTTTGTAATATGCGTACTTGTATGTAGTCTCGCCATTGCTTTCTGTCTTGATGTTGAGCGCAAGAATAGCTTTTTGGTCCGTTGTCTGGCTCGAATTCGATTCAATCCCGGACTGGAGATACAGTTTGGAGACATTGGTTTTCGAATCAACGGAAATTGCAATTTCTCCACCGAAGATAAGGTCACTGGTCGGCTCATTCGTCAGTTTGTAGTACAATTTGTAGACAACATTGGAGGAAGCATCGACACTCTGCACGAGCACCGCGCCATTACTGTACATGTTCACGATGGTGTCTGTGTTCGTTCCGTCAAACCCGCTGATCAAAGCGGTGCTTGCCGAACCATCGGACAGCTTGTAGAAATGGATGGTTCCGTTGTTCAGTTCCGTCTCGTTGTTGGTGATGTACATGATGTACTCGTTCCCGCCAAGAGTGACCAAGGCACTGCTTCTGACTAGATAGTTTTCCTTGTTTGCGACGAGACAGGTTTCTGAACCGCCTCCGGTGACGTTGCTGTAGATGCCGCTGCTCAGGCGGTAATACACTTTGGCTTGTGTCGTCGATACCCCGATGATGCTTCCGTAACTCTTTGACACTTTTTCAGTGGAGTTGACGATATCCGTCATGATGGCGCCGTCACAGGAGACAAACAAGGAGGCTATAGCCAACAGGCTGATCAGCAAAAGGTGTTTTTTCATGATATTCCTCCTAGTTTCTGTATGAGACAGACAATACGACAGGGGTCATGCCAAGAAGCGCGTTGCTGCTCCGGTCGGCTTGCTTATAGTTCAATTCGGGGATAAGCCAGAAACCGGAATGGATGCCGATTCCCCAATTCTCATTGATGTAATACACAAAACCTACGTCGACATTCGTGAATAACGTGATAAGGGATTTGTCATCGCCATACTTCATGTAACTCATGCCAAGACCAAGAGAAACCGGCATATCGAACTTGCCCTGGACCGGATAGTAACTGATTTTGAAATACAACGGAACAATGGAGAATAGGGTTTCTCCGATGGTATAGTTGAAATTGTAGCCAAGTTCCCCTCCGAGGGATATGGATGGCGTCGTGAACCCTTCGAAACTCAGGCTGAAATTCCCGCCCGGATAGAGTTTCGTCGAATTGTCCCCTTTTCCCATTCCCGTATACAAACGCTGTTCATTCAGCGAATTGTCTTTGAAAAAATAGATGAAAGAGGGAAGGGTCGTCCCGCCTTTAAACGTAAAAATCATGCTTCCGGTTTTGTATTGCAATGCTTCCCCGAACAGGGCGCCGACACCAAGAAGACTTGTGAGGATGATGACTAGTGCAGTTTTTTTCACAGGATACCTCATACCATCAGATGTTTTTACATTACTGATTAAACAGGGAAATGGCAACTGTTTGCTTGCGTGGGAATGTAGATTTGAGATAGTGTATGTGTACAACAGGAGAAAGCGAATGCGTCTGCTCACCGGAAAAGAAGTTGCCGAACAGGTGTATCAAGAGATACAGGTAGCCATGGAAACACATAAGGATCTCAAACCGACGCTTGCGGTTGTTTTGGTCGGTGATGATCCCGCAAGCGTCACCTATGTTTCCAGCAAACAGAAAATGTGCGCGAAACTCGGTTTCGGACACAAAGATTATCATCTTCCTGTCACGACATGTATGGAAGAGCTCCTTTCCCTTGTCTCCGATCTCAATGCGGATGCTTCCGTCAATGGCATTCTGGTGCAGTCGCCATTGCCGTCTGGCTTGGATGAGAACAGGATCATTGAAGCCATCGATCCCAAGAAAGATGTGGACGGATTCCATCCCGTCAATGTAGGGCGTACCTTGATTGGCATGCCCGCATTGGTTGGATGCACACCATACGGAATCGTGCGTATGCTTCGATATTATCACATCGAGACCAAAGGGAAACGGGTCGTCATCCTCGGCAGAAGCAACATAGTAGGCAAGCCGTTGGCGTCACTGCTTATCCAGAAAGGTTGTGACGCCACTGTCACCGTGTGCCATTCGCAGACGGCCGATCTTCCGTCAGTCACCCGGGAAGCCGATATTTTGATTTCGGCTGTGGGCAAACCGGGTTTTGTTACGAAAGATATGGTTCGGGATGGTGCCGTTGTGATCGATGTGGGCATTACACGTGTCGCTGACGTGTCGGCGAAGAAAGGTTACCGTTCCGTAGGCGATGTGGACTTTGACGCTGTCGCCCCGAAATGTGAGGCCATCACACCGGTTCCCGGCGGAGTGGGGGTGATGACCATCGCCATGTTGATGTACAACACGCTTATGGCGGCTCTCTCATGATGCGGAGTTATTTGATCGAATCATACGGCTGTCAGATGAATATGGCGGAGAGCAACGCGCTGAAGATCCGACTTGAAGCGGCAGGCCTTCATGAGGCCGAATCAGCCGAGCAAGCAGATATCGCCATCATCAACACGTGTTCGGTGCGAAAAACCGCAGAGGACAGGATATGGGGACGCATCGGCTATTTCGATCATGTGAAAAAGACCAATACGGGATTGGTGCTGGTGGTGACCGGGTGCATGGCGCAGCGGCTCTTGGACGATTTGAAGAAAGAATGCCCTTGCATCGACTACGTCGTTCCGGTGAATGACAAAGGAAAAATCGTCGACATCGCTTCCGGCGGTACGATCGAACACAACGAGACATACCAGTTCGACGCCCAATCCTATAAGGAAGGCGAAATCTCCAGTTATGTGCCCATCATGAACGGTTGCAACAATTTCTGTTCATATTGCATCGTCCCGTATGTCAGGGGAAGGGAAGTATCCCGATCTGTTGGGGACATCCTCAACGAAGTGCGGTTTTTGGACAGCAAAGGAGTACGGGAGATCACCCTGCTCGGACAAAACGTAAACAGTTACAACCATGACGGGATCCTTTTTCCTCAACTGCTTTCCCTGGTGGCGAAAGAATGTGATTCCATCCAATGGATACGTTTCGACAGCCCTCATCCCAAAGATTTTTCAGATGAGCTTATTGCTGTTCTAGCGAAGGAAGAAAGAGTTGCGAAGCATGTGCATGTCCCCTTGCAAAGCGGTTCTTCACGGATTCTTGCGCTGATGAATCGGCATTATACGAAAGAACAGTTCCTTATGCTGTTGGGGAAAATGCGGGCAAAAGTGCCTGAGATAACCTTTGCTGTTGATGTCATGGTGGGGTTTCCTACAGAAAGTGAAGAAGATTTCCATGAGACGCTGGATGTATTATCGGACATGCGGGCAACCGAGCCTTTCATGTATTATTACAATGAGCGTGAAGGGACGAGAGCTGTTTCCATGGATGGAAAAATCGATGAGGAGACCAAAAGCCGCAGGCTCTCGGAACTCATCGAATTCCAGAATGCGATCGTCAAAGAACAGAAACAAAAGCGTGTGGGTTCGATAGCCAAGGTCATGGTGGGCCAGCAAAGCAAATTGGATGCAGGCGAAATGCTCTGCCATACGGAACATAACGAAATGGTGGTTGTGAAGACAAGCAAACCCATCGGCGGCTTGACTATGGTCAGATTGGTCGGCTTGAAAGGGAATACGTTCATGGGAGAGGAGGTCGAACATGGGTGAATTCAGTGAGAATGAGGAAGATTTCCTGCCAAAAATCCACAAACTTGAGGAAATGATCGCTTCATCGAAACAGATGTGCGTGTTCACCGGAGCCGGCGTCTCAACGCTGTCGGGCATCCCTGATTTCAGGGGAAAGCATGGCGTATATACCGATCCATGGCACGGAATGGATGTGGAAGACATCATCTCCATCGATTTTTTTTCCCGCAGACCGGATATTTTCTATCAATGGGCCAAGGATGTATGGTACAAAGTCGATCGTTTCGAGCCGACAATCGTCCACACCACACTTGCTCGCATGGAAGAGAAAGGGTATCTCAAAGCCTTATATACGCAGAACATCGACATGCTTCATGAAAGGGCAGGCAGCAAGAATGTCTATGACGTCCATGGTTCGATAGCACATCATCATTGCACTAACTGCGGAAAAGCCTTTTCTTATAAAGAAATAGCCTCAGAGGTGCTTGCGGGGAAAGTACCGTATTGCGATCGTTGCCATGCCGTAGTGAAGCCGGATATCGTCTTTTACGGTGAGTCGCTGGACAGTTTTGTGCTGGAAAAAGCCTACGAGGATTTCTCCCATACGGATCTTTGCATGGTGCTCGGATCGTCCCTGACAGTACAGCCAGCCGCATCGTTCCCTTATTACGCCTCACGTCATGGAGCGCCGCTGGTCATCGTCAACGCTCAGTCGACACCGCAGGATTCTGCAGCAGATCTTCTGTTTACCGACCTTGAGCAGGTTTTCATCGCTTTGGCGTCATGGTTTGAAATCCAACCGGTACGGAAAAAAATTGATTATTGACGGCGCCCTTGCTTTTCCTGCGTTTTTTGTGTATCTTCAGACCAGATTCGGATAGCAGGGGGTGTATTGGTTTCGACAAGCGGAAGATCAGGTCAGGGGTTGCATGCAGAGCGCCGACTCTTAAAACCAGCAAAAAATTTATCTGCCAAGAAAGAAGACGAATTCGTCTCCGACGAAGCAGTACTTGCTCTCGCTGCGTAACAGCACGATAACAAGCAGGTCCGGTTGCTGCCGCTCTTAAGCGCCGGGTGCCTGTAAAAACAAGGGCTTACCGGGAAGAAGGACTGTGGCTTCCAGGGACAATTCAGCAGGATAGGTTGACCCAACGCTTGCCATCAGGCATACGGTCATCCGAAATTCAAACCGATGGCTAAGCATGTAGACGCCACTGGGTGGCACGTTTGGACCGGAGTCCGAATCTCCGCACCTCCATTAAAGAACTCATGTTACTGTAGAGATTACAGGACATGAGTTTTTTTTAGGTAAAAGTAATGGTTGTCCAGACAGGGACATGAGAGAAAACAAGGAAAGTATCAAGTGACAAGATGGTGGGTATGTCCAAGGATGGCGAAACAACTGTCCCTGATGACAATCTCTCGGCTGTTTTCCCCAGAGATGTAGAGTGATATTCACATCCAGAATGGTCTCGTTCCAAACGTTGGTTATATTGTCCCTAACAGCTTATTCCGAATCTCTCAATTCTTTTCTGCATCCTCATGATCCGGTTTTTTGTGGGAGTTCACTTCCTCTTGGAAAAAATGGATTCTTTTCTTTTTATGGTAAACCGTGAACAAAAGGAACAGTGTTTCGAAAGAGAGCATTGATGCCTGATTCAGGTATAGAAACATGTTGATTTGTATGGTGCATACAGGAAAACCTTTCGCTCTCGGGAAAATGGTGAAAGAGTGCCTTATCGCACTTGCAACAAACGTGTTGTTCCGATATACCACCACATGTGAACAATACCCTTGAGCGAAATGATCTGATCCAACTAGTTGTGCTTGATTTCGCGAGTTTTTGGCTTAATATAGCCGGTTCCGTCGTATCTTTCACACTCGTGTATCATTACCGGAGGGTCTTCGGGCTACTCCCCGCAAACATCGGGCTTTCCGTTTCCATCAATACCATTTCCTATTTCATCGGTTGTATGGTTCTCAGCCCGGTGGTCAGGAGCCTCAAGCCAAGATATTGCGTCACCATTTCGTTGTTGGGAATGGCTACTTTCCTGTATTTGTTCTCAAGGACGTCGCTCCTGTCGTTCGCCTATCTTGAAGTCTTTTGTTATGGTTCATTCAACAGTCTGCTCTGGCCTTCGATTGAAATGTGGATATCACGTGGCAAAGAGGGAAAAGCTTTGAGCACCGCTACCGGAAGTTTCAACATCTCTTGGAGCATCGGTTCAAGCCTTTCCACGTGGATAGCAGGTCTTTTGGTTGAGCGTTCAACCTATTTCGCTTTTGGTTTCAGCGGGTTTGTCTACTTGTCGATCACGGTGTTTTTGCTTTCCGCTTCAGCCATCAATCCATCCATACGAGCCGCGCAAAGTGAGAAGGTGCAGAACAAGCAGAATCATGGGGAAGACCACAGCACGCCATTACGGTTTTTCTGTTGGATTAATGCCGCTCTCGTAAACGGTGGCGTTGCTTTGATCGGAAACATCTTCCCGTTGTACGCGCAGGATGTTTTGGGAACTGATTCGGCGCAGACGGGAGCGCTCCTCATTGCTCGTGGTTTTTCCACATTCGTCATGTTCTTCATTCTGGGGAGGACAAATTTCTGGCGTTTCAACCGGAAGATGATCCTGATCATCATGGCCTGTTTTTCAAGCCTGTTTTTTCTGGCTTCACACATCCAGAACAAGTATCTGTTCCTCCCGATTTTCATCGGGATCGGTATGGTCAATGCCTGCACCTACACGATGTCCATGTTCCATGGGATATCCGGTTCGATAAAACGGTCACAACGTGCGGCGATCCATGAGACAGTGCTCAATGCCGGAGGAGTATGTGGAATCATAACAGGTGGCTACGTCTATCAGAAATTCTCTTTCTCAACAGCTTTGCTGATGATTGGCATCATAACAGGTACAGCTTTTGTACTTGAGTTGATCGGCATGCGCTTTGTCCGCAAGGATCCTCAGTTCGCTTGAGCTTCATCAGATCCCAACTTCCGGTATACGGTGACATACATCGTCAAAAAGCAGGCGGTTCCTCCGATAAAGTTTGAGATCGGCTCGGCAAGGAAAACGCCGTCAGCACCAATCGTTCCGAAATGGGGCAGCAACAATGACAAAGGAACGACCATGATTACCTTTCTGAACAGTGAGAAAAAGATGGCTTGATTCCTCATTTTCATTGATTTGAAAACATTTTGTCCACTCGACTGGAACGATTGGAATAGGTAAGCGAAAAAATACAGATGCAGGGCATGCGAGGAGAGAGCCATCAACGATTGGTCGTCACTGAAGATTCTGATGAAGAACTGTGGTTTGAGGATGATCATCAACCAGGCGAATGCAGTGTAGCCGACAGCCCAGAAGGTTGCGATCCTGATCGCTTCCTTCACTTTGCCATACCGTTTGGCTCCGTAGTTGAAACTGATGATAGGTGATGAGCCATCGGTCACCGCGCTGACCGGAAGATCCAGAATCTGCCGGACGGATGAAATGATGGTGTAAACTGAAATGTACATGTCTCCGCCATAGACTGACAATGTATGGTTACAGACGACAGCGACAAGGCTGTTGGTGAATTTCATGATGAAGTTGACCAACCCAAGACCGACTATTTCTTTCGTCCGACTCCAGGAAATATGGGACAAACAGGAGAAGGTTAGTTTGAGTTCTGATTTCCCGCCTGTGAGGAAAAACACCACGAACACGGCAGAAACAATTTGGGAGATCACAGTGGCTATGGCGGCTCCTTGTACTCCCATATGGAAGAAAAAGATAAAAATCGGGTCAAGAATGATATTGGTGACCGCACCGATGAAAATGGTTATCATGCCTACGGAAGCGAAGCCTTGGGCGTTGATATATGGGTTCATTCCGCTTGCAATCATGGTTGGGATGGTGCCGAGTATGTAAATCCTGAGATACGGCAAAGCGTATTGAATGGTGAGTTCAGAAGCGCCGAATGCGTATAAAAGCGGTTCCATCAATGAAAGACTCAAAACGGTCAGGAAGATACCGGTGATCACCAACAAAGAGAAAGCGGTGTTCATCGTTTCCTGTGCGGCATGTTTGTCACCGCGTCCCAGTTCAAAAGAACAAATCGGTGCTCCGCCAAGCCCATATAGGCTGGCGAAAGCCAAAACAAGCGTGATGATGGGGAAGCAAAGCCCAACACCGCCGAGGGCGATCGTTCCCACATCAGGTATCCTTCCAATGTAGATTCTGTCGACGATGTTGTACAAAAGACTGAGCACATCAGCCACCAGCATGGGAATGGCAGCTTGCGCAAGATTGAGTTTGATGTTTCCTGAAGAGAAATCAATCTGTTTCATGAGTGGTTCCATCATACTCGGAAACGTAAAACATGCAAAGCCAAAACGTGGTATGCTCGTATGAGAAGGGAAAAGTGAAAGACATCGTCGTGTTTTATTCGTTGACGGGAAAGACAGAAAGGCTTGCCCGTATGGTATCCAGAGTACTGGGGGCTCCATCGTACCGTTTGGAGATGGAAAATCCGTATCCGGCTGAGACAGATTCAGTTCTTGATTTAGCGATACATGATATACAGGAGGATGTTTTGCCGCCATTGAAACCAATTGACATCATCTGGGATGACGTCGAACGTGTTTTTGTCGGTACCCCCAATTGGTTTGGAACCTTCGCTCCGCCTGTAGGAACTTTTCTCGAAAACAACCGGTGGGAAGGCAAAACGATTATTCCGTTTTGCACAAACCATGGAGGACATGCAGGGAATATCGGACAAGACATGAAAACATTCTGTCCACATGCAACGGTATTGGCTTGTTTTGATGCTTTTGGCAAGAATGATTTGGAAAAGAGCGTACGGCAATGGCTTACTTCGATTCAGTGACAAGAGGCAGAATATTCGCTTTCTGTGCGAGTTCGACACTTTTAAATGCTTTCGCCGATAAGTGTGTATACAAATCAGAGAGTTGTTCGGTCGAATGACCAATAGTCATCCGAAGGACATATTCATCAACAGAACCGCGAAGGAATGTATTCGCCATATGTCTGAATGAATGAAACGTAATGTTCCGTCTTTCCAAATCATCTTTATCCAACAGTTTTGATTTCAAAATCGTTTCGTGAAAAATTTCACAAAAATAGTGCGAAGAGACATGACCGCCTCCTTTGGCACTCCAGAATACCAGTGTTTCTTTCAAACGATACGGATTCGTGTGGGCAAAAGCCAACAATTCATCACAGAGGAACTGAGGGCAGGGGATAATACGTGTTTTTTTCCCTTTTGGAAGTTTTTCCCCTGCCTGGTCTGCATATGCACGGTCAACGATGATCATGTCTTGTTGGATTTGTTCAGGCGCCAATGCACGCAATTCACCGCTTCTCATACCGGTGAGAAGCGAAAGGATTGCGGAAAGGTACACACGTTTGTTGGATACGGTTTTCGCATATGCGAGATATGACTTGATTTCGTCGTCGGTCATGATGCCTCTTATCCTGCTTGTGGCTTTCAAGGTTTTTACTGAGAGTGGGATTTGCAAAGGAATATCTCCTCTGCGTTGTGCTTCTTTCAAAGCGAAGATGACTGATTGCATGCACATGTTGATGGTCGTCTTGGTCAATTTGGAAAACTTGACCAAGGAGAATTGAAGATCTTCAAGAAAAGAGAGATGAATGTCTTTCAGGAAAATTGTTGTCGGAATAATGGGAAGAACATGGTTGGTGATCAAATTTTTTCTGGTCAACATGTAATCTTTTGAAATGGAATCAGGGTCAAGCGTAATTCTGCGTTTGATGTATTCGCTCGTTTCCCAGTCGTAGAAACGCATGAGATACTCACCAACCGTAAGGGATACATCAGCATTTTTTTTAAAATTGTTTTCCAACGCTTTTCTGCAGATTGCTTCTGCTTCTTCTTTACGTTCGATTGGTGTAGTTGAGGAATCACCAGATTCCTTACGGAGGACTTCGACACTCTTTTTGGTTTTTCTTGCTCCAGTGACAGGATCGCGAAATAAGACATACCAACCGGTATGTTCTCCTTGATGTACCCTCGTCAACGTGAAAGGCTTTGTTCTTCCCATCTGTATCCACCTTACTAGGTTCTTTTTGATTTGTTCAATAATTTGTTCAATACATAAAATTATTGTGTTACAAAAAGAACAATTTATCAACTTATTATATTTATATAATATTATAATTTAAGAAGTAATTATTGTAAAGTATTGAATCTATATATACTTACACTATACAAGTAAGTACAATATTGAAGATGTAACAAATTTGATATTGTATATTTAAAGAATATATTATGTAATCAAAATAATAATGTATATTTATAACGTATATTAATAGAAAATATAATCCATACAAAAATTAATAAAAATAGAATATAAAGTGATATTAATTATTACATATGGTATTAAAATATAATAAAAGATTGTTGCAATTGATGTCTAGAATATTGTATAGATATACAATTAAACTGTTATAAATGAATTCAAATAAAACAATATTGATATTTATTTTTATTAATATTTAATAAAGTAATCTATAAGTAATAAAACATATAATATATTTTAACTATTATTATAATAAAGAATAAAACAATTTTTTGCAACAATATAAAAAACAGTAATTATCGTGTTTGAAAAAATGGTAGTCTGCCACTTGTCAATTCTGATACAACGAATCAGGTGTTATATTTCGTAAAAAATTTCCTTATATCATTATTATTAAGAACTCTCGAAGGTATTGCACAAACCTTTTAACGTACAACATGGCAAAAGAAATGATCATGCATTACAATTCCATTTCGTGAACATTATCCAGCCATAACGGCTCATTGGTTTTGATTGTTGGAAATGTTCAATTAGGGAAATGACGAATGCTGTATAACTGTATGAAAAATCTTTTTTCATACTAGTTTTTTCTGACGAATATGATATGATAGCTTTCATTCTTCACGCATTAATAAAAAATAGTTGGAGGTGCCTCATGAATGTAGTTTCAGTTCCAGTTAATTTTTTTGGCATGAACCTGGCTGAATTGACTCCTGGCACTGTAGTCGTAAAAGTAATATTCGCCATGATCTGCAGTGGCATCCTTGGCATGCAGAGAACAAAAAAACGCAGAGCGGCAGGCGTACGGACATATATGCTTGTATGCCTTGGCGCTTCATTGACCATCATGACAAGCCAATTCATTGCGGCTGAAGTAGGGCAGACCGACATTTCCCGTTTGGGAGCGCAGGTCGTAAGCGGTATAGGTTTTCTTGGCGCTGGTACAATTCTGTTTACTGGGTACAAGCAGATAAAAGGATTGACTACGGCCGCAGGACTTTGGGCTTCAGCATGTCTTGGACTTGCAATTGGAGCAGGTTTCATATATGGCGCTTTGCTTACCTGCTTGGCTGTCTTTTTCTGTATGACCATCATGGAAAAGGTCGAACATGATTTCATCATGAAAAGCAAAACCATCCATGTATTCATCTTGTTCAAATCTATGAATGAATTGACACCGTTTCTCGCTTTCCTCAAGGAAAAGCAATATACCATTGATGACTTTGACACTTTGTCGCAAAACGCTGCAACACAATCAGTGATTCTTTCCCTTTCCTACAAACAGGAAATAACCCATGAGGCTGTCATTGAACAATTAAAAACCTGTGAAGGCATCATTCTGATCGAAGAGTATTGAAAGGGGATGAAAAGCAAAAGAACAACTGATGGAAACGGTGATTCCTTTGCTTTGGGGGATCCGCTTTATATCGATGAGTATCCTGACAAAATCATATACCTACCAATTCTATTCAGTATCCGAACAGCCATCAAAACCAGGCTATTGTTATCGATGATGTTGGTGAATAACACACATTATTCCTGTGTATTCCAAAATCAATATGCTCATGAGGCGTACTCTAAAACTTTCGAAAAGTATATCCTGTAATGATTGTTCCGTTGCCTTTGAGTTTGAGAATCGCCGTAGAACCTGAAGTGGACAAGTGGTCGTCATAACCGATGTGCATCAGCAAAAAGTGGTTATGCTGAATGTCGATTCATTCAATCGAATAAAAAATGACATGAGCATGGCTGGGACATACCGATGAGAGGGGCGGGAGGTGCCTGAGGCTCATTGTGGCTTGTCAAAGGCGGGATTGTATACTGACGTATTCTTTGGATCTCTCGAAACACATTTTGTTTGAACAAAGAAGGCAACATATGATTATGGATAGGATGGAATCGAGGTCTTCATGACAGCGATTTGCGCGACGCCGGAAAATACCACTCTTTGTAGTCGTGTCCGTGTTTTTATGAACATGAATAAGGAAAACTGTGGTAATTGATACCTTTGATGCGGTAAAGGTTTGTCAACTGCTCTGCGGCAAGAATATTCGTCAAGCCGCTTTCGTAATCATGTTTCAGCTGATGGTTGTCGTGTCTCCGACAGAGCGACGGCTGCATGGAGTGCACAGACACTATTGTCGGTACTGTTGAGGTCAATTCTTGATCATGAATAACATATGGGTCGTCAATATACTTTGTATTGATTATGAATTGAGTATAAAAAAAACAAAAAAACTTGTATTTATATTGACACTTTTCATAAAAGTGTATATTTATTTGGAAAAGACGAACTTATTGCATAATAGGATAAACTGCTATAAGTTGGAATAGGTCACTAGTTATTTTTCATCATTTTCTACAAAATACGATGAAATTCGACGTTTCTTGAGGCTCATAGGAGAACTAGTTAATGGCTAAGAACAAATATAAGGACGTATATCCCTGGAAAGTGCTTGACGCGTATCGTGGTATTGATTTTCAAGGAGAATGGCCGACAATTCCCGAATTATTCGATCTCAGCACAAAACGGTTTCCCCATAACAAATGCTTCACGTCGATAATTCCTGAAAAAGAAGAATTCGACTACACGCAAGTGCATGAGCTGGTCACCGGTATTGGAAATTTCCTTGTCGGAAAAGGGGTGAAAAAAGGAGACAAAGTAGCTGTTACAGGGAAAAACAGCCCTGAATGGGCAATCGCTTACTTGGGCATCGCCTACAGCGGAGCGATTATTGTTCCACTTGATTACGCTCTTCATGATGATGAGATGGAGAAGCTGATGGCCTTTGCAGGCGTTTCCTATCTGTTCATCGACAAAGAACGTATTGATGCGATTGATAAAGATGGTAAAGTTGGTCTCAAAGGAAAGTTTTCTCTGGAAAAAGAAGATCCCAACCATCTGTTCGTCCTGGACTGCATTGACAAAACCCCATATCCACGGGAAAAGGCCGTTGAAACAGATACGGCTGCGATACTCTTTACCAGCGGAACAACAGGTACCCCGAAAGGCGTCATGCTGAGTCACCGAAACCTCGTTTCCGATACGTTCATTTGCACCTATTATATGCCGTTGTATGAGTCTGATGTCTTTTATGCGATTCTGCCGATCCATCATGCATACACCATGGTTGCTGTGTTTTTCGAGACGTTCTCTGTTGGCGCATCCTGTGTGTTCGGCAAACGTATGATCGTCAGCATCATGCTGAAGGAACTCCATGAGGGGAAAGTTACCATGTTCCTCGGTGTCCCCATGCTTTTCAACAAGATGATCGGCGCTTTGATGGATGGGGTAAGAAAGAAAGGGATCCTCATCTATGGAATCATACGTATGCTGATGGGAATCTCAGGATTTGTGAAAAAATGCTTTGGCGTGAATATCGGGAAAAAGCTCTTCAAAGGTCTCCTCGCGAAACTTTCTCTTGATACGAACAGGATTTGCATTTGCGGCGCAGGTCCGCTTCCCGCCTCAACCTTCAAGCAGTTCAACGAATTGGGTATTGATTTTGTCCAGGGTTACGGCCTGACCGAAGCGAGCCCGATCACCCATCTCAATCCTCCTTGGCATTACATTGAATCCTCTGTAGGAACCAAATTTCTGCAGGAACAAGTGATGATCGTCGATCCTGATGCGGATGGGAATGGCCTGATCTACGTCAAAGGACCCAACATCATGCAAGGCTATTACCACAATGAGGAAGCCACCAAAGAAGTGCTTTCCCCTGACGGCTGGCTGAACACAGGGGATGTGGGACACCAGGATGACGAGCATTACTTGTACTTGACTGGGAGAGCGAAGAACATCATCGTCACCGAAGGTGGAAAGAACGTCTTTCCTGAAGAAATCGAGGATCATTTCCAGCTGTTTGATGAAATTGAGACCATCTGCATTATCGGGTATATCATGGATAAGGAGACAAAAAGTGAAGGGATCATGGCCATCATATATCCGAATCCCAAGTATACCGCTGATACCAAGACTTCACATCCTGACGACTGGGCAACGGTGATCCAAAAGCACATGGAGGACTTGGTTGAGCAGGTGAACAAGCAGATTCAATCGTACAAGAAGATCGCAAAGGTGAAGGTAGTATATGAACCGTTGCCTTTGACGTCAACCAAAAAAGTGAAACGCTTTCTGGTTTCACAACAATTCAAGGATTAAAACTATGGACCGCAAAGAGAAAGCAGTGGAATTCCATCACAAAGGTTATGATTGCGCCCAGGCCGTCGCCTGTGCGTTTTCTGATGTTCTGGATATGGACGAGACCATGATTTTCCGGGCAATGGAAGGTTTTGGTTTCGGCATGGGAGCAGGGAAATGTACCTGTGGTGCGATTTCCGGCGCTGTGATGACGCTCTCGCTCCTTTCAAGCAAAGGATATCAGGAGGGACATCTTTCAAAACCTGAAACCTATGCGAGATGCTCGCGTATGGTCGATGCGTTCACCTCACTGCATCATGGTTTTCATATGTGCAGCGATCTGAAAGGAAAAGAATGTTCCTGCGACCAATACATCATGGATGCTGTAGAGTGCGTCGAGAAAATGCTCTAATACTGCAGTTGCTTCAATTCCCGCCGGGTATCGCGTTCCAGATCCCTTTCTTTGATACTCTCTTTCTTGTCGCGGACGTTTTTGCCTCTGCATAAGGCTACTTTGATTTTAACGAGGTTTCCTTTCAAATACACCTCAAGCGGGATGAGCGTGAAACCACGTTCCTCAACTTTCCTGCGCAGATGCTTTATTTCCATCTTGTGGGCGAGGAGCCTGCGATTTCTCGTCGGTTCATGGTTGTTGATGTTTCCATGGGTGTAAGGCTGGATGGTGAAACCAACCAACATCAGGCCACGATCATCGACGGTGATATAGCTGTCTCCGAAAGAAAAACGTCCTTCACGTATTGATTTCACCTCAGTACCTTGAAGGGAAATGCCACATTCAAGGTCTTCGACGATTTCATAGTTGAAAAAAGCCTTTTTGTTCTTCTGAAGGAATTTGAAGCTGTTTTTGTCAATCTTACCCATTATTTCGTATCCGTCCATGCGATGCGGAAACCAATCGCATCTCCGCATGCGTCTTTTTTCACAGCTCCGATGGTGTCGGCAGTCACTCCGCTGTTCAGGTAACTGCCACCCTTGACGATCACTTCACCTTCAAGACCCCATGCCTCAGACAAAGCATGTATCTCTTCATAACCGCAAAGACGGGACAAAGGAATATAGGAAGTATCTGTCAGTTCCCATACGCAGCCAAGCATCGAACATGGTGTCAGTGAGGAACTGTCGTCTTCAAGGGCCAGCGTCAAACGATAGCCACTGACGCCTTGGGAGGCAAGACTCCATTGGGCTTCGGTTGGAAGGAAAACATGTTTTCCGGTCTTCTCAGAAAGCCAAGCGCAAAACGCTTTCGCCGCATACAGACTCACATTGGTGATCGGTTTGCCTGAAGGGGAGAACTGAAGGGTCGGTGTGACCAAAGCCAGATAATATGCATCGGTAAGGCCTTCGGAAAGGAGTTTTTCCGCATTGGTTTTCGCCCATTGGGGATTGTCATCAATGAATTGGGCCCATTGCAGTTGGTTGACTGGATTCGTGGCTATGGTGAATGCAGGACAAGTAACCTGTACGCCCGCTTCATTGGTGTCCGGATAAATGCTTTTTACCACATCACCCATCACGAACGTTGTCTGTGGATAGGTTATCCCGTCTTGGCTGAAAGCGCCGGCTTTCAGGACGGTGCGTTTCCGTTCTGTCACCGCCGTGCTTGCCGAAAGACCGAGATTGCTGGTCTCCTGACTGTCGAACAAACGTTTCGCTTCATCGAGTTCTTTGAGAAAAAGAGAGTCGGTACTGCCGGTCGAACGTGCGTCATCATACATGTTCTTGCTGGTGATGTATGCTCCGGCAAGACCTAAAACCTGTTCGTCCATCTTCAAGGCGGCAAGGTCTTTGCGCAAATTTGAGAACAGGGGAGGGTAAACGGTGACGTTGTCGAATTCCGTGATGGCGCTGTAACGGACAATTTCTTGCATGTCGAAGCGGATCATGTCCTTCTTTTGCTGTTCGGTGAGTTTTTCGGTGATCGGCAACGAAACGTTTTTCGTCCTGTGTACCAGCCACGTGAAGAAGACCGGATGATCGACCGATATGGTCATTGACGTGATCGTCACATCAGCTTTCTTAACCATGATCTTGTGGGAACCGCTTTTGATGAAATACTGGTAATCGGCTGAACCGAGATATGTATCGTCACAATACACGCCGCTGCCGGAAAGAGTGCCATTGAAGGTCACATAGCGGCCTCCATTTTTGATCCCCGGAAAGAATCCGATGAAGAAAACAGCAAGCACGAGGATGAGAGTATAAGAAATGAGAAGATATACTCCCGGACGCACACCCAAAAAAGGTTTGAGTTTGACCGGCTCGACTTCTGGTAATTCATCGGAATGCTTCATAGTGACTCTAAAGTACTTGTTGCCTTTCCGCTTGTCAACTCTGTCTCGATGTGCTACTTTCCGATGTATGGACAAGTTCCTCACGCTCTTACAGACAAAGACTGAAAAGTACCTTACTGTCAGAAAAGCCCAAAAAGCATATCAACAGGCAAATAAAAAGCCCAAAACATTCGTCAGCGAATTGCTTTCGTGGCTTGATGCCTTGGTATTCGCCATCGTCGTCGTCATTTTGATCAACCAGTATCTGTTCCAATTGTTCGTCATTCCGTCACCTTCCATGGTGCATACGCTGGAGATCAAAGACAGGGTGTTTGTCGGCAAAAACAGTTATGGGACCGAATTGTATTCAGCGGGTAAGAAGATAGGAACCGCAAATCGCCTAGTCCACAGGGACAACATCATTACTTTTTATAATCCTGAATACCCAAACAAAGGGGTGTTCTTCAATGTCCTCTCCCAATTCATCTACAGCGGTACATTCACGCTGGTGAACATCGACAGGAATGAAGACGGTTCCGTCGCTGAACGTCTTTTGGTAAAACGTGCCGTTGGTTTTCCGGAAGAAGTCGTCCGTTTCCAACAAGGCAATGTGATGTTACGGAAAGCTGGTTCCACCACGTTTCAGGCTGAAGATCAGTTCAGGAAAGACAATTCATTGTCGACCGGTCCCCATCGCAGCGTCGATCAAAACGTATATGACGGCATCAAAGCCTGGGGGGCGCTGTTCGGGTATCAGGATGTAGGTTTGAAGACCTATCCTGGGTACCTGACAAAAGCGTATGCGTCGGTCGAAAACAAACAATATCCTGATGACTTTTACCAGTTCGAAACCTCCCGTACCAGAATGAAAGCCCTTTTGGATCCCAGCAATTTCGCCTACCGTTCCGCAGCGCGTTGCTATGAAGAGGGTATATATATAGGTAAAGGCCAAGTGCTTCCCCTCGGTGACAACCGTGACAACAGCAGGGACGGCCGATATTTCGGTCCTGTTTGGCAGAAGAACGTGAACGGAAGGGTATTGTTCCGTTTCTGGCCTTTCAATCGGGTATCGTATCTTGGCAACAAATGACCAGTTTGTACCTGCATCTCCCGTTCTGCTATCGTTGGTGTTCCTATTGCGCGTTTTATAGTGAAGAATTTCCATTCTGGAAAAACAAACGCGAATCATATGTGCGACGCATGGAAGCGGAAATCCTGGATGCCGGAAAACGTCATGGGGCTTTTGAAACTGTTTTTCTCGGAGGCGGGAACCCCCTTTGCCTTGAACCATCCCAATTGGAAACATTGCTTTCCGCAGCCGGCCGAAGCAGTGAAACGACCATTGAAATGAACCCAGAGTCACTTCAGGATTCCTATCGTTGCCTTTTCTCTTCATCGTTGGTAAATCGTATCAGCATGGGCATCCAAAGCATGAATCCGCATCTTCTTTCGGTACTTGGACGCAACTGTGACCGCGAAGGGAACATCAGGGGAATCAGAAAGGCGATGGAACTGAAGGAGGCCTTTGGGACTCAGGTCAATTTCGATCTTATCACATGTATCCCTGGACAAACGGTGGATGATGCGAAAAAGGACATTGATGATATCCTTTCCATTTCCAACCCTGATCATCTTTCCCTGTATTGCCTTACGTTGGAAAAACACACATGCCTTGCACAAAAGGTGCGCTCGGGTGTTTATCATATGATTGATGATGCTGGTCAGGCGAAAATGCTTTTTTCCTTATGGGAGTATCTGCAGAAAAACGGTTTTACCCATTATGAAATCTCAAATTTCGCGAAAGATGGTCACTACTGCAAACACAATCTCAGATATTGGAGACTGGAACAGTATCTTGGTTTGGGCTGTCATGCCGCTTCACGATTACGAACGCAAGACGGCTTTGAGGAGATTGAGAACACGCAATCCCTTGCCTCCTATGCCAATGGAGCCATGGGAAGCGGTTATTCTTTCCATATTCTCACTGCCGAACAGGAGATGGAGGAATACCTCATAACCAATTTCCGTACTTGTTGGGGTGTATCAAAACAGGAATTCCAAGAACGTTTCAAAAAGTCTTTTGATGTATTGTTCAAAAAAGCCATATGCGAGACTCCTTTGCGATGGATACGGAAAAACGATGCATATTTCGCGCTTTCGGAAGAAGGTATGATGGTACTCGATACGGTAATCCTCAATTTCTGCATGTGTTTCTGATGTGTTGTTTCTTTCCGTACTGCCGTTTGCTCTTGACCGGTTTTCCCTTCTTATGATAGGGTAGCATAGTTAAATAGTTACGAATCTTCATTACAAAGAGGTCCAATCATGTCCGGCCATAGTAAATGGTCTACCATCAAACACAAGAAGGGAATCGCTGATGCAAAGCGCGGTCAGAAGTTCACGAAGCTGATCAAAGAAATCTCTGTAGCAGCAAAGAACGGTGTTGATCCAGAGTCGAACTCCGCTCTCCGCACCGCCATTCTGAAAGCTCGTCTGGAGAATATGCCCAAAGACAATATCGAACGGGCAATCAAGAAAGGTTCAGGTGAACTGGGTAACACTGAGTTCTATGAGCTTACCTATGAAGGATATGCGCCAGGCGGGATTGCCATCATCATCGATGCCTTGACCGATAACAAGAACAGGACCGCAAGTGATGTACGTTCCACATTGACCAAAAATGGTGGTTCGCTTGGAGCCACCGGTTCCGTCTCCTATATGTTCAAGACCAAAGGCATTTTGGATTATGATGCCGCGAAATACACGGAAGACCAGATTATGGAAGCCGCTTTGGAAGCAGGCGCCGAAGATGTCGTTACCAACGATGATGTCATTGAAGTGACCACTTCCCCTGCTGATTTCCCAGCCGTTCAGGAAGCGATGGAAAAAGCCGGTTTTGAACAGGAAAGCGGAGAGATCGAGAAGCTTGCCGACCAAACCATCATGCTGGAAAAGGAAAAAGCCCAGAAAGTGATGAAGATTGTGGAACGTCTTGAGGATTTGGACGATGTGCAGAATGTCTCCACAAACCTTGAGTTGCCTGATGATTACGAGGAACCTGAAGACTGATAGATGAGGATTCTCGGAATAGATCCAGGATATGCTGAGACAGGCTGGGGTGTCGTCGAAACAAACGGACAACATCGCCGGCCTGTTTCATATGGCGTGATCAGAACGACTCCTGACATGGCCGACCAGATGCGCATCCACACCATCGCCAATGCGATAGGCCAATTGGTCATTGAACAACACATTGAAATCTGTGGCATGGAAGACATCTTCTTCACCAAAAACATATCCAGCGCAATATCGGTCGCCAAAGTAATAGGCGCTGCTTGTCACCAACTGGCGATACAGAACATTGAAGTCCGTCTGTTCAGCCCGGTGACCATCAAACAGACCATCACCGGCGTGGGCGGAGCCGACAAAAACCAAGTCCAACAGATGGTGAAAATCCTTCTGGGATTGCCAGCGGTACCCAAACCGGACCATGCGGCTGACGCCTTGGCAGCCGCACTGTGTCTTGCAACCTATGATGCGACGAAAACACGGATGCATGTATGAAGCTCTATGCGAGCATCCGTCTCTGTGGTACACTGAAACAGTGTACAGATTTTAAGCAAAAAAGAGATGTGAGAGTATGATCAACGCAATCATCGGAGACATTGTCAGTGTGAAGGAACAAGAGGTTGTCCTGCGTGCGGGATATGTCGAATACTCCTTGATCGTCAGTGGCCAGACAGCCGCGAAAATGTCCGCCTTGCAAGGTTCCCAGAAGGAAAATGTCCGCTTGCTATCCGTTCTTTCCCATCATGAGGACAGCATGTTGCTGTATGGTTTCTCCGATGAATGGGAGCGGGAAGCGTTCAATCAACTGCAGAGTGTTTCCGGCATCGGACCGAAACAAGCGTTGAAAATCCTCTCCGGCATCACTGTGGCCAATCTCGCCGAGGCTTTGGACAAAGGCGATGTGAAACTGCTTTCTAATGTTCCGGGAGTCGGTGCGAAGACTGCCCAGAAAATGATCCTGCAACTGAGAAACAAGCTTGTGATGGATGAAGAAGCCGATAAAACCACACGTCAAAGAACCTCGGTACCGTTCAAGGAAGTGGTCACAGGCTTGATGGATATGGGTTATGACCGCAGGCAGGTAGAAGAGATTGTCGGACGCATCGCCGATGAGAACAAGGAAAAACTGGAGAAGTTGTCACTCAAGGACCAGGAGACCTTCATATTCCAGCATGCGGTCCGCTTTTTAGGATGAAGCCATGACAGATATGGACGACAACATCAAGGATTTGCAGGTCCTGCAGCAGAATTCCGTCGTTTCAACGGAATTCCAAAACGAAGACGAAAAACAGGAAAACATTCTCAGGCCGAAGATGCTGAAGGATTTCCAAGGACAGCCTCAGATCAAAGAGAATCTTTCTGTTTACATCAAAGCAGCAAGACAGCGTCATGAACCACTGGACCATACGTTTCTCATCGGTCCGCCTGGCTTGGGAAAAACGACGCTTGCTTCGATCATCGCCAATGAAATGGGAGCGGAGATACGCATGACAAGCGCGCCGGCTCTGGACAAACCCAAAGACCTTGCCGGTATTCTCACCAATGTGACCGAGAACTCTGTGTTCTTCATCGACGAGATACACCGTCTCAAACCGGCTTTGGAAGAGATGCTCTATATCGCCATGGAAGATTTCGAGATCGACTGGGTCATAGGGCAGGGACCTGCGGCCAGGACGATGCGTATCCCCATTCCCAAATTCACTTTGATCGGAGCCACCACAAAAGCTGGCTCGGTTTCATCTCCGCTTGCCTCGCGTTTCGGCATCAATTGCCATCTGACGTATTATGATGACAAAGAACTCGCCGACATCATCGTACGTTCTGCGAAATTGCTGGACATCAGCATAGACAATGATGCGGTGGGGGAACTTGCCCATTGCAGCAGGGGAACTCCGCGTATCGCAAACAGGATTCTCAAACGACTTCGTGATTTCGCAGTCGTTTTGGGAAACGGCGTCGTCACCAAAGCAATCGTGAAGACCGGTTTGCAGAAAATGGGAATCGATGGCAACGGACTGGAGGAGCAGGACAGAAACATCCTCAGGACGATCATAACGAATTACAATGGCGGGCCTGTCGGTTTGGATACTCTGGCCATCGCCATCGGGGAAAACGACAGCACCAACCTTGAAGACTTTTATGAACCGTATTTGATCCAACAGGGATATCTGCAGAGAACTCCCCGCGGTAGGACAGTCACCGGCAAGGCGTATGCCGTCCTGAATCTGAAAGAATCGAAGAAAGAGGACAAGAACGAACATGCTGACCAAGGATTTTTATTTTGACCTGCCGCCGGAGTTGATAGCACAAAGCCCAGCGGACAAGCGTGGCGACGACCGGCTTTTGGTATTGGACAGAAAAACCGGTTCATACCAAGATGCCGAAATGGCGGATTTCCCGACTTTTCTTACTTCAGGTTCGCTTCTCGTAGTGAACAATTCAAAGGTAAGGAAAGCGCGGGTATACGCCCAGAGCGAAACCGGAGGAACAGTGGAATTCCTGTTTCTCGAAGAGAATCTTGACCATTCCTGGCAGGCTATGGTGACAAAGACAAAACGCCAAAAACAAGGAAAGCGCTATCTCTTCAGCAATGAGGATGGTACGATTTCCTATCATGCGACGATTGTCAGCGAGAATGTCGATGAGACCCGTACCGTGGCGTTTGACCGACCGTTGGATGAAGCCTTTTTTGAGCGGCTTGGTCATGTACCGCTTCCTCCTTACATCAAGCGTGAAGATGATTTCAATGATGAGAAACGCTACCAGACAGTGTATGCCAAAGAAGAAGGTTCGGTGGCCGCTCCGACTGCCGGCCTCCATTTCACCGATACCATCTTGCAGGAAGTACGGAAGAAAGGCTGTGACATCGTGGAAGTGACCTTGCATGTCGGCCCCGGCACGTTCCTTCCTGTCAGGACAGATAACCTAGAAGATCATCACATGCATTTTGAACGGTATGAGATCACCGAAGATGCCGCCTTGCGGATCAATCAGGCGAAACGTGATGGACGACGTATCGTCGCCACAGGGACGACCAGTGTCCGGACCTTGGAAAGCGCATATGACGACCTGACCGGAATGGTGAAAAGCGGGTGGGCAAGGACCAACCTGTTCATCAAGCCCGGATATACGTATCATGTCGTCGACCAACTGCTGACCAATTTCCATACGCCAGAATCAACGCTGCTTGCTCTTGTCTGTGCATTTGCCGGCAAGGAACACGTATTCTCCGCATACCGCCATGCGGTTGAAGAGCGATACCATTTCTTCAGTTATGGGGATGCGATGTTCATCCGCTGATTTTCCCCAGATTTTGCAGGAAACGCGTTATTTGTCCTTTGATCACCTCGATAGGCAGTTTCCCATCGAGGCGGATGCATTTGGACGAAGAGGGTAGATCGGAAAAGGAGCGTTCGTAATTCCGTTTGACCTTTTCCAAAAAGGATTGTATTTCAAACAGTTCCTTATCCTTTCCCCGAGATTCTATGCGCCTGATACATTCTTCGACCGGAGTATCGATGAAAAACACGATTTCCGGCAACGGATATGAGGAATTGAGTCCTTCTACGAAGTCATAGGGGACGTCGACGGCTTGGTATGCGAGCGAGGAAAACAGATATCTGTCGGAAACGACCAGTTTCCCTTCTTTCAAAGCTTGCGCCATCGTCCGTACATGTTCGTCGCGGTCAGCGGCATACAGCAAGGCCAATTGGTTCTGGCTCATCATCAGTTCTTTCCGCAAAGCTCTGCGGATGATCGTCCCGATGGGACCGTCTGTCGGCTCGCAAGTGGGGAAAACATCCCTTCCCTGTTCTTTGCACAGTGCGGAGACCGCATTGAGTTGCGTCGTAGTACCCGCTCCATCCAATCCTTCCAAAACAATAAAATTATCCCATACATCACGCATGCATGTATCCTATCCTAAAAAAATGTTATGGGGAATAGCGGAATATTGATGGCAAACGCATCTCTTTGCGATATACTTTTTCATGATGAAATATCATACGACGCGGATGGAAATAATACCTGCTGTGGTGGTGACGATCCTTTTCGTCATCGCTTCCACGTATGCTATCCTGACGTTGGGCTTGACCGATCCTTCATGGTATCTCTCCGAACGGATTTTTTCCCGATTGGCGGAACCGAAGAGCATACAAGTATCGGTCGCTTCATTCGACCGCAACCTCTTTTCATACATCAAAGCGAATGATGTTTCCCTGTCTCTTCCTGGTTCCATCGATTTTCATGCGGAGGAGGTGACTTCAAAGGACGGATTATGGGATATATTCAGGAAATCCAGGACTCCGAACAGTTTGGTGAACCTGAATCTGGAACATCCCACAGGGACTATCAATCTTGACGGATTTTCAAGCGGAGAAAATGGAACTAAGGGCAAAATGCCGTCCTTTTCTTGCCAGCTCAACCTGAATGGAGCGGATCTTTCCCTTACCTATGCATCCTCCTCTTGTTCGGTCCAAGGTGCGAATGTACGTCTGCTTTTCCATGAAGGCTTTTCCTTCGGTTCCGCTTCCGGATATCTGCCCTTGCTGGATTTCATCTCTGGAGACAAGAATTCCGTGGTCGCCAAAGGTTCAAACGTCTATATCGATGAGGTGGGGAACGCGAGTATCATTGTCTCCAAAATCGGCGGAAAACTTCAGGGCATTCCTTTCGGACTGAGTGATATCGCCGCAAACATGAAAACAAATGGGGACACGTATCAGATAGAAGCCTCCGGGAACGAACTTGCCGTCGAAGCGGTGCCTGTCAGGATAGGGATTCCGCTTGTTTCAACCGTATTCTACATGAAAAAGGATTCATTTGCCGAAGGAAGCGTTTCCCTTCGCGAATGTACCGGTACGGGAAACGGCTATTCGTTCCGTGTTCCTGCTTCGACGTTGGCCTTGCGTAAAGAAGATGGATCGCTTTTGGGTAAGTTCGCGACAAGTGATGCCGGTAATCCCACCACATTGAAATTTGGGGAAACCTCAGTTATGGTGGAAAGCCCTGTCATCCAGGGAATCCTGTATCCGGACAAAACGTTCAGTCTGAAGGGGACTGTCAATGACATGAGCTACAGGACTCCTACGGACAAGATTGAATTGGCGGCTTTTTCGCTTGTAGGCAGAGGCGAATCAACCAAAGATATCAGAGCTGAAGCCAAAGCTGTCGTCGCATATCATTCATTGACGAAGAAAGTTGACGTTACCTCGTATATGAGCGGGACATTCGCCATCAAAGACGGCATTACCTCAATGGCACACCTGAACAATGTGAAGACGAACCTGTTTGACATGATCATGGATGGAGAGCTTACCTACCATCAAGATACGGAAGGGAAGGGGACGTTGCAAGCTGAAATCACCAGTGGCGGGAACATGTCCCTTTCCGCATTGTTGGAACATGTCGAAACCGGACATCCGTTGCTGGACATCGAAGCACATGCCAATGCATTGTCCGTGAATACGTTCGCCAAGATCATTTCCTCATATCTGCCGGCTGCGACTCCGTACGTCGACAAGGACAGCACGTTCAGCGGGAACTTGAGTTTGTTCACCGACATTCAGAAGAGCGGGAAGGTACAGTTCGATTTCAGCCTCAACGGCATGAAATTCGGTAATTACCGGTTTGCTGCCGGCCTTACCGGAAAAGCATCACTTTCTAACGGGGATCTTGAGGTGCAGTACCTCACCCTTGGCGTCCAGAATTACCGTATGCTGTTCAACGGGGACATGGAAATCGGCAAATGGCTGCCTTCAGGCAAGATGGTCATCTCCAACAACTTGACAGGCAATGAGTTGCTCACCATACAGTTCCTCCACACAGACGCTTTGTTCTATGATTATCTGGCCACGACAAGCCGTTTCCCGTCCTTCCGCCTCAAAGGCATCCTCCAGCAGGACGAAAAGGCTTTCACCAGTGAAGCGGAATTGGACGCCGGAGGAGTTACCTATCCCATCTCTTTCCGTTATTCCTTATTGGATCAGTTGCTTGATGCCCGCAGCAATGACATGATATCCCTCTTCGGCTACATAAAGAACCCGTTGGTCCTGACTCTTTCCATGAAGGAACTCAACTTCCCGGAAACAGAACGGTTGAAGGATTCCATGGTCAGCGCTGATACGATTTTCCGGTATACGACGAAAAACGATTGGGCTTTTGATGCGAAAAACATCCATATCAGCGGAATCCAGTTGAATCATCGGTCATACACTTTTGGCGGGAATCTGGAAGTGAACCCTGATTTGCTTGATATCCGGGATATCACCGTTTCCGACGGCAAAGAGACGTATCAAGGGTTTGCAACATACGGCGGGACTGCACTGCAGGAAAACGCGACCAAACGGTTCTCTCTGCCGTTCTCGTTCTCTTCGCATTTCAGCGATGGTGGCAAACAGCTGTTTGACCTCTATGTGGAACATGTCGGGGAGAAATTCGAGGTAATGGCTGACGTCCAGTCCTTGGACCTTTCCCATTTCCTGCCTGAAAACAAAGAACTCACAGGTTCCTTATCGCTTGTTGGTGACACGGATCTGAAACAACAACACAACATGTCAGGGAAGATCCTCCTGGAGAATAAGGATTTGAAGGCATCCTCCGACATCATCCTCCAGAAAGCCGTCTTATCCTTGGCGCATGGACTTCTTTCGTACAAAGGCCAAGAAATAAAAGACTTCAACCTTTCTTTGAATCTGCCGGCTGGGACGCTGGACGGTTCCTTCCGCTTCAACAGTGATTATCACATCAATGTCGTGGAACCGGAAGGGTCCTCTGCTGATATCCAGTTCCATGCCGGTTTTCAGAGCATCGCTTCGATAGCTGACGTTTTTAATCTGAAAGACCAACTGGAAAAGGGGCAGGTGGTTGGAAAGATTGATATGAAAAACGGTGTCCTTTTCGGGAGGAAACTCACGTTGTTTGATGATTCAGTTCTTAATCTTGGGTATGCTGGTTCACGGTTGAGCTGGGATGGCGCCTATGCCAATGGCTGGTATGACATCAAATCCCATGAGATCGAGGCGTTCATGGACAAGAAGCCCACAGGCCTCGGATTCAACCTCTCGGGAAACCTCAATTCGGATAACCTTTCCTGCTCGCTGAAAAACCTGTCCTTTGATCTTACCTGGCTCAACAAGGTGATGGCTGACCCGACAGCAGTATTCGAAAGTGGCATCGGGGAAGGTGATTTGTATGTCACCGGGTCCCTTTCCAGCCCGTTGATCTACGGACAAGCCATTTGTGATTCTCTGGCGATGACGGTTTTTTATCTTCCTGAAGACAAGCTGTATGCGAAAAACGTCCTCCTCTGGGCTGATGGTTCTTCCGTGTCCACGGCGCTCATCAACGCTTATGCGACGAACATCCATACCGGAAAAACGGTTAAAGGCACAACTCAGTTTTCGTTCACTCTGTCCGGGATGATGATTGATACGCTCATCTGTGATGTGACCTTCCCCCAAGACAAGGTGTTCTTTTACCTGCCCATAACCGATTCCGATATGGATATCAGAGCGTATGTAAGCGGTCATCTTCATTTTATGAACAAAGGGAAAATCGGTTCTTTTTCCAACGGTTATGCATTGCTAGAGAATGGTTCGATAACCATAGGCATCAAGGATTGTCCCGATTGGTATTATTCATCCAATTCGACAAGTTCCGATTTCATATTGCGGATGGGAAAGAACAACCGCTTCTTCTATCCGAATACGCCAAATCCGATGTTCTCCGCCACATTGCAGGAAGGTGAAGAGGTCCATATCATCTATGACCATATCAAGAAGCAGTTCCAGATGAGCGGCAATTTGGCCATCCGTAACGGAGAGATCTTTTATTTCCAAAAGAATTTCTTCATCAATGAAGGTTCCATTTCGTTCCTTAACAGTGTGGAAACGATACAGCCCATTCTTAACTTGAGGGCCCGCATGCGTAACTACGATGAGAACGGGAATCCTGTGGATATCTATCTGGTACTGAAAAACAGTACGTTGACGAACCTCAGTCCTTCGTTCGAAAGCAGTCCGCCGATGGGCTTGGAAGAGATCATGTCGATGCTTGGCCAGAGCATCCTGCCTTCTGAGGCGTATGGAAACATGAGCCTGTACCGGGTCGCATCCATGGCAACCATGGCCACAGATGTCGCACAACGGATGGGGTGGATCAAGAGTGGTTCGGTAACCAATCTGTCCGATACGATACGTACTTCTCTGGGATTGGACATGTTCACCTTGCACAGCAACGTTTTGCAGAACGTCATCATTGATGCGCTTCCTGGTTCCAATGCCATCACGGTGAGTCCTGTGGCCCGTTATCTGAACAACACGAGCGTGTTTATGGGAAAATACCTGGGCAACAACATGTTCCTGCAGGCCTTGTTCCATCTCACCGCTTTGGACAAGAACTCCAGCAGGACAAGAAGTCCGTTCTTGGTGAATGACTTGGCCTTGAATCTTGAAATGTCGGTCGAATGGGCTACACCTTTGTGCACCTATTCTTTGTTTACACAACCAAACGAGTTGTCGTTGATTCAAATTTTGGATACCATAGGGTTCAGTGTAACCAAACGGATCGTATTGCGTTAATCTAGTGAGGAGTCATGTCGATGGATACCCCGAAAAAGGTAAAGCTAATTACGCTTTTGTGCATATTCTTTTTTCTTGCCATGCCTTTGGCCGCAGCCGCCAATGATAATCCCTGGTATGTTGATCAGGTGATCACAAAATTCGTCAATCATGGTTTGGAGAACGTCAAACCATCAACCATTGAGGATATCGAATTCAAATACCAAGGAAAGAAATTTTCTGATGATTTGTATAACCAACTTCAAGCTGAATTGTATGCGACCAACAGTTTCCTCTATTTCCTCACTGATGCGCAAAAATCCACCGATGGAAAAGATTCTTTGATTTTGGACATCACCTTTACCGAACTGCCAAAAGTGAAAGCGCTTACGATTTCCGGCAACGACAAGATGAAAGAAACCAAAATTAAAGATGTACTGACCATCAAGACTGGTGATTTTGTCCAGAAGCAATCCATCGAAGAGTCCAGGCTGGCCATTGTCGACTTGTATCATACCAATGGTTTTTCCGATGTGACCGTCACTGCTGAACAAGCGGATAATGAGGCGGAAAACAACAGTACCATCATGTTTGCCATTACGGAAGGTGAGCAGAAGAAAATCCAGCAAATCTTGTTTGAAGGGAATGCCACCATTCCTTCCCAGACTTTGAAGAAAAAACTCACCTCGAAAGCAAGCAGCTATTTCACTGCAGGCTATTATCAGGAAGCGAACATCCAGAAAGACAAGGAAGCAATCGTTTCCTATTATCGGAACAACGGTTATATCGATGGCAAAGTCACTGATGTCAAGATTGAAACCCTCCCTCGTACCGACGAAAAAGACAAATATGAACATCTGGCGATAACCTTTGTCGTCGAGGAAGGAGCGCAATGGAAATTCGGCGGTATCGTCACCAAGGGAAACACTGTCTTCACCGATGAGGAATTGCAGGCGAAAGTTACCATTCCTGTAGGGGAAGTCATCAATACGGAGAAATTGGACGCGGTATTCTCAGCCATTGCCGATTGTTATTGGGATACTGGTTATGTGCACAACGGCATCAATGAAGAAATGCAGCGTAATGAAACCGACCATACCATCGTCTATGTGATGAACATCACCGAATCACCTCAGGCGACGATCAGCGATATCCAGCTGGAAGGGCTCACCAAGACAAAACCCTATGTCTTCATGAGGGAGCTCGCGTTCAAGGTAGGGGATGTGTTCTCCAAGAGCAAACTTCAAAAAAGCGCCCAAAATATCTACAACACGTTGATTGTCACCGATGTCCAAGTAAACGTGTTGGACGGAAAAGAACCCAATACGGTAATACCAGTATTCACCGTCACCGAAGGAAACCAAATGTCCATCCAATTTGGAGCAACTTTTGGCGGTACCGTGGATTCATTCCCGATTTCCGGGTTCGTGCAATGGTCGGACAAAAACGTCGGAGGCACGGGACGTGACCTGTCGATCTCCACGACACTCAGTCCGGACACTCAGGAAGCGGACATCTCTTTTGGTGATGATTGGGTAGGGGACAAACGCTGGAGCAATGCCGTTTCCCTGAGTTTCAGCAGGGTTTCAAAAACCACAGGCTTGCAGAGAGGCATTGGCAGCAGGTACTACACCGGACATGATTCCGATTATACCTATCAACAGGCATATCCGTACGGATACGACAGTTATCTTGGCTATGAGGCTTCCAGCGAAGCGAATCCTCAGAGTCGTTACCTGATGAGTTATGATTATTTGCGTATGGCAGTCGGCTACAACAGCGGTTACACATTCATGTTTGATGTCGGCAGCCTGACCCTTTCCGGTGGACTTTCCATCGGCTTGAACAGGGCTTTTTATGATGCCACGAAGTATGATCCCTATGAGTATCTGATGACCAAGTACCACGAGAAATGGCAATTGTCCAACAAGTTGACCTTCACTGCAACATGGGATGGAAGGGACTTGAAGGAAAACACTACACGTGGGTATGTGGTCAGTGACCAATTCACCTATGCCGGCGGCATACTCGGTGGCCTTTCCAATTACTTGAAGAATACTTTCACATTCTCTTGGTATGTCAAATTGTTCTCCTACAAACTTGGTGAGAAGGACGCGAATGTCGTCTTGGGTTCCACAACTGCATTCAGCTGGATGTTGCCGCAATTCTGGAACAACACGGATTCCTATTACAATGTGGGTACCGGTTGGAAATGGTATGATCCCAAGATCGGGGCGACACGGTATGAGATGCTGTACATCGATGGCATGAATACCGGACGTGGTTTCTCTGTCATTTATGACCAAAGCTTCATGTGGAACAACGAAATCTCTATCGGAGCGCCGATAGCCATCGGCGTATTGAATTGGGAACTTTACGCCTCAGCGACCGGGATTGAATCCAAATATGATACAATCGTCACGAATGGCATCAAATCGTTGAACTGGTACTTCTCCATGGGAGCAGGCATCAAACTGAAGATTCCTGGTTTCCCGTTGGGGCTGTATCTGGTGAAAAATGCGAAATGGCTCTCCGGTTCTGATCCCACATGGGTTGGCGGCAGTATTTTCGCCAACAGTAACGACAACAGTGGTTTTAAATTGGTTTTGGCCATCACCCAAACGATCTACTGATGAAAACGGATGAAAAAGTCACACCGATGATGGTCCAATACAGGACCATCAAAGAGAAAAACAAGGATAAAGTCCTGTTCTTCCGGCTGGGGGACTTTTATGAGATGTTCGATGATGACGCCATAGAGGTGTCAAGGTTGCTCAATCTCACGCTCACCCATAGGGCGGGAAGACCGATGTGCGGTATACCGTTCCATGCGGCGAAATCCTACATACGCAGGCTTCTTGACTTGGGAAAAAAGATCGCCATCTGCGAACAGTTGGAACTGACCAATGATGCGAAACAGCTCGCAAAGCGCGAAGTCATCCAGGTCGTCACGCCAGCCACTGTCGTCGATGATGATTTTCTTGATGCCCGTTCTTGCTGTTATGTAGTATGTATCGCTTTCGGCAAACCGCTTTCCGTTTCCTTCGCCGACATTACGAGCGGCGAATTTGTCATGACGACCATTGACCAGGACAGGGATTACGCTTCTTTGTTGTCGTTGTTGGAACAAGTGAAGCCCCGGGAAATCCTGGTCGGGGAAGATGACTATTTCGTCCACCCTGATTTCCAGGCAATCGTTGACGGAAGAGGTGCCATGGTCACCAAGCTTCCTGATTGGGCGTTCAAACAAAAAGAAGCGTATAAGGCTCTTTGCGCACAGGTCGGAACGGCAAATCTCAAAGGTTTCGGTTTTGAGGAAGACGATCCGGCTTTGACCAGCGGTGGGGCATTGCTCTCATATCTTGATGATACGGCGCGTGCGACTCTCGGACAGATCACAGGGTATCAGAAGGTTGAACAGGATAAGTTCCTTCATATTGATGAATCGTCACGACGCAATCTTGAACTGCTTGCCAACCAACAGGATGGCTCCACAAGAATGACCTTGTTCTCTTCGATAGACCAGACACTGACAAGCGGTGGAACCCGCATGCTCAAGAACTGGATATCCTTCCCGTTGGTTGACACCAACGCCATTCTTGGGCGTCAGCAATGGGTTACCTACTACTATGAACATGCTGATGCTTTGCAGGAAGTGCGGAAAATCCTCAAGGAAGCCTTGGATTTGGAACGCCTTTCTGCAAGGATAGCCATGCATCGGTCCTATCCGCAGGATCTTGTGGGGATCCAGAAAACCGTCAATTGTTTCGTCAATCTGATCGGTTCCGATCCTGTCAGATACGGGGAGTTGCTGCCTCCTTCATTGGACCAAGACTCCCTTGCGCCATTGCTTTCCCTGATGGGTGAGATCGCAAAAGGCATCAACGAACAGACTCAGGGGCCTTTCACGGAAGGCGATGTGGTCAATGACGGATATGATGCTGAATTGGATCGGCTTCGTGGCGTGAAAGGCAACGGAAAAGGCTTGTTGGACACCTATTTGGACAAAGTCAAACAAGAGACAGGCATTACCAACCTGAAGTTGTCCTCAAACAAGATCATCGGCCATTTTCTGGAAGTTTCCAAAGGCCAGACAGACAGGGTTCCTGCTTCGTTTTACCGCAAACAGACTTTGGTCAATGCCGAGCGGTACACCACCGATGAGTTGATCGCCCTGGAAACGGAAATCCTCAAAAGCGGATTTGCTGCGGAAGCGCGTGAAAAGGAAGTGTATGAGGATTTGAACGAAAGGACCAGCGTCCAAAGTCCGGCGTTGAAAGCGATTGCGACATTCCTTTCAGAAGTAGACGTCCTTTCCTCCTTATCGCTCACCGCACGGAAAAAGGATTATCACAAACCGGAATTTGTCGAAGACGATATGCTCTCTATCCAAGGCGGTCGCCATCCTGTTGTAGAAGACCAGATGAATGCCGGTATGTTTGTGCCCAATGATCTGGAGGTCCAAAAAGACAAAGACCGTTTCTGTTTGATCACAGGTCCGAACATGGCGGGGAAATCGACCTATCTGAGGCAAAATGCCCTGATTGTCCTGCTCTGCCAGATAGGCAGCTATGTGCCGGCGCAACGCGTCGTGCTCAAACCGGTGGATCATCTGTATTGCAGAGTCGGAGCCAGTGACAATCTTGCGAAAGGGGAATCCACCTTTCTTGTGGAGATGCAGGAAGCTTCGTTGATCCTCAGGACGGCGACCCGTCGTTCGTTTGTCATTGTCGATGAATTAGGCAGGGGGACAAGCACGCAGGACGGCATGGCCATCGCATATGCGGTGATGAACGAATTGATAGCCATGGGATGCAAAACATTGTTCGCCACCCATTACCATGAACTCGCCGATATGGACATAACCGGCATCCAACGCTTGACGCTGAAAGTTTCCGAAGAGAAAGGAACGGTGATATTCCTCAGGAAAGTGATCCAAGGCATTGCGGAAAGTTCTTATGGGCTGAATGTAGCAAAACTTGCGGGCATACCGTATCCGGTCCTTCGGGAAGCGAAGACATTCCAAAAGCGGCATAATGAGGAATATACCCTTGCGAGCGCCCAACCGTCGCTTTTCTCCACGGATACCGAAGTCACTGATGATGTGAAGGCCCAGATGCGGCTTTTTGACCAAATGCGTGATATTCTCGATCATTTTGACATCAATACATCAACACCCTTGGACGCCTTTTCCTTGGTGCGGCAACTGAAAGAACTGGAGCGACCAGAGCGGTAATAATCATGGTATCTACCATATGACCTGCATGCTGTGTTCCCGTTTCAGTGATGAAATCATCTGTACTGATTGCCATGAGAAATTGGAAGCGAGTCTTTTCTCCTCGTTGTTTCCATCACGTTGCCCTGTATGTGGAAAACCGCTGTGGGATGAAGCGTATCCCTGCATGTGGTGCGTTTCCCATGTCGCTGCGCTCTGCCCGGAACATACATTCCTCGCCGATGTCACCGGATACTGCTTGTCAGGTTCGCAGAAACCATTCTCTTTGGAGTTGGCAAGATATCTCAAAACAACTTACCCTGATATTGCGTACTGCAGTCCTTACGGCAAAAAGAACCATACGGCTGCAGTTTCGATCCTGAGAAAGACCGGGTGGAAACACCAAAAGGTGAATGAAAACACTTTCTTTACGCCGGTGCTCACCGCAAGCCTCTTCAACGGACGGACGGAACAGATGCGTATCTATTCGGTTGTCCTTGCAAGCGATTGTGTTTTCCGATAAGGTGAAACCATGCAGCCAAACAATCTGGATAGTCTCCTGTACCCCTTACGTGATGATGTGAAGAAACTTTCCGAGGCAGGGTATGTCACTCTTGCCCGGGAACAAATCGCCTATCTTTTGCATAATGACAAGGTTGATGGATTTGAAGCCGAACGCCTCCGGTTGGAAGATCACTTGCTTTCCCTCCGCTTTCAGGATTTCCCGTATGACGAGTCTTCCGCGCTCGTACTTCTGAAGACGGTAAAACCGGAAGCCGATAAGGACGACCTTGAACAGCTGAGGCTGCAAGGAATCGTTCCGTTCTCCCTCTACGATGGGACGATCCATTATCACCGTCGTTTCCTCGACACATTGCAGAAGGCAAATGATACTCCGCAAAGGAAAGCGGATCTCGCCTTGAGGGAAGAGATGATCCGCCGTTTGAAACGGAACGGAAAGGTTGAGACGGACATCACTGTCCATATCGGTTTGTCTTTGGACGAAGCGGATACCACGGACAAAACGGTGAATGCCGATCTTCCTGTACCGGTCTCCTGTCCGTTCATAAAGGATGTGAGGATCCTTAGGCAGAGCGGACAAATGATTGGTATCGATGGGCAGAACATGAAACGAAGAACTGCGCATTTTCGTGGGAAAATGGCTCCAGGAGAAGAATTCTGGATAGAGTATTCTTTCACCAATTCCATGGTTTACAACAAGATGGATGTATTTGAAACACGTGCCAAACCTTCTGTCTACCATGCAAAAGACGAAGCCCCATATTTGGTACGTACCCCATATCTTGCAGCTTTGGCGAAAGAGATAATCGGTGATGAACGTAATCCGGTGAAGATGGCGAAATGCATTTACCAGTACATCACCAAAAATGTTTCCTACGCCTACATGCCGAGCTACCAGAGCATAGACAATCTGGCTGAATATGGCGCCTTGATGCGCCGTGGGGATTGCGGTATCCAAGCGGCATTGTTCATCAATCTGTGCCGTCTGTGCGGCATCAAAGCGGGATGGATGGGTGGCATGTATGTGCGTCCGGGAGAGATCGCGAATCATGATTGGGCTGTTTTCAGCATCCCTGATTTGCCTGACGCGTATGCTGATTGTTCGTTCGGAGGAGGTGCTCTGCTTAGGGGGGATGAGGAAGGTTGGAACCATTATTTCGGAAACCTCGATCCCATGCGTTTGCCCTGTACGTTGGCGCTTGCGTCCAAGAAAGAGAGTTCCCGTCCCGTATGGCTTAACGATCCGACAGACAACCAAAGCGGGGAAGCTTGGTATGATGATAGCCCCATATCCCGCGAAAAGGTGTTGCAAAAACGGATTACGATGAAATTTGACATGCATGATTGACAGAGTGCGCGCTGAACCTGTAATATGTTGATGCAAGGGGATCGCTGAAAAGCTGATCCCTTTTTTATAGAATACGGACAGGATATGGAACAAAGCACAATACAAGAAAATCCGCTTTTCATTGCATATGAACCGCTTGTGGAAAAAGCAGGGCTGAAGATTGTTGAGATCCACAGGTCCATACAAGGTCATCAGGCGAAACTGGAAGTGTACGTGACTGGTATCGGCAAAGATGCGGACAGTGATGATTGTGCGCGGGCCTATCATGCCATATACCCGAAAGCAGAGGCTGTTGAAGGTCCGTTGCGTGACGTATATATGGAAGTATCCACTCCAGGACTTGTCAGGACCATCAAGGATCCCTATGAGTTCGGATTGTTTGTGGGAAGGCTTGCCCGTGTCTATGACAGCGGAAGATGCGCATATCTTCAGGGCACCATCACCAATTGGGATGGCGAGACCCTTTCCCTTGGCCGGTGCACCATTGGTGACGGCAAGGAAGAGATGGATGTGAGCGTGTCGTTGCGGCAGATACAGAAAGCTAAGCTGGATTATCGTTGGGAGGAAGCTGAAGATGGCAACTGATTTGAGTGAAGCGATCAAAGCGCTGATGGAAGAAAAAGGCATTTCGGAGGATCTTGTCCTCACGACAATTGAGAACATCCTGAGATCGGCATATAAAAGCAAATATGGAACGATGGACAATTGTGAGATAAAATTTTCTGATGACCACCGCTCGGTTGATGTTTTGGCACGCAAAAAAGTCGTTGATGAGGATGACTGGTACAACGAAGTGACCGAAATCCCATTTGAAGAAGCGCGGAAACTCAGTGACAGTTGCGAAATCGGAGATGAGTTGCTGATCCCCGTGGATTTGTCGCAGTTCAATCGCCTTTCCGTACAGAGTGCCAAACAGACAGCACGCCAGAATTTCCGTGACATCACTAAAGACACGCTATACAACGAGTATAAGACGAAGGAACACCAGATCATTATCGGCTATTACCGCCGGCAGTTGATCAATGGGGATATCATGGTGGATATCGGGACGACGGAAGGGATTCTGCCCAAGCGCAACCAGAGCCCGAGGGAGAACTACGAATCCAATGACAAGATCAAATGTTATGTGGATACTGTGGAGAAAGCTGAGCGGGGGTTGCGGGTAACGCTCTCCAGAACCAGTCCTGAATTGATCAGAAAACTGTTCGAGATGGAAATTCCTGAGATTGCCCAGAACCAGATTGACATCATCAAGATCGTGCGTGAGGCAGGATACAGATCGAAGGTCGCCGTCGCCAGCAGAAGCGAGGATATTGATCCGGTCGGTGCCTGCGTAGGTCTGAAAGGGAACCGGATTCAGACCATCATGAGCGAGATCGAAGGAGAAAAGATCGATATCCTCCGTTATGACCCGAATCCGGTCAACTATATCAAGAACGCTTTGAGTCCCGCACAGGTGCAGGATGTTGTCATTGTGGACAAAAACATTTTCCAGGCCGTCGCCATTGTGGATGACAGCCAGTTGTCTCTGGCAATCGGCAAGCAAGGATTGAATGTACGGCTCGCCAACAAGCTCTGTGATTGGCAGATTGATGTGAAGACGCAGGCTCAGTTCCAGGAGATGGATATCGCAAGTGAGGCGAGGAACAAGGCTGAAAGCATTTTTGGAGACAACAAACCCCAAGAAACCGCTCCCGCCGAACCCGAAACGGAAGTCGCCGCTCCTCGAGAACAGGAAAGTGGTGTGTCTGAGGATGAAATCGCACTCTCCGAATTGCCGATTGACAAGACTTTGCTCAAGAAGTTGCAGTTCCATGACATTTACAGTGTCGAGGAATTCATCAACCTCTCTGATGAGGATTTGAAGGCTTATGGCGATTTCTCCGAAGAGGAAATCAAGGAAATCCGTGATACGATTTCCGAGAATGTTGATATCGTGGAAGAAGAAGCGGGGGATTCAGAAACGCAGTATGTCTGTCCGAATTGTGGCAAACCGGTCACGCCTGACATGACGGTATGTCCGAATTGCGGAACGGGTCTCTCGTTTGTTGAAGCGTAAGGGTTTGAGAAGAGGAAAGAATGGAAGATACGAAGTCGCAGGTTACATTGATCAAACACGTGGTGACACAGACTGCTCCGAAGGAAGAGACAGCCCCAGCTCCTGTGGAGCAAAAGGCTCCGGAGAAACGGAAAATCGTCATCGTAAAGAAAAAGGTTGTGGTCGCCAAAAAACCGCAACCGGTTTCGGCAGGGGTTCCTCAGGAAACAGAAAAAGCTGAAGGAAGCCAGATGACTGAGCCACAGCAACCGCAGACGCAACAAGTCCAACAGCAGCCGGTTGTCAGAAGGAATGTCGTCAGGCAGACGACCAATTCCCCGCTGCATAATGGCCCGATGATCATTCATCCGACGAATTTGCCACCCGTTCCCGGGCAAGGACAGTCTGTAAAGGATCATGCCCAATGGCAAAGCCAGAATCCTGTTGGATCACAGGAAAGCGTTGTACCTTCCGTAGGACCACGGCAAGTCGGAATCGTCGGGGGAAAACCTGTCCAACGGCCGTATCAAAATTCCTACAACAAGCAATATACGCCGCGTCCGCAAGGACAAAGCGGTGGGTATCAGTCGCGTCCGTATAATCCACAGCAGAATGGGAGCGGTTATCAACCAAGACCATATTCCAACCAACAGCAACAGGGGACTGGCTCATATCAGCCTCGACCGTATAATAACAACGCCGGCGGATACCAACAGAGACAATATGGGAACAACTATGGGAACAGACCTGTCGGCCAAGGCGGTTTCAATCGTCCTGGTTATGGTGGAGGAAGACCGCCTTTCGGGCAAAGACCGGGTTACGGCCCTCGTCCAGGCTTCGGCAACAAACCAGGTCAGGGTGGAAGACCTAATAACGGCAATGGTCTTACCGAGTTGAACGACCAGCAGAGGACTCCGAAAAAGACCTTCCGCAAGCGTGCCGATGATTATAAGAAACGGGACGCCGAGGAAGAAAAAGAGTTCCAGATCCAACGGAGAAAAGAACAGGAAGCCGCAAAACTTGCTGCCGTTCCCAAAACCATTGACATAATGGATTCAATCATCATCGCCGATCTCGCGAAGAAGATGAACCTCAAGGCAAGTGACATCATTGCGAAATTGTTCAAGATGGGGACAATGGTGACGATCAACCAGACGATTGATTTCGATACTGCCTCAATCATTGCGGGTGAGTACGGCTGCAAGGTCAACAAGATTTCCCTGTATGAGGAAACTTTGATCGAGAATACGCCGGACACTCCTGATCTGATGGTGCCGCGAGCTCCGATCGTAACCATCATGGGACACGTTGACCATGGCAAGACGAAACTGCTAGACGCAATCCGTTCAACTCATGTCGCAGAAGGCGAGTTCGGTGGGATCACTCAGCATATAGGCGCATACAAAGTCGATATTCCTGAGAAAGGTGAGATAGTATTTCTTGATACGCCGGGACATGCCGCATTCTCCATGATGCGTGCCCGTGGCGCTCAAGTGACAGATATTGTTGTCCTTGTCGTCGCGGCGAATGATGGCGTGATGGCACAGACTCGAGAAGCCATCGACCATGCGAAAGCGGCGAAGGTTCCTATCATCGTCGCGATCAATAAGTGTGACCTTCCGGAAGCGAATCCTGAGCGGGTCATGCAGCAATTGTCCGATATTGGGTTGATTCCTGAGGAATGGGGCGGACAGACTTTGTACTGCCGCATCTCAGCTTTGAAGAAACAAGGTATCGACGATCTTCTTGACACCATTCTGCTGCAGGCGGAAATGATGGAATTGAAGGCTAACGCCAGTTGCCGTGCCGAAGGGAAAGTGCTTGAAGCGCGTATCGACCAAGGACGTGGTATTGTGGCGACCGTGTTGATCCAAAAAGGGACATTGCGTGTCGGCGATTATTATGTTGCAGGCATTTATCCCGGAAGGGCACGTGCCATTTTCAATGACAAAGGCAAGAAAATTGAGGAAGCCGGACCATCGACTCCTGTAGAGATCATGGGACTTTCCGATGTCCCCAATGCTGGTGACCCGTTCCAGGTGACTGAGGATGAGAAACAGGCAAGGACAATCGGCACAAAGCGGCAGGAGTTGGAAAGACTGGGAGATTCCTCTAATGTGACGAACAAGATTACGCTCGCCAACCTTGGAGAGAAGATCGCTGAGGGCAATATCAAGACTCTTGATATCGTCATCAAAGGTGATGTACAGGGTTCTGTCGAAGCTTTGCAGGGTGCTTTGGAAAAACTTTCCACACCGGAGATCAAACTGGAAGTGATCCGCGCCGCTGCAGGTGCCATCATCGAAAGCGATGTTTCTTTGGCAGCCGCATCCAACGCTTTGATCATCGGCTTCAACGTACGTCCGACACCGAGGGCTTTGGCTCTCGCCTCTGAAGAAAAGATCGAGATCCGCAAATACAACATCATTTATGATGTGGTCGATGATGTGAAAGCTGCCATGGAAGGCATGCTGAGCCCCATCACCAAGGAAGTGGATATCGGTACCGCCGAAGTGCGTGAGACTTTCCATGTGCCCAAGATCGGCTTGATCGCCGGGTGTATGGTCATCAGCGGCAAGATCACCAGGGATTGTTTTGTTCGTGTCATTCGCGACAACATCCAGATCAGCAAGGATCTTATCAAGCTTTCCAGCTTGAAACGGTTCAAGGATGATGCTAAGGAAGTCGCCGAAGGTTTTGAATGCGGTATCGGACTTGAGGATTATCAGGACCTGCAGGTCGGTGATGTCCTTGAGGCTGTCGGTATGGAAAAGATCGCACGCAAACTGGATGACGGGAAAGGGCCGGTGGCTGCCGAGGAGCCGAAGAAATGAGCCAATATAGTCAGGAACGGTTGGAGTCCAGGATTATCCAAGGGATCAGCATGATGATCGTCCAAGGGGAGATCAAGAATCCCAACCTTTCCACGCTTTCTTCTGTGACACGGGTTGAGTTGTCCATTGACAACGCCTATGCCACGGTTTTCATCTCTTCTCCATTGCAGAAAGAGCAAGTGGAGAAGAGTGTGGCCGCTTTGCAGTCGGCACATGCTTTCATCCAGAAAAAACTCGGGCAATATCTGAAAACGAAAAACACCCCTGTTTTGACCTTTAAGGTTGACACATCCCTTGTGGAAGGGGAGAAAGTCAATCGCCTGATCGATTCCCTGCACGATGGGAAATAACTCATCCGTACTCCTGGTGAGGAAGAATCCTGGCCTCACCAGTTTCGTTTCGTTAGCCTCGGTAAAACGTCTTGTCGACCCCAAAGTGGGGCATACGGGTACCTTGGACAAATTCGCACAAGGCTTGCTTGTCGTCCTTACCGGTTCGATGACCAGATTGAATCCTCTCTTTCTCGGTCTTGACAAAAAGTATCATGCGGTAATCAAGTTGGGTCTTGAGACGGATACCTTGGATCCATATGGGACGATTGTCAAACAAGCTCCAGTACCTGATGAACAATCCATACGTGAAGCCGTCACCAATACGTTCATAGGGACGATGGAACAGGAACCTCCGGTTTATTCCGCTGTCCATGTGGATGGGAAACGAGCAAGTGATCTTGCTCGCCAAGGTGAGGAAATCACCATGGCGAAACGTCAGATAACTATCCATTCCTTCACCATACGATCATATCGGAACGGACTTTTGGATTGCGACATCCATGTCAGCAAAGGGACCTATATCCGTTCCATAGCAAGGGATTTGGGAAAAACAGTCGGTTCCTGCGGAAGCCTTTCATTCCTGGAACGCACAGCTGTCGGCCCCTATCTGCTGGATGAAGCGGTTTTGCCTGATGACGGAAACGCCTTGCGTGAGAGCATGTTGAGAACGGGTTCTTTGCTTGAGCGGCTGCCTGGATGTGGACGTTTCCATGTACCACAGGCATATGAGAAACAGATGGACAATGGCAAATATTGCACCAGTCTCATCAAATTGGACGAAGTTGTTTCCCCAAAATGGGGTGTAGTGTATGATGATACGGGCAAACTCCGGTATGTCGTTGATGTAGAAGAGGGACGGATCGTTTGCCAGGTGGGAGGAACAATATGAAACGTGCAGATTTCATGCATCTGGTTGAATTCCCCATCTTAAGCCAAACGCCTATGTCTCTCTGCATCGGGGTCTTTGACGGCATGCATAGGGGCCATCAGGAAATCATCAACACCTGCGTTGCCACAGCCAAGAAACATGAGTGGCAATCAATGGTCATCTCTTTTGACCGCAATCCAAAGACACAGGAACAGGAAAAAGAACGTAAGAAACTGCAGACTGACATGCAATTTGAGGAAACCCTGAGGAATATGTCAGTGGACAATTTCGTCATCATTGACTTTTCTTCTGATTTCAGTAAACTAACTGCTGGAGAGTTCCTGAATCTTGTCTGTATGATGTGTACGGTCAAGACGATGGTAGTTGGTGAAGATTTCCGCTGCGGTACGCCGACTTCGTGTGCCGGACCAGGAGAGCTGCAGGAATACCTGCACCAACGCGATGCGGCATGTGAAGTGATTGTCCCGCCTTTCGTTCGGTTGGATGACGGGCAGGTGATCAGCAGCACGCTGGTTCGAAAAAAACTCTCAGAGGGCGCTCTGGAAGAAGTCCAGAGTATGCTCGGCAGGCCATATGGCTTGGACTTGACACGATATTCGTTAAGAATCCATGACGATTGCCTGTGGTACCGAACGGGTTCGTTTGAGCAACTTCTGCCGTTGGCAGGGGAATATCAAGCGAAGCTGAAGTATTCTGATGGAACCATATCAGATGTCATCGCCAAATTGGAGGATGAGATGTTGGTTGTTCCTTGGAAAACCGGCTTCGGCGGAAACGTGAGGGTCCAAACGCTCGACTTGCTGAAGAGGAGTGGCACATGATTACGAAAGAGCAAAAACAAGAAATCATCACTAAATTTGGTGGTGATGCGGCGAACACCGGATCTACCAAAGTACAGATTGCGCTGTTGACTGCGCGTATCAATGACTTGCAGGTCCATTTCAAGAATAATCCGAAAGACACCAACGGCAAACGCAGTTTGCTGACGCTTGTCGGACAGAGAAGAAGCCTTCTGAAGTATCTTGAAAGAACAGATCTTGCCGGATACAGACAGCTTCTTACCGATCTCAGTCTGAGAAAATAAATCAGTGACAATCTTTTCCAAAGAATTCCGCGGGCTCCGGCTATCACAACCAATGGCCGGGGCTTGTGTTGTTTTTTGGAACGTGCAATCCGAAAAAAAGAACAAAGAAAGAAGTAGGAAAAAATGGAAGTAAAAAAAGTTTCTATGAAAATTGGTGACCATGACTTGGTTTTCGAAACAGGTCGTATCGCCAAACAGGCCAATGGCGCCGTTTTCGCGACCTATGATGGTTGCGCCGTCATTGCGACCGTGTGCTGTGGCGCTGCGCCCTCTGAACCGCTGGACTATGTCCCGCTTTCTGTTGAGTACAACGAAAAATATTATGCCGCAGGAAAAATTCCCGGCGGTTTCCTCAAACGGGAGTCAAAACCCAAAGACAAAGAAATCCTCGTGTCACGCCTTATCGACAGACCGATGAGACCGTTGTTTGATCCGGCGTTCGGACGTGAGATACAGGTCGTACCGACCGTTGTCTCGGCTGATCAGAACAATACTCCGGACATTGTGGCCATCAACGCCGCTTCAGCTGCGGTGACGGTCAGTGATATTCCGTTCAACGGCCCCATAGCGGCTGTACGTGTCGCCTTGTTTGACGGGAAATATGTGGTGAATCCCACATTCGACCAGATCGAAAACGCACAGCTGGAAATTGTCGTTGCGGGCACTCATGACGGAATCACGATGGTTGAAGGCGGAGCCAAGCAGGTAAGCGAAGAGCAGATGATCGAAGCCATCAACACCGCCCAACCTGTGATCAGGGAACTGTGTGAAGTGCAGATTGAATTGAAAAAACTTGCAGGCAAAGAGAAACTGCCCGTCATGCAGGATACTGTTGATCTTTCTTGGCTCGAGCCCATCAAAGCTGAAGCTGCACCGCTGGTCAAAGAAGCCACATTCACCAAAGGTAAACAGAATCGTGTAGCGGCTGTGGATGCCGTCCGTGTGCGGATGGCGGAGAAGTACGCCGACCTTGTTGGCGCCGATTCCAAACATCCAGAGCAACTGGCCAATATGATTCTTGATCTTGAGAAAGACACGTTACGGGAATCCATCCTCAATGATGGCATCCGTATCGATGGAAGACATCTGGACGAAATACGGCCCATAACCTGTGAAGTCGGCGTTCTCCCTCGCGTTCATGGTTCGGCACTGTTCACTCGTGGCGAGACCCAAAGCTTGGCGACAACCACGCTTGGCACTGCGCAAGACGAGCAGATGAATGACAACATCGATGGCGAGAAGAATTTCTCCAACTTCATGTTGCATTACAATTTCCCGCCGTATTGTGTCGGTGAGACAGGAAAGCTGACACTCGGAAGACGTGAGATTGGACATGGACATCTCGCTCAGAGGGCATTGTATGCCGTGTATCCGGGGAAAGACAAATTCCCGTACACCACGCGTGTCGTGTCGGATATCATGGAATCCAATGGTTCATCTTCTATGGCTTCCGTATGTGGCGGTTGTCTTTCCCTGATGGATGCAGGCGTTCCCATCATCAAACCGGTTGCCGGTATTGCCATGGGCTTGATCACGGAAGGCGAGCATTACGAGAAATACCGTATTCTCTCCGACATCTGTGGTGAGGAAGACCACATGGGTGATATGGATTTCAAGGTCGCCGGTACCGAAGACGGCATCACCGCCTTCCAGATGGACATCAAGATTGCCGGAGTCACTCCCGAGTTGATGCATCAGGCGCTGGACCAGGCCAAGAAAGGCCGAATGCATATCCTGGGCATCATGACCAAGTGCCTGCCGGAACCCCGCAAGGAAATCAGCGAATACGCTCCGAAGATCCTTACCATGAAAGTTGATGAAGAGAAGATTGGGGCCGTCATCGGAACCGGTGGAAAGACCATCAAAGCAATCGCGCAGCAGAGTGGTGCGGAAGTCAATATCGATGATGATGGAACCATCACCATCTATGGCTCGAACAGTGCCGTTGCGCAGAAAGCCAAAGAATTGGTCAATTCCATCGTTGAAGAGCCGGAAGTCGGGAAGATTTATCAGGGAACCGTCAAACGGATTATGGATTTCGGTGCGTTCATCGAGATTCTGCCCGGAAAAGAAGGTCTCTGCCATATTTCCAAACTTTCGCGCAAACGTGTCGAACATGTTGAGGACGTATTGAAAGTAGGACAGCAGGTTCCTGTGAAGCTGATCGAAATCGATCGTCAGAACCGCTTGAACTTGTCGTACATCGACGCTTTGGATCCAAAGAATTGATGGAGATCAAGTTTCAATTGCTTGTTCCAGGGGCGAAAGCCCCTGTATATCAGACAGAAGGGAGTGCAGGTTGCGATCTAAGCGCCTGCCTGCCTCTTGCTGATGTAGTCATTCCCAGCGGGGAATACCGGAAGATTCCTACCGGTTTCGCCATGGCTCTTCCTCAAGGATATGAAGCCCAAGTTCGTCCCCGTAGCGGTTTGGCTGCGCGAAATGGCGTCACAGTGCTGAACAGTCCCGGAACCATAGATTCGGATTATCGTGGTGAAGTTTGTGTTCTTTTGCTCAATATGGGGAAAGAGCCGTTCGTTGTCCATAATGGCGACAGGATCGCGCAGATGGTGATCGCCACGTACCAAAGGGCTTCTTTTGTCGCTTGTTCGTCTTTGGAAACGACTGACCGTGGAGCGGGAGGTTTTGGTTCGACAGGAGTGTAGGATGAAGAATGAACGTTACCGGTTGGTATACCGCTATGTCGGACGGGAGTATCTGCTCTGTCTGCTTGTAGCGTTCACGTTTTTTTTCTTTATCTTTTTCGTCAACCAAATCCTTCTGATTGCACAAAAAATCCTTGTAAAGAATGTATCGGTTACCAGTGTTCTGAAACTGGTCGTATTGGCGGTTCCCCAATTCTTGTTGTATACGTTTCCCTTCAGCTCCCTGACAGCTTCAGCGATGGTGCTGGGGGATTTTTCCACCAATGGCGAGATACTTGCCTTGCGTTCCAGCGGCATTAGTCTGAAACATGTTTTTGTTCCCATCTGTGTCTTGGCGCTTGGCTTGTCAGGGATTACCTTTTTCACAGCGGATCTCTGGGTTCCGCTCAGCAGCAGGCAATACAAGGACATGTATGTCGAGTTGATGAAGGATCTGCCGACTTTGGAACTCAGCAGTTATGGCGCGAATACCATCGGGGATCGTGTATTGGCCAATGGTGTCGCCGATGGTTCCACCGTTGAAAAACTGGTGATCTTTTCGACAGGTGAACGACAGAAAGAAGCTGAAGTGATCAGTTCGGAAAAAGCCAAAGTAAGCCTCAAGGATCCGCGTGCGTTCATATATTCGCTTGATTTGACCAACCCGTTGATCATGACCAACGACACCCAAAAGCGCGGTATATGGAACCTTGCAAAAGCGGAGGAAGCGACCCTTTATCTCGATTTTTCCGGACAAATCCCGTCAATAACCGATACGACACCAAGCCAACTGTCCATCTCGCAACTCAAAAAGAAGGCGCAAGAAAAGAAGGTTGATTTGGATCGTGACCGTTTTTCAAAAGAATGGGAATTGCAGAAATCCTGGACCAAACTTGCTTCGGACTCTACCAAGGAAATCATCTCGCCCAAGGCGTTCAATACGGCTTGGGAAACATACTCACAAAAAGAAAACAGTGAACCGATTTCCTTCTATTATCAGTATTATCGTGCGGAAATGGAAAAGAAAATCGCACTTTCCATGGCTTGCTTCCTGTTGGTCATCTTGACATTCCCGTTGTCGTATCTGCGTCTGAAACATGGACGGTTGATAGGTTTCGGCGTTGCGATGCTCAGTTCCGTAGTCTACTGGTACTTGCTGTTTTTCGCACAGCTGAATATTTTCAAATCACCGTTGGATCCCCGGTATTTGATTTGGGCGCCAGATGTGATCCTATCCGTAGTCGGAGTGGTTTTGTTGGAGAGGGCGAAACGATGAAAGTAGTCAACAAATTCATTGTGCTTTCCATCCTCAAGACCACTGTAGTGACGATGCTGCTCTGCATGTTGATGCTTGTTTCCGTCCAACTGTTTTCCCATCTGGACGCCTTTCTGAAAACAGGCACGTCTTTTCTCACCATCCTGAACATGGCCTTCCTGTATATCCCGACCGCCCTGATCTACGCCCTTTCTCCCTCATTGCTGTTTTCCGCTGCCTATACGTTCAGCCAACTCACCGCCAACAATGAGTTGATTTGTCTGTATAACGCTTCGTTCAGCCAGAGAAAACTTGTCTTGCCGGTCATCCTGATGGGTGTCCTCTTCTCCATGGGACAATTTGTCTTTCAGGAAACCGTAGCCATTCCGGTTGAGAAAAAACGTTCAGCGTTGGAAGCGGAAAACTTGGGGTTGTCAACCACAAAAGACAAACGCAACATAACGTTGACCGACTATGATGAAGGTTGTGTCTTTCATGCCAAACTGTACAATGACAAGGTCAAACGCGTAACCCAAGTCTCTGTGATCCTGCTTTCAGCCACAGGAGAAGTTGAAGGGAAGGTGGAAGCTCCCAATGCGATCTGGAATGAAAACGACGGCCTTTGGGTTTTCTCAAACGCGCTATTCACCACCATTGACAAGACTTCCATGACCGTACAGACAGATGTGTACGAAACCTACACAAACAAACGGATATGCCTGCAACCCCAGTTGCTGCAGGACAACAGTGATGACATCAAGACCATGGAAATACCCATAGCCATGCGGTTTTTGTCGCGCATGAAGAAGCTGGATGTGGCGCAATACCGGTCCTACAGCGTTGATTTCGCCCAAAGGACCATCGGTTGCATTACGCCCCTTGTCATGCTGTTCATCGCATGTACCATCAGCTACAGGTTCAAGAAAAACGTCCTTTTGTTCACCATCATCATTTCCATAAGCATCGCTGTCATCTATTATGTGACGCAAATGCTCACGTTGATCCTTGCCAGACAAGGCGTGTTTTCCTCTCTATGGGGTATGGTAATTCCGATGATTGTGATACTATGTATCGCAGGTTTGCAACGATTGCTGTTTGGATGAAACATGGAAAAAATCTATACATTGACACATCAAGACCTCCATAGCGCGGCACGTCTCGGCGTAGTTCATTTGCCTCACGGCGACGTGACGACACCGGCTTTCATGCCGGTAGGGACTAACGGGACGGTGAAAGGCATTTACCATGACACGTTGAAGAAGATCGGGTACAATCTGATCCTCGCGAACACGTACCATTTGTATCTCAGACCCGGGACGGAAGTCCTGAAGACATATGGAGGACTCCATGCATTCTGCCATTGGGATGGGAATATCCTGACAGACAGTGGTGGCTTTCAGGTGTTTTCCCTTTCAGGCCTGAGGAAAATCGAACAAGACGGCGTGAAATTCCAGAGCCATATCGACGGTTCCCGGCATGTGTTCACCCCTGAGAAAGTCGTTGACATCCAAAGCATCATCGGGAGTGATATCGCGATGTGCCTTGATGTATGCACCGAACCTGGCATTCCCTACAAAAACGCGCTTAAGGCAATGGATATCACCCATATGTGGGCGAAACGCGCGCTTGCGAGAAAAACGGAACTGGGGGATTCCTTTCCAGGTAATTTGTTCGGTATTGTCCAAGGAAATTTCTTTGAAGACCTCAGGAAGGCCAGCGCCCAAACCATCAGCGGCATGGATTTTCCCGGAGTCGCGATCGGAGGACTATCCGTTGGGGAACAACCCGAGACCTTCAAACAAATGCTTGCGTTCACCGCTAGCCAGATCACCTTGGAGAAACCCCGATACGTCATGGGCATCGGCAGCCCCGATTATATTCTTGAAGCCGTTGAAAACGGCATAGATTTGTTTGATTGCGTATTGGCGACGCGTATGGCGCGTAACGGTGCCGTTTTCACAGATGACGGTGTGCTGACTTTGAAGAAAGCCATCTTCGAAAAGCAGATGATCCCTGTCGATCCGGATTGCGACTGTACTTGTTGCAGGGAATACACACGTGGCTATATGCATCATTTGGTCAAATGTAACGAAATGCTCTGCGGCATGCTGGCTACAGAACACAATCTGTCCTATTTCCATCGTCTGATGGAACGCGTCAGGACAGCCATCGCACATGATGCGTTCACTCAATTCAAGAAGGATTATCTTGAACGATTCTACCACGGCGCAAAAGACTGAGCGGCATAGCCTCACCGTGATGCTCCTGACTATGGCGAGCCGTTTGCTCGGCATAGTCAAGGCGAAAGTCATTGGCTCAGTCTTTGGTTCTGGAGCTACGGCTGATGTCATCAACTTCACCTATAATATTCCCAACAACTTCCGAAAGCTGTTCGCTGAAGGAGCAATGTCTTCCGCATATGTCCCAGTTTTTTCAAAGCAGATAGGCGAGGGGAAAAAGGATGAAGCGAACATACTGCTTGATCTCCTGTTCTCATGGCAGGTGATCCTGTTCGCGATTCTTGTCATCTTCACGGTTTTTTTCGGAGATGATGTCATCGCCGCTTTTTCCGATTTCGGTACATCGGAGATCAGGTTGGGAGGTGCGCTTCTTCCGTTTTTTATGGCTTTCCTTGGCGAAATCTCGCTTGCGACTGTTTTCAATAGCCTCTTGCAATGTCACCGGCATTTCTTTGAGGCATCTTTCTCTCCGTTGCTGTTCTCTGTCGTAGTCATCTTCGGCATTGTCTATGGCAAGACTCCTATGGCAATGGCTTACTCCGTCGTTGGCGGAGGATTGTTGCAGTTCGCGTATTCCGCCATTCAAGGAAGACGCATCGGTTATCGGTTGCACGTACGATTCAACGTGCGCTTGGGTTCGTTCCCTCTGGTTGTAAAACGTTGGCTCATCGTCATGTATGCCTCCATAATCCAGATCATAGGGCAGCAGGTGTCTTATAGTTTCGCTTCGATGCTTCCTTCAGGTTCCGTTACCGCTTTCAGCAATGCGACTATTTTCTGGCAGACCCCATACGGTATTTTCTTCACGGCAATCAGCACAGTGTATTTCCCGTTGATGAGCCAAGCCTGGGCCAAACAGGAAAAAAACCAACTCAGGAATGAAGTGGGAAGGGGATTGGAGTATCTCGCCACCTTCATGCTTCCTTCCGCCATCTTGCTGGGGACGTTGGCTAACGAATGCGTCAGTTCCGTATTGCAGAGCGGCGCATACACAAAAGAAGTTGCGCTCCAGACAGCAGAAGTCGTCCGTTCCTTTACTTGGGGAATGTTGTTCATCGCTTGGTATGGTTTCCTGCAGAGGTTTTGCTATTCCGTGGACAGATATCCCCTGGTCCTGGTTCTGACCACCCTGCAGACAGGACTGGACATCATGCTTTCTTACCTGTTCATCAAGACGGGGCACAGCGTATCGTCTCTTGCTGTTTCAGGAAACATCGCATTCATCATCACCTTGAGTATCCTGTTTTTCAGGATACGGGATGTCTATGATGTGAGGACAGACATGACGTTGTGGAAATCCCTCTCCAAACTGGTACTCACCAACCTGCCGTTAGGCTTGCTGTGCATCCTCTACCGGAGCATGAAACCAGTATGGTGGGAGAGTGGCTCGAACTGGAAGAATTTCGGATTCACTTGCGTTTTGGGATGTGTCGGTCTCGGTGTTGTGTTGGTGTCATACCGGTTGGGCAACATCCCGTTTGTCAGTATCCTGAAAAAGCAACGATCTGATGGTTAACGCAGTCTTCAGGTCAATCTTCTGTAGGGCCCGTTCGCAGGAGACCAAACCATCGGTTTCCTGTTCGAAATCGTTGAACTGCATATAGATGCAACCAGCAAGCCCTTGTTCTTTGGCTGGGGTTATAGTTTCTTTGTACAAATCGATCAACGCATCATTGTATTTTTTCTGATCATCGAACGAATGGTATTTGAAAAACTCATTGGTACCGAACGTATAGCCGCCACATTCGGTGATGATCACGGCACGGCCTTTTACATCTTTCTGGAAATGATATTTGGGACCATACACATGGATGGCCTTCACATTTGATTTTCCTTGGTCATAGAATCCGTCAGCAGGATTGATGATTCGGCTTTGGTCTATGACCAGAAGTTGGTTTCTGATACGCTCTGAGTCATATTGCCCTATGCCATTGGAAAAGATTGTCCACATGCCGATACACGGGCAATTGAACAGATGGCGCACCATGCCTTTCAATTCGGCAAGGAATTCAAGCCTGTATGTCCTGTCTTCACTGCCAAGAAACGTATGTTTTTGGGTGTCATCTACGTTTTTTGGGCGGAAAAAGCTTTCAAACGCATGCATTTTCAGATCTTTCATCCCGCCAGAAGGCATATCCTGCCAGACGATAAGCCCCAACCGGTCACACAGGTTGTACCATTTCAGGGTCTCGATCTTTTGATGAAGCCGCACCGTATTGAATCCCAACTTCTTGATTGTCTTCAGGTCTTCCAGGACTTGCGCATCATTGGGCGGCGTGTACAAACCATCTTTCCAGTAGCCTTGGTACAATACGCCGTGATGGAAATATGTTTTGCCGTTGAGTTGCAGATCGGTTCCTTTGACGGAAAAACTGCGCATCGCGATATAAGAGCTGATCCTGTCTTCGCCGCAGGTGATGGTCAACGGATACAGGAATGGATCATCTGGCGTCCACGGATGCACAGTCTGCAATTTGCAGACAATTTTTGTTTCCGTGATGCCCTGCACTTTGTTGCCATCGTACATGATGGTTACCGATGAGGATTTCTCCGTATTGGTATGTACGGTGATGAGAAATTGGTTCTTCTCAAGGATGGGAAGCAACGTGACGCCTTCGATGAATTCCTCAGGGACTTCCTCAAGCCAGACCGATTGCCAGATACCACTCTGACCTGTGTGGAACGTCTTTGAAGGTTTCAACCTTTGTTTGCCTCGAGGCAGTTCGGACTGTTCGTGTTTGTCGGTGACTATCAGGACAAGTTCGTTGTTTTCGGCAATGACTTGCGTTACATCGTACCAGAAGGGCAGATAACCCCCGATATGCGAGCCGAGTGTTTTGTCATTAAGGAAGACGACGCATTCCTGGTCAACCGCCTGAAAATGAAGGAGGACATGTTTCGCCGATACGCGATGGTACTTGAATGTTTTTTTGTAAAAAAGGTTTTCATCCGGTTGAAGATTTCTCCCGACACCTGATAATCGGGCTTCGGGCGAGAATGGGACCATAATTTTGGTGTCGATGACATCGGGTATGGTTCGCCCTTCAGAAAAAGTGCAATACCAGATACCATCAAGACTTTGCCAGTTGTCCCTCATCATCTGGGGTCGTGGATAATCAATTCGTTCAACCATAGCTCTTTTTATACTATCATTATTTTGTAAAAAAGAATGAGAAAACATATAAAAAATATGTAAGAAACCGCAAAATATTTTTCTTGAAAAAAAACAGAAACCGACAAAAGGATGTCGGTTTCCCTGAAAAAAAACATATGATGGTTTTTAGTTGAAATCGTTGACTGCTATTTCTTTGACGGTGTAATCGAACTGCTGGTCATTCAAAGCAAAGGTGAACCGCTCACCCTTGCTCTTGTTCAACAGCGCGTTACCCATAGGGGCAAGGATATTGATGATGTTCTTGTCGGGATCTGAATCCCAAGGCCCCATCAATGTGTAGACGATTTCACAGCCTTTCTTGTTGTCAACAATAGTCACCTTTGTGCCGAAAGAGGTGTGGCTGGCATCGACTTTGTCTTTTGAGACAACGATGGCCTTGTCGATCTCTTCCTTCAACGATTGTGCTCGTGTGTTGTAGAACTGCTGTTGTTCCTTGCTGTATTTGTACTCGCTGTTCTCCCTGAGATCTCCTTTTTCACGCGCAACAGCAATATCCGTCGCCACTTTGGGAAGAATCACATGCTGGATGTTGTCCAGTTCTTTCTTTTTCGTTTCCAAAGCTGAAGTCGAACAGAACCACCCCGTCGGGATGATGGTGCTCTTGTCAATTTCCTTCGGGGTATCGTTGAACAACATGGAAGGATACTTTTCCTGGATGATGTGCCTGACATAGATTTTCAGGCCGGGATCCAGGTTGAAACAGCTCTGTACGAGACTGTCAATCTTTCGGGAATCTTCCTCATTCCCGACTTTCAGGCTCTGAAATACCAGACCGGTATCATCTTCGGATGGTTTGTTGCGTTTGCCAAACAACAATTCCATGAGAATCTTCACGTTGGTGCTGCTTTCCTGTCCATCGACCTTCGCATCAATCTTGTGATTGAGGAAATCAATGATTTCAATTTCAGTGAAGAGTAATTTCTCCCCGGTGACGCCTACCTTGTCCCAGGTCTTCTGCGGGGTGTTTTTGATCAGATAGACGAGCATGTTGGAATAGTCACGATATTCGTTGACCGCAAGAGCATACATTTTTTCGAATTCGCCGGATTTCTTTTTGCTGCGGTAGATATCAGGGATGTAGCTGGTCAGGTAGTAGGGGAACAACCTGGTCAGGAACGCATTCCAATCAGGTTTGGTCTCCACTGTCCAATCAATGAAACATTTTTTCAGATCCGGATCGTCGATATCCTTGAAAAGCGCGACCAGTTTGTCATTGTCAGCGTTCTTTGTCAGGGAGGCGAAGTTCATTTCCGAAGGAATCTTGATGAAGGTGAATTTCTTCCTGTTCAGCAGATCATCGAGCAACAAATACGCACCCATAGTCTCTGAATCCGCACAATTCTGATCCTTTCTCGCATCAAGAATCTTTGAGAAGTATTGTATCATGGAGTAGAAGAACTCACTGTCGGTATTCCCTTTGTCATTGAGGAATTTCTTCAAATCTTTGACTTTATCATAGAATCCCTCATGGGAATTGAAGATGGAAAGTTGCTTTTCCTCGTAGGTCACAGCAGTGGTCCGGAGGATAAACGAATCATCATCGGTGGAGATGTCATAGTGTGTGTCGGTCATCAGAATCTCTTTCGCGGCACGTGACCAAGTCGTCCACTGGCTGTCGGTGAGGACATCCGGCAACAATTCCTTCTTCATCTGCTTGAGGGAACACCTTCCGCCATAGCTTTCAAAGAGAATGCCAAGAGCCCAAGGCACATCGCTCATGATCTTTTGGTTGAGTTTGTCATGGTTCACGCAACCCTTCAGCACCAAGATATGACTCTTGGAAAGGGCCCGAAGGCTTCTGAACGCCATTGTCGGACTCATCACGGTGCCGTCTTTGTCGGTCTGGTGGACAAAATCAACAACGACTCCCTGATCGTCAATGGTACGTATGCGGCCAAGCCGTTTCGTGGATTCCTGGAAGACAAAGGTGCCTTTGTCAAATGAGATGTTTTTCTCAAAATCATCAATGGAATGAAGAATGTCACGTGTGTAATTCGATGACAAAGAACTTTCGGCAAGGCATGTCTTCAGTCTGCTGTGATCCTTGTATTTGAGCTTGTAGCTATCCACAAGATTCTGTTTGGCAAGCAGGTCTTCTTTGTCCAAGGCAAGGATTTTCTTCTCGCAGACGATCCGCTTCTCAACATCATTTTTGAATTGGGTCTCAAGATCACGGAGAACGGCAATGCCGGTGGCAGGACTGATCAAAGAGACTTTGTCTGCCGCTCCGAGAAGGTACTCAAACTCATTTGGAGCCAAAGTGAGCACGGCGTCGAACAAAGGACGCAATGAAGGCACGTCACGGCGAGTCTGGTTCCTTTCGAAAGCGATCTTGTAATAGGCGACGGATTTCGCCACATCGCCGGTATTCTTGGCTCGCTCGGCTATCTGTTTAACGATGTCGATTTCATCATGGTCCGCCTTGATGAGTTGTTCGTAAACCTTGAATTTCTTCTCATCATCGCCTTGGGCGTCATAACAGGACGCCAAAAGGCGCAAAGCATGCCTGTTCTGGCTGACATCAAGGATTTTCTTGCAGAGGAATTCGACGACGTTCCATTTTTTGATGTCAACGAACATCTCGATCAGATTGAGCAGGTTGATGTTGTCTTCCTGACTGTGACGAATAAGCATGATGGAGCCGGAGACATACAGGGCTACAATGCTTTTCGGATTGTCTGCAAGGAATTTGTCACAGAAAGCCTTCACGTCATTTTGCGCGTCATCATCAAGACCCGTGATCATTTGGTCCAATTGTTGAAAAGAATTCAGGGTAAAATTACCGATTTGCGTACGGGTCCATTGTTCTTCCTGAAGGGCTTTTTCGATATCTTGTGCTTGCATTGTAAGCCTCCTGAAAAATATGAGGTGTTTTCTCACCATAAAACAAACCGGGCTGACCATACAGCCAGCTCGGAAGTCTGTTTTCTACCTTTTCAATATACCATGGATTTCCCCAAGAAGCAAGTTGCAAAAGCACCACACTACTGGTATAAAGGAAATATGGAACATTCAAAACTCATTGTGGCTCCAAGCGTCCTTTCTGCGGATTTCTCAAAAATGGCTGAAGAAATCGAAACGATTAACATCAGTGCGGCCAAGTGGATCCATCTTGATGTAATGGATGGTCAATTTGTCCCAAACATCACGTTCGGACCCAAATTCATCCAAGATCTCAAACCTTGTTCTTCTTTGGTGTTCGACACGCATCTGATGATTGAAAAACCAGAACGGTATGTCGAATTGTTCGCCAGAAGCGGCTGTGATTACATCACCGTCCATTCGGAGTCGACCATCCACCTGCACAGGGTCCTGCAGATGATTCACAGTTGTGGATGCAAGGCTGGTGTCTCCATTGTACCGTCTACACCTGTTTGTATGATCGAACCGGTTTTGGACATGGTCGATCTCGTGTTGGTCATGACGGTCAATCCGGGTTTCGGCGGACAGCAGATCATCCCATCCACGCTCCATAAAGTCACTGATCTTGCCCAGTTGCGTGATGACGAGAGCTATGGGTATCTGATCAGCGTCGATGGAGGCGTAAACCAAAAGACCATCGCCGATGTCGTTCTCGCAGGCGCTGATGTCGCTGTATGCGGTTCTTCGTTCTTCAGTAGTGAAGACAGGACCGCGTTCGTTGATGACATGATAAAACGGGCTGACGAGGCTTGGTCTCAATGAGATGCGTCATCCAACGTGTCAATCAGGCGTCGGTTACCGTCGAAGGGAAACTGATTGGGAGCATCGACAAGGGGATTCTTGTCTATTTTGGCGTGCAGAAAGGGGACGTGGAAGAACAGATGCGTTGGCTCTGCGACAAAATGGTGAAACTGCGGATGTTCCGCGATGAAAATGACAAGATGAATCTTTCTCTGAGTGATGTGCATGGACAAATATTACTGGTCAGCCAATTCACGTTATGCGCAAACCTCCATAAAGGGAACCGTCCAGGATATGATGATGCCGAAGAACCAGAAAAAGCTAACCAAATGTATAGTAAAGCTCTTTCCTATCTGCAAAGTTTAGGGTATACTGTCGCTCATGGACAGTTTGGCGCGCACATGATGGTGAGCTATACCAATGACGGGCCGGTGACGTTCATTTTGGAAAAATAGACCAAGAGCGCATATTTGCTGGTAGAAAGGGAAGAAGGAGTCTGAAAATGGCAAAAGCTACAATCCAAGCGGTGAACAAACCCGTTGAAAACAAAGAGAAACTTGAGGCTTTGGAAGCCGCACGGAGCCAGATCGAGAAACAGTTCGGAAAAGGTTCTTTGATGAAGCTTGGCGATGATCAGAAAGCCATGGACATAGCCTGTATCCCTTCCGGTTCCTTGCTTCTCGACGAAGCGCTTGGCATCGGTGGTTATCCGCGTGGTCGTGTTGTGGAGATTTACGGCCCTGAGTCCAGCGGCAAAACCACTCTCGCGCTGCATGCGATAGCGGAAAGCCAGAAGTTGGGTGGCATCGCGGCGTTCATTGATGCGGAACATGCCCTTGACCCAAGCTATGCGAAGAAGCTCGGTGTGAATATCGACGAACTATGGATCAGCCAACCGGACAATGGAGAACAGGCATTGGAAATCTGCGAATCCCTGGTCAGAAGCGGTGCTGTGGACATCATTGTAGTCGATTCGGTTGCCGCACTTACCCCACAGGCTGAAATTGACGGAGACATGGGTGATTCCCATATGGGACTTCAGGCAAGGCTGATGAGCCAAGCCTTGCGAAAACTCACCGGACTTCTCGCAAAGAGCAACACATTGATTATATTCATCAACCAGATACGTATGAAAATCGGCGTGATGTTCGGTAACCCCGAAACGACGACCGGAGGAAACGCTTTGAAGTTCTATGCCTCTGTACGTCTTGATGTGCGGAAGATCGAAAGCATCTCCAAAAGCGAAGATGAAATCATAGGCAACCGCATACGTGTGAAAGTCGTGAAGAACAAAGTGGCGCCGCCGTTCAAGAAAGTAGAGCTTGATCTGATGTTTGAAGAAGGAATCAGTTACATCGGTTCCGTCCTGGACGCATCATTGAAATACGGCTTCATTGAAAAGAGCGGCTCTTGGTTCAGCATGAATGGAGAGAAGATAGGGCAAGGCAGAGACAAAACGTTGGAGTATCTGAAGTCTAATCCAGATATCGTCACGGACTTGTCTGCGAAACTTCGTGCGACGATGTTCCCCCCAAAAGGCCAGAAACCAGCCGAAAATGTGCAGACAAAGACCCCAGAAGCGGTATCGGAGCCCCCTCAACAATAAACGCAATCTCCTGCAATGAAAGATATTTTGGCATCTTTCCTTGCAGGGATGACTTGGTTATTGGTATACTACGTGGAAATGGCCGATGCTGATGTTCGTTTCACGACAAATGATGGTAAGAATTTCCATTCCCCGACATTGAAATTCGATGGACCGCTGGAATTGCTTTTATATATGATCCAGCAGTCCGAGATGAACATTTATGATATTCCCATCGCACAAATAACCGACCAATTCATGGAATACCTGTCATACCATAAAGATATGGACCTGGGAACAATGACCAGTTTTTACAAGATGGCTGCAGAACTTCTGTCCATCAAAAGCAGGATGTTGCTTCCCGTGGATGTGGAATTTGATGAGGAATATGAAGATCCCCGTCAGGAATTGGTTGAGCAGTTGATCGAATACCAGAAATTCAAGAAATACACCGAATTGCTGACCAATGGTGGGGAAGGCGGTGATATCGCCATCGCACGGAAAGAAAGCACCTTTATGCTTCCGTTCAGCGATAATGACCTTTTCAAGGATGTTACGCTGGACAAGTTGCTCGCCACGTTTACGAAGCTGATGAAGGCCATTGCACCGAACAAAGTCTTCAATGTATATGAACGGGTGACTGTCGGTGAGAAGATTGCCTTGATGGATGAGTTGTTCGAGACGAAACAGCAATTGACGCTGGAAGACATCATCATCCATATGGACAGCAAGCTTGACATCATCTGCTCTTTCATGGCGATATTGGAATGTTGCAAGCTGCAGAAGATCGTCATCCATCAGGAAGAACCGTACGGAACAATCATCATTGTCCAAAGACCACAGGATTTTGATGTTTCAAAGGCTGATGAGATAGATGACCAATATGACGAGATGATCGAGCATGGTTTCCAGGAAGAGGACAATTTCTCAACCTTAGGAGACAGTGAGGGGCAGAAAGGGCCTTTGCATGACGACAAAGCCATCAAAAGGGAAGATGGCACTGAGTTGGCTTACGATGATGACAGCGAGGAAGAGATCATACCCTTAGATGATGATAAGGATGGTGCGTGATGGCTAAGGAAAAAGTGCAGAAACAGTCCGGTCCGGTACTCAGCCAGAATGCCCGTCTGGTTGAGGTGATACTGTTTCTGGAAAACGAACCGGTGGACAAAGACAGACTGGAGCGGATGACCGGACTCACCCAGCTTGAACTGAAAACAGCGGTGGATGAATTGGCAGACCATTTCAACTTGTTCCTGCATGGATTGACGGTCAACGAGAATCCCGGAGGATATTTGTTGTCTCCATCCGGTGATTTGTTCGGAAAACTCAAGGCAAGTTATGGGAAAAAAGTTGAACGCAGGCTCTCCAAGGCTGCTATGGAAACCCTTTCGATCGTCGCATACAGCCAACCGATCACACGTCGGGAAATCGATAATATCCGTGGCGTGGCAAGCGACACCATTGTCAAACTGCTCCGGGAACGGGAATATATAAAGGTTGTGGGGAGAAGAGACGTCATCGGACATCCCTGCCTGTACGGCACCACACGGAAGTTCTTGTATGAATTCCACATCTCATCGATCAGTGAATTGCCAAAGCTTTCAGAGATTGATGCGGAACGTTTCGGAGAACAAACCAAAGAAGAAGAGGAAAAGAAACATGAAGATTGAATACCCGATTCGGTTGCAGGCATACCTTGCGAAGAGCGGTTGCGGTTCACGGCGCAGTTGCGAGCGGTTGATTGCCGACGGACGAGTCAAAATAAATACCAAGACCGTAACGGAACTTGGAACAAAAGTTGAACGTGCTGACGCCGTCACTTTGGATGGGGAACCGGTCGAACCGGCTGAGATGACCTATTATTTCGCGCTCAACAAACCCAAAGGGTATGTCTGTACCAATTACGATCCGAATGAACGACTCTATGCCAGGGATCTCATTGACATACCTGACAGGAGCCTGTTGTTCCACATCGGACGATTGGATAAGGATTCCACCGGTTTGATCCTCTTCACCAATGATGGGCAGGCAGCCAACAGAATCATGCATCCGTCTCATGGCATCGAGAAGGAATACTTGGTCCAAACAGACCTTGACCTTCGCAGGAGCGATCTTGAGGAAGCGAGGAAAGGCGTTTATATCGACAAAGACCGTCCATACAAGATAAAAAGTTATGAGTTGATCAACAAGAAAGTGGTGAAAATCATCCTGACGGAGGGAAAGAACAGGGAATTGCGGAAACTGTTCTCCTATTTCGGCTATGAAGTGAAACAACTCCAACGTACAAGAATCGGCACCATTGAACTCGGTGAGATGAAGATGGGAGCCTACCGCAGGCTAGAACCGAAAGAAATCGAGAGTTTGCTCTCCTGCGGGGAGGAAACGACATGATTGTCGCCATTGATGGTCCCGCGGGAGTCGGAAAAAGCACCATCGCCAAGATGATTGCCGAAAAGTGTCATTTTTATTATTTGAACAGCGGTTCGTTTTATCGCGCATACACCTACAACCAACAGGTGCGTAAAGCAGATGTCACCGATCTTCCTTTGCTTTTGGAGAATGCGAAGAAAATAACCCTTTCCATCAAAGATGGGGATATCTGCATCGACGGGAAAAGCGTGGAAGACAAGCTGCACACTCCGGAAGTGGATTCCTGCGTGGCTCAAGTCAGCGCATACCCTCCCTTGCGTGCTTATGTGAACGAGCAACTGCGCAGGATCGCAACCGGCATGGACGTAATCGCCGAAGGACGGGACATCACCACGGTGGTTTTCCCCGATGCAGCGGTAAAATGCTATTTTGATGCGACACCGGAAGTGCGGGCCCAACGGCGGTTGCGGCAGCATCCGGAAAATGAAAGTTACGAACAAGTTCTGAATGTCATCAAGATGAGGGACGAAATTGACAGGAACAAAACTGTCGGTGCGTTGAAAATCGCACCTGATGCATTGTATGTAGATACTTCGTACTTGACTATGGAACAGGTTTGTGAGAGAGTGTTATCTGCTATTTTTACGTGTAAAAACGGGAATAAATAGGAAATTTAGGATCAGGAGAAATCAAGTGGACGAAGAAAAAGAAATGGATGAAAAGAAAACCAAACTGCAGATGTTGCAGGATGATTATCTTAAATCTCTTGATGAAATCGAAGACGGTCAGCTCGTGACCGGTACTGTTGTCCAGGTAAACGACGAGACGGTGTTTGTGGACGTCGGCTATAAGAGCGAGGGTAGGATTCCTCGCAGCGAATTCAGTGAAATTCCGAATGTAGGTGACAAGATCGAAGTTGTCATCGTACAGAAAGAAGGGAAGGGCGGTCAGATCGTCGTTTCCAAGAAGAAAGCCGATTATCAGAAGCGCACTGAGGAGTTGAAGGCTGCCAGTGATAACCATACCCCGATTATGGGTAAGTTCGATAAGGTTATCAAAGGCGGGTACGAAGTTGATCTCGGCGGCGATTACCGTGGGTTCTGCCCACTTTCCAAGGCTGACGTCGTGAGAGTCGAGGATCCGGAAACGCTGATTGGAGTGTCAGATTATTTCATGATCGACAAATTCCATAGTGGCGCGAAACTGAAGAGCGTTGTGAACAGACGTGAATACCTCGACCAGAAGATCAAGGAAAACAAAGAGAAATTCTTTGCTAATGTGAAAATCGGCGATGTCGTCGAAGGTGTGGTCAAATCCTTCACCAGTTTCGGCGCATTCATCGATCTTGGCGGTTTTGATGGACTGCTTCACATTAATGATATGAGTTGGGGACATGTGACCCGGCCCAAGGATTTCGTCAAAAAAGGACAGGTTGTCCAGTTGAGGTTGATCAACATCGATCCGGTCACCCAAAAGATAAACCTTTCCTTGAAACACATGAACGAAGATCCATGGACTACGTTTGAGCAGAATTATCATGTTGGTGATGTGGTCAAGCAGAAGGTCACCAAGATCACGAATTTCGGTGCTTTCATTGAGTTGGAGCCGGGAATCGAAGGTCTTGCGCATATTTCCGAGATGTCTTGGACCAAACGGATCAACAACCCAAGCGAAATCCTCAAAGTAGGGGATGTCGTTGAGGCGAAGATTCTTGGTTACGACTTGGATAAAAAGCGTGTTTCTCTTGGCTTGAAGCAACTGATGAGCAATCCATGGGATACGATCGCTGAGAGATATCCAGTGGGAATGACTCTTTCGAAACCTGTGGTGAAGATCACCAACAGTGGTGCGTTTGTCAACCTGGAAGAGGGGATTGACGGTTTCCTCCACATTGATGACATTTCCTGGACAAAGAAAGTGAAGACTATGTCTTCGTTCTGCAAGGAAGGGGATGTGATCGACGTTGTGGTCATCAAGGTTGAGCCTGAGAACAGGAAGATCAAACTGGGCGTCAAACAACTTGAAGGCAATCCTTGGCAGCAACTGCGCAGGGATTATCCCAAGTTCAGTACGATCAGCGGCGTGATTTCCAACATCACTGACTTTGGCGTATTCGTCAAGGTTCCTGGCGAGATTGAAGGTTTGATCAGCAAATTCAATCTTGTCGGTCCCGATGAAGAATATTCTGATGAGGTATTGAAGAAGTTCAAGGTTGGAGATCCGATCACCGCAATGGTCATCGAATGCAACCCGACGACGCAGAAGCTGTCCCTTTCCATCAAGGAAATGGTCAAGCGTAGCGAACAGAGTGAAATCGCCAAATACACCATGAGCAATGATCATGATGACAGCGACACATTCAGTCTTGCTGACTTGATGAAATCCAAGAAGGAAGATGACGGAACTCCCGCCGATCAGCCTGAAGACAACAAATAACACGTTTGTGGATGAAGGTTCAGGCGGCTCTGGCCGCCTGAATCGTATCAAGGCAAACCAACCGGAGTTTGAGCATGAGTGACAAAAAGAAGATGGAAGAGAGTCCGATCACCAAAACGGAAATCGTTGAGGGAAAGGTTGATTCTTTTCTGGGGACATACAAGAACATCCTGATCATTATCGGGGTTGCGATTGTAGCTTTGATCATTGTCTTGATCATCATATTCAAAGTGAATAACCAGAATTTGGAAAAATCCTTTGATCAGATAGACAAGCTTGAGAGTACCTATACGGAAATCCAGGCGATGGACAAGACGGCAAGCGATTATCAGACGAAGTATGATGACCTGAAGAAGCAGCTTGTTGGTCTTTCCCAAGGAAAGAAGTATCCTGCTTTGAAAGCGCAATGCATCTTGGCCACTATGGCATATGAAGAAAAGGATTACGACACGGCGTTGAAGGGCTTCCTGGCTGTTTATGAAGCATCCAAGAACACGTATCTTGGATCCTTGGCTTTGACTGATGCGGCTGTAGTCTGTGAAGATAAAGGTGATGTTGACAAGGCTCTGGAGTATTACACCAAGGTCTGGGATACATACGGGACGAAAGCCGCGGAGAGTCCGAAGGCTTTGTTCAACCAGGCAAGACTGCAGCAGAAAAAGGGTGATGCGACCCTCGCAAAAGCTACATTCCAGCAGTTGATAGACCAATTCCCCAGCAGTGAATATGCGAAATTGGCACAGTCTGTGATCATTACGTTATAAAATACCAAACCTTTCAGAAGAAAAGGCAGGGAGGGCGGCATGAGAAGAACAGTAAAGTGTATTGTTCTTTTGATGACCGCTTTTTTTGTCAGTTGCGGCGTGCCGAGCATTTTCTTTATGGATTCTTCTGATTACACGTTCACGCAAAGTTATGAAAGCACCTACGTGAAGATCACAAGCCTGCAGATAACATCAACCACCTATGATGACATTCTTAACCAGTCATACGGCCCTTCAGTCATGTTCTTCTATACGATCGGCACTTCTGATGATGTATCAAACTTGTTTAGTGGTTCCTATGCGGCATCTGCTTTCAAGACGGCTTATTATCCTTCATACCAAGGAAGTCCCGTTTCAAGCAATGTGGTCTGTACCTTCAATACAACAAATAGTTCGAGCAATACGATCAAACATACGTTATATGCTTTCAACGCCAATGGAATAACCAGTTATACCTTTGGCCACCCGACCTATGTGCTGAATGCCGATTCGTACTCGAAAAGCCTTACTGATGCTCTCTTGACGTATGATACCACAAAACAATGCTTTTCCCTTACATGGACTGGAAACTATACAGATTCGACAGGTGTTACTGATTTGTATCGGTATAATGGCGACAAATTCAAAAGTAGCGGTTTTTCCTCTGAGTCTGATTACAGTACCGTGTCAGACGCAGATCCATACATTTATATCTATGCGGCGTTTGCCATTTCTCCGAATAGTTCTTCATCTTTCAACAACATCTTCTGGAGTCCGTTAAAATGTCTTGGTTACATTAAATTGAATCAGACATGAAATCATTCTCCCTGTAGGGTAGATACCATAATTTTTTTAAATTATATATAATATATATTCTGTCAACTAGAAAGAGTACAAACCATTCTTTATCCATGCACATAGAAAAGAACCTATAATATCAGTATACTCACCGTATGATTACGTATACCTATGAACCAAAACACACGCTTTCTGAAGCGTTGATGCAGCTTTTTGCCATTGCAAAGATGCTCCGTTCCCCTGACGGATGTCCATGGGACAAGCAGCAGACGACTAAAACCATCGCCAGCAATATGCATGATGAAGTCTATGAATACCAAGACGCATTGTATAAGAATGATGTCAAAGAAACATCTGAAGAATTGGGAGACGTCCTGTTCAATGTTTTTCTCTTGATGGAAATGCATCAGGAAAAACTTGACTTTGATATTGTACAGTCCGTCAATGCCATATCCGAGAAACTCTACAGACGGCATCCACATGTTTTCGGAGACACCGTCGTACAGAATACAAACGAGGTCTTGGATAATTGGGAAAAGATCAAGAAAGATGTCGAAGGGAAAAAACCGGATAAAGATGATTTCTTTTCCCGTGTTCCTGATTCACTTCCTCCCCTGGAACGATGCAAAGAAATTTCTAAACAAGCCGTGAAAGTCGGATTCGATTGGCCGGACAAGCAAGGCATCATTGACAAAGTCTGCGAAGAATTGGATGAAGTCATCGAGGCTGACACCGCTTTGGATCGTGTCCAAGATGAGGTCGAGATGGAAATCGGCGACCTTCTCTTCGCTGTTGCGAATCTCGCTAGATTCATGCATGTAGATCCAGCCACTGCCCTGCATCGTTCAAATGAAAAATTTGAGCGTCGTTTCAATGAAGTGGTGAAACTCGCAGCACAAGAAAAAACGCCTTTGGACAAAGCCCATGTCGCTGAGGAAAACATTCTTTGGGACAGAGTAAAACAAGCGGAGAAAGGAACACCGGGACACAAAAAACCATCTACTTACTGAGCTGTTTTTTTCTGAAGAATGAAATGAAGTCCTCATCCCAGCCGCCGGCGAAGATCGCTTTTCTGGTGATTTCCACATCGCTGGCGACTTTGAACTTGTCAGCTTCCTCACCAAACAGCGATTTCACCAGATTCGTTTCCCCTTCTGTGCGTATCGCATATACGTGTTCGCCGATAGGCTGGACAGAAGGTTTTGACTTGAGGATTTGCTCATACGTTGCATTTCCTTTTGTGTCTATGGTGAACAGAGATCCTTTCATATAAGGCGCCAAAGTCTGTTTTTTACCCGTAGGATCATGTGGGAGAAACAGGATACCGGTGATCGTATACCCTTCAGAAAGTGAATTTTGCAGTTGTTTCATCACCAATTCAGGTGTTGCGTTTTTTTGCAGCATGATGTCGCAAAGGACGAATTCACCCTCACCTTTCACCCCTAGAGACAACGGATTTACAAATTCCATCCTCGGTTTCGGATTGAAGCCTTGTGAGAAATCCAGACGTAGGCCGGAACGTTGGAAACTCATCTCCCAGTTACGCATCGCATTGATGTGGCTGATGAACAATGCGCGCCCTTCCCGGCGATAACGAATGACCACTTGCACCATTTCCTCATGGGGCCGCTCTTTGCGTTCGATCAGTTGGATATCTTCTTCGTTGTCGTCTTTCACACCATAGGTGTTGGAACAAGATCCGCAGGCATGATCACAATCCGGAAGACATCTTCCTGTCAACATACGGTCTTTCGCCCTTTGCCATTCCTTTTTAAGATACTCTTTCCCGACTTTCAGCGAAACGGAATCCCAAGGCAGTTTTTCATCCAAACCATGTTCACGATATATCGTTTCAGCGGGATCATATCCTGCATCCGCGATTGCTTTCGTCCAGCCATCTTTATCCAGGTGCTCATCCCAGGCATCAAGCCTGCATCCATTTGCATAGGCATTCTCGATGACCTGCCCAAACCGTTCGTCACCCCTGCTCACCATACCTTCAAGATAGCTGATGAATGGTTCATGGTAACTGACCTTGCAACCGCGGATACGATCGTTGATGGCGCGTTTCAATGTGGATAATTGCGTATAGGATTCGTCAACGGTCAACTGTCGCGCCCACTGGTATGGCGTATGAGGTTTCGGAATAAAGGTGCCTACATTGATGTTCATGTTGATGTGGGTCGCATCAAAAATCTTTGCCAGATAATCCACGATCGCTTTGTTTTCCACGTCTCTGTCGACAAACGGAAGCCCGATCATGAAATAGAATTTAGCCAGTCTCCAACCACGTTTCTGGGCTTCCCTGATGATATCGATGATTTGCTCGACTTCGACGATTTTGTTGACGGATTGCTGCCATTCTTTGATCGGTGTCTCGATTGCGAATGTCAAGCCGCTCTTGCGGACTTCAGAAAGTTGTTCCAGCACATCAAGATTGAACGTACTGACTTTCAGACTCGGCAAGGAAAAGGAAATATGATCATCCATATACAGGGTGTTGAGGTTTTGGATCAACTCCTTGATGTGGGGGTAATCACCGCTGGAAAGGGAACTCAAAGTAATTTCCCTGAAACCAAAACCGTGAACGAGCTGGTCTACCTGGCTGGTGATGGTCTTCTGGCTTTTTTGACGGTATGGTTTGTAATATTGTCCTGCATGACAGAAACGGCAACCGTTTGGACAACCGCGCATGATCTCCACGATGCCGTTGTCCTGTGCGACCTTGAAATTCGGAACGACAAAATACTGGAAGGTGTGGTCTTCCTCGGTGGCGAAGGTTTGGTCAAAACGCCGTATTGCCATCTTCTTTCCGGGATACCAGAGAAAATCAAGGTTTTGCAAAGCTTCGATGATTTGTCCACGTGTCTTTCCGTTTTCCTTGCCGTCTTTGATGATGCCGATCAACTCAGTCATTCCGTTTTCAGCTTCGCCGATGAAGGTGAAATCCATGAAACGGGAGAACGGCAACGGATTGGTCGAAGCGGGACCACCGCAGACCACAATGGGATCGCCTTCGGTTCTTTCGTCGGCATGAATGGGAATACCTCCGAGTTTCAGGACTTGCAGGACGTTGGTCATGCACAACTCGTAGCCGATGGATATGCCGAGAAAATCCAAATCCTTCAGCGGACGACCTTCATCAAGCGTATAGAGCGGAAGATGTTTTGTCTCCAATAACGTCTCAAAATCTTTGGCGACGGAAAAAACACGGTCGCAACACACACCGTCGATACGGTTGATGATATCGTAAAGGATCCGAATCGCATGGTTGCTCATGCCGATCTCATACAAATCGGGGAAACACATGGCGGCATGCACCGTACATGAAGAAGGTTCCTTCTTGCCGTCATGGAACTCACCGCCACAATAGCGTGCGGGATTTTCCACCATCAAAAGATCATTTTGTATCTGTTCCAGAACATTCATTTCGGATTCCCTTCCATTTCAAGCTTTTGGTATCGACGCGCTAGAACACGTTGTCCCGCCTGCTCGGCAAAGACGACAAGGACATGATAAAGCGTTTTGGGTTCTTTCACCACTCCTTCCAGCCTTTGGCCTTCAGAAAGCAACTCTTGGGCATCATCTGGTGAGTTTTCTTTGTCCTGATACATACAGAGCAGCTCCAGTTTCTTGTCAGGTTCCAGACCTTCAGACTCTTGCATTACCGTTTTGATCGGAACCATGCCTGAGACAAGCATGGTCGCATATGTATATTGGTCCACTGTGCTTTTCAAATATGTGGAAAAAACAGAGCTTGCTTTGGCGGTATTCCCGCATGCCATGGCAGCCTGATAACAATAGCGCGCATCTTCAATCGTTTTCTCTTTTTGTCCATCAAACAATTCTATACATCGTCCATAGAGGCCGTTTTTGAAGGATAACGCAACCAAACGATGTTCTGCCAAGGAAAGTCGTACGTCTTTCGCGTCCGCCATCGCGAGAAACAAAGAGAGAGCGCCATAGGCGTTTTTGAAATCCCCAAGCGTCTCATAAGCAGAGCTTTCATACCATAATCTGTCTGTCGTTATGGTTTTCTGCTGTTTGGCTTTGGTGATCACATCCTGCGGTTTCAGGTTGAGCCAATCAGGTTCTGCGGCAAGCGGAGACAAAAAAAGGAAGGACAGCAATAAGAGAACGCTTCGTTTTCCCATTTCCATCCTTCCTGTCCTCATCAAAAAAAACCGGTAGGCAATAAGCCGGGTTCTGTATCAATGATCATCTATCCAGGATGTTGGTTACCCAACACCTCAAGCGACCTACCCGCAGCCTATAGACGGACAACCCAGACTGCTTATTTGGTCTTGCTCCTGACGAGGCTTGCCGTGCCATGCCTGTTACCAGACATGCGGTGGGCTCTTACCCCACCCTTTCACCCTTACCCTTGCGGGCGGTTTGCTTTCTGTTGCGCTATCTCGAGCGTTACCGCTGCCGGCCGTTAACCGGCGTCATGTCCTATGGAGCCCGGACTTTCCTCAGGAGTATTGCATCCTGCGATCATCTGTCCTACCGGAAAATTACCTCAAACAATGTCGTTGAATTCATCCTCATCGGTGAAATCAGACAATTCAGCGCCACCTTCCTCATCCTCATTGCCACCCATGTCCTCATCGTCCTTGACAGGCTTCTTGAACTGTTCCTCTGCACCCTCGACTTCTTCGTAATAAAGAATACGTGAGCAATAAGGGCAAAACTCAATCTTTTTCCCTTCACGGACGTCATTGACGAATTGGATCGGCAACATAATGTGGCAACCTTGGCAAACAAGCCCGTGGATCGGAACAATGCCTTTTCCCTGCTTGTTCTTCACAATATTCGCAAACTTGTTATACAAATCCTGACTGATGTCATCATCAACAAACGCATTGCACTGTTGTTCGAGTTCATTGCGCTTCGTCTGCTTTTCAGCGGTCAAACCTTCAATCTTGCTTGACTCTGAATCGACCTCGCTCTGCTGAAGCTTCAGCAAGGATTCTTTTTCCGCAAGGTGAGCGTCCATCTCCTGGACCTGCTGCTCTTTGGCATGCACCTGCTTGAGCAAATCCTGCTCCTTCTCACCGGCATCCTTGATCTCTTTCTCCAACGCCTCAAACTCACGCTGGGTACTGATGCTTTCCATTTTCTTCTCGCTTGCTTCACGGGTGGAAACCATCATGTCGTAATCATAACGAAGGCTTTTGAGCTCATCTTTCGCAGCTTTGTCTTTTTCGCTGTCCTCGGTATATTCCTTGTTGATTTTCGCCAAGAGGTCCTGCTTGACCTTCAGGTCTTTCGGAAGTTTGGCTATTTCTTCCTCAAGGGTGAATTTTTGCATCAGGCATTCCTGCAATTTGGTGAGCTTTTCAAACACTTGTTTTTCTTCCATCATAATACTCCTGGTCGATCAAATGAAATCTTTCAGTATCCGACTGCGTTTCGGATGGCGGAGGCGACGCAAGGCTTTCGCCTCGATCTGTCTGATCCGTTCACGAGTCACTTCAAAATACAACCCTACTTCTTCCAATGTCAATGAGTAACCGTCATCAAGGCCGAAACGCATCCGCAAAACTTCTTGTTCCCGTTCCGGAAGCGTCGCCATGACATCATTGAGCTCTTCCTTGAGGATCGCATAAGCCGTTTGCTTGGCGGGATCTTCGACTTCCTTGTCTTCGATGAAATCCGAAAGCAACGAATCTTCTTCCTCACCGACCGGTGTTTCAAGGCTGATCGGTTCCCGCGCCACATTCTTTACCGATTTGACTTTGTCTTCAGTCCAACCGAGCTTTTCGGCGATTTCAGCATCAGTCGGTTCACGTCCGAGCGTCTGCATCAACATTCTTGATTCCCTCACCACCTTGTTGATCTGCTCGATCATATGGACAGGAACCCTGATGGTGCGCGCCTGATCGGAAATGGAACGGGTGATCGCCTGTCGGATCCACCAAGTTGCGTACGTGCTGAATTTATAGCCTTTGCGATACTCGAATTTCTCTACAGCCTTGATGAGGCCGATGTTGCCTTCCTGGACAAGATCAAAGAAATGCAGTCCACGATTGGTATACTTCTTGGCGATGGAGACGACAAGCCTGAGGTTCGCCTTGATCAGACGGTCCTTGGCGTTTTTCATCATCTTCTGCCCTTCTTTGATTTTCACCGCATGCTTGAGGATTTCCTCACAGGGTTCCTCAAACTGATACTCGATGTTCCTGACTTCTTTCTCGGTGACTTGAAGGTCTTTGATCAAGTCCTTGATCTCGTAGCTGGAAAGCTGGAGGGTTTGCTCGATCTCAGAACTCTTCGTGCTGGTGTTCAGATCCCGTCCAAGTTGCCTGAGTTCCTTCGCACTGTTGATCTGAAGCCTGTTTTCTATTTTCTGTATCTTTTCGGTGCATTTGTTGATGTTCGTTTCGGCTTCCACGAAATCATCGGTAAAGGACATAATCTCTTCTTGCTCAAGCTTCACCTTTGAAAGTTTCTCAAGCAGTTTTCCCCTTGCCTTATCCATGCCCTCATCATGCAGGACGTCTTCTCCGCTTGAAATCATCTGTTCCTTTTTGGCGATGTAGTTCTTCAGCTGTCCCTGCAAGTCTTTGAGTTGCTCTCGGTAATATTGAGAATACCGTTTCTGGTTGGTTATCTGCTCTTTGTATTCCTGAGGGGTGAATTCATCGCCTTCCTCATCGAACTTGGTGTTGAGTGTCTTCACAATGTCATAAAATTTGGTGATCATGATGCCGCTTTGTCCAATGACTTCCTTGATGATTTCGGCACCTTTTTCCATCTTCTTGGACAATTCGACTTCCTGCTCGGCCGTCAGAAGATTTTCCCTTCCTATTTCCCTCAGGTACAAACGGATGGGATCATCACCGCTGGATTCCCCATGATCGGTTCCGAGAATCGAAGAAGCATGACGAACATGGTCGATGTCACCGTCATGCTCCTCCAAAGAAGAGATGTCGACTACATAATGGTCACTTGCCCCGACGGAATCTTCGTCGCCGGACATCTGGGACCACCCATTGGAAATCTCCTCATCCTCATTCTCTTCGCCGTTTTCTTCCTCTTCTTCCTCTTCTTCGCCTTCTTCGGAATCAGAATCGAGGTTTTTCTTTCCGGAACCACCTTCTTTTTTCAAAACGACTGGTGTGGTGAAGGCCTCGGGAACTTCAGCGATGGCATCTTCATCAGTCGGGACATCATCATCCAACAAGGCGTCATCTTCAGGTTCTTCCTGTTCCAGTTCCTCTTCGTTGGTAAGGTCTTCGGCAGTCGGTCCTTCCTCAACAGCGAAGGTTTCATCTTCAATGCCGGCAGGACTTTCCTCAGAAACAATAATACCCGCGTCGTTGGACAAAGATTGGATGATTTCATCGATATCCTCATCAAGCGCTTTGTCTTTTCCACCCAAAGCCTCAATGATGTCTTCCCTGGTCACATTGTGTTTTTCAGAAAATTTCTTCACCATCTCTTTGACGATGGATTCCATTACATTGTCTTCAAGCATTCCCTTTACGTTCCCTATTCCTTCACTGACCTTACAGTTTTGCCTGTAATTGTTTGATTTGGTCATTAATGGACATATACGTCATGATGACCTCATCCTGATTCACCGAAGAACCGCCAATTTCCATCAGATGTCGGCAATCGTTGAGTTGGTTCTGCAGATTCCGTATGGTTATCCGTGTGATCGCCTCATTCAGCACAGCAGGTACGTTCCGCTTGTATTCTTCCAAAGAAAATGAAGCAGAGACATCACTGGAAAGCTGGGCATCTTGGACTTTCTGCAAAAAAAACTCATCACCTTCTTCCAGAGTGCCTTCTCGAACGGCATCTTCCAGAAGCTGATAAAGCATTTTGGCCTCTTTGTCTTCAAGGGCCTCATACTGCAGGTTCTGACGAACTTCCTTAAACAATGAACGATTGTTCACCACATACAGCATAGTCCGTAGGTCAATATTCAGGCGATATGGGTCAAGAGGTTTGATTGTTTGTTGCTCTTGCCTGACGACAGGTTTGGTCACCTGGACGCGTCTTCCCTGATAGAAATCCTCCTGGATAGCTGTCTGCGATACTTCGAGCACCTCCGCAAGTTGTTTGATCAGGTCATTCCGCACGATACTTGATGTTGTCGCGTCAAGATACGGTTTCACTTCCTGAAAAATAGAAAATTTTCCGTCGGACGATTTTACATCATAACGAGTTACAGCATTCTGTACAAGATAGGAAAACCCTCTTTTCTTTTCGTTGACTTCATTTTGGAGTTCTTCTTCCCCATAGTTCTGTACGACTTCAGAAGCGTCTTTGCCCAACGACAGTTTCGCAACAGAGTTTTCAAGACCCGCAGCCTCGGCCAACGACAATGCTTTTATCGTAGCGTTTTGGCCGGCACTGTCGCTGTCAAACAACAAAGTCACCTTTTGGACATACCGTTTCAGCAGTTTCGATTGTTCTTCGGTGAATGCGGTCCCCAGTGGCGCCATAGCTGTGGTCAAACCGGCCTGATGAAAAGCGACGACATCAAAATTCCCTTCACACAAGATCGCTTCCGCATCACCGCTCTTCAAACTATCCAAAGATTCATAGATGCCGAACAGATTGTGCTTCTTGCTGTAAATGGCCGTCTCCGGCGTATTGATATACTTGGATTTGCTCTTTCCCGTCAAGTCTCTTCCGCTGAAAGCAACAGTTTTTCCCTGCCAAGTCCTTACCGGAAACATCAGCCTGTCCCAAAAGATTGAATACGGAAAACTGTTCCGCGAAAACAAACCTGAAGCCTTGAGCAGTTCGTCACTATATGATTTCTTTTTCAAGAAACCATACAGGAAATCTCCTGAGGGAGGCGCATAACCGAGATTGAACTTTTCCCACATCTCCGGTTTCACATGCCGTTTTTCCAGATATTCCCTTGCGCTTTTCCCCAAACTGTCTGAGGTAAGGAAGAAATGGAACGTCTTGCTGATGCGCTCATACAATTCGTACAGGGCTTCACGCATATCGTTCTCTTTCCTTTCCTCAGGACTCATCTCCTCCATTTCGATACCCGCTTGTTTCGCAAGCGTCTTCACGGCATCCAAGAACGAACATTTCTCCATTTCTTGCACAATGGTGAAGATGTTTCCTCCTTTGCCGCATCCGAAGCAATGCCATGTCCCTTTGTCATCATGGATGATCAAAGAAGGGGTTTTTTCCCCATGAATCGGACAATTGCACCAATAATCATTCCCCCTTCGGACAAGAGCAGAGTATTTGCTCATCACATCACTGACCAGCAATTTGTCTTTGATCTTCTGGAGAAAAGCCGATGAATATTTCGGCACGCTTCTTCACTCCTCCCATTTGATCATCGGTACAGCTTCCAAACGCTCATGAACGCATTTGTCGATTTCCTGCTTCGAATGCAATTGCCCATGGTTCATACCCGGACATCGCCGGGCTTCGCTATCCCAGCTTTCCTCGTCTTCCAGAATCCTTGGCCAAAACGGATATGTCCTGCATTGCACAGGTCTGTCCTCATACACGCTACATCCATGCCTACTAAGAAATATACAATCATTGTTCTCTTTTTCCAAAAGAGAATATACAAAACCCGTCTCTTTCGTCGTTCTGCAATACGTGAGCAGAAAAGCTTCTTTGCTGATGCCGAAATGTTCCGCAAGTCTCTGGACATCAGTCACACTGAGAAAAACGAAACCTGGTTCAACACCGCAACAGTACCTGCAATTGGTACAGCTGAAACGCAAGCCCTTTTGATAAAAGCAACCCATAAAAAAAGCCTCTTCATCGAAGAGGCTTTCATTGGAGAGGGAAGGATTCGGACCTTCGAAGCTATAAGCAGCAGATTTACAGTCTGTCCCCTTTGACCACTCGGGAACCTCTCCATGTTTAAGACGTCTTAGAAAGTAACCTATTTCCACCTGTTTCGTCAAGGTCATTTGCAAGACAAGAAGAGAGAAATGAAATTTGGCCTTGTTTTGCGCCATTTTCACATAAAAACCGTTTGACTGCTTCCCATTCAACTGAAAATATTGTATAAACAATCGTGCTAGACAGGTTCTTCAGACTGTCTTGGTCATGCCGACGTGGCTCAATGGTGGAGCTCCTGACCTGTAATCAGGTGGTTGTCAGTTCGATTCCGACCGTCGGCTTTTTTTATATTCAGGCAAAACGCACTTTTTGATAGACTTTTTCGTAAGGATGAAGGACAATTCCTTTCATGAAACACTGCGTTTTCCTTCTTCTGGCGTGTTGTTTTGCTTTGACCGGCTGCACTACCTTTCCCAAAGGATACGGGGTCTTTTCCGACCTGACAAAAAGCCAACTTTCCCGAATGGAAGACTATGGCATGGTTATCATAGATCCCCAGTTGATCGGTCATGAAGGTATCAAGATATTACAACAGGATTCCACTTTCGCGTATGCATACATGGATATCGCCTCCTCCCATACCAGTAATCCGAATCAACCTTTTGAAGCTGGCACCATAAGCTACGACCCTCAAAGACGAGTCATGTGGATGAATGTCGGCGACCCGCTTTGGGTACACTCGGTACTCCTCAAAGCGAAAACGTACTCCGATATGGGAGTCGACGGCTTCTTCATTGATGGTTGTGACGAATACACCACAAAACCCTATGACGTCATCTTTAACAATCTCGTCTCGCTCATCAAGGAAATCAGCGGTTATGGGAAACCGGTCATCATCCACAACGGAGATGTGTTCGTGAAGAAACTGTTGGAAAGCAAGGAAAATGCGACGCTCATCCACGGTATCTGCCAAGACTGTGTGTTCACCAACCAACAGTATGGGATGAACAGGGAAAGCGATACAGCCTATTATCAGGACTATTTGCGGACCTGTTCTTCAAAAGGGCTTTCCGTTTACATGGTCGAATATGGCATTCCGCAGAACACCATCAACGCTTTTGCCGGTTCCCATGGCTACCATCTGTTCTACACTACCCCGACACAGCTCAATTAGGTGGTTTTCAACAAAAGGTCGGGCCTGAGTTTTTCCGCACCATCAAGATACACCGGATGCGGATGTTTCGGTTCTTTCTTCAAGACCAGCATCACGCGGATCACCTTCTCCAACATGCCCGTGATTTCCAGTTCCTGCATGCAAAAGAGCGGTGTCGTCGGACAATACCCCAAACTTCTCAAGGCCCCCGCGGGATTCTTGCTCTTCAGGTCTCCCGTCTGCGTGATGAGGACAAAAGCGATATCTTCTTCCGAAAGCTGGTTTTCCCCGAGCAAACACTCCCATAGTTTTCCCATACTGGCGACGATGCTTTCCGGCCGGTCCTCAGGTACGCAAATGGCACCACGCAATGCGCTTATTTCCATGACTCAGCCTCCTAAAAAGAAACTACGATACCGTGGCGCACCAGATGTTCCATCAGGGCTACCAACAACGAGATTCCGAAAGCGACGGCTGTCCGCAAAAGCATGAAAAAGAAAAAGCCTGACGGAAACAGTCTTGTGTTCACCCAAGAGATGATGACAAGGGAAAAAATCCATACGGATAGCAGATAAATCGTCCAGCAGATGACATGCACGCACAAGATCAGAAGGTCGACGAATTGTTCGGATACGGCGAAAAAACCACATGCCAAATATGCGAGCAGGAAAAATGCCAAAACCAAAAGGCAAAAATTATGTATTCTGCTGACAAAGGCCAGCAAACGTTGCATCCGAAGCATGCCACCATCGTACCATCATGGCGTTCTTTCAGCAAGGATTGTTTTTCTTGCCGTAGGGAATAAAACGGCATAGAATTGCAGGAAGAGAGGCTTTTATGACAGAGACAGCGCAGCGCCTTGCGAGAATGGGCATCAAGACGGCAGACATCCTCATTCCGAAACAGGGGATTGACTTGCAGAAATGGGCGGTCGTGGCATGTGACCAGTACACCTCGGAACCAGATTATTGGAAACGTGTCGGAGAAACAGTCGGAGACAGTCCTTCCACGCTACACCTCACTTTTCCGGAAGTGTATCTGAACGAACCAGGTAAGGAAAAACGGATAGCGGAAATCAACAAAGCCATGGAGACGTATCTGGATAAAGGTTTGCTGGATACCTATCCGGACTGTTTCTTCCTTGTCCACCGTTTGACGGAAGCATCACGGGATCGTTGGGGCCTGATCATCTCATTGGATCTCGAATGTTATGACTACAGCAAAGATTCGAAGAGTCTGGTGCGTGCCACAGAAGGCACCATTCTCTCTCGCATCCCGCCACGGAAAGAAATCCGTAAAAACGCCAGTCTGGAGATTCCCCACATCATGGTCTTGATCAGCGATGAACGCAGGCAGATTATTGAACCGCTCGCCCAGAAAACCGACAAACTGGAACGTATGTATGATACCGAGCTTATGGAACATGGCGGTCACGTCAGCGCCTGGCGCGTGCATGCACCGGAAGATTTGGAAGCCGTCACCGCAGGTTTTGAGGCTTTGTATGAAAAACTTGATCCTTCCAATCCCTTGCTGTTTGCGATGGGTGACGGCAACCACAGCCTCGCGACGGCCAAGAGTTGTTGGGAAGATTTGAAGAAAACCTTATCTCCGGAAGAAAGAAAACATCATCCCGCACGCTATGCGTTGGTGGAACTGGAAAACATATACGATCCAGGACTTGTGTTCGAACCGATCCACCGCCTGTTGTTCCATGTCACTTGGAATGATTTCTTTGGTGTTGTCGCGGAGAACGCCGCTTCGGTAAGCATCAAACCGGTGAAGGATATCCATGAGGTGCAAAAAGAGATCAACCAGGGGAAAGAACAAAAATTCGGTTATCTTGATCAGAAAGGTTGGAATGTCGTCACGTTGCAGGGACCGTCCGCTTCCATCGCCGCAGGCACGTTGCAGAATGTAATCGACAATCTCATAGCCAAAGGAAAAGCCGATGTAGATTATGTACACGGGACGAATGTTGTTGAGGACAAAGGCAGACTGGAAGGAAACGCAGGCATCCTGTTGCCTGATGTGAGCAAGGAAACGTTCTTCCAGACAATCATCAAGGATAAAGCGTTGCCGAGAAAAACATTCTCTCTCGGTGATGCCGCTGAGAAACGATTCTATATGGAAGCAAGAAGAATCAGGTGATCAACGCAGAGGCGTTGTAAGACCCTTGCCTGATGATTTTATAGGGATGCACCGTACAGTCGATCAACGTGGAAGGTACGGTGCCTTGTTTTTCATCCCCCACCACAAATGTGGGAACCAATCCTTTGAAGGTAAAAATGATATCCATGATGGAGGTCATGGATGAATAGCCTGACATATTCACCGAAGTGGAATAAATGGGACTGCCCAGTTTTTCCAGAACACGCTGGAGAAACGGATCTTGTGGGACTCTGATGGCTGTAGTGCCTTGCGCCTGTTTGTTTTTCATGATGGCGGTAAGAGCGCAAGGCCAGCACGCTTCGATGTCTGCGGGAACATCGCAAATCGCTTTTGCTTGTTCCAATGTGGCAAGAATCAAGAATGGTTTCCTTTGGTCTCTTTCTTTCAACGCATAGAGTTTTTCTTCGGCAGGTCCCATTTTCGCGCACAAACCATAAATGGTATCGCAGGGAAGAACTATGACCTCATCATTCTTGAGCCGTTCGACGACAATATCCAATGTATCGGGATTCTGCCTGTACAGAACATCACTTTCTTTGTCCATAACCTTGCCCTCTTCTCCTCACCCTTTTCGCATACAGTAGCATAACAATGATCGCCATGACCAGCGATATCAAGACCAAAGCCCACAAAGGCAACCAAAAATACGCATAATCTTGATCTGTATGCCGTTCGTTTGAAGGTTCATCCTGTTTCGCAGGGACGTCATCGGTGAAGAAATAGATTTGCTCCCCTTCACTCTTGTAACCAAGCTTGAAAGCTGCGTCTTTCAATCCCTCGCCTGAGGTTTTGCGGTTGTTTTGGTCTTTCAGGCCGTCGACTTCCACTTGAAGCTTTTCTTGCTGGTATTCAAGGTCATTGATTTGCCTTTTCAAGGCTTTTTGATAGAAAAAACCGTGCTCTCCGAAAAAAAGTACCGAAAAGAGCAAAGAAACTGCGAAGGTTATGCTGAATATTGCTAGAAACTTTCTTGTCATATCAAGACCATACTTATATAATAGATATTGTATTCTTAAATAAAAACCATGTACATACAGGGGGGTAGTGATGGCTGAAAACAAACATTATGGCAGGCAGATCGTTGTAAGCCTGCTGTTGACCATCGTCATACTCGGAGCAGCTACGTATTTGTTTGGCATATATCTCATGCCTAAATACCAGATTTCGAGAGAACAGATTTATGATTTTATGGTGAAAGTCTTCCCGATCCTCATCGGTTTGGTCATGATTGAGATCGGCACCATGGTCGCACATCGCAGGGATGAGGACTATGCTGATGAAGTTGACAAGCTTCCTCCCAACGCTTATGACAAACCGCTGTACAAAATGCCGCTTGATGATCAGAACGTACTGAACACCCAGAATATGGCTGCTGCGGTTCCTGCAGTTCCCCAACCGAAACAGGAAGCTCCGAAAGCCGAAGAAACGCTTGCGGTGGATGAAAAGAAAGAAGAGATCATTACTCCTGAAGAAGCTGCTGTTTCTCCGACAGTATCCATCCCCGCTTCAGAAACCATCGATACCGGTTTTGACAGTATTTTTGAAAACGAATTGAAAAGTGCCCAGGATATGGATTATGACCTTACCTTGATGATCATCAAAGCGCCAGATGATATGCGAGAGAAGATCAACAGCAAAATGTCTGTCCTGTTGGACAAAGCATCCTATCCATTCGCATTGGATGATGGTTCTGAAGCGTACATCTTCCCGTTCTACAACCAAGAAGAAGTCGAGACTTTTGTCGGACCTGTGGAAAAAGAGGTTGTTCAGGACAATCCTGAAATCAAATGGCAGAAAGGTTTCGCTTCCCGCAGTGGACGTGTGATCGGCACAGACATCCTGTTGCATGAAGCGAATGTTTCCTGCAACGCTACTTCCTAATCCTTCAAGGCAATCGGAAAACACATCCTGTCTTTGGTGAGGATGGTTTTCGGAAAGGCCTTGCGGGCATCATCCGCAAGAAAACGCAATTGGGCATCACTGTAACGGGGGCTGTAATGGATCAGCCCCATTTTTTTTACCTGAGCGTCCCGTGCGATCATCCCCGCCTGTAAAGCAGTCATGTGTTTCTTTTCTTTGGCCGCATCTTCCATATCCGCGGTGAACATGCCTTCACACAAGAGCAGATCGCTCCCCTGCACAAATGATGCGATTTTCGGCAGGTATAATGTATCAGTCACGTAGCTGAATTTCCTGCCGCTTCTGGGACTGCCTACAACCATATCAGGCGTTATGACCTTTCCAAGGGAATCCGTCACACTCTCACCTTTTTGGAGTTTTCCCCAAAGCGGACCCATAGGAATTCCCAACTGCAAGGCTTTTTCCGGATGGAATTCACCAGGACGTTCTTTCTCTTGGAACACATACCCAAAACACGGTTTTGTATGATCAAGCGAAAAGGCAGTGACGGTATACAATGCTTCATCGACGATGATACCTTCTTCGACAGGCTTCACGATGATCTCATAATTGATGTACATATCGAGAATCTTGCGGGAAGCGTCAACGAATTCGGCTAGTTTCGCCGGTCCGTATATGGTCAAAGGTTCAGTCCTGTCTACTTGACTGGAAAGCATCAGGATGCCAGGCAGTCCCGTCACATGGTCCGCATGCATATGGCTGATGAATATCTTGTCAATCTTTTTCCAGTGGAGGTTCAGCATTTTCAGGGAAACCTGGGTGCCTTCCCCACAATCAAAAAGAAAAAGGTCACCATCACGACGAACCATCGCGCTGGTGAGAAATCTGTTCGGCAGCGGCATCATTCCGCTGGTACCAAGTGCAAAAACTTCAAAATTCATGATTCCAGTATAGCAAGTATCTGTTCCAGAGACAAACACAAGCGTCAATCAGACAATGAAATCGGCTGGATTTTCCTGATACGGAGCAATGCCAAGGATGCGCTGACCATGCAACAGATCAGAAGGAAAACCAACACAAAGAAAATCCTTGCAAATGGTACACGAATGGAGAAAGACAAAAGATAATACTGCAGCGCGGGAATGCCGGAAGCAGAGAGCATGCCCAGCAAAGGTTTGACCATATAGGAAAGCGTGATGCCAATGAGCGTCCCCACTACAAGCGAACGGATGGATATCCTGAAGAGGGATGCGACGTAGGAAACATACAGGCTTGCGTCGGTAGCACCCAAGAGTTTCAACGTCGCTATCTCTTTCTTCCTGTTGTCCACCAACGTGGCGGAAAACTCACTGATGAAATATGAGGCAAGCAAGGCAATGACCAAAAAAACTCCCGTTATGACATTCTGGCTGGTCTTCAGATTTTCCGCGATCGCGGAACTGGTCTCATACCAGGCTGTGACGCTGTATCCGTTTTCAAGAAGACGATATTTTTCTGAGCGTACGTCTCCATCAACCAGCATTTCCGTTTCCAACGGGCAATCGTACTGTTGCAGGATAGTTATGGGGCAAAAGATCAGTTGGGCATCCAATTCCTCATATCCGCTCGTATAAATGCCGCCGATGGTGCAAAGAACAGGCTTGAACGAACCGCCACTGGGGATGACGATCAAGGCTTTGCTTCCGAGTTCAAGCTTAAGCTTCTCCGAAAGCGTACGGGAAATAAGTATCTGCGGGATGCTGGCGTTTCTGTTCTGATAGGTAAGGATACTCTTCAAATCCATCCCATCAACCGTTTTGATGGATATTTCCTGCAATCTTCGTGGAAAGAAATATTCATTGCCTACACCTTTGACCATCACATTTGCGGTTTTTTCCGTTCCGTACAACAGTGCGCTGCTCCGTCTCACAGGATAATCACCCACTCCGCTGTAAAGGCCTTTCACGGTAAGATGCCCGCTTCCCAAATAGGCGTATTTGTCTGCGATGCCATCCGCCATTGAGTAGACGAAAATAAGGGAGAAAGAAAGCAACATCGACAGGAGAACCAACAAGAGGATATGGTCTTTGAGATGTTTGTCCTTCCGTATGTGTTTCCCGATCAAATAGGAAAAACCTTCATGTCTCATGCAACATCCTTTCATACAGTCTGAAAGACCGGTCGCACTGATGCGCAAACGCCAAGTTATGCGTTACCAGCAATAATGTGGTGCCTGTTTCCTTGACCAAAGAGAACAACAAAGTCTCAATGCTTTTGGCATTCTCTTCATCCAAAGCGCCAGTAGGTTCATCGGCGAAAATCATCTTTGGTGAATTTGCCAGGGATCGAGCCACGGCCACACGTTGCCGCTCTCCACCGGAGAGCGTGTCGTTTCTGTGGTCCAATCTGTCTCCCATCCCTACTTTTCCCAGCAAACGCACCGCCGCATAACGCGCTTCCTGCCTGCCCGCACCAGCGATAAGCAATGGCATCATCACATTTTCCAAAGCGGTGAAATCGCCCAACAGAAGGCTATTTTGAAAAATGAACCCCATTTTTCGGGAACGGATCCCGCTTAATTCCCTATCCCCAAGCCGGGAAACATCCTGACCATCAAACAATACCGTTCCGCTGTCAGCCGGCAACAAAGACGCGCAGATTTCCAACAGAGTCGATTTTCCGCTTCCGCTGTTTCCGACTACAGAGACGCTTTCTCCTTTTCTTACATAAAAACTGATGCCTTGCAGGATGGAGAGAACTCCTCCGTTCGCTTCAGGGAATGTTTTGCCCACTCCGATGGTCTGAAGCATGAGATCACTATCGTTCATCTGAAATCATCTCCATTATGGGACGCGAAAGCGTGCGTCTGATACCTATTGAAGAAAACAGCATGATTCCCAAAAGGGTCATGACTGAAACCGACAAAAGAGGCAAAACCGGAATGGACAAGACCATATCCGATGAGAACAAATACGAATACGAAGAAAGCACTCCGAAGACAACCGGGGCGCATTTGGTGAGGATCAAAGCGAAAACCCAACCGAAGGCGATACCAAGGAATCCCACCCAAATGCTTTCCAGAATGAAAACAACCAATACTTCATAGTCCTTCATCCCCATAGTCCTGAGCATCCCGATCTCCCGTTGTTTGCAGAAGACCAGCGCACGGACACTCCTTCTGAGCGAAAGGATGATGCAGAAGAGCAACATACAGAAAAGAAACCACATCAATGTCTGTTCCAGTTGCAAAGCTCCATACAAAGATGCGTTCGCTTCCTTGTAGGTTTTGGCCGTCACTGTTTTCGGAAGAAGCGAAAGCAATGCCTTTTTGGCCTTATCCACCGAATTCACCACATAGACGCCGACATGGTACTCTGGGGTGAACCGCTCAGCTTCCCCAAGCGGAAGGACGATGGTTTTCTGATTGAATTCCCTATCTGTGGTCACATAAACACCGGAGACAGCAAGCTGGTCCGTCTTGGGAACCACGCGTGCCTGTTTCCCTGATTTCAACGTTGACACGGTAATGAGATTTCCCGGTATTACATGCATCGCATACGGCACGAGTACTCCCGAAGTGCCGCTCATCAGGCTGATTTGTTTATACGCTTCACTGCCGTCATCAAGGAAACGGAGTTCCCAAATTGAGTCACTGCTGATGGCTGGCGTCAGGGCATAGATGAAAGCGTCTTTGACATATGCGGAAGACCGGATGTTTTCCAAAATGAGTCGGGCATCATCCAGGTCTGACGCATCAAATGAAAGATCATAGGATTCGTACAACCGGATGTCTTTCATGCGGTCATTTGCCAGCAGCCGCATGAACGAGATGGCCAGACTTATGGCTGCGATGCAGAACATCAACGAAAGAACTATCCTGACGCTCTCGCCTTTATGCCTGTTTTCTCTGGAGAAGCCATATCGTTTGGCAATCCATACCACAGTCTTCATAAATACCGCACTCCTCCGACACTTTTCCCATCTTCCGCATAGGTGACGACCGCATACTCTTTGCCTTTGCTGAACAGGGTCTCTTCTTTTCTGCCTTGTACATTCCAATGGGTCGTCTTCACGATGACACCATCGACATAGGAAGTCACGGAAATGCGTTGTCCATCCTCAAAATCCGTAATGTCCAATCCGTTTCTCCCCACCTGGGAGATGGTTTTTTCCAAGACGCCGTCAGGTTTGTAAACAAACGAATCATCGGCGATTTTCTCAGTCCCAAGCGTGATGACTTTATGGATCAGGTTGTTCTGCGCATCATACGTTTCGCTGGTAGTTTCATCCCCGCTTTTCCGTACATACACCAAATTGCCTTCCTCATCAATATCCACATTTTGCATCGAGTCCTGGACTTCAGAACCGATGAGATAGGTTCTGAGGATAAACGTTCCGCCTATGCGTTCAAAGCGTTCGAATGTCTTTCCGTCAGTCGAAGTGAAGATGCCTTCCTGAGGATAAAACGTGGAATTCCTGCTTGTCTCGAGAACACCCGCAAGTTTACCGTCAGCACGATTGTACAGGAAGAAGGTCAACGATTCCACTCCTGCAGCGTCTTTTGCGGACAATTTCGCCAGACGTCCCCATGAATCATACGCATACGTAGTGGTCAGGAATTGGTCATTCTCCTCGACCAATCTGCCATCCTCATAGGTTTTCGTGCTCACCGTTTTGTCAGATACATTCGTACTGGTGATCACGTTTCCCGTATCCGTGATGATTCTTACGACATTCCCGTTCTGGGAGAGAACCCCGTCCTGCAGTGTCCAGACACTTGTCTCCCCTTCTCCCAATCCGCCTAAGTCCTGTCCAAGAACATTTGACTTGTGCAGGGGGGAACCATACAGAGAAAGCGATAACGACAGGAGTGACACCAAAAGGACAAGATGCATGACTTAATCCAAACCGACCAATGTATTGAGAAATTCATCTTTGCTGAACGGATGGATATCCTGATACTTTTCACCGGTGCCCACAAAAGCGATGGGGATATGCAGTTTGTCTCCGATCTGCACAAGAGCTCCGCCTTTTGCGAGGGAATCGTACTTTGAAAGGACCAAGGCATCAATGGGTACGGCCTGATTGAACAATTCAGCCTGGCTTACGCCATTCTGCCCCGTTGTGCTGTCGATGACGAGAAACCGTTTGTAGTGATCATGATCAATGCCTTTGCCCATAACGACTTTGTCAATCTTGGCAAGTTCCCTGACAAGGTTGTCTTTCGTGTGCATGCGTCCTGCGGTATCCACCAGAAGCAATCCTTTTCCTTTGCTTTGTGAGCTGGTGATGGCGTCAAACACTACAGCTCCCGGATCGGTGCCGTTTGTCTGTTTTATGCAACGGATACCCAATCTCTGGGCATGGATTTCCAATTGGTCGATGGCCGCAGCACGGAACGTATCACCGGCACAAAGCGTGACCTCATGACCTTGACGGCCATAGTAGTCGGCAAGTTTTGCGATGGTTGTCGTCTTGCCGACCCCATTGACGCCGAGCATCAAAAAGACAGTTGTGCCTTTTTCATCAACCACAGGATGATATTCGTTGATTTTCGAGGCAAGCAACGTTTTCACCATGTTCTGCAAGTCTTCTTGGGTTTTCGGCTTTTCGCTCTTTGCCGCTTTCCGAACCTCTTCGCTGATCAATGCGGCCATCTTCGGCCCAAGATCTCCTTCGATGAGGAAATCCTCAAGATCATCATAGTATTGGTCATCCAACCGTTTGATCCCGAACAGCGCTTTCAATTTTGCACCGAATTGTTTGAACATATATACCCCTCAGAAAGATAGTATGCTGCCGGCATACGTAATGGTGTTGCGCACCAAGAGAACCGCCATCATGGCAGATATCCCCTCAGTTGCGACAAACAGGCTGTCCGGCAAAACAGAACCACCACCATATATTGACTGCAAAGTTGGGATCATCAACGTGACGCCAACCGAGCAGACGAGTGCGATGAAACTTGTGTAGAACGCCTTCTGTTTGGATGTGAATAACGCTGAATCATTCCACCAGGAAGGTTTCATGTCAAAATACAAAAAGCGTGTAGGTTTCGACAATTGCTGGATTTGTGGCAAAAATCCATCCTTTTTGGCTTCGAGCAAGATGGGAAGCTGGACATTTTCCAGCTTCCATACGCTCGATTGCCCTATAGGCAGACCATCGGCAAACCATTGGACACGGCCTTTTCCGCTAGCTAATGTCAATGAAGGAAGAACCGTTTCCTTCAGCGATGCGTCAAGCACCTGGCTTGTGCCTGCGATGATGTTCGTGTTGACCGTCTTGTCCTCATAGCCGTACGAAGAAAAAGCGATGGTATGGCTTCCCATGGGAAGCACGGCATAGTTGTCATGGATCCGTGCCTTCTGCCCGTCGATGGTGACGGAGAGCGATGGAGGTGTGTTGACGAATTCGATGATACCGACATAAGAATCGGTCATCTGGGAGAAGAGCGCCAAAAGAAGATCCGCCTGGATGTCATGATAATCTTGCCCAAAGGATAATTTGTCAAACATCCGGGTGGTTTTGTCGGAGGAACGCAGGTATGTGTCGATGGTGATACGCACATGCTCTCCAATCACTTCCCTGTCGTAGAGGATCAATTGGTCATAACCATAGGCGTCGCAATACCATTTGCAGGCGCCTTTCCTGAAGATGGCGCGTGCTTCGCCGTCAAGCGTCGGTGTTTCCAGTTTTACCATGCGGTCAGGAAACGAAAGATCCAGTTTGCCATAATAATACGCGTCATCGACCGTATCGTCTTCCTTCGCATATGCTTTCGCGACGGAATCCCACAGGTTTTGTTGTGCGGTTTTCAATGCTTGGCTCTGTTGGTATGTCTTGTCGTATACGGTAAGACGGTTTTCGGAAAACAACACATCAAAGCACAGTCTCTGGAGAAACGGCAAGAAATCGGACGCTTCATCTTCCAATCCGACCAAAGCTATCCTGTAGTCTGCACCAAAAAGCAGAATACAGGGACAGAGCATCAGAAGGAAGATGAAACAACATCTCCTCAAGGAGCAGCCTCCTGGTCTTTCCTCCAGGAAAGATAACTCTGGATGAACGGCCCGATATCACCATCCATCACCGATTGGATGTTTCCCGTCTCGCAACTGGTACGATGATCCTTCACCATCTGATACGGTTGGAACACATAGCTCCTTATCTGGCTTCCCCATGAAATGTCTTTCTTTGCGATGGCGTTTTTGGCATGCTCTTCCTGCCGTTTTTCTTCATAGTAGTCATACAACCGTGAGCGCAACATCTTGAAAGCCATGGCTTTGTTCATCAATTGGCTTCGTTCATTCTGACACTGGACAACGATGCCTGTCGCGAAATGGGTGATACGTACAGCGCTGGAAACCTTGTTGACGTTCTGTCCGCCATGGCCACCGGCCCGATAGGTATCCAGACGGTAATCTTCAGGTTTCAATTCGATGACTACATCATCATCGATTTCAGGAGAAGCATAAACAGAGGTGAACGAAGTGTGTCTGCGTTTCGCGGCGTCAAACGGTGAGATGCGCACGAGACGATGCACGCCAGCCTCACCTTTCAGGTATCCGAACGCATATTGTCCGGACACTTTGATGGTGCAGCTTCTGATGCCGCCTCCTTCTTCATCTTCCAACTCGTCAAGCACTTCTGCTTTCAAACCGTTGCGCTCGCAATATCTGAGATACATACGCTCCAACATGGATGCCCAATCACATGCCTCTGTGCCGCCTGCACCCGCATGTATGGACAAGAAGCAGTTGTTTTTGTCGAATGGACCGGAAAGCAAAGTGGTCAGTTTGAGCTTCTGGTATTCATCGTTCAAGTCGTTGATGGTCTTTTCCACTTCAGCCTGAATGGTGGGATCATCAGGTTCTGATGAATACAATTCGATCAACTCACTTGTCTCATCAATCTTTCCTACAAGGGTTTTCCAAGGATAATAGGAATCTTTCAGAGACGCGATTTCGGCGAACATCTTGTTCGCAGTGTTCTGGTCATCCCAGAAATGAGGTTCATTGGTCTTGGATTCAAGCTGCGTAATCTTATCAAGTACATGAGCGTCTTCAAAGACGCCTCCATTCATTATGCGCTTCTTCCTTGATGGTTTCAAACATAGCTTTATTCTGCAGGAACATGGTGTACCTCTTTGTGATTAGATTGTGTATCTATGATACGTATTAACAAGAAAACGTGCAATCACTTCTTCTCGATGCGGAGACCTGCCGTCATGGTGAAAGAGGCTCCTTCCTTGAGATTCATCGGGTAGAACAGTATGGAAAGCACATCAAGGAGGATCGTCTCATCCCCAATCATCGATTTTGCTTTGAAAACATGGTCTTCCTTCAAAAGACCGCAAGATTCTGCGGAAAACACCGTTAGGGTATCACCTACAAAAAATCGTATGGAACGTATATCATCCAAAAAAACGGATCGTTCAAGACAGGCATGGGATTTGTGGTTTCCATCGGTGACGGAACAGGAAATCGAATCGGCATCCTTCGGAGGGGACAGGGAAAGCGGCAGTGAAAGGCCATACCAAAGGCACTTGCTTCCTTTTCCGCAATTCTTCACTGAAACATCAACTAGGATGGTGTTTTGGCGGTATTTGAAGTGTTTTATGATGGATAAGTCACTTTGATGACCCATAACACAGAACTCCCCTTTTTCCGAAAGACTGTCATCTATGTCATAGACCGTGTCGACGACATCACGCTCATAGGAAAACTGAAGAGGATCCGTGCAGATGACATCGCTGAACAACCGCATCATGGAACCAGGCTTGCCCGTATGTTTCGTTACGCAAGACCCGCATTCCGCAAGCGGGATGAAGGCCCCACCAAAGTTGGTCATGCTGGGTAGGTGCATCACTTCGGACAAAGATCCGCCTAAGGGAGAAAGGACAGTCAGGAAATTCTTTCCGAGATACACATGCTCATTTCTTCCGTCACGATCCACATCGTAAACGGCAGGCAATGTGGAATCAAAGAGTAATTCCGCTTCAGTGAGACGATGGTAGAACCATTGCCTTACCGACGGGCGTACCATGGAAAGCGTCGCGTCCATCACATAGGGATTGCCGATTCCACATGAAAGGAGCAGTTTTTCCATCTGCTTTTTCACGTCCTTGGATTTTTTGTGCGCTTTGCTGATTTCCATGAAGGATACATAACGATTGTATAAATAGGAAAGACTCTCGTCCTGCACAAACAGGCCGTTGAAGCAACTGCCTCCTACTTTGGCGGCATCATAGCCATACCACCCATCACATTGATACCCTTTTTTCCGTATCAGGCCAAAATCATCAGGAAAACAGCTTTTCTGGGAAAAAATCTGTCCGAACAACTGTTCCATGTCATTGGACGAAACACCGCCTTTGCACAATTGGTCGAAGTTGAGAAACAATACTTTGTTCTTATGCAAGGTGATGGTTTCCCAAAGTTCTTTCTGATATTGGAGGAAAGACAGAAGACCATCGGCATATTGGCTGGTCAGTAAAGCTGCTTTTTCATCAATCGGCAGGACATTGATTTTCTTGTCCTGCTCCTGCATGACAAAGGGCTCTTCCCCATCTACCATACAATTGTCCCCACACGGTGTGATCAACAGATTCTTTATGCCGCAAAGGGAAGTTGTGGAGAGATAATAGGGGGAAAAAATTTGTGCATTGCAAAAAAACGTGTCAGTACGTTGCCCATAGGTGAGCCGAATCGCCGTCGTGTATTTCTCAATTTGCGCGCTGCGGTCTTTGGGGGAAAGCAGGGAAAGGATCCCTTGATAATACGCACCACCTATAATGAAGAGCTGGTTCTTTTTTACCAGATCACTGATAAGCATATTCACTTCAGGGTGGTTTGTCTCCAGCCATTCGATCAAAGCGCCGGTCAATGAAAGCGAAAAACAAGTCTCCTTCCGGTGATACATCATCGTCAGGAGCGGTTTCAATACAGAATCCAGCACCCTCTCACATAATGCGGGAGGTGTGCCGAATCCTATTTCTGTATATCCGCCAACAACAAACGGCATATGGACTCATCACCGTTTGCTGATGACTTTCGCAGGACAAGCTTCTTTTGCCGCTTCCGCTTGGGGATGCTCCTTTGTCTGGTCGAAAGAAGACAGGAAAGCATCCACCGTGAAACCGGAATCAGGGAACTTCACCTGGCAGATTTTGCAGCCGATGCAACCGACAGAACATTCTTTCCTAACCTTAGCGCCCATTTCATGGTTGGAACAGTCGACTACATATTCGCTGTCTGCATACAGCATCTTGATGGCTCCGGTAGGACAAACCTGAGTGCATTTCTCGCAGGCGATGCATTTTGTTTCATCTACGATGATATGCCCATCGGCATTCTTCGAAATGGCTCCGACCGGACAGACATTAATGCATGATCCCAGATGCAGACAACCGCTTTTGCAACTGTTGTCTCCGCCGAAAAGCAAAGCCATGCTGTTGCAATCCTGGATACCCTTATAGGCGTAATCCTTTCCCGTCACATTGCAGTCGCCTTTGCAGAAGACATGCGCGACTTTTTTCCGTTGATCAGCTGCAGGGGCGGCTGTGCCCATGACAGCGGCCATTTTTGCAGCTGTTGCCGCACCACCCGGCACACAAAGCCCTATCTTCGCTTCACCATTGGCGACTGCATCAGCATAGGCGTTGCATCCGGCAAAGCCACAACCGCCACAGTTCGCACCCGGCATCAGCGATTCAAGCTGGATTTCCTTTTCATTCTTCTCGACAGCCAACTTTTTCTCAGCCCAGGAAAGAAGGTAGCCAAACAGTGCGCCGAGTCCGGCGACAACAATTACAGCACTTACAATAGCCATTTTCCCTTCCTCCTTATGAAAGTGCAGGCAGATGCAGGTTTACCAGCATCGATGCATCAAAACCCTTGAACGCCAAAGCCATAAGACCAGCGGAAATGAAAGCGATTGGCATTCCTTGGAACTTGGCAGGAACCGGTTTGTAATCCAAACGTTCGCGGATATTGCTCATCAGGATGATGGCGAGCGTAAAACCGAGACCGGACGCAAGACCGGCAAAGAAACTTTCCAAAGCATTGTATTTCTGCTCGATGTTGATCAATGCGATTCCCAAAACAACACAGTTCGTAGTGATCAAAGGAAGATAAATCCCCAGTGCCTTGTAAAGCGGAGGGCTGATTTTTCTGATGACCATTTCTACGAACTGCACGGTCGAAGCGATCACCAGAATGAAAGCGAGCGTTTCAAGGTATTCCAAATGGAACGGCATCAGCAACCCATGGTAGACAGCCCAGGTCAACACAGATGTGATGGCGGTTACGAAGGTCAACGCCATTCCCATGCCAATTGCGTTCTCACTGTTTTTGGAAACTCCGATAAAGGGACAGAGGCCAAGGAATTTCACCAAAATCCAGTTGTTGATGAAAATATAGAAGATCAAAAGTGCGAGAATAGTCATTTCTTAGCCTCCATCTTGGCGACAAGATCCTTGAAGAGCGGCATCAAATACCCCATCAGCAACAACGCACCGGCTGAAGCTGCAAGCACCCTGACCGGATATGTGCCGAAAAGCGGGATGTTGATCACACCATTCCAGTTCTTTGTCGGGAAAAGCGTTATGGTCCCATTTCCGATGACTTCCCTGATAAGGCTGATGAACACCAAATTCATGGTGAGCCCAAGCCCCATCCCAAGACCATCCAGCGCACTGTCGGCGACACCACGATATTTGGCGAACGCTTCAGCCCTGCCGAGGATGATGCAGTTCACGACGATCAGAGGCAGATACACGCCCAATGCTTCATTCAGCGAAGGCATATATGCCTGCAGGAACATCTGGATCAAGGTGACCAACGTACTGATGATGACGATGTATGCGGGGATATGGATGCTGTCCGGAATGATCTTCCTCATGCTGCTGATGATGATGTTGGAGAAAAACAACACGAACGTTGCGGCGAGCCCCATTCCCAAACCATTGGATACTTGTGTGGAAACGGAAAGAGTCGGACACAAACCGAGTACGACGATGAATGTCGGGTTTTCACTGAAAAAACCTTTGGTGAATTCCTTGATGCGGCCACTCATTTCGAACCTCCTTTGGCGACTACATATGCCGCTCCGGCGGCAAGCGCCTTGCTCACACCGCCAAAGGTCACGGACGCACCGCTTATCGCATCACTGTCCGCAGAAGACAACTGGCTTTTTGCCGTCGGGACCGGTTTGTCTTTCGTACCTGTTCCGATGAACTTCTTCATATACCAATCTTCCTCACTCTTCTTGCCCAAGCCCGGCGTCTCATTGTCTTTCATCATTTGGGCGGCGATCAAAGCCCCATTGCTTTTGTAGGAAGCGAGAAGATCGAAAGCCCCGCCATATCCTTTCCCAGTAATGGCAAGGATATACCCGACAACTTTTCCTTTTTCGGTGAGTGGGTATTCCATCGTCACATTCGCGTTTCCTTCAACAGCCAACGCTTCACCAATGGTGTACCCGGAGGACAATGGTTTCATTGCGGCATTGTTCGCTTCTTGTTGGTGCGTTGCGATAATCGGGCTGAAAATGCTGTTTGCAATGGCAAGTATCAGGGCGCATACGGCACAAATGGAAAACAAAATCAATGTGTAACGTGCGTTTTTCGTCATTTCGACACCTCCTTGGGAGCCTTGATGACTTCACCGAATTTCTTGTTCTCGATATACCGGTCAATCGTCGGTGTCAAAATGTTCATCAACAGGATCGCCACAGACACGGCCTCCGCCATGGAGCCGAACGTCCTGAAAAGGAACGTGAAGAAACCGCATCCAAAAGCAAAAACCATCTGCCCTTTATACGTGATGGGACTGGTAACATAATCGGTTGCCATGAAGAAAGCGCCGAGCATCAAACCACCAGAAAGCAACGGCATCAAAAGCTCTCCATGAAAAGCACCTTGTCCGGAAGGGATTCCGCCGAAAATCCATGTGAAAACCGCAACCGTGCAAAGATAGACGACAGGAATATGCCAGGTGATGATTTTCTTGCAAATCAAAAAGATGCCGCCAGCAAGCAAGAGCAATGTGGATATTTCGCCGATGCATCCGCCGACGTTACCGAAGAACGAATCAACAGCATAGGGACTGACGTGCAACGCATCCCCTACCCGTTTCGCAAATACCGTGACGGGATAATCCCATTTCGCCAACGTTCCCGCACTGGTGGCGAGATCCGCTGTCATACGAGTCTTCAGAAAGGTAAGTGGTGTCGCTGAGGAAAGCACGTCTACATTCCCAGATCCGCTTGCCGCGAGAATTTTCTGCAGACATCTCGGAAGGACGAACGAACTCATCTGGCTGGTGAAACTGAAGAACACGAACACACGGCCGGCAAGAGCAGGGTTCGCCCAGTTGGCGCCAAGACCGCCAAACGTCCATTTCACCACAAGAATCGCAAAGAAACTTGCGATGACAGGGACGAACAACGGTACGGCCGGACTCATGTTCATGCCTACCAGAAGACCTGTCAGGAATGCTGAACCATCCCAGAGTGTCTTTTCGTTTTTCTTCCTATTGACCAAGTATTCGGCAAGTACAGCCGATCCGATGGACACGATCAATACAAGCAACGCCCTGAAACCGAACGCATATACACCCCACAAAGCACTCGGAGCAAGCGCGGCGCTTACCGTCCACATGATGGTGGCGGTATCGCACTTTGCATGTACATGCGGAGAGGTAGAGACCGTCAACGTAGGATTCTGCATCATTTCTTCTTCCTCCCCAATTTCTTACCGGTTTTCATAGCCTGTACCAGCGGAAGCTGGGCAGGGCAACTGAAGGCGCAGCAACCACATTCCTTACAGTCCATCAGGCTGTTGGACATGGCGAGCGCGTAATCTCCATGGATGATATAACGATACAATCTCGCCGGTTCCAAACCGATCGGACATGCGGCGACGCATTTGCCGCAGTTCAGGCATGGACTCTGGCGATGCTCAGGCTGTTTGGGCAAGGAAAGCAAGCCGCTGGAACCTTTGCAGATTGGAGTATCCATACTACTGAACGCAAAACCCATCATCGGACCGCCGGAAATCAGTTTGTACGGCTGTTCCTTAAAACCGCCGCAATACTGGATGATGTCTCCGACCTTTGTTCCGATCGGGGCGAGGATGTTTTTCGGATTAGCGATGCATTCGCCGGTGACAGATACGATTCGTTCGACCAAAGGCTTATGGAATACAATGGCTTCATAAATCGCACGGCAGGTTCCCATGTTGCAGACCACTGCTCCGACATCAAGCGGAAGTTTTCCGGAAGGGATTTCACGTCCTATCGTAGCTTTGAGCAACTGTTTCTCATCGCCCTGAGGATATTTCATCTTCAACATCATGACTTCAATGGGAAGATTGTTCTTTGCGATGATATCGTTGAGGTGCGCGACACAGTCCGGCTTGTTCGCTTCGATTCCGACGATGATCCGTTTCGCCCGGGTGATCTTCGCAGCGATCATGGCCCCTTCCATCGCTTCTTTGCCCTGTTCAAGCATGACGCGATAGTCGGCAGTCAGATATGGCTCGCATTCAACACCGTTGACGACCAAAGCTTCGACCGTTTTGTCTTTGGGTATGGAAAGTTTTACATGGGCTGGGAAAGTCGCGCCTCCCATTCCTACAATGCCGAAATCCTTGATTTCCGCCAAAAGTTCTTCTTCGGTTTGTGCTTTCCAGTCATACCGTTCGGTAGGCCAGTCTGGTTGCTGGACATCCGGTTGTATGACGTACGCGTCGCAACAAACTCCGCTGGCAAGCATAACAGGCCGGATATCCGTGATTTTGCCGCTGACTGGGCTGTGGACATCAGCACTGATGAATCCTGCCGCTACCCCGATTTTCTCACCTCTGGTGACTGTGTCCCCTTTCGCTTTGGTCGCTTTTGCCGGCGCGCCAAGATGCTGGGACAAGGAAACGAGCAATTCACTGGGCATAGGCATCAGCTCGATCGGTTTGTCTTTGCTGATTTCCTTCATGTCTTTCGGATGCACGCCACCTTTACTGAACGTAGGTGTTCTCATGGAAAAAAACTCCTTCTTCGACCTGCATAAAATCTGGTCAGGTTTCAACCTCACAATCTTGCCCTTATTATACCGCAAGCCAATAGTTTCAACAACACGATAAGGGATTCAACGCCATTCTACTGTCTTCGCTTCTTTTGATGCAAGGTTTTTGTGTTGATGGAAAGCAATATGCGTTATGGGTCATCTTGCCATTTTTGTTCCTGAATGGCACAATAAAAGGTAATGAACAGGGTTTTCAAGTATGCGTTTTGGAAAATCAAAGCACCTAAAGCGATTGCTTTGGTGGGTAAAAGCGGAACCGGCAAAAGTTTCCGTTCCAAAATCATCGCTGAAAAATACCATTGCCAACTGATCATTGATGATGGTCTTCTCATCAAAGGCGACAAGATTCTCGCAGGAAAGTCGGCAAAACGTGCGGACAGCATGTTGGGTGCCGTCAGGACAGCAGTCTTTGATGAAGATGGACATCGTGATGAAGTCGCAACCGCCATCCGCAAGCAAAAATACCACAAGATACTCATCATAGCGACAAGTGAGAAAATGGCTTACAAGATAGCGGAACGCCTTGGCGTTCCGCAACCGGAAAAAGTCATCCACATCGAAGACATCGCCACACAGGAAGAAATCGAGTCTGCGATGCGCAGCAGATACACCGAAGGAAAGCATGTCATTCCAGTTCCGACCATCGAAGTGACCCGCACCTACCCTCAAATCGTCTATGATTCCCTCCGGGTTTTCCTGAAAAAGAAAAAAGGGCCTTTCTTCACGAAGAACGAAGGCTATGAGAAAACCATAGTCCGACCAGAGTTCTCCAAATACAATAAAGTGCAGATCAGCGATGCCGCGCTCAAACAGATGGCCACCCAATGCCTTTCCGAATTCGACAACCAGCTGCAGGTGAAATCAGTGAACGCGCAAATCAGCCAGGAAGGATATGTGCTGAAAGTACAGTTGAGGATTCCGGCTCATCACCAGATTTCCACCAGCATGAGCGAACTTCAGGAATACATCGCCGACAGTCTGGAAAAATACAGTTCCATTTTTGTCGCTTCGGTTTCTTTGGAAATCGAAGAATGGGGTTGATCACAAATCGTGCGCTTCGGCGCTGGTCAACGCCACCTTTTCCTCGATGACGGTCGGCACACCCGTTTTTGCTTTTGGTGCGGCAGACTGGCGTTTTTTGCGAATCGGCCCATGAGCTCTGGAGGCTTTTCTGCTGGACATGGCAGGTTTGGCGATTCTCGTAGGCCTTCCATAGGTACGCGGTACTTTATATCCTTGGTTTGAAAGCAGTTGCATGCTCGCCTTCTCAACCTCATAATTCGGAGGAGTCATCGGGCTCAGCAACACTTTGATTTGCCTGTAGGTTTCATGGAAACGGTCTTCCCCGCTTTGGTTGTCATCTTGATAAACGATCAAGGGATCGACAAGAAAGCGTATCTGTTCGGCAAGACCAACTTCCTCACCTTTGCCCTGTTTGTTCAGGTTCACCAGACGGTCCAATTCACAGAGGCTTTGTTTTTCTTTGTCAAATCTGCAGTACACGCTGAAACACGGCAGCATGTACACAAGCAGTTTGTAATGTTCCAACGCCAGGAAAATATCACAACATTTCCCGCTGGCAAGAATTTTGTTGACCTCTTCGGTGAGCCGGGATGTGGAAGTCCGTGACAACTCCTCGGAATACTTGCGTATAGCGCGTTTGATATTCCAGCGGAGCCGGAAACCAGTGGTCACCGAATATTTCACAGCACGAATCATGCGGACTGGATCTTCCGTGAACGATTCATCAAGCGGAATAATCGAGGTGATGCGATGCCATTTGAAGTCATCCATCGCATGATTGAAATCAAGCAATTGTCCGTTTGTCGGATTGTAATATAAGGAATTTATGGAAAAGTCGCGCCGTTTCGCATCCTGGTCTACGGAACCGAATACGTTGTTTGAGCCGTCTTCCGCTTCTTCTCCGGAACGGAAAGTGGAGCATTCAATGATTTTTTCGCCGAATACCAGATGCACCAGTTTGAAACGACGACCTATGATCCTGGCGTTGTAGAAAATGCGCTGTATCTGGCGTGGAGACGCGCTGGTCGTTATGTCGAAATCCTTCGGCACCAAGCCGATCAGCAAATCCCTGACGGCTCCCCCTACAAGGTACGCTTCCGCCCCGCTCTGTTGAAGTTTCCGTACGGCCCAAGCAGCATCTTTGTCGATCAATGCGGGATTGATGTGATGTTCGTTTGGCGTGTAAATATTCGCGAAGGCAACACTTTTGCCTTTCTCATCCTGTTTATATCTGACTAGCATAACGCTCTCAAAAGGTGAAGATTGAAAACTGCAGTATTGCAGTAGACATAACGTCTGTTATAGAATTATTTGTACACGAATCGGGATAAAAATACAACAGGAGCGTACAACCGTGGCTGACGGGAACATCATAGAACCAAAAATTCTCAAAGGTTTCAGGGATTCGATGCCTGAAACGGAAATCAAGAAAAAAGCGATCATCAACAAATTGGAACATCACTTTTCACAATATGGGTTTGTACCCATCGACACACCGGTTCTGGAGTACACCGAAGTACTTCTTGGCAAAGGTGGCGGGGAAACCGACAAACAAATCTTCCGTTTCAAGGATAACGGTGAGCGAGACGTGGCGATGCGTTTTGACCTGACTGTTCCGTTCGCACGTTTCATGGCGGCTCATCTGCCTGAACTCCCTCTTCCTTTCAAACGTTTCCACATCGACAAGGTTTGGCGTGGCGAGAATCCACAAAAAGGACGTTTCAGGGAATTCACCCAGTGTGATTTCGACATCGTCGGTGTCGATGACGCGGAAGCGGACTTTGAAATCCTCTCCATGATGGATTCATCTTTTTCCATGTTGGGCATCAATGGCTACACCTTCCATGTGGCCCATCGCGGACTTTTCAACGCATTTCTCGAGCACATAGGTGTCTCCGACAAGGCTGTCGAAATCCTCCGTACCGTGGACAAACTCAGGAAGATCGGAAATGATGAGACCCAAAAGGAACTGGCAGAACTCACCGGTGATGCAGAGAAAGCCGGATACATCATGCAATACATCACCAAAGCGGATGAAAAAGAACCGTTTGCCGTTACCCTTGAGCGGTTGTCCAGACTCGCTGGAGGCGAAGCGATCCATAGCGGACGTATGAAAAAAATCTTCTCTTATCTTGAGGATACCGGAATAGCTTCCCATTTCCTTTATGATCCTTCGATAACACGGGGTCTGGATTATTATACAGGCATCGTTTATGAGACATTCCTGGATGGATTGGATCAGTTCGGTTCCGTCTGTTCGGGCGGCAGATACAACAACCTCGCTTCGCTATACACCAAACAGGAACTGCCAGGCGTCGGTTCGTCCATAGGATTGGACAGGCTCATTGCCGCTTTGACTGAATTGGGCAGCCCGTTGCTCAGCGTTTCTTCTTCAGCCGATGTGATCATCATGGCAATGGATGAGAACCTGAGAAGTTGGTATCATGTACTCGCTAGGAAAATGCGTCAGTGTGGCTTGCGGGTGGATGAATATCTGCCTGAAGGAAAGAAGATGGGAGTCCAGTTCAAATATGCCGAAATGCAACACATCCCCTTCGCCTTGATCTGCGGAACCAATGAGCATGATTCGGACAAAGTCACAGTAAAGAACCTCAATACCAGGGAAAACCTGCAGTTGGTCTCTCTGGATGAGGCTATTTCGGCTATAAGGAAAGGTATCTGATTTGATAGACTTCAAAAGCCTGCCTGTCTGGCAGCATCGTCAGGAAATTGTTGATGCCCTGAAGGAACATCAGGTCATCGTCGTGGAAAGCCCTACCGGTTCAGGAAAGACGACCCAGCTTCCTTTGATCCTCAAGGAAGCGGGATATGCGGAAGCGGGAGTGATCGGCATCACCCAACCAAGAAGGATCGCAACCTTGTCCGTCTGTGATTTCATCAAGAAACAGATCGGTGACGAAAACGGCCAGTATTGCGGATATAAAATGCGTTTCACCGATACCAGCACAAACGAGTCACGCATCAAGATCATGACGGATGGCATCCTTTTGATGGAATTGAAAACCGATCCTACCCTTTCCAAATACAGTGTCATGATGGTGGATGAAGCCCATGAGCGCTCGTTGAATATCGATTTCATCCTGGGCATGCTCAAAGGCATCCTTCAGACACGTCCGCAATTCCGCGTCATCATCTCTTCAGCGACCATAAACACCAAGAAGTTTTCGGAATTTTTCGACGATTGTCCCATCATCTCCATCAAGAGCCATGTTTTCCCAGTACAGGTAATCTACCGCACCATGAAAGGCGCCTCTGATATGGACAGCCAGATCGATGCGATCCTTTCCATTGTCCGCACCCGCAAACATAACGGTGACATCCTGATTTTCCTTCCGGGTGAATTCGACATCACGAGCATGGTCAATGCTTTGTATTTCGATGATGTGAAGAAAGAGTTGGTCATTTATCCGTTGTATGCCAGGTTATCCAAAGAAGAACAGGAAGCTGTGTTCACCCCAACGCCTCCCGGAAAAACGAAAATCGTTGTGGCGACAAACATCGCCGAGACCAGCGTCACCATCGACGGCATCACCACAGTCATCGATTGCGGCATCGCCAAGATGAATTTTTACAACCAACGGAATTTCACCAGCAGTCTTGTGCCGCTTCCTGTTTCCAAATCCTCCGCCGAACAACGGACAGGCAGGGCCGGAAGAACCCAGCCTGGCGTCTGTTACCGCATGTACAGCGAAGAGGATTTCAACAGCCGTTTCACCTACAGCACCGAAGAAATCCTCCGCACCGATCTGTCGGAGGTGGTACTCAGGATGAGTGACCTCGGCATTTATGATTACGAGCATTTCCCGTTCATCACCAAACCTAAAATCAGCGCCATCCAAAGCGCTGAGGAAACCCTGAAATTCATCGGCGCCATCGATGCTGAACGTCATCTGTCCAAAATCGGTGAACTGATGTGCCGTTTCCCGCTTTTGCCGCGACAGTCACGCGTCATTGTCGAATCGCTGTTCCACTACCCTGATGTGCTTGAGCAAGTCTTGGTCGCCGTCGCTTTTCTTTCCTGCAAAACTCCGTTCCTGTTTCCCGTTGGCGAAGAAGAACAAGCCCGGGCGGCACAACGTTCCTTCGCAGATAAGACCTATGGGGATTTCGTCACCTATCTGCATGTATATGAACAGTATGTGAAAAACGACAGCCCTGAAAAAAAACAGAAGTTCTGCAAGACCTATTATCTCGATTTCCAGAGCATGCAGGAGATTGTCCATGTCACCGAACAGCTCGGTGACATTTGCGGTGAGATAGGTTTCACGTTGTCCCATAGCGGGACTCCAAAGGAATTCTTGATCTGCATCGCAAGCGGTTTGCTCCAATACATCTGCGTACGGTATGAGCGCAATGCCTACCAATCGCTTACGGCAAACCAGATTTTCATCCATCCGGGTTCAGATTATTTCCGTACGCCTCCGCAGTTCATCATCGCCGGAGAGATTGTCGAGACCAGCAGGATGTATGCACGTTCGGTAAGTCCTTTGCAGAAGGATTGGCTGGATGAGATAAAACCGGGATTGTATGCCGAATTGACGCATACGAACGCCATCAAGAAATCCAAGAAGGATGAGAAAAAACAGGAAAAGATACATCATCCCGTAGAAGGGGATTATCGCGACAACAAGGTGGCCGGGCAAGTCGTCCAGATTTACCACCATACCTATCCTTCCGTCGTCCTTTCCTGCGGCAAAAAGCCTTGTGCCGTCATCCCGTATGAGGATCTCGCCGCATTGAAGATCGCCAATGACCGCTCTCCGAAACGGCCGCGGAATTTCAATGTCGTCGTGATGGTAGGCGGCTATCAGGTGCATGCAGGCGACAAATTCTTCTCAGTTCTGGATTTGGCGGGGAAACTGAAGGTTGGGGAACCTACCTATGACCAACCGCCTTCCGGGAACTTCACGCTTGGTGAAAGCAAAGAGCTCATCGAAAAACTCACTTGCCTGCTCTGTTTCTCCAAATCGAAGAAAGACCGAAAAGCCCTTGGATTCATCGCATTGGACGGAAACAACGGAACGTATCGTTTTGCGTACAACAAGGACTTTTTCGACGCTTTGGACGGAACGCTGTTCTATTTGGGCCAGTTCCTTGATGATTTGAAAAAGAACGGCGACAGCAATGATGTACGTGAAGTGGACAGGATATTCGGCAAACTGCTCAAATTGGCCGATTAGTACGGCTTTGCGATGACCAGTTTCTGGATAAGCACAGGATCGAGCGGCATCAATTCCATTTTTCCCTGGCTGAGCGGAATGACGAATTGTACCTTGCCGCCGGTTTTTTTCTTGTCGTGTCCGATGTGCTCTGAAAATTCAAGCCAATCCCCTCTTCCGATCCGATAATCCACAGGGAAACCAAAGTTCCGATATAGTTTGATGATGCCACCAAGAAAATTCGGTTCGCCTTTTCCCAACTCCAAAGCAGCCTCTGCTGCCCTGCACGTCCCCCAAGCCACACATTGGCCATGGCTCATGCCGACAAAATGACTTAAGGATTCAAGGGCATGGCCGAAGGTATGCCCCAGGTTGAGCATGCTTCTGATGCCGTTTTTTTCCAAAGGATCCTGTTCGAGATACCAGTTTTTCACTTTCAGAGACAAGGCGACCATTTGCTGCATCATTTCATTGTCCCGTTTCATGATGTCCCGGTGATGGACGATCAGGAATTTGTAGAGCTCTTCGTCAGGAGACAGGAAAGCATGTTTGATGACCTCTCCCATGCCGTTCAGGTATTGGGCGTCAGGTAAAGTCTTGAGCGTATCGACACAAACAAGCACTTCATCTGCCGGATTGAATGTCCCGATGATGTTTTTGTTGCCTGCATAGTCAATGGCCGTTTTTCCCCCGAGGCAGGCGTCACTCATGCAAAGCAATGTGGTCGGGACCAGGGTCAGGTTGCAGCCACGCATGTACAACGAAGCGGCCAATGCGGTCAGGTCACAGACGACACCGCCGCCGAAACCAATGAACCGCGAGTCGCGCGCCATGCCGAACTCGCTTGCGCTGGAGAGAATGCGAAGCAATGATTTCAGGTTCTTGTGCTCTTCGCCATTCTCCAATACGATCGTATTGGTGGGCAATTGCTTGAAAAGATTTGATGTGTTGGTATCAAATACCCACATGACATTGCGTCCATAATTTCCCAGGTACAAAGCAAGATCCTTCAGCCCGGAAGCCATCAAAATGGTGGTGGTTCTTCCTGCCGCCAATGTACTTTTCAACAATGTATCCATACCCATCTTTTTACCAGTTTCCGTCCACTGTTACAAGATGGCTCCGAACCACTTCCCTCGCATCAGAAATAACAGTACATTATCGTAAGATGAAAAAGATCCTGTATTTTGATAATGCCGCCACGACAAAAATCAGTGAAAAGGCATTAGATGCATATATAAGCGCCAGCAAAGATTATTGGGGCAATCCGTCTTCGCTTCATCAAGCGGGACAGGAGGCTCATTCGCGTCTTGAGGATGACCGGAACAAGATCGCCTCATGCCTGCAAGTCAAGCCACAGGACTTGACCTTCACCGCAAGCTCTACCGAAGCGAATTCCATCATCCTGCAGAGCTTTCTCTGGAGCCCTCAGCAAGGCCAGATTCTCATTCCTTCCATCGAGCATAGCGCGGTGAAAGGATTTGAAAGGCTTTTCCGCGAAAAAGGTTGGACCGTTTCCACAATTGATGCACCCAAAGGTTTTGTGGATCCCGATCAAGTCGCGTCGCTCCTGAATCCGAAAACCCGGCTTGTCTGCATGATGTTGGTCAACAATGTCACCGGATCGATCCAACCTGTGGGGGAAATCGTCAAAGTATGCCGTGCCTACGAAAAGCGGACGGGACGCAAAATCCATGTCCATACCGACGCTACGCAAGCTTTGGGGAAAATCCCTTTCAATTTGGGAAGCCTGGGTGTGGACAGTGCCGCGTTCTCCGCCCACAAACTCCAGGGGCCGAAAGGTGTCGGCCTGCTGTACAATATTGATCCTTCCATCCAGGGGCTGTCACGTGGCGGCGGACAGGAACATGCGCTTCGTCCAGGAACGGAAAACACGGCTGGCATCGCTTCGATGGCTGTCGCCATCAGCGATGCTCTGGAAAACCTCAACCTCCATCAGCAAACGGCACAACACCTCAACGCCTTATGCAGAAAAGAACTCGACGGCGTCGTGTCGTTTCTCAGCCCTGGTGAAAACGCTTCCCCGTGGATACTCAACATCACCACGGACAAACTTCCCAGCGAAGTGCTGACGCGCATGCTCAGCGACAAAGGAATCTGTGTTTCATCAGGTTCGGCTTGCTCGAACAACGCACAAGGTAAAGAAGAAAGCATCATCACGGCGATGCATTTCAGTCCGAAGGAAGCGAAAGGTTCCATCAGGATTTCATTTGGGTATCAGACGACAGATGATGAGGCCATGCTGTTGTGCCTCACTTTGAAAGAGTTGTTGGGAAGGAATTGACATGGAAGAAACGACCTTGTATTTGGTACGGCTTGGGGAAATCTCACTCAAAGGGTTGAACCGCGGTTTTTTTGAAAAACGGCTCAAACAGAACATCAAAGCAAAGCTCAAACCTTACCATAGCGAAGAGCATAAGCAGAAAGGACGCCTCTACATCGCCATCAGCAACAATTGTCCGAAACACATCATTGACATGGCTTTCCGCACTACCTTCGGTGTTGTCGGCTATAGCCAGTGCGTCCGCTGTCCGAAGGATATGGATGCGATCAAAGAGAAAACAAAAGAGTTGGTCAAAGATCCACCGTTTTCTTCAGCAAAAGGTACATTTAAGGTGGAGACCTGCCGCAGCGACAAAAAATTTCCTCTGAACAGTTATGCAATCAATTGCGAGCTTGGGGGCGTTGTCTTGGACACCTATCCGGATATGAAAGTAGCCGTAAAGAACCCGGAAAAGACGTTGTATTGCGAGATACGCGACCAGGCATATCTGTATACTTCCCCACAATCGGGACCTTCCGGCCTTCCCTGCACGACAGCTGGGAAAGCCATGCTGTTGTTGAGCGGAGGCATCGACAGTCCCGTCGCCTGCTATAAAATGGCTGGGCGCGGTCTGAAAATGGAAGCGATCTATTTCCATGCGTATCCTTACACCAGCGAGCAAGCGTTGGACAAAGTGAAGAAACTGTCTTCCCTTCTTTCTCCCTACAACATGGGCATGCGTCTTTGGGTCGTCCCGTTCACCGACCAGCAGATATGGATCAGGGATCATAGTCCCGAAGACGAACATACGTTGATGTTCCGTGGCGCGATGATGCAGGTGGCGAACAAACTTGCCGACAAGACTGGTGCTTTGGCGATCGTCACGGGAGAAGCGCTTTCCCAAGTTGCAAGCCAGACATTGGAATCTATGTCATGGTCCGACAGCATGAGTCCCCGTTTGGTTCTCCGACCGCTCGTAGGAATGGACAAACAGGAGATCATGGATCTTGCGCAGAAGATAGGGACCTATGACACTTCGATTCTTCCCTATGAGGATTGTTGCGTCATTTTCAGTCCGCGCCACCCATTGGTGCGGCCGGACAAGTCTGTCATGGCGGAACATTTTTCCGCCATGGGGATAGAGACGCTGTTGGATAAAGCTGTTCAAGAAACAGCCTGGATCGATTTTGATGTCCATGGAGACGAAGTCGGCAGAGGTAATGTGTGAAACTTGGACTTGATGTCGGATCAACGACAATGAAATGTGTGGTGCTTGATGAGAAGGGCAACCTTATATTCAAACAATACATGAGGCATTATTCCCAGATTCCAGAAACAGCGCTCAACCTGTTGGGCAACGTCCAGAACATTCTTGGAGACGAACCGTTTTCCCTCTCTGTATCCGGTTCGGCCGGCATGGGACTGGCACAGAATCTTTCCCTGCCGTTCGTTCAGGAAGTTTATGCGACCAGAATGGCCATACTCACCTATCTTCCGAACAGCGATGTGGTCATCGAACTCGGTGGCGAAGACGCAAAGATACTGTTTCTGAAAGGAAACCTCGAGGTGAGGATGAATGGGACCTGTGCAGGCGGGACCGGCAGTTTCATTGACCAGATGGCAACCTTGCTCAATGTCGGCGAAGACCAATTGGACGACTTGGCCAAACAGGCGACATTGACCTACACCATCGCCAGCCGTTGCGGTGTTTTCGCCAAAAGCGATGTGCAACCTCTGGTAAACCAAGGTGCCGCCAAAAGCGATATCATCCTTTCCGTTTTTCAGTCGGTCGTCAACCAAACCATCACGGGACTGGCACAGGGAAGACCCATCAAGGGAAACATTGTTTATTTGGGCGGACCTTTGACATTCCTCTCCCAACTACGTCTTGCTTTTGACAAAGCCTTGAATATCGAAGGGCTTTGCCCGGAAAACTCGCTGTTTTACGTTGCTTTAGGTACAGCACTCTCGCCGGGAGGCAAGGAATTGACCTGTACCGAACTGAACAAAGAACTCAGCGAATACACCAACAAAGGTACGTATGTCAGCCTGAAACCGCTTTTCCAAAACAAAGACGAACTGGAAGCTTTCCAGGCAAGACACGCCAAGGCAAAGCTTCCGACCGCTTCCATCGAAACCTATCGCGGAGATGCGTTTGTCGGCATCGATTCCGGTTCGACGACCATCAAGGAATGTGTTATCGACAAAGACGGCAACTTGCTGTACAGCCGATACGAGAACAATAACGGGAACCCTGTTGAAGCAGTGCGTTCGTTTCTCTGTGACGTCCAGTCAAAGTATCCGTTCGTGAAGCTGCAGAAAGGCTGTTCCACGGGCTATGGCGAGGCGTTGATCAAAAACGCCTTCAATCTGGAATACTCCATTGTGGAGACGATCGCACATTTCATCAGCGCCAGAGCTTTCATGCCGGATGTCGACTTCATCATCGACATCGGAGGCCAAGACATCAAATGCTTCAAAATCCGGGACGGAGTTGTGGACAATATCTTCCTCAATGAAGCCTGTTCTTCCGGTTGCGGCAGTTTCCTGCAGACTTTCAGCCAGGCTCTGGGGTACAATCCTGCCGATTCGGCAAAACTCGCCCTCCTTGCAAAACATCCGGTTGATCTTGGTTCACGGTGCACCGTCTTCATGAACAGTCAGGTCAAACAGGCGCAAAAGGATGGCGCTTCGGTTTCAGACATCTTTGCTGGATTGGCCATCAGCGTGGTCAAAAACGCCTTGTACAAAGTCATTCGCTCCACTGACGCCACCACGTTGGGCAGGCATATCGTCGTCCAGGGAGGTACATTCCTCAATGACGCGGTGCTCCGAGCCTTCGAGAATGAGTTGCAGACCGAGGTCATCCGTGTGGACCAAGCTGGCCTTATGGGTGCTTATGGCTGCGCATTGTATGCGATGAGGCAACACAACCGCGTCCCACAGGAGAGGACCATGCTTGACCTCTCCCAACTGGAGAACTTCACCCATCAGACAAAGACCATGCAGTGCAAAGGATGCACCAACCATTGCCAATTGACCATAAACCTGTTTGATCATGGACGGAAGATGATCAGCGGGAACAAATGCGAACGGATCGTCAATCCTGCGAAGTTCATCAGCGATCCATCCACTCTTGATATGGTCGCCTTCAAGCAGGAATACCTGAAACAATATCTACCTCAGCAAGGACCACGGGGAAAACTTGGTCTGCCGTTGGGGCTGAACTATTGGGAAAACCTTCCCTTCTGGTATACATTTTTCACTTCCCTTGGTTATGAAGTAGTCACCTCAAAGCAATCGACCCGCGCCACATATCTGCTTGGTCAAGCGACGATTCCGTCCGATACCATCTGTTATCCGGCGAAACTGCTCCATGGCCATATCCTTTCCTTATATAAGGAAGGAGTAAGTACAATCTTCTATCCTTGCTCAAGCTACAATATCGAAGAACAAAAGGGAGACAACCATTTCAACTGCCCTGTCGTGGCCTACTATCCTGAAGTCCTGAAACACAATATTCCTGAAGTCCAGGAAGGAAAGATCAACTTGGTAAGCCCCTACGTTTCTTTGGCTGACAGATCATTCTTCCCCAAGCGGATTGCTCAAATCCTCTCGACCATGGGTACATTCCGCAAAAGTGAGATCAACATGGCTGCCGACCGTGCCTACAAGGCGTATGACGCCTATGAAGAGGCCATCAGGAAGCAAGCCGAATCCATCATAGGCCTTGCAAGGCAGAAAGCCATGCCGATCATCGTTCTTGTCGGTCGTCCGTACCACAATGACCCAGAGGTCAACCATGGCATCGACACGTTAATGCTCCAATGCGGTTGCGCGGTCATATCCGGCGACAGCCTCGCCTATCTCGTACCCAAGGAAAAACGGACGGTCCTCAACCAATGGACTTATCATGCACGCATGTATGATGCGGCACGCTATACGCTGGATCAAAAAGACATGCATGTGGTGCAACTGGTCAGTTTCGGTTGCGGTTTGGATGCGGTAACCACTGATGAAATACGTTCCATCCTGAAACAAAATGAGCGCATTTACACGCAAATCAAAATCGATGAGATCACCAATCTTGGTGCGGTGCGCATCCGCATCCGCAGCCTTTTGGCAGCCGTACAAGAGAAGGAAACCGTATGAGCGAACCTTTTACCAAAGAGATGAAAAAAGACCATATCCTCTTGATCCCCGACATGGTTCCCATCCATTTCTCCCTGATCAAAGAAGTTTTCGTCAATCATGGATACCAAGCGGAACTGCTCACCAACAGGGGGCCGAATGTCATCCGTGAAGGCATGCGCTACGTCCACAATGACATCTGTTATCCTGCGCAACTGGTCATCGGCCAATTCATTGATGCCTTGAAAAGCGGCAAGTACGATACCCACAAAGTCGCTTTGTTGATCAGCCAGACCGGTGGCGGATGCAGGGCGAGCAATTACATTTTTCTGCTGAAGAAAGCGATGATCGAATGCAAGATGGATTACATCCCGATCATCAGCCTCAACCTCAAGGGAATGGATGACAATCCCGGTTTCAAACTCACGCCCATCATGATTCTTCATGCATATTGCGGTTTTGTGTATGGTGACTTGTTGATGATGCTGAGCAACCAGATCAGGCCGTATGAGGTCAACAAAGGACAGACAAACCAGCTGGTGGAGAAATGGATAAAGATCATTGGTGGCAAATTCGCAAAGAACCGAGGATACATCGGTTGGTCAATGCATCATAATTTCGACAAAATAACCCATGAGTTCGCTTCCATTCCGGTGAAGAAGACCGAGAAGGTCAAAGTAGGCATCGTCGGCGAAATCTACATGAAGTATTCCGCATTGGGAAACAACGGATTGAGGGATTTTCTGGAAAGCCAAGGCTGCGAAGTCATGATCCCTCCGTTGATGGATTTCCTGTACTACGGCATCGACAACGCTAAACTTGACCGCCACTACTACGGCCATTTGTTCTGGGCAGCTATCCTGAACGATTTCGTAAACAAACAGGCGTTCAAGATCGAGGCCATGGAACTCAGAGCCATGAAGGAAGCGGGTTTCAACGCGCCTGAGCCCTACCGCATGACCAAAGCATACGACGAAGGTATCTTGGATTACGGGGTGAAAATGGGTGAAGGCTGGCTGCTCACCGCGGAAATGCTGGGGTTGGTGCATATGGGATTCGACAACATCATCTGCACCCAACCTTTCGGCTGTCTTCCCAACCACATCTGTGCGAAGGGAATGTTCCATGCGGTACGAGAGAAAGTTCCGCATGCGAACATCGTCCCCATCGACTATGATCCGTCGGCAAGCCATGTCAACCAAGAGAACAGGATCAAACTGATGCTTGCCATCGCCAACGAAAACCTGCAAAAGGAAAAAAACGCTGCTTTATGATGCCTCAGATGGCCACATGCATATGAGCCTTGATATCGGCGATATTTGCGTTGCCGACTTCATTGGCCCGTTTTGAGCCTTCCATAATGAGTTCTTTCACCACATCTTTGTGCTCTTCATAATAATGCCGTTTCTCCCTGATCGGATCGAGCAGGTTGTTCAGCACCTCATTGAGACGTTTCTTACAGGCTACACAACCGATTTGGGCGCCCTTGCACCTCTGGCAGATATCCTCTGCTTCCGGTTTATTGAACACCGTGTGGTATTTGTACACATTGCAGATGTCGGGATGGCCGGGAATCTTCACGCTGATGCGTGCCGGATCGGTGACCGCATTCCGCACTTTGTCCCAAATCGCTTCCGGAGGATCGGAAAGATATATCGCGTTTCCGAGACTCTTTCCCATCTTCTCATTTCCGTCAAGACCGGAAAGACGCCCGGTCGAGGAAACCTTGTAATCAGGTTCGATGATATGGGTGCCATACAAATCGTTGAATTTCCTGACGATCTTACGGGCAAGTTCGATATGAGGGATCTGGTCTTCCCCGACCGGCACCAACGATGCGTTGCAGAATGTGATGTCCGCTGCTTGGCTGACAGGATACCCCAAAAAACCGTATGTAAGGTCTGAATAACCATAGTTCTTGGCTTCCGTCTTGATGGTCGGGTTATGTCTGAGCTGGTTGCAACTGACAATCATGGAATAGAAAATCGTCAATTCCGCGATTGATGTGATCTGGCTTTGCTGCAGCAAGGTGATTTTCTCAGGGTCAAGCCCGACGGACAAGTTGTCCATCGCCACTTCATAGATGCTCTGCTCGATCAACTCGGGTTTTTCGAAATGGGTCGTCAAAGCCTGGACATCAGCAATCTCAATCCATGTATCATACATGTCCTGCAATTCCACACGACTTTTCAATGATCCGACGTAATGCCCAAGATGAAGACGTCCTGTCGGCCTGTCTCCGGTGAGAATGCGCAGTTTCTTTCCTTCCATGTCAATTCCCCTTCCGTTTCATGCAATGATCGCATGCAGACCCTTCATGATGGTCTGTGCAGTAGAAACCGTTCCCTTTGAATATGACAGTAGATGCGGTGAAAACACGATGCACCGTATGTTCCATTCCGCATTTCGGACATTTTTCCGGAGCTTCATGGCTCATGATCGGTTGTTCAAGTGTGAAGGTTTCATGACAGGCATCACACTCATACTCATAATATGGCATATAACTCTCCTAAACCAAAACTCCCAGATTCTCCGTCATTTTGGAGAACTGGGAATCGCTGATCTTCATGTTCGTAATAGTAAGCATATTCCCTTCAAGGGTAAACATCTTTTTCAGATCCTCAAGGGAAAAAGCGATTTTCTCCCGTCTCAAATCGGCTATATACGCGCTTCGCAACAGTTTTGACAGGGATGAAGCCTTTTCATCCGATTCCACTTTGATCATGATATCCGCTTCATGCTGTTCGTTGATGCCGACCGAAATCTCTCGTATCGTTTTGAAAACCGATTGGGGGATATCGAAACCGAGATCAAAAAAAGACACAGGATTTCTCACGTATAAAGCGATGCAGACAGACGAAAGGCGACCTGCCGTGAGATCGTCAAGAGCGGGAGGCAACAAGAAAGCGTCTTTCCTTTCTTTCCAATTGCCATTCGTACAAAGCAATGTCTCTTTGGAGAGCGAACCAACCGAGAGCGCGTCGTGGGTAAAATGGTCTCCAGCTTTCGCGAAGGCTGAATTACTCCCCAAAGCGACATTTACCAAAAAACCAGGATAATCCCCCTCAACCACTGCGGTCAACACTGCATTCTGTGTGTTGAAGGGATATGCCGCATCCTTTGGAGTAAAACTGGCGCTGATGCGGTCGCATCGTTTCGCCAGTTCCCTACTCCCTAGGATTTTCTCCGCAAGTGCAGGTTCTTTTTGTGCGTCCAGCGTGACCAGAATGTCGCCTTCCCGGTAAATGTTCTGCATCGGTCCGACCGAACCGGTCCCCACTTTTCGGGTAGTGGCGCAGCCGGTCAGAAAGAGACAGAAAAGAAAACCAAGAAAGACGACGGTATGTTTCATGCCTTGCTCAATTGGAATTTCACCTGCTGTTCTCCGCAATCAATGGCACTACAGGTCAAGATGGCTTTCTCCACGTTGTCGCAGAGCGTCTCACCTTTGATGTAGTCGCCAAAGTCAGCGAACACCTTGCTGATGTCCGCTTCCCCGTCATACTTCATATTGATATGATCGGCGACGTCGAAGCCATTCTCCTTGCGAAGATTCTGGACAGTATGGACAATATCTCGGGCGATACCTTCCTCGCGCAAGGCTTCGGTGACTTTTGTGTCGAAACCGACTGTCACCGTGCCTTCGTTGAGCACCTTTACGCCTTCAGCTTCCGTCCTTTGGACCAAGATGTCTTCCTTTGTCAGGTCAATGGAACCTCCGTCATATACGACATGCTTTGTCCCACCTTCCAACAAATCCTCGATATCCTCATTCCCGAATGCCTCGATGGAAGCGGCAACACTCTTCATGTTCTTGCCCAGCGCTTTTCCGAGAACTTTGAAGTTGGCTTTCGCGTTGTAGGAAACCAAACCGGTCTCATCTCCCTGCAATTTGACTGCCTTGACATTCAATTCTTCGGCGATGATGTCTTCCATCCCCTTGAGGATATCGCGTTCTTCCTTTTTGCGGTCGACCAGATACATGGTCGCCAACGGCTGACGGATCTTCAAATTGCTTGAAGCGCGCAATGTCCTTCCAAGGGCTATGGCTTTCTGGGTGAGAGCCATTTCCTCTTCCAGCAACAAATCCCGTTGCCTTCCGTCATAAACAGGATAATCACACAGATGGATGGACTCCGGCATTTCATCAGTCTTGAGATTCTGGTAAATCTCTTCAGTGATGAACGGAATCATCGGACAGGTGATCTTGCAGAAAGTCATCAAAACCCTGTACAAGGTATCGTAGGCCTGCTTCTTGTCCTGATCGTTGGCAGATTTCCAGAAACGTCTTCGACTGCGGCGGATGTACCAATTGTTCAGGTTCTCGATGAACGGGATGAACTGGCTGCAGACTCCCTGAATATCGTACGCGTCAAAAGCCTTTGTGCATGCTTCGGTAAGTTCCTCGCTGAGGCTGACGATCCATTTGTCCAACGGATTCGCCAAATCCTCATACTTCGTCTCACTCGGCGTATAACCGTCGATGTTCGCATATGTGACAAAGAACGAATACGCGTTCCAAAGCGGAATCAACAATGTCTTCAGGACTTCTTCTACACCCGTATCGCTGAAGTTCACCTCATCGGCATGGACTACCGCTGAATTAAGCAGGCAGAAACGAAGCGCATCGGCACCGTATTTGTTGATGACGTCCACAGGATCGCTGTAGTTGTGCAAGCTCTTGGACATCTTTTTCCCATCGGCCGCAAGCACAAGACCGCTGACCACACAGTTCTTGAACGCAGGTGAGTCAAACAAACCGGCTGCGATGACCGTCAACGAATAGAACCAACCGCGTGTCTGGTCCAAACCTTCATTGATGAAATCGGCAGGGAAATGCTTCTCAAAGTATTCCTTGTTCTCGAACGGATAGTGCACCTGCGCATACGGCATGGAACCGGACTCAAACCAGCAGTCCAACACATCGGGAATACGATGCATGGTCGAACCGTCCGGCGCTTTCCAAGTCAGGTCATCGATGAAATGCTTGTGCAGGTCGGTCACTTTCTGTCCGGACTTCTTCTCCAGCTCATCAATGGAACCGATCACTTCGACATACTTGCCGCTCTCACTCTTCCAGATGGGTATCGGATTCCCCCAGAACCGGTTGCGGCTGATGGCCCAATCACGGGCACCTTCAAGCCATTTGCCGAAACGTCCTTCTTTGATGTGTTCGGGTACCCAGTTGATCTGCTCATTGCAGGCCAGCATCTCTTTCTTGATCTTCTGCACATCAACAAACCAGCAACTCATCGCCCTGTAGATCAACGGTTTGTGGGTGCGGTAGCAGAACGGATATGCGTGGAGATAGTTCTCCCGTTTGATCAGTTTGCCCTCGTTCTTCAATTGGTTGATGATGTCTTTGTCGCAGTCTTTGACGAAACGGCCTTGGTAATCCGGCACCTCTGACGTGAATTTGCATTCGATATCGACCGGGCAGACAACAGGAATACCTGTGCCTTTCAGCACATTGTAGTCATCCTCGCCGAAACCGGATGCCGTATGGACGATGCCGCAACCATCCGTCGTGGTGACGTAATCCCCCAGCACACAGGTGAAAGCACCCTGTTTTTTCAGGTCTTTGAAGTACGGGAAAAGCGGCTCATACGTCATTCCCTTATAATAGGATCCCTTATGCTCCTCGACGATCCGGTATTGTTCCGGTTTGGAGTAATAGGAACCGATGCGTGCTTTCCCGAGAATGTAATGGTTGTGGTCGGAAGCATCTTCCACTTCGACGTAATCGATGTCGGGACCAAAACACAAGGCAAGGTTGCTCGGCAATGTCCACGGCGTAGTCGTCCAGGCGAGGAAATAGGTATTCTTCTTTCCGTCAACGGCAAAACGAACCGTCACTGCTTGGTCAGTGACATCTTGATAACCGCCAAGAGCCACCTCGAAGTTCGAAAGCGGGCAAGCCAATTCCGGTGAGAACGGAAGGATATTATACCCTTCGTAAATATAGCCTTTCTCATACAATGTCTTGAACACCCACCAGATGGACTCCATGTATTTGGGATCCATTGTGCGGTAGCCATGTTCGAAATCAACCCAACGGCCCATACGGGTCACGGTTTTTTTCCATTCCTCCGTATACCGGAGCACGATGGAGCGGCACTGTTCATTGAACTTCCCCACCCCATACTGCATGACTTGGTTGTAACCGCCGATGCCCAGAGTCTTTTCCATTTCATATTCGACAGGAACTCCATGACAATCCCATCCCCAGCCACGGAGGACTCTCTTCCCTTTCATCGTCTGATAGCGGGGTATCGCATCCTTGATGGTTCCCGGGACGAAATGCCCGAAATGCGGAAGGCCTGTGGCGAACGGAGGGCCGTCATAGAACACATATTCGTTGTCAACAGGACGCTGTTCTATGGATTTTTGGAAAATCTCATGATCTTTCCAGAAGGCGAGGGTACCCTCTTCCATTGCTGGGAAATCAACTTTTGTAGTCACCGGACGAAACATGATAAACTCCTTGCAAATCACTTATTTGCCTATGGAAAACAAACTTGAATCGAGGTTAACAATATACAATAAACGTCCTTTCTTGCATAGAGGACAAAATCCCAGTCATCTGCTAAGATGAAGCTATGAAGACATTTCCTGTGCCTCGAGAAATACAGGATTTCAGCAAAGCATTCACCTCACATGGCTACCAATTGTACATCGTCGGAGGTTCGATCCGCGATTATCTGTTGGGGATCCAAAATCATGATTATGACTTCACCACCGATGCGAAGCCACGTGAAGTCATGCGCCTTTTCCGTCATGTCATACCCACCGGGCTGGAACACGGTACCGTCACGGTCCTTTTTGGTGAAAGCCAATATGAAGTGACGACTTTCAGGACGGAAGGCGCTTATCTTGATGGACGGCATCCATCCCACGTGGACTTTGTCGGCAGTCTCGCCCAAGACCTGCAACGGCGTGACTTCACCATCAACGCATTTGCCGCCGATTGCCAGGACGGTCGCATCATAGACCTCCATCATGGTTTTGAAGATTTGTCTAAAGGTTTGGTGCGTGCCATCGGGGAACCACGCGAACGTTTCCTTGAAGACGGTCTGCGTATTCTCAGGGCTCTGCGTTTCGCCTCAAAACTTGATTTCTCTATTGAAGAAGAAACCTTCAAGGCAATGGGAGAATTAAAGGGCAACCTCTCACATGTCTCCAAGGAACGCATCCATGACGAACTGAGCAAACTGATATCGTCCAAACATCCCGCAAAAGGTCTCCTTTTGGCTGATACGAGCAAAATCCTTGACGTGATACTTCCCGAACTGGCCCGCACACGCGACATCCAACAGAACGGACAGCACCATGATACGGTGCTTGTCCACTGCATCCATACCTGTCAGGTAGCCGCGGACCACGAGTATCCTTTCTTTGTGCGGGAAGCGGCGTTGTTCCATGACATCGGCAAATGGGAAACAGTCGTCTACCATGAGGACGGGAACACGTATTACCGTCATGAAATCGTCGGAGAAAAGCTTTGTGCGGAAATCCTTCAAGGTTTGAAAGCGTCAAATCTGGAGATTGATACGGTCTCCCATCTTATTGCGATGCATATGTTCCACTATACTTCCGATTGGAGTGACGCGGGAGTACGCCGTTTCATCAAACGTGTGGGACGGGAACACATCGATGATGTATTGCGCCTGCATCTTTGTGATGTGGAAGCGACATGCGGCGATGAAGGCGTGGATACTTCAACAAAGGCACAACTTGAGGTGTATGCTTCCATCGGGGAACTTGAAGACAGAATCAAGGGAATCCTTTCCCAAGGAGACGCCCTCTCCCTGAAAGATCTCGCCGTGAACGGAAAAGACATCATGTCGCTCGGCGTGCCGCAAGGCCCGCAAGTGAAAGCTACGCTCGAGTATCTGCTGGAATGCGTGATGGATGATCCGAAACAAAACACCAAAAAACAACTGACCGAGATAGCCAAGTCTCATTTGGAATCTTCAAAAGCGGCAACATCAAGCTTCTCATAAGCAATCTGAGCTGCATTCTGCTCTGCTTGCTTTTTGGTCGAACCTTCGGCAGGACCGAAATCCTGACCGTGTATGCTCACTTTCACATAGAAGGTGAAGTCATGCTCCGGGCCTTTTTTGTCCACCAACGTATAGACGGGCACGGTCTTGTAACAATGCTGGGTATATTCCTGGAGACTCGTCTTGAAATCATGATGATAATTATCCTGCACCACAGCTTCGATCTGCGGGATCATGTATTTCAGGATGAACATCCTGGTTGGCTCAAAACCACAATCAAGATAACAAGCGGCGAACACAGCCTCGACGGTATCAGCCAACAACGCCTTCTTGGTCCTTCCGCCGGAATGTTCCTCGCCACGCCCCATCAATAGGTATTGCCCCACTCCCAGTTTCATGGCGACGACATCAAGACTGTCTTCGCTGACAGCTATGCTCTTGATCTTCGAGAAATCGCCTTCATGCTTTTTGGGCATGTTTCTGAACAACCAGTCGGCTACAACCATCCCCAGCACACTGTCGCCCAGAAATTCCAGACGTTCGTTGTTGTCTATGTCGTCTTCCGTTTCGTTCGCGTATGAGCGATGCGTGAAGGCAAGGTTCAGGATATCCAGATTCTCCAAAGGAAGACCACAGGCTTCTTTGAACTGCAAAAGCTCCCGCTTTCTCTCTGGAGAAACAACGGGAGCCTTGACATTCATGAAACTTTGCATGATCAGGAAATTTGCGACTCAAGAAAATCGACGGCATCCTTGACGGTCTCAAACTCATTTGCTTTCTCATCAGGAATGGTCACACCGAAATCCTGCTCGATCGCATATACCAATTCATAGGTATCAAGGCTATCCGCTTCAAAATCCTTGCGGAAATTGGAATCCATGGTCACCTTGGAAGGATCAAGTTCGAATTTCTCCGCAATCAAAGCCTGAACTTTCTTGAACAGTTCGTCTTTTGTCATCGATGTCATGCCCAACTCCTTACTTCTCGCTCTGCTCGATCACTTGGACTCCACGATAGAATCCGCATTTCGGACAAACGCGATGTGGCAGTATCATGTTACCGCAGGTACCGCATTTGGTCAGCGTCGGAGCCGCCAATTTCATGTTCGATGCTTTGCGGCTTGCCGCCTTGGATTTGGAAGTTTTATATTTGGGTGTTGCCATTTTGCTTACCTCTCTCTCAATTTTTGAACTACACTAGAATACCTGTTTTGTCACAGCGAGTCAACAACTATGCCAATTGACGGGAAATCGCCGCTACTGCTTCTTCCACAGTATGGATATCCATCAATTCCTCATCGGGCACTTCGACACCCATTTTGTCTTCAATTGCCCAAATCATTTCGAACGCCGTCAGACTGTCGGCGCCAAGATCTTTGATGAAGGATGCATGCATAGTCACCCGAGCCGGGTCGATTCCAAGCTTGTCTGCGATGACAGGCCGTATGGAAACCAAAATCTCTTCGTTACTCATTGTTCTGGACCCCTATCCGTTTCTTCAGTCTTTCCGCAACGATATCCGGAACCAGTTTGGAAACATCCGCGCCAAAACTCGCCATTTCCTTGATGCCGGACGAACGAAGCATGAAATATGCAGGACTTGTCGGCATGAACAATACCTCAAGTTCCTGATTGATCTGCTTGTTTGTCATAGCCAATTCAAACTCATACCCAAAATCCACCAAAGCCCGGACTCCACGGATCATCACGCCAATGTTCATCTTCCTGGCAAATTCCACCACAAGACCGCTAAAGACCACCACTTCGATGTTCGGATAATCTTTGAGGATTTCCTCAAGCATTTCTTTGCGTTCTTCCGCGGTAAACAGATATTTCTTCGCCCGGTTGTCGGCGACGACGACGTAGAGTTTGTCATAGAGCCTTGCAGATCGGCGGATGATGTCAATGTGACCGTAGGTGGGAGGATCAAACGAACCGGGCAACATGGCAAGATGTTGGTCGCTCATAGGATTTTCGTCTCCTCAACATACTTTTTCATGGCGTCAAACGCCTCACGTTTCTCATATTCTATCCGTTTGATGATGGTGAACTTGCCATCAGGACCCTTCTCGACCACAGCGAAATTCCCGCTTCCCACGTAGCTGATCATCTGCTGTTCGGTAGGTTTCTCCTGTTCTTTCAGCTGTTGTATGACACAATCGAAATGACAATACCGGCCTTCAGGATTGGTGACAGATTCCGCGATATTCTGAATGACCTGACCACAGAGCGGACAAACCGGAAGCGGTTCTTTGATATCATGTGTTTCGGGAATCGGAAGATTACTATGGCGAATGGTCTGTTTTTGCGGCAATAACAGTTCTTTGGCGCTCAGCATGCGATGGGTATCTTTTTGCTGATTCGCTTTGCCTTTCTTGCCACGCTTTGCTTTCATGTTGCGATTCGCATCCATGCCATCCTCCTCCGATGAACAAAACAACCCCCATGGATATGCCAAAGGGGGTTGCTCAACACAAAACTAGTCGTTCTTTTTGACGATAAGTTCCTTGATCTTGGCATCTTTGCCGACCTTGTTGCGGACGTAATACAACTTCGCCCTTCTGACACGGCCATGGCGGACAACCTCAATCTTCTCGATACGAGGTGAATGCATCGGGAAAATACGCTCTACGCCGACACCATATGAGTTCTTCCGTACGGTGAAGGATTTGCGCAGCCCGCTGTTCTTCTTGCAGATGACCAAACCTTCAAACACCTGAATACGTTCGGTGGCGCCTTCGATGATCTTGAAGTATACCTTCACGGTATCGCCAACATTGAAATTCTCGGCATTCTCTTTGATTTGCTCGGCTTCGATCGCCTTGATGACGTCTTTCTTTCCGGCGATCTCCGCTTTCTTCGGCTCTTCGGCTTTCACTGGCGCCGCTTCGGCCTTGACTTCTTCAGTCTTCACTTCTTGTTTTTCTTCATCCATTGTCGTCTGTCCCTTTCGCACTATATCCAAACAAACCATTCAACGTAGCTCTGGAGTCCGCATCAAGTGCCGCCGTTTCTAATAATTCCGGCCGATTTTTTTTCGTTTTCTCCAGTCGTTGCATCACACGCCACTGACAAATGTTGGCGTGATGACCGCTCAATAATACCGCAGGAACCTCTTTTGCACAATAGGTTTCCGGTCGAGTATACTGTGGATATTCGAGAAGTCCTCCCGAGAAACTCTCTTCTTCCAGGGATTCCTCGGTGATGACGCCTTCGACAAGGCGATAGATGGCATCAATCAGGACCAATGTCGCGACTTCACCGCTGGAAATCACATAATCCCCGATGCATATCTCATCGTCAACCCACGTGTCGATGATCCTCTGGTCCACCCCTTCATAATGACCGCAGATGAACACAAGATCCTGTTCCTTACTCAGTTCCTTCGCATACGCTTCAGTGAATTTCTTCCCGCTCGGAGACGCATATACCACGCGTTTTGAAGCGGCGCCCGCCATTTCCAAAGCACGGTCGAGCGGTCCGCATTTGATGACCATCCCCGCTCCGCCACCGAAGGGAACATCATCGCAGCTTTTATGTTTGTCCAAGGCCTGTTCACGAAAATCACAGACCGTATACCGGATCAAACCATTATCCACCGCGCGTTTCATAATGGAATTCTGGAAAAACGGTTCCACCATTTGCGGAAACAAAGTCAGTATGGTGATGTTCATGACACTATCCAATCCACCGCAAGCACGATTGTCTTCGCCCGGGTATCGACGGAAGATACATATTGCGGGATGAACGGAATGAGATGGGTTTTCCCATCATTCGTTTTCGCTTCCAGCAACAACCCTTGTGGACCGTCCATGGTGGCTGCTACAGACGCTACAACCTCACCCTGCCACAGGAGGGAACACCCGATAAGATCAGCGACATACACTTGTCCTTTTCGTAAAGGATATGCTTGGTCCCGTGATACCAAAAGGATGGCCCTGGCAAGAAACCGTGCCTTTTCCGGTGTCTCGTATCCGGAAAAAGAACACAATAGTTGCCCACCGACCACCCTGTATCCAATGATTTCCGCTTGCTTTCGTGTTCCGTCCGGCAATTCCAACGTGACTATCTTCAGTTTCTTCAGATAGTCATACTTCTCATTGTTCGGATAAACCTTCACTTCCCCATCAAGTCCGAATGTCGAACCGATGGTCGCGGTAGCAAGCAGATCCTCCATTGCAATCAGTCAAGAATCTCAAGCACGGCGCGCTTGCCGCCTTTGGTCGCGGAAGCGGACAGGATTGTCCTGATGGCTTTCGCGATGCGGCCTTGTTTGCCGATCACTTTACCGACATCCTCATCAGCAACCTTCAACTCGAGGATGGTGGATTTCTCACCTTCGACGACGTTTACGGAAACTTGGTCAGGATTATCGACGAGATTCTTCACAATGTATTCGACAAGATCTTTTTCCACGACGAGCTCCTGGAACTCAGCCTTGGGCAGGTTTTCTGCAAATCTGGATGCCGCTCTTGTTGAGAATCATCTTCACGGTCGCGGAAGGTTGCGCACCTTTCATGATCCAGGCCTTCGCTTTCTCTGCGTCAAGGACAATCTGTTTCCCTTCCTCAGCTCTTGGATGGAAGTTCCCGATCACGTCGAGAGTGCTGCTGTTTGTCGGTGAATGCTTGTCCATCACGACAATACGGTACTCCGCTTTCTTCTGTGTGCCCATCCGTGTCAGTCTCATGCTTGTACTCATGTTTCTACTCCTCTTTCACTTTTGTGGATTATTCATCATACCCATCTGTTTCAGCATGGCAGCTTGGTATTTTTTATTTTTCGCGAACTTATGCATGGTAAGCCGCATTTTCTCAAATTGTTTCAGGAGACGGTTCACATCGGAAACGTTCGTGCCGCTTCCCTTTGCTATCCTCTTTCTCCTGTCCGGTCCTATGACCCGATAGTTCTCGCGTTCCATTTTCGTCATGGAAAGGATGATCGCCTTCTGCTGGTTGAACTGTTTCATGTCGACATCATCGGCTGAAACCTGCCCTTTCGCACCGGGGATCATATCCAGAATCTGGTCGACTGAACCCATTTTGTTCATCGAATCTAGCTGATCAAGATAATCCTGCAGGTCAAAGGTGTTTTTTGCCATCTTCGCCTGCAATTTCATCGCTTCTTCCTGGCTTACCGTCTCCTGGGCCTTTTCCACCAAGGATACGACATCACCCATGCCGAGTATCCTGCTCGCCATACGATCCGGATAGAAGGGCTGGATATCTTCGAGTTTTTCGCCTGAGCCGATGAATTTGATCGGTTTCCCCACCACGGAACGCAACGACATCGCCGCTCCGCCACGGGTATCACTGTCGAACTTTGTCAGGACAACACCGGAAATACCGATCTTCGCCTCGAATTCCTTGGCGATGTTCACGGCGTTCTGGCCCGTCATCGCATCTGCGACGAACAAAGTCTCGTCAGGCTGTACGGCATCTTTGATCCTGGCCAGTTCGTCCATCAGCGCCTCATCGAGGTACATGCGTCCGCTGGTATCAACGATCATCACGTCATATTGTTCTTTTTTCGCTTTTTTCAAAGCGTTTGCGGCGACAACAGCGGGATTTTTGGCGCCATCCTCATGATAGACAGGAACACCTGCCTTATCGCCGAGCACCTGAAGTTGCAGGATTGCGGCGGGCCTGACCAAGTCACAAGCCACCAACAAAGGCCTTCTTCCTTGTTTCAGAAGACTGTATCCGAGTTTCGCGGCTGTGGTTGTCTTTCCGGAACCTTGGAGTCCCATCATCAAAATGACCGTTGTTGTGTCCGGACCTCTGAGAATCAGTTTCTGGCCTTCCGGATCGGAAAGCAACGCGACCATTTTGTCGTAAACGATTTTGACAAACTGTTGGCCTGGATTGACGGCTTTGAGGACCTTCTCCCCTTTGGCTTCTTCAAGCGTGCCATTAATGAAACGGCGCACGACGTGGAGGTTTACATCCGCATCCAACAACGCCACTTTGATTTCTTCAACGGCGTCTTCTACGTTTTTCTCCGTTATCTTGGATTTTCCGGCCATTGAACGAAGAATACCGGAAAACTTTTCACTGATGGCTTCAAACATTCCTCTTCCTATCCTGTTGACTTATACCGTAGACCGCCTCGCGGTGTCAAGGTTACCTGCTATTTCCTCACCCCGTCGTCGGTGAAATCGACCTTGTTTTCCGAATCATCCAAGATGACGGGCTTGCCCTCTTCCTTGGCCAGCCTGTAGCTGACTGTCGTAGACACTCCAGCCTCGATTTGCGTCACACCAAGCATGGATGCCGAACCGAGAACGGTGTGCTTGTTATGCGTGATGATGATGAACTGGCTGCTCTGCGCAAAGCCCTGAAGCACCGTCAGGAAATTACCGATGTTGCGGTCGTCCAATGCCGCGTCGATCTCATCGAGAATGCAAAACGGAGACGGCTTGACGATATAGGTCGCGAACAACAAGGCGACTGCGGTCATGGAACGTTCCCCGCCGGAAAGCAATGACAGTGAAACGAGTTTCTTCCCCGGCGGCTGTGCGAAGATGTCGATGCCGCTCTCAAGAATGTCATTGGATTGCTTGAGTTTCTGCTCAGCCTCTGAAAGGGGTTTGTCCTCTCCCGGGACTTCCGGGCTTTCCTCGTCACCGGGTGCGACAAGCTTCAATTCCGCCCTTCCACCACCGAACAGACGGCGGAACATGTCCTGGAAATTGGCGGAGATTTGCTTGTAGGTCTCGCTGAACAAATCGGCGCTTCGTGTCTTGATGTCCTGTACGACTCCGACGAGATCTGCCTTTGCCTTGTTCAAATCCGCCAGTTGCGAAGTGAGAAAATCATACTGACTTTTCACTTCGTTGAACTCATCCTCAGCCATCTGGTTGATGTTGCCCAACCCTTCCAATTCTTTCTTCACCGAATTGAGCCTGTTCTGCAGGACGGTGTATTCTTCGATCTCCCCGCCCAGTCTGCCTTCAAACTCTTTCAGACTTTTGCCGTAGGTATTGAAGAAAGAAGTATAGACATTGCCCAACGCTTCTTCGGTACCGGAAATCCTGCCTTTCAAGTCTGATTGTTTTTGGTACAGGTCCTGAAGCATCCGTGCGGACTGAGTCTGGCTGTCCTGCATCTTGCGGATTTCTTCCTGCACGGTATTCACCGCAGTGACTTCCTCTTCAAGTCGGGATGCAAGATCTTCCATTTCGTCTTTCGCGGCTTTGTATTCCTCTTCAACGGAACGGATGCTCTCCTGCGTGTCATACATGCTGTTCTCTGCGTTTTTGCTGGCATTGACCAGATCATCATAGTAGTATTGTTCTTCCATGATGGTCTTTCCCAGTTGCCCGATGGTTTCGGTCAGGGTGTTTTTCTGTCCTTCAAATGCCGTTTTTGACAACTGTTGCTGGTTGATGGCCTCCTGAAAAGCCGTTACGGAGCCTGACAGGCGTTGATGCTCCTGCTCCAGATGCCCCATTTTGTCCTTTCCGTCCCCAATCTGACGCCGGATCGCCTCCATCTTCTCATCCAATTGGTGTTTCTGCGTAATGATGCCCTCGGGAGCGACAAGCTCATCGAGGAACGTCGGCTCATGGGTCAGATACACGTCAAACAAATTGGAAGCTTCGCAGAGTCCGGTGAGAATCTTATTCTGGAATGTTTTCTCTTGGTTTGCCAATTCTTGGAACGAAAGATTCGCAGAAGACAACTTTGACAGGAACTGAACATGTTCGCTGATGGATGAACGAATGGAGGAAAGCTTGTCCGCAAAAGCTTTCTGGGTACGGAGCTTCTCATCAGTCCTATACCCGGATTCCTTCAATTTCGCATCCAACTGAACCACGATGATGTCGGTCAGTCCTCCCAGTTTTTGTTGCAGTTCTTCAAGGCTTTCATTGAGCTTGATGTTGTTCAGTTCCTCATCGGAAATCTTGCTCTCAAGGTCGATGATCGTATTCTTGGTTTCTTGGAGGGAAGTCAGGTTGTTCCGGATATCATCGTCGATCGAAGCGAGTTTTTCCTCTACTTCGGCAAGGGCGTCTTTCTTGTCCTCCATCACCTCGTTGTCACGTTCAACCTTATCCTTGTACTCATTCGCTTTGGCGATATTCTGGTCTTTCTGCTTGCAGAATTCCCGAAACCGTTGGGTCAGCAAGTCCAATTTCTCGTCACGTCCCTTCTGTGCTTCCTCAATGCCTTTCATCTGAATCTGTATCTGCACACGCCGGGCACCGTGGCTCTTCATGTCTTCCTGCAGGCCGTTGATCGCTTCAGTGTCGGTCTTCGTCTTTTCCTGTTGCTGCTCGTATTGGATCTGGAGTTTGTTCAACTCGTCATGGAACGCATCCTTCAGTTTCAAATAATTGCGTACCGTTCCCAGACTGATGTCCACTTCAAGACTGAATTGTTCTGTTTTGAGTTGTTTCGCCCTGATGGCTTTTTCAGCTTGGGTCTTTCTCGTCTCATAGGTACGTTTCGTATCCTTCAGGATGCCTTCGACCTGAGCGATATTCTCATTGGCTTTCTCAAGTTTCTTTTCCGCTTCCAGACTTTCCGCCTTGAAACGCGAGATGCCTGCCGCTTCTTCGAAGATGGAGCGTCTTTCCACAGGTGATTTTGTCAGGATCTGATCTATCTTCCCTTGTTCCAAGATCGAGTATGCGCTTTTGCCTACGCCCGTATCAAAGAACAGAGCCCTGATGTCACTGAGCTTGCATTGCTGGCGGTTGATGAAATACTCATTGGAATTCCCGTCACGGAAAATCCTTCGTTTGATCTCTATCTCCGTCGCGTCATTGGGCAATTCATGATTTTCGTTGTTGATGGTCAAGGCTACTTCGGCGAAAGGAAGAGGTTTGCGTTTGTCGGTACCGTTGAAAATGACATCTTCCATACGCCCGGCACGAAGCGTTTTGGTAGACTGTTCACCCAAAACCCATTTGATGGAATCGACGATGTTGCTCTTCCCGCAGCCGTTCGGACCGAGAAGACTGGTGATGCCATCCGAGAAATCAAGATGCGTTTTGTCAGCGAACGATTTGAACCCTTGGAGATCAAGACACTTGAGAAACAACCTGCCACCATCCTTGACGTACGATAGCGTGAGTATATACCGTTTCAAATATGGGAAGCAAGAATCAACAAACGGAACTCTTTTTCACCACAGAAGTGGATCCAAGACGTATCTGCGGCATCGATGAAGCAGGCCGCGGACCGTTGGCTGGCCCGGTGTGTGCGGCAGCGGTCATCCTGCCTGCAGGATTCCCCATCGGACTGCTCAATGATTCGAAAAAACTGACGCATCATCAAAGGCAGATCGCCGAAAAAGTCATAAAGGAAAAGGCCCAATGGGCCATCGGTTGGGCAACGAATCAGGAAATCGATGAGCTGAACATCCTCAGGGCCACCTTCCTCGCCATGTTACGCGCCTATCGGAAACTTGCCCGTCAAACGGAGGTTTCTCTAGCTCTCGTTGACGGCAACAGAAAACCGGATCTTCCCTGTGCTGTTGAGACCATCGTCAAAGGGGATGCGAAGATACCGTCCATCATGGCGGCATCCATCCTGGCAAAGGAAGCGAGGGACCGGTTCATGGAGTATGCCGCGCAGAAATGGCCGCAGTACGGTTTTGACATCCATAAAGGGTATCCGACAGAGTCACATCAAAAAAACCTGCGTCTGTATGGGCCATGTCCCATTCATCGCAGGTCTTTTCATATCCACAAAGCATATACGGAAAAGGAATTATTCTGAATCCTTAACCGTTTCAGGCACTTCATCCGGACGCCTGACAGCCTTCACCACCAGACGCGGTTTTGCGGGTTCGTCCTTATCAAACGGTTTCCTTTCATACGGATACGGCCCGGTTGCGGTGTCATGCATTTTGATGTAGTCCAGACTCTTCTGCATCTCCTTGACGAACTCGCCAAGATCTTCTTGGTATATGATGATGGATTGGCGGATGAATCTCCCTTCATCAGGATTCCCCTTGCTTTCCACGATATTGAGGAACATGTCCCCGTAAATGTTTTCCTTCACATTGAAAAAATAGGTCCGGTCATTCTTTATCAACTTCGAGGAAAACACCTCACCACGTTGTCCCATAATTCCCTTCCTTGTCGACCACCACTCTACTTGGGAACAAACCTCTAAGTCAACAGAATCGAACAGAAGAAAGTCGAAACGCCTACTTGACGGGAGCAACGTTTTTCTTTATATATGTGAAAGCAGTTGATTTTTGCGCCTTTCGTATAATGGTATTACCTAAGCCTTCCAAGCTTAAGAAGCGGGTTCGACTCCCGTAGGGCGCTTCTGGAAAACTCCTTTTTCGAAAGGAGTTTTTTTATATTCAGACATTTTCCAGAACTTTCACCACAGCATGGTTCCTGCCGTTCTCTTTTGCGCTGTACAGACATTGGTCGGCCTGGCGGATACACTGCTCGATGGTCATCCCATGGACAGTCTTGCACGCACAAACGCCAACACTTACCGTCACCATGATACGCTTCTCTCCGATGGAAACCTCTTTGCTCCGTACCGCTTCGCAAAGTGCTTCACCCAGTTCCGCGGCTTTTCGCCAGTTTTTCGTAAGGATGGCGAATTCCTCACCACCCCAACGGCATACCACGTTTGTGCCATTATCACATTGTATCAAACGCGCAGCGATTTCCTTCAGCACAAGATCACCATCATAATGCCCAAACGTGTCGTTCACATTTTTGAAATGGTCGATATCGACGATGCTCAGCGTGAGTCCGTCAGGAGTATCTTGGGCAAATGCATCACCGATCACCATGTTGAACCCATAACGGTTGTAAAGTCCGGTGAGTGCGTCATGGGCGTACAGATAGCGGTATTGTTCTTGCGCTTTGACCAGTTTTCTCTGGGTAAGGACACGAACAGTCTCCATGAACAATGATATGAAATAGAATGAAATGTAGATCATCGGGAAACGCAGGCGGAACGAAGCGGTATACGGATATTGCAGGCAACGCACACCCCAGGGAGTATCGAAGAAAAAGATCACGATGAAAAGCATGACCGTGCTAATTTCCGTCCCTTTCACCCGTCCGTACAACATGATGCCGAAAGTCGGAAGCATGCATATCCAGATGGCGCTGAAACCTTCGGGAGTCCCTGAAATGATGAAGAAGATCAGCAAGGCAAAGAATTCCGGAACAAAAAGGATACTGGCGATTTTCAGCGTCCGGCCATTCTTTTGGGCAAGAAGCACATCAATACCACAAATGACGGCGAAGATAAACGTCGACCAACCAAGCATCACTTTGACGGTCAGGATGTTCACCACAGTCATCCCTAGAGCGACAATCATGAAAAGTCTGAAGAGCCAAATGAACTGAAACTTGCTGCGAAGGGCATCATCACCGACGGATGCATCCAATTCTTCCAGCAATTTTTTTATCACAACCATTCTTGTAGTTTATGCTTTTCTTGAGTTTTGTGAATATCTATATCGGTTTATAAAAGATTTTTTCATTCATCAGGAAGCCTGCCGCCAAAACGCTGCACATACCAGGCTAAGCTGTGGTAGCCATACGGTAAGGCTTCATGGACTTCAGCAGCCTGTTTTTCCTTCAACGCAAACATACCTTTATCCGCAATTTGTTCCGCCTGTTTTTGCACCCTATCGGTATCCTGCATAGTTTCTCCTATATATACTTTACATATGTTACCATATCAGTGTCAAAAACACAAGGATAACCGTTTTTCCGTTTCCGCTTGCTTGCTCTGGAAGAATTGTCTATGATGATTTCCATGGACCAAAGAGAAACCCAATATGCGGAGCTCATCATCAAAAGACAGCTCCAATTACGTCGCGGAGAATCGCTTTCCATCAATACGGAAAGTTCTACCATAGACTTCGCCCGTCTTCTTGCGAAACTTGCTTCTGAAGTCACCATCGAGGCTGTGCAGATCGTGGAAACCTCAGGCGGAAGAATCAAGCAGGTATATCCCATCGAACCGAAAGAAAACGAAGCGCTGAGACCAAAGACCACTGGCTATGTGATGTGCCATATCGTCGATCTCGACGACAGCCCTTATTACAGTGAGGAAAAACCCGCCGATATCGCCAAAGATGTTGTGTCGCTCGGAAAATTCGGGATTCTTGCGGAACCTGTAGAACTGGACAGAAGACTTGCTTTTCCTTGGGCGAACATTCCCTATCCAGGCGCCAATTGGGGGCTGCAATACTTGGGTGAAGATGCCACAGAACAAGATCTGTGGAACCTGTTTTCCGCCTTGTTCCGTTTGGACGACAAGAATCCGGATCGTTTCTGGGAATCCCAAGGTTTGATGCTTTCCTACAGGAAGCGGAAACTCAACGCTTTGAAACCCGAGCATCTTGAAGTTATCGGGGACGGATGGGCTTTCACCTGCACGCTCGCAAAAGCGACCCAATGGGCCGGCGGCGAACAAGTCGCAGGAAAAGAACGGAAATTTTTCAGCACCCTTCCCATACAGCATCTTTTTGCTACGATTGACGGCACTTCTGCCAACGGGACGATTTCCAGTTCCCGCCCATTCCTGCTTTTGGGAAAACAGGTCAGCGGAGCGACCTTCACGCTGAAAGACGGCAAAGCCATCGCATGGAGCGCCGAAAAAGGATGTGATGCACTGGATGCTTTTTTTGCCGTTGATGAAGGGGCGAAAGTGCTTTCTGAATTGTCGATCGCCGATGAGGATACGCTTGAGAGCAGGCATCTTTCCAGCGGAGTCCATCCCCTTTTCAATAAATCGATGACCACACATATCGGTTTCGGCGGCTTCTCTTTGGATACCCTATCCCGGCATATTACCGAGGATGAATTGGAAACCTTTCATCTCAATCAGTCTTTGGTGAGGATGGATGTCCCCATCGGTTCGAGGAGTTTGTCAGTCATCACCATCGAAGCTGACGGTTCAAGACATATTTTGATGGATGAAGGGATATTCAGCGAGGAAGAAGATATATGATCACCCAATATGCGGATCTTGTCATTGAAGTCGGTGTAGCCTTGCAGAAAGGGCAAAGCTTGTATGTGAATTGTGACGCAGGCACGTATTTCATGGCACGGGAAATCGCCAAAAGCGCCTACCGGCATAAGGCGAAGTTTGTCTACATCAATATATCAGACAATGAGCTTCTTGCCAGCAGGCTTGCAAACCAGAACCTGCAGGAACTCGGTTACAACCCGGATTTTGAGAAGATGCTCGATTATCAGATCTGTACGGAAGAATGGGCAAACATCCAGATCGAACCGATCGATGACATGCTGAAGCATGTTCCTCTCAATCCGGGTAAAAACCAGTTTTATCGGAAAAGCAACCGCGCGTTCCATCATGTCGTCAGGGACCGGCGTATGGCTGACAAACTCCCGTGGTGCGTCATCGCCTGTCCTACGGAACGTTGGGCGAAACAAGTCCTCGGTCCGCAAGCTTGTGAAGAAGACCTCTGGAAAGTCCTCATACCCATCCTCCTTCTGGACAAACCCGATCCGACAAAAGCTTGGTTTGAAAAAAGCAAAATGATGAAAGACCATACACGGAAACTCAATAATCTGGGCATCACCAAGTTGCATTATCAGAGTTCCCAAGCCGATCTAACGGTAGGACTCTGCAAGACAAGCATGTTCATGGGAGCCGACAGTACGTTGCCTGATGGCAGGCTCTTCCTTCCCAACATCCCGACAGAAGAACTGTTCACCACCCCTGACCGGAATTCAGCTGAAGGCTACATCACGACAAGCAGACCCGTCACAGTCTTTGATGAAGTGACGGAAAAGGTCACCCTGCATTTCCATGAAGGGAAAGTCTGTTCGTTTGAAGCGGTGAAAGGCAAAGAGGTGATGGAACGTTTCCTTGCCTTTGACGAAGGGACAAGCCATCTTGGGGAATGCGCCTTGGTCGATGAAGAAAACCCCATCGCAAAAAGCGGTTTGGTTTTCTCAAGCAGCCTCTATGATGAAAACGCCTCATGCCATCTGGCATTGGGAGCCGGTTACATCAGTTGTCTTGCCGGTTCCTCCGATCCATACAGGGAAGGTTGCAACAAAAGTCTGATGCATATCGATTTCATGGTAGGTTCCCGAGACATGCGTATCACCGCTACGAAAATGGACGGACGGGAAATACCCTTGCTGATCGACGGAAAGTTTGTACTCTGATAGGAGCTCTTCAGCTGTTCAGATCGCTGATCAGCTTGATGCCGTCGAGGGTTTGGTTGGGGCACACTTCGTCAATCCTTGGAATGATGGGCGCGATGGTCCGGGACAGGCCCCCGGTTGCTATCACATAGAGCTTCTCGCCTATTTCGCTTTCCGTACGTTCGATCATATGCTGGACAAGACCGGAATAACCGTACATGATTCCCGATCTGATGGATTCCTCACTGTTTCTTCCGACGACAGTTTTGGGAATCTGTAATTCAACTTGAGGCAATTGCGCGGTTCCGTGGAACAACGCCCGCACTGCAGTGAGAAGTCCGGGGGCGATGGCTGCTCCGAGCACAGAGCCCTCGCCGGATACGGTCGTGAACGTCAAAGCGGTTCCGAAATCGCAAACCATCACGGCATTTCCCGGACGGAGTTTATGGGCCTGTGCGGCATTGCAAAGCAAGTCATTTCCCAATTCCGGAGGGATCGTCTCATTTTTCAAGCCTGTTTTCACATTGTGGTTGATCATCAAGGGATTGACATCGAAGAGACGTTGCACGTTTTTCTGCAATGAACGGGAAAGATTTGGTACGACACTGGAAACAGCAGCGCGGTCTACAGAATCCTTGAGGACACCCGCATGGGTGAAAAGCGAATCCAGAATGACGAAGTATTCATCTCCTGTCTTGGCTTGGTCACTGTAGACGCGGAATGTCTGAACCCATTTCTCCCCATCATGGACGGCAAGTACGATATTGGTGTTGCCGATATCAACTGCAAAAAACATCAATCCTCCTAGAGGGACAGTTTGTGCTGCTGTCCCGCATACATCTCATCACGAAGCGCTTTGACGGCATCATCAGCAAGATATTCCTCAAACCGCATCATTTTGTCGATGACTCCCTTCGGCGTGATCTCGATGATCCTGTTCGCGATTGTGTCGATGAACTGGTGGTCATGAGTGTTGAACAGGAGAATCCCCTTGAAGTCGATGAGTCCGTCGTTCAAAGCAGAGATGGATTCCAGATCCAGATGGCTGGTCGGTTCATCAAATATCATGCAATTGGCCTGCTCCATCATCATCTTCGCAAGGACAACCCTGACTTTCTCTCCACCGGAGAGAACGGTGCAATCCTTCAGCGCTTCGTCTCCGGAGAAGAGCATTCTTCCCAAGAACGAACGAACGTATGTCTCATCCTTTTCCGGTGAATACGGCATCAGCCAATCGGTTATGGAAACATGATCCTTGAACAACGAACTGTTGTCTTTGGGAAAATAGGAGAGAGAAGTAGTCACTCCCCATTGGTATGTGCCTGAATCAGGTTCCAGTTTTCCCGCCAGAATTTCAAAGAGCGTCGTCTTGGCGAAATGCTCGGGTCCCACAAACGCGATCTTGTCTCCCGCATTGACCATCAGATTGAAATGATCAAGGATTTTCTGACCGTCTATCGTCTTGCAGAGGTCCTTCACTTCGAGGATGTTCCGCCCTACTTCCCTCTGTTGCCTGAACCCGACATACGGGAAGCGTCTGCTGGATGGTTTGATGTCATCAACCGTCAATTTGTCAATCAGTTTTTTCCTGCTGGTGGCTTGTCTGCTCTTGGCCGCATTGCTGGCAAAACGCTGGATGAATTCTTTCAGTTCCGCGATCTTTTCATCGCTTCGTTTCTTCTCGTCCTTCATCTGTTTGGCGGCCAACTGGCTGGACATGTACCAGAAATCATAGTTTCCGACGTAGAGCGTCGCCTTGGAATAGTCGATGTCGACGATTTGTGTGCAAACCGAGTTGAGGAAATGCCGGTCATGGGAAACGACAATCACGATGTTTTCAAAATTTTCCAGAAAATCCTCCAGCCATGTGATGGATTCAAGATCAAGGTGGTTGGTAGGCTCATCGAGCAGCAGGATGTCTGGATTGCCGAACAAGGCTTGCGCGAGCAAAACCCTGACCTTCACGTTGTCTTCGACGTCCCCCATCAATTTGTCATGCAGGTCCGCAGCGATGCCCAGACCATCCAGAAGTTGTCCTGCCTGCGCTTCGCTTTCCCATCCACCCAATTCACTGAAAGTGGATTCCAATTCCGCAGCTTTAATACCGTCTTCCTCGGAGAAATTCTCCTTGGCGTAGATGGCGTCCCTCTCTTTCATCGTCTCATACAATTTCGGATACCCCATAATGACGGTATCCATGATGGTATATTGGTTGAATGCGAAATGGTCCTGCCTGAGTACAGCCAAACGCTGGCCTGGTGTGACGACGACATCCCCGCTGTCCGGTTCCAACTCGCCGGAAAGGATTTTGAGGAAAGTCGATTTTCCGGCGCCGTTCGCACCGATGATGCCATAACAATTGCCGGGAGTGAATTTGAGATTCACTTCCTTGAACAAAACCTGTGAACCGTAGGCAAGAGAGATGTTGCTAGCTGTAATCATCAGTAAATCCTTATCGCATGAGGTAGTGAAAAAAAAAGACAACCCGTTTCGGTTGCCTTCATCGTTTTCCTAGTTCCTACGGGAATCGAACCCATATTTAGAGACTGAGAATCTCCTGTCCTAACCATTAGACGAAGGAACCAACGTCTGGGATGAAGGGATTCGAACCCCTAAAGGCAGAACCAGAATCTGCAGTGTTACCATTACACTACATCCCAATCAGAAATCCTTTGCAAGGATAGGTGAAATCAAAGACCATGTCAAGGGGAAAAAGCTCAATCGTACTGTTTCTTGAAGGCACTTACCCTTGCGCTGGCATTCATGGAGAAATCATCGCGAACGCCATCAGCCAAATAGCGATACCCCAGTCCAGCGACCATGGCCCCATTGTCGGTACAGAGCTTCAAAGACGGGAAACTGGTCTGAATCCCACTCTTTTCAAAATCCTTCAATTCACTGCGAAGCAAACTGTTCGCCGCCACTCCGCCACCTGCTGACAGCCTTTTCAGGCCAGTATCCTCAAGGGCGAGTTTCACCCTGCGAACCAGCATTCCGACGGCGCAACGCTGAAAAGAAGCCGCAATGTTTTCATTGCTTTTCTCGCTCTTGCCATCCCAATACTTGTCCAATTGGTTGATGACGGCTGTCTTCAAACCACTGTACGAAATATCATACGGATGCTGTTCGTCAAGCGCGTTTCCCGGAAACAGGAAGGCTGTCGGGTTGCCTGTTTTGGAAAGACGGTCAATGACTACACCGCCTGGATAGCCCAAACCGTAATGCTTCGCGACTTTGTCAAACGCTTCGCCGATGGCATCATCGATGGTTGTTCCAAGGACATCTATCTGGTCATAGCCATTTACTTTGCAGATGACGGTATGGCCGCCTGAGACAAGAACACCCAGATACGGATATTCCAACGGATTCTCTATCTGAGATGCGTACAAATGAGCCCTGATGTGATCGATGCCGATGATGGGGATGCCTGCCGTAGCGGCAAAACCTTTGGCGAAATTCAGGCCGACCAACAGGGAACCCATCAAACCGGGTCGGTTGGTTACCGCCACGGCGTCAATATCCGCTATCGTCAGGCCAGCCTTGAGGATGGCTGCATTGACTACCTGTTCAATCCATTCCGTATGGAGTCTGCTGGCAAGTTCCGGCACGACACCTTCATACGGTTTGTGCAGTTCAATCTGCGTCGCAATGACATTGCTCAGGATTTCATGACCATCTCTCACTACGGCCGCGCTGCATTCATCACAGCTGGTCTCAATGCCCAGTACGTTCATATATTTTCATCATCCTCAAAATCATCATCGTCGTCATCAGGCAACAAATCCAACGAGTCCAAAGCATCAATGACGTCATCGGAACTCGTCAACGTTGCAAGCTTGTACAAATCCGACAACCCCATACCGCTATCCAAAGCCGTGGGAAACATATCCAGAAGGAATTGCGCGACTTCCGGTTGCCAGCCCTGCCCAACTTGCGGAACAGTCTTTTGTCGTTTTGTCTTCACCATGACCACACAATCATTCGGAATGAAGCGTAAATCAAGTTTGTTGGCTTTCAAGTACGGCTCCTTGCCACTACACTACTGAGAAACAGATGGCGAGTCAATCGAAAAACACATCTCCATATCCGCTCCAATTTGACATAAAAGCTCAGACATGCTTCCCATTACCAGAAAAAGCGTGTGTCGAGGTTTGTTTGCGTGTAGGTATGACAATCCATATGCCGACGTGGCATATTCCCCCGTAATGGAGTTCTGAGAATAACACCTTTACCTGAAGTTATTCACTCATCAGGTAGCTCAATGAAGAATCAAACCGATGTCATTTTTTGTGGTTATCATGTCAAGGGAATCTCTCATCATTACCAGTGTCGCAAACGCAGGAACAGGTACTCCTTCCAATACACAAGTTTGGCTTGAGTACGTCATCAACGTTCACTTTTTCAATCCTTGACGTTTCTGTATTTGATCAAGGATGGCCTTTTCCATGCTTTGAACGAATGGTTCAAGGTGAACCTTCCTGCAGAGAAGCCAAAAGACCATTTTTAAGACCGTCAAATGAGGGTCTTTTTTTGGTATCAATTTGTCATAAAAAACATGAATCCTCTTCCCATTAACGGTAAAATACGGTATATATAATCCTGTTGTGCATGGATTTTTTATGGTAAGATGTTGTTTTGGTATGCCGAAGTAGCTCAGTGGTAGAGCAGCTCACTCGTAATGAGCAGGTCAAGAGTTCAACTCCCTTCTTCGGCTAACAGGTGGCTTTGCGGCCACCTTTTTTTTCTTTCCCCAAAAGAAGACAAACCAGTCATCACTTCACGTTTGTCAAACTCATGCTCCTACAGGTATCGATAGTTCTTTGCCTTTCCAAATAAAAAAGGTGTTGCTTCCATCGGCTTCCACCAATTTCCGCAACACCTTATGTGAAGAAAACCTATAGATCAGACTTTCTTTTTCTTCGCCTCAATGGCTGCCTGAGCCGCCGCAAGACGTGCGATCGGAACACGATACGGAGAACAGGAAACATAATCCAAACCGACACTCTGGCAGAAGGCGATTGTCTTTGGATCGCCTCCATGTTCGCCGCAGATGCCAAGGATCAGATTCTTGTTGACACCGCGTCCCAGTTCGACGGCAATCTTGACCATTTTCCCGACACCACCCTCATCAATCGTGGCGAACGGATCATAATCATAGAACTGCTTGTCTTCGTCTTGGACATAATGGCCAAGGAAAGAAGCCGCATCATCACGGCTGAACCCGCAGGTCATCTGGGTGAGGTCGTTCGTTCCGAAACTGAAGAACTGCGCACCGGCCTTCACAATCTCATCTGCGGTGATGGCTGCACGCGGCACCTCGATCATCGTTCCCATCAAATACTCGACATGAGAACCGGTGGCGGCAAAGATGTCATCGATGACTTCCTTCGCTTTCTTTTGGCAGTATGCGAATTCTTTATAATTGCCGATAAGCGGGAACATGATTTCCGGATAGACCTTGACGCCTTTCTTCTGCACGTTGATGGCAGCTTCGATGATCGCCCTCACCTGCATCTGCAGGATTTCCGGATAGATGATTCCAAGCCGGCAACCACGGAAACCCAACATCGGGTTGAACTCATGCAAGGCTGCGGTCTTCTGAGCGACTTCCTCGACACTGATACCCATCTGGAGCGCGAGCTCATGACGGCTGGTATGGTCGCTGGGAAGGAACTCATGAAGCGGAGGATCGAGAAGACGGATGGTGAACGGAAGTCCGTCCAACTCAGTGAACATCGCCTCAAAATCACCACGCTGCATCGGAAGCAGCTCATCCAACGCTTTTTGGCGCTCAACCGTGTTGTTGGCGAGAATCATCTTGCGGACGCTCATGATTCTGTTGCCGCCGAAGAACATATGTTCCGTCCTGCAAAGACCAATCCCTTCCGCGCCGAGCGTTTTCGCATGATGCGTGTCTTTCGGCGTATCGGCATTGGTGAAGACTTTCATAGTCTTTATCTCGTTGACATAGCCCATGAACTTCTTGTAGTTCTGGAACACCAGTGACTCGCTTTCCAGCATCTGACCGTCAAGAACCTGCACAATTTCACTGGGCTTCACCGCAATTTTGGTCGCATACACAGAACCGGTAAACCCGTCGATTGCCATGTAATCCCCTTCCTTCACGGTGACACCGTTGACTTCAAGGAATTTTTTCGGCTCATTCACATGGATTTCGCTGGCACCGGAAACACAGGGGCAGCCCATACCACGTGCCACGACTGCCGCATGGCTCGTCATACCGCCACGACAGGTGATGACACCACGGGAAACCGCCATGCCTCCGATATCCTCGGGACTGGTTTCGGTCCTCACCAGGATGACATCCTTCCCGGTTGCCGCGACTTCTTCCGCGGCTGCAGCGGTGAAGTACACCTGCCCGCACGCACCTCCTGGAGAAGCGTTCAGACCGTGAGTGATCTCCTTCAAGGACAAATCCCGGATGATTTTCTGGTCAAGTATCGGGGCGAACAACTTTGAGAACTCTGCGGCAGGCACACGATTGACGGCAGTCTCTTTGGTGATCAAGCCCTCTTCGACCATTTCAACCTGGCTGCGGAGCCAGCTGAAAATCGTTCTCTTTCCGCCACGGGTCTGCAGCATGTACAACTTTCCTTCCTGAATGGTGAATTCAAGATCCTGCATGTCGTGGTAATGCTTTTCAAGCTTCTGGCGGATTGCGGCCAACTCATCATAGACCTTCGGGTTGATCGCCTTCAGGGTATCGATGGATTTCGGAGTGCGGATACCTGCAACGACATCCTCACCCTGTGCATTCATCAGGAACTCGCCATAGAAACGGTTCTCGCCGGTAGACGGGTCACGGGTGAACGCGACACCGGTGCCGCTGGTGTCACCCATGTTTCCGAACACCATGGACTGCACGTTCACAGCGGTGCCGAGCAAACCGCGGATATCATACATCTGACGATATTTGATGGCACGTTCGTTATTCCAGCTCTTGAAGACCGCATTGATCGCCTTGAACAACTGATCCATTGGATCTACAGGAAAATCCTCACCGGTGAATCTGTGGTAAATTCTCTTGTAACGTGCAATCACTTCTTGCAGGTTCGTGCTGTCAAGCTCGATGTCGAATACCTTGTGGTTCTCATCTTTGACATCCTGCAAAGCACTTTCGAACTCACTGTGAGGAACACCCATGACGACATCACCGAACATCTGGATGAAACGGCGGTAGCTGTCCCAGGCAAACCGTTCATTGTTGGTCTTTTCGATCATGCCTTTGACGGTATCAGGGTTCAGGCCGAGGTTCAGGATGGTGTCCATCATGCCCGGCATGGATTGTGCGGCGCCACTGCGTACGGAAACCAGCAACGGGTCATTCTTATCGCCGAGTTTCTTGCCCATCATTGTTTCCAGTTTGTGCAAATTGCTTAGGATTTCCTCGCGGAGCCCATCAGGATAACCGCCATCATGGTCATAGAAGAATTGGCATACTTCGGCGCTGATGGTGAAACCTGGAGGGACCGGAAGTCCGATACTCGTCATCTCAGCAAGGTTCGCACCTTTTCCACCGAGGAGGTCGCGCATCTGCGCTGTACCATCGGCTTTTCCATTACCGAAGAAGTACACATACTGATTTTTTGCAGCCATGGATTCTTTCCTTCCTTACATTTTCTCGATTTTAGTTTTTTATAAACGTTTTAGATAGTGAAGAATCGTAACCGCTGTTTGGTCTGCTGTCAATGATAAAGCCTGCTTTTCATCATTTTTCACCCTTGACAACTCTTGATAAATCAAAAATTTAATGGAACATTGTTCCGAATTTCGAAGAAAAATCATTCAATAAAGTCATAGGAGAAAAACGGAACCGTCACGTACCTTGCAAAAAGTGTTTCCCAGAAATGTACAGTGGTAAAGGCTCTTCTTGAAAAGATGCATGCTCCATGAAGCGGAAAAGACAGCATGTCTGACTGTTTCTGAACAGGAAGGACATCCTTCATATCACATGACCATGTCCTTCCATGAATTCCCATAAGGAAAATCCATCGAGACCACTGTATCGACGCATTTTGGTATTGATCTTGTCCTCTATCGCACAAGGATAAGGAATACACATGGTCATTGGGGAAATCTTTGGGTCCGGCAGAGTATCCTGCGCTCCATGAGAAATGCTTCCTTCAACGGATCAGATTGCCTTTTCGGAACATTCTTTTTGCGTCATTACGAAAAAAACCATCTGACGTGTGCTGCAGTCAGGAAACCGACAAAAGAACCATTTCCCTATCTTTTGCATGTTTTCCGTATGTATCGGAAATCCGCAGGAGCTTTAGGATGAATCCTGACCATGATGAAACCGGCAATGCCATCCCAAGGAAATGCCGTGTTGAAACGGCTTTCCTTGGGCTAGGAAAACCTCTTACCGCAGGTCGGGAGTCTTGATCCAATCCTGATCGGTATAGGTGCGGTTCTCTCCGCACATCGACCAGATGAAAATGTAGTTCGTCGTCCCGCAACCCGCATGGATCGACCACGACGGGTTGATCACAGCCTCTTCGTTGTGCATCACCACATGCCTCGTCTCCTGCGGCTCCCCCATGAAATGGAACACCACCTGGTCTGACGGTATGCTGAAGTAGAAATACACCTCCATCCTCCGCTCATGGGTGTGGGCAGGCATCGTGTTCCACACCGATCCCGGCTCCAAAGCGGTCATTCCCATCGACAATTGGCAGGTCTGCAGCACGTCCGGATGGATGTACTGGTTGATCGTCCTCGCGTTGCTCTCCTCCAGCCTCCCCATCTTCTTGTGGATCGCATCCTTGTAGGCGATGAGCTTCGTCGGATAGGCGCAGTGCGCCGGACAGCTGTTCATGTAGTATTTCGCCGGACTGCTTCCGTCATCACTCCTGAAGACGACTTCCTTCGCGCCCATGCCGACGTACATCCCGTCGTACTGGGCCAGTTCGTACGTCTTCCCGTCTACGTCCACCTCTCCGGAACCTCCGATGTTGATCATCCCCAGCTCGCGCCTCTCCAGAAACGAACCGACTCCGAAGTCCCTCATCGGGTCGATGTTCTTGGAAAGCGGCACGGCACCCTTGACCGGCATGCACCCCAGCGTCACGATCCTGTCCACGTGGGAATAGACCGCGCTCACATCATCGGCTTTGAAGATCCCCTGAATCAGAAACTCCTTCCTGAGTTCTTCCGTGTCCATCCTTTTGAACGGTTCCTTCCCTGTCGAATATCGTATGTCCATTATCCTGCTCCTGTCCCTTGATATCAGCTTTTCCTTGGAATTGTACCCTATTACGTGGTATTTGAAAACCCAAAAACAAAAAAAGAGCCACACCAACAGGTATGGCTCACATCTATTATATTGAATCCACGTCAAGCCGTGTAGCTTTCAAGCATTTTGCTCCTGGCAGGGTTCTGCAGCCTTTCCAGAGCTTTCTTCTCGATCTGGCGGATTCTCTCTTTGGTGAGGTTATACAATTCGCCGATTTCCTTCAGACTCATAGGCGTACGGCCATTGAGACCAAAGCGCAATTCGATGACATCCCGTTCCTTCTTGGAAAGGCTTCCCAACACCACGTTGATGTCTTCCTTCAAACTGCTTTCCAAAAGACGATCTTCCGGCGATGGGGAATCATCTTCCACGAAATCACCAAATGTCGACTGGGAATCCTTGTCGCCGTTGGTCATCGGGCTGTCGAGACTGACCATTTCCCGGGAAATGGCAAGCAAGTCCTTGACCAACTCCGGTTCAAGACCGGTCAAATCACCGATTTCGCCGCTGGTCGCTTCCCTGCCATTCTCGTGCATCAAACTCTTCTGCGCTTTCTTGATCTGCATCAATTCGTTGGTTCTGTTCAGCGGAAGACGGACAGCCCTGCTCTTTTCGCACAAAGCCTTGACGATGGACTGTCTGATCCACCATACGGCGTAACTGATGAAGTGATATCCCATATCAGGTTCGAATTTTTCCACTGCGGTCATCAAGCCGATATTGCCTTCATTGATCAAATCATTCAAAGGGATACCCTGATTCTGATACTTCTTCGCTACGTTTACCACAAAGCGGAGGTTTCCTTCGATCAGTTTCTTTCTGGCAAGTTCATCGCCTTTCTTTGCGCGAAGAGCGAGATTGTATTCTTCATCTTGAGTGAGCAACGGAATCCTGTTGATCTCCTTCAGATACATGGAAAGGATGTTGGACTCCTCGTAGCTGTCATTCATCATCTCACTGTCAAGCATTACGTCACTCATTTTGGCACCTCCGTGTGCATTTATAGTTATGCAACATCCATGCCAACTTTTAACAAAACAGCTTATTATAATTAATGTAAAGAATTACACTTTTTGATGAAATGGAAAGCCTTCAGGGTTCCAACGATATTTGACCCAATTGATCCGCTTTTCAACCAAATATGAGACAAATTGACCCACTTTTGAAAAGCGAGTCTTCCCATAGGTCCAAAATGACCCTTTCTCAGAAAATCCAAGGAAAATCGAGTTCCAATGACGCGAACCATTCGTGGGTATCGCCACGGAAAGGCAGTTCGCTGTGCTCTTTCGCATCCATCAGGCGCTGGTATTCATCCTTCAGCCAGTCATGCACCATGTCCCCTTCGCAAAGAGAACAGCAAATGTGCTTTTTCCCCAACAGATAGGTGACGAACTCCAATCGGAAGAAATCAAGCCAATTCTTGTCAGCGCAATGGCTTTCCTTATTACGCAGCAGAAACGCATCGACGAAGCATTGCAGCGACTCATACAGGTTCTTCTCCGCCGCATACTCAACAGCTTTCCGGTACATATAGTCTCCCACTACCCTGTCCGGCATTACCATTAATTGTCGATTGCCTTCACAACTCCGTTCCATAGTTCGTTTCCTTGCTTGCAATATACTCATGAAGAGGAAAAAACGGCAAGCGTTTTCACACTGAGAAATATTTGCGCACCACGAATCTATTCTGTTGCCCTTTCCGTTTGGATTGAGTATATTGTTTTGAGGTTCCATAAAGAACCGAAACATTACATACTACGTTTGGAGGAACAAACATGACTATTAAACCGTTGGCAGACAGAGTGCTCGTCAAGAGTGAAGAGATGCAGGCGAAAACCGCAAGTGGCATCTACATTCCTGAGACAGCCCAAGAAAAAACCCAGATCGGCAAAGTCGTTGCCGTGGGTGAAGGGACTGAAAAAGTGAAGATGACCGTCAAAGTCGGAGACCGCATCATTCATGACAAGTTTGCCGGAGTATCCGTGAAAGACGGAAATGACGAATACTTGATCTTGAAGATGGAAGACGTTCTTGCCATCGTCGGCTGATCGGATTCCTTTTCCATCAAAAGCTGCCTTCGGGCAGCTTTTTTTGTTTCCATCACGTTATATCCGTCTGCTCCGCACGAGAAAAACGTCATCACATGCCAATCTCGCAGATACGGCATGTGCATCAATAATGGTATGACCATGTGAAACTCCCAACCGGCATGAAACCCTATTGCCTGATCTCCCTCATGGTATGCGGAAAAGAACAGGAGCGACACCGGAGGTTCATCCAATAGCGGAACCTTGCTCTTTGCCGGCATATCCCTCTGGAGTATGATGTTTCCAAGAAATGTTGTTTCATCCGCCGAATAGGAAATCCTCGATCTTCGGACAAAGCGTTTCCGTCACTGACTCGGGATGATAACATTCGGGGAGAGACCTGATCATCGTTACTCCATAGCCCTTCGTCATGATCCTGCCGTCGAGGATCAGGACAATGCCCCGATCCTCTTTGTTCCTGAGAAGTCTGCCGAAACCTTGTTTGAGTTTCATGGTGGTCGCAGGAAGCCCCAATTGCCCGAACCCGCTTCCTCCTTGCATGTCGATGGAATCGCAGCGAGCCTTGAATACGGGATCTGATGGTACCTGAAACGGCAACTTCACGATGATCACCATTCTCAAGGTCTGTCCGGGAGCATCAACACCTTCCCAAAAACTGCTTGTCGCCAAAAGGGAACTGTCATTTTCGGCAATGAACTTTGAAAGCAACGTGTACCTGTCGGCTTCTCCCTGGCAATACAGGGTCAGATGGTTTTCAGCCATACGGGAAGCAATGGCGTTACGCACCTTTTTCATCATCATATAGCTGGTGAACAAAACCAACGCCCCTCCCTCAGAAGAACGGATACAGTCATAAATAGTCTCTGAAACATACTTCACATAGGGTTCCTGGTCGTTTTTTGGTTCGGCTATCACCGCATCCATTGGAGTGAGCAACAACAACCTTCGCTTGAAATCAAACGGTGAAGGAAACACTCCGGTCAGGAAAGGCCGTTCCTCATCATATGGGAGCCCCACCCTGCCACCCCAAAACTTGAAGTCACCTCCGATGCTCAATGTCGCAGACGTACATACCACCGTATTGAGCTTCTTGAAAATCGCATCAACCAATAGCGGTGAAATGTCCAACGGCGTGATGAGCACTTGCACACGACGCACATTGTTGCGGGAGATTTCTGTGTTGAACCAATGGACGTCATCGTTCCAAGCCGAGAAATTGCAGAAAGCCGAAAGCACCTCTCCCATTTCCTGGATGCGTGTGCCCCTGACCCTCAGTTCGGTGATCTTCGTCTCATATTCTTGTGGCGCATGGTTGTTTTCGACCAATTTGTTGATCTTCGAAGCAAGCCGTCCGCTCGTAGCGGCAACCAAGGCCGCAAGGTCGGAAAAACCGGAAAGTTTGGCCTCATATTCTTTTTTCACCAACAGCGGCTGGTAGTCGGTTTTCGCAAAAATGACCAACAGGTATTGGTCCAGCGTATCGACTTGTCCGGTAAGCAGGGAAATATCATCATGGATCGCATCAATAATCTTGTCATCATCCACATAAGGGGAAAGCATCTCCACCAGAGAATCTGAAGCGCCTGTCTTCCGTTCAAGAATCCCCAACTGACGATGCATTTCCTTCGGATCATACGTCTTCGTGAAGTATTCCGTCGCATTATCCTCGATGTTGTGCGCTTCATCGATGATCAGGCGGGAGAATGCCGGCAAGACGCCGTCTTCGCTGAAATCCTCCTGGTTTTCCAAACGGTTCGCAGCATCGCTGAAAAGCAGATGATGGTTGCTCACAATGATTTTCGCTTCCTTGCATTTCAGCTTTGCCTTAGCATAGAAACACTCGCTGAAATACGGACAATTGTGTCCCGCACACAAGTCGCTGTCGCTGTTGATATCCATCCACAAATCAGAAGGCAACGCATACGGATAATCACTGCGCAATCCGGAATCGGTTTTTGACGCCCATCCGTTGATCTTGTACAGGTCACTTTCAGGATCCGTCGCCAGCAATGCCGATTCCTGTTTCTTTTCCACAAAGCGCCGGATACACAGATAGTTCGACCGGCCGACCGCAAGGGCTACCTTGCAGCTTCTTCCGAGCAGTCTGAAAAGCATCGGGATGTCTTTCTCGTACAATTGGTGTTGCAGGTTGATCGTACTGGTTGCGATGACGGTACGCTCATCGGGATTCTCCATGGCATTATACAAGGCGGGCACCAGATATGCGAAGGATTTGCCGATGCCTGTCCCCGCCTCAACAGCAAGAATCGCATGGTTTTCATACGCTTGTCGGACCAACTCTGCCATTTTGAGCTGTCCTTCCCGATATTCATAGGAAGAGAAACCTTTGGACAGGACACCGCCTTCATCAAAGATTCCATAAATATCATTGATCGTCATCGTTGTCTTCTATCTGGTATTCCTGAAGTTTCCGGTGAAGGGTCTTTCGTCCGATATCCAGTACTTGAGCTGCTTTGGTCTTGTTCCCTCCGCATTTCTCCAGCGTTGAGATGATCAAGCGCTTCTCCCCTTCCGCCAAAGTAATCCCTACATCCATATTCACGGTCGAGGCGGCTTCCGCATTGGTGACGGCAGGAGGAAGATCACCTACATCAATCATATTGGTCCTGCACATCGCAGCCGAACCCATGATGCAGTTCTGCAGCTCCCGGATATTCCCCGGCCAACTGTAACCGTATAAAGCATGCTTCGCCTTTTCGGTGAATCCATCCACATTCCTGTCGTTTTCTTTGTTGAATTTCTCAAGAAAACTCGCCATAAGAAGCGGGATGTCTTCCTTTCGCTCCCTGAGAGGCGCTACGTTGATCTCCACGCCTTTGATGCGATAGTACAAATCCTCTCGGAAAGAGCCGTCTCTGATGGCTTCTTCCAGATTCCTGTTGGTTGCGCTGATAACCCGCACGTCCACCGTTATGGTTTTGTTCCCACCCAAGCGTTCAAATTGTTTTTCCTGCAGGATTCTGAGCAACTTGACCTGCGTCGCCTTGGTAATCTCTCCGATCTCATCAAGAAACAACGTACCGCCGTCGGCATCCTCAAAGCGGCCTTTCCTTTGATCCACGGCACCGGTGAACGCACCTTTCTCGTGCCCGAACAACGCATCTTCAAGCAACGTCTCAGGAAGGGATGCGCAATGCAATTTGACAAACGGCTTGCCTTTCCTTTTTGAGAATTCAACGATGGCGTCTGCGGCAAGTTCCTTCCCGACTCCACTCTCTCCGGTGATGAGCACAGGTATGTTGGTCGGAGCGATCTGGACGATGGTTTCCATCAAAGCAGCCATTTTCTGGCTCTTTCCGATCATTACCTTATTGTATTTGTCACGAGCCTTGTAATCTTCCAGTTCCTGTTTCAGTTCATCATGCTCGGCTTGCAGATCCCTGTTCTTGAGCGCCTTGCCTACGACCAGCGACAAACGGTCAAGGTCTACAGGCTTGGTGAAGAAATCGATGGCACCGTCACGCATGGCGACGACCGCCGTCTCGATTGTCCCATGACCGGTAAGGATGATTACAGGAAGCTGGGGATAGGAAGAATGGATGCGCTTGAGCAATTCCTCTCCACCCATGCCGTCCATACGGAGATCGGTGATCACCAGATCGACTGCATTCTTGTTGACGTCTTCCCACGCTTTTTCGGCATTCTCGGCAGTAAGGGTCGCATAGCCCTCATCTTCCATGGCAAGAGCCAAACCTTCCCGTATGTTCTTCTCATCATCACAAATCAAAATGATGCGTTTCATTCCTTCACCTCAAATCCTTCCGCTTCCAACGCTTCATCGGCTTTCTTGGGAAGCGTCAATCTTTGGCTTTCCGGCACAGGGAAAACCAACGAGAAACAGGTTCCCACCCCTTCCTTGCTGTCGACCCGCACATCCCCATGGTGTTCCTTCATCACTTTGTAGACGACGGTCAGACCAAGTCCCGTGCCATTGCTCTTGGTGGTGAAATACGGTTCGAAAATCTTGGAGAGGTTTTCCGGAGGAATACCGCAACCGCTGTCGGCGACCTTGCACAACAAATCATCCCCATCCAAAACCAATGACACCGTCACTTTCCCGCCTTCCTTCATGGCGTTCATCGCATTCTTGATCAGATTGAGCAGGACCTGTTTGATCAGCTTGTCATCATATTCAACCTTCGGGACAGAGCCTTCTTTCAAGGAAACGATGGTCATCTTATGCTCGATGAGTTCCGGCTTCACAAACGAAACCACTTCTTCAACAGTCTGGGACAAATCACCAAGCTTCAGGACTGTCGTCATCGGGCGCACGGCGAACAGGAAATCAACGACAATGGAATTGAGGCGTTCGATCTCCTCATCCAATACATCCACATATCGCTTCGCATCATCCATGGTCAGACTGCCCTTCTTGGCGAACTGCTTCTTCAACAATTGCAGATGGATACTCATCGCGGCAAGAGGATTCTTGATCTCATGGGCTATCGAAGCCGCCATGGTGGTCATGGAGGCGAGATACTCGCTTTGGTGGAGTTTCGTCGCGGCCAGATTCTTCTCAGTCACATCGGAAAAAACCACCAAAAACGAATTGTTCTTCAATTCCTCAGATTCCACGACACGTACGCTGACGGTACGCACCGAACCACCCCAGGGAAAGTTGAATTCCTTCACCTCATCATCACCGGGAGTCTTCAGGCAACCTTCGACATAACCGACCACATCCTTGTCATCAACCACAGCACTGAAATCCATCCCTTCATACCCCCACCGTGAAGGCATGAACATCGGGATCATCTGCTGGCATTTCCCGTTCACATAGACGACGCAATGGTCATTCGAACAGAGAATCACCCCTTCCTGCATGGAATCCAACACGGCTTCGAGCATCTTCACGTCGCTATCCAGATTGTTGATGATTGTGCTGATCTGTTTGGTGTCCATCTGGTCGATTTTTCTGACGGCTCTTGAAACAAACTTGTTCATGTCAGCCCTCCATCAAATGAAGGTACAGGTTCTGCAACAGCAGTTTGCTGTTCTGGTTGTACGACTGCGCCTGTCCCTGCAGCGAAGAGACCATATGTTCCAGCCGCATGGCCCGCTCTTCTTCAAGAGACTGCGACAAAAAAGCTTCCTCAAAACAACCGAGCAGGCGTTTCAGCAGGTAATCCACTTGGCTTTGAAGCGTCACCACGCTGATGATCGCATCAAAATCGGAGCCTGCCATCGCTTCTCCGCAAAGGACGGAAGAGGAGATTTTCATCGCCATTTCGGTCAGGCTTTTCGTGTCGACTCCGCTGTATGCCAAAAAGAAACTTTCAAAATCCTCGGCAGGTTCGGGCAGGAAACAGTTCTGGAGCAACTGGTTCACTTTCTCCTTTGAAAGCGGTTCAAAGGTGAATCTCCGTACCCGGGAAAGGATGGTCTGCATGATTCTCGCGGGATGGGAACTCACCAAGGTGAAATACACGTCTTCAGGCGGCTCCTCCAGGATTTTCAACAAACTGTTGCGAGAACCGACGTTTGCGTCCTCCACATTCTCGATGATGATGAACCGCTTGGCTCCCCCCACCGTTGTCCCCCTGCTCCATTCGTCGATGGCCCTGCTCTGCGCGATCGAAAGCGAGGTATCCCGCTTTTCGTTCGCATACAGGGCTTTCATGGCGTTTCTCAAATCCTGTGCGTATTTGCGGCTTGTCTTCTCATCGATGTCCGGTTTTTCTTGGGAAAGGGAGATCAGCAGATCATCCACTGCAGATGCCGCACTATATGCGCCGCTCTGCGCTTGGGTTGCTGTGGAGAGCAACGCCCCATGGTACGAAAGCAGACAGATACGGATGTTGCGCGTCATGAACCAGCGGGAGAAAGCGGTCCTGTTTTTCTCAAACAATGAAATCGATGTCTCTATGATGCTCTTGTGATCCCTTTGGCTGATGATGACGACATTATCCATGGAAAGATTGGAAAACGCTTTGCAGGAAGGACACTGGCAGCCTTCCTTACCCTGTTCCGTACAGGAAAGCACCCGCGCGAGTTCCAGGGCAGTGGTCATCCTCAGGCTATATTCTGGACCGCAAAACAGGTTGGCTTGGCCGAGACTACCCTGTTCCATGGCGCTTTTCAGCTCATGGACCACAGCCCCTTGGTATGGCGCGATAGAGTCAAACATCACTTGAACTGACTCTGGACCCAACTGGCCGCCCCTGGAGTAAGCGGATCGATCAGATGGATGATGAATTGGCTCTTGCCAAACAGCGGCTCGACATTCCACAGACTCTGCATGCGCAGAAAATAGCAGGCAAGGCCGAGATAGGCTCCCATCAGGATCATCCCCCAGACAAAACCCAGTATCCTGTTTATCGCTTCCAGTCCATCAGCCACTTCAAACACTTTTTGCAACGTCGCGCCGAGAAGGCACAATACGATGTAGCCGATTCCGAAAAGCAACATGAACGAAACCAATGATGCGAAAAACGCATTCATGCCGAACGTCTTCATGAAAGCTGAGGACAGCTTCGAGCAAAACGCCAACCCGACAAACAAACCTGCCAGATAGCCGGCGCTTTTGGCGAACGACATGGCAAAGCCGGTTATGGCCCCTCCTATTCCGCCGATGAGCACAAGAGCAAACATAATGGTATCAATCGAATTGAAATACGTACTTCCTATGGAAAAACCCCAATTCATATTCAATCACTCCTGTTTTTTCGCGCAACGTTTGATCACATCAGCGATGTTTCCCGCCGCAGCGTCAGTGGCCAGAACATGCGCCGCTTTCCCTAGCTTACTCCGTTTTTCGTCATCTTCCAACAGGGAATGGAACAATTTCAAAAAATCCCTCTCATCTTTCAAAACAACCGCAGCCCCTTTCTCCTCGAGGCGGTCTGCATTGAGTATCTGGTCCCCCCTGCTGGCTGACCGTGGCAACGGGATAAGCAGGGAGGCCTTCCCATAGTGGCAGATTTCGCCGATGGTGCCCGCCCCGCTGCGGCTGATGACGAGATCTGCGGCATGATACACTTCATTGATCTCATCCTCTACATAAGGAACGCAACAGTATCCTTCATGGTCGATATGACGCCAATCGGCCTTTCCGCTTTGATGGTAGATGAAAGCGCTTTTGGTCAGTTCATCGAGGTTATCCCAAACCAATTGGTTTATCTGGTGTGATCCCAGACTCCCGCCGATGACAAACACCAGTTTTCCGGAAATCCCCAATTTTTGTTTCAGATCATACGCCACAGGCGAGAAAAGTTGTGGACGGATGGGGTTTCCGGTCACTACAACCTTCTCCTCCGGCAACCCGCCCGAAGCTTCAGGGAAAGCAATGCACACATATCGCGCCCATTTGCTGTTGAGTCTGGTTGACAACCCAGGTAATGCGTCTGATTCATGAGTGACGATGGGAATATGCAACAGATGGGCGGCAAAGACAACCGGCACGCTGACATACCCTCCTTTGGAGAAAAGCACATCGGGACGGTACCTGAGGAGAATGAAGAAGGCTTGCACGAAGCCGATGATGATCAGAAAGAGGTCGGTGAAATTCCGTAGCGAGGCATACCTTCTGAGTTTTCCGCTGCAAATGGCGACAAAAGGAACGCAATGTGCTTCAACCGCCTGTTTTTCGATGGAATGATGGCTGCCGATGAAAAGGCATTCATAACCAGGCTCATCCTTCAAGGAATCATGAACGGCCAATGCGGGATTCACATGCCCCATCGTACCGCCTCCGACATAACACACTCGCATGGATGCAATCATACCAGAAACAGCTTTTTTTGCCACTATGCTTTCCTCTTACTGTCTGTTTGAGTATACTGAACGAAGACATATGTTCAAAATCGCTCAAAGAAGAGGGCACACCCGATGGGATTATTTGAAAAGCTGTTCGGAACGAAACAGGATAAGGATATCAAGGCACTATGGCCATTGGTGCATCAAGTAAATGATCAGGAAAGTTGGGCGAAAGGCCTGAAAGACGAAGACTTCCCCGCTCAGACCGCCTTCTTCCGCGAAGAACTCGCCAATGGAAAAACATTGGACGGCCTGCTTCCCAAAGCCTTTGCTTTGGCCCGGGAAGCTTCTTATCGGGTACTCGGCCAACGGCAGTTCGATGTGCAGATCATGGGAGGCATCGTCCTCCATCAGGGAAAAATTCTGGAAATGAAAACAGGTGAAGGAAAAACCCTCACCTGTGTGCCTGCGGCCTATCTGAACGCATTGGAAGGAAAAGGCGTCCATGTCGTCACCGTCAACGACTATCTAGCGGGACGTGACAGCCAATGGATGGGGCCAATCTATCAGTTTCTCGGTTTGAGTGTCGGGGTGATCCTTTCCGAAATGGACAATGAGAACCGCCGGAAAAACTACAACTGCGACATCACCTACGGCACCAACAATGAATTCGGCTTCGACTATCTGCGTGACAACATGAAATGGTCCGCTGAGGAAAAAATCCAGCCCAAGCACCATTATTGCATCATCGATGAGATCGACTCCATCCTGATCGATGAAGCGCGTACCCCGCTCATCATCAGCGGACAGGCGGAAGACGACACCAGACAAGTGCATGGCGCAAAAGTCATCGCGCCGTTCCTCAAGGAATGTGAAAAAGATCCTGCCACCGGCGATTACTACCAGGAAGACCCAATGGCACGTTTCGACAAGAACGCCCAACCCTTTGACGCCCATGGCGACTACAAACTTGATGAGAAGCAGAAGAGTGTTTCGTTCACCACGCAAGGCATGTTGCATATGGAAGAACTCTTGATACGCAACCATGTCATTTCCGGCAGTTTGTATGATGATGAGAATTTCGAATACGTGCATTATGTGACGCAGGCGGTTCGCGCCTTGAAACTGTACAGCAAAGATGTCGATTATGTCGTTGCAGACGACAAAGTCCAGATCGTCGATGAATTCACCGGTCGTATCCTTGTCGGCAGACGCTACAGCGACGGATTGCACCAGGCCATCGAAGCAAAGGAAGGCATCAAGGTCCTGGCGCAGAACAAGACGCTTGCGACCATCACGTTCCAGAACTTTTTCCGTATGTATGGGAAGCTTTCCGGTATGACCGGTACCGCCGATACGGAAGCACCTGAATTCATGAACATTTACAAACTGGATGTCGTGGTTGTCCCCACCAACATGCCGTGCATCAGGAAGGATCTCGGAGACCTCGTCTACTACAACGAACAGTTCAAATTCCAGGCCATCTGCGAGGAGATCAAACGGGTACACGCAACAGGCCAGCCGATTCTGGTAGGCACCATCAGCATTGAAAAAAGCGAACTGCTTTCCAGCTTGTTGATGAAGATGGGCATCCAGCATGAAGTCCTCAACGCAAAGAACCATGCCCGTGAAGCCTTGATCATCGAAAACGCCGGCGCGAAAGGCTCTGTCACGATCGCCACCAACATGGCGGGACGCGGCACCGACATCAAACTTGGTGGAAGTCCCGAAACCATGGCGCGGAAACTGGTCGGGAGCGAGGCCACTGTTCAGGAAATGAAGGAAGCGCTCCAAAAGGTGATGCCTGCATGGCAAAAACAATATGAGGAAGTCAAAGCGTTGGGAGGCTTGTACGTGCTCGGCACGGAACGGCATGAGTCCCGGCGTATCGACAACCAGCTTCGCGGACGTTCCGGCAGGCAAGGAGACCCGGGAACAAGCCGTTTCTTTGTTTCATTGGATGACAACCTGATGAGATTGTTTGCCAGCGACAACATGAAGAACATGCTCGGCAGGATCGGCATGCAGGATGGGGAACCCATTGAACACAAGATGCTTTCCAACGCCATCGAGAAAGCCCAGAAACGTGTTGAGGAACGGAACTTCGAAATCCGCAAAAACCTGCTCGAATATGATGACGTGCTCAACGAACAGCGAAATTACCTTTATCAGCAAAGGGATGAGATACTGCTTTCCGAAGATTTGATCAGTCGTGTCCTCGAACATTGCCATGACAGCGCCGAACAGATCTGCGACGACGCGTTCAAGAAAGAAAACCCGATGGCGATGATTCTTGATGAGATGAAAAAGCAGTTCTTCTTCGAAGTCGAACCGCTTGAACAAAATGCGACGATAGAACAATGGAAAGAACATCTCGTTTCCGTCATAGACAAGAATGTCCAGGACAAAGTCGACCTTGCCGGAAAAGATCAATTCAACGCTTTCCTGCGTTTCAACTATCTCAGGCAGATCGACCTCAGATGGCAAGATCACCTCAATATGCTCGAGGAACTTCGCGGTGCGGTCGGACTGAGAACCTATGCGCAGAAAAACCCGCTTGTCGAATACAAAGTAGAAGGTTTTGAGATTTTCCAGAAGATGCTCGATGATATCGCGACCTTCATGGCGCAACTGTTGGTGAGGGTTCAGATCACCCGAAGGGAAGCCCCGGACCCCTATAAAGGCCAAAGCAGAAAAGTTGTGGAAAGCCATGCTGCCCAGAATTCGTTCAACAATGAAAGCAATCCGGGCGCGCAACGGATGCAGGGCGGCGAAGGCGAAACGAACACCACCATCCGCCGTACGGGACCGAAAATCGGAAGAAATGATCCCTGTCCCTGCGGAAGCGGGAAAAAGTATAAGAATTGTTGTGGAAGATTCCAGTGAGGTAAAGAATGACGGTGCAGAGGACCTGCACCGTTTTTCTTTCAACCGACAAACAGGTTGATGCAATAATCGACGAAGCCCGGAGTAGACACCAACAGGTTGGCGTTGGTGTCAAGGACGGTAATCATCTCATCAAGTGAACCGCTCCGGTAATGCTCTCCGTCATAATTCTGCATATGATCAGTCAATGTGGCGAACACATCATTGCGGAAAGCGTCCTCCCAAACATTAGAGATGGCGCACAGTTTCTGGATATACGCTTCAGTTTTTTCATAATCGCTGCATTTGTAGAAAAGGATGGCTCCCGGAAACAGGAGGAATGGATTATCCTTATCCTCCGCATTTCGTTGAAAGAGTTCCTCAAAGTGTTCCTTTTTCTCCAAAATGGCAAAAATCGAGGCAAGATGATACCTGCTTTGCAGGCGGTCATGAGGGTCAAGTGACAGTATCGTGGAGAACTGTACGGCAGACAGAGCGTACTTCCCCGCTTCCATCAACTGCAACCCGTATTCCTCAAGCATGCCCAAATACCCTGAAAACTGTTTCATCTCGTCTCCATCAAAAAGCTTCTTGGCTGCTTTGAGATAGGAGTCGAACAGCTTCTCGCTCTCTTCATCGCTCTGTGCGGAAGCGGCGTTGATGGTCTGGGCCACAAGATCGTCAGGATGACGTGAAAGATATTGGCCCGCATAGTCATGGGCATCTTCATAATTTCCTGTCTCGTAACACGAACGTGCCAGGGAAAGCAAATCATTCTTTCCGTTCTGGCTACTGGAGAAATGCAAAACTTTCGGATCTTTCGTTGAATTCATGTGTTTTTTCCCGAATCAGAAGAAATCAGCCGGATTCAGGTTGATGCCGTTCTGCTCGATGGCGAAATACAATGTCGGGTTGGCATACTCCGTCCCGCTTGTCCCCATCGAGCCGATGACTTGTCCCTTGGCTACTTTCATTCCTGTCTTCACATCTACGTTTTCCAGATGTGCGTATGTCGTTTTATAGCCATCCTCATGACTGACTATCACAAAGCGCCCCCGGCCTTTCTGCTCATATCCTGCGTCAACCACATCACCATTCGCCGCTGCGGTGACGGCCGCACCTGCCAGCCCCTGGATCAAAACCCCATCAAGATTCCCCTGGTCAGCCGGGTCTGTGCTGGGTTGACCGAAAGAGCCGATAAGTTTTCCCTGGGCAGGTTTCTGGAAAGAGACGGATGCTATTTCCGCCGCAGCCGCCCCACCCTGCACCGTATCAGGGATGAACAACGATTGTCCCGGCCTGATCATTTCGTTGGAAAGGCCATTGACTTCCATCAAAGTCTTCCAGCCCATATTGTAGGAACGCGCTATGGTTGAGAGCATGTCCCCGTTCTTCACGACATACAACTGTCCGTCACGATCCGGGATACGGAGCGTGAGTCCGGGTTTGACCGCATTGACATTGCGTATCTGGTTGACCGAAATGATGGTCTGCATCTTGAGTCCGTAGCTAGCGGAAATGGACGTGATGTCTTCACCTTCGGCGACCACATGATCGAGGTATTGCACACTGTTTTTGCTCGCCTGAGCCTTTTTCGTATCAGAAAGGCTGACGGCTGTCGTGCCGGCGGTGACAGGTTTCGCCTCTGTTGCGGGAGTCTTTTGCGAAAGATCAGACAAACCGGGTGCGGAAACGATGGGAGCCTCAGCCACGACTTTGACGGCTGGGGTGGCAGGAGGCGGCGTGACCACTACCGGTGCGGGGCTTTCCTGAACGACAGGAGTTTTGGCGGTTTCTTTTTCAGGCGGGAACAATGCGTTCCATCCCAAAAGCACGACCAACACACAAATGCCGATCCCCAATATGATGACGATCGTCAGGATCTTCTTGTCCCCCCCTGAAGCCCGCGGGGACTTCGTGGTTCCGTTCCTATCCTGCATATCATCATAACTGTCTTTTCCCATACCTCGACAATCCTTATCCTTGAGAGTACTATAAAGCAATCATGGGCAGGAGTCAAAACAAAACCATTTATCGGCTATTCCTTGTCGCCACGTTGACTGCTATAGCTATTCTTGCATTTCGGCTCCTGTTTGTCATCATGACAAGCACAAAAATCAAAAAATATCAGGATCCCATCGTTTCGAAAGAAGTGGTGCGCGGGACGATTTACGACCGAAACGGCAGGATACTCGCTATCGAAACCCCTTATTACAGCGTGTATTTTCACCTTTCAAAGATTTCCGACCTGAACAAAACCGCAACTTTGCTTTCGCCTGCCTTGGAAATGAGCGTGCCGGATATCCTTAAGGAAGCTTCAAAATACAGCACGTATGCCTTGATCAAAAAGCAAGTCGACGAATCGAACATACCCGCCATCAAGGAAATAATCGCGAAAAACGGACTCTCGCAGGCAGTTTCCATGGAAAAACACACAGGAAGAACCTACCCCGCCAGTTTCCATGCCTCTCAACTGGTAGGCTTTGTCGATGACCAGAACAACGGACTGGAAGGCATCGAATACACCCAGAACGGCATGCTCGAACCACAACCTGCCATCGGAACGGACAAACCGACGTACGGCACCGATGTGACCCTGACGTTGGACATCGACATCCAATATTTGGTGGATGTGCAGCTGCAGTCCGTTTCTGATGTACACAAACCCGACTACGCCATCGCCATCGTCATGGACGCAAAAAACGGCGATATCCTCGGCATGGGCAGCTATCCGTGGTATGACGCCGGTTCGGTTGCGTCTTCCAAAGCGGAAGCGCGTCTCAACCATGCGGTCAATTATCTGTATGAACCGGGTTCCGTTTTCAAGATTTTCTCGCTTGCCGCTGATTTGGAAATCGGACAAGCCGACTTCTCCAAGCCATTCATCTGTGATGGATCATACAGTTTTTCCGGCATCACCATCGGCTGTCACGAACCTCACGGGATCGTCACGCCACGAGAGATGATCACCAAGAGTTGCAATGGCGCCATCGCGAATTGGAGCAGGCAGACGGACAAAACTGCGTTTTACGCCAAATTATGCGCTTTCGGCTTCAACAGTTCCTATGACATTGATCTTCCTTCCAAGAGCAGAGCCCGGTTGAAAGATCCCTCGACATGGTCAGAACGGAGCGAGGCGACAATCAGCTTCGGACAGGAATTGTCGGTGACTGCCCTTCATCTCGTCACAGCCGCCACTGCGTTCGCAAACAAGGGAATGGTGGTCAAACCGCATCTCCTGCTGAAAAGGACCGAAGGAAATGCCCAAGGGGAAATGGGAAAAACCCTGTACGAACGGAAACGGGAAACAGGAGAGCAAGTCGTTTCTGAAACGGTAGCCGACACCATCCTTTCCTATATGCAGAAGGCCACAGAATCAGGGGGCACTGCAGTCAAAGCCGCGGTGGAAGGTGTGGAAGTCGCCGCAAAAACCGGAACAGCGCAGATCCTCAATCCCCAGACAAACAGCTATACCGATGGTTCTGTATTGGCCTCCACCCTCGCGCTTGTCCCCGCTGAAGCCCCAAAATACATCATCTATGTCGCTGCCGGAAATCCCAAAGGGGACACCATCTGGGGCGCGAACATCGCAAGTCCCGCTGTCGGCGAAATCATCAAAGGATTAGTCAGCCAAGGAAAACTCGTCAGTTCTCACTGACTTCTTTCTTCTCTACCAGATAGAACGTAATCTCACACTGTTTCTTTGCGGAAAACAAGTGTTTCTCCACAAAATCCCGTCTGCTTTGGATGCGGACACCCGGACCGTATTGGGTCCGGGCTTGCTTCAACGCCGCATCGTAATCACTTGCCACGATGGTATAAAACTGCATCACAATATGTACTTTGACAAGTCCTGGTTTTCCAAGATGTCCTTCAGATGTTCTTCTACGTACTGATCGCTGATCGAAATGGTCTGTCCATCCAGCTCATCCGCGTAGAACGACAATTCCTCCAAAAGCTTCTCCATGATGGTGAACAACCTTCGCGCGCCGATGTTGTCGTTATTTGAGTTCATCTGGCAAGCGATCTGGCTGATCTTATGCAATGCCGAATCGGTGAACTGGAGCTCAACGCCCTCTGTCTTCAGCAGTTGCTGGTACTGTTTGGTGATGGCGTTCTCCGGTTCAGTGAGGATGCGGAAGAAATCCTCTTCCTTCAGTTCGGACAACTCAACCCTCAAAGGGAACCTTCCCTGCAGTTCAGGGATCAAATCACTGGGTTTGGATACATGGAAAGCTCCGCTGGCGATGAAGAGGATGTGCGTCGTGTCGATCACACCCCACTTGGTGTTCACCTTGGTGCCTTCCACAATCGGAAGAATATCCCGTTGGACGCCTTCGCGTGAGACATCGATGTTCCCTCCGGTCGGGCCGGAATTGGCGATCTTGTCGATCTCATCAATGAACACGATGCCCATCTGCTCCACTCTGTCTTTGGCGACATCCACCGCTTTGTCCGGGTCAACACTCTTCTCCACTTCCTGTTCTTGGATTATCTCACGGGCACGCGTTATGGTCACCTTGCGTTTTTTGGGAGCTCCCGCGCCACCGAAGATGGAACCGAGACTGTCCATCGCATTCTGCATGTCTTCGCTGTTGCCGCTGCCGAACATCTCGATGCCGATCTGCGGTTTATTGGCCACAGTAAGCTCCACTTCCTTGTCTTCCAGCTTTCCGTCCCTGAGCATCTGGCGGAACTGTTCGCGGGTACTGTCCACATATTGGGTGAAATTGCCAGTCTGTTGCGGCTGGGTCGGCACTGGATTGACCAATAAATCCAGCAGGCGTTCCTCAACCCTGCTTTTGACGACATCATCAACGTTTGAGGCCATTTCCCTTTTGACTTCCGTGACGGCGATGCCCATCAAATCGCGGATGATCGACTCGACATCCCTGCCGACATATCCGACCTCTGTGTATTTCGTCGCTTCGACTTTGATGAACGGTGCATTGGAGAGTTTGGCGATCCTGCGTGCGATCTCCGTCTTTCCCACACCGGTGGGGCCGATCAAAATGATGTTCTTCGGCGACACCTCATCCCTGATATTGTCAGGCAGACGTTTGCGGCGTGTCCTGTTCCGTATGGCCACAGCAATGGTCCGTTTCGCCTCATTCTGCCCGATGATGTATTTGTCCAACTCCGCGACGATCTCGCGGGGCTTCATTTCATCCAACGATTTCTTTCCTGGCAATGCTTTCATGCCTTCATTTCCTCCACAATAATGTTCGTGTTCGTGAAAATGCAAATCTGACTTGCAATCTCAATGCTCTTGCGTGCGATTTCGGAAGCGGTCAGATTTTTCGCGCAATCCAAGTATGCGAGGGCAGCGGCATATGCGTATTCGCCGCCGCTACCGATACCGATCGCATCTCCTTCAGGATCAATGACGTCACCCACACCGTCGATCAGGAAAATCTTATCTCCGTCGGTGGCGAGCATCATCGCTTCCATCTGCCGCATCTGCTTGTCAGTCCTCCATTGTTTGGCGAGATCTACAGCCGCCCTGGTGATGTCTCCGGAAAACTGCTTGAGTTTCTGTTCGAACAGTTCGCAAAGCGTGAAGGCGTCCGCCGTACCGCCGGCGAAGCCGACGATGATTTTACCGTTGTAGAGTTTCCTCACTTTGTGGGCATTCCCTTTCAGGACAACCGTGTTTCCTTGGGTGACCTGACCATCACCGGCAATCGCCACACAACCATCTTTCCTGACGGCGATGATTGTCGTTCCCTTCAATTGTTCCATCGTTCACTTCCTTCCATGCGGATGGCATTCCTTCAGCACTTCCGCCAATCGTTTCTGCGTGACATGGGTATATATCTGCGTCGTGGAAATGCTTTTATGCCCAAGCATTTCCTGGACTGTCCTGATATCCGCTCCATTCTCCAACAAATCCGTCGCATAGCTGTGCCTGAGCACATGCGGGGTGAAATCCTTCTGCCACCCCAAACGCAAGCGATATGTCTCAAAAATAGTATGAACGGTGCTCATCGGCAAGCGTTTCCCTTTGTTGGACACAAATACCAACGAACGTTCCAAAGGATCCAAAACCCCTTTTTCCCCCTGTAGGGCATGTTTCAGCGGGAGATATTCCAAAATGGCCTTCTTGGTGGATTCGGTGAAGAACACATAACGCATCTTGCTTCCTTTTCCGACAATCCTCACTTGTCTCTCCCCCAGTTCCAGCAAGTCTTCCGTAACGGACAACGCTTCGCTGATACGGCACCCCGTATCATAGAGGAATGAGAAGAGCAGATGGTCGCGGGCAGAAGGAAAATCGTGATACGGCAAGGAAAGCAATTGGCGGACTTCCTGTGGCGAAAGGACAGACGGAAGATGGTCATTGCTGGCATGAGAAGCCATGTCCATAAAGGGATTCTTCGTGACAATCTTGTTGTCCCACAGATAATTGTAGAAAGTTCTGAGACTGGATAAAGCGCGATTTACCGAGGTATCTCCGTGTTTTCCGCTCTCTCGCAGGGAACCAACATACATACGCGCATCCACGATGGACACTTCTTCGGGAAGCATATGGTTTTCCTGGCAGAAGGCGAAAAATGTGCGGATGTCCGTGGCATAAGAAATCACGGTATGCGGGCTATAGTTCCGCACATCCCTCAAATACAGCAGAAAATCCTCCAGATAATCCATACGGAACATGATATCACAGCTCTCCTTCCCACGAAAAGACAGGACAACCTTCCTGATACAACCGGTCGCCGCCTTTGCCTAGGGATCCCTTGAGAAGGGAGACATCACGTCCCGCATCAAGCGCTTCGGAAGCGATGCGCACGGCGCTGTTGTGACCTGCCGGCTGGATGATGAACGTCCATTGCGACAACCCAACCTCAACATTCCATAGGGAAAGAATATGTGAATGTGACAGTTTCATACCGGGAAGGAATGGACTGAGAAGCGTCACTCCGGTTGTCGTTTTTATGCTCTTCGCCAGATCTGGCACCACTTGGAAAGCCAATCCCCCCGATTCGGAAACGGCTCGGACAGAGAGCCGGTCACAGAATGAGACGGCGCCGCTGACAAGGGCAAAACCTTTTCTCACCAGCCAGCGACTGAACGCTTTCGCTTCTTTGCGGGCCTCGGCAGTTCCATAGAACGGTCCGCAAACCGTAACCAAGGAATCAGAAACGGCGGGAAGTTTCCCTTTATATAAAAGGAAACAGGGCGGTTCTGCCATTTCCTTGAGAAGTTGTGGGTATTCCTCATCAACCAAGGTGACGATAGAAAGTCCCAGCTTCCTCAATTGTTCAGAAAGTTTTCCAGCCTCCCGGTCATACGGAAAACGCACTCCTTCCAAGAGTGCTTGATGCTTTTCGGTGTTGGAGGCTTTCGCGGCGCACAACGCGCATGCTTGTTCCCAAACCATATGGGGAGATACCACCGAACGTGGGGAAACGTATCAGAAAAACAGGTTCGAAACAACCTTTACAAGCAATAAGGCAAGCACGACGACCAGCATCGGTTTGATCACCTTGGCGCCTTTTTTCATCGCCAACCCGCTTCCGATATACCCCCCGAGCACGGAACACAACGCACAGGGTACGCCTATACGGTAGTTGATGTTCCCGCTGACGGCGAAGGTCGCCAAAGCCGCGATGTTGCTGGATAGGTTGATCAACTTGGTCGTTCCCACCGCTTTGATCAACTGTAGGCCGAGAACGGATGTGAGAATCCATGTCAGGAACATACCGGTGCCTGGGCCAAAAAAACCATCATAACAACCGATGATCAGTCCGGTCAGGATGGTCACCAAAAGCTTGTGCCTGCAGGTTTTTCCCTCCCCGAAATCCGGCTTGACCAACGTCAGTACAGCGATGACCGGTACGAGGAACAACAAGAGCCATTGCAAGTATGAGGCGGAAAGCACCAAAGCGAGCCTGCTTCCAAGTAAGGAACCGCAGATGGAACAGATGAACGCGACACCCGCCACCGACCAATCGATGTCATGTGCCCGCGCATAGCGCACTGTCGCGATGGTTGTTCCGCACGTTGAGGAGAATTTGTTGTTCCCCAAAGCCATAGTAGGAGGAAGGCCGAAAGCCGCATAGGCGGTCAGGCTGATCAAACCGCCGCCACCCGCGATGGAATCAATGACGCTTGCCAGACAGATCAACGGGCACAAAACCCACAAGATATTCAAGTCAATCATCGTTTTCCTCTTTATGAAATCGGTCATAAGAAGCACGCATATCCTTCGTGCTCACATGGGTGTATATCTGTGTCGTCTTGATGTCGCTGTGACCAAGAAGCATCTGAACGCTCCTCAAGTCAGCCCCGCCTTCCAAGAGATGGGTGGCGAAGCTGTGGCGAAGCGTATGCACATGTACTTCGGACAGACCCGCAGCCATACGGTATTCGTCAAAGCGTTTGCTCACAGCCTGACGGGTCAAAGGTTTCCCGTTGCGTCCGACAAAGAGATGCTTCTCTGAATGATTCTCCCGTATCAAATGCGGGCGAACCTGTGCCAGGTATGTGGCAAGATATCCCTTCACCACTTCTCCGAGCGGTACAATACGCATCTTCCTGCGTTTTCCCAACACCCGAAGACTGTTTCCGTCCCAGTTTCCGACGGTCAAGGCGGTCGCCTCGCTGATACGCAGCCCGCAACTGTAAATCAACTCAAAAAGCGTACGGTCACGATAGCCCAAGTCATCATCGGTTGCTATCGCCGACAACAGGGAATCAATTTCCTCCACCGAAGCCACCGCCGGCAACATCTGCCCTGTTTTCGGGGCATGGATCCTGCGCGCTATGTTGTCTTCCCTTATGCGTTCGAACACCAGAAACGAAAAGAATGTCCTCACCGCTGACAAATATTTACCCGCAGTATGACCACTGTCTTTGCGTTCTTCCCGTACTGCCACCAAATAGTCCTGCAAATCTTCCACAGTCGCTTGTTCCACCGTGACGTCAAGCCCTTCCAGAAAGGACAAAAAGTCTTCGATGATGGGAAGATATACCAATACGGTCGCACGAGAAAGCCGGCGTTGCGCGAAAAGATAATCACGGAACTGGCTGCTCAAGCACTCATTCCGACTGTTCATTTCATGAACCGCTTCCCGGTCCCTGCTCCGTCGGATTGTCATGTTGCCCATAGCGAAGCACAGCAGGGATGGTGAAATCATTTCCCAAGCCCTGATTACCCTTGCCGATCTGTTTCTGCAGATCCTGCCAACGGTTGATCTGGATGGTGCCTGTCTGGGGTTGCGTTCCTTGCGGTCCTTGCGTTTCTTTCTTGCTCTCTTCAGCTGGAGCAGGCTTGGCCTGCGTGAACGCAGCCTGCACAGGAGGAACCGGAGTACCGACTCCCGTGGGAATGGCAAAACGTTTGCTTGCGGAGATCGTATCGGCTTCAGAACCGATCACCTCATCTTTCCGATCGAATCCAGTGGCGACGACCGTCACCTTGATGCGGTCCCCCAGTTCCGGATTGAAAGCCTGTCCTGCTATGATAAGGGCATTCTCATCACAATTTTGGGTGATTAACTCGACGACATCCTCATATTCCTGCAATGTCAGGTTTTCAGAACCGCACAGATTGACCAATACGTTCTTCGCGCCGGTAATCGACGCATTCTCCAACAGAGGATTGCTGATGGCTTGGCGGGCTGCGTCAACGGCGCGGTTTGCGCCTTCGCCGAAGCCGATGCCCATCAAGGCATCGCCTTTTCCTTTCATGACGGTACGCACATCGGCGAAATCGATGTTGATTTCACCAGGTTCGGTGATCAATTCGCTGATCCCCTGCACACCCATGAACAATACCTCATCAGCCATCAGGAAAGCCTGCTTGATCGGCGTGTTGTTTTCAACGACCTTCAGCAGATATTGGTTGGGTATGATGATCAACGTATCCACATTCTTGCGGAGTTTCTCAATGCCTGCTTGGGCAAGCATCATTTTCTTCTTGCCTTCGAAGGCGAACGGAGTCGTCACCACCGCTACAGTCAAGGCATTACAGCTTTTGGCGATCTCAGCAACCACCGGAGCGGCGCCTGTGCCAGTTCCGCCGCCCATGCCTGCCGTGATGAAGACCATATCAGCGTTTTCCATCTCTTTCTTGATGTCTTCTTTGCTTTCCTGAGCGGCTTTTTCACCCACTTCAGGAATGCCGCCGGCACCGAGGCCACCCGTCAACTCCTTACCCAACGGCAGACGAACCTGTGCGTTGGACCGTTGCAGAGCCTGCATATCGGTATTCATCGCCACAAACTGCACTTTCTTCAGTCCGCTTGCGATCATGCGGTTTACGGCGTTTCCGCCGCCACCGCCGACACCGACCACTTTGATGATAGTGGCCGCAGTCTGTTCGTCCTTCACCATATCTTCCACATCGAACATCCCAAAATCCATTGGTGTCTGCTTGTTGTTATCCATTGATCAGCCCCTCAAAATAACGTCCGGAAAAATCCTTTGATCTTGGTGAAAGCCCCGTCTTCACCCCTGCGTTCCTGTTCCCTGTGTTTCTTCGGTTGAGGACCTTCGTCCTTCACTTTCCTCGCCTCACTTTTCAAAAGCCCAAGCACCGTACTGTAGCAGGGGTTGATGAAGGAACGGTCCAACCCGCCGATGGCTTCGGGGAAGCCAAGCCGGGCGGGAAGGCCATAAATTTCACTTGCCAGTTCCGTCACACCGGAAAGAAGCGCCCCGCCCCCCACCAGTACGACGCCGCCGCCATACGAACCTTGCACACCCGTTTTGTTCAGATTCGCCTGCAACCTGCTGAAGATTTCAGCCATGCGCGGTTCGATGATACGGGAAAGCTCACGCTTTGGCATCCTGATGCTCGGCAGTCCCTGAACTTGCGGGATGACGACCATCTGGTCTGCTGGAACGGAAGGTACATAACTGTGTCCGCATTCACATTTGATCTGTTCGGCGACGGTCTTCGTTTTGTTGAGGATATACGCCAGATCACTCGTCACCGAATCACCGCCGAGGTTGATGCCACCTGTATAGATGGGTGCGCCGTGGCTGTAGGCAATCATGTTGCTGGTGCCTCCTCCGAGGTTGATCAGAATGACACCCATCTCTTTCTCTTCGGGACTGAGAACCACTTCCGCGTCAGCAACGCTCTGCAGCACCATTCTGCGCACCGACAATCCGGAACGTGTGATGCATTTTCGTTCGTTCTGGCAGATTGAGGAACTGGCAGTTACAATCAAGACACGGCTTTCCAGCCGATGCCCGAGCATATCCACCGGATCTTTGATGCCCGTTTGTCCGTCGATACGGAATTCCTGCACCAGCGTATGAAGGATTTCCCGATCTTGGGGAAGTTCAAACGCGCGTGCGACTTCCAGGGAACGGTAAATGTCTTCCCTTTTGATCTCCTGGTCTTTGCTGTTGATGCCTACCACACCGTTACTCGGCACCCCAATGATGTTCTCCCCGCCGATGCCGATGACTACATCCGTCACTTCCGCACCAGCCTGAAGTTCAGCCTCATTGGTGACGCTGGAGATGGTTTTGAGAGTCTGTTCGATGTTGACGATGGAACCGGCGCGCACTCCTTCACTTGGGCGCTCGCAAATGGAATCGACCATAAGCTGTCCGTCATGATCGACAGAACCGATCACGCACCGGATCTTGCTTGAGCCGATATCCAGCCCCATCAACAATTTGTCCCCAGCCATCATGCAACCTCCGCTAACGGCGTACCAGTCCGGAATCATACACATCGTAGCGGGTTGGATCCTTTGTGGGGACCTGCCCTGCCTGTTCCGCCTTCACTACAGCAATCGCTTGGGATAGATGCAAAGCATCCACTTCTTCCCGTATCGAAATCTGTGCATTCAACGGAGCGAGGACGAGAACAACTTTTCCGAGACTGTTGCTACTATTATTATCGTATTTCACCATGGTTATCAAGGATGTTTCGTCGGATAACGAGCCAACCATGGATAATACGGAACGGAATTTTCCGTCGACACCATATCTCTTGAGCATGGACGCATATGTCGGTGTAATCTCAATCCTGACCACATCCTGTCCATACACATCTGAATCCGCCTTTCCAAGCGGCAGGAAATCCCATCCTGTCGTGACGATATACGCATCGTTTGAGCCATCTTCTTTGATGGCAAGAAGGACAGCCCGGGCTTCTTTGACGGCAAGACTGACTTCAAGACCTGCCGGAAGGCTCCTTTTGACCTTCACTTGTTTTACCACAGGATCCTTCAGGATGTCTTTCTGAAGTTCAGCAAGGACAAAACCGTAACTGTTCTTTCCGTACAACGGTTTCACCACCCCAATGACTGATGCCGGGACACCCCTTCCCGTTTCTTCCGCAATCCTCACTTCCTTGATCGTGAATGCAGGGATGAACTGCAAGGAAAAACGGATGACGAGCCCTATGACTACAGCAAGGATACACCCGATGAAAACCTTGCCGGTTGTCATGAGGTGTGTTCCTCGGATAAGGACGGAAAATCAACCATTTTCCGCTCCTGAGGCGAAAGTGAGCTTTTTTCCAAGGGTATCCTCCCGCTTGCCACCAACATGATGCGGTACAAGATGGAAGACGAGACAAGGATGATGAACAGGTTGGTACCCCCCTGACTGAAAAACGGCAAGGGAATGCCTGTGGGAGGCAACAATCCGATGACTACGGCGATGTTGATGATGGCCTGCCAGACGATCATGGTGGTCAAACCAAAAGCAAGATAGGAAAAGAACGCGTCCTGTTCTTGCATCCTCTGGTAGGTTTTATAACCGAGAATGGCGAAAAAGGCAAAAAGCGCAAGGATGAAAAGCACCCATATCAAGCCTAATTCCTCACACATGTTGGCGAAAATGAAATCGTTCTGTACTTCAGGCAACAAGCCCAGTTTGTAGGTTCCCTTCCCCAAGCCGACACCGAAAACCCCACCGGCTTTGATGGCTTTCATGGCATTGCCAACCTGATAGTTGATGGAAGACGTATCCAATTGGGGCATCAGGAAACTGGCTATCCTGCGTACCCTGTACGGTGCGGAAAGCATGACGATCACCCCAGGGACGGCGACAAAAGCGATGATCAGCAACAGGTAGCTGATGCCGATGCCTCCGGCAATAAACATCGCAAGGCACAGGCCGATGAAGACGATGGTCGAACTGAAGTCCCGTTGAAGAATGATCAAAGCGGAAAAGAACGCCATCATGACGAACGGAATGGCATAACGTACGAATTTGTTTTTCTGCTCTTTGGAAAACCATTTCGCCAAGAAAAACACCATGGCGAATTTGACCAGTTCGACCGGTTGCATGGATAAGGGTCCGATACGCAGCCAACGTCGAGCACCCAGAGCAGTGCTGCCGAACGGCGAAACAAAGGTCATTGCCATCAAAACCACGGAAACGAACGTTACGGGATAGGCGGCATGGGAAAACCATGAGACAGGAACAAAGCGTATGATCACGCCGACCGCCAACGCAGCGACGGCAAACAGCAACTGACGGACCAGATAATAATAATGGGGCAACCCATGGCTAAGCGCTTCGTCATAGGAAGCGCTGTACAGCATGGTCAAGCCTAAACCGGAGAGCAACACCACAACGCACAGGAACGTGAAAGCGCTGTTGATGCCTTCCTTTTCCTCTACGATGGGTTCCCTGACGATTTTCCAATCATCAAACTGCCTCTGTCCTTCCATGCGTCACCCCTTGTACATGAGATACGCCACCATGGAAAGCAGCAAAGTCAGTACCGTATAACCGGCGACAATCGCTTGTTCCGCGATGCCTTTCTTCTCAAACGCATGATGCAGCGGTGCGATGGAAAACACTTTCTTCCCCCATGTCCTGATGGATACGATCTGCACCAATGAGGAAAGGAGTTCCAACACCATTGCCGAACTTGCCACCATCGTCACGACTTCTGATTTGTCCATCAACGCGGTTGTGGCCAAAACAGCTCCCAACGCATGGCTGCCTGCATCACCCATGAAATATTTTGCCGGCTTCAAGTTGAAAACCAAAAAAGCGGATAAGGAGCCGATAAACGCAAAAAGGAACGGATTCGAACTGATCAAACAGAGAAGGATCAACGGCAACAACGAAACCAATGCCGCAAGGCCGTCCAAACCGTCGGTTATGTTCACCGCATTGACGAAAAACATCAGATAGAGCACTGCGAAAAGATAATATACCCTTCCCCAATCATGCCCCAGCAGATGGGTGTCCAGCGATTGGGAAACACGTAGTGCGAAGACAACCAGCAGCGACGCGCACAGTTGGGTCAGCAACTTTGCTTTGGGAGTAAGCCCGTCCCCATTTCCTGTTTTGGTTTTCTCTACATCATCCCATAAGCCGATCAGGCAAAAGCTCCACATGCTGAAAAGCAGTACCGGTTTGATCCCTGTCAGGAGATTGGCAATGGTAGTGCCGACACAGAAAGCGATGCCGCCAATCGTCGGCGTCCCCTCTTTTTTTGACTGGGTATCCTGCAATTCCGGTTTGATCTTCACGACAAGACTTTTGGATGAAGAAAGCAGATTCCGGGAGACCAGATACGTCGTGCCGAAGCCTAATGCCAAGGAAAGGATGATGGTTTTCATTCCCCCCCCTTATCCTATGGCCCGGATCAACGGGATCAGGCGTTCCATCGTCGCAGCCCGGGAACCCTTGACCAAAAAGAGATCCCCCTGCCGGACGGAAGCACTGACTTCGTCGGAGAGTTTCGAAAAATCTTCAGTGAAGGACAATTCACCATTCCAGTCGTTGTCTTTCAAAACCTTATAGGCGTCATACATCTCTTGGCCATACAGGAAGGTGGAACGGATGTCTGAGCGGAGAATCCGCCTTGCGACTTCCTCATGGGCGTTTCTGCTTGCTTCCCCCAATTCCTTCATAGGGCCGAGTACGACTTTCTTGTTGCCGTTCCAAGAGATGCTGCTGATGCAGTCCAGAATGGACCGTGTGGAATCAAGACTGGCATTATAGCAGTCCTCGATGATGGTCACTTTTCCGGAAAGCACGGTGGAACGGCCGGTCATCGGTGTGAAACCTGACAGACCTTCGCAGATGGTCTCTTCATCGGCACCAAGGAAACGGGCCGCCGCTACGGCTCCCGCAATGTCCGTGAGCAGATGTTCGCCCACGGCATTGACATGACACGTCCTTTCGCCAATGGAAAGATCCCAACCGGATAATCCGCAACAGCTGGCTTTGAACGAAGCAGCCTGATACTCTCGGAGAATCACATGGTTTTCCTGTTGGATTTGGGAAAGGAACGGACTGCCTCCGGCGATGAATCCTGCTTTGAGGCCTGGATGGAAAATGGATCCTTTCTCATGGGCGATGGCTTGTTGTGTCTTGAATTTTTCCAGATGCGAAATGCCGATGTTGGTGAGGATAGCCACATCAGGGCTCACCACATTGAGCATATGGGCCATTTCACCCACATGGTCAACACCCATCTCAAAGACACCATAACGGGTATCCTTATCCACTGAAAGGACAGAAAGCGGCAAACCGATCTCCGAATTGAGATTGCCGGGGGTTTTGGCCGTTTTGCCTTTTTTTGACAAGATGGCTGCCAACGCTTCTTTCGTCGTGCTTTTCCCACACGAACCCGTCACACCGGCATAAATGACGTCTGAAAACTGTGCAAGATGGGCATGAGAGAAGCGTTGCAAAGCCTGCAGGGTGTCGTCCACCACGATAAGCGGCAGATGGCAAGTGGCTTCAGCTTCATGAAAATGTCCGACGGAAACGACAGCGCAAGAAGCCCCTGCATGTTCAGCTTGGGACAAATAACGGGAACCATCGCAACTGGAACCCGGAAGCGCCACAAACATGGCGCCTTTTTCCAATGAACGCGAATCGGTTGAGACCGCATCGATATGTGGTGTGTAGCCGACGGTCAAACGTCCGCCCAGCATCCGGGAAACCTCACGAAACGTATAGGGGGTGGTCAGTTGCATGCTCACCCCTCCCTGCCAGACAGATACACGACGTTTCTCGCATCGATCCGCTGGAAATCAAGGTTCTCCTGTATCGCCTGCCTGACCAGTTCTTCCGGCATCCCTTGGATGGAAAGCCGGGCTCGGAGCAGACGGTGTTGCTCTTCAAGATTGGCGATCTGGTTCTCGAGTTCAACCTTTCGCGTTTGGAGCGCGCGGTTGACGCCCACTTCCCAGACAACAGTGAAGATTGCCACCATGATGAACACCAACATGGCGATGGCGACAACATGTCCGATTTTCGTGGCCTTGGCATGAGAGGCCTTCAGGGTCGAGGGATTTGCAAAATCCGTAATGTCAAAATCGCGATCAACCATCGAATTCATGTTGTCCTCCTTACAACTTCTCCAACACCCGAAGCTTGGCGCTCCTCGAAGGGGCATTCTCCTGTGCCTCTTGTTCGGACGGCACCAAGGGCTTCTTGGTCAAAATCCTCACCGTTGGGTTATCCCCACCGGCGAGCTCCCTGAAGAGCCATTTCACCGGTCTGTCCTCCAACGAATGGAAGCTGATCACCGCCAGTCTGCCACCCGAGAGGAGCGCATCCACAGCACCTTTTACGGCAGGTGTGATGCGATCCAGTTCCCTGTTCACTTCGATGCGGATGGCTTGGAAGGTGCGTGTAGCCGGATGGATATGCCCATACCGGTATTGCGGAGGGACGCAATCGTAAATGATCTTTGCGAGTGCGTTGCTCGTTTCAATGTCACCATCCTTCCTCGCCAGGACGATCGCTTTGGCGATTCTCCGGGAATACCGTTCTTCACCGTACTTCCAGATCACGTCCGACAACCGTTCTTCAGGATACCTGTTCACCACATCGAACGCCGAGCATGAAGCGTTTGTATCCAGCCTCATGTCCAGCTTTTCTTCTTTGAGAAATGAAAACCCCCGTTCCGATTCCATAAAATGGAACGAGGAAATACCCAAATCAAACAACACGAGATCCAATTTCGGACCCGAATAATCGGTAAAAAAATCATCGAACCACGTATTGACCGGTGTGAATCGTTCCTTGAATGGAGAAAGCCTTTCGATGGCCTTCTTCTGGATTTCGCTATCCCTATCGAGACCTGTCACATGCAGTCCGGGATATTTTTCAAGGAACAACTTGGTATGACCGCCTTCACCGGTAGTGGCATCCACCATTTCCGCTTGCTCGCGTCGGGGGACCAGATACGACAACACTTCGTTGCGCATCACGGGGTAGTGTACATATTCCATTACACCTCCCCTCCCAAGGTTTTGCTGAGTTCTTCAGCAGCTTGCGCGAATTTCGAATCCATCGATGCAAGATACGTTTCAAAGCTCTGGGTATTCCACAGTTCAAGATATGTTCCCGAGCCAAGAAGCGTACATTCGCTCTTCATGTCGAGCGCAGCGAATTCCCTGAGGGTCGGCGGCACATTCACGCGGCCGGTCTTGTCAATATCACAAAGTTGGGCGGGACTGATGATGTTCCGTTGCAGCAACCTGCGGTTTGCATTGAACGAGGCGCCCGGACCATTGAGGATGGTCTTCATCAGTTTCTCGAATTCCTGCGGGAGCATCAGCCAAAGGCAATTCTCGAGACCACGCGTGACATACAAGGTATCCCCGTCGATATCGGCCCTGAGGCGCGATGGAACCAGGATTCTCCCTTTGTCATCGATGGTGACTCTGAATTCACCCGTCAGCATTTTCCCACTTTCTCCTTTCGACAAACCTCGAATATGGGATATTCACCCACTTTCTACCATTAATCTACACTTCGCCCCACACGAACACAAGGACAGATTTTTGGTTTTTTCCAAATGAATGAAATAAAAAGCAACAATTATGCTTAACGGAAGTTTACAGCCCCCCTGTTTTTCATATGGAAGGTCGTCAGAAATAAAATTAAACTTATATAAGAAAAGGCCCCGTGATGGAGCCTTTCAGATCAGATCCGATGATTCGGATTGAAAATGTTGTAATCGATATCCTTGAAAATGACGTCTTTTTTCTCGGCTTTGACCAACCACTCGGTGTTCACCGCATTCTTGCACATGTTGCTGTACACGACGTTGAAGTTCTGCAGGTGGTCTTCCAACCGTTTCTGGGCATACGATCCACCCGTCTTATGGTACATGATGAACGGCCAGTCGCTTTCCATGGACAGGAGGATTTCCCTGGCGGCTTGGTTGAGGAACCTGCGTTTCAGGCTCACCTGGTCCGGGAACCGTATGGCAAGCTCTTCCATTCTTTCCAGATTCTCATGGATATGGCGGTAAATCCAAGCGTTTGAACCATCCAGCCATGTCGAACTGAAACCACCCTGCCCCCACGATGAGAACGCCGGGCGCGCCACTTCGAGATTCGGTTTTTCTTCCAGAAATTGAGTAGGAGTGGTCAAATCTACCGTGCAATCATCCTGTGCGCTTTGGCGGAACACCTGCTCCAGCCAGTCAATGCCTTCGAACCACCAGTGACCGAACAACTCACAGTCGAAACAGAGCGTCGAAAGCGGTTCTGTTCCGATGTCGCCTGCGATCCGTTGCGCCTTGTTTGCGATGTTATACAGAAAATTCGCCGCATGTTCTTTCGTCAAGGCACGACCTTGGGCAAGCACATACGGTTTCTTCTCATTCCCACCACCGGTAATGGCGCAATACTTGTAACCGGTGAAAATCCTGTTGCCGTCCTCTTCGATGTAGGGTGCGATGTAATCCAAAGGAAGGTCATATCCGATGTCACGGTAGAATTCCCGATAACGCTGGTCACACGGATAACCGGTGGTGTTTGACCAGACCAGGCTTGTCGCTTCATAGTCACGAGGGAACGCGACCAATCCGTTGGGGCACAAAACGGGACGGAACGTCCCGTTCTCCACTTTGTCAGGGGAAAGAAGCATGCTTTGGCTCGCAGTCTGGAACCACAGTATGCCTTTGCTCTTCAAATAATGTTCCAAACCCGGGAAATACCCGCATTCAGGAAGCCAGAAACCACGGGAGATGTGCCCGAACGAACCCAAGTGCGATTGGATGCCCAGCTCAACCTGTGCGTTGATGGCTGCAGGGTATTCCTGATACAGAGGGAGGTATGCGTGCGTGGCGCAGGTGGTGATCAATTCGATGACACCCTCTTCCTCCAGCTTGCGGAAGCCAGCGAGAATGTTGTGGCCGTAACTTTCGTAATCAACAAGGTTTTTTTGGCAACGGTTCAGATACCAACGTGCCATTTCCGCATATTCAGGCTGTTCCTTCTCCGTCCTGCGGACTTCTTTCTCCCCCAACTCGCGGTGGAGGTTCATATAGTTGATGAACCGTTGCTGAAGGGGTTCGTCAGAGAGCATGCAGCAGAGCGTCGGACTCATGCTGAGGGTGAGTTTGCACGGTATGTCTTCCGCTTTGAGTCCTTTGAGCATCCTCAGAAGCGGCAGATACGACTCGTTAATCGCCTCATACAGCCAATCCTCTTCCAAAAACCTTGGGTATTCAAGGTGCCGTACATAAGGCAGATGGGCGTTGAGAATGATCGCTATCTTGTTTGTCTTCATGATCCAAGCACCCCTTTGCTGAGGATTTTCGCCACGGAACGGAGCATCGGGTTGTCAGCCACTTCGCCGTCATTGGAGATGACCGACGAGAACAACACGTTGAATTTCCCTTTGTCCATGGAAATCTCATCGTAATGTTCTTCCCAATAGGAAGGAAATGTCTCCACACTCTTGGAATTAGCGAGGGTCACGCATTCTCCGTCGTTCTTCTGCCACAGGAGCGCAACCTCATAAGCGCATCCGTTGTTCGGCAGGTTGATGTTCCACTGTTCATCGTCAATACCCACACGGATGTCAAATGAAGACCTCTCGCCGTTTTTTTGCATATCCGTAATGGTCACCCGCAGCAACAAGATGGGGTTTTCGTCAGAGGAAAGCATTTCCAAACGGCTTGATGGAGAAAGCGACCAATAGGCAAAAGCCCATTGTGGGTCACGGAGCAGAAGATGGATGGAGGTCTCATTATACGTCTTGGGTAATTCTTCCACACCGGGAAGACTGTTTGTTTTTGCACTCGGTGAACTGAAATCGGTAAGGGAGGTAAGGAAACGCTTCTGGCTTACGGTATCCCTCGCCCCCGTGACAGGCTCGTCTTCCTCTTCGTATTTTTCCTGAAGCTGTTCGATCAACTCATCCCTATCCAAAGACTCCCAATCGGAAAAACCTTCCTGTCGGGCGATGTACCGTAGTTCGGTATCGGATAATAACCCAAGATTGATCAAAACCATGTATTTCCCCTTATTTTCCCTGACACAATAACTGTAGGGAAAAAGGAAAAACTAGTCAACAATAGGACATTTGCGGGGGCCAGAGGCATAAAAGATACGTTTTTCGTATCAGAATAGTTAAAAACTGCAGATTTCAATAATTTTTTTCAGTTTTTTTTAAGATATGATTAACTATCGTGGAAAAAAATGAGCATATTGCAAGAAATGGTTTTCTATTCTATGATAGAAGCCACCTAGAAGGACAACAAAATGGAAAACGAAGCATTGGATTTTTCCTGGATAATCAAAAACCATCCGCACAAGGACATCAGCCAGGCAAAGGCTATGTTCCCCATCGAGACGGCACGGATAGCACGTGACTTTCACCGGCAAATTCCCGGCTACAATCTGACAAGGCTTGTCAGTTTGCCATCCCTGGCTCATATGATGAGTGTCGGGGGGATTTATGTAAAAGACGAATCCCAACGTTTGGAGCTGAACAGTTTCAAAGTCATGGGAGGCTCATTCGCCTTATTCCGCTTCCTGCAAAAAAAGCTCGGCATCAGCGATGAGAAGATGAGCTACGATTATCTTACCAGTCCGGAAGCGAAAGCGAAAATCGGAACCCTGACCTTTGCCGCCGCCACCGACGGGAACCATGGGCGCGGCATCGCTTGGGCAGCCGGAAAACTTGGCCACAAGTGTGTCATTTATGTGCACAGCGAGACTTCACAAGCACGCATCAACGCCATCAAGAGTTATGGGGCTACCGTCAAGGTCATCCCCGGCAATTACGACAATGCTGTCCGCCAGATTGCGGACGATGCGAAAACCTACGGCTGGGAAATCATCAGCGATACCTCTTGGGACGGCTATACCGAAGTCCCGACGTGGATCATGCAGGGCTACACGACCATGCTTCTGGAAACACAGGAACAGTTCTCGGCGCTTGGCATTATCCGCCCCACCCATGTATTCGTGCAGGCTGGTGTCGGAGCTTTGGCGGCCTCAGTCGTCGGTTTCTATTCCGCCCTGTTTCCGGATAATCCTCCAAAGTTCATCGTCGTCGAACCTGACAAAGCGGCATGCATCTTCAAATCAGCACAAGCCAAAGACGGGCAACCCCATTCGGTGACCGGCGATTTGGACACCATCTGTGCAGGACTTGCCTGCGGAGATCCGAGCCCTCTGGCTTGGAATATCCTGAAGGAAGACGCAGATGTATTCATGAAAGTGCCTGATTACGTCGCGGCGCGCGGCATGCGCATCTATGCCGTTCCCTTGAGGGGTGATGATTTCATCATCAGCGGGGAAAGCGGCGCCATCACGCTTGGCGCGTTCTATTCGATACTCACCGAGCCGAAGGCCAAGGAACTGGTCGATTACCTTCATCTTGACGGCAACAGCCACGTGTTGTTTATCAACACCGAAGGCAACACCGATCCGACTCATTTCAGGCAAATCATCTGGGATGGTTGCGATCCTGTGCCCAAGAAGTATTGGACGCAACGCTGAAACAAGACACACCTTTTCGCCCTACATCGTCAGCCGGAGGCTTCCCTGACGATGTTTTTGTATGAGCGGCACTCGCAAACGTTTTTTTTCTGTGTACAAGTTACCGGTTTTCAGGACGAACAAGTATACAACCGAGACAAAAAAAACTATTCATGGTATGATGCCTATCCGAATACCATGAATAGCGTACAAACAGATGCCCAAAGTCTGACAGATTTGGTCCTTCATGGACATTTCTATCAACCTCCGCGGGAGAACCCGAGAACTGATATCATTGAAATACAAGAAACAGCAGCCCCTTTTGATGACTGGAACGAAAACATATGGGCCTCCTGTTACCGAGCCAACGCCCACAGCAGATACCTGTCTTCCACCCAAATCGAAAGCATAAGCAATAACTATTCCTATCTCAGTTTCAATTTCGGCCCCACCTTGCTTTCCTGGATGGCGGAAAAGCATCCGCACACGATGGAAATGATCGTGGAAGCGGACAAGGCGAGCGTCAGGCGTCTCGGACATGGGAACGCCATCGCACAGGGTTTCAACCACACCATCCTTCCGTTGGACAAACCTGAAGACGCTCGCATCGAAGTCCAATGGGGTTTGGAATCGTTCAGGAACTGGTTCGGGCGCGACAGCGAAGGGTTTTGGTGCCCGGAAGCGGCCATCAACCCGACCATCATCGACATTTTGGCCCAATGCGGAGTGAAATTCGTAATCCTTTCACCATGGCAATGTGGTTCCATCGAAGATCAAAGCGGCAAACTCATCGACCTGAAGGGGAAACCGGCACCGTATGACACCCCGTTTGTGCTTACCGGCGAAAAGGGGAACACGCTTTCCGCGTTCTTCTACCATCCTGGGTTGGCCAGCGGTATCAGCTTCGGGCATCTTCTAAGGGATGCCGACAACCTGTACCGTGAGTTGCTTTCCATCAAGGAATCAGACCACCCTGCCCTGATTCATACGGCGACCGACGGAGAAATCTATGGACATCATGAACCATATGGGGATATGGCGCTTTGCGCATTGATCAAGAAAGTCAACAGCAGAAAGGATTTCACGCTGACCAATTACGGTACGTTTCTGGAACGGCATCCCGCAAAACTGCATGCGGTACTTCTCCCGGGAGAGGACGGTCAAGGAACCTCATGGTCCTGTGTCCATGGTGTCTCCCGCTGGTATAAGGACTGCGGTTGCCATACAGGCGGCGAAGATGGCTGGAACCAGAAATGGCGGACTCCGCTTCGGAAAGCTTTCAACACCGTACACACAAAAGTCGTTGTCTTTTGCGACACTTTTCTGAAGAAAACGCTGGGACCTGAGACGGATACCTATGCCGTACTCTCCTGTTTTGGACCTGTTGCGGCAAAACAGGTTTCCATGCAAGCGTTTCTTGACGGACTGCAGAAAACAAAACCGTTTCCGGACAGTGCGAAACCCGGTCTCGCGAGGCTCTTTGAATGCTACATGTTCTCCATGTATGCATTCACCAGTTGCGGCTGGTTCTTTTCAGACCTCGGCGGTATCGAACCGCGCCAAAACATCTCGTATGCCTTGATGTCGGTATTCCTCTATCAGGAACTCACCGGTGAAGCTGTCCTTCCGTCCTTCCTGATCGACCTTCAGGATGCGAAATGCAACCGTCCGCAAGACGGAAACGGCATGACCATCGCCGCCCAAGAATGGATGCAATTATCTGGGCCAACCCAGGCCGCGTTGTTTTTCCATTTTGCCTCCCGCTTAGGGGATCCTTCGATCCGTTACGGAAATTATCAGCTTGAGAGCAAGGACAACGGGAATTACCAATTCCTCGACCGCATGCTGTTGACACGTTCCGTCGCCTTGGTGCAGGATCTTTCCACTCAAGGAAAACTGAACCTGATCGTTACGATAAACGATGTGTATGGCGCCAAGCTTTCCCAGCAGACGGTGACGGGAGAGTCGGTTCCCAAAGAAATGTGCCGTCATTTCAGCAAAGTGGTCAGCCGTCGCCTCGCCGATATGAAGCTGGTCGATCTCAAGACTCTTTCCGAAGTGATCGATCGTTTCGGGATTCTGGAAAACAATTGTTCCTATCCGTACGATCCCGTAACGGAAATGCAGACCATCGGCTTGGCTTTCAATGCATTGGCAAGCATTTTCGCCACATACACATCTGCAGATTGGGACAGTGTGAAAGAAGTTTTCCTCATTCTGGTCCGGTTTGTATCCCGGGCCAAACGGACAGTCGACAAGGGCAGCCTCTCGCTTCTTGTCAACAAAGGCATTTCCTTGATTGCCAGAAATTTGAAGGAAAGAGAAGACAAAATCGATGACGGCTTCGCTGCTACCCTGTATGAATTCCTCAGCACGGTTCGCAGGGAAGGCATCATACCGGAACTGACGCAATTGCAGGAAGCGGTCTATCCGAGTTTATGCGACCCCTGCTCTCCTTCCGTCAGAAAACTTGGGTATGAGCTGAACTTCGCAACAGTTGTCGTGCGTGCTCAAGACTGACCGGTGATGAAACATCTCCGCTGAGCATCCTCGCGATTTCCACGACACGGTCCTGCCCTTGTACGTGTTTGATGTGCGTGAAGGACTGCCCGCCATCCACACTTTTTGAGACGACCAGATGGCTTTCAGCCTTGGCGGCAATGGATGCGAGGTGGGTGATGACGATCACCTGATGGCTTTGTTCGAGCTTCACCAATTGGTCGCCTACAGCAATCGCGACGGTACCTCCGATACCTGTGTCTATCTCGTCAAAGACCAGCGTCCCTACCCCGTCTTCCTTTTCAAGCGTAGCCTTCAGAGCCAACAAGATGCGGGACAATTCCCCTCCGCTGGCCACTTCCGCTATGGAACGGCTTTCCAAACCCGGATTGGCGCAAATGGAAAACGCAACGTCATCGTAGCCTGTTGGACTTGCAGGCACCTGAGTCACCATGATGGAAAAAGCAGCTTGCGCCATCCCCAGTTCATGCAGGTTCCCTTCAATCTCTTTCCCCAATTTGATCGCGGCTTGCTTCCGCTTTTGCGTCAGTTCTTTCCCCACCGTCTGCAACTGGTTCGTCTCCGCTTTGATGGCGTTCTCCAACTCAGAAAGGCGTTCTTCACCATGCAGACCGGCATCAAGCTTCTTTTGCGAAACCTCAGCGAAACGAAGTACCTCTGTAAGCGTGGGACCGTATTTCTTCTTCAGACGCTGCAATTTTGCGAGTCTTCCCTGCAGTTCATCCAGTTTGTCCTGACTGAAAGCCATATGGGAAAGGCAATCACGCACGCTTTCCGCAATATCCTCACATTCGATGGATGCGCTGTCCAATCTGGCCTGCAGGGAGGAAAGCGACGGGTCTAGCCGGGAAGCGGCCAGCAGTTGCCGGGACGCATCTTTCAAGGACATGATCGTGTTCCTGCCTTCCTCACCTCCGAAAAGCGACATATCCGTCTCTTCCAATTCAGTGTGAATCTGTTCGTAGGAACCCAATACCCTCAATTCCTCGGTGATTTTCCCGTCTTCCCCTTCTTTGATGGAAGCCGACTGGATTTCCTGGACCGCATAGTTCAGATAATCCTGTTCCCGTTTTGAAGCTTCGACGAGATCGGAAAGATCATCCTTCTCCTTGAGCAGTTTCTGCAACGCTTCCCAATGATCCTTGAAACGGAGACATTCCGCTGCATCTTTTGCGTATGAGTCCAGTACATCGCGTTGTTTGGAAGGTAAAAAAAGGCTCTGGTGGTCCCTTTGCGCTGAAATATCCACAAGCAACGCGCCGATACGGGACAATTCGCCGCGTGTTTTGGCAACGCCCTGGATGGTGATGTTCGATCGTCCATTGTTTTTCAGAGTCCGGGAAAGCACCAAAGTGCCGTCTTCCAGACTGAGATCCATCTCCCGGAGCGCATCCAGAAGATTTTGCGCAGGTTGCTCAAATGAAAAGGTCGCGCTTACTGAAGCGCTGTCACAGCCGTTCCTTATGACATCATTCTCAGCTTTGTCACCCAAAAGAAGCGACAAAGCTCCCATAATGATTGATTTTCCCGCACCGGTTTCACCGGTCATGGCAGTCAGCTTCGGTCCGAATTCGATTTGTGCATCATCTATCAAGGCATAATGGCGGATGGACAGGCTCTCAAGCATGGACACCTCCCCGTGACCAGTTCAGTTTATCCCTGATCACCTCGATGTACGAACGTTTGCCGCTGGAGACGATCAGTGTCTTGCTGCGCGCTTTTTCTACCGTGATGACATCACCTTCCATCAGCGCAAAGTTCTGCTGACCATCTACCGTCAACATCAAACCGGTACGTTGTTTGGGTACGACATTCACCGAAATCTGCGTCTCCCCGTCAACTACCAGAGGTCTGTTTGACAACGTGAATGGACAAATCGGAGTGACGATCAAGTCACTGAGGCTTACATCCAAAATCGGTCCCCCTGCCGCAAGGCTATAGCCTGTAGAGCCGGTTGGAGTTGCAATGATGATGCCATCTGACCGGAATATGCCACCGAACGTTCCGTCGAATTCCAAGGTTAGGTTGACGACTTTGCTGATGCCGCTGGAAGTGACGACCATTTCGTTCAGACCATGGCACTGGAACACTTTTTTCCCCGAACGCACTACTTCCACCCTGATCATCAGCCTGCGGGAAATTTTCGCCTTTCCTGCCAGATACAGGTCGATCTCCTCTTTCCATTCGTCTTTGCTGGCTTCGGTGATGTAGCCGAATGTGCCCAAGTTGACAGCCATGATGGGAATTCCCAAATCATGAAGGAACCGTGCACAGTAGAGGACGGTACCGTCACCGCCGAGACTGACGGCAAGATCAGTGTCTTCAGGCACATACATTTCACGTTTGTCATCGGAGGTGATGAAAATGGAACAGGTTATCCCGAGAGAAGTCACGTATCTGGCTATTTCGGTGGCCAAAACGTGGCTTTCCTGTTTGTTCCAATTTGCGATGATGAGGACATGCTTGACCATGATGCGCTCCTTATGGGAGATGTGAAATGACTTTCAGCAGCAAATCGCTGTCCGATTGGCTGATGAATGGATACAGCGGGAAAGAAATGCAACGGAGCAAAAAAGGGATAGCCACAGGATAGTGCTCGAAATCTTCCGTCTTGTCACTGCCGACACAACCGGAAAAGGTTTTTTTCGTGGATACTTGATAGCGTGTGGCGAAATCCACGACTTCCTCTATCTTCGAATCCAATTGCACGGCGAACCCATAGCCATTGATGTCAAATTCAGGGTTGGCGATGCCGAACGGCTTATGATGGGTCTTCAGCAGACCTTTTTGGAACAGACGATAGAAGTTGCGACGCTTCTCCAATTGTTCGGCAAATGTCTCGCATTGGATCATCCCCAAAGCGGCATTCATGTCCGGCAATTCAACAAAAGAACGGATTCTTTCGATTTTCTCCAATATGGTGTCGCGCAATTTCTGGTCGTCGGTCAATATCGCAGCGCCTCCGGCAGTGCTGATCATATCTTGCTCTTCGAAGGCGCATACTTGCACACTTCCCCATTTCCCGGCTTTTTCTTGGTCATATGAGGAACCGATACTCTGGGTAACGTCTTCGATGACGGGAATGGTTATCAGGGAAAAATCTTCCTGATACGGTATCATCCCCATCGGTTCCTGCAAGAGAATGCATGTACAGCCTTCGTCTTGCAGGCGTTTTGCTTCAGAAGCGGAAAGGCAACCTGTTGACATGTCGATGTCACCCATCCGTATTTCAGCTCCGAGCATTTTTACGGTGATGAGATAGATATATGGAGAAAGGACACTCATTCCTACAAGAGAACCTTCATGGACACCGCACGCAGAAAGGGAAAATTGAAGGGCATCATCATAGGTTCTCAAGGGAATGCAGTGCTTTTTTCCGAGTATTTCCGCCACTTCAGCGGCAAATTGTCGTTTTCGCTCTCCTGGTCCTATTTTTTCATCCACCATTGTCTGCAAAACGGCATTCATGTCTTTTCTGCGAATGGTCGGCTTGTAAAAACGAATCATGTATTCCTCTTCTGAAAAGTATACTCGTTCTTGGTGAGTGTTTCCATAAGAAAAACAGGAAGGAGGGAAAAAGATACAAGGAGCGGCGGCAGCCTACTCTCCCGCGGGAAGGCCGCAGTACCATCGGCGCGAAGGCGCTTGACGCGCGTATTCTTATGGTGTTCTCCGAGCAAAAAAAAATCCTCCGGGAAAGAGGATTTCAAAGAGGAAAGAAAAAAAAGGGCCCGGCGGCGACCTACTCTCCCGCGGAATAACCGCAGTACCATCGGCGCGAAGGCGCTTGACGACCGTGTTCGGGATGGGAACGGGTATGTCCGCCTTGCTGTTGCCACCGGGCCGGCTCCGCCGTGGCCCGCCACGAAGGGCGGGCTGCAGCCGAGCCTCCCGCGACGGCGGGAACGATGATATGGCCAAGCCTCACGGATGATTAGTACCGGTGGGCTGTGCGCCTTGCGGCGCCTGCACCCCCGGCCTATCGACCAGGTAGTCTCCCTGGTTCCTTCAGGAGGGCTGAACCCTCGGGGACGTCTCATCTTGGGGGGGGCTTCACGCTTAGATGCTTTCAGCGTTTATCCCTTCCGGACATGGCTACCCGGCGGCTGCCCCTGGCGGGACAACCGGTACACCAGAGGTCCGTCCACCTCGGTCCTCTCGTACTAGAGGCAGGACCCCTCAGACGTCCAGCGCCCATGGCAGATAGGGACCGAACTGTCTCACGACGTTCTGAACCCAGCTCGCGTACCGCTTTGATTGGCGAACAGCCAAACCCTTGGGACCTGCTCCAGCCCCAGGATGCGATGAGCCGACATCGAGGTGCCAAACCTTGCCGTCGATGTGAACTCTTGGGCAAGATCAGCCTGTTATCCCCGGAGTACCTTTTATCCGTTAAGTGACGGCGCTTCCACACGCCACCGCCAGATCACTAAGACCCGCTTTCGCGTCTGCCCGGCATGTACGCCTCGCAGTCAGGCCGCCTTGTGCCTTTGCGCTTGCCGGACGATTCCCGACCGTCCTAAGGCGACCTTCGCGCGCCTCCGTTACCCTTCAGGAGGCGACCGCCCCAGTCAAACTTCCCGCCTGGCCCAGTCCCGTGGCCGGATGACGGCCACGGTTAGGCGCGAGGAAAGGGAAGGGTGGTATTTCACCGGCGGCTCCGCGTTGCCTGACGGCCCCGCATCGTTGCCTCCCACCTATCCTACACATCCCTGTCCGCGCGCCGACGCCAAGTTGAAGTAAAGGTTCACGGGGTCTTTCCGTCTAACCACGGGTACCAGGCATCTTCACCTGGACTTCAATTTCACCGGATTTCGCGTCGAGACAGCGCCCATATCGTTACACCATTCGTGCGGGTCGGAACTTGCCCGACAAGGAATTTCGCTACCTTAGGACCGTTATAGTTACGGCCGCCGTTTGCCGGGGCTTGGGCTCGCCGCTTCGCTTGCGCTGACGGCTCCCCTTGACCTTCCGGTACCGGGCAGGTGTCAGTCCGCATACCTCCCATCGCTGGTTCGCGCGGACCTGTGTTTTTGGTAAACAGTCGCATGGGCCGTTTCTCTGCGGCCCCCTCGCGGGGGCCATGCTTATCCCGAAGTTACGCATGTATTTTGCCGAGTTCCTTGACGCGAACTCTTCCGTCGCCTTCGCATTCTCAGCTCGCCCACCTGTGTCGGTCTATGGTACGGTCCCGGGCGTAGCACCCAGGGGTTCTTTCTCGTCACCGCAAGCCGGCGGCTGCGCGCGCCCGTGGGCGCGCCCCCTCACGGCTCGGCTCGGGGGCCGGACTTCCCTGGCCCCCTCGACGCCTCGCCGCTCCGGCGGGCTGTTCCGCCAGCCCGCCCGCCTCCTCGCAGTGCTTCGCCCCATCGTAAGCGCCCGGCGGCGCGGGAATGTTGACCCGCTTCCCGTCGTCTACGGTCTTCACCCTCGACTTAGGGGCCGGCTGACCCTCGGGCAGATTGCCTTTACCCTGGAAACCTCAGGCTTCCGGCGGACGGGGATCCCACCCGTCTTTCACGTTACTCATGCCTGCATCCTCTCTCCCGCCACGTCCACGGGGGCTCCCGCCCCCGCTTCGCCCGTTCGCGGGATGCTCTCCTACCGAGCAGAACTCGTCTGCTCCCGCGGCTTCGGTTGCGCGCTTAGCCCCGTTGAATTATCGGCGCGCGGATACTCGACCAGTGAGCTGTTACGCACTCCTTGGAGGCGTTGCTGCCTCTGAGCCAACCTCCTGGCTGTCTGTGCATCCGCACTTCCTTTCCCACTCGGCGCGCATTCGGGACCTTGGCCGGCGGTCCGGGCTGTTCCCCTCTCGGCGACGGCCCTTATCAGTCGCCGCCTGACTGCCGCGTACTGCGCGCGGGCATTCGGAGTTCGGTTAAGCTCGGCAGCCAGTGACGGCCCCTCGCCTATCCGGTGGCTCTACCTCCCGCGCGGTCCGCGCGACGCTAGCCCTAAAGCTATTTCGGAGAGTGCCAGCTATCTCCAAGTTTGTTTGGCCTTTCACCCCCAGCCGCAGCTCATCCCAGCCCTTTTCAGCGGACTTAGGTTCGGCCCTCCCCAGGGTTCCACCCCTGCATCAGCCTGGCCGCGGCTAGATCACTTGGCTTCGGGTCTGCCCCGCGCGACTCGCGCCCTGTTCGGACTCGGTTTCCCTCCGGCTCCGGGACTCCTGTCCCTTAGCCTCGCCGCGCACGGCAACTCGCAGGCTCATTCTACAAAAGGCACGCCGTCACCATGTCGCCATGGCTCCGACCGCTTGCGGGTCCGCGGTTTCAGGTTCTCTTTCACTCCCCTCCCGGGGTCCTTTTCACCTTTCCCTCACGGTACTTATGCTCTATCGGTAGCCGCCGAGTATTCAGCCTTGGAGGGTGGTCCCCCCAGATTCCGCCGGGGTTCCTCGTGACCCGGCGTACTCAGGTTGCGCGCCCAGCGCCCTGCCATGCCCTTCGCGTACGGGGCTCTCACCCGCTCCGGCCGGCCTTCCCAGACCGTTCCGCTGGACATGCCACGGGCCCCGGGGCTGTGCCCCAGGCGCGCCCCTGCAACCCCGCAGGCCCGAAGGCCCGCGGTTTGGGCTCCTCCCCGTTCGCTCGCCGCTACTGGGGGAATCTCGTTTGATTTCTTTTCCTGCAGGTACTTAGATGGTTCACTCCCCTGCGTCTCCCCCCGCGCGGCCTATGTGTTCGGCCGCGCGGCGCGCGGGATCGCCCCGCGCGGATTACTCCATTCGGGCACCCGGGGATCTCGGGATGTCGGCTCCTCCCCCCGGCTTTTCGCAGCTTGCCGCGCCCTTCCTCGCCTGGCGGCTCCCAGGCATCCTCCGCGAACCCATATTCGCTTGACCATATCATCCTTCCCGCCCTCTCGCTCTATTGTCAAAAACCCTTCCACTGGAGGCAGGGGGGTTCGAACCCCCGACCCTCGGCTTGCAAAGCCGATGCCCTAGCCAGCTGGGCCATGCCCCCGCATAGTCCCCGCGACCGGGGGAAGGGGGAAGAGAGACTCTCTGTCGAGCGGACGCCCGCGCCGGGGCTCCTTCGCAGGGCTTCCACCTGCCGTACTTGCGTACTTCGTATCCGCCGGCCCGCGGGTGTGAGACCCGCAGGCTTCCCTTTCTTTCCAGAAAGGAGGTGATCCAGCCGCACCTTCCGGTACGGCTACCTTGTTACGACTTCACCCCCCTCACCGGACACACCTTCGGAACCGGCCCCCTTGCGGTTGGCCAGGCGACTTCGGGTGCCCCCGACTCGGATGGTGTGACGGGCGGTGTGTACAAGGCCCGGGAACGTATTCACCGCGCCATGCTGATGCGCGATTACTAGCGATTCCAACTTCGTGGGGTCGGGTTGCAGACCCCAGTCCGTACTGTGACCGGCTTTCTGCGGTTCGCTCGGCCTCTCGGCCCCGCTGCGCTCTGTACCGGCCATTGTAGCACGTGTGTGGCCCAGGACATAAGGGCCGTGATGACTTGACGTCGTCCCCGCCTTCCTCCGGCTTGTCGCCGGCGGTCCCGCCAGAGTGCCCAGCTTTCCTGGTGGCAACTGGCGGCAGGGGTTGCGCTCGTTGCGGGACTTAACCCAACACTTCACAGCACGAGCTGACGACAACCATGCAGCACCTCGCTGGCTGCCCCGAAGGGAAAACTGCTTTCACAGTCGGTCATCCAGCGTTCTAGCCCAGGTAAGGTTCCTCGCGTATCATCGAATTAAACCACATGCTCCTCCGCTTGTGCGGGCCCCCGTCAATTCCTTTGAGTTTCAGTCTTGCGGGCATACTCCCCAGGCGGTGCACTTACTGCGTTCGCTTCGGTACCGGGGGTCAGCCCCCCGCCACCTGGTGCACATCGTTTACTGTGCGGACTACCAGGGTATCTAAACCTGTTCGCTCCCCGCACCTTCGCGCCTCAGCGTCAGTCCATGGCTCGGCCCCCGCCTTCGCCAATGGTGTTCTTCCCGATATCTACAGATTTCACCCCTACACCGGGAATTCCGGAGCCGCCTCCTGGACTCCAGCCCCAAAGTCCCCGGCGACCCCCACAGGTTGGGCCTGTGGATTTCACGCCGGGCTTTCGGGGCCGCCTGCGCGCCCTTTACGCCCAATGATTCCGAACAACGCTCGCCCCCTACGTGTTACCGCGGCTGCTGGCACGTAGTTAGCCGGGGCTTATTCCCGCGGTCACGTCACCCCGCGCCCATTCCCTGGCGCGGTACTTCACCCCGCGGAAAAGGACTTTACAACCTCACGGCCTCCATCGTCCACGCGGCGTCGCTCCGTCAGGCTTTCGCCCATTGCGGAAGATCCTTAGCTGCTGCCTCCCGTAGGAGTCTGGGCCGTTCTCAGTCCCAATGTGGCCGTCCACCCTCTCAGGCCGGCTACCCGTCGTCGCCACGGTGGGCCTTCACCCCGCCGTCTAGCTGATAGGACGCAGACCCGTCCCCCGGCGCCGCCGCAGCGGCTCTCCCCGCAGGCGCCTGCGCGCCCGCGCTCTCACCCGGTATTATCCGCAGTTTCCCGCGGCTATCCCGGTCCGGGGGGTCGGTTGTCCACGCGTTACTCACCCGTCCGCCGCTCTCGCCGTGTCGCCACGGCTGCCGCCCGACTTGCATGCTTAAGACGCGCCGCCAGCGTTCGTTCTGAGCCAGGATCGAACTCTCCGTCATTGAAACCCGGCGCAGCCCTTTCGGGCACGCCGGAATCTTCTCCGTACTGTCCTCCCCAGTCCCCTCATCACGAACTCCAACGTTCTCTCTCGATCCCGTTCTTGTCCCTTTTTGAATTGACAGGGGGTGCCCTTCCTCGGACGCCCCGCTCTCCATTTCGTCTCTCTTCCCTCTTCCCCTCTCGCTCAACTCTTCAAAAATCCATCGCCGTTACCGGCTGTCATAAACGCTCTTCTCAAAGCGCTTCGCTATACTACCCCAACTCCCAAAATTCGTCAAGTGAATTTTGAACGATTTTTGATCCATGCCCTCCATAAAATGAGAAATGCTGTTCTCCAATACGCTGTCATTTCCATTCTATGAAGAGTGTTACAACCACTTTATGAACAATCTTTGTTCCATTTGAATTTAAGAAATTCCAAATCACTTGCAAGTCTGGAAATGGCATTTTCGAGTCTGACAGCGTCTTTTGGCTGAATATTCTTCTGGTGCGCCGCATCCTGAAGACGCTGTATGACCGTCTCGAACTCATTGTGTTGTTTCTGCAATTCATCGGCAGCCTCAAGCAATTCGCGGTAATACGGAAGCTGAGTCTCGTCCACAGGTCTGCATTCCGGGAAAGAAGCCTCATCAAGCAGATCAAAATGCTCCATCGAAGCCGGAGCATAACTCTTCATGCCCAACTTGCTCTGCACATAATAGGAGAAAGCTTGGGCCGTCTCCTCTTCGCCATGATTGACGAACACCATCCGTGGCTTAGTGGAAAAAGCGTTAAGCCAAGCCGTAAGACCATCACGGTCAGCGTGCCCGCTGATCCCCTCCAAATTCCGCACTTCGCAGTTGACATCAACTTGTTCACCGAACAACGTCACATGACGCGCGCCATCCAGAATGGAACGTCCCAGCGTTCCCTGGGCTTGAAAACCGGAAAAAACCACTGTGGATTCCTTCCTCCACAAATTATGCTTCAGATGGTGGCGGATCCTCCCTGCTTCGCACATGCCGCTGGAACTGATGATGACACATGGCTCCTTCCTGCTGTTGAGCATCTTGGAATCCGAAGACTCCGTGATAGTCACCAAAGACGGGAACGTCAGCGGGTTGACACCCTGTTTGACCAATTGCATGGCTTCTGCATCAAAATACCCTTCGATATTACCGGCGAAGACATCCGTCGCTTTCACCGACAAAGGACTATCGACGAACACCGGAATCTGGGGATATCCAGGACACAGATGTTCGGCAAGAACCAGACGGAACAAATAAAGGATTTCCTGTGTGCGTCCGACCGCAAACGCCGGAATGATCACATTTCCGCCACGATCGAACGTTCTGGTGACTATTTCGGCAAGCTCTTTGGCCCTGACGATATTCGGCACATTGTGTCCGACCGCTCCGGCCGGTAATTGGTGCAGGCGATCGCCATACGTGGACTCTATCATCACATAGTCAGCGTCTTCCAAGTAATGGGGATCCTTGATCAACGGCTGGTCGAAATTGCCCACATCACCGCTGAAGACGATCTTCCGCTTTTTTCCGCCTTCCACGAGCCATACCTCTACGGAAGCGCTTCCCAAAAGATGTCCTGCATCGACAAACCGGAAGCTCACCCCACCCCCGATATCCTGCAACTCCCCATATTCAGAGGTACGGAAACACCGCATGACTTCCGCTGCATCTGCAGCTGTGTAAATCGGTTCGATTTTTTCCGCGCCGCTGCGCATTGCCTTGCGGTCTTTCCATTCCGCTTCCATTTCCTGGATATGGCCGCTGTCGGCCAACATGATGTCGCAGAGATCAGCTGTCGCTTTGGTCGACCAAATCGTTCCCTTGAATCCTTCCTTATAAAGAAGCGGCAACCAACCGCTGTGATCGATGTGGGCATGCGTCAGAAGCACGGCATCAATCATGGAAGCCCTGAACGAAAGACGGCCACCCATTTCCTTCTCATCATTTCCTTGCGGCATGCCGCAGTCGATGAGAATCTTTTTGTCATTGCATTCCACAAGCGTGCAACTGCCAGTGACTTGACGAGCCGCACCAATGAACGTTATCTGCATATAAAATTCCTTCAATTTGTAATATACTACAATTAGGATTGGGAAGCACCATGAGTTTTTCATGGGACCAAGGGGAAAAAATGGACAAAAACATGAACGCCATACAGGAAATGCGTATCGCAAGAACCATCAAAGCTTTGGAGGCGAATCACATACATGCCGAATATCTCGGGGACAAGACCGCTGTCACTCCCCGTCTTCAGGAGTTGATGGCCCCGCTCTCCACCTGTTCTGTGGGTGGATCACAGACGCTTTTTGAATGCGGCGTCATTGATTTTCTCCGCTCAGGCGGCTTCACTTTCTATGACCGATATGCTCAGGGTCTGGGAAAAGAAGAAATCAGGAAAATCTATTTGGCCGCCTTTGACGTCGATTATTACCTGGCAAGCGCCAATGCGGTAACGGAACATGGGGAACTGTATTGCGTCGACAATAACTCGAACAGGGTGGCGGCTATGCTGTACGGTCCCAGGAAAGTCATCCTGATCGTCAGCACGGACAAAATCGTCCCAGATCTGGCTGCGGCGGTATGTCGTGTCAAAACCGCTGCGGCACCGGCCAACGCCATACGGCTGGAACGAGGGACTTTCTGCACCAAGAACGGTCACTGCATGAACCCCGCCTGCGACCCCCGCAATCTGATGGCACTCGGTGCGGGAGCCTGCCAGAACACCGTCTGCAGCAACGCGGTGGTATTCGGCAACCAACGTGAAGATGGACGTATGATTGTCCTGTTTGTGGGACAATCCATCGGATATTAATCAAAGGAGTATTGTATGGTACAAGATTTCACCTATTACACCCCGACCAAAGTGGTCTTCGGGAAGGATGCCACCGACAAAGTCGGTATTCTCGCCAAGGAATATGGAGCGAAAAATGTGTTGGTCCATTATGGTTCCAGCCACGCGAAAAAGAGTGGTTTGATCGACAGGGTCGAGAAAAACCTCGCGGAACAGGGAATCACCTATGTGGAGCTGGGAGGAGTCGTCCCCAATCCTCGGCTGTCAAAGATCAATGAAGGCATCGCTTTGTGCAAAAAATCGAACATCGACTTCATCATCGCCGTAGGTGGAGGTTCTGTCATCGACAGCAGCAAAGCCATCGGCTACGGATTGGCAAATGGCGGAGACCCATGGGATTTCTACTGTGGGAAACGTATCCCAAAAGCCTGCACACCTATCGGCACGGTACTTACCATCGCGGCTGCGGGGTCAGAGATGAGTAACTCAAGCGTCATCACAAATGAGAACGGATGGTTAAAACGTGGTTATGTCAATGATGTATGTCGTTGCAAATTCACCATCGAGGATCCGCTGCTCACCATGAGCCTGCCGGCATACCAGACGATGTGTGGATGCACCGACATCATGATGCACACCATGGAACGCTTTTTTGTCCATGCATCAATGCGCCTGACCGACGAGATGGCCTTGGGCTTGCTCAGGACCGTCAAGGATGCAGCCTTGATCCTTCGTGACCATCCAGAGGATTATGACGCCCGCGCCAATGTTATGTTCGCTTCCTCTCTTTCCCACAATGGCTTGACTGAATGCGGTAATGAGAACCGAGGAGATTGGGCTTGTCATCAGTTTGAACACGAACTTGGGGGTATGTTTGATGTCTCGCATGGTGCAGGTCTCTCTGCTGTGTGGCCGACCTGGGCACGGTTTGTCTCATCTTGCGACACAGAACGTTTCATCCAATTCGGCGAAGGCTTGTTCGGTCTGAAGCGGAGCGGTAACAACAAGGCGGATGTGGAAACCACCATCAGCGATATGGAAATCTTCTACCATCAAATCGGTATGCCAGTGAATCTGAAGGAATTAGGGATTGCGCCGACCGATGAACAAATCGAAGAACTTGCGACCAAATGCACGTTCTTCGGCAAACGGACCGTTGGTTCTTTCATGAAACTTGGTCATGAGGAAATCAAAAAGATTTACCAACTTGCCAGATAACCTGACATAAACGGAGGTCATTCAGACCTCCGTTTACATTTATCTGTAACTCAAATCAAAGAACAACCTTGGCATATCAGAGAAACAACTACCAAAAGAATTTAAATGTTCAGGCCCCCATTCGGTTAATCCAAGACACTTTCTTTAACAAATTGAGATGTATTATTGTTTATTTTTAGTTTTCGTTTTTCCACAATGGAAACACCCCAAATTCCCAACATCTTCCGCTCATGAATCAAAAGCAAGTCCTGCACAACGAAAACATTCTTGCAAGAAGTCCCGAACTTGTTTTTCCTTCCCCCAAAGATCGTCCCCCATGTGCGATCTAACCTCGACAGAACAAAATGTACGATCCACACCGGAAATCTTTTCATAGGATGCAATCTGTTGTAGAAGACTACCTCCTATCGTTGGATTGAGATATCCCCAAGTCTTCCAATCAGGAGCATGGCCTACATCCATATGCCAATCTCCAAAACAAGGATGTGAAGGATTATTGATGCAATTACAGAGATGTATCTGCGCCAAATAAGGCTTTGCCAATTCCAAAGACTTATGCAGGTCAATATTTCCCAAGGTTTCGTGTGAACTATCCCAATGGATGAAGAATTTACTACACGTTTTCCGAAGTTCAGTAAACCACTGGATCACTTCGGCAATCGGTCCAAGAATCATTTTCTTTGATGCGAAACGATCCATTGGCTCCAAAGTCAAATCTACAGTCTCAAACTGTTTGACGTTTTCATAAAGCGCAACATATGAATCAAAAAGTACTTTTTTTGACTCCTCTAATGTATCCTGTCCAAGATAAGGTCCCGAAGGCACACTACAATGCGTTGCCCCCATTTCTGCTGCAAAATTAATCAATTTCCTTGCAAAAGAGACAGAACGTTTACGCACATCAGTATCCAAAGATGCTAGATTGAGATTATGTTCATTAATGGAAGGTGTCAACCAAACAGTGAGTTGATATCCGTTCCTTACAACAAGTTGATATACCTTTTTTCTGATTTCCGGCTGAAAAAATACACTTGTTTCCAAGCCTTTGTAAAATGGAATCGACTGCATATCCTCTAGCAAGGAATAATAAAAGGGTTCGTTTTTTACTACTGGCATGAACACTTCCAACGAATGGAATGATGGATATAGTTTCTGCATTATGGCAACTCCATAGTAGTAAATGAAAGACTAATTCTTCCGAAAGAATTACTTCGTTATCTCATATTCTGCAACACGTTGAATTTCATGGTCTGACACAACAATGGTATTCCCTCTCACGAAAATTTGCGTAGGACCAATCCCTTCATCAATGGTGCAGATCTTCGCCAGTACACCATGTGCAAACTGATAAAATGTCAAGGCTTTCGCGCCTCCCCGCTCTCCAACGAGAAGTCCCATTCTCCCGCATATACGTCCACTCCATAAAACATGCCCAAACATAATCGGCATTGAATAAACTTCACAATACTGGCCAGATTGCATCCTGAAAATCTTCACAAGGTTTCCATGGAAACCTTCAACAATGACCATTTCCTCACATCCATCTTCGTCAATATCATCAATTGTGATTTCACTTGTCGGATTATCAATTAATTTGTGTACTTCCCAAGCTCCGCTTGCATATGAACATTTAAAAACACCATTGCTTCCTCCGGCAAACACGTCATCGTATCCTTGAGTGTTTCTGCGGACATACAATGCATGATTTTTTCCAATATCATCTTTGATTTTGATAAAAGAAAGCGGGGCTTCAGTAAGTTTGGCCACCATAATTGAACCTGGAGTAGACCAATCATCAATAAAAGCTTTGTGCTGACAGAGTATTCCACATACAATCCATAAACCATCTTCTTCGCTTACAACAGTAATACGATGACAATAAGGAAGGGGATTGAATTGTACTCGCTTAGCAGTGAGGCAACCATCCTGTACCTTGAAATCAGTTCGAACCACTATGGATTTTGCAGCATCAAAAACAGGGAAAAAGTCTTCAATTGATAAAACGGAAGAAGTCCCTGGAATACTCACCAATCCCATAGAACCACCATCTCCAATGGAAAAATCAAATGTATGACTCCCATGCCAAGCAATGGCTTTTCCCCCTCGGTTTTCTGATGACGCCAAATAATACCTTTTGCCATCAACCATCACATGTCCGATTGCATAAATCCCAGGGATATCAGCGACATCAATCCTATTGCTTTTCATATTTTTTCATCCAATTAAAACAGAACAAAAGATTGTCCATCAACTGTCCAACTGATGAAGAGAATCATCAATATGTTGACGCATGTATAAACATGCATGATTCTCATCATGAGCTTTTATCGATTGAATCAATTTTCTATGCCACATGATTCCCAACTCATTCCCAGCTGGAGATTGCTCAAGCCTTATCCGGATATACTCTTTAATCAAATCCATCAAGGAATCCACTAACGCGCAAAGCAATTTGTTTCCACTTGCATAAGCAATTTTTCCATGAAAAAGGCAGTCATATTCCACTCTTTTTTCGATATCATTCTTATTATACTCCATGAGATTTTCGACAGATTCAATTTCTTCAATCTCTTTACTTGTTGCAAGAAGAGCCGCTTTCCCCGCAGCATTTATTTCCAAAGCCTTACGAACTTCCGTGATATCATTGTCAGAAAAACGATTGAAACGAATCACTCTTTCCAGAGTTTGACTGATAACTGCAGATCCGGGTCTGACAGTATACGAACCATCGCCAACATGCATACTCACTAATCCACGTTCTTTTAAGAGTTTCAACGCTTCTCGGATAACTGTCCTGCTTACCCCATATTGTTTTGCCAATTCATATTCTGTAGGAAGTTTGACCAAATCATTTCCATTTTGGATGATCAATTGTTCCAACGAATCGGAAATTTGTTCATAAAGCGTCTGATGCTGTATGCTGTTCTTTTTTATAACCCAAATACTATTGTTTTGCTTGTTTTCTTCCATAAATGGAAATGTTACTCCAAAACACCACAAAAAAGAACAGTTCTCCATCAAAGAATGCTGGGAGAACCATTCTTCTTGAGTATTATTTCAAACCAAAAGATCCTGTATGGAAGTTGTCATTGCATGAATTATGACAAAACAAGAAGTGGCACCGGCATCCAATACCCCCCGAGACCTTTCACCTAAACGCGATGCACGTCCAATTTTTGCTACCATATCTTTGGTACTTAACCATCCTTTCCTTGCAGCATCATCCATCAAGCAAAGAGATGTGGAAAAGTCCTCCTTCGAAGCAAGAAACGTATTAACAGCAGGCACTAATGCATCCATCAATGTCTTGTCACCTACATGTGCATTTCCGATTTCTTGAACTTTATTCTCTCCTGTCTCCAACATTTTTGCAAACACTTCTTTTGTTATGCTTTCCTCATTCTTACAGCCTTTTGCCATACCCCGGAACAAGCTACCATACAGAGGTCCCATTGAGCCGCCGATTTCCGTTAAAAGGACTGTACCAAGTGTGTGAAGACCATCATACAAAGAAACTTCTTTGTCCTTGATTTCCTGTTCACAGAGTGTAAAGCCTTTATCCATATTGATTCCGTGGTCACCATCACCAATCTGTCCATCAATATCGCTCAAATATTGCCGATTTTCATGAATAGACTTAATCAAAGCAAATACGACGGCTTTCCCGTCTTTGTTCAGAAAACTATCCTTCATCTTTGTTTCATCCCCATAGAATTGCAAGGCACTGCCATGAGTGTGGCAAGTTCGTCATCCAGCTTCATTAACGTAAGTGTTACGCCCATCATATCCAAAGAAGTAAAGTAATTCCCAACATATTTGAAGGAAATCTTCAACCCTTTTTCCATTAACAGTTTTTCTACTTCATTATAGAATATGTATAATTCCATCACAGGGGTGGAGCCAAGACCGGATACAAGCACCACCACTTCATCACCTTTGGCAAATGGCAAATCAGGCACAACAATATCTACGGCTTCTTGTGCCATACCCTTCGCATCCTTCAACTGTTCGACCCTGACACCAGGTTCCCCATGATGACCGATGCCAACTTCCATTGTTCCATCAGCAATCTTGAAATTGGGATGGCCGACAGCAGGAATAGTACAAGGAGTCAGTCCTATGCCGATACTACGACAATTATCAATCGCTTTTTGAGAGACTCTTATAACCTCATCCAAGTTTGCCCCTGTTGCGGCTTTTGCCCCAGCGACCTTCCACATGAGAATTTCACCAGCAACGCCACGACGTTTGTTCCTCTCTGTCTTTGGGGCACTTGCTACATCATCATTAGCTACAACTGTCTTCACGGTGATATCGTCATCTTCAGCTAGTTCTTTTGCCATTTTGACATTCATATTATCACCAGCATAATTGCCATAGAGGCAAGCTACACCCTTACCACTATCAGCCTCCTTGAAAGCATCAGCAAATGCTTTTGCTGTAGGAGAAGAAAAAATCTCCCCCACAGCAACAGCGTCCACCATGTTCTCACCTATATAACCAATAAATGCAGGTTTGTGACCAGATCCACCACCGGTAACAATTCCTACTCTTCCTTTGTGTGGACAGTTTTTCGCTTTCAACACACGGGGATTCAAAACACTCTGGACAAGAATATCATCATGAGCTTTAACAAATCCCTTCAACATGTCTTCAACCGCAAAAGATGGGTCATTTACAATTCTCTGCATACAAGTCACCTCATTTCCTTCTCAATTTCCATGATTCTGTTGACTTTTGGGATTGAAGTTGGACTGACTCCCTCCGCATTCAAAAAAGCCATTACAATCACTTTTGCCAATTCAGGTCCTATCACCCGTGCACCCATTGTTATGATCTGTGCATCATTACTTTTTTTTGCTCTTTCGGCAGAATATGGATCATGGCATTGTGCAGCGCGAATACCTGGAATTTTATTTGCTGTCATAGCCATTCCAATGCCTGTTCCGCAAATCAAAATACCCCTTTCTTGCTTTTTGCCGAGAATAGCAAGAGCAACTTCCTTTGCAACATTTGGATAAAGAACCGGATTAAGATCATATGCACCATAATCTGTTACTTGATACCCTTTATCTTCCAAAAACTTCTTGATGGTTTCTTTTAATGGGAAACCAGCTTCATCCGATCCAATTGCTATACTAATCACTTTTTTGTTCCTTATTTGCAATACCCCAAATCAAAATGAATACTTGATGCCCTCTATCGTTACTATTCACCCTTTTTATTTAGCACCCAACTCATCAACATCAATCTTCATCATCTGACAAATCATTTTGAGTTGGTTGATGTGGTCTCCATAGATTGCATGACAATGGTTGGCATCAAAATTATCCAGGAATATCTCATGATCAAAAGGTAATTGAGCAAACACATGAGGCCATTCCTCTGTGGTTTCCTTCATCACGTCCCGTGGCAAAGCGACAATATCAGCAGTAAACATTGTCATCCGATAATGTCCTCCATTACTCCTGCAAAGACGAGCGATGGTTACTTTTCCTGGTGCTGTCATAAAGTTCACATGACACCCACCTCCCGCATAAATCGGAAGAGCCGGATACAAGGTGACTTTCTTCAAGTTTTCTTCCATTCGATCAGATCCTGTTGCATAAAATGTCGATTCGGAACCACAATTACAAAAAACCATCACATTGTTTTTCGCATCCCAGTGTCTGACATCCATAAAGATTACAGGATCATTTGATAAAAGATTGAGAATTTCCATCGTTAACGCAGCATCACTATCTGCTTCGCACGCACATACACAGGGATTTTTTCGACCATCCCAATCATATGGATCATTCATGAAAGCAGCACTTAAGCATTCCGTGCAATAATGACGACTCATTTCATAGTGGCATTTCACACCAATGAAATCCAAATGACGTTCCTGAATCAATTGTTTGGTTGCCTCATAATGACGAATCTGAGTCTTTAGTTTCTCAGGTGTCAATTGCTTTCCATCGTATTTAATCGCACCAACATGCTTAGTCAACCAGTCAAAACCTTTTTGGACTTCTTCTTCCGGGATAGTATCAGCAAGCCGAACTATTTCGCTTTCGTCGACTTGTTCAACATCGATACCGAATAGTTTCTGCCAATCCTGCATACTTACTGTCGAACTATACATTCCAAGACTTCTTCCGCCGAACAGACCGTACGTCATACCTTTCAAGCTTGAGACAACATGTGCACACTTTGCAAAATCATCCAGTTTCTTGAAAACACTTGGATCATTCACATCACCTGCAGCACGAAAATGTTGATACCCAAGTTGATGTAATGCGCCACCACTTGCAAGCATGGAAACCATACCAGGCCAATCAGGATATAATGGTGCCACCAAAAGCATTGGTCCTCCCCATGTCTCAGCGGCAATGGCAGAAAAATTTGGGAAACTGAAAACACCAAATGAGAAAATCACCCCGTCAACTTCCTCTTTCACCATTTCCATCGCCATTTTTCGCGCTAGTTCGACAGAGTGAACCAATTCGGAAGCTTCGAATATCTCAAATGAACCATTTTTTTTCGCTACTTTGACAATTGCATCAACTTGAGCTTGTACAATCGGAGCCAGTGAAGCATGCACTTCAACATCTCCGTCTGAAAATCCAATAATGCCGATACGTGGAATTTTATTCATTTGTTTCCTCACTTATTAATCATATATGATACTTTAAAACCAAGTATGATTCTATCACACTTTTTAATAAAGTCAATTTTCTATTCACAGATTTAACAGAACATTCAGTCCAAACACATAGATTTCTTTTCTTAATTGGGACTCTTAATAGGAAAGAACACCATTTTATCAAGTTTTGGTTATGATATCATTTATTTTCTTTCTTTAATCACATATGATTTTGTGTTATTATTATCGTTATTGAAATATTGATTATCTAGGAAAAAATGATGTATGAATTTTTCCTCACAGACAATAAGAAGGAAGTTATTATATGGATGATGTTTCTGTAGAAGATACTGGCAATGTCCCAGCTGTTGATCGTGCGATTGCTGTCTTGGAATATTTAACAAAACAAAAAAGTGCAACTATCAAAGATATCTCAAATGAATTGAGTATTCCTCCAGCATCTGCGGGGAGAATAATCAAAACACTTTTAGCGCATGATTTTCTCATCGAGAAACAAGGAAAAATGTCTGCAAAGTACTCGTTGGGACTTAGAATGTTGTATTTTTCACAAATAGTTTATCAGCAACTTGATATTGTCAACATTGCCCATGAATATATGGAAACACTTTCTGAATCAACAAATCAAGCCAGCCAATTAGCCATTATAGACAAGAACTCTGTCATGTACATTGAAATGGTTCTTCCTCTCGCTCCTGTCAGTATCGTTGCTCCTCTGCGGACTCCGCTTCCCCTAAATTTAAGCGCTGGAGGAAAAGTACTCCTTGCAGGAATGGATACAAAATCTCAGTTGAACATTCTAGAATCTACCCCATTGATCCATGCAACAGAAAAAAGCATCATAGACAAAGAATCTTTTATTCTTCATTTGCATAAAGTCAAAGAAGAAGGATATGCAATAGATGATGAAGAATATGCTTGTGGTATAGGATGTCTTGCAGCTCCCATATACAATTATTTAGGGAAAGTGGTAGCCGCGGTTGGAATCACTGGTCCTATTGCTCTCTATAAGCAGACAGATTCTTTCGAATCATTACTTGATGCTGTTTTCTTGGCTTCAAAATCAATATCCAAAGAACTTGGTTTTTCATTTCTGTAATTATTGATTATCAGAAAATTCTATATGTAAAGCATTGTTTTGCACCATTTTTTGTCTTTAAAAAAAAGAAGTTTTGTTGTATTATACTATTTGTATGACAATATGCCTTTAATACATTAGTTTTTTAAAGAAGTTCTTGACATGAGAACTTTTTATGGTAGAATAGTCATATATGATTTTTGTTAATCATATTTGAGTATAGAAATTTCTAGGAGGTCCTACATGAAAAGAAGAATGGTTTTTATGTTAAGTGCAATGCTTTGCATGGCATTCACCCCGTTGTTTGCTCAAGGAACTGCCGAAGCAAAATTCCCGACGAAGCAAATCACTATTGTTTGCCAAGCCAATCCAGGCGGATCGTCTGACTTAAACTGCAGAACAATAGCACCGGGTTTGCAAGAAGCACTTGGAGTACCTGTAACAGTAGAGAATAGACCGGGCGCGGGTGGTGGTATTGGCATTTCTTATGGGGCTGCAGCAAAAGCAGATGGTTATACCATCACACATCTTCCTGTAGATATCGCACAGTTGAAACCAGCCGGTAATGCTGAGGTTACACCTGCTGATTTCCGCTTCCTTTGCCGTGTTTCCTACCATCCTGCGGCAATTGCGGTAAAGGCAGATTCAAAGTACAAAACAATTCAGGATTTCATTGCTGCGGCGAAAGCCAATCCTGGTAAAATTTCTGTTGGAAACTCCGGAACCGGTGCAGTTTGGCACCTTTCAGCTGCTCAATTTGAACAAGCTGCCGGTGTGACTTTCAATCATATCCCATTTGAAGGTGCCGCCCCTTCCATCACTGCTTTGATGGGTGGCCACATTGATTCTGTCTGCGCATCTGCAGCTGAATTGCGTTCACATGTTCAGAATGGTGATATGCGTCTCCTCTGCGTGATGGGTGATGAAAGATTCCCCTTATTCCCTGATGTTCCTACCGCAAAAGAATGTGGATACAACGTAAGCGTTCTTTGCTGGTTGGGTTTTGGTGTTCCCAAAGATACACCGGATGATGTGTTTAATACATTGGTCGATGCCATGAAGAAATCCTATAATTCTGAGACCTATCAAAAGATGCTTGCAGCTAATGGATATGTACCTGGTTGGATGGATCCAAAAGATATTCAAGCGTATGCCATGAAAGAATATGAAGTTTACCGCAAACTTATCCCGCATGTTCTTGGGTATCCTGAAGTACCAGCTCTGAAATAGTTTGTAGGGGAATTGAATTTTGTAAAGAAAGCTTCCTCTCCCTACGGGGGAAGCTTTCTTTTTAAATTCGTTTTTATGAAAGGAGAAGACTAATGGCAGAAATAATTGTTTGCTCATTCGGTTTTATTATAAGTGTTTTTATGTTGGCATATGCTCAAACATTCCCAAAATCATTCAAACCAGGGGTTCCTAGTTCAGGATTCTTTCCCAGTATTGTAAATACGGTGCTGATGCTATTGAGTTTGTTTTGTTTAATTCATTCCATAACCACAATGATCAAAGCGAAAAAAAGTGGTACATATACTAAAAAAACTGTGGAAAAAGCAAAAGTGATGCAAATTTTGGAAATCGTCATCCTTATGTTTTTGTACGCAGGACTTTGGCAAGTGCATATTGGACATTTTTTAATAAATTCTATCGTAATATTCTCTGCAATCTGTGTCTTATTTGGTGATGATGCCAAATGGCAAAAAAGTGTTATGTTCGCAACAGGACTAGTTGTGTTCATTTATCTTCTTTTTACTTACCTTCTCAAAGTTAGACTTTGGTAGGAGATTCATATGGAAAATGTAATCACAGCCATAACTGCTGTATTTAGTCTAAAAGTACTCATTTACACATTTGTTGGAGTGGCACTTGGCATGTTCATTGGTGCTATGCCAGGTCTATCCGCGACGATGGGTGTCGCAATTCTCTTGCCCTTGACATTTTGGATTGAGCCTAAAGCTGGTCTTGGTATGCTTTTTGGCATTTACAATTCAGCAATCTACGCGGGAGGCATTTCAGCGGTATTGCTTGGTGTACCAGGGACTCCTGCTTCAATAGCTTCAACGTTTGATGGCCCCAAAATTTCCAAACGAGGACAACCTACCTTGGCTTTGTGGATCAACACGTTCTACTCTGTTTTGGGTGGCATTTTCGGTATCATTATCCTTTGTATCGCATCATTCCCTATCGCACGTTTTGCTCTGCGCTTCGGCCCTCCTGAGTATGCGATGACTGCATTATTCGGTCTTTCCATGATGGTCGCAGTCTCAGGGAAAAGTGTGGTGAAAGGTTTAATGGTTGGTTTCCTTGGTTTGGCTCTTGAGATGGTCGGAATGGATCCGATGCAGGGTGTTAAACGGTATACTTTTGGAAACCCGTTGCTTCTTGACGGCTTTTCTTTTGTACCTATCATGATAGGTCTTTTTGGTATTGGAGAATCGCTTAACCAATTAAGTCTTACTCCTGCCCCAAACCGAAAACGTGATTACAATCAGAAATCCGTCAGAAATTCTGATTTCGCAGTAGAAGATCCTTCAGCACCCAAACGGATGTCGTTAAAGGAAATCTGGGATACAAAAATCGCATTTCTCCTTACTGTGGCAATCAGCGTTATCGTTGGTGCGATTCCAGGAACAGGTGGAGATATTGCAGCCATTGTATCATGGACGCAATGCAAGAATATTTCCAAAGAAAAAGAATTATACGGGGAGGGATCCAAAGAGGCTCTAGCTGTAACTTGTGCGGCAAACAATGCTTGTATCGGTGGAGCCATGACTACTATGTTGACGCTTGGTATTCCTGGAGATTCTGTTACTGCCATTCTAATCGGTGCTTTGATGATGTACAACTACACACCAGGTCCTCTCCTTTTCAAAGAACATGCGGATATGGTTTATGTGATTTTTGTCCTGATGTTTGTATGTAATATCATGATTCTTTTCTTGGGGAACCTAAGCTCGAAGTTGTTCGCACGGTTTACCCAGCTTCCACGTTCTTGGATATCCACAACAATCATTGTCTTTTCACTTGTTGGTTCTTATGCTATCCAAAACAGCACATTTGATGTGTTTGTCTGTCTTATTGCCGGACTTCTTGGCTTTGTCATGGCTAAAGGTGATTTTCCATCAGGTCCACTTGTACTTGCTTTGATTCTTGGGAGAATGCTTGAATCGAATTTCATCCGGGCGATGATGTTACCTCCCGGTACGTATTCGACATTCTTTGTACGTCCTATCTCACTGACTCTTTTTATTTTAATTATCCTATCACTTTTTGGGCAACAAATCGTTAAAGCAATTAAAAATGCTTTTACATCTAGGGGGAATAAAAAATGATTGATTTGAAGAAGAAACTCAGAAATTGCGAACATGTTGCTGGTATGCATACTTCGTTGACAGATTGTTGTGTGACAGAACTCTGCGGAGATCTCGGATTTGACTTCATCTGGATTGATACCGAACATACAGCAATAGACTTGCATTGTATGGAAGAACATATCATTGCGGCAAAGGCAGCAGATGTTTGCTCATTGGTGCGAATACCTTGGAACGATCCTATCATGGCAAAGCACTTGGTTGAAATGGGTGCGACAGGGATTATATTCCCTGTCGTCAACACTGCTGAAGAATTGGACAAAGCAATGAAATCAACACTATATCCTCCATTAGGGACTCGTGGATTTGGCCCCATGCGTGCTGTCAGATATGGTATAGATGATGCAAATGAGTATATTCACAAAACAAGTCTTGATATGGTTCGGTGTGTCCAAATTGAATCAAAGACTGCTGTGGAGAATCTGCCGGAAATGGTGAAGAATCCCTACATTGATTGTTTTATCTTCGGACCATGTGATCTCTCCGGTTCTATAGGACAACTGAACCAAGTGTTTGAAACAGATACTCAAAATCTCATTAAGCAAGCCGTTGCAACATTGAAAAAAGCACATAAATCTATTGGTGTATCAACAGGTAGTGATGATCCAGAGGTTCTAAAAAAATGGCATGACCTCGGTATTAACATGATCAGCGCTGGTACTGATTACCTGCACATTGTAGCAGGTGCTAAAAAAGAACTTGTAGCGTTGAGAAATATCCAAGGAGAAGTAAATTGAAAAAAATGAAGGGTATCATTGTTCCTATCGTTACCCCATTCGACACAAATGGCGGAGTTGATTATAAAGTGACGAAGGAACTTGTCAATTATCTTGTCAATAAAGGTGTCAATAGCTTATATCCTTGTGGAACAACTGGGGAAATGCTAAAAATGGACATTCAAGAACGCAAAGCCTTTGTGAAAGCTGTAATGGATGATGTTGCAGGCAGAATACCTGTATTCATTCACGTAGGAGCGGCAAACACAAAAGATACGATAGAATTGGCACAACATGCTGTTGAGATAGGTAGTGATGGCATTGGGGTTGTCACACCACAGTTCTTGAGTGTAAATGATAGAGAAATGGAAGAGTATTATGTTGAAGTTGCAAATAGTGTTCCTGAAGATTTCCCCGTGTATCTTTATAATATACCACAATGCGCAACCAACGACATAAAACCTGCTGTTGTTGAAAAGATACTTCAACGAACAAAAAATGTCGTTGGTATCAAGTATAGTTATGCTGATATGTTGCGTTTTAAAGATTATTTGGCATGTAAAAACGGCGAATTTGATGTAGTATGTGGCCCAGATCGTTTATTTCTTCCCTCTATGGTTATGGGTTGTGTTGGAACTGTTACAGGTTGTGCCCAATGTTGTCCGGAACCCTTTGTCGCAGAATATGCAGCAATTAGCAAAGGTGATTGGGAAACAGCAAAAAATTTGCAAAAAGTTGCAACAGAAATGTGTGAGATTGTGCATGCAGGCTCTAACATGGCATATTTTAAAGCAGCTTTGGAATTTAATGGCATATCGCCTTCTCATATGCGTAAACCAGCTTTGGATTTGACAACTGATGAGAAAGAATCATTTCTGACAAAATTTAGTGTGTTTGAAAAAAAGCACCATTATGGGAGGTACGCATGATTGTTGATATAATCGCAAACATAAGAAAATACGTTCCAGAAATACCATCTCTTGCGAAAGTTGCTGACATTATCGAAAGTGGCCTCTTGGAAGGTATAAAGCCAGGCCAATACAAATCAGATGACAAGCATGTCAGGTATAATGTATTTGAGTACGACACAAAAGAGATTACAGCATCAAAATATGAAGTTCATAAAAAAGAAGCTGATGTTCAGATTATCTTACGTGGAAAAGAACTGATGAAATGTGCTTGGACAAAGCCAACCCAAATGATTGAAGCGTATGATGAAGGAAAAGATGCTTTGTTTGTGTCTGGCATTACAGCTTTCACTTTACATGCCATTCCAGAGACATTTGTTATTTTTACACCAGGAGAACCTCATGCCCCCAGTTTGCTTGATGGTGAATCTTCTCATGTTTTGAAGGTTGTTTTCAAAGTACTTGTATAAAAGTGAAATGATCAATTATTACTTATGGCAGATTTGAAAATCAAATCTGCTTTTTGGAATAATCCTTTTCACCTGTCTATAGCAAAGTATCTGGATATTCGGCGAAGGCTTGTTCGGTTTGAAGCGGAGCGGCAACGACAAGGCGGATGTGGAAACCACCATCAGCGATGTGGAAACCTTCTACCATCAAATCGGCATGCCGGCGAACCTGAAGGAATTAGGGATCGCTCCCACCGACGGACAAATCGAAGAACTTGCGACCAAATGCACGTTCTTCGGCAAACGGACCATCGGCTCTTTCATGAAGCTCGGTCACGAAGAAATCAAAAAGATATACCAACTCGCCAAATGACCAATCCCATGCGGGGGCACGCAAGCCCCCGCTGACCTACGCTACAAACCGGTCAGCGTCAATCTTTGGCGTTCCCTGATATTGGAGAACCCGAAAACCGCATCAAGGACATACCGTCATTCAAGACCATACGAACCGTTCCATGTCGACACGTCCATCAGGTAAGAATTCCACACCCTCCGCTTGCAGGAGCATCCTCTGCGCTTCTCTTCCCGCAATCGGATCGAAGGCATCGGAAAGGTACCCCATGCGGTTGACCACCCTATGGCACGGGACGGAACTGTCATGGCAACGCGACAGGGCGAACCCCACAGCATGCGCCCAACGGGGGTTTCCTGCAAGCAATGCCACTTGTCCGTAAGTCGCCACTTTTCCCTTAGGGATGCTGCGTACGATATCAAAAACACTTCGGAAATCCATGCCACGCTCCCCTTCTATGGTAAACGAAACCTCTTTTTTCCTCCATACCCCGTCCATGCTCTGGACAGAAAGGCGATACACGTCAGAAGATGAAGTCAAGGAACAACAAGATCATGCTGATAAGACAAGTACTTGATTTGTTTGATTTGCTCGACTCTCCAAAAGCATCAGGGAAGCTCATCCGCGAATACTTCCTTGCTCTCGGCGCGGAAGATGTGCGCGTCACGGTCCTGGGAAGCGGAGACAAAACAACTGATTGCATCTGCATCTTTGTCCGAGGGGAAAACGGGAAAGCTTCGGGAGGGAAAGCCCCGACCCTGGCCATTCTCGGACGTCTTGGTGGCGTCGGGGCGAGGCCTGAGAGGATCGGATTTGTCTCCGACGGGGATGGATGCCTCGCAGCCTTGGCCGCAGGAGCCAAACTGGTGGACATGAAGGGGAAAGGAGACTGCCTGGAAGGAGACGTCATCATCGCCACGGACATCAACCCGCGAGCACCGACCATACCCCATGAACCTGTCCCCTTCATGGGAGGGACTGTAGACATCGACACCGTCAACAAGGCGGAGATCAGCGACGATATCGACGCCATCCTCTGCATCGATACGACAAAAGGCAACAGAATCATCAACCACAACGGCTTTGCCATCTCACCGACGGTCAAGGAAGGGTATATCCTTCGTGTCAGCGACGATCTCCTGGACATCATGCAAATCGTCACCGGCAACATGCCCGAAGTGTTCGCCATCACGGACCAAGACATCACTCCATATGGGAATTCACTCTACCACCTGAACAGCATCATGCAACCAAGCACCATCACCAAAGCGCCCGTTGTGGGTGTGGCGATAACCGCCGGCACGATGGTTCCAGGATGCGCGACGGGTGCATCACGTTGCGGAGACGTCGAAACCGCAGCTCGTTTTGCCTTGGAAGTCGCCAAATCATTTTGCGCCGGGAAATGCCGGTTTTTCGATGAAGCGGAGTATCAACGGATCATCGAACGATATGGGACGATGGAACGTTTTCAGACCAAAGGACACGTTTGATCACTTAAACCGACAGCAGTCTTTGCGTATTTCTCGGGGCGACAAGGACACGCTAGGGAACGGACCCTATGGAAGATGAGACACTCGCTTTTCCTAGACCGAGGGAAAAGGGGCGGTTCGCACTGTATCCGGGTGAAAGGTTTTTTCATGTGGAACCCTACGAATACCGGTGATATTTCCGTATGACCGCATATCTCCGGGCGCACAGTGTGAACAGGCCACCCCTCTGAAAAGGGGATCGCCTTTCATGCCTCGCGCCATAATCCTATCGCTTTTCCGCACGAATTTGCTTTTTCCACAAGCTTTCACCGTTCTGTCACGGCAAAACCCATGGCGGAAAAACCTTCCGATTGGTGCATGGGTACTTACTTTTGTCATGAAAAAGCTGTCACACTCCGTATTTCGGCCTTTACTCCTAACATATATCACAACAGTTTGCGAATCATGCCTTCTTCGAACCTACTTCGCACCCGAATTCTGTTCGGCAATTTGCGTTTTTTCCGTTTTTTCTTGCCTTTCGTCGTTCTGACAACTCAAAACTCCTGACAGAAAAAACGTATGAGTTATGTCATCATGGGCAGGAAAACAAAAACCGGAGCGACAAAGCGCCCCGGCTCGACAAATCCATGATGATGCAAGGATTCAATCCATGAAAAGACGATACACCTCATCAGACTGTTTCGCCTGTTCAAGCAATCGGCGGAACAAAGGCGACGAACAAGTCCGTGCGATGGAAGCAAGCAATTCCACATGTGCCGAAGCGGCGTCTTCCGGTGCAAGCACCAGAAAGAACATCCTGCTCCGCTCTCCGTCAGGACTCCCAAAATCAATAGGGATACGGGAAATACCGATGACAAGCCGCACGGCTTTGACAGAATTTGTCTTTGCATGAGGAATGCAAATCCCTTTTCCGATACCCGTCGAACCCAACTCCTCACGCTTGAGTACGGCATCCAATACCGTCTGCCGTTGATCTGATGAGTATTTCTTCGCTTTTGCAAGCACATCCACCAACTCCGTAATAATCCCCATCTTGTCAGTGGATTCCAAAGGCACCTTAATCAAATCCTTGTCGATCACATCAGCAATATTCATACTCACGCTCCTTGGCTTTCAAAAGCCTCCCAAATGTCTTCATCCTCACGGATCACCAAAACAGGACACGGTGCGGTACGCATCATACGGTCTGTTTCCGAAGCCAATTCCTCTCTGCGGCTTCTGATGTCCGAAATCCCCCCAAGCACCAACAGGTCAGCCTGTTTTTCCTTCAAGAGCGTGGTCATGGCCGCATGCACGGTTCCTTCCAGTTTGATGGTCTCCACTTCGAGACCTTTCTGTTTCGCCAATTTCTCCGCATGGCGGAGGTATCGGTCAGCATCACTCTGCAAATCCTGTTGATATTCATCCCGTTCCACATCAACAAATATACCGGCGCGGACCAATTCGCTCAAAGCTCGGGTATTCACCACTGATGCCGCGATGAGGTGCGCCTCGTTCTGCTTCGCCAAAAGCACCGCATACATGATGGCTGTCAAAGAACCTTCGGAGCCATCCACATATACGACGATTTTCCTAAACGGCACTCCCATTTTGAGAACCTCCTTCTGTATCCTGGACGATATGGGCGACCAACAGCTTGCGTTGGGTTGTGGCGCCTTCTTTGGATTTCTCCATCCGGTCCTTGACTACTTTCATGAGGATGAAGTTCTCTCTCTCCTGCTCCTCAATCCGCCCCCTCATGAAGATGATCATCTCCTGATCGGTAGGAATGACGATCTTTTCCAACGCATTGACCTTTCTGATGGTTTTCTTCACCTCACGCGCAAGGCGCATGATGGAAACCTTCAGTTCAGCCAAACGCCCCATCAATTCCAAAGCCTGACGATATTTGCCGACGGTCAGTTCACTGATAAACGAAGTTCCTTCACTGGAAAAATACGGACTGTGGTCGGTGAAGGATGTCTCGACTTTGGGAAGCGGTACACCCATGACTTTCCGTGAACCGACCTCAATGGAATACTCGATGTTCACGGCACCGGAAAGATTCGCGACTTTGAGACGCCCCATATGCATGATGGACTGAGAAAGACTCTCATTCGCTTCCTTCAACGCATCCTGGACCCTGGTCTGGTAATCGACAGCCTGGTCGACCAACGTCAGCAACTCCACCACGAGGATGGACCGCTTTTGGTCAAGAAGCTCATGCCCGAGCTGGGCGAACTTCAGGTCATCGGTCAACTTCATCAGGTTGCTCCTTGTCGGAGCCATCGTCATCTGCACGGTCTTCCCCCTTACCCCTTGTAGTGTTCCTCGATCTCTTCATCGGTGAGCCGCTGCAATTCCTCACTGGGCAGCTTGGAAAGAGCTTCCCAACCGAGATCAAGCGTCTCTTCGATGCTGCGATCCTCATCAAACGCTTGGTTGACGAACCGTTTCTCGAAGAAATCACCGAATTCCAGATATTGGTGATCCAGCGGGGTGAGTTCCTCCTCTCCGATGACGCTTGCCAAATTCTGCACGTCCTTCACATGACTGTAAGAAGCGAACAACTGGTTGGAAAGATGCGGATGGTCGGCTCTGGTCATTCCTTCACCGATGCCGTCTTTCATCAGTCGGGAAAGGCTGGGAAGCACGTTGATCGGAGGATAAATGCCTCGTGCCTGCATGCCTCGGTCAAATACGATCTGGCCTTCGGTGATGTAACCGGTGAGATCCGGCACCGGGTGGCTGATGTCATCGTTCGGCATGGACAGGATCGGCAACTGCGTGATGGAACCATTCTTCCCCATAATCTTTCCTGAGCGTTCATAAATCTCCGAAAGATTGGAATACAAATACCCGGGATAGCCTTTCCGTGACGGTATTTCGCCCCGCATGGTGGAAATCTCCCGCAACGACTCGCAATAGTTGGTCATATCGGTCATGATGACCAAAACCTGTTTGCCTTTCTCAAAGGCAAGATACTCCGCCAGTGTCAACGCCGTTTTCGGGGTGATGGTCCGTTCAATGGACGGATCATCAGCCAAAGAGAGGAACAACGCCACGTTGTCCAACACCCCTGTCGCCTCAAAACTGTCCGTGAAGAACCGGGCGACGTCATACTTGACGCCCATGGCAGCGAAGACGATGCAAAAATCGTGTTCGTTTCCCCTGACCTTCGCCTGCCGCGCAATCTGCGCTGCCAGCTGGTTGTGGTCCAGACCGTTCCCGGAAAAAATCGGCAACTTCTGCCCCTGGATCAAGGTAGTCATCCCGTCGATGACGGAAATTCCTGTCTGTATGAAATCCCTGGGATATTCACGTGCCGTCGGGTTGATGGGTTCACCGTTGACATCACGTTCTTCTGCTGAATGGGGTATCGCCGCGCCATCCCTGCTGCGCCCAAGGCCGTTCATGACCCTTCCGAGCATCTGTTCCGACACTCCGATGGTCAGCGGTTCTCCCATGAAACGCATGCCGGTATCCGGCAAATCCAAGCCATCGGTCCCCTCAAACACCTGCACAACAACGGCGTCATCGCTGGTGTCGAGCACCTGCCCTGCACGCCGTTTTCCGTCCTTGCTGGTCACCTCAACGAGTTCGCCATACCCGATCGGATGGGTGTTCCGCATGTATACGAGCGGGCCATCAATGCGGCTCGCGCCACGGTATTCGCGTCCTGCGAGCAATTTTCTGTCCGCTTGCGCGAGCAGTGTATCACGCTTTGTCATCGTACACCCCTCCCAACTGCTCGATAAAACGGTCCAGCTTCAGCTGCAACCGGTCTATCTGGTCGGCATCCTCATTGGAAATGGAAAGACGCATCTTCGCCATATCCTGGACTACGGAAAGACGACGGAGTTTCACCATAGGCACACCTTTGGAAATCGCCTCGCTGCCCTTATGATAGTACTCCAGGATGATGGAAAGCATCTTCATCTGTTTGTTAATCGTGCAGTAGCGATCTATCTGGTCAAACGCGTTCTGCTGCAGGAACGCACTCTTGAACAACGCACATACTTCCAAGATGAAGTTCTGGCTGTCAGGAAGCGCATCCGGCCCCACCAGTTTCACAATCTGCTGCAAGCGGACTTCCTTCTGCAGAAGATCCATGATTTGCTGTCGGTTGTTGGACCACTGGCCATCGGAATGGGTGTTCCACCATTCCTTCACGTCGGGAAGATACTCGCTATAGCTGTCCAGCCAGCTGATGGCCGGATAATGCCGTGCGGAGGCCAGACCACGATCCAATCCCCAGAAACAGCGGACAAACCGCTTGGTGTGCTGGGTCACCGGTTCGGAAAAATCACCTCCCGGAGGAGAGACCGCACCGATGATGGACACGGAACCTTCCTGTTCGGAAAGTGTCTTCATGTAGCCGGCCCGTTCATAGAACTGGGCGATTCTGGTAGGCAGATAGGCAGGGAATCCCTCCTCCGCCGGCATTTCCTCCATACGTCCGGAAAGCTCACGCAGAGCTTCCGCCCAACGGCTGGTGGAATCCGCCATGATGGCGACCTGATAGCCCATGTCTCGATAATACTCGGCCATGGTGACACCGGTGTAAATGGAAGCCTCACGAGCCGAAACCGGCATATTGGAGGTGTTGGCGATCAGGACGGTCCGTTCCATTAAGGAACGCCCTGTCCTCGGGTCGACCAACTGGGGGAATTCCCGAAGCACGTCGGTCATCTCGTTTCCACGTTCTCCACAACCCACATATACGATGATGTCGGCATCGCACCATTGGGCGATGGAATGTTGTGTCATGGTCTTTCCCGTACCGAACCCACCGGGAATCGCAACGGTACCGCCTTTGGCTAGCGGAAACAGCGTATCGATGACACGAAGTCCCGTAATCAAAGGCTTCGACAACGGAAGACGTTCCTTCACTGGCCGAGGTATCCTGATAGGCCATTTCTGGCTCATCGTCACCGTAACCTGCAAGCCTCCAGAGAGGGCGACCACGCAAACGGTGTCGGTGACGGTATATTCGCCTTCGTCAGCGATCCTGACCACGGTCCCTTCCTTTGTTTCGGGAGGCACCATGATCTTGTGGCTGACCCGTTCGGTCTCCTGCACGCTTCCGATGATCATGCCGCCAAAAACCGCATCACCCATCTTCACCGATGGGACGAAATGCCATTTCTTCTCATGATCGATGGCAGGAAACGTCAGACCTCTGCCAATGAACGCGCCGCTGGCCGCCATCAATTTTTCCAGAGGCCGCTGAATACCATCATATATGGTGCCGATCAAACCGGGACCAAGTTCCGCGGAAAGGCTTGCGCCGCTTCCATACACATTGTCCCCCGGACAAATGCCCGTGGCATCCTCATATACCTGCACTGTCGCCATATCATCAAACAACTTGACGACTTCACCGACCAACTGCTGTTCGCCGATACGGACCATCTCCATCATCTGCGCGTCGTTGACATCCCTCAGCGTGATGACAGGGCCGTTGACCCGTTTGACTTTCCCAACTATTCTGCCTTCCATGTATGTTCCTGAACCATAGTCCTGATGTCACGGTCGAATCTGCGAAGACGGATATCGACCTGGTTATTGTATGACACCTTGTCATCCAAGCTTGAGAGTACCACTCCGATTTCACGGATCGGGCGACTGTCCAACTGGAGCTTCACTTCGGAACCCGTCACCTTCTTCACCAAAGCGGCTGCATTCTCCAACATCTTCCCATCAACAGGACAGGTGGGATTGAACGCCACTTTCGCTTCTTTCAGGTCAAGACCTACTGCGGCTTCCGCAATCCACTGGGCGATATACGGACGGAATGCCTCGCTGCGGGCAAACTCGGAGAATTTCTTCTCCACCCGGGACATCACCACCTGATAATTGTCATCTATCCGTTTCAACGCGCTGCGACGTTTCGCCGACGCAAGATTCGCTTCGAGACGAAGCTGCACCTGCTTCATTTTCAGCGCATAATCGGCATCCTCGTCGGCAAGCAACTGTTCCTGCCGCTTCTTTGCGGCAGTTTGTATGTCAGCGATCTGTTGGTCTGTCTGGCTGCGGATCGCATCCGCTTTTTTCTGTGCCTCGGCGATGATACCGTCAAGAAGCAGATTGTCAGGTTTTTCCATAGCCACCCTTCCTACAACGACACGCCGATCGCTTGGTTGACCAGCGCGCGCAAATCCCGTTGTTTTCCATCCCCCTTGGCGGCGGGTATCTCCACCACGAGCGGAAACGACTCGGCGAACAGATACCTGTCGACGGTGGACCGTATCATATCAGCGACATCTTCGGTGATGATGATAATCCCATTTTCCTTGTCCGCCAAAGCCTTGGACCAGGCTTCCTTGGCTTCTTCAGGACTCGTCGCCTGCATGCCGAACACTCCCACAAGGGAGAATCCCAGCACGGTATCTTGGTCACCGATGGCAAAGTACTGCATCGCTCAGATCTTGGCGAGAATCATCAATGCGGTGATGAACCCGAAAACCACCAAACCTTCGGCAAGCGCGATGAAGATCAACGCCTGGCTTGCGATCTCAGGCCGCTCGCTGATGGCTCCCATGGCCGCTGAACCCACTTTGCCGATAGCCATACCTGCAGCCAAGGCTCCGATACCAAAGGCGATGGCGGCGGCGAAGCAAACCATCGCAAGGTTATATCCGCCCGCACTCTGAGTACTCTCGGCAAACAGCGCGCTTGAGGCCAGAAGCAGGATGATGGATGCTCCGGTCACCTTTTTGATCTTGTTTCTCAACGTATAATTGGTCATATCGACCCTCCTCAAAAGAATAACACTCACTTATTTCCCACCAAGAGCCCCATACAACCCGACGGGTTCATATGCGATTCCCTTTCCGGTGAAATACCTGCTGAAGAACTCATAGTAGTTGAGCCTGAGCGACTGGATGCCCGCACTCAACCCTTCCAAAACGATGACCAGAAGATTGCCGAGGATATACACGAGAATGCCTCCGGCTCCACCGATCATATCAGTCAGTTGCCTGAAACTGGTCATCAGGCAAACGTGTGCGATGCCCAGTCCCGCCACACGCATGAAGGACAACGTATTGGACATGTAGCCGCAGAAAATCTCCAAGACATCCACCAACCATTCCATCACGGAATCCATCACGACTTGCCCGCCGCTCTTCTTCCCGCTCCCTTGTTTCAGGGACAACGCATATTCGAGAAAGCCACGGACCAAGATCAGGACAAGGCAGACGGCAATGACCGGACCCGCCCATGGAGCAGACGGGAAACTCTTGTAATTGTTCGCTGAAAAACCATAGGCAAGATACAATCCGGTTCCGAAGAGGATGCCGCCGACCAGTCCGTTCTTGTCCAGACACAACTTCAGCCAAGCCTTTTTCCGGACAAGGTTGACCCAGTTGATGACAAGTCCCATATAAATAACGATGATGCCGAACTTTATGGTCAAGCCCAAAATACCGTATACGTCCCGAATGGACGAACCCGTCGGCTCCCCGTTCACCGCAGCATCATAGTTGAACCATAAGGCAGGCAGCCAACTGTAGCCGAAATAGGAACCGAACAGCACACCCCCCACCATGGAGGCGGCACCCAGGTAGATGAGCAACTGGGCGATGTTCCTGCTGATCATCCCTTCTTTCTTCAAAGGGTTCCTCTTGTAGGCGAAGGTCATCAAAAGGCCATACAGCAGCAAGATGAACCCCTGTCCGACATCAGCGAACATCAACGCGAACATGGCAAGGTACGCTACCATCACAAACGGGGTCGGGTTGACGGAACCATATTCAGGTGTGCCATAGTTGCTGACCATCTTCGCGAACGGCATCATTGCCTTGGGCGAGGAGACGGCTACAGGAACTTCATCACGGGGCATGGCATCAGCCTCAGTCCACTCGATGACGCATTCCCCCTCACTGGCCGAATAAATCGCTTTGGAAACCTCTTCGCTCTTGTCGGCAGGCACCCACCCGGAGAACAACGTCGTGTTTCTGGTGTAGGAAAAATAGGAACGGATCTGGTCGCACAGCTCATTCAGCCGCAGATTGCTCCAGGCTTTGTCAAGCTCTTCCTGTTTCTCTTTGATGATGGAATTGACCTTTTCTTCGACGCCCTTGCGTGCGCTGTCGGTTTCCACCATCTTGCGGTCGATCTCGGAATTGATGTCCACCAACGCCGTTTTCTGCAATTCGGTCTTGCTTGTCTCCGTCCAACCGAATTTGTCCATCAACGGGTTGATCTGCGCGGCATCCCGGCGCAAGGTCAGGGAAATCCAGTTTTCCGTGCTTTCCTTGGACTGTGCGATGACAGCGCCATACGAAGAAAGCTTTTCGGAAAGATCCGCCATCGTGCCATGAGTCGGACGCCCGACTCTGAGATCCAGATAATTGTACTTCTGCTCGGTGATGTACCGTTTCATTTCGCCGAGCCCCAGCAGTATCTGGTTCGCATGACGCTGCTCATCCTTCAAGGTGGAAAGTTGCTTGGTGATATCATCCAGCAACGTGCGGTATCCATCAAGATCGGGCTTCTCGACATTTTTCACATCCAGCATCTCGCTTGTGGGAAGACTGAGTTGGCCCTGGCGCAGCATGGCTTCGATGCGATGCCGCATATCCTCAAGCGCGCCCCGGTTCACGGAAGAAGGACGCGTACTGAGTTTCTCCATCTGCTTGGGGTCGAGTTTGTCGATATGGACAAAGTCCATCACCCCCCCTTGCAACAATGCCTTGACCACTGCGTCGCTCTTTTGTTCAAGCACGACGGCGGTAAGCAGTTTCATTGGCCTGGTGAACAGATTCATCCTATTTCCCCCCTGATCTGTTGATCAGTATATCCATAATATTTCCCGTTGAGTATCGCCTTGATCAAAGAATCCTCGCTGCGGTACAGGAAAAAATACGACAAAGCCACACCGATGGTGAACGGGTCTTGTGCGAGTATCCTGCGGTATTCATTGCCCCGTTCCGCCTGGAGGTATTGCTCTAGGCGCAACGTCTCACGGGCTGCCAGCTGTTCGGAATGTCCGCCTTCCTTGGACTGTCCTATGATCTCCTGCAACTCCACCACCAGATGGGGATAGAAACGTTTGACGATTCCCAAAGGATCCCTGCCATCCGACGGGCTTCCGAGATAAGCGGCGACTTCCTTGCTTCCATAGACGCTTCCCCAAGGGAACAGGGTGGAAGCCAGCCTGTCCTTCTCCATCTGATGATACCAGCCGAAACGGATTAGATTGAGGAGGTTTTTCAAGTCAAAATCAGCATACAGGACTTTTCTGGCGACCTGTTGGTCGGCTGGAGACAGAAGCTTCAGACTTTCCACGAGCCCTTTGTACCAATCCTTGTCTATGGCCGTCTCCATGTCGAACAGACCGTCTTTCTGGATGAGTTCCTGGGTATAACCGGAAAGGACCTTCTGATACGGGGTGTTCTTGACGCTTTCCACCACTCCTTTCCAATCGGTGGCGTTGATGATGCCCGCCCAATTGACCGGATACACGATCTGCTGTTTGTACAAGTATTCACTGCGGTAACGGATGGAATGCAACCGGACCACAGAACTGTACCAGAGACGTATGGCGTTCTTCAGGTTGTCCTCTTCAATCTTCCCCAAAAGACCTTTGACGAACTGCGCGGGTTTGTCATCCAAGAAACCGGCCACTTCCTGGTAACTGGCGATTTCCCCTTCCAGCAGGATGAATTCCATTTGCTGGAGGTCTCCAGTCTCATCATACGCCTTGGCTACAGGCGCATAGCCCGTATCCCTGAGCAGGGCGACGGCATCGACCAAAGAACCGGCCTTGAGCATGTCATCCGTCAAGTGAGACTGACTCATCAGGCCGATTCTGGCCCGAAGCTTCGCATTGATGAAACCGTAGCGATCCACTGCGTCCATGCTTACGTCTTTTCTCCGAACAATGTCGTTTGGGAAACCATGAGGACGACACGGCTCGCGAGATCGTCCACAACTTCCGCACCCATCATGTCGCTTCCCTGAAGGGACGCTTGGTAATTCTCCAACCGCACGGCGCTGTCAGCCTCGGCTTTTTCCAATTCCACCTGATGTTCGGCACGTCGTTTGGCCACTTCATCATGAACATCTTGGTTCGATTGGGTTTGTGCCTGCATGATCCGCATACGCCCTTCATCCTGGGCTTCTTTCACCAGTTGGCTTGCATGATCTTCAACACTAAGAATCTCATTGATGATGTCACTGCGCATATGGTGTACTTCCTACAAACACACCATCATACTCTTGTTTTTTCTGGTTGCTGTCAAGGACAAACGGGAACGCGAGCAAAGATGTTTACTGAACCACTGGGAAGAGCATGCTGTACAGCTCTTCTTCCGTCTCCTGCTTCTCGATGACGAGGGTCATGGTCTTGTCATAATCATCGAACCCTTTTTCGTCAAACGGACCGGCGTCATTCACTTCAGCGTATTCAATTGCACGAAGTTTCTTGTTTCCCATCGCAGGAATGGTGAACTTGACCGCATACCATGTATTGTCAGAGACCTGAAGGTCGAAACTGTATTCACCGGAAGGCATCGAATTGATGACGAAACGCCCTTCCTGGTCAGTGAACAAGTAGTAATCCGAAGCTTCCTTCAATGTTTGCTTGCCTGTTTCGTCATAGGTTACCGAGTATACCGGTGAAGAATACTGCTCATACACGGTGCCGTCAGCATGCTTGATGACACCGGTCACCGTAAAGGTCGGCGGCAGGTCGATCTTCACCACATAGGCCTGTCTTCCATTCGGAGTGAACTGGTACATGAAGGAAGAACTGGTCGAATAGGCGCTTTCCCCGCCTCCGTAAACGACAACGTTGTTCTTCTGATATGAAGTCAGGTTGTTGAACAAACTGGTTCCGAAATACTTCTGAACAATCTGTGGGGAACTGTCCATGCTGCGCGCCACGGCGATCTGGCTCTTCTTCAACTCCCCTTCCGGCTTAATCAACAAGAAGTTGTCCGAAACAGAGCGGCCCAGTCCAAAGACGCCATCGGCGAAAGCGATCGCCGTCGTCAAGTTGGCGCTGGTGGTCAAAGACCGGTAATTGCTGGAAACCTGTTGTCTGAGCGTCATGTTGTAGAACTTTCCGGTATGGGACCAAGAGCCAAGAAGCGTATGGTTCAACGGGCTGCTGAACTTGAAGCTGGAAAGTGACAGCGACAAACTGTCCGTATTGTTTGGACGGTACGACAAACCAAGCGAGGTCGTCGCTTCGCTATCCGTTCCTATTGTTGTCGAAGCGGAAGCATTGACCTTGGAACTGAACGAATAGCTGCCGCTGATCGTAGCGGAAACCGTCGCATTCCACGGTTTGTCGCTGTCAGAACCGCTCACGGTCATCGAACCGGAGAGAGACAAGCCCCTCAACGGACTGAAACCGGTCGAACCGCTGACGCTCCACGTCGGATACTGGTTTCCCTGCACATAGGTGGTTGAGCCACTGACGGAATACCTCAGTTTGGTAAGCAGTCCCGTACTGGAGAACGCCAAAGAACCGACTACGCTCGCTGAGACATCCGAAGCGGCAGGCGTGAAGGTTGTATCCGCCGAGGCCGAAGTTATGAAACTTGTACTGAGGGACAACGAACCGATACCATGCATTACCGTGTCGTTGAAGCGTTCGGTGATCGTGCCGTTGAACAACGGGATCGTATACGCTTCGCTGAAACGGGTAGTGCCTTGGAACTGGGTCGTACCGATCAGATTGGCCCAAACACCGTTGACAGTTCCGCTGAATACGCCAGGTGTGGCCGAAACATCCAAAGCCATGGTGAACGTATCCGTCAAACCGACTGATTGCCAGTACCGTGCGGTGAAATACTGCGGATAATAACTCAAGTATGACTGGCGCAGAGGATCTCTGAAATGGAACGCCCCTCCATACGAGGAGGAATCGTTGCCCCGGGGGATGCTCACTCCATAACCGAACAAGGTGTCGCCTTTCCCGAGAAGCCGGGAATCGTAACTGGTATCGACGTAGTATGTCTCCACATTGTCAGGACGCGCATCAGGAATGACATCGATGCGTATTTTGTTGGCTCCTTGGGTGAAGATGAAATCCTTCAGGCGGTAGGTTCCCGCAACGAGATGGCGGCTGAAGACTTCTTTGTTCTGGTCGTTGATGTAAATCTTCACCATCGAAGGCTCGATGACATCGATGCTGTACTGGAATTGGTTGCTCAATGCGGTATTGGTTCCGTAGCTGTAACTCTTCTCAACCGAAAAACCGATGTTGGTGTCGATGGACATGGCTGAGGTGGTGCGTGCGCTGAGGTTCGAGCCGACGGAGCCGAAAGTCAACCGTTGGCTATCCTCGACAAAATCATGGAACGCAGTCCAAGTACCGATACTGTAATAAGGACTGTTCGTATAGAAGCTGTTGGAGAAGTTCAGTCCAATACCCAAGAAGCCGAGTGCATTGCTAACATACAAGGTAGCGGATTTGTTGGTGATGGAACTGAAATCCGATGGATAGGTCATCGTTCCATACAAGCTGAGGGATGCGACCCAAGAGAATTTAGCTGGCGGCAGTTCGATGGCCCCGCTCAACGCGTAACGGTCACGGCGGCTCCCATAGGTGGATGTGACGGAAAGCACACGGACCGAAAGGTCATTGTAATCGATGGTCATGTACAATGCAAACGCAGTGCTGTCAAATCGTGTCGGAAGCCCCCTCGCAGCCAATTCCTCCAAAGAAAGATACTCGAGGTTGTCACTGAACAGACGGGCGTTGGCCTCCGTCTTCAGCATGCCGCCGATGAAATTGTTCAGTTCCTTTGTGTTGAGCAGTTTCGCAGGATTGGCGAACTTGGTCTCGATATCCCCAAGATATTCGTCATTCACATACAACGACAGATAATACAAACCATCATCATATGTTACGGATTCTTCCTCTCCGGAAACGACAAAGTCAGCGAACGGGTCTTTCTCATCGGTTTGTTCCGCCTGAGGCGCATAGAACAAATCATAGTCTTCCTGGGAAATGACGGTAGGCGCTGCCATGTTGGGAATGTCAGGAACCATGGCTTTCACCGTGATCGCGACAGAAGCCGGTACGGCAGGTACAGGAATCTCATGGGTAACCTGCACATGAGGCAATTCAACAATCGGGGTGGGAAGCGGTTTCGAAGGTGTTGGTTCCTGCTCAACAAGAGAAGGCGTCTGTGGTGGAACCGTAGGTTCGGCTTTTTCTTCAACTTTTGTCTCAATAACTGTTTCAACCTGCGGAGTGATTTGCTCTACAGGTTGACTTTTTTGCGGTTCAACAGTCTCGGGTTGATGAAAACAGGTCCTCAGGAATACCAGCAAAAAACATATCAGTAAAATAATCAGTATTCCATTTGTGAATCCCTGCCGAAAACTCCTACGGTTCATGAAATCTGCCAACGTTATTTCGAATACTTGATGGAAGCTTTATAACTAGTTCCACTGTCTTGAGATAATTCGGCAGGCATTGGTATCTGCATAGTAATTTTCTTTTTGGCTAGCACGTTCATCCCCAGCATGTCTCCAAGCTGTTCTTTGGCATCCAGATCAACAGTGTTTCCCTTGCTGTCATTGACGGAAAGAATCGCATTGAGCAACAACTGGTGCACGGTTCCTTCGTTTGAGATAGTGACTGCAAGTTTCTTTGCCCCATCTGCGGCCGTCACCTGCTGCACATCAGTGATAGTGATCTTTTCTATTTCTTTCGTGGGAGCCACGTATGCGCTGGTGATGTAGTTGTACAAGAAGTTGAACATGCCCTTATCGGTGCTCTGTTTTCCCTTGTTGTATGCAATCTGCTCGGCTTTGATACGGAAACTCAACTCGTTGGTCACTGTTTTCGGACCACGGTATTGAACCCGAATGATCTGGCTTGACTGGGCTTTGACGATCACTTTGCTCGGTTGGATTGAGAAATAGTTGGTGGCTGGTTGGTTGACCTCCTGACCATTCTCATCCTGGTCTCTGATCAAGGCGGTGATGGTGATGGCAATGGAATCATCGCTATCGTTCACAATCGTATATGTCTTGGTGTTATCCGCTCCGCTAGCGGAAAAGCTCTGTTCCAGCGGCGAGAACTGGTACGCCGAAACAGAGAAGACCGTACAGGCCAACAACAAGAACAGCAGTGCCATTCGGCGTGTTTTTCTTGAATTCATTCCCATTATGAACCTCTCAATTCGTTCTGTTGTGTCATAATGTATTCCATTATTGCGAAATCTGCAATAACCCCATTTGACATTTTCCATTCACCTATGCTATGGTTCCATCTTGCAAGACGGGCTGTAGCGCAGGGGTTTAGCGTACAAGTCTGGGGGACTTGGGGTCGGCGGTTCAAATCCGCCCAGCCCGAAAAGGAAAGCTCTTTGGTAATCGCCAAAGAGCTTTTTTTTGCCTCTTTATAGCTTCGCATTATAATCATCACGCAATTTTACCACGAAATCTACAGAAACCGTCTGCTTTTTCTTCAGATCCGCTATACGAGCCACAAAGGGAATCCCCAATAGTGTACCACCTATCCCCACAGCCCCACAAATGGCGGAAAGCACCAGCATGTATGTGCCTCCGAGGGCCATACCAAGGCCTTCAGCTGCGGAACTGTCATTTCCGTTGAGCAATTGGAAAGCGGCGATTCCGAACCACGCCGAGAACCCATATCCCGCCGCGGCGACCGTAAATGAAGTCCACATCAACACGCGATCCGTGGTGAGTCTCTTCTCTGTATCTTTGAAAGCCACAGCCTTCTCCGTTTCTCCGGTAAGCGAAAAGAACTCAGATCGCTTAATCCTCGATCCGCCTTTGAACGCTCTCCACTGGTCGTACTTCAGCATTTGGGTTTCGGGCGTCACCTTTTTGTCAAACGACACACTCAAAGCCGGTTCCGAAGCGGAAAGTGATGCGACCGCAAAACAACACAACAAGAAAAGCATCAATCCAAAACGTTTTTTCATGGTATTCCTCATCAACAGTATATCCTCTTTTGTAAGATTCATAAACAAAAAACATCTATTGAAACAATTACAGGAGGCAATGGTAACAAACAGGAACAATGACGAAGACAAACCACAAGTTTTGCGTGGAGTGACACTCTTTTATCATTCCTGCACGAGCGGGTTCAGGCTGTTTCGCCCAAGGCAACACCACTGTCCGCCGAATGCATGGTGAGTCCATGCAAGGAAAGCGATTCCTTTCTTTGCCGGCTGAACCAGATTGGCTGACCGCAATCAAAAAGCCCTTATTGATGTGATAGCTCATCTATGGTTTCACTATGTCAATTAAGGGTAACTACTTGTGTATTATACACAAGTATTCGCTATATTTCTTCATTTTGCTATGTATTTCTCCATAGGGAGAAGAATGGCGCAAAGAAACTGAACCGACCACGAAATCGCCATTGGATGATTTCATCGACAGAACAACGTATTCATAGGCATATATGGACAAACCGTACACGGCCATGAAACCCCGGAAAAAGCCGCATACACCAAACTCCGGTCGAACGACAAAGACGTGCACGCCATTACCACCCGCAAGGATATGCTTCGCCTCATTTCATCAAGCACGAGAGGGGCAAAAAAATACCCTGACGGATGCAAAGCCTCTGGCCAGCAAGCATGCAAAAACAGGCGACTTGTGTCATCCCATAAGCCGCCTGTTTCCGGTCAAACGCCCTTCCCTTCCGCTTCCTGTTCCTTGGCCCTCTTTCCAGCCGCGCTGTTATCCCAAATTTCTTGTGAAACCACAGCCCATTTGGTTGCTGCAGGAACACATTTCTTACACAAATCCTCCACTTCCTCAGGATTCTCCATATCGGTGGACTTCGCTTTGCAGGCATGCACCATGTCATTCAACCTGCCAGGATTGTCCAACAGCGGGCAAGGCCTGAGCATGTTTTTGTTGAACGGCTGGTTCTTGTGGTACTGCATGAACATAGGATTCTTATAGGCTTGCAACAATGTGGTGTTGTGGATGTTGCTGTCACTGTAATGGATGAACGCACAGGGCTCGATGTCGCCGTTGGCGTTGATGTGCAGATAGCACCGTCCGCCGGCGATGCAACCGTTGACGAACTCACCGTCATTCCAGAAATCCATGGTGAACAACGGTTTGTTCTTGCGGAACGCCCTGATCTGCTCATACATGAACTTCCTCTGCTCGGCTGTCGCCATCAACTCAGGAACCGCCTTTTTGCCGACAGGCATATAGGTGAAGAACCAGGCGAACTTGGCTCCCATGGCGATCATCGAATCAATGTAAGCCTCACTGCCGATCACTTCAACGTTCTTGCTGGTGTAGCAGCAGGAAATGCCGAACGGCAACTTCTTCCGTTTGAGGATTTCCATAGCCTTGATGACCTTCTGGTATGTCCCTTTCCCCCGGCGGAAGTCGGTGGCTTCCTCAAAACCCTCGATGGAAATGGCCGGTACAAAATTTTTCACACGCAGCATATCATCCGCAAATTGCTCGTCGATCAACGTACCATTGGTGAAGGACAGGAACTCGCAATCAGGATGCGCCTCACACAATTTGATGATATCAGCTTTACGGACCAAAGGCTCCCCACCGCTGTAAATATACATGTAGGTACCCAATTCCTTACCCTGTCTGATGATCGAATCCAACGTGGCATAATCCATGTTCAACCTGTTGCCGTACTCGGCAGCCCAGCAACCCGTACAATGGAGATTGCAGGCGGAAGTAGGATCCATCAGGATAGCCCATGGTAAATTGATGTCCTGTTCTTTGGCGATATCCCGTTGGTTCGCCCTTCCGACAACAACGGAATTGATGAAGAAGTTGGTGAACATCACCTTGCGCACCTCGGGATCGATGTCGTTCCACAGGCTGATGATGTACTTGTACCAATTGCTGTCCGGGTTGTTGATGATCGATCGTACGAAATCCCGTTGTTTCTTGTAGGCGTCCTTAGCGTCGATTTTGTCAACCCAAGCCATCAACTTGGGAAGGTTCTTCTCCGGATCATTCCCAATGTAGTCCATTCCGATCTGAGCGACCGCAGCGGTGATCGAATTCTTCAGTTTCCCCATACATATACCTCTTTGTCATACAGGCACATACCAGCCCCTGACACTATCGGATATACTGCAATGACAAAAAAATGGAAATGGTCAGTTTTTCCCAACTGTCCAAAAATTAGTCACTTGGAGAAATCTGACTAGGAAGGAACATGCCGATCATTTTGCTGCACAGTGTCACGCTGATTGTCGTCAGTTCGTCGAGGAATTTTTCCGGGGATGCAGGATTCGGACGCGCGATCCAGCGACGTACCGAGGAAAGACAGAAATCCCCGATCACATCGGAAAGCTCCGAAAGATCCAGACCGTCTTCACGGGTAATGGAAAGCGTCTTGTCAACCAGAGGTTCGATCTTGCGGCAGAAATAGTCATGGAAGGAATGAGGTCCGGAGACTTGCAGGGCGTTGAGATAAAACACGCGGTCATCATAGATGGACTGGCAGATCATCAAGGCAAGTTCTTTTGCTTTCTTGTCTTTGAGTTCATTCTGAATCTTCCGGTTGATCTCCATCTCATAAATCCAATTGACCAGCTCATACTTGTCTTGGAAATGATAGTAAAAGCTTTTTCTGTTCAGGCCGCAACGTTCGCAAATCTCCCCGATGGAAATCTTGTCCAAAGGCTTGGATTGCATGCAGTCCTTCAATGCCTGCGCCAACGCTTTTTTTGTGATGATGGAATTGGACATACCCAAAGTATCCTTTGCTCACCAGCTAATGTCAAGGAACAATGCTTTGCTGATGAACGGAAATGACATCACCGGAAAGATATGCGCTGGCAACAAGATAACATCCCTTTTCCAATGGCCTCACCCCTTGCCCAAGTCCATACACCAAATCCACATGTCCCATCTGTGTGGCCACGGTGGCGACCCTCAGGCTTGTTCCTCGGAAACCGTTTTCCCGTTCCTCGACGGAGAGGACGGGACCGCAAAGAAAGTCGATCATCTCATGCTTTTGGGAGTATTCCTTGTTTTTTCCCGAAATACCTTCTTCTCGGGCAAGTATATAATGGTACGGTAGTACCTGACGGTCCAGAAGGCGGTTCTCTTCACCGACCATGGCCTCATAGGCCTCCCTGTCGTCATACACATCCATGCCGGTGGGAAACGCGCACACCTGTGTTTCCAAATGGGATTGGGTGTCCACCTTCCCCAACAAGGCGGGACGTACAAAGCCCATCGTATAGGCGCAACTCTCCCCGGGATCGGATAGCAACAGCTGCATGCCGAGGCACTCCATCTGCCCTACCGTCACGACAGGCTTTCCCATCCAGACGCAACGGCCGCCCATATGGGTATCCATTCCCATCACTTCCCTGTTCCCTTCGTTTTCCACAACCCGGAAGACCAATTCCAGACCGCTGTCGAACAGATAGGTATAATAGGCACCGCCTCCCGGGACCTCGTCCCTTCTGCTTTTTTCCAAAAAGCCCTGAAACGCTTGCTCGTCAAGGTCCTTCCCTTTTTTCAGGCAAGAAAGACCGGTATTGTCCAGAAACAGCGGCATTATCATCCTCCAAAGCAAGTATACCATGGAAAAACCGCTTGAACCAAGTCCCACAAAAGACTACCATTTTCCTATGGAACAAGGAGAACTCACCTTCAAGGAAGGCGTCCATGACGGCTTTCCCATCTGCATCGGATATTTCCCGACAGCTTTGGCCTTTGGGCTGGTCTGCAGAAACCAAGGGTTGCGGCTGTGGGAAGCGGCGATGTTCTCCCTGACCAACTTCGCCGGCAGCGGCCAATTCCTGGCTGAAAACCTTTTGTACAGCGGCGCCATGATCACGGAACTGGCCATATCTGTCTTTCTGGTCAACCTCAGATACCTGTTCATGGGAGCGGCCATCACCACTAAACTCACCGGAGTGCGCGGGCTCAGGCGCTTTCTCATCGCCTTTGGGACAACCGATGAGGTATTTTCCGTATCGATGCTGAAAGGACGCGGTCTTACAGGCCCCTACATGACCGGCATCCAAACGATCAGTTATCTGGGATGGACCAGCGGGACCATCATGGGCTTCATCATCGGTTCCTTCCTCCCCCATGCGTTGCAACTGGCCGTCGGCGTCACGTTATACGCCATGTTCAGTTCACTCCTCGCCGGTTCGTTTCTTCAGGATGGCTCGTGGATGCTGTGCATCGCATTCTTTTCCGCCGGCATGAACAGCCTTCTGGTGGTCGTCGCCCACATGGGTGCAGGGTGGGCATTCGTCATTTCCATGCTCACCGCCACGTTGCTCGGCGCGCTGAAACCTGACAAGGAGGCATCCGTATGAGCCACGGCATTCCGTATGTTGTCTACATCCTCGCCTCCGCCCTCGCCACGGTGCTCGTCAGGGCGATCCCCTACTATGTGGCGTTGCCCCAAAATCTGCCTCCGTTTCTCAAACGGTGCATGAAACTGCTCCCTGTGGCGGCCATCGGTGCTCTGATCTTCCCCGGAGCAGTCACGGATTTCGGCGCGCAATGGTTCGCCGGCATCCTCGGAGTTCTGGCCGCTTTCCTGCTCGGACTGAAGAAACTGCCCATGGTCATCTCCATCGTAGCCTCGATCGTCGTCACGTATCTGGTACTCACCATATGTTGAAATTTGACGCCCATTGCCATCTCAAAGCGAAGGATTACGCCCAAGGCATCATCTGTACCAGCACGATCGCCGAATGGCAGGAATTGCCCCAAATCAAGCCTCCTTCCATCGCATCGGCGGGGTTCCTGCCGGACAGGAGCGGATGCTTTCCTGACATTTCATTGTTCGGAAAAGCATTGGAAGACCATCCCATGTGGCAAATCGGCGAAGTCGGATTGGATGCCCGGTTTCCCAATCTGGAAGGCCAAGCCGCATTTTTCCGCCAAGTCTTGGAGACGGCACACGCCTATGACCGTCTGGTGAGCATCCATATGGTGCGGGAGGACAGTCTGGCGCTTTCCCTGCTGGATGGTTCGGCAAGAACCCTTTGGCACGGTTTTACCGGCAGCGTGGAAACCGCGAGATCCGCATTCCGAAAAGGCTGCATCGTCAGTCTCGGTCCACGGACAGTACAGAGCAGGCTTTGGTCAAGACTGGACGAACTTGATGTTCCGTTCCTTTTGGAAACGGATAGCCAGGATGAGCGACAACCGGAAACGATTGAGCGGATGTACCGGCTCTGTTCCCTCAGATTGCATATCACCATGGAACAGTTACAGGAGAGGATTGATGAAGGACGAACAATTTGCGCGGACCATTCGTCTGCTCGGGCTTGACGCCGTCAACAAGCTGCATGCGAAAACGGTGACGTTTGTCGGACTCGGGGCTGTCGGCGGCTACGCATTGGAGGCCTTGGTGCGGCTCGGAATCGGCCATGTGCGCCTGTTCGACTTCGACAGCGTGGAGATTTCCAATATCAACAGGCAGATCCTCGCGACATGGCCTGAAATCGGGAAAAAGAAAATCCTTGTCGCACAAGAGCGGGTGAAAGCCATCAACCCGGACTGCACCGTCGAAGTGTCCGATCGTTTTGTCAGCCTGGAAAACCTTGGGGAAGTGTTGGACGGGAAAAGCGATCTGACCGTCGACGCCATTGATTCGCTGAAAAGCAAATGCGACCTGCTCTTCACCGCATATGCCAACCATTGCCCCATCGTCAGCTCGATGGGCGCAGCCTTGCGAAGGGATCCTTCTCTGGTGACCACCGCCGACCTCATGGAGACAACCGGTTGTCCGCTCGCCCGCTCCGTCCGTCAGGATCTGAAAAAACGGGGCGTGGGCAAAGGCATTCCCGTCGTTTTCAGCCCTGAACAGGTGGTGTACACATACCCGCAAGGAGAAGGGAAAGTCCTGGGCTCCCTCCCCACAGTGACGGGGATTTTCGGTCTGAATCTCGCCCATCTGGGACTTCAAAAACTGTTGGACAGCGACGATTTGCTGTTTCAGACAAACTGAAGCGGCACAAATGCTTCTTTGCGGTGGAAATCGGGACGGGCTGTGTCGATCGGCGCATAGGTAAGGTAATGGGGTTCCGTCGCGGAATCCCCGCAGTTGTAGAAATTGCCGTAGAGGGTTTTTCCCTTCAGGCTTTCCCCTTCTCCAAGCAATCCGAATTTGGACAATTCCAAACGGGCAGTGAGCTCCCACCTGCTCTGGATCGTGGTGTTCTCCAGAATTCGGACGCTCACCGCTATGGTATCCAAAAGCGCATCGGGATAAGAGACACGGCCTTGGCGCCCCACACCCCGGGCCACATGGCAATATCCTGAAGCGCTGAACTCGAAATTGACATATTCGTCATCGTCCGGCTTTTTCAGGAAAGCCTCCACACAACTGTCCTTCCACACCTCATCGTTCTGGTGGGTGCACATCCTCCGCAGTTGGGGTTCCCTGACACACCAAGTCAGGATAAACACACCCCCGTCATACGAAACCTTCACCATTGCGGCGACATCCCGGGCTTCATCCCAATTTTGGGAAAGGGAGAGTCTGCTCTCCCCTTTGTTTGACGCATCATGAATCAGCGTAATCATGTGGGGAAGTGTACGAAGGAACGACCAAAAACGCAAGGCATGTGGTAAAGGAGACATCACCATTCAAGGAGGCTTCACATGAAGCGAAGCAAACTCATCGGTTTGGGAATGTTGGCGGCAACCCTCATCTCCCTCTTCTTCAGTTGCAGAAACAACACCAATTCCCCGCAAGAGGAATTGGTGGAAGCGACGGTCGAAATCGCATGCAGCCAATTCACGGAAGGAGAGAAAAGCGTCAGCCCCTCCGCAACGGAACTGACCATCGCCTCGTACCACGTAATGGCGAGCGGACCTGCCGTCTCCCAACCACTGGACATCACCGCAACGACCAGTCCCGTTTCGCTTGGGAAGATCGCCATCGGCACCTGGGTCATCAATGTCGAAGCGAAGAACAGTGTGGGAAACATTCTGGCTACCGGCACAAAAACCCAGTTGTTCAGTCCCAAAACGACATCGGCCAGTTTGTCTTTGGAAACGCTCCCAGGCACAGGACGGATCAACCTGGATTTCACTTGGCCTACCGACCAAGTGAGCTCTGATGCCTATCTCACTTTCTCGCTTTCCAACCAAAACGGGGACTCTGTGGCCATAGAAGCTGCAGAGATGAGCCGCGGCTCCAATGGAAAGGCGAGCCTGAACAAAGCCCTTCCGGCTGGATCGTATGTGCTCTCCGTGCAATTGTACAGTGACACGGTCGCCGTGGCCGGTTCGACGATAGCCATACGGATCATCGAAAACACCACATCAAAAGCATCCGTGGCGATGGTCATCGGGGACATGAGCAACCAATTCTCACTGACGGTGACCAACAACACTTCGTTGCCGGTGCAGGGGGACATCACCTGCTCTCCTGCGAATCCGACCGTTTCCACCCCCTTCACGTTGACTTTCGCTCCGACGAATCTCGCCCAAGCGGGACTTGCTGAAGCCAACCTGACCTACAAATGGTACTGCGAAGGCGTCGTAATTGCCGGTGCGACCACCAAGACGCTGACGGTCTCCAAACCATTGCCCGGCGGCCACCGCTATGATCTGATCATCTCATCCAACAAACTCGGTTCCGTCGGAAGCGTCTCGATGCTCGTCAGCGTCCCTGTCTCCAGTTCGATCAACTGAACAACGATTTGAACGATTCAGGCAGTTTCACAAGCCGCATCGTACGCTCGTCCAAGCAAGCCACCTTCACCTTGAGGGTGGCTTTCTCTTCGCTTCCGCATCTGACTGACTGCAGGATTACAAAGGAGAACGCGCCCCATTCGAGAACGGAACTTTCCACCTCGAGAAGATCGTCAAGACGGGCCGGCGCATGATATTCGACGGCAACCGATTTCACGACAAAAAGCATATGGAAACGGCTCTGCATCTCTGACGGACTGCCGAAAAGCGAACGCATCCATTCCGTACGAGCATGCTCAGCCCAATCCAAATACCTGCCGTGGTAGGCGATGCCTTCGCAATCGGTGTCCGAATAATAGACACGACAGGAGAAAACGGAACTCATACCGTCACCTCACAACCAGGGAAACGCAACGTCGAGACATAATCGTCGTACGTCTCCGCCCGACGGATCATCCTTACCGTTCCATCCTCCCCAAGCAGGTATTCTGCATGCCGCAACTTTCCGTTGTAATTGAAACCCATCGAATACCCATGGGCGCCGGCGTCATGGATGACCACGACGTCACCGTCCTTCACTTCAGGCAGTTTGCGGTCGATGGCGAACTTGTCATTGTTCTCGCAGAGCGAACCCGTCACATCGTAGGTGTGGTCCGCTTGCTCCCCGCTCTTTCCGAGTACCGTCACATGGTGGTAGGCGCCATACATGCCCGGCCTCATCAGGTCGGCCATGGTCGCGTCGAGCCCCACATAATCCTTGTATTTGTGGCTCACATGCCTCACGGTGGAAACAAGATACCCGAACGGTCCGGTGATATACCTTCCGCACTCAAAGGCCAGCGAAACGGGTCCCAGACCCTTTTGGACGATCATGCTGTCATAGAGTGCATGTATCTCATCGCTGACAAAGTTGATATCCATAGCCTGTTGTTCAGGCTTGTACGGAATGCCGATGCCCCCTCCGAGATCAAGGAACGAGATATGTACGCCCGCTTCTTTGGCGATGCGTCCGCAGAGCGCGAACAGCATCCTCGCCGTTTCGACGATGTAGTGTCCGTCCAGTTCGTTTGAGGCGACCATGGTATGGAGACCGAAGGTTTTGACTCCTTTCTTCTTCATAATCCGGTAACAATCGACGATTTGGTCGCTGCGCACCCCGTACTTCGCGTCCACCGGATTTCCGATAATGGCGTTGCCGGTACGCTCCGGGCCCGGATTGTAGCGGAAGCAAATACGTTCAGGGATGCCAGGCAGGCACGCGATATGGGTGATGTCATCCAGATTAAGGGTGGCTCCCAACTCCAACGCCTTCTCAAACTCATCACGGGGAGTGTCGTTGCTGGTGAACATGATGTTCCTGCCGGGAATGCCACTCGCCAAGGAAAGATACAGCTCCGGCATGGATGAGCAATCTGTCCCGAAGCCAAGGTTTCCGAGCCGTTTGATGATCACCGGGTTGGGACAGGCTTTCACGGCAAAATAATCCGTAAAGTCCGGAGCCCATGAAAACGCGCCCAGGAAGGCCTTTGCGTTCTCCACGATGGCCTTCTCATCATACAAATAGAACGGTGTGGGCAGTTTTCTTGCCAACGCCAGCATGCTCCCCTCATCAAGGGGAAGACTTTTTACGCTCATGACGCCAAATTCCTTTGGATGCTTTCCATCGCCGCGACCACATCTTCCCGGTGGCCGTAGGCGGACACCCTGATGTAGGCCTCTCCTGCGGGGCCAAAGCCCGAACCGGGGGTGACGACGACATGGCATTTGTCCAACAACAGGTCAAAGAACGCCCAACTGGACATCCCGCCGGGGGTTTTCGCCCAGATGTACGGACTGTTCACCCCGCCATAACAGACGATCCCCAGCTTTTCAAGCCCTTCGCGGATGATGCGCGCATTCTCCAGATAATACGCGACAAGAGACCTGCACTGCAGGTACCCTTCCCCGGTGAGCGATGCGACGCCTCCCGCTTGGGAGATGTTGCTCGCGCCGTTGAAGAACGTGCATTGGCGGCGGTTCCACAGCTTGTTGAGCAATCCCGCCTCCCCGCAACAAAGAGTCTTGGGAACGATGGTCCAGCCGAGGCGGACACCGGTGAATCCGGCGAACTTGCTGAAACTGGAAATCTCAATGGCGCAATCCTTGGCTTTTGGCACCTCATAAATCGTATGAGGATAACCGTCTTCGGTGATGTACTCGCTGTAGGCGGCATCGAAGATGATCACGGCATGTTCCCTGAGTGCGTAATCGACAAAGGTTTGGAGTTGGTCTTTGGTGGCGACCGCCCCGGTGGGATTGTTCGGACTGCACAGATAGATGAGGTCCACATGGGTCTTTGGTACCGAGGGGAAGAAACCGTTCTCCTCGATGCTGGGAAGATACACAAAGCCTTTGTAGCCTTGCTTTCCGGCATCATACAGACCTGTCCTGCCTCCTACGACATTGCTGTCCACGTAAACGGGATATGCGGGATCCTGCACCGCGACGATATTGTCAGGGCCAAACAATTCCTGGAGGTTCGCCGCATCGCTCTTGGCTCCGTCGCTGATGAAAAACTCCATCGCGTCAAGTTCCACACCCCAATGCTCGCGGTAGTAGGTCTGCAATGCGACACGTGTCGCCGTATCGCCCTGCTCATCCCCGTAACCGGTATAGGTTGCGCGATCCGAGAGAAGGTCGATCTTCCGTTTCATGGCGTCACAAACCGCAGGAGCCAAAGCCTCTGTGGTGTTGCCGATGCCGAGCCTGAGCACCTTCACCCCCGGATGTGCCGCCTGCCATACTTTCGTCCTGCGTGCTATCTCCGGAAACAGGTATCCGCCGGCCAGTTTGAGAAAATTCTGGTTTACCTGAGCCATACTCACCGCCTCACGATGGCGCCGATCGCATCGAGATCATCCAAGGCTTTGTACAGGGTCTCCCTGTGCGCATCCGTCGCAAGCGTACACATCGGCAAGCGGAAACTTTCTTCGCACCAGCCATAGCGGGCAAGCGCTGTTTTGATGGGGATCGGGTTTGTCTCAATGAAACAGGCTTTGAAGAACGGCGCGAACTGCGTCTCGATCTTCCTGGCCTGAGCCATGTCGCCGTCCAAAGCATAGGAGACCATCTTGCTCATCAGTGCGGGACATATGTTCGAGGCGACGGAAATGACGCCATCCCCCCCACGCTGGATCAGGTCGAGGCTGAGGTTGTCATCGCCGGAAAGGACGGTGAAACCGGTGGGACGACGTTTGATCACATCCTCCATCTGCACCAGATCGCCGCTCGCTTCCTTGACGCCCACGATGTTCGGGCAGTCATTGGCGAGTTTGACCAGCGTTTCCGTCTCGATGTTCACCCCGGTCCTGCCTTTGATGTTGTACAGGATGCAGGGAATGTCGACACTGTCGGCAACCGCTTTGAAATGAAGGTACAACCCCTTCTGTGTCGGTTTGTTGTAGTACGGATTGACCAAAAGGCACGCATCGGCTCCATTTGTCTGGGCATGACGGGACAGTTGGATCGCTTCGCTGGTGGCGTTGCTGCCGGTACCCGCGATGACCGGCACCCTGCCCTTTGCATAGTGCACGGTCAAGGCGATCACCCGGTCGTGTTCCAGATGGCTCAATGTGGGGCATTCGCCGGTGGTGCCGCAAGGCACCAAACCTGAGACGCCGTTGTCGATCTGGCTGTTGATCATATCGAACAATGATTGTTCGTCGATATTGTCGGTCTTGGTGAATGGTGTGATCATTGCGGTGTACACACCTCTGAACGTGAATTTTTCCATATCTCTACTCCTGGGTCATATCATTTGCGCAATCATGTCATCCAGCGTGTACAAACCCGGTTTCTGACCGGATATCCACTTTGCAGCCAGTACGGCCCCGCTGGCGAAGCCTTGCCTGCTTTTTGCCCGATGGGTCAGTTCTATGGTGTCAGCATCGCTGTCAAACAGGACCGTATGCGTTCCGCACAAGGATCCGACTCTGAGGCTTGCGATCTGCACCTCATCGTCCTCACGTCTGCGATGAAGGATTTCGCTGACGATGCGGTCTTTGCCGCAACCGGCACCTTCGATTTCCCCAGCCAGCATCAATGCGGTTCCGCTGGGACTGTCCGCTTTCCTGTTGTGATGCATCTCCAAAACACCGCTATCATAGCCTCCTGCTTTCCCAAGCATGGAAGCGGCACGCTGTACGAGTTTGAGGAAGACGGCCACTCCGATGGAATAGTTGCCGCTGTAGATGACGGAACTGGAAGAAGCGGTCACCATCTGCTGTACGGAAGCCAGATTATCCAACCATCCGGTTGTGCCGATGACCGCATCCAAACCATTCTTTGTGTAGACCTTCATATGGTCGACCACTACGGAAGGCGTGGAAAACTCAACCACCACATCGACACCGGCAAGGCTTTGGGCGCACACATCCTTGCTTGTCACCATGGGGTCGGTGGAAAAAGGATCAATGACCTCCGGCACTTCGATACCTTGCGAAAGAGCCGTCTCCCGTATCAGACATCCCATTTTCCCATATCCGACTATCGCTATACGCATTTTTCCCCTCGTTCCGCACAGCATAGCAGAAACAAGGGGACCCTGTCTATAGGATAACAGAATGTTTAAATAATAACACTACTGTTGCTGTTGGGTACAATCACTTCTTTTTCTTATGATGATCCCGTTCTTCCCTGGCGCGCATGAAATCGGCGATGGTCCCGCCGCCGCCACCGAACAATTCTTTGCCATCAACAAACTGTTCGTCACGGCGGGAAGCCGGATATTGGCCTTCACGGCGGGCCGGCCGTTCATCGAATGAAGCATGCTGGCGCTTGCTGGGGGTCACGACCACCGTTTCCGTCACATACGTGTAGGTAGGCTGTTCCTGTTCGTCATCGGGCAGACTGAAGGTCGCCATAGGCTTCTTTTTCAACACCACCTTCTTCAGCCCCGTTGGACTTGCTGAAGCGCTGACCGGGACCCGTTTGACCACCACAGTCTTCTTCGCGGCCGCGTTGTCGTCAGCTTTCTTTTCTACCGGCACCCGCTTCTTCATCTCCATTTCCTCATACGAGCAGGATAGACGCTGGCACACATAATGGGTCCTGCCCACTTCATCGAGGACTTTCATCATCGGGCCATGGCAGAACGGACATTCCTTGCTGTCGGTGAAATGCGGCGCAAACGCGTCACGGGTTGCGATGATCTGGTCGACCAGTTCGCGCGCGTTCTTTTTTATATCCGCGACAAACGCCACGGGATCTTCCGTACCTTCGGCGATGCCGGAAAGACGCTCTTCCCAACGGCCGGTAAGTTCAGGTGAACGAAGTTGCAGCGGCGCAAGCCTGACCACTTCCCTTCCTTTCGGTGTGGGGACGAATTCCTTGCCTACGCGATCCACATAATGGTACTGGACCAGTTTCTCAATGAGATCGGCACGTGTGGCGGGGGTTCCCAAGCCCGCTCCAAGATGCCGTTTCGCATCCTCATCCTCGACAAACCTTCCGGCATGTTCCATGGCGGAAAGCAACGAGGCGTCGGTGTAACGCTCCGGCATGGGTGTCGCCTGTTTGCGGGTCCTCACCGAAGAAACCGTCACCATCTGACCGACGGACAGTCCGGCAAGGGAAAGCGGCGCATCCTCATCCACCGAAAGCACATCGCGTCTGCCGATGATCCTTGAGACATCATGCCATCCTTGGGTCTTGGGGATGGAAAGCCTCGCCTGGAAATGGGAGGCATCGACATCGACCTTCACGGTCGTGGTGGTATAGGTATAATCCGGTGACAGCACCTCAAGGAAACGTACGGCGATGAGCTCCCACAACGCCCGTTCATCCTTGGAGAGCCGGGAAACATCCACGTTCTGCTCGGTGGGGATGATGGCATGATGGTCCGTAACCGCCATATCCTTGACGAAACGTTGTTCATCGACCCGGTATCCGTTCTGTATATATGAGGAGGCAAGCGTGCCGAACGCCGTTTGTGAAAGCGCCTGGAGCCTCTGTGGCAACGTGGCGACGATGTCATGGGTGATGTATCTGCTGTCGGTGCGGGGATACGTGACGATCTTGTAGGTTTCATAGAGTTTCTGCAAAGTGTCCAGCGTCATCTTCGCACTGAAATCCAGATAAATGTTGGCGTCCCTCTGCAGTTCGGTAAGGTCATAGGCCAATGGAGGTTGTTCGGTCAGGTCGATGTTCTCCACACTGGTGATGACACCGCTCTTGCCTGACAACGACGCTTTCAACGATGAGGCCTGTTCCTCGCTCGTGATGTGGCTTTGCCCCTCATCATCGATCCAGCTCGCGGTGAAGGAGCCGAAATCAGCGCGGAGCGTCCAGAAAAAAGCGCCGACGAATTTGTCCCGTTCGTCTTCCCTGCCGGTCATCAAGGCCAACGTCGGGGTCTGCACACGGCCTGCGGTGAGTTTCGCGTCATAATGGCAGGTGAGCGCGCGGGTGACGTTCATCCCTACATACCAATCCGCGGCAGCCCTGCTTTCCGCGGCATGGTACAGATTGTCGTACAGCGAAGCGGGTTTCAGACTGGCGAACCCTTCTTTGATGGCCCCTTCCGTCTGGCTGCTGATCCACAACCGTTCGCACATACCCTTGTAACCAGCTTTCTTGATGATCCAGCGGGCAACCAGCTCCCCTTCCCTTCCTGCGTCGGTGGCGATGATCAAGGAGGAGATGTCGCTCCGGTCCAACAGGGTTTTTACGATGTCATACTGTTCCTTACTGGATTCGATGACTTGCTGCTGGAGAGGTTCCGGCAACATGGGAAGCGATGAGAGTGACCATCGCTTGTACTTCTCGTCATAGGTCGCGGGAGGAGCAAGCTCCACCAGATGACCCAACGCCCAGGTGACGACATAGTCCGTTCCTTCCAGATACCCTTTCTCATGACCAACGCATCCAAGCGCTTTGGCCAGTTCCCGTGCGACACTCGGTTTTTCCGCAAGAACCAGTTTTTTCATGTTCGACAGCATACCCAAAACACTCATTTCAAGACAAGAGCCACTGGTGGCAAGCCAACACTCATGACATACTTTTATCGTTTCCCAACACACTATTTTATAGGTAACAGACAGTTGTTGTTTTTCTACATAAGTCAGTCGGTCTTACCTAATAAAAACTAGTATATAACAATTATTAATAAAATGTCATTTCCTTTATTCATAAAATATTAGTACATTTTAATGATGTTTATAAGACATTTTTAAACAAAATGTCGTGGTTATATATTTACAGAAAAAGTCGATGTATGATAGAGTGCGTAACATATGTCATTTCTGTTTGTATGACCCTAATTTCACTTTTTTTCGAGAGGAGAATCCAACACTTATGAAACAAGTTATCCACAAACAAGTTGTACTTGCCATCACTCTTATCCTGACGCTCTTATTGGCAGGCTGCAACCAAAACATAGCCGATTCGTCAAAAGGAAATGTGACGATCACGCTTTCCGGAGTCACATCTACCGCACAGGCGAAAACCTTGATGCCCGCCTCTTTGGCCGCACCCGAAACCTATAAGCTTACTTTGCAGGGAGTTGAAAAAAACACAGATGAAAACGGAACGGTTACCTACACCGATCTGCAGAACCAATATACGGTTAATACGTCAGGTTCCCATTCGTCCATTACAATCGAAAGTGTGCTTATCGGCCTCTACCGCGTTACGGTAGAAGGGTTTGACCATACCCAAAAAACGATGGAAGGCACCGCCTCCGGTTACCTGAGCGTATCTCCCAATGGTACGAATGCGGCGACGGTCGCCATGAAAGCTCTTTCCAATGCGGGTACGGGTTCCCTGGAGATCTCCTTCGATTGGACAGAAGTCGCCGAAACAAACGATTCCATCAAGGAAGCGATCGCTGCTAACAGTTTGAAATTCGAATTGTTCGTCGCCGACAGTGAAGGAAAGTATGTCTCCCAAGGCAAAAAAACCGCGGATACCGGCAAGACGGTAGAAACATTCACGTGGACAAACCTTGCGGCGACCTCAGGTTCCGGAGCCTACTTCAAAGTGCTTGGGAATGAGGATGTGGTTCTTTGTTCCAACTTCCTCAGCACCACCTTGCAGGTCTACGCCGGACAGGTTTCCGTTCCCGATGCCAACGAAACACGGATAAACGGCGCGTTTGTCCTCTCTGCAGGGTATCTTGCCAATGCAAAGAACGTCTATGATGTCACGTGGACCTATGATGAAAACGATCCGGCCCATTCCATCGTCGTCTCGTGGAAAAACCAGATGAGCGTGAAAGGAAAGAATCTGTTTGCCTCGGTCAATGTCACGTATTCCGCAACGAATGTATCTGAAACGACAGCCAATGTGCCACTTGCCGAAGACGCTTCCACCGCAAGCTACACCATCAAAGAAATGACAGCGGGCAATCCGTACACCGTAAAGCTGCAGGCTGTGCTCACCAGTGGTAAAAAATCCCCTGTAGCCACATTCCTCACCGACGCGATGTCCAAGACCCTCGTCACCGGCATCGACATCGATGAGACGAATCTGAAGGCTTCCCTGGTATATGGGGAAACGTTCACGCTGAGCGCCACCGTCTCTCCGGCCGACGCCACCAATAAGAAGTATATTTGGACAGTCTCGGAGACTGATGTCCTGCACAAAGATGCGGACACGTTCACCGCCTACAAACCAGGTGTCACGACCATTACGGCGACAGCGGCTGACAATGCCACCCTGTCTGACACGACCCAGAGCATTTCCGTCAAATTGGCGATCCCGGAAAATGTCACCGCCACTGCGGATACCAACGATGTGCTGGTTGCTTGGAATTCCGTACCGTTTGCGGAGAGTTACCTTATCCAGAAGAAAAGCGGAACAAATGACTATGCCGATCTCGCAACGGTCGAGAATGCGTTCAGTTATCAAGACACTGCCATCATGGCGAATGTCGCCTATCAGTACAGGGTCATCGCGAAAGCAGACAGGTTGAAGACGGAATCTTTTGATCCGATGAGCGAGGCGAGCACACCGACGGCCCCACTCACACCGGTCATTCCGACCGTCACCATCACCACTCCTACGTTGAGCAACTTTGCCATTACGCTTGATACTCCGGAAAAGATGGTCATTCTTCCGACAACGGAGAAACTCACCGTAAATCTGGCAAGTTCCATCGATGGCGCGACCGCATACACCTGGTATGTCAATGAAACCGCCATCAAGAGCGGGACGTACGCCAATGCAAGTTTTGTCGACCTCACCGCAACCACCGCAGGCCTGCTTGAAGATGCGATCGGCGGACAGAACAACCTGAAACTGGAAGCTACCATCAACGGCATGAAGTATTCTGCGACAACCGTCTTCAGCGTCATCGATGTGCTGGATACCAGTGTCACAGCTACAGTTCCAAGCGGAAATCTCAGACTGCCGACGACCCAAGGCACCGTGCAGATCACATCCCGAGTGGTACCCGGAAACGCTACCCGCCAGGATGTCACCTATTCCTCCAGTGATGAAACCATCGCCACTGTGGATGCAACCGGTTTGGTGACCATCAAGAACTATGGCAAGGCCACCGTCACGGTGACGCCGGCTTACGGAACAGCATCAACGTTGGCTTTTGACTTCTACACACCGACAGTCACCTCTCATCTAGCCGTACTGAATGCCACAAACGCTCTTCTCAAGACATACATCACCGCCGCAAACAGTCAGTTTGGAGGAGACTGGTGGCCAGGAATATCAGCAGCAACCTATTCCGCGTCCGGCGTCACCATCAAGAGTCCGAAGGGAAGTGGTCAAAGCGCCGGATCTTTCGCCATCGCGAACCTTTCCGCAACGCTCGATGGAATCGGCCAAGTGGCATTGACCACGACCACAGACATCGCGATGTGGGCTGTTTCCGAGGGTGCTGCTGGGTATCTTAGTACCGATCCTCTCCAAATCGTCGGGTACGACAACAAAGGTGTTTTGGTGATCACACTGCCATGCAACCAAGGTACGGCAACAATCATGTACCAATCGGTCAATGTGCATGACGCCCGCAGCGGCTCATACGTGATAACGTTCGACAAGACAGTCGGAGAAGATGGGTATAACCCACTTGACGCAAGCAAAACACTCACCGATGACGTCACCGTTACCCGTTTGTTCTGAGACGAGGAGGGATTGTCATGAAACATTCTGTTCGTACCATTACGCTTTGCACGTTCTCCATCCTGCTGGGACTTCTCCTGGCAGGTTGCCATCATGCGGTCCTTTTCGAGGAATTGGAGAATATCACTTCGTATTCCATCACGGTGCTCTTGCCGGGCTCGGGATCGAAGAATGCGAAATCCATCACCATGGTAGAGGGTACGACCAGCGATGATATCAAGTCTTTCAAAGTCGTCTTGGACGATGAAAAAATCCAATACGCATCCGCTTCGGATACGTCAGTGACGTTCTCCAACGTTTCTGTCGGCGAGCATTCAGTAAAGGTTTACGGCGCCAAAAGCACTCCATTCGCCGAAGAATCAATCGCGCTTCAGTATGAGAACAACGCTGTCGGCATCACCACTGCGTCCAAAACCGTGGAAGCAAGACTGGCCTATATCACAAGCGGGAACCACACGGGAACGTTGTCGGTAAAACTGGACTGGTCGGCCGTCGGCAATACCGTCACCTCCATCGATCTCGTGGATGCGCAAGGCAATGTCCTTGCCACCAATAACGCCCCTGTCAACGGGGATACCAACATGAGTTTCATCGGCAACGCTTTGAAAGTGACAGCCGGCACCATGGTGCACTTCGAATTCAAACGTTCAGACGGGCAAGTCATCGGCGGTACTCCCACCGAAGTGATGACCATCTACGCCAACGAAACCTCCTCTTTGGTCGGATATGACGCCACCACGGAAGAAACGCTCAAAGCCAACATTTCCCGCATGGGGCTCCCGGTCATCAATCCAAGCCTTTCCACAGGTTCGACCGCCGACAGCCTCGACCTTTCCTGGAAGATGCCCAGTGAGGATTTCACTTCCATCACCCATGCGTTGTATGCTGCGGACAATACGCTTTTGCACACCACAACCGCGCTGAAGGATTCTCTGGTTTTGGCGAAGACAGGTGATACCTACCATGTCTTCTACACCTCACTGCCTTCTGACACCGAATACCATGCCACGTTGATGGTCACCTACACCACCACGGAAGACAATGTGCAGGTCATCAGCAGGACCACACAGGTCACCGGCAAGACCGCCGTCTTTGCCACAGGCGTGAAAATCAATCCGCTTTCAGCCTCCGACGCAAACAAACTGATCGTCGGTTCGGCTTTCACCCTTTCCGCCACGATGAGTCCCGCAAATGCGACCGCCATGGGGTATGTCTGGAAATCCAGCGATGAAAACGTCATCAAAGTGAAAGACAGCACCCAAGGCACATTCGAAGTCACCGGTTACGGAAACGCGACCATCACCGTCACGGCAAAGAACCGCGACCAAAGCGCGAGTCTCGACATGGCGGTCTCGGAACTTGCCGTCGGCGACATCACCACCACGCTGGGCGACACCTCCATAACCCTGTCTTGGGCATCATCGGAAAAGGCTGACAGCTATGAATTGTACCGTTCCGTGAACAACGGAGCATTCACCCTCTTGGCGACGACAACGTCAGCAGGATATACGGACAAGGCTCTTGCCACATCCTCTACGTATTCTTATGAATACCGCATCCGCTCCGGCACAAACTACTCCAACTTCAGCGACGCGACACAAAGCATCACGACAGGAGATCTGTCCATATCCATCACGAAACCGGACGCCATCACTGTCGTGACCGCCACATTCGACCACGAACAAGGTTTCAAGCTGAAAGCAGGTGATGCGGTGACGGTGAAACTGAAAGAGAATCCTGCAGGCATCACCACCTATACATGGTATCTGAACGCCATCCAGATCGCTACCCAAACCGATGGCACCACCGGCGTGACCATTGATGGCTCCACCGAAGGCCTGTACACCTGGATGATCAACGGACAACAACATCTGATGGTAGCCATGAGCACCGCAGAGGGCATCACCTACTCCAACACCTTGAACTTCTGGTATATGAATGTCGAAGACACGGCGGTCGCCCTGTCAGCAGGCAACCCGGCATCGGTGAAAACCTCCGACACAGGCAAGCGATGGGAAGCCATCGTCACGATGAATGACGGCTCGACCCACAGCACCGTCAACTGGAAGAGCAGCGACACAAGCATTGCGACCATCAGCGAAGAAGGTGTCATCAAAGCTCTGAAGGACGGAGAAGTGACCATCACGGCTTCTTCCGTCTCCAACCCCGCATTGACAGCCTCCTCCACACTGACCTGCATCCAACCGGTGACCGGAATCACTTCGAAGAAAGGACGTTCTTTCTTCTTTGTCGATGGACAAAACGGTTACGGAAAAACCAACTTGACCGCATCCGTGCTGCCGGAAGGAGCCACAAACAAAAACATCAGCTACTCTTCAAATGACGAGAGCATCATCAAAGTTGATGCTGAAGGCAATATCTCCGCCGGAACCTCTTGGGATGCATGGGAAACCTGGAAATCTCTGGAATGGGACAAAAACAAAGACTCGAAGAAGCAAGTCGGGAAGCCGGGAAAAGCCATCATAACGGCGACGACAGAAGATGGGGCATACACGGAAAACTTTGAAGTTACCGTTTATGCGGGCGGCATCTGGATGGGTGACGCCATCAAAACGGTATCCGAAACTATCGAAAGTGAAAAAGTTGCATGTACCGGCGCTCTTATTGCTCGTACGTATCACTTCACGGTTGGATTCCATAGTGATGAAGCCGCAACCTTGAATTCCCTCGGATATAGTGTCGCATGGGCGTTTGCCGATGGGAAAACGGAAATTGGAGCATTGGATAGCAAGGTTATCCTCTCGGACGTGACTTCACCTACCATGACATTGTCCCGCTCGGCCAATGATAAGAATGTTGATGTGATTGCGACGATCAAAGATGCTGACGGCACCATCGTCCAGACGTTGAACTTTCTGGCAGGCAACTACACGACAACTCCCGAATATGGTATTACGTATCAATGATATCCCTTTCTGAGAACGGAGCCGCTTGGCTCCGTTTTTCTTTCTTGGTCACTGTGCTATACTGTCCTTGGGAGATTGAACATGAGCAAAATAGCGGTGTTCTTTGATGCGGAGAATGTACCGGCGCGTGCGATAGCGGATATCATCGCATGGATTTCGGGACAAGGGGACATCCTCTACCAGAGGGCATATGCCGATTGGTCGGTGAAAAACATGAAGGCCTGGCAGGACCAGATCACCAGGACGCCCATCAGTGTGATCCAACAGTTCCACAACGGACAGGAACAGGTCATCGACAAGACCATCATGATGGATGCCATCGAGCTTGCCATCGAACACCCGGAGATTGACACGTTCGCCATCATCGCATCAGACAACGGCTATTACATGCTTTCGCTACGCCTCAGGGAACTGGGGAAAAACGTCATCGGCATGGGGGAGAAGCAGAAATGCAAGCAGATATGGATCAACTCATGCAACCAGTTCCAATACATCGAAGATCTCAATCCCGTAACGGAAGAACTGCCTGAAGCGCAATTGGGAAGCAAGGAAGCGTTGCTGAAATTCCTGGATCTTGCGTATGACTCCACACCGGACAGCGAAGGCATCGGAGCGAAAATGCTGGCCAATCTGGGGAATGCCATCCATCGCTTCAAACCCGATTTCAACCTCAAGACCTACGGCTACACTTCCCTTCTGGACATGATCGAAGATTTCCCTGAACAATACAGGATCGGCGCGAAAACCGGGACGACGCCTCCCGTCTACTACCTGTCCAGGAAGGAACAGCGCTCCGCTCGCCATTGAAATGGCTTCTTGACGATTGCATATGCTTGGAAGTATTATGGAAATAAATTTAAGTGAAGGAGAATATCATGGCTTATAGAATCAAAGATACCTGTGTTTCTTGCGGAACTTGCCAGTCTGAATGCCCGTCTGGTGCGATTAGCGAAGGCGCTCCGTATAAGATCGACCCCGAAAAGTGCGTCGAATGCGGCACCTGCGCCGATGTCTGCCCGACCGGCTCCATCGAGCATGCTGACTGATTGACCTGATATACAGGAAAGGCGTACCCATGTGGTACGCTTTTTTTGTGTTTGCTGATACACTGGCCGTCATGCAGAACGATTTGTTTCCCCAGGAACTGACCGTCGGAGAACTCACCAAGCTCATCAAAACCACCCTTGAAGGGGCGTTTTATGGTTTGAAGGTTTCCGGTGAGATATCCAATTTCCGTCCAGCTTCCTCAGGACATTGGTTTTTCGCCCTGAAAGACAAAGACGCCGTCATCAACGCGGTGATGTTCAAGGCTTCTCTCTGGAAAGTCGGTTTCCATCCGAAAGACGGAGACAAAGTGACCGTCACCGGATCTCTTGACGTCTATCCGCCACGTGGCACCTACCAGATCATATGCGATACCATGGAGATGACCGGTAACGGGGAAATCCTCGCCATGCTGGAAGAGAGGAAGCGGAAGTTCGACGCTCTGGGCTATTTCGCAAACGAACACAAAGTCCCGCTTCCCCTGTATCCCAAACGGGTCGGCGTGGTCACCAGCCCTACTGGCGCCGCTTTGCAGGACATCCTGCAGATTCTCGGCCGACGCGCCCCAGCCCTTGATGTCCTGATCCTCCCGGCAGTCGTCCAAGGTGACGACGCTGCGCCAAGCATCGCCCAACGTATCCGCGAAGCGAATCTCTTGGGACTCTGCGACGTCCTTATCGTCGGACGGGGAGGAGGTTCCATCGAAGACCTGCTCCCGTTCTCGGAAGAATGTGTCATCAAGGAAATCTATGACAGCGTCATCCCAATCGTCAGCGCCGTGGGGCATGAAATCGACTGGGCCTTGTCGGACTATGCTGCGGATCTGCGCGCGCCCACCCCCAGCGCCGCCGCCGAATTGGTCAGCAAAGGGTATGCGGACCTCAGGTCATCCATCAAGGGCATGGCCGCAACCTTAGATCAGGCTGTCAGGATGAAGCTGGAGAACGCCGAAGCTTCCCTCCTCTATGTGAACAGCCGACACCTTACCCAAGCATTGGAAAACCAAGTCGCCTCGATGCGATATCTGCTGGCCAACACCAGCGATGATCTGGAACATGCGATGGCATTGTCCATCTCTGCGAAACGCCAATCACTGGAACAGGGCAAAGGAAACCTCATTTCAGTCAGCCCCGTTTCACGATTGCTTGCCCAAACCACTACAGCAAAACATGCGCTGGACTTGCTGGAAGCAGCCATGAGGACGAATCTGGCTTCGCTCGGGCACACCATCGATCTGGCAAAAAGCCAGCTTTCATCACTCAACCCCCTTGCCATTCTGGAACGCGGATACAGCGTCACCACGGACAGCAACGGGAACATCATCAAACACGCCGCCGATCTTTCGGCAGGACAAGTAGTCGGCCTCCGTTTCCAAGACGGGAAACGGACAGCCGTCGTGGAGGATAACCATGGCATTCGCAACTGATCTGAAACGGGTTCAGGACATCACGGAAAAACTGAACAACCAGGGAACCGACCTGGAGGAAAGCATCAAACTGTATGAAGAAGGCATGAAGCTGGTCAAAGGTTTGGAAAAACAGCTTGATGCGGCGAAACGGAAAGTGGAAATCGCCAGCGGTTCCATCGCGGAAGGCGTCACCACCACTGAAATGCCTGATGGGGAAGAACAGAAATGACCGAGAACGGAAAAATCATCATCCTCATCCAGAGCCCGGACAAACGGGGCATTCTCGCCAAAGTCACTTCATGGTTTTATGAACGCAATTTCAACGTCCTTCACTGCCAACAACACACCGACGACAATGAGAATGTGTTTTTCATGCGTCTGGAACTTGACATGAATGACTTGAAGATGTCCCGCAAGGAACTGGAAGAGGATTTCGGACAGTTCGGGAAAACCGAAGGGCTTGTATGGTCGATCCATTACAGTGACTACCGCGCCAGAGTCGCCATCATGGTCTCAAAAACAAGCCACTGCCTGTATGACCTGATCAGCAGAAAAGCCGAAGGGGACCTGAAATGCGACATTCCCTTGATCATCAGCAACCATCCCGACCTTGAATACATCGCCAACCAGTTCCGCATCCCGTTCTACTGCTACCCGGTGGACAAGACCCACCCGAAAGAGGAACAGGAACAGAAAGTGCGGATTCTGCTCAAACGCTTCGACATCGATCTTGTCGTGCTGGCACGCTACATGCAAATCCTCACCCCGGACTTCATCAATGAATGGCAAGGGAAGATCATCAACATCCACCATGGTTTCCTGCCCGCTTTCCAAGGGGCGAATCCGTACCAACAAGCCTATGACCGCGGCGTGAAACTCATCGGGGCTACCGCACATTACGCTTCCAGCGACCTGGACCAGGGCCCGATCATCGAACAGGATGTGGTGCGGGTCAACCACGAATTCACGCCGAACGGACTGAAGGAAGTCGGGAAAGACGTGGAAAGACGGGTCCTTGCCAGAGCCGTCTCTGCCCAATTGGAGAGCAGGATCATCCTGTGGAAAAACCGGACGATCGTATTCGGCCAGGAACGGTGATCAAGCGCGCTGTTTGCCTGTCATCGACGTGACGGAGAGCACATATACGTTCGTGCGGAGCAACGCTTCGTCGGTATAGGTGCGGCTCTCCGTCTTTCCGCTCAAGTGGTCAAGCAGGACATCCAGGCATTCCTTCTTTTCCTCGGAGTCTTTGATGAGCCGCACATCCCCTGCCCCCATCACACTGCGGTACGCGTAACTGTACGCACAAGCATACGCGCCGGTGATGAGTTGCCCATCCGTCTCCACTTCGAAGGATACATGGCCGCCATCGGCAAAATAGGCGGCCTTTCTTCCCGCGACGGCTCCATGAAACACCAATTCCAGCACTCCGTTCCGTTCCCTATAGCCGTAGTTCACCGGATAGATGGCGATGCCTTCCTCATCTTGAAACGCAAGGTGAAGCACCTTCCCGCAAGCGAAGATGTCCAAAAGCGCCTGTTTGTCTGTGATTTCCCGTTTCGTCAATCTCATACGGTCATTCTAACATGAAACAGGGGGAGTTTCCTCCCCCTCGAAAGCATCCTGCAAATCAATCGGCATCAGCCTCATCCTGCAAAGCATCATACCCCTGCTCGCCGGTACGGACTTTCACGACGTTCTCCACATCGTAGACGAAAATCTTCCCGTCTCCGATATGTCCCGTATACAAGGCCTTCACCGCACTGTCGATGACGGTCGATACCGGCACTTTGCTGACGACGATTTCCACCTTCATCTTGGGCAAGAGGGTCATCTCTACAGGAACGCCACGATAATACTCGCTCCGTCCCTTCTGCATGCCGCACCCCATCACATGGGTGACCGTCATGCCGGTGACGCCGATGTCGTTCATTTCCTTCTTCAATTCCTGGAATTTGCTCTGTCTCGAAATGATGACCACCTTGGAGAACTTCACCCCGTCAGGTCTCTTGGAAGCCGTCTTGTCAATGACCGGCACTGCCACCTGGACCGGAGCCGGATTTCCGACATCCTCCACAATGTGGCTGAAACCGTTGGGCACCGCAGGCATGAAATCACTGTATGCTCCGGCGACAAGTCCATGTTCTTGCAGATCCAATCCCTGCAACTCCTCTTCCCTGGTGACCCTGAGGCCGACCGTTTTCTTCAAAACGGTGAAGATAATGAGCATGCAGGCGATAACCCATACCAGAACCGAGGCCACTCCGAGGCATTGGATACCCAAAAACCTGAACCCATGCCCATACAGCAGGCCTTGGTCAACAGAGAAGAAACCGGTAAGGATCGTCCCCATCGCGCCGCATACCCCATGGACGCTGATGGCGCCCACCGGATCATCAATCTTCACCTTTTTGTCGAAAAACTCCACGGCAAGCACGACAACGATGCCTGCGATGACCCCGATGATCGCGGAACCGGCGACGCTGACCGTATCGCAGCTTGCCGTGATGGCCACCAAACCGGCCAAGGAACCGTTGAGGGTCATGGACACATCCGGTTTCTTGTAGCGAATCCAGGTGAAGACCATCGTGGAACAGGATGCGCAGGCGGCGGCCAGGTTTGTGGTGACGAAAATCCTGGAGGCGGCAATCAAGGTATCATCGCCGGTCATGGATACCGTCGAGCAACCATTGAAGCCGAACCAGCAGAACCACAGGATGAACACCCCCAGGGCGGCAAGCGTGAGACTGTGTCCCGGAATGGCTTTCGGTTTTCCCTGTTCGTCATACTTGCCGATACGCGGGCCCAACATGGCTGCACCCACACAAGCCGCAGTCCCTCCGACCATGTGCACGGCACACGAACCGGCGAAATCATGGAAGCCCAACTGGGAAAGCCAACCGCCACCCCATATCCAATGTCCGCTGATCGGATAGATCAACAGGCTGATGAGGAACGAATACAGGCAGTACGCACTGAACTTCGTCCGTTCCGCCATCGCGCCGGAGACGATGGTCGCGCTGGTTGCGCAGAACACCGTCTGGAAGATCAAGTACGCATACGAAGGATAGGAACCGGATACCCCATAGTCACCCCTGACAAAGAGATCAGGCACGCCGATGAACGAAAGCACCCTGCCGTCTTTTGGCAGTCCGAACATCAGGCCGAAACCGAGTATCCAGAACGCGGGAGTCCCGATACAGAAATCCATCAGGTTCTTCATGATGATGTTTCCTGCATTCTTCGCCCGTGTCATGCCTGTCTCCACCATGGCGAAACCCGCCTGCATGAAGAACACCAACGTCGCGCCAAGCAATACCCAAATCGTGTCCACAGATGAATACATACCTTCCTCCTCAAGATGTGGATATAAAAAAAGCGTGCGGAGGGTTTCGCCCCAACGCACGCCTTTGTACGCCCTATAAACAAGAAGGGCGATGTGGCAAAACCACATCGCCCTTGATGTCATGCGGAGTTTATAACGCAATTGTCTGGTTTCTGTCAAGAAGGCGGGAAGCGGAATCAAAGCGAGCTTCACGCCGACATGTACGCTTATCCTGCCCTATCCCCATCGCATTCGAAGCGGATGGGGATAGCAGGCATCTCTCAGACGTCTTCCTCCAGCTCGAGCAGAAAATGAGTTTCCGTGCATTCGACACGGACTCCGGAAAACATTCCCCGCATCATCATCACAGCCACACCCAGCGTCTGGGTGGGATCATCCGCACCCCCGAACGCTCCCGCGCATTCCGCACGAAAACAAATACGCATCTCGTCATAGGACGCCACGAAAGACAGTTCCGCACCTGGCGCCTGTTCCTCGATACCTTCAAGAAGGGACGTAATTCCAATCTTGAGCTTTTGGCAGACCTTCTGCGGGGCGCACCACTCGGCGCAGGCGACGTTGATTTTCTCATCCACCTGCCGAGCCGCGGCTGCGGTCGCGGGCAGGACGAAGGAAAATTTCTTTTTGCGGCCGATACGCATGAACACGCTCATCAGGACCAGTGTAACCATACCCAGCGTGACGGGCGAAACGATCAGCGTGCGAAGTTCTTGCGGAATAAAATCATACAAACCGGGAATCAACGTGCTGATCGCGATGATCAAACTGGCAAAGACCGTGAAAACACGGCGGTCGTCCATTACGCGCGAGGTCAAGGTTTCGAAGCCGCCGGCCATGATGTAGCAGGCGCTGTAGAGCAAAATCGCACCCAGAACAGGATGGGGCATCATCGAAAGAACGCCGGTGACGCCGGGAAGAAACGAACAAACGGCCATCAGTCCCGCCGCCAGATAGGCGACTTTTCGGCTGGCCACGCCGGTCGCGCGCATTACGCCGATGTTACCGGTCGCGGTTGACATCATCGAGCCGCCGGCAAGGCCAGAAAGCATCGTGCCCAATGCCGACGCGCGGGAGCCGTTGGCGATGGATTCCCAGTCAAGCCTCTCAAGCTTTTCGTAGGAAGCGCTCTGCGCGGCGGAAAAATCGCCGATGTTGTCGATCGTATTGGCCATCGAAATGACCAAGAATGGCAGGATCACGCTCATGTCAAACGCCAGCGAGTAATTCTTGGGTACCGGCAACGCGAACACAGGCAATGCGGCAAGCGAGGAAAAATCAGCGGGCGTCACGATTCCCAGCAAAAATGACAGTCCATACCCCACGAAGATCCCGAGAATGACCGCATACAGGCGGAATTTCGGCAACAACACCGCAAACACCAACATGGTCAAAAACGACAGGAACGCGACAGCCAGATGCGTGGTCTGAAAACCAGCCGCGCTTGCCGTACCCAAAAAATTCTTCATCGTTGACGGAATCAGTGAAATACCCAGAATAAAAATCGAGCATCCGGTTACTTCCGGGGGAAAGAAGCGGCGCAACTTGCGCGTGCCGAAGCTCAAAAGAGCGCGGGTCAGTCCGGAAAAGACCGTCATGCCCCAGACCAGCGGCATGCCTCCCACCTGCACCGCCAAAAGGCACGGGGAAATGGAAGCCGAATCCGCCGCGGAAATCGACTGATATCCGCTGCCCAACCACTTCAGGCGCATGCTTTGCAAAACCGTTGTGACCGCCATCATAAAGAGTGTGGTCGCCAAAAGCGCGCTTGACTGAACGGTCGAAAGCCCCGCAGCCTGCGCGATGGTCAGCGGCAACGCCAAACTTAAGGAAACCACCAACAGCATGTGCTGGAGCCCCGAAAAAAACAACACCTTTCCCGGCGGCGTCTGCTCCGCCGTATATTGCACCCGCTTGCGTTCCTCTTTTTGTTCCGTCATAGCCACCACCCCTCATCCATTCGTTTTCTCTTCTTCGTCCAAATCCGACGGATTTGAAGTATCATCCCGTCGATCCATGGAATTCCCCAAGGAAAGAGAAAACCCATTTCGCCCATCCCTCATCCACGTGGGGTAATCTGTTTCCCCATCATGTTTTGCTCCACATCAATCAAGGGTAAAGCTCTCAGTATCGCTCCTGCCATTTTCAGGAGATTCCCCCGCCTGCCGTACCCATCCATGCCACTCGGACAAAACACCAAATCAAATAACGAGTGCATGGCAGCAAATGGGCATGCGCGACAAGCAATTTACCACATTATCCGCCACATGAGGTATTCTTTTTCAGAAAAAATCAACCAGGAAAAGAAAAACTTGCGGCAAAGGCATCCTATCGCAACGTATACATCATGTTTCCCATACGCCTCGGATATGACCCGTTTTCTTGAAGCAATACAACATCATACGGAGTTCGCCCGTAGCAACGCAATCAAAAGACAATCGGTGAGCCAAGAGTTTTCGAGGGTTCACGAACGAACGGGATCGTTATGGATGGAGATGGAAAAAGGATGCCTTATCGTATTCCATCAGGCCGCAAGGCACTTTGGTTTGGGTGTATGAGCGGTGATGAATACGATGCATCATTTCCCATAGGTAAGCCCCAATCCCGCTCGAGTGGGGGCAAACTTTAAATTCCACCATAAGTTTATCGATGAACAGTCCCAATCCCGCTCGAGTGGGGGCAAACTGTTTCATCTGGAAATGGGCAATAAAAACGCTTCACTTCATGCTGAACATTGCAAAAACCTGTGGCGGATATCATCGCGGTATTGGAGAAAACCATGAAAAACCCAATGATCGCAGTGAATTGCCTGTGTGCCCTGCTCGCGCTGTTGGCAGGTTGCGTATCATCCTCACCAAAGAAAGCTGTTGTCGTGATGCAACCCGGTTCATTCAGACTTGATGATGGTACGGTAGCGGCGCCTTCGAAAACCGTGGGAAAGGACAGCTACCTGTATGTCTGCGGAACCTGAGCTCCCGGCTTTGGCGGCAAAGCATCCACAAGACAAGCGATGACATTCTGCAACACCAACATCGCAAGCTACGTCGGCGCCAAAATGGGAAAGCTCGCTCAGCACGTAGGTGAAAGGCAACGGGCGAATGAGCTGGAAAAAGTCGGTTCAGAAACGATGGGAACCTTTGTCAGCTCGGAAGCCTGTTTCCCGGAAATTGCGTCGATCAATTTCAAAAAAAAGGTGATGACGGCACCCTCTTCATGCTGGCGCGGGTTGCTTTCCGCAATGTGGGCAAACTTCTCCAAGACAAAGCCGCACAATACGTAAAGGACAATCCTGCCGTCCAGACAAACAACGAAGCCGTCACCTCCTCTCCAGCCTCTCGGCTGAAGGGCTTTTCCCTTGATCTGATATCCTTACGCGTTGAAGTTCAAACCCTTCAACGCAGGATGGACGAACACGCCGTTCTCGCGCACCAACACATCATCGAAATAGATGCGTGCTTCGGCATATCCTTTCCTTTGTATCTGCACCAAGTCCCAATGGACTGCTGAATCATTGCCGTTGTAGCAATCGCGATACGACTGGCCTGGAGTGAAATGGATCGAACTCTTGATCTTCTCATCGAACAGGATATTGTCGATGGGCACCGTCACCCGGGGGTTGCACCCGAGGGAGAACTCCCCCACATACCGGGCACCGGCATCGGTATCGAACACTTTGTTGACCAAAACGTCGTCATCGGCATGAGCCTCGACGATCTTGCCATCCTTGAAAGTCAGGGACACGTCGCTGAAACAATGCCCTTGATATGTGCTCCTGCAATTATACGTGATCTTCCCGTTGACGCTGTTTTTGACCGGACAACTGTAGATCTCGCCATCAGGGATGTTGGCTTCCCCAGCGCACGGAATCCACGGCATGCCCTTCACGCTGAAACTGAGATCAGTACCCTTTCCGATGATATGCACCTTGTCCACCGTATCCAGATACTGTTTCGCCTCTTCCATCGCCCGACGCATCGCAGGGTAATCGACATTGATGCACACATCATAGAAATAGTCTTCAAAATCCACGGTCGCCATTCCCGCCTGCAGGGCGAAACACTCCGTAGGATAGCGGAGAACCACCCACCGCGTGTGGGGAACCCTGACTTCCATATGCACAGGTTTGTTGTACAAGGAAGAAACCAAAGCCGCCTGCTCAGGCAAGGAAGCCAGTTCCCTGACATTCGCGATGCCTCGGATGCCGATGAACGCATCCATTTCCTTCATGCGGTATACATCAGGTTCCGCCCATGCGTGAAGGGATTCCACGCTGGCGCCTTTCGTCATGGCTCGTTCGATCCGCTCGCTCCAGAGGTTGACCAACGGATAAGCTCCCGCCTGATACACCGCGTCGATCAAGGCCTCCGTCATGCTGACGGGCACATCAACCGCATTGATCAGACACTTCTCGCCTTTTTTCAAAGCCACTGAATAGCGAACCAAAAGCTCTGCAAGTTTCTTTTCACGTTGGTCACTCATTGTCGCCTTCCTCCAATTGATAACGGACTTTTTTGCCGTTTGCCGGATTGACAAAGGAAATCCCCATTGCCGTCAAGCCGAACGGTTTGCCAGACATTCCATGATACGCCGTATCCCCATCCAACGGGTAACCTGCCCACTCCATGTGGCAACGGATCTGGTGGCGGAACCCGATGGCTATGGTGCACCAGAATCGTTTCGCACCTTCGTGCTCGTCACGGAAAGTCACCTCGGTCTCATACCAGACGCCTGTGGATTTCCCCCTCCAGGAAGAAGGGCTTTCCTCACTCACCGGCCGGACTTCCCGACCTTTTTCGCCGAAAGGCCGGAACAGGCTGGTGATGACCACTCGTTTCTTCGTGATGTCCCCGAACGGAAAAGGCGGAAACCCTATCTGGACCTGTTGCAGGTGCCGCGACGAAACCGCAAGATATACCTTCTCGATGCCCCGATGTTCCTGTTGATCCATCAAATCATTGAACGTATCTTGGTTTCTGGCAACCAATACCAAGCCGTTGGTCTGGTTGTCCAAGCGATGAAGTACCCCACCTTCCCACTGATTGGCGCCGATTTTCAGCACTTCGGGGTATTGTTGTGCGATACGGGACAACAACGTGTCCTTTCCTGACTTGTCGGACTTCAAGGGGACTGTCGGCAGTCCCGACGGTTTGTCCACCACCAGATAATCCCTGGTTTCAGCAATGATGTGTAAAGTTTCCATAGCAGCTATGATAGCAAACATCGTTCGCATTTGCCACTATCAAAAGGCTCGGCAATGCTTCTTTGGAATGGGAAAGGGGCGCAATCTTCCAAATCTTACTGTAAAAAACAAAGGGTGTGAGCGAAAACCGCTTGGTGATTTTCTTTCAACGCACTGCATGCCTGTGCTATACTCTTCCTATGCCAATATCAGAATTCCCCATTAATATGGATACCAGCCCGACCGTCATTCTGGATTTGATCTACAGGCTGAAGATCAAGGACGTGATGTGCTCAGCCGTCATCACCGCCGGCAAGAACGACACCTTGAGGGCCATCCAGCAGATGATGCGAGAGAAACACCTCACCGGCGTCCCCATCGTCCAAGGAAAACGCTTGATCGGTCTCATCTCGGTCGATGATATCATCAATGCCTTGGACAAGGGATACATTGAGGAAACCGCGGGAGCCCATATGTCCCGTTCCCTGATCGTCCTTGAGGAAGACATGCCCATCAGCTTTGCCATCCGCTACTTCGACCGCTATCAATTCCACCGCTACCCGGTGCTGAACAAACAGAAGGAACTGGTGGGAATGCTGACCAGCCGGGATATCTCCCGTTCCCTCCTGATCGAGATCAACCGGGAAGTCGAGGAGATGGAAAAACACAGCGCCGTCCCCAAACAGCTGGATGATATTGACGGGGAAGCCTACACCTACACCATCACCAGAAACGACTTTGAGAACGCCGGTTACGCATCCACGGAAATCAAGAAGAAACTGAAAAAGGCGGGCGTCGCGGCACACATCATCCGAAGAGCCGCCATCGCCAGCTATGAATTGGAGATGAACATCGTCATCCATTCCAACGGCGGCGAATTGATCGCAGAATACAGCAAAGACAAACTGGTCATCACGGCACGGGACACCGGGCCGGGCATCCCTGACATCAACAAAGCGTTGACGCCGGGGTGGTCGACCGCCAACGAATGGATTCGTTCGCTTGGCTTCGGAGCCGGCATGGGAATTCCCAACGCCAAGAATTGCAGCGATGAATTCCATATCGAATCCAGCCAGAACGGAACGACGGTGGTCAGCACCATTTATCTGCATCCAGAACAAGAGAAGGAGTCAACATGACGGTAAAAGACTTGGCAACGCAATTTCAGGTATTGACCATGCCCAACGGGGATGATGAGGTCAAGAACGCATACACGGGTGATCTGCTTTCCGATGTGATGGGCAACGCCCCCTCAGATTCCGTACTCATTACCATACAGGCGCATAAAAACACCATCGCCGTGGCATCCTTGGCAGGCATCAAGGCCGTCGTCATCTGCAACAACCGCGCCGTCCCCGCCGACATGAAAGCCGCAGCGGAGGAAGAGGACGTATCCATTTTCACCACCAATGAAAGCCAGTTCTTCGTAAGCTACCAGGTGGCGGTCATGCTGGGAAAAGTGGATGCGCATCAAGGTTGACCTGCACAACCACAGTTGCCTCTCTCCCTGCGCCAACGATGATTTCACCCCTGCTCTCCTGTGCGTCCAAGCGCTGGAGACAGGAATCCAGGCATTGGCGCTCTCCGACCACAACAGTTGCCTGAACAATCCGGCTTTCGCAGAAGTAGCGAACGTCTGCGGACTCCTTCCCCTGTTCGGCATCGAGGTGAATACCATCGAAGACGTCCACGTGCTGGTACTTTTCGAACGCCTTGAGGACAGCCTTGAATTCGGTTCCTACATCGATTATCTCTTGCCTGACATCAAGAACGACCCCAAACGCTTCGGCAACCAGTTGATCGTCGATGCCGACGGAAACACCACAGGGACTTTCGAAAAAAGCCTCATCACGACAAGCGGCATCAGTTTTGAGGACACTATCGAGGAAGGTCTTTCGCGGGACGCCTTGGTCATCCCGGCCCATATCGACCGCTTTGCCAACAGCGCCCTGGCGAACCTCGGTTTCCTTCCCAAACTTCCCTATTCCGCCGTTGAAGTCCTTAGGCCGGATCTTGACGCGGAAACCTGGGGGAATACCCGCATCACCGGCAGCGACGCCCACTGTTTCGAACAGGTCGGGCGCAGGGCGTTCAGCCTGGAAGTCGAAGAAGTCTCGTTTCAGGGCATAAAAGAAGGCCTCCGAAGAGGCCTTGTGACATTGAGGGGGCAGGAAGCCTAGCGACGGTCGCTGCGGGCGAAAATCCTCAACAGATACAGGAACAGGTTGATGAAATCCATGTACAGCGACAAGGCGAAAATGATACCCGCTTTGGTGTACGTGGCCTCATCCATGTTGTAGCCGTATTGGTCATTGAACCGAACCAGTTTCTGGGTATCCCATGCGGTCAACCCCATGAAAATGAACACGCCGACGAATGAAAGGATGTAATCCAAACCGCTGGACTTGAAGAAGAAATTCATCAAGGAAGCGATCAGAAGACCCCACAGAGAGACCATCAGATAGTAGCCCCACCCGTTCAGATCCTTTTTGGTCGTCATTGCATACAGACTCATTCCGGCAAACATCAAGGCCGCACTCAAGAACGACTTGTAGATGGTCGCTATCTGATAGACATAGAATAAGGTGCTGAACATGATGCCGTTGATCACCGCATAGCCAAGAAAAGCCCCGATGGCGCTGCTTTGGCTCATCGTATCAAGTCGTGCGGACAGGAAAAACACCAATGCGAATTCAGCGATGATCAGCAGGATGAATCCAAAGGAATTCCCCATCAACGCCCTCATCAGGCTGGGACTGGAAGCGACCGCATACGACACACCCGCGGTGATGGCCAGGGCGGCGGTCATCCACACATAGACACTCTTGATGATGCTTTTTTCACGTGCCGTGACATTGCGAAGCATCTCAGCTCTTTGTTCTTGCATTCCTCTTATACTCCTACCCTCCTAATTTGGATGATTTTTTCCGATTCGTCAACAACTGAATTCATTACAAAGCGCAAACGGTTTGACTTGACGGAAACGGATACCGGACACCATCATAGGAAAACCAAGGAAAAAACCATGAAGAAAAACCTCTGTTGCATCTTGATCTGCGTGTTCTTCACCTCCCTGCTGTTCGGACAGCCGGCACAACAGAACCTCACCTATACAAACGGACAGCGAATCACCGCTGAGGAAGGGAAACGTCTGTTGGATAACGGCGGCGTGACACTGGTGGATGTCCGCCGACAGGACGAATATGCGGCCGGCCACATCAAAAACGCCATTCTGATCCCCAATGAGACGATAAACACCACTCAGGCTCCAAAGGAATTGCCTGACAAGAATGCGGTCATCCTTGTCTATTGCCGTACAGGAATACGGGCTGGACAAGCCGCCCAGAAACTCATGACGCTCGGTTACAAGCACGTATACAACATGGGTGGCATCGTTGACTGGCCATACGGGACAGTACGCTGAAAATATGGTATGATGGCATCATGCACGCCATCATGCCACACCTCTTGTCCGAAGGTGATCTCATCGGACTGCTCTCTCCCTGCCATATCGGGGACAAGGCCAAGGCACCCCTCGTTTGCGGAACGCTCGCTTCCATGGGATACCGGGTGAAGTTTTCGGAACATCTGTTTGACGATGACTGGGGATATGCGGCCAGTGCCAGGAAGAGAGCCTCGGATTTCAATGATTTGATCGCCGATCCATCGGTGAAGATGCTGTTCTTTGGCGGCGGGGAAGGCGCAAACGAGCTTTTGCCCTACGTGGATTTCCCTGCCATCTCCAAAAACCCGAAGATCATCGCCAGCTATAGTGACGGCACAACCCTGTTGGATGCGGTGACGGCAAAAACCGGGCTCTGCACGTATTACGGAATCTCTCCCAACATGTTCGTCAGTCCCTCAGAACATGATGTGTCCCTGTTCCAATCCGTCTTCCGTGACGGATTGCCCCCTTCCCTTACCGGAAGAATGCTCGTCACGGGAAACGCCACAGGCAGGCTCATCGGAGGCTATGACCGGAATTTTTGCCTCCTTCTGCAAAGCCCATACCTGCCGCTTTCTCTGGATGAAGGCTACATACTGTTTCTGGAAGACCATGAATGCTTCTCCCCGCTCTCCGCAGTAAGCGCATACCTGTCCCACATCGGACAGTCACCACTTTCCAAAGCCGTCAAAGGATTGGTCTTCGGACATTACAGCGACACGCCGCAACCGTATCTGGACGACTGTCTTACCCGTTTCGGAGAGGAACATCATATTCCGGTGCTTTCCAGTGAAGCGTTTGGACATCATCTGCAAGAGAACGGGATCCTTCCCATCGGATGCGAGGCGAACCTGTCGGGGAACGGTCTTACGGCCGTCCCGTTCAAGTAACCGGATTCTCAACAGGGAAAGCCAGACCCCAAAAAATAATCCGCAGGGAACCCGAACCACATCCCATGTGGCAGAGAGTCTTTATCGATGTGCATCAATCACATCGTTGTTCGCGCTTTGGGAAGAATCCTCTCTTTCCCAGCACGCTGTTCGATTTCCAAGCTTGTTTCCTTTGTTTGTCCCCAACCGGTCAGTTTCTTTGCGGGTAACCGTTCAGAAACAACCACTGTCTTCCTCTTTTGCTTCTTTTGCGTAGTATGAAGCTTCCTCGGCAGAGGAATATCCATATCCACCGGCAATACGCTCCAGATCATCCTCACTGAGGGCGCCATCCGAAAGAAAACTCTTCAGCTTTTCAAGCAGTTTTCCTGCCTCTTCCTCGCTGATGCTTTTCAATCCTTGTGGAGAGGTATAGTCGCGCTGCTTTCGCATCCATCGCCACAATCTGTTTCTTCAGCTGTTCATCCTTGATGATCCGCTCAACGATTTTCGCTTCTCTCTCTTTGTCCATAACAGATCCTTCTTTTTATCTGCTATCGGATAGTTCACCACAATCATCAAGAAAAAAAAGCAAACACATCCCCCGAATGGACCAACAGGGACGGATCTCACACCCGTTTCTTCATCCACAAACCCTTTCGGAAATAAAGGTAACGGCTGATGCAATCCGATGCATCCCCGACCAGGTATGCCAACCAAAGCCACCCGATAGGCAAGTCCCAAAGCAAGGTGACCATCAGGGCGAACGGAACCTGAAACAACCATTGGCTGATCAGTGCGGAATACAAGATGGGTCTGGTGTCCCCGCTGCCGGTGAACGCCGAAGTGAACCCGCTCATCACCGATTGGCAGACGAGGCATGGCGCGAACACATGCATCAAGCCTACCCCCTGCGGCCCCGGATGGGCGCCTCCCAAGAACAGCGACATCAGCTGGTTGGGGAAAAACCACATCACCAACGAGATGACGAAGGTGATGGCGGTGCAGTCCAGACTGGTCAAACGCACCGTCAAGCGGGCATCACGTTCCGATTCGGCCCCCAGACAATGTCCTACAATGATGCCGCTTCCCATGGAGATACCGTTGCTCGGCACCACGGCAAACTGGTAAATTCTCGTGGCGACACCGAGAATGGCAATCGCATCGGTTCCAAATGAGGAAACGAGTTTCAAGACGATAAAATTAGCCAGGTTACGCATCAGCAGGTTGATTCCCGAAGGCAACCCGATGGACATTAATTTGCGGTCGATTGCACCATGCAGATGAAAAATCTCCCGGAATTTGATCGTTATGGGAGCCTTTCCCCTCAAAAGCATGACGAAACCCGCCAAAAAGCTGAATGAGATGGATATGACGGTCGCCCAGGCGGCACCTGCGATCCCCAATCCCAACCCCGGGATGCCCGTGCCGGGTATGGTGGCGAACATCATCAGCGGATCCAGTACGATGTTGATGACGCTCGCGATGATCAGCAGACGCATCGGAGTCTTGGCGTCCCCTGTGCAGCGGAACACCGTATTCACCGTGTAGGAAGAATAAAAGACCGGGAGAAACGCCAACCTGATGATTCCATAAGAAAGCCCATAGCGCATCACCTCCGGATCCCCGGAAAAGAAGCGGTAAAACGAGGGCAACAACAGAATCATGCACAACGCGCCAAGGGATGCGAGCACGACTTTGAAGAACAATGTCTCTTGACTGATGATTCTGGTACGTTCCTTGTCCCCCGCTCCCCACGCCTGGCTGATCATCGAGACGCTGCTTGCGCCCACAATCTCATTGAGCACTTCCAGGACCCAGAAAACCGTGATGAACAAGGTAGTCGCAGCGACAGCCTGTTTGTCCAGCATTCCGATGAATACCATGTCGACCATGTCATAGAAAGCCTGGCAGAGGAATCCGCTCATGGTAGGCAACGACATACGACGAATTTCCTTTTGCAGTCTTCCGCGCTCGTTCATGGCAAAGACTGTACAGGATTCACCAATGCTATGCAAGCCGGAGCAATTGATGATATGATTTTTACCATGAAACGGTTGATCGCCTTCCTCATTCTGACTCTCTTGTTCACCGGATGTTCATCCACCCGCACGGCGAAAAGCCAAAACGCCTCCGCCGATGAGGAAAACGCGCTCAGAATGGCATTGTCGCAGGCTTCCGACAAAGTCCCCGCCACCTTGTTCGCTTCCATGACGACGGAACAGTTCCTTACCGCAAAAGCCGTCCCCCTGCTTACCCAAACGCAGGTTCCGTTGATCACAGACAACCTGCAACGATACACAGCGCTCTGCCAGAACGCCTTCCGCACCACACTGCTCTCCGTCCATGACACAGTCGCGGCACTCTCCCAAACCATCGGCATCACAGACCCCAAAGCGTTGGTCTTCCAGCGGGACGACAGCATGTCCGTCCTTCTGGACGTCTCCGCCAAAACAGAAGTCACTGCGGTCATCCAGAAGAAACTGGCCGGCGAGCTTACCGAAGCGAACGCCGTACTCGAGCGGATCATCAGTGATTACCGCATCTGGGACAAAGGCAAAAGCAAGTTGGGCATGCCTGGGCTGCCAGCCGTCACCATGCCGGCCATAGAAGATTACACCAATCTTTTTTACACGACCTATCTTTCCGCATTGAGAACCCAGGAAATTGATGTGAGGACGACACCTCGTCCGGAAGGGACTGGTTCCTTGTATGAATTCTTCGCCAAGGAAAAGGCAGGAACAAAATGACCCTCTTTGAGAACCCCGACGGACAACCTGACCTGAAAAACCAGCCTCTGGCGTTCCGTATGCGTCCCCGCACCCTTGACGAATACATCGGGCAGGAACACATCGTCGGAAAAGGCAGGCTCCTCAGGCGCGCCATCCAGGCAGACCAACTTTCCAGCGTCATCTTCTATGGACCTCCGGGCACCGGAAAGACCACCTTGGCGAGGGTCATCGCCAACACCACCAAACGCCATTTTTCCACTTTGAACGCCGTACTCACCGGCGTGAAAGAGCTCCGCGAAGAGATTTCCGAGGCGAAAAACCGGCTGGATCATTTCGGATTAGGAACAATTCTCTTCGTCGATGAGGTCCACCGATGGAACAAAAGCCAACAAGACGCACTCCTGCCTTGGGTGGAAAACGGCACGGTGATATTCATCGGCGCCACAACGGAAAACCCATTCTTCGAAGTCAATGCGGCTTTGGTCAGCCGAAGCAGGATATTCCAGCTGAAAGCCCTGACCGACAAGGATCTCTTTGACATCGCGAAGCAAGCCCTTGCCGATACGGAACGTGGTTACGGAAACTACCACGTCCAATTCGAAAAAGGCGCGTTGGAACATCTGGTGGAAGTGGCGAACGGTGACGCCCGATCCCTGCTCAACGCGTTGCAACTGGCTGTGGAGACATCGGTCGATTCGTTTCCTCCGCAAAACGGACAGGATATTTTCATCAGCAAAGAAGCCGCGGAGGAAAGCATCCAACGCAAAGTGGTGCTGTATGACAAGGAAGGCGATTACCATTTTGACGTAATCTCCGCTTTCATCAAAAGCCTCAGAGGCAGCGACCCCGACGCATCGTTGTATTGGCTGGCAAAAATGGTCGCGGCAGGAGAAGACCCACGATTCATTTTCCGCCGCATGTTGATCTCCGCTTGTGAGGATATAGGTCTGGCAGACCCCAATGCGATCGTGGTTGTGCAGGCTGACGCCGATGCGTTTGACCGCATCGGACTGCCGGAAGGCAGATTCCACCTGACCCATGCCGCACTCTATTTGGCTACAGCGCCGAAAAGCAATTCCGCATTGGCGTTCTTCGATGCGCTGAAGACAGTGGAAGAGGAAAACGCACAGACGGAAGTACCCAACCATCTGAGGGATCCCAGCAGGGATGCCAAAGGTTTCGGTCATGGGGATGGGTATCTGTACCCCCATGCCTACCAAGACCATTGGGTCGCCCAACAATACCTGCCTGCTTCCCTTCAGGGCAAGCTCTTCTACCAACCCGGCACACTGGGCTATGAGGCGAAAATCCATGACCAGGTGCAGGAACGGCGGGAAGAACAGATCGAAAACGCGGCCGTCGACGCGGCCTCGGGGGAGAATCTGACTTTCAGTCCCGGGGACAAGGAACGGGAAAGGTGGGTGCAACGCACCATGGGAGAACGCGGAGCGGTGCTGAAAACCATCAGGGATATGCTGTACGGGCAGATCGCCATGCTCCGAAGCGATCGTGTGCTGATCCTCAACGGGGGATACGGCCTGTTGGTCTGGCCCGCCTTCAAGGCGACGCCGGAAGGTTTGGTGGTCGCCCAAGTGCCAAGCACCGAAGAGAAGGAATATCTGGAGCATTCCGCTTCCGCATTGGACGAACTTTCCCGACCACGCATTTTCCAAGGGTCTCCGTCTGAAGTGCTTTCGGTTTTGGAAGAAGGCCTGCGTTTTGAATTCGTGGTGGGACGCAACATGTTCAATCGTCTGTCCTCAGACAAAAGCCTGTTGGAAGAGCTCAAGCCTCGTCTGTCCGGGCATGCGGTCCTTTCCCTGGCGCAGACGATCCCCAGCGGCGGCTCGCGACTTTCCGAGTTCGTCAAGGAACCTGCCTTGAAAAAGCGGCTTGAGGAAGCGGAAGAAGCTATCTACGGGAAAGGAGGCACATCGCTTTCCGACTGGGGGGACAAAGAACTGGAAACGGCTTTCACCGAAGCGGGCTACAGCCTGAATCTCAGTGTGAAGGACATCACTGAGGCACGGTTGGTGACCCCGGCGAACCTCCATGGCTGGCTGCAGGGCGGCTACAAGTCTTGCGCTGACTTGGAAGAATCCCTCGCTTTCCTCTGCAAGACGCCAGTATGCTGGCGCCACCGGATCGCCTGCATCAAAGCCTCCTTGGAACCGGGTTTGGCCAAATCCCAAAAGGAGACCGACCGGAAAGGCATCCAAGCTTGGATGGAAACGGAAGGGAAAACCCATGGATGACACCCGCAAGGGGACGTTGTCCGCCATCGCTGCCGCAGCGTTGTACGCACTTTCCTCCCCCTTCTCCAAAATGCTCCTCTCCTCGGTCGATCCGGCCATGCTCTCCAGCCTCCTCTATCTCGGGGCAGGACTTGGAATGTCTCTCCTCGGTTTGGCTTTTCCCCATGGGCAGGAAGAGAAACTCTCCCGAAACGACCTGCCAGCGACGATCATGATGGTCGTGTTGGACATCATCGCCCCGATGCTGATGATGGTAGGGCTTTCCGGTTCCAGCGCAGCTTCCGCATCCCTCTTGGGGAACTTTGAAATCGTGGCGACCGCCTTGTTCGCGACCTTCGCCTTCAAGGAGAAGATTTCCGGACGCCTGTGGACATCCATCATCTTGGTGACCATCGCCTGCGCCCTGTTGTCATGTGAAGGCAGGGAAACCCTTCGTTTCTCCCCCGGTTCCCTCCTGGTGGTGCTGGCCGCTTCCATTTGGGGACTGGAAAACAACTGTACCCGGGTGATCTCAGGAAAAGATCCGTTGGAGATCGTGGTCATCAAAGGCTTCGGTTCTGGTTTTGCCGCCTTTCTGATCGCCCGCCTCAGGAGAATCCCCGTTCCTCCTGTCCACATCATCGTCCTGTGCCTTCTGTTGGGCTTTCTGGCCTATGGGCTTTCCATCTTCATGTATGTACGCGCCCAGCGCTATCTGGGAGCGGCCCGGACCAGCGCATGGTATGCCATCGCGCCGTTCTTGGCTTGCGGGATTTCTCTTGCGGCCTTCCGCGCACCAATTCCGCACAGCTTCTGGCTGGCTCTGCCCGTAATGGCTTTGGGATCCTTTTTTGCGGTTGACCAAACCTGATTTCTCACCGACAATACAGCCATGTACGATTATGTGATCATCGGTTCAGGACTTTTCGGCTCCGTGTTCGCCCATGAAGCGACCAAGCAAGGCAAACGTTGCCTTGTCGTGGAAAAACGGAATCATATCGGCGGCAACTGTCATACGGAACAGAAAGAAGGCGTGACGATCCACACCTACGGAGCCCATATTTTCCATACATCCAACGAAGAAGTATGGAATTACCTCTGCGGTTTCTGCAAATTCAATACATTCGTCAACAGTCCCGTAGCGAACTGGCACGGCTCTTTGTTCAACCTGCCGTTCAACATGAACACTTTCTACCAGTTATGGGGTGTGGTCACGCCGGCCCAAGCCGAACAGGAACTTGCCCGGCAACGAGTGCCGAACGCCAACCCGCGCAACCTTGAGGAGCAGGCTTTGTCGCTTGCCGGCAAGGACATCTATGAAAAGTTGATCAAAGCCTATACAGAGAAGCAATGGGGACGGGCCTGCACCCTGTTGCCGGCTTCCATCATCAAACGCGTGCCATTCCGCATGCGCTTTGACAACAACTATTTCAACGATCCCCACCAAGGCATCCCGACGGAAGGCTACACCAGCCTCATCAGGAACCTCTTGGACGGTTCGGAGCTCGCGTTGGGGGAAGACTACAACAAAGACAGGGAAAAATGGGACGCTATGGGAAAGACCGTGCTGTATACCGGCATGCTGGACGCACTCTTCGACTACCGGTTGGGGGAACTGGATTACCGCTCCGAGAAGTTCGATACCAAGCGGTATGAGGAAGAAAACCACCAAGGTGTGGCCGTCATGAACTATACTTCGATGGATGAGGCTTATACGCGTTCCATTGAACACAAGCATTTCCTCTCCGAGAAGAGCCCGGTGACGTTTGTCAGTTATGAGTATCCCGCCGATTACCGGGAGACCGGAGAGCCGTATTACCCGGTCAGCGACGAAAAGAACCTCGCGCTGTATGCGCGCTACCGGGCTATGGCGTTGGAAAAGCCTGGCCTGCTGTTCGGAGGAAGGCTTGCCGAATACGCCTACTATGATATGGACAAGACGGTGGGAAGCGCATTGAATCTGGTCAAGAAGGTTCTTGGCTGAACACCATCCCCTGTTCCTCTCGTCCTTTCCGTTTTCCTGTCCCGAACGGGCAAAACGGGAGGTTTTCCTGAAAAAGTCCTGAATCATCGGCATGCTTGCGGTGATACAGGGTGACATCGTTCTCCGATGGGGGATACGGGAAATGCGACGATCATGCGTCCCTGAGGATACGAGGCCTTGGCCATGTGCCGTTTGTGGTGAAGCGTCGCCGCCACGGTAACGCTTCACCACCGCGGGAACGCATTAAAAAGACATCATTCCCGCATGCACATCGGGTGCGCATGAAGTCTGTTTTGTTCAAGGAACAGATCTCAATCTTGCGTCAAATCGTGTTCAGCGCTCCACGTCGCCTCTTCTATCGGGGTGAATTCCCCGCCCAAGACTTCATAGGCGTTCTGCACGATGACGAAGGCATGTTCGTCTTCTTCCTGCACCAGTTTCTTGATGTTGCGCAATTCGGTCTTCGGCACCACCGTCATGATGACCGGTTTCGAGCCTTTGGTGTACATGCCATGAGCCGTCAGGATGGTGCCTCCGTGTCCGAGGTCATGGAGGATCGCCTGTTCGATGCCTTCCGGTTTGTCCGAGATGATCATCACCGATTTCTCCTTCCCTGCGGTGAAACCGATGTTGACCCGGTCAATGACCAAAGAATCGATGAAACAGGTCAGAATTCCATACAAGGCAATCTCCAAACCGAAACAAAACGCACTGGTGAGGATCACCAAGCCATCGACGAAGAACAAAGCTTGTCCTTGAGTCAACGGCGTATGCTTGGCAAGGAGTTGGGCGAATACATCCGTCCCACCGCTTGTCGCACCGGCCTTCAGCACCATGCCTATGCCCAAACCGGAAAGCACACCGCCCGAAAGCGAGGAAAGCAGGTAATTGGTGTCTTTGTTCAGATCCAAAACACCGTCCGAACCGCAGAAATGGTCGATCATCGTGATGAAAACGGACAACAGGATTGTGGCTGAAAGCGAGCGTATCCCGTAGCCCCGTCCAAAACAGAAATAGCCCAAGAGGAACAACGGAATGGTGATGGCCAGATTGGTCAGTCCAAGATTCCATCCAATTGTGGCATGGAGGATCGTCGCAATCCCGCTCGAACCTCCATCAACAATCCGTGCCGGCGCATTGAACAGAGCGACGCCCATCGCAGTACAGAACGATCCCACGACAAGGAACGTCCATTCAGCGATGGTATACCTTTTTTTTGTATGTTTATGACGACATGACTTCCACATCCCCTCCCCCCTCCCTGCTTACGGACGGGCAAAAGCCCAAGCAGTTTTTCCGTTTCTACCCATCATAGCACAAAAGCGGAGGAAGGAGTACCTAATACCTGTCGTATTCCAGCAAGGTATGGACGGGAAAGCCGGAGAGTTTGCCACGGTAGTCGAGGTACGGCAGTCCGACGACACAGAGGCATCCGGTGACGACAGCCCCCATTTCCTCAAACAGTTGGCAGGCTGCGAGAAGCGTGCCTCCTGTGGCGACCAAGTCGTCACAGATGAGGATGCGGTCACCTTTGTTGAAGTCCTCTTCCTGAAGGCAGATGGTGTCGGTACCATACTCAAGCTGGTATTCCTTTTCCCTGACGGTTCCGCACAGTTTGCCTCTTTTGCGAACCATGACCATCGGCAAGTGCATCCGGTAAGCGAGAGGAGAGGCAAAGACGAAGCCCCGTGATTCGATGCCCGCGATGCGATCGATCTGTTTGTCCTTGCAGAATGCGTACATCAGGTCTATGCAAGCCGAAAACGCCTCAACTGAAACGGTAAGGCCGGAGATGTCATTATACTGGATGCCTTTTCGGGGAAAATCCACTTTCTTCCTGATAGCCTTGTCGATGCGTTCCAAAGTCCTGTCCATACACAAGAGTTTAGCACAAACCACGTGAAAGCACAGCTTTTCCCGGTCGTTGTTGTTGGAGAAAAACGCGGAATGTGCTATAGAGAGAGTATGAGAAAACACCTAGCGGTTATTGTGGTATTGTTTGTCCTTGTCTCCAGTTTGCATGCAGGCATCACGCTCGTCGAACCCACCCAAAGTCCACGTTCGTACTGGTTCGGCGTAGAAGCGATGTATAATCCGCTCTATGTCAAAACGGAGTATTTCCCCTATGTATGGAACGCCGCCGCATTGCTCGGCTTGAACAACACCAATTATTGGGATGTGTACGCACAAGTCGGCGCAGGCCAGACGATAAGCGGCACCAGCATCGATCTGAACGCCTTGGTGATGGTGCGTTGGTTCCCCTTCACCGGATGGGATTTGGAAGGCGGCGCAGGTTTCGTGTATGGGATCGACGGATCGGTGACCAATGCCATCTTCCGGATTTCCCAAGGCTTCAATTTCGCCCTTTCCGATCGCCCGGACAGGCCAGCGCTCCGTTTCGGCATTCCCATCCAATTTCTGGTTCCTTCCCAGATTTTCACGCTCGGCGTATCAGCCCGTATGATGTTCTGATCACAACTCAGGGGGCGGTTCGGACTCCTTGGTCGAATAGGGGATGAAACCTTCCAGAAATTTCATCTTCTGTTCATGGCGGGCATAGAAAAACCCAAAGACGGAGAAGACCAAAGCCCCGATGAAATTGACGAACAGGTCTTTCATCGTGTCATTCAACCCGATGTCCAGATATCCGTCAACACCAAGATCCTTTCCATCCAATACGGTGCGGTGGATGTCTTTCACCACAACAACTTTGTTGCTTCGGGATTCATCCAACGTCACCGAGTAGATCGAATGCACGATGGTGTCTTTCTGCATGTCGGTGTGGAAGACATTGTCCATGCCGTATTCAAAGAACTCCCAGAGCACTCCGACCGTCATGGAAAAACAGAAGGCGGCTATGGCGACATATTTCGGCGAAAGCCTGAAAGCCAGATTGTTGTTGCGGTTGTTCAGGAGGTTGATCAAAGCCAGCCCCACTCCTGCGCAAATGAATCCGTTCATCGTATGCAGCATGGTGTCCCAAAACGGAAAGCGCACGTAGAAGGACTGCATTTCCCCCAAAATCTGGGCCGCATAGATGAACAGATACACGATAATCTCCAGAACATCCGGAATCTCAATGGACAATTGTTTTTCCAGAAACATCGGGATGGAGAACATCGCCAAAGCCAAAACGCACATGAACAGGTTCGCGAACTTCCTTCCCAGAATGGACAGGACGATGGACACGATCACCAAACCGCGGAGGATGATGTACACTGCCAAGGCGCGTTTATGTTCCTTCAACGCTTCCCGTAACGTATATTTCTTTTGCTTTTCCCTCTTCATGCCGCACTCCATTTGTTGATGGCATTCCCTTCGAAATCCAAGATGGTGAACGTCTTCCCTTCATAAAGCATATAGGAAGGGGCTGCACCCCCTTTGGGAATGGCTACGGAACCAGGATTGAGATGCACCACATCCCCTTGCTCGACAAGCGGGATATGGGTGTGTCCGGAAATCCAGATGTCTCCAGGGGAAAGAGGCGGCATCGGATGGTGTCCATGAGACACATACACGGTGCGGGGTGACAACTCATCGATAAACAGGGCGGCATAGTCTGCCAATATGGGGAACGGGAGGACCATCTGGTCCACTTCCGCATCGCAGTTTCCGCGCACACAGAGAATCCTGTCCGCATATGGGACAAGCGAAATGATGACTTGTTTCGGCGCATACCGGTCGGGAAGGTCATTTCTCGGCCCATGATACAAGATATCCCCCAACAGGATGAGTTTACCGGCACCGCTCTGTTCAAAGGCATCAAGCATCTTCTCTGTGGCACTTTGGCTGCCGTGGATGTCAGAGGCGAAAAACAATTTCATGCTTCTTCCTTTCAAAAGCCTTTGATGACTTCACGATCCAGCCGGCGGATGATCTCCGTCGCCAAGGCGACACCAAACGCATAGTCGCTGAACGACGAGATTCCGTAATGGGTGTGGGCGTACCGTACGGGGATTCCTATGACGATTACAGGGACTCCACAGGCGCCGATATGGATCGGAGCACCATCGGTCGCGCCACCGGAACGCACGGCAGCCTGTACCGGGATTCCCAATTCCTGAGCCGTATGCAAGGCAAAGCGTTGGAACCTCGGGTTGGTGATCATTCTGGCATCAATGTATCGGAGCATCGGACCTTTTTTCAAAGCCGTTTGGCTCTGGTAAGCAGGCACCACCGTATCATCGGCGGGACAGCCCTCAAAACAGATGGCGATGTCCGGCTTCACGTTCTGGACCGTCACCATCGCGCCGCGGGTTCCCACTTCCTCCTGGCTGGCAAACGCACCCGTAATGTTCACCGACAGGGTTTGTCCCTGCAATTGCCGAAACGTATCGATGATGGAGGCGCACCCCATGCGATTGTCAAACGCTTTGCCGAAAATCGTTCCATGAGCATCATCAAAGCTTGTCTTCACGTCAGGAACCACAGGAGCCCCCGGCAGGATCCCGAAATCTTTGACCGTTTCGTCATAGGTGGTCGAACCGACGTCGATTACCATTTGGGATACATCCAGCGGAGCGTTCCGTTCCGCTTCCGTCATGAAGTGTGGCGGTTTGCTCCCCACGACTCCAGGGATGTACCGCCCTTCCCTGTTCTGTACTTGAACCATATGAGCAGGGATGTTGTAGGACACCCAGCCTCCGATGGTGATGAATTCCAACATGCCGTCGGGACGGATGTCCTTCACCATGAATCCTACTTCATCCGTATGGGCATCAAGTTGCAATCTCGGCAACCCTTCGCGGTTTTCTGTCCGTTCCAGATAGAGGTTACGCATGCAATCCTCACGGAAAGTCCCCAAACCACCCGCTTCCTCACGTACGACCGTGAGCACTTCGTCCTCAAAACCGGAAATTCCCTTGGCATCACACAGATGCCGTATCATTCTTTTCGACGCCTCGTTATTCATTGTATTCCTCGTGTCTCTTCAAGTTCCCATCATCAACCACTGTCTCGCTTTGGTCAACCCACAGATTTTCCCCTGTTTCATTCTTTGTCTTCCTGAGCATTTCCACATACCCGCTTGGAGTCATGGAACGCTTTTTCCGGTAAAGCCGGGAAAAGTACAAGGCATCCTCATAGCCCACCATACGGGCTCCCTGCCGTATGGTCAGCGAAGGATCTCTTGCCAGATTCTGTTCAAAACGGGCGATTTTCCTGCTGATGACCATATCCTTGAACGAATATCCCATCTTGTCCTTCAGCGTATGGGTGATGGAAGAAGGGCTTCTGCCTATCGACTTGGCGACTTCCGTTATGGTGATGGCGTCCCCTATATGATCCTCAATGTATTCCATGATACGATCGACCACATCGGCTTCTTCCACCTTCATGTTCCGGGAATTGGTCATGAAGGACAACATGGCGCTGAAGATGCGCAGCATCCGGGAAAGTCGTTCGCCGGTAAAGAACGGCCTGTCATGGAAGGCCTTCTCCAAAGTTTCGGCGCCACACCCCTGTTCCTTCCAAGCGTCGAGCACGCTTTGCGGCACCTCTTCGGTCATCCTGAATTGCCCGACCATCGCGAAAGCCACTGTTTTCCCGTCCAACACGATGGGGATCACCGCCTCAGCAAGGCCGCCATGGCAACGGTAGGAAAACGGTCTTCCCATGGCTGTGCATCGGGCGCAAGCTTGCCGGTCTTGGGAAAGGCACCGATAACGCACGCCAAGTCCCTTCTGAATCATAAAGCAGTAGTCGCTTGCATCGGAATGATACCCCACCAACCATTCATCGAGTCTGGTCGAATAAAAAGTGACTTTCACGTCAAAGCAGTAGGAGAAACTCTCCACAAGTTCCTTGACCATCGGATTAAAGTACAACTTCTGTTCTTCACGCATGCTATGCTTACTGTACCATAATTTGCAGATTTATCCATATAAAAGACACATTCCTGCATGTACAAGACGAAAATCCGCTGTACACTTACCATGAAGCAAGGAGCAACCAATGGACATACAGGAAATCATCAGGCAGTTTGCGACAAGCGGAGCATTTGTGGATGCGACGCAAAACCATGAAGGACACATCAACGGGACATATGTCTGTTCGTTCTCAGACGGCTCCCAATACACCCTGCAGAACATCAATAACCAAGTTTTTCCCCATCCTGAAGAAGTGATGGAAAACATCGCCTTGGTGACCGCCCATATCAGAGAAAAAATCGCCGGACTTCCGGATGCCGACCAGCGTTGCCTTTCCCTTATACCATCAAAAAAAGGAGCTCTTTTCGTCAAGGATGAAAAGGGAGGCTACTGGAGGATGTACCGCTACATCACCCATGTACGCACCTTTGCGACGATCACGGGGAGGAAACAGGCATATCTGCTGGGGCAGGCTGTGGGGCGTTTCCAAGAACAACTCTCTGATCTTGACGGAAGAAAACTCCATATCACCATTCCCGATTTCCACAACATGCGCTTTCGTTACGGGCAACTCGCAACCGCCTACAAAGCGGATGTCAAAGACAGGGTCAAAGACGTGAAAGACGAATTGGATTACCTGTTGGACAACCAGAAACGTGGACAAGCCATCTGGGACGGAATGGTGCAAGGCCTCTATCCGACCAGAGTGACCCACAACGACACCAAACTGAACAATGTGCTCTTTTCCGAAGACGGCACACAAGCGCTCTGCGTCATCGACCTGGATACCGTCATGCCGGGTTCCATCCTGTTTGACACAGGGGATATGATCCGCACGGCCACCAACACCGCATTGGAGGACGAACCGGATGTCAGCAAAGTCTGGTGCGACACCCAACTGTTCCACGCCCTGATGAACGGCTATCTTGATGAAGCCGATCCATTCCTCACCGATGATGAATTTGACGCCCTGGCCGAGAGCGGCAGGACCACGACACAGATTATGGCCGTCAGATTCCTTACGGATTATCTGGCCGGAGACGTCTATTATCACATCGACAGGCCGGAACACAATCTGGAAAGAGCCCGGACGCAAATCGCCCTGATGAAGTCGATGGACCAGCAATGGGAGGAACTGACCAGACTGTGAGTTCAGTAACTTTTTGCATTAAAAAGAAATTGTTGCGTTTCTGAAAAATGTACCCTATGATGAAGTGCGAGGTCAGGTATGGTACGAAGTGAGGAATTGCAAGTCAAAGCGGGATTGCCTATCGGGGAAAACCCGCTTCCCCAGTTCAGAACTCATGTGCCCGGACATCCTGTCGCTTTGGCGGATGACGTCCCGCAAAAGTACCGCGAGAACCTGAGCGCAGATCGCTCCCGTCTGGTGCTTCCTTACCTGAAACAGGACCGGTATGACCGGGTGCGGGAATGGACACCCCTGAAAACCATCATTCTGGAAAACAAACACCTCAAGGCCACCTTCCTCCCGTCTCTCGGCGGGAGACTGGCCAGTCTGTATGACAAAGACGGCCGGCGGGAATTGCTCAGGGACGTCAAAACACCGCAAACGGCGAACCTCTCCGACCGTGACGCTTGGTTTGCGGGAGGCATCGAATGGGTCTTCGGGGAGCATGAACATGCCCTCACGTCGTGCGGGGATGTCTATTTCTCCAAAGTCAGCGGTGACCATATCAGGATGTACGATTATGACCGCTGTGACGGACTCTGGTGGCGTGTCGATTTCTTCCTCTGCGAAGGGGAACGGATGCTCGATGCCATCACCACCATCGAAAACACGCGTGTCGACCGGCAAAAATTGTCGTTCCACACCACGATGGATGTCGAACAGCGGCAAGCGACCAGAGTGTTCGCTTCCTCCACCCACGCCTTGTTTGAGGACGATGACTACACTTTGGGATACATGGATGGCTCCGTCTGCCCCCGTTTTCCCAAAGCCGATGCCTCATATCCGCGCCAATGGACGAAACCCGGGCATTGCTACTTCACCTGTGAAGGACAGGCTCTGCCATGGATCGCCGCCATACAGGAAGATGGTAATGGGTTCTTCGAAGCCTCATCCCCTGCCCTTGGCTACCGTGGCCTTTTTTCCTGGGGCAACAGCGCGAGCGGAGCAAACTGGCAAAGGTTCCTTTCACCCGGATGGGAAGGCGAATACGCAGAACTGCAGTCCCGTCTGACTCCGACGCCCTTTCATGATGCTTTCATCGAGGGCAACAGTTCTCTCAGTTGGATGCAGTCTTTCGGCCCCGTCTCCATCGGCAAACGGACCAAAACCTACCCAAAGGAGCGTCTCGTCGTCGAAGAGGCAGTCGGACAGAGTCTCACCAAACAAGAATTCGCACGCCGACAAGCCCTTCATACAGGAGAATCGGACGAAAAGGACTGCGGCTTGCTGCATCGCGGCGACGGCTGGGCATACTTGGAGAAGGAAGTCTGGCAGGACGCCTTGGACGTGACGTTTCACGTGGAGAAAGCTGATGTGCCGAAGCGGCTTTTGCCGTGGCTTCAGTTGGTCGAACGGCATATCGTTCCTCCTTTCGATCCTTTGCATATCCCTCCGGTTACCGGGGATGCCTGGCTCCGTCTCTTGCAGGCCAGTGAGGGAGATCCCATGACGCTGGCTTATTATGGCGGCATCATGCTCGCGGAAAACGGCTATGACGACCAGGCGATCGACTCGTTCCAGCTGGTCCACCAGCACATGCATGACGCCGTCAGCGCACGGAACATCGCCAAGTTGCTCTTGCGCCAAGGGAAAGACGCCCAAGCGCTCTTATGGTATAAGGAAGCGACCTACAACATCGGTTTCGGCGACGACCCCGCCATCACGGAAGAATACGTCAACCTGTTGTTCGAACATGGATCCTGGCCGACAGCCCACGCCCTCTTATCCGTTCTCCCCGCCAGATGGGAAACCGGTACCATCAAAGCGGAACGGGCAATCTTGGCCTGTCACGAAAACAACAAGAGCCTTATCGTGAAACTGCTCAAAGAAGGTTTTGACAACCTCCGTCCGGGAGACGGGATGGTGGATGATGTGTGGGTCACGTTATTGTACATGAGCTTCGCGCCTCATGAGAAGAAAACCCTCCAAAAGACCCTGGGGTTGCTTTCCGAGCACCCGCTTCCTCCGTCCCTCTCGTTTTCGTTTCAGGAAAAGGTTGCCCAAGAACAGAGAATCCTGTAGCATTCCCGTATGCATCATTCCACACTGGCAGCCTTTGATTTCGACGGGACCCTCTACCCTTTCGCGCCCTACGACAGCGAGGAGCTGCTGATGCTGCTCGCTTCCCGAAGAAGGGGGAGGCTCATCCAGGCAAGAGCGAAACGCGCCGTCCTGAAAGATATGGCAGGCAAATCCCCGCTTGAGGAATTCGACCGGAATTTCCTTCGCTATGCGAAAGGCACCGACGGGGCGTTGTTGGAAGAAGATGTCGACATCATCATCAAGCCCTGCGCCAAAGAAGCCTATGCGTCCCTGAAAACCCTCTCCGAACATGCCGATATCATTGTCCTGTCGGCGGGAACTACGGATCTTTCCCGCCTGTTCCTTAAGCGGTTCGACGTCGACCAATGCATCACAGGCTACTACGGCAAACACCTGCTCTTTGATGAAAACGGCATAATGTACGGTTACACGTCGGAAGTGCCGACGACCAAGGCGAAAGCTGACATCCTTAAGGCCTTCCGTCCCTCATACACGAAGATCCTTGCCTGCGGTGACGGCCTGACCGACAAATACATGCTCAAGGAAGCGGACTTGGGAATCTTGCTCCGTTATGACGGCAAAGCGATTTTCCCCGGTTTTCCCCTCACGCGTTCCATCCCGGAAACAGTCCAAATGATGATCAACTCCCTTTGAGTGCTTTTCCCGCACACTTGAGCGCAAGCCTGTACGAAAAGACCAGAAAGCACACAGCCACGGCAAACGCGACAGCCAAAGAAGGAAGCAACGCCGGTATCAGGATGAGCGGGAGGCCAATGAAGGCCAGATAGACACAAGAGGCAAGCAGGGAAAAAATGACATTCACGTTGCTTTTCACCGCCTGTTGCGGCAAGGTCCATGCCAACATCGGCCTGGTGTAGTCGATGGCAAGCCCTATGCACGATGCGGTTGCCGCACTCATCAAAACAAGCGGAATCATCCATACAAGGTTGAGGAACGACAAACCGGAGATAGGCAACGCAACAGAGAGGTAGACGATCGAACAGGTACCCAGATAGGCAAGATGGAGGAAAACCTTCGAGCGGACAAACAACGCGCTTGCCAGCGGATAGGTCTTGTCCAGCTCAAAAAGCTTCCCCTCCCTGCTGACACTTGTTGAGGAAAGGCTGCCGAAACAAGCGAACAGCGAAAAGAACAGGAACACCACGGCGGGCAGTTTCGGATACCCTTTGATGGATTCCAACCCTGAGGCGATCTGTCCCATCACCCCGGTGGCGGCATATACGGCAAGCAAAATCACAGGGATGAACACTTCCCCATAGATTTCCATCTGGAAGACCGATTCGCTTTTGATGATCACCCGTTCCCGTTTCAGCAAGGCGGAAACGGGATTTGATGCTTTCAGGTTTCCGTTGCGTTTTCTTTTCGTGCTCCTGCCCGAATTCTGGGCAAGAGAATAATTGCCCACAAAGAAACGCGAAGCGACGGACAAGCACACCCAAGAGCTGCCGGCAAAGAGAACCACAGATGCGAGAAGCACCATCAGATTCCGGTTGGAACGGGCAAGAAATGTGAAGAGAGGGATGCTATCCATCAACGGTGCAAGACGTTTTGCCAAAACGATATAGTCTATCGTTCCGTCAAAGCTTCCCGTCATGTTTCTCGTGCCGAAGATGGCGATGACGACGATCGCGACCGTGAAGAAGCCTTTCCTCACTCCTTCCCTGACATTCCCTCCAAACCAACGCAGAGCCAGAGAGGCGACAAGAAAATCCAGGCTGACGATGAAGCCTCCGCCGAAGACGATCATCACCAAAACGGAAATTATCGGCTGAAGGGAAACACAGGGAAGGGACATCACGACCGCCGCGGGAGCCAGCATGAAGAGTCCCATCACCAAACCGACCAGCCACTCAAGGAGAAAACGGGACAGGAAAACCGTTCGTGACGGTACGGGGAGGGTCATCAAAAGCGGCATGTCCTTCGCATGGGTGACCAGGGGGCCGATGGAAAAAAGACAGGTAAAGAACATGAAGAAAAATGTCAGGAACAAGGCGATCGCATAGCCCCATTCGGCATGTCCCACAGTTTGCCCGGCAGCCTGATAATTCGCATAACTGACACCCAACATGAAGGAGAGGACCAAAAAGCCGTAGATCATGGCCAGAAACATGAAAAACCGCCCCACCTTGCGTTTCACTCCGCCCAAGAGCAGCGAAAGAGGCCGTGTCCCGACCCAATAGGCTCTGAACAATGAGAAAACGTCACGCATTCTGCCGCTCCGTCAACGAGAGGAAAAGTTCTTCCAGCGTGCGGTCGCTCCCCTTCTGCAAATCCTGAAACGTCCCGCTGTACAGGAGTTTTCCGTGGTCGATGATCCCCACCAGCGTGCAGACTTCCTGGGCAACTTCAAGAACATGGGTGGAGAAAAAGACCGTATTCCCCTCCTGCGCATACCGGCGCATCATCGTTTTCAGGGCATACGCGCTTTTGGGATCGAGTCCCACCATCGGTTCGTCCAAGATGAGCAGCTTTGGTTGATGGACCAATGCGCTGATGACGGAAAGTTTCTGTTTCATCCCATGGCTGTATGACGCTATCTCGTCATCGAGGGCATGGAAATCCAACAACGCGCAAAGTTCCCCGATACGTTTCTCCCGCTCCTCCACCCGATAAACGTCACAGATGAAGGCCAGATGCTGCCTGCCGGTCATCTTGTCGTAGAACAACGGTTCGTCGGGTACATACCCGACCATTGCTTTGATGGGAAGCACATCTCCGCCGGCCTCATGCCCCCCGATGGTGAGTTTGCCCGCATCAGGCAACAGCAGGGAAGCCATCATTTTGATGGTCGTGCTTTTCCCGGCTCCGTTAGGCCCCAAAAAGCCATAGATCGCGCCGTCGGGGACGTCAAGCGTGAGCCCGTCCACCGCCTTCTTTCCTTTCACATAACTTTTACTGACATTCTGGAAGGTGACCATAGGTGAAGTATCGCACGCCGACAGGCTGTCCATCAATGCTTTTCCCTTTGCATTTGATGCATATTTACACAATGTCTACAGAGACATTCAGAATATTTATACAAAAGTGCTTGCATATTTTCGGTATTTATGCATAGATTATTCATCAAGAATTTGATCCTGTGGAGGAAAAGATATGCAGAAGGAAAAAATCATTCTCGCCTACAGTGGCGGATTGGACACGTCAGTCATCCTGAAATGGCTGAGCAACAAGGGTTTCGACGTCATCGCATACGTCGCGAATGTCGGTCAGAATGAGGATTTCAACGCCATTGAGAAAAAAGCGTATTCCACCGGCGCCAGCAAGGTTTACATCGAAGACCTGCGCCACGAACTGGTCACCGACTATGTGTTCCCCGCCATGAAAGCCAACACCATTTACGAGGGGACGTACATGCTGGGCACCTCGCTCGCCCGTCCGATCATAGCCAAGAAGCAGATTGAGATCGCCAAAAAGGAAGGCACGGTGTATGTAGCCCATGGAGCCACCGGAAAAGGCAACGACCAAGTCCGGTTTGAGTTCGGCTATTACATGCACATGCCGCAAGTGAAGATCATCAGCCCTTGGAAAGATCCCGAATGGCTCTCCCAGTTCGAAGGCCGGACTGACTTGCTCGCATACGCCCAAAAGTATGGCATTCCGGTAAAGGCTTCCGCAAAGAAACCGTACAGCGAAGACGAGAACCTGATCCACATCAGCCATGAGGCTGGCATCCTTGAGGATCCGTCCAAGGAATGTCCTGAAGATGTCTACTCCCTGTCCGTCAGCCCCAAAGAAGCCCCGGACGTGAAGACCTACCTGACGTTCACCTTCGAGAAAGGCATACCGGTGAAAGTGGTCAACAACAATGACGGGACAACCGTCACCGACCCTCTCGAGATGGTCCTGTACCTGAACAAAGTCGGCCACGACAATGGCATCGGAAGAGTCGACATGGTGGAGAACCGTTTCATCGGCATCAAGAGCCGCGGAGTGTATGAGACACCGGGTTGTACGATCCTGTGGCATGCGCATCATGACCTCGAAGGCATCACGATGGACAAGGAAGCGATGCATCTGCGCGACTGCCTCTCCCCGAAGCACGCCGAGTTGATCTACAACGGATACTGGCACGCCCCGGAATTCGACATGCTCACCGCATTGTTCGAGGAAAGCCAGAAGTTCGTCACCGGCACGGCGACCGTCGCTTTGTACAAAGGCAATGTGAGTTTCGCCGGCGTAACCAGCCCGTGCTCCCTGTACAACCAGAAACTGGGTTCCATGGATGAAGCCGGCGGCTACCATCCCGTGGACTGCAAAGGCTTCATCAACATCAATGCGATGCGCTTGATGGCCGATGCGAAACAGGAACAGATGGACTGATCACACAAGGAGGCTGGAAACAGCCTCCTTATTGTATCATTCAGAACAAGATACAGAACGAAACCACCGCTTCACAAGCCATCACCAGAATGAGCGGAATCATTCCGTCACGATAGCCGGCTTCGGCGGATAGGCTATAATAGCGGAGATAGCAGATCATACTCACGACGGCCACCGCAAACACCAGAAAGAGAACCGCCACGGCTTTGAAGGCTGAAAAGCCACCACCACCCCGCAACGCATTGATCTCCAAAACCAGCAAAAGCGTCCACCCCACGATGAGCAGCAGTTCCGTGGTGACAAGCCGATGGAACAACACCTTGGAAAGGATCAGGAGCAACACATACAGTCCCAAACCCGTTGTGATGATGACGCCGGGAGAAATCCGCTTGGCGAGCATTCCATTGCCCGAGACAATCTGCACGACCCCGAAGAGGCCAAAAGCAAGCGCAGGCAGAAGGAGCCACCCTGAAGCCATACCCCGGACCGGGGAGTGCGGACGGTAGGCAAGCACCCACCAGCCAAGGTAAAAGCCACAACAGAGGATCAGCAAGAGCCCTCCCCAGAAGAGGGAACGCACAGAACTGCTCAGTTCCATATACCGCATACCGGGAGTATGACGCACTTCCGACCTCTTGACCATCCTTTTCCCTCCGCCTACCCTGTGGTTTATGGCTATGACGGAACAACAACTTTTGGTGCAGGCTGTCCTTTCCGGTGATGAGCGGGAAACGGCAAGGATGCTCGATTCGGGGACCCAACCCGATCTTCAGGATGAGACAGGCTGGACAGTCCTGATGACTGCAATTTCCAGCGGCTGTCCTCTCGCAACGATCCGGATACTCATCCAACATGGCGCCGATGTCAGTTTCCATGACAAGGAAGGCCGAAGCCCGGTGAGCCTTTCCGTCTCCTCCCGCACGTACAGCAGGCCGCTTCTGCGCTACCTCCTGAAGTGCGGGGCCGACACAAAAGGCGCATTGGGAAGGCTGTCCCATGCGGAAGCGATCCCCGTGCTCGCCGCCTCGGGTGCTGATTTCAACGAATCTGATGAGAACGGGGAAAGCCCTCTGACGGCAGCAATCAGGCGCGGCTCTGACGAGACTATCCTCCGCGCCTTCTTGGAAAACGGCGCGGATCCCAAGAAAAAAGACGGGAAAGGCATGGATGCGGAGAGCGCCGTTGCCTGCTACGGCTCAAGCGGCACAAGCTTCGGGCTGTTTCTCCGGGGTGAAGACGTTCCTGTCTACGACGGCTACACACCTCTGATGCTTGCGTCTTTGCATAATCCCGACACAGCCATCCTCTCCTGGCTGGTCGATCACCATGCGGATGCCAACACCAAGACACGTGACGGACAAACGGCTTTGATGCTCGCAGCCATGGCGAACCCCAACGTGGAAGTCATGCGGTTCCTGCTCGGGCACGGATCCGATGTGAATGCCCGAAACAATCATGGCACCACAGCGTTGATGATGGCCGCAATCGACCCGTTCCATACGGAAAAGCTGTCCCTTCTCGTCTCTGCTGGTGCTGCGGTCAACGCACAGGACAACAGTGGCATGACGGCTCTGATGCATGCAGTCCAGGCATATATACGGCAAGACAACATCACCTTGCTGCTCTCACTCGGAGCCGATACGGATATCAAGGACAAACGGGGACGGACCGCAAAAGATCTGGCGACGAGTCCGCAAGCAAGAAGCCTTCTCACCAAGTGAAGTATTGCCTGACCCCATACCCATCGAGATGGAAGGTGGAGCAAAGCATCTCCCCTTCTTTGATGGCAAAGCGAAGCATATGCATCGTGATGGGACTACGGGCAAGCACCGATGGGTCGACCTGCTTTTCCTTGAGGATTTCCCCATACAGGGGTGAATCGGCGGGTATTTCCGTGAGGGAACCCTGCGCTTCGAACCCCGCCAGTTTCCCAAAACGGACATACGGATCAGCGATTGAGACGGCACAGCGGCTGAGGCCGATGAATTTCAAGCCTCCTTCGGTGAGGAAAAACAGACAACCGTCCCGATACCCGTATTCGATGGGAGTGGAACGCACCAAGCCGTCACTGGCTGTCGCCAAGGCACAGCTGTTGTGCGCCTTGAGGAATTCCTCAATCCGGACGCGAAGCAGAGCAGGCTCCATGACGTTGCCGTCAGCCTGATCAAAACGGCGCCGCAGTTCTTTTCCCTCATTGGCGACGGAACAGTCTTTGGACAAGAGAACCTCTGCCGCTACAGGTTTTGCCGTCGTTCCAAAGGCTACCACATGCGTGTACTTCCCGACGTCCGCCGTATCCAAGGAACGGATATCAAGGGCTTTGGCGTTCCCAATGATCGCCGCCAAGCGCAACGCGTCATCCTTGTTCGTGTCTTCATACACCACCAACGTGCTATGCATCGTGTCTTCTCTCCTTCAGGATCATCAGAAACAACCAGTCCCCGACCCGCATGCCGAACAGATCGGCAAGCCGGATCAATGCGGAATTCTTGATCCTGTAGCCTATCCTCGGCTTCCTGCAAACGGAAGCTTTGTACACCCGGGCGGCCAGATAGTCAGGATCACATCCCTTGAGCATGCTCTTTTCCAAAAAACGGCGCATTTTGGCCAAGTTACCCCGGTAATGGGTCGTCCCATCGACCAGACGGTCAAAACTGTCCAGCGTTTTTGACAACAGGGGCGTGTTGACTCCTCCGCATTCGATTTTCACCACCTGAACCCCCAGCAACCCCACTTCCCTCCTGAGGGAATCCGCATAGGCCTCGACCGCGTGTTTGGAGATGGAATACGGGCCGTTGAACGGATGGGACGAACTCCGCCCGACTTCACTGGAAAACAGGACGAAACGGCCTTGGGCCGCAATGACATCCTCGCTGTAGGTCTTCACTGTCTGCATCATGCCGAACAGGTTCACTTCCATGATTCTCCTGCTGGTTTCAACAGGTTCTTCGATGAGGGAACACATGGACAGCAATCCCGCTGCATAGATGACCACATCGATGGGGCCTGCAAGGAAGCTTTCCCTGGCTTTTTCCATCGCCAAGCCGTCGGCAGCAGAACAGACCAGAGAGGCAAGATGGGCGTCAGTGAGGGGATTATCCCGTAAGTCGAGGCTTTTGACCAGCCATCCTTCAGCGAGGTATTTTCTCACCAAAGCCTGGCCTATCCCTCCGCTTCCGCCGACAATCAACACCGTTTTTTGCCGCATGCGGATAGTGTATCCGGAAACCCAATGCCGGGAAAGTCCTGCCTGTTCCTTTTATGTGCAACAAAACGCAACAAATGTGGTATACTCTCTCCTATGGAAAAAACGAATGAAATCATGAGAAAGGCCGTCGCCAAAGCACAAGAGACCATGAGGCGCGGAGACGGAGGCCCTTTCGGAGCCGCCATCATCGATCCAGAAGGGAACCTGTATGTAGCCAGCAATACGGTGCTGGCCGACAATGACCCCACCGCGCATGCCGAGGTAAACGCCATCAGGAAGGCTTGTTCGGAGAAGCACACACATGATTTGTCCGGTTGCGTGCTGTACACCACCTGCTATCCGTGTCCCATGTGCCTTTCCGCCTGCGTATGGGCGAACATCAGGACCATCTGGTACGGCTGTACGGCACAAGACGCCGCAGCCATCGGTTTCAGGGACGACGCCATCTACCATTTCATCAACAGCGGATGCGCGGACGAGAACGTATTGTCCGTCAAACAGGATGGAAGGGAATTGACGCTCGTCCTCTTCACCGAATATGCGAAGGACCATCGTCAGATGTATTGATCAGTTGAGCTCTTCGTAATGTTCGCTGCCGAGGTCAAGGATACGCTTGATATGCTCGTCATTCAGGCTGTACAGGACATTACGTCCTTCTTTCCTCCAACGGACAAGACGGCGTGCGCGCAAGAGTTTCAACTGCTGGCTGACGGTGCTTTGCTGCATCTCCAGTTCCTCGCACAAACTGGTCACGTCCGTTTCCCCGGCGAGCAACACAAATAGGATTTTCAGTCTGGTGGGGTCGCCGAACACCTTGAAAAACTCAGCGAGATCAACCACCTCCTCTTCCGCCACTTGAAGTTTCCCGGCCATGCATGCACCTCTTTGCATAATCATACGAAATATTCTGCAAAAAAACAAATCCCCAGTATTCTCATTCATGCACTTTTCCAGTACAGTGTGGTCTCAGAGGTGACTATGGCTACAGAAGTGCTTGGTTTCATCGGAATCGGTGTAATGGGGCATTCCATGTGCTCCCATCTTCTTGATGCCGGTTATGAGGTGCATGTATATAACCGTACCAAAGCGAAAGCGGAAGGCGTCATCGCAAAAGGCGCCATTTGGGAAGACAGTCCGGCTTTGGTAGCCAGAGCCGCTGATGTGGTGTTCACCATGTTGGGGTATCCGCAGGATGTGGAACAGGTGTACCTGGGAGAGGGCGGACTCATCTCCTCTTCACACAAAGGGGAATACTTCGTCGACATGACGACCACCAAACCTTCGTTGTCCATCGAAATCGCCAAAGCGGCCCAAGCTGCTGGTTGCCACAGCTGCGACGCGCCTGTTTCCGGCGGCGACACCGGAGCGCGGAATGCGGCGCTTTCCATCATGGCCGGGTGCGAGGAGGAAGTCTTCAACCACCTGCTCCCCCTTTTCAGGATCATGGGGAAAGCCATCACCTATGAAGGCGGTCCAGGTATGGGGCAACACACCAAGATGTGCAACCAGATCGTCATCGCCGGCACGATGGGCGGCATGTGCGAAGCGTTGCTGTATGCAAAGAAAGCGGGGCTCGACGCACAAAAGATGCTGGATACCATCAAAGCCGGCGCGGCAGGTTGCTGGAGTCTGGATAATCTTGCGCCGAGAATCCTCAAAGGGGATTACCAGCCCGGCTTCATGATCGACCACTTCGTAAAGGATATGGGGATCGCCCTGGAAGAAAGCCGCCAGATGGGATTGTGCCTGCCGACCCTCGCCCTTGTGCAACAACTGTACATAGCCATGCAAGGCATGGATTACGGGAAACTGGGGACGCAAGCGCTGGTTTTGGCGCTGGATCGTGTCAGCGGCTCAGGATGCTTCAAGGAGGCTTGATATGGAACTGGACAACGAAGGCGCGAAACTGTCCTTCTCCGATGGTTCTGAGTTTGTCCTCCCTGTTCTGAAAGACAACATGGGGGACAAGAGCCTGAACATCACGGAACTAAGGAGCAAAACCGGCTACATCACCTATGATCCCGGTTTTGTCAACACCGGAAGCTGCCTTTCTTCGATCTGTTATATCGACGGGGAAAAAGGGATCCTCCGTTATCGCGGATATGACATCGAAGACCTGGTGGCGAACTGCGACTTCGTGGAAGTCGCGTACCTCCTCGTCAAAGGCGAGCTCCCTGACCTCAGGCAACGGCAAATGTACTGCGAATTGCTCAACCGGCATTCGCTTCTCCATGTGGACATGAGGGATTTCTTCCGCAACTATCCGCAGAACTCCCATCCGATGTCCATACTTGCGGCAATGGTCGCCTCTCTTTCCGCCTTCTATCCCGAACTGCAGGAACGCGACCCGGAAGAAAACATCGACCTCACCGTCACGCGTCTGTTATCCAAGATGCGCACCATCGCAGCCTTCACCTACCGGCAGATGAACGGGCTGGACTTCGTCGACCCTTCGTACAAATACTCGTACTGCGAGAACTTCCTCAACATGATGTTCCACACTTCGGTCAACGATTACAAACCCAATCCGATCCATGTGAAGGCGCTCAACGATCTGATGATTCTCCATGCGGACCATGAGCAGAACTGTTCCACCAGCGCGGTGCGCCTGATCGGTTCGTCAGGGGCGAACCTGTATGCGTCCGTCTGCGCCGGCGTGTGCGCCCTGTGGGGCAGCAAACATGGCGGAGCCAACCAAGCGGTGATGCAGATGCTGGAAGGCATCTACAACCATGGGATGAGCGTCGAGGATGTGATCAGGAAATCGAAGGACAAGAACGATTCCTTCCGTCTGTACGGTTTCGGACATCGTGTCTACAAGACGTATGACCCCAGGGCGAAAATCGCCAAAGGGATCTGCACGAAAGTGCTTGGGGACGGTTTCGGAAACGATCCGCTCCTGCAGATCGCCTTGGAACTCGAACAAGCAGCACTGAAGGATTCGTATTTCATCGAACGGCACCTGTATCCGAACGTCGACTTCTACACAGGTCTGATCTTCCATGCGATGGGAATCCCTGAGAACATGTTCACCGTGCTTTTCGCCATGGGCAGGCTGCCCGGCTGGATCGCCCACTGGCTTGAATGGAGACATGATCCTTACCAGAAACTCGGCCGACCGCGGCAGGTATACAACGGACCGCAGGAAAGGAAGGTCAAACCTCTTGCCGAACGCTGAGGCTTTGGTCTTCGATTTCAATGGAACGCTTTTCTGGGACACAGAGTACAACCTCCGTGCCTGGGATTTTATTTCCCGCAAATATCGGGGAAAACCGTATACGAAGGAAGAAGTCCTCTTGCTCAATGGCCGCAACAGTCTGGAAACGTGCAGGTATTTCCTGGGAGAGGACTGTCCTGCCCGGAGATTGCAGGAAATCATCGAAGAGAAGGAAGACCGCTACCGGAAATTATGCACTGAAGCGGGGAAACCCCGACTTGCCCCGGGTGCGGAGCAACTCATCGAACAGGCATATTCCCGAAACCTTCCCATCGCCATCGCTACCGGCGCGCCGTTGTCCAATCTGGAAAGTTACCTGAAGTGGTTCCCTTCCCTATCGCTGTTTGCGGGACACATTCTCCATGACGACGGAATACGGAAAGGGAAACCGGAACCTGACATCTATCTCGAAGCCATGCGCATGTTGGCAACCCGTCCGGAAGGGACCGTCGTCTTTGAGGATTCTCCTCCGGGAGTGGAAGCCGCCAACAGGGCGGGGATCACCCATATCTATGTGGCGGCGAGTCCCTCGGCGGAACTCGAAACGACCGCACATATGCCCCATGTGCTCGGAGTCCTCAGCGATTTCCGCCAATTTCACCTGCCCACGGGAAAATCATATCCGATGGTGAACGAAGCCATCAAGGCGACTTCAAACTCGCAATGATAGGACAAGCGGAAATCCAGCATGCCCCTTTCCTTCAGATCGATATGCAGACCGGTCTCCAGACTCACTCCGACCGTCGGCTGCACATACGTCTCCCCGCTGGCATAACTGACCCCACACAACACCCCGGTGGTGAAAACGGGGACGCCCACCGATACAAGGCACGTCTTCCCGCAACGGAAGAAGAACGAAGGGTTGATGCTGGCTTGGAAATAGCTGATCTTCGCCCCTATCCAGGATGGTGAACCGCCGGCAAAGGGCATGGTGAAGAACCAGCCATACAGGCTCCCGCCCAGCCGGAAGTCCCAAATCCCTCTTCCAAACAAAGGTTTCGAAGTGTACCGCACTCCTCCGGAAAGCCCCAGCCAACGGGTTGCGTTGTACGTGTTCACTCCATAATGCCAATACAGGATTCCGCTCTCCACGCCAAGGAGCGCATGGGTTTTCCACATCGGTTTCTCTGCTTCCTGCGTCACAAACGGCGCCGTCTCCTGCGGTTGTCCAAGCACAGGCGTGGCTTCCTGTGGCTTTTCTTTCGGTTCAGGGACCAGCATAGGTACCGTTTCCTGAGGTTTCACGTCCTTCTGCAGGACAATGACGACCGGTTTCGGTACCTCCAGGGGCTCGGCTTTCCGGGGAGGCACGAAGGGCTTCTCCCCCGCACGTGCAGGACCGGCGTCAATGGACAGGTTTTTGTAACCGAGCGCCACCAACGTATTGATGAACCTCAGGCTCTTTGCCGTCATATCCTCTCCGACCTGCATCTCGATATAATCGCCTGACTGATACACCACGATTGGAAGCACCGATTGCGTATGTATGCCTGCTTTCACCACAGCGATGAAACTCTCGGACGTCCGGATGGTCAGGATCACCTCCCCGCCTTTGGTCTTTGTGGAAATGACCCGTCCAGAGACAGCATCAGGCAAGCTTTCCTTTGCACCTTCACCGAACAGCGGGAACGCGAAAAGCAACAGGACGGCAAAGAGAACGATTTTCCTCATCCCCTTTTTCCCTCTTCCCGGAGAATGCACAGAAGTCCGCCATGGATGAGCATATCCTTCTGTTCTTCCGTGGCGATGAGCGATAAGGGGATATCTTGTCCCGTGGTACGGTTCCGGAGAAGAAATTCCCCTTTTTCCACCGAAGAGAGGACATCATCCATCTCCAACCGGTCCCCTTGTCCGATCTTCTCATAATCCCCAGCGGCTTTGAACACCAATGGAAGAATCCCGAAATTGCACAAATTTGCCTGATGTATCCGTTCGATGGACAAGGCGATGACTGCTTTCACTCCCAGATACATCGGGCAGATGGCCGCATGCTCCCTGCTGGAACCTTGGCCGTAGGAATACCCTGTTATGATGAAATTGGCCACTCCATTGTCCCGATTCTTCGCTGCTCTGGAGGAAAAACCGGGATCCACACCTTCAAAGACGAACTTGCTGTAGACAGGAATGTTCGAACGGTATTTCAACCGTGCTCCGGCAGGCATGATGTGGTCTGTAGTGATTTTGTCCCCCACTTTGATGGTCGCGATACCGTCCAAAACGTCTGTCAGCGGTTTGTTTTCCGGAGGCTGTCCGATATTCGGTCCACGCACCACCGTGACGGACGAACCGTCTTCGGGCGGGAAAATGAACAGGGAATCGTCCGTAGCGTACCGGTCAGGGAGCGGCACGACAGGATAAGGGATGGTTGTCGTCGCCGGATCGGTGACGGAACCGCTAATCGCGGCCAAGGCAGCCATTTCAGGGCTCACCAGATACAATCGGGCATCCTGCGTCCCGCTTCTGCCCTCAAAATTCCTGTTGCTTGTCCTCAGCGACACACCCTGGCTCTTCGGACTTTGGTGGTTGCCGATGCAGAAGCCGCAGGCGCTTTCCAGAATCCTCGCGCCGCTTTTCACCAATGTGGACAAAATGCCGTTGTCGGTGATCATCTGCAACACTTCCCTGCTTCCCGGCGCGACTCCCAGGCTCACACCGGGAGCTACCACATGGCCGGACAATATCTCCGCGGCCTTTGCAAGATCGGTATAGCTGGAATTGGTGCACGAACCGATCAAGACCTGGTCGACTTTCATACCGGCGAGATCTTTGATGTCTTTGATGTTTCCGGGACTGTGCGGGCAAGCCGCCTTGCAGGTGACCTCATCCAGTTTGATGACAAACTCACCGTCATAACGGGCATCCGCATCGGCGCAGAGCGGTTTCCAATCCTGAGCCCTGTTCTGTGCGGTGAGGAAACGCAGGGTTTCCTGGTCGCTGGGGAACAGGCTGGAAGTGACTCCGCATTCCGCACCCATATTGCAGATGGTGGCACGCTCGGGAACATCCAATGCGGCGACGCCTTCACCGGTGTATTCGAAAACCGTATTGACGTTCCCTTTGACGGTAAAATGCTCCAAAACGGTAAGAATCACATCCTTTGCGGTGACCCACGGCCGCAGTTTCCCGCTCAACCGGATGGCGATCACCTTCGGGCAGATGAGATGGAAGGGTCTGCCGGCCATGGCAAGCGCGACATCCAGCCCTCCGGCACCGATGGCCAAGGCCCCTAGTCCTCCATCCGTCGGTGTATGACTGTCAGAACCCAGCAACGTGGCTCCGCTTTTCCCAAACCGTTCCAGATGGACTTGATGGCAGATGCCGTTGCCGGGGCGTGAGAAGACGACTCCGATTTTCGCCGCGACAGACTGCAGGTAGGCATGGTCGTCGGCGTTCTCAAAACCGACCTGAACCGTATTGTGGTCCACATAACTGACCGCCAGATCGTTCTTCACCCGTCCGATTCCCAAAGATTCGAATTCCAGGTAGGCCATCGTTCCGGTGGCATCTTGAGTCAACGTCTGATCGATGCGGATACCGATATCGTTTCCCGTACCATATGTACCTTCGACAAGATGGGCGCGAAGGATTTTCTCAGTCAATGTCCCTGCCATATCAATCCTCTTTCCCTCTGATTGTAAGGAAAACCGCCAAGAATTGCTAGGAGTACAAACATTTCTTGCTGTTTGTCGGAAAAGGAAATATACTCTTCCCAGAGCAAGCGAAATGGAAAAGGGAAGCCATAGCATCTCGGCGTTTCTCCAGGAAGACAAAAAAATGTTCCAGGAAAACAGTCTGGAGATCATGCAAAGAAACAATGATGTCCTGAAAAGCATCGCACCGTTCTATCTGTACGTTCTGGTGGCGTTTTCCCTGTTCATGCACTTCAGCCCCTACCAAAACAAAGGACTGGACCTCATCTATCTGATTTACATCGCAATCCACACGCTCTATCTGATCATCCTCAAAAGGCGGATACAAGCGGCAAAGCGTGGCTCGAACCCCATCAAGACCCGTGATGGCCGGCTTTTCCAGACGTTTTTCAGCATTTGCGTCATCTCGTTCATCATCACCGTCAGCATTTTCCCATATACGGCGAAACCATCCATCTATTTCGCCCCGCTTCTGATCATCCTTGCCGTCATCTTCATCCAACCGGTCATCAAGAACATCCTCTTTTCCTTGGTGGCGTGGTTGGTATTCAACATCGCCGTCACCTGTTTCAAAACCGAAGAAGCCATCAGCTTTGACCGCTACAGCTCGATCACCGGCCTCCTCGGAGCGTTCATCACCGGAATCATCCTCTGTTCCGTCCGTCAGCGGGATTTCCGCAGCAGGAAAGAACTGGAGAAATTCGTCTCCATTGACGAACTGACCGGAGTGCTGAACAAAGGAACGTGCGAACGGCTCTGCCAAGCTTACATCGAAGACACCAAGGGTTCCAGTTCCAGCACGCTCCTGATGATCGACATCGACAATTTCAAGGCGATCAACGATGGCTTGGGACACCAGCAGGGAGACAGGGTGCTGGTCCAATTCGGGAAACTGCTGCAGGAGAATTTCCGGCGGGACGACATCCTCGGCAGGATCGGCGGTGACGAATTCCTGATCCTGATGAAAAACATGCAGGATCCGGCCATCATCAAAGCGAAAGCGTCGACGCTCATGGGCAACACCTCGAAAATCTTCAGCGAATACATGGAGAAACAAGTATCATGTTCCATCGGCATCGCCATGAACATCGGCAATGAGAAATCCTTCAAGACGATGCTCTACCGCGCAGACACCGCGCTGTACGCTTCAAAGGAACGGGGCAAGAACCTCTATTATTTCTATAGTGAGATCATCACCAATTCCGATGCGGAGAAACCGCTGATGCTCATAGCAGACGATTCTGAAGTGGGTCGCGCGATCCTGTCCAACATCTTCCACACCGACTACTCCATCGTCTTGGCTGATAGCGGAAAACAGGCGATCGAATTGATGCAACGGTACTATCGCCTGCTCACCGTGGTGTTGCTGGACTGGATCATGCCGGGATTGGGTGGCGAGGAAGTGCTGAAAATCATCAGACAGGATGAAAACCTGAACTCCCTGCCCATCCTTGTCATCACAGGGGACGAGACGATGGAACTCTCCGCTCTGCAGAACGGCGCGAAAGACTACATCACCAAACCGTTCAATTCGGACATCATCAAATTACGGGTAAAGAATGCGATGCGTCATGTCACCTGAGCGTTTTCCCGCTCTTTATCAACGATTCGAGTCCCACAACAACAAGAGCCGACACTCCGTATAAGGTCAGTATCCGGGAGAAGCTTTGGTTTTGGTAAATGTATCCGCCCAGGATCGATCCGGTGATCTGCCCGACCGTGAGCAGAATCTCATGAATGGCCATTCTCCGGGAACGTTCGACGCACCCCGCCACGCCATGGAACATGGAAAGCGAATACCCGAAAGCGAAGTCAACACCGAAGAAGAGGAAGAAGCCGGCAAACCAGAACACCGACCGGATCATCGCGCCCCAGAAACAGAGCAACGCAAATGCAAGCTGGGTGAAGAGAATCGTTTTCCTGCTGAACTGCCAGAAATGCGTCCTGGCCAAGAACACAAAGGTGAAACAAGTCATCACCCCACGGAGCAGCAGGAGCATGCCCGTAACCGATTCGCTGACATGCAGCACATCCTGCGCGTACAGCGGAAAGATGTTCTGGACCACACTCATGCCTGTATAGACCAACACGATGCCGACCCAGCAGAAGAATCTCAGCGGCGTACTGTGATCGTCCGTTTTTTCCTGATGTATCGAAACATCCTCGCTGGTCATCGCCCGCATACCGGGGACGAAATACGCGAACAAAGTGACATACAGGCAAACGGAAAACAGCATGCCGATGCCGACCCAAAACGAGAGGGACACCGATTGTTCCACCAACACGCCAGCCAGCAGGTTGGCGATGCCTGAGGCAAAACTCCAGGAGAAATTAAAACTGTTGGAAACCTTGTTCAGGGCCTCCCCTTCCTTGCCACGAGAGAACCAAGCCTCAATGGAAGGCCACAGCATGCTCATGAACACACCATACAGAGCCAAGCCGATATAGGCGATCGCCAGCTTTTCCGCTTTGACGAAAACAAGGAGCATGGCGCACATGCCCAAGAGTGCAAGCATGACGGCGTGCCGCGGTTTCATCCTCCTGACCACACCTCCCAGACTGAGGCAACCGACCAAGTAACTGAACGTACTCACCGAAGTCCCTATCCCGATCTCAGAGGGTCTCAGGGAAAACACGGAACGGAGATAATATACGAGGGAAAGCGCCATCATCGTGATGGCCATATTCGCGAAAAAACTCGCCGTATTCAAAACCCAGAATTGGATCGTATCGCTTTTTTGACGCATGGTACGGTAGGTATACACAAAGCACCCACCCTTGTCTAGCAAGCCCAAACAGGCTACAGTTGGGGATATGAACAACGATATTATGAGAAATGCGCCTTTCTGGGCCGCAACCATCGGTTTTCTCGGCGCACAATTCATCAAACCGTTCATTACGTTGGCTTTGGAACACCGCTGGGCACCCGGTTTGGCGTTCTCCACCGGTGGCATGCCTTCCAGCCACACGGCCGGTGTCGTCGCCCTTGCCACTTCAATCGGCATGACCATAGGATGCGGTACGGTGGCGTTTGCCATCGCCGGTTGTTTCGGCGCCATCACCATCCATGATGCGATGGGCATCCGCAGGGCCGCGGGCAAACAAGCTGAGGTCATCAATGAATGGAGTTCCATTCTTGCTGAAATTCATGAAGACGGACGCTTCACCCAAGAACATCTGAAAACCATGCTTGGACATTCTTTTCCCCAAGTGTTCTGCGGGGCGCTGTTCGGCGCTTTGGTTGGTTTTTTGGTTACCTTCTTCATGACATAAAACGGTCGTTATTACTCAATTAACAAGAGGTATATATGAAAAAAGCAGTTGTTTTGATGCTGTGTGTCTTGGCATGTGCCATGTCATTGTCTGCCGGAGGCTCCCGGGAGAGCACACCGGCAAGCACGAAAACGTATGTGTTCGCCGCCGACGCGACCTGGCCTCCCCTCGAATTCATCGATGAAAAAGGCAATCTGACCGGCTTCGAAGTGGAGTTGATGCCGGCCATCGGCAAGGAAGTAGGTGTCTCCATGACCGTGAAGAATATCCCTTGGGATACGATTTTCGCCGGCCTTGCGAATGGCGCGTATGATGGTGTCTCCTCAGGCGTCACCGTCACCGAAGAGCGGAAAGCCACCATGGATTTCTCCACGCCGATCCTTTCCAACGGACAGGTCGTCATCATCCGTTCAGCCGACAGCGGCAAATACAAAACGATCAACGATTTGACCGGACAGAAAGTCGGTGTGCAGATCGGCACGACAGGGGATTTCTCTCTTGCTTCCTACCGCGTGACCAACAAACAGTATGATGACATCGGATTGGCCATCGAAGACATGCTTAACGGCAATCTCGAAGCATGCGTCTGCGATTCTTTGATCGCCAGCGATTTCGTCCTCTCCAACGCCAACTACAAAGGCAGGTTGTCCCTCGCCGGAGCACCGTTCACCCAGGAGGACATCGCCATCGCGGTCAAGAAAGGAAACACCGCATTGCTGAAACTGATCAACGACGGTCTCGCCGCCATGGAGAAGGACGGATCCCTCACTGCGCTGAAGAAGAAGTGGAACATCCTGTAGGAAATCTACGGAGGGGGACTGCGGTTCCCCTCCTTTTTTTTCGCTATCCGAAACACGAGCCTCAAAATCTTTTCCCCACAAGAGACAAGCCGGATCGCAGAAGTACCGAACAGAGCGGTTTATGCTTTTCCATGTATATTTATTCCAGATTAGTTGACATACTTTGCATATATATGCATAATCACTGCAGAAGTTGAGGTGATTACACATGAAAAAAACAGCTATCGCACTTTTGATGGTTTTGCTCGTCATCGGTTCCTTCGCATTCGCGCAAGGGCAGAAGGAATCCGTCGGAACGGAAAAGGACAGTTATGTGTTCGCAGGAAATGCCGAATGGCCTCCTTTGGAATATGTGGATGAGAAAGGGAATGTCGTCGGTTTCGAAGTCGACATGCTGAAAGAGATCGAGAAGATTTCCGGAAAGAAGATCACCTACAGGAACGTCGCATGGGACGGCATCTTTGCAGGGCTGGCAAACGGTGCGTATGACGCGGTCGCCAGTGGCGTATCAGTGACTGAGGAACGGAAAGCCACCATGGATTTCTCCACGCCGATCATGACCATCACCCAAGCGATCATCGCGCCGGCCGGACATCCTGAGTTGAAAGACCTGAAGAGCCTTTCGGGAAAAAAGGTCGGCACCCAGATGGGAACCACCGGTGATTTGTACCTGAAAGACCAGAATGCGGCCAATCCATCGCTGAAGATTGACGACAAGGGATATGATTCCATCGGCTTGGCGGTTGAGGACCTGCTCAACGGCAATCTTGACTGCTGCGTCTGCGACAGCGTTATCGCCAGTGATTATGTCCTTTCCAATCCGAACTACAAAGGCAAACTGATCGTGACCGGAAAAGCCAGCGATATCGGCGAGCCGATCGCCATAGCCATCAAGAAAGGTGATGCGCCGCTGCTCAAGCTGGTGAACGACGCCATCGCCAAAATGGAGAAAGACGGAACGCTTGCAGCATTGGACAAAAAATGGAATATCCTGTGACTCGGAATGACCGGTCGCAAAGAGGGAACTGGAGACAGTTCCCTTTTTTATTGGATAATTATGCAAATATCTTGACAATAGTTGCATGAAATGGGAAGATTTCCGCTATCAAATTGTATGAAAGGCGTATATGGATACTGAATTGCATGACTTGGAGAAACGGGCGCTACGCAAAGACAAAATTGTCTCCGTAGACCCCAACGCTCCCAAGAAAAAGAATGTCACCATTCAGATGACCGATGGTGTGTTGATCCCCCGCAAGGATGACAACCACGTGCTCAATGCATGGCGGCTCACGTTTTTCGGAGCTTTGCTGCTCCTTGTCTTCCTGATTGTTTTCAAACCAAAACCCTATCGGGATATCTTCTTGGTCTGCATCAAAGGCGCACCGATTACCTTTGAGGCGACCATCTTCGCAATGATCTTCACGGTGCTCATCGGAACCATCACCGGCTTGGGAGCCGTCTCCAAGCATCGCTGGGCGAACATGGTCAGCGGAGTATATGTGGAATTGATCCGCGGCATTCCCCTTTTGGTCCAGATCATCTTCATCTATTACGCCATGGGCAGGTTCTTCAAGGTCGAAGGCATGGTCGCTGCGGTGGCGGCCTTGTCCATCTGTTTCGGCGCCTACATGGGAGAGATCATCAGAGCCGGCATCCAGGCCACGCCGAAGGGGCAGATGGAAGCCGCGATCGCCTTGGGAATGAGCAGGGCGCAGGCCTTCCGGTATGTCGTCCTTCCCCAAACCATCAAAGTCGTGCTCCCCGCCATCGGCAATGAGTTCATCTCCATGTTGAAGGATTCCTCGCTGGTGTCCACCATTGCTCTGGCCGACATCCTGCGGAAAGGACGGGAATACATCTCCCGCACCTTCCTCTCTCTGGAAACCATGTTGATCGTCGCATTGATCTACCTGATCATCACGCTGGTTCTTTCCCGCCTCGTCGGAATGCTCGAGGAAAGGTTGCACGAAAATGGCTAGGATTGTCATCAAAAACCTCTGCAAAGACTACGATAGCGGAAAAGGAAAGACCATCCATGCGGTGAAGGATGCGTCCTTGACTGTCGAAAACGGAGAAGTGATCGTCATCATCGGGCCTTCGGGCTCGGGGAAATCCACCCTGCTCCGTTCCATCAACAAACTGGAAATCCCCACCAGCGGCCATATCCTCATCGATGACGATGATGTGACCAGCCCCGGAACCGACATCCGCAAGATCCGCGAGGAAGTGGGGATGGTGTTCCAAAGCTTCAATCTGTTCCCCCATCTGTCCGTATCGGACAACATCACTCTGGCACCCATCAAAGTGAAGAAGATGGAGGAGAACGAAGCCAAGGAACTGGCTCTGAAACTGCTCAAACAGGTGGGGCTGGAAGAAAAAGCCAACGCCTTCCCCAATGAACTTTCAGGCGGACAGCAACAACGGGTCGCCATCGCACGCGCTTTGGCCATGAAACCAAAAGTAATGCTGTTCGACGAGCCGACATCAGCTTTGGATCCGGAGATGATCAAGGAAGTGCTTGACGTCATGCTGGACTTGGCGAAAAGCGGCATGACCATGCTTCTTGTCACCCACGAAATGGGCTTTGCCCGAGCCGCCGCAGACAAAGTCATCTTCATGGACAACGGGGAAATCATCGAAACCGGCAAACCGGAAGACCTCTTCACCCATCCGAGCAACGAAAGGACCCAGAGTTTCCTGGACCATATTTTGTAACACATGATTGTGGTGGGGTTTGGCCTCACCACAAACACCCTTTTCAAACCTCCGCAAAGAAGATACATTTCAGGACATGGGCAAACGTTTGAAACCAACCGGAGATGTACTCTTCAATGCGTATTACCAGGAAGCTTATCCGCAACGGTGGGAAAATCTCAAACAGGCATTGCTCAAAGAACGTTCCCCCATCGCTTTTTCCGATGGTCTCTCACAACCGTATTTCCTAGACGAAGCCTCGATCATCGCAGCCAGCCAGCTACCGTTGCATGAAGGGGATTCCGTTCTCGACATGTGTGCGGCCCCCGGCGGCAAAACGCTGGTTCTCGCTTCACGTCTGAAGGGAACGGGACACCTGACCAGCAACGACCGCTCTTCTGAACGGCGGAACAGACTCATCAAAGTGGTCAAGGATCATGTCCCCGCCTCTTGGCAAGCTTCCATTACGGTGACCGGATATGATGCGAGCACCTGGGGTCTCCATGAACAGAACGCCTATGATGCGGTGCTTTTGGACGCCCCCTGCTCCAGCGAACGGCATGTGATCGCCGACGCAAAAGCCCTTGCCGAATGGACACCTGCCAGACCAAAGCATCTGGCGATCCAACAGTTCGCCCTGTTGTGCGCCGCCTTGGAAGCGGTCAAAATTGGTGGTATCATTGTCTATTGCACGTGCGCCATAACAAAGGAAGAAGATGAGGATGTCATCGCCAAACTGTTTGTGAAACGGCAAGGGCGTTTTTCGTTGCCCTCCTTCACCGCGCCATTTGCGGAACCTCGCCGGTTCGGGAACATCATTCTGCCTGACTCTGCTGACGGCAGGGGACCGTTGTATTTCTGTTTGATCAGGAGAGAAACATGAGCGATGTAGCCATCACATTTTGCAATACCTATGAACCGGAAACGCTCGATCGGGCGGTCAGGCAGGTGACTGATGATCCCACCTTCCCCGACTGTAAGGGCAAAAAGGTGCTTCTCAAACCGAACATCCTCTCGGATGCCAACGTGGAGAACGCGATCACCACAAACCCTGCCGTAGTACGGGCCGTAATCCATCTGCTGAAAGAAAAAGGGGCTTCTTCCATCAAATTGGGGGATTCGCCGGGCTTGCAGGCTCCCGGGTTTATCCCGCAAAAGTGCGGAATCGCCGCCCTTTGCGAAGAAGAAGGCGTGGAATGGATTGATTTCACCAAGGATCCCATCGTCCATGAGATCCCTTTCACGAAACAGGTCAACCTCCCTCTGGCAAGAGCGGTTGATGAGGCGGACATCCTCATTTCCCTGCCCAAATGCAAGACGCACCAACTGATGTATACGACCGGCGCGGCAAAGAATCTGTTCGGCCTTGTCCCGTCCCTGCATAAAAGCGCCTGCCATGTGAAGTGCACCTCCCGCGAACGGTTCGCCGACATGATAGCCGGCATCAACGCCATCGCGAAGCCGGACTACGCCATCATGGATGCCGTCATCGGCATGGAAGGTGCCGGTCCGGCAAACGGATCGCCCCGCCATATCGGCTTGTTGCTGGGTTCCCATGATGTCTTCGCCTTGGATTGGGCCGAGGCTGTCATCATGGGGTACGATCCCCATACCATTCCCATCGTGAACGCAGGTCTGGAACACCATCTGGGAGAGGAGCCAAGATATACCTTGCTGCAGGCCCAGAGTCTCGTCATTCCTGATTTCAAACGGATAGCCCAACAGAAAGGAAGCCATCTGTTCGGGAATCTGGTCCTTCCCTTCTTCACCAGACCGTTGAGGAGAAGAGCCGTACGCAACCAACGGCCTGCACCGGTATTCGGTTCCCCCAATTGCATTCTGTGCCAAAGGTGCGTGACCATCTGCCCGGCACACGCATTGACAAGGGGAGACAAACGGATTGTAATCGATACGCGCAAATGCGTCAGATGTTATTGTTGTCATGAGATATGCCCGGCGAATGCCATCATCATCAAGGAAGATTGAAGCATGAATGTGAAGAACCTGTTATGGAGCGTTTTATTGTCCTTTATTCCGATCAGCGAACTGAGAGGAGGCATCCCGTACGGGTATTTCAATGGAACACCTTGGTACATCATCGCCCCCATCTCCATTGCGGTGAACGCTTTGGTTCCTTATTTCGTCTGGTATTTCCTTGAGACATTCAACAACACTTTGTGCAAAATTCCCGCCTACCACCGTTGGTTCGACCACTTTCTGGTCAAGGCGCAACTCAAAGTCGCTCCCAAGGTAAGCAAATACGGCTACATCGGTTTGATGTTGTTCGTCGCCGTTCCGCTGCCAGTAACCGGAGCATGGACAGGTACCGTCGCTTCATGGGTTCTGGGACTGGAGAAACGCAAAGCCCAACGGTACATCGCCCTCGGCGTCGTGATCGCCGGAATCATCGTCACCGCCATTTGCCTGGGCGGCAAGGGCGTCGGTTCCATCTTCGTCAAGCGTGTCTGACATGAGGCATTTTGACCTTTCCTCGGAATTGAACGGCGAGCAATGCAAAGCCGCATCGCTCATTGATGGGCCGTTGCTGGTCATCGCAGGAGCCGGCAGCGGGAAAACACGGATGCTCACCTACCGCATCGCGAACCTTCTGGAACAGGGCATTCCCGAATCCTCCATTCTGGCCCTCACCTTCACCAACAAGGCTGCGCGGGAAATGGGGGAACGGGTCCGTTCCCTGACTGAATGCGAACTGCCGAAACTGACCACAACAACGTTCCACAGTTTCGGCATGGGCATTCTCAAACAATACATCCAACTGCTCGGCTTCAAGAACAACTTCACCGTATACGATACCAATGACAAGCTTGCCCTGCTGCATGAGATGGTCGTGGAAGCCGATGATGATCCGGACCGCTACGACTTTTATGAAGTGGCCCAATTGTTTTCCGACATCAAGACGAAACGCACGGTGTTCGATACCGACGGACAGGGGAAAATGGCCCGTATGTATGAGGAATACGGCAAACTGCTCAAAGCCTACAATGCCGTCGATTTCGATGACCTGATCACATTGCCGCTGCAACTCTTCAAACAGCATGCCGAAGTGTTGGACAAATTGCGGCAACGGTACCGCTACATCCTTGTCGACGAGTTTCAAGACACTTCCCTCTGCCAATACCGGATGGTTTCCGCCTTGGCGCAGGAACACAGAAACCTCTGCGTGGTCGGAGATGATGACCAGAGCATCTACAGCTGGCGGGGGGCGAACTACCAGAACCTCATCTTGTTCGAAACGGAATTTCCCGAACGGAAGGAAGTGAAACTGGAGAAAAACTACCGCTCAAGCGGCATCATCCTGGAAGCTGCCAATGATTTGATCATCCACAACAAGGCGCGCAAGGAAAAGAAATTGTGGACGGACAACGCACGTGGGTCTTCCATCAGGATCATCCATCCGCTGGATGGGGATTTTGAGGCACAGGAAATCTGCGACACCATCAGGGATGAGATGCGGGAAGACAAAAGCCTGACCTACGACGATTTCGCCATCCTCGTGCGGACGAACCGCCTGCTTTCCCCCATCGGCGACAAACTGGAAATCGAGAATATCCCCGTGAACGTGACCGGAGGCCCGAACCTTCTGGACAGAAAAGAAGTCAGGGACATCCTGTCCTACATCAAATGCATCGCCAACAACGAGGATGACGTCAATCTGCTGAGGATCATCAACACGCCGACGCGGGGCATCGGCAGGGTGACCATCGAGAAGATCAGGAAAGTGGCTGATACCTTCGACTGCACCCTGATGGAAGCCATCAGACGCTGCAGCCAGACGGAAGACAAATCCATTGCGGAAACCACCAAAAAGACGTTGGGCAGGTTTTGCGCCCTGCTCGACGACTATTCGACACGCTTCGATCTCCCTCGCGGCAAAGCCGAAGTCCTGAAACTGCTGGTCGATGAGATCGGTTATCAGCAATACCTTACCGAACAACATCCCGAGAATGAGAAACTGGTCGCCTACCAGATGAAAGGAATAGAAATCCTCGGCAAAAAACTGGCCAGGTTCGAACAGAAAAATCCCCATGCGCCGCTCGGCATGTTCCTTACCCGCTTGTCACTGGATTCGGAAGAAGACGAAGCAGACATGGGAAAAGTTTCCTTGATGACGATGCATGCGGCCAAAGGGCTGGAATTCCACACCGTGTTTCTCGCAGCCATCGAGGAACCGTACGTGCCGAGCGGCAAAGCGCTTGAAGAAGACCCACGCAACATCGACGAGGAGCGAAGGCTGTTCTATGTGGCCATCACCCGCGCCAAACGCAATCTGATCATCTCAGCGTGCCGGAAACGGGAGAAGAACGGCAAGGAAGTGGAGTGTGTCCCTTCCCGTTTCCTCAAGGAAATCCCGGACACACTCTTTGATGAGGAAGATCCCGACAAACAACTCTCAGAGGACGAATTCGACGCGAAACTGAAGAAAATGCTGGAGATGTTCGGCAAGTGAACTCAGTTCGCCGGCTCGACCAAGAGCCGATGCAACGTCGCGAACATCACCCCGGGTTCGATCGGTTTTGACAAATGGGCGTTCATGCCTGCGGCTTTGCTCTTCTCCACATCCTCGTCAAACGCATTCGCCGTCATAGCGATGATGGGTATGCTGCGGGCATCCTCCTTGTCCCAATGGCGGATATTCGCCGTCGCCTGCAGTCCGTCCATCATCGGCATGCGCACATCCATCAGGATGGCGTCATAATAATGGACGGGGTTCTTGACAAAGGCTTCCATGGCCTTCAAACCGTTCGGCACGATCTCGACGGTGAAATGTACATGCTCCAGCAGACTCTTGGCGATCTCCGCATTGATCACATTGTCTTCCGCGACAAGAATGCGTTTGTCCTTGAAATCAAACTGTTTGGAGATATCCTGCCTCACCGGTTCCTGAACGTTGCCTTTCGCTTCCTGGAAAGCGCTGATCAACGTTGACTTGAACAGTGGTTTCGTCACCAACAAATTGGCGCCCGCCGCCTTCGCTTCACCCTCAATCGCTTCCCAGTCATAGGCGGATATGATGATGATCGTCACTTCAGGGCCGACAATGTTCCTGATTCTCCTGGTCGTCTCAATGCCATCCATGTCAGGCATCTTCCAATCGATGAGGATGAAGTCGTAATTGGTCTTGTCTTGGAAATGGCCGTTGACCCTCTCCACAGCCTCACGGCCGGAGTTGACCCATTCCGCAATCATGCCGATGCCTTTGAGGATCGAAACGGTCTGTTCGCAGACAATGGTGTCGTCATCGACCATCAGGGTGCGCATCTTCTCGAAATCATGTATGGGCGACGGTTCGATCATGACGGACTCGTCCACCGTGAGCGGCAAGTCAACGGTGAATTCCGTTCCAACCCCGAGAATGGAACGGACGCGGATCATTCCTCCCATCAGTTCCACCAGATTCTTGGTGATCGCCAAGCCCAACCCTGTCCCGCCAAACGGCGTGGTGGTCGTGGAATCAGCCTGCTCAAACGGTTGGAAGAGTTTCTGCATGAACATATCGCTCATCCCGATGCCGGTATCATTGACAATGAAACGAACTTTCGCCTGATTCGACACCCTGCCGATTTGCTCGATATCAAGCGATACTTTCCCCTTCTGGGTGAATTTCACCGCATTGGAAAGCAAATTGACCAAAATCTGCTGCAACTTCATCTCGTCGCCGATATAGGCTTCATCGATTTCGCTGGATACGGTGCATTCATAATCCAGACCTTTTCCGGAAGCTTGATTATACACCAGAGTGTTGATGCCGTTGATGAAATCCTTGAACAGGAATTTGTTGTTTTTCAAAAGCATTTTCCCGCTTTCGATCCTCGACATATCCAGGATGTCGTTGATCAACGAAAGAAGATAGCGGGCGGAAATGCCGATTTTCCCGATACAATCGGAAACCCGTTCGTCATCGCCGATGGCTTGGGCGGCCAAGGTGGACATGCCGATGATGGCGTTCATGGGGGTCCGGATCTCATGGCTCATGCGGGAAAGGAAAGCGCTTTTCGCGCTGGAAGCCTGGCGTGCCGCCGTGAGCGCCACCTCGAGTCTCTGCGCATTCTCCTGTTCTTTCCTGAAGGATTCGGAGATGTCACTCCGGGTGAACATCACCTGGTCTTTGTCATCGTCCAGATACCTGAACTTGAAGAGTTTGCGGTACCGTTTTCCCTCCCCGTCAACCATGGTGATCGTCACGTTGTAGGAACCTTTCTCATTGAGATTCTGCAAAATGGTTCCAAGACGTATCGAGGCAAGATTGTTTTCCCGTTCACCCGGTAGCGAATATTTCTCCAAGAAAGCACGAATAACCGTGGGGTAATTCCCGCCATCGCATACAGGGATCACAAGCCCTTCCTTCCGCTCATGGATGGTCAGTTCTTCTTTCCGCACATTGATCAAAGCGATGGAATCGAATTCCGTACGGAAGATCTGGAGGGAGATCAATTCCTCAAGTTTGATGTCCGTATGGTCAAACATCTCACAGATCAACTCCACTTCCGATGTATGGGGGTTCTGGATGATGCGGTAGATCACCATCACCCATCGTCTGCCACCCCCCCGCTCGGTGAAATCATACAAGAATTCGATGGTATTCATGACATCTTCGTTCTGAAACGAAGACAACAGCCATTCCCGCTGGAAATTGCCATGTTCCGCATTTTTCCCCAGTTTCAGAATCCTGGGCGTCATGTATCGGAACAATTCATCGACGGTGCCGAATTTCGGGAATTCACCGATGAGCGGAGAAGAAACATTCAGTTCCTCCACCGTATTGGTCGTCAGGTTGGCTCTGAGTGAAGCCAGAGCATTGGGATTGAGTTTCGCCATTTCCAGCTGCTGGTGGTATTTTTTCACCTCAAGTTCCTGGCTGGTGATGTCAAACCCCACGCCATACACCACAGAAGGCCTGCCATTGCCATCTTTCACGACATTGCAGACGATCCGTTCACAATGTGGGGCCGGTGAGTTCTTCCATTGTACCCAGAAATCACCTTTGACGGTATTCGCTCCGCTTTCCAATTGCAAGAACAATTGACGAGCTTTCGGTCTGTCCTCATCCAAAACAATCTGGTTTATCAACGCAGAAACGTCGTTGACCATTGTGGGGATGCCGAAAGCCGCAAGAACGGTGCTGTTGTGCGTGATGGTCTTTTCAGGAAAATGATACTCCCAAACAATCATGGATGTCGTTTCGATGGCCTGTTGGAGTCGTTCCTGGTTTTCTTCGAGATGCTCCTGCATCCGTTTCTCTTGGGTAATGTCCTGCACAAACGTGATGATCGCGTCACGTCCATACCACAGGATGCGCCTGCTGGTATTCCGCTCCCATACGCCACGCTTCTCATCATAGGTTTCTTTTTGCCGCACTTCATTCGGCGTCAATCCGGACACAAAACAATCAGGACAGGCCTCAGAAGCATGGTGAAACACATTGAAGCAGGTTTTGTCCTGACAGACACCCCCTTCGACAGATCCTTTGTTGTTCATGTACAACAATTCATGGCTTAAGAAATCATGGACGACAATCGTATCGGAAATATGACCTGCTATGGTCTGGTATATCTGGTCGTCGCTCACCCTCAGAGGCAACAACAGGAACATTACGTTCCCTCGATACACACCACAGGCTTTCCCTTGAAAACGAACCCACATGATCCGGCCGTCTTTCGTCATGACCCGTTCCGTCAGGTCAATGGCTTTTCCCGCGGCAATCGCTTCCACAATCTGCCCACGGACTGACATCCTGTCAGAATCGACAATGAAAAAAAGCCCATCCTCACGGACGAGTTTCCTGAATTCGTTGTCTTCATATCCGACTTTGGACGGCATATCCTCGGAGTAATCATAAATTGACACCAGAGTACCGCATGACAACAAGATGAAACTTCCCGGCTGTACTCCGGCTAATTGTGCAAGATCACTTTTCTCAATTGTCTTCATGGTTATGCCTCACAAAAGTGTTTCCCTCTTTCATGTTTGAAGCCTAGTTTACCAGCAACTCCGTTCCGCTGTCTACGAAAGATACCGACATCTCTTGCAAAGTGTTCTGCAACAGAGTATTTTTTTGTTACCAGTATCCGTTCGCTACAGGAGAAACCCAATGTTCGAAATTGATTATGCCCAAAACCCCGTGTCCGACATCTACGGATGCAATTGTTTTACGGAACCAGAAATGGCAAAATACCTTTCCGATGTGACCATCAAGCAATTGAAAGAGGTCCAGCGTGGTCAAAGCGAACTTACCCCAGCTTTGGCGGAACAGGTTGCCGCAGCCATGAAGGAATGGGCCTTGAAGAAAGGCGCCACCCATTATTGCCATTGGTTCCAACCTTTGACCGGACTCACCGCGGAAAAGCATGATAGTTTCATAGCCCCCACCAAAGGCGGCAAAGTGCTTCTGGAATTTTCCGGGAAAGAATTGATCAAAGGCGAAGGTGACGCCTCTTCGCTCCCGAGCGGTGGACTTCGGACAACGTTTGAGGCGAGAGGCTATACCGCTTGGGATACATCTTCCCCAGCCTTCATCAAAGAGACCGGCGGAGAACGCATTCTGTACATACCCACGGCATTCTTCTCCTACACGGGCGCCGCTTTGGACAAGAAGGTACCTTTGCTCCGTTCCACTGCCGCACTTGAGAAACAAACACTGAGGGTCTTGAAGCAATTAGGGAAAAAAGCGAAGAGGATTGTCATCAACATCGGTCCGGAACAGGAGTATTTTCTTGTCGACAAGACGTATTACGAACAGAGACCTGACCTCAGATTGACAGGCAGGACCATTCTGGGATCGTTCGCCGCAAAGGGGCAGGAACTTGATGACCATTACTACGGACAAATCAACGATCGGGTGAGCAACTTCATGTCCGAGCTGAACTATGAATTGTGGAAACTGGGAATATCCAGCAAAACACAGCATATGGAAGCTGCTCCAAACCAGTTTGAAGTGGCTGTGGTGTATGATGCGGCCAATCTTGCCACCGATCACAACCAGTTGCTTATGGAAGTGCTTCAGAGCGTCGCGCTCCGTCATGGCATGGTGGCTCTGCTCCATGAGAAACCATTCTCCGGAGTCAACGGTTCGGGCAAGCACGACAACTGGTCCATTTCCACCGATGACGGCACGAACCTGCTCTCTCCCGGATCCAAAGCGGAAGAGAACGTACAATTCCTGCTGATGCTCACTTCCTTCATCAAAGCGGTAGACGAATACGCGCCGTTGATCCGTTGCGGCGCCGCGACAGCCGGAAACGACTTCCGGCTTGGAGGCCTGGAAGCCCCGCCGGCTGTCATCAGTATCTTTCTCGGCGAACAGCTGACCAGCATTCTGGATTCCATCGCTGATGACAAACCGATCAAACAGACCAACGGACAGTCCGTAAAACTCGGCGTGACCATGCTGCCGCAATTCTCGAAAGACCTCACCGACAGGAACCGAACGAGCCCGATGGCCTTCACCGGTAACAAATTCGAGTTCCGCATGGTGGGTTCTTCACAATCGATGAGCGGTCCGAACATCTACCTCAACACGGCGATGGCGGATGTCCTTGAGGAAGTCGCCGACAGGCTGGAGAAAGCCGACAACAAGGAAAAAGAATGCCATGAGATCATCAAGGAATTCTACAAAGAGCACAAGAGAATAGTCTTCAACGGCAATGGCTATGGTCCTGAATGGGTAGCCGAAGCGAAACGCCGCGGTCTGGTAGAGCGGAAGGACACCGTCAGCGCGTTGCCCGAAATGATCAGCGAGAAATCCATCGGACTGTTTGAACGGCAGAGTGTGTTCACCCGCGAGGAAGTCACTTCCCGTGAGGAACTGTACCTTGACACTTTCAGCAAGCAGGTCAATATCGAAGCCGCCGTCATGAACGAGATGGTCAGCAAAACGATCATTCCTGCTGTCAGCAAAGACATCAATCAGTGTGCGACCAGCATCCGGCAACAGCAACAACTCAACCTCGACACAACCGCACAGGTGAATCGCCTGAAACAGAAAAACGAGCTTCTCGAAAGGGCAATAAACCAAGTGGAACGGCTTCATATAAGCATCGCAAAAGCGCAAGCCATCAAAGACTGTGTCCAGAAGCGGGCGGAAGCTTACCGGGATGACGTGCGTATCCAGATGGAGGCATTGAGAGGTACGGTCGATAACCTTGAGAACATCACCGACAAAGCCCTCTGGCCATATCCCAGTTACGATGACCTGCTGTTCAGATTATAAGGATCACACCCTGATACGGTCCGAGAGCCAGCCTTCCGTCCTCAATCTTCGCGCCGCTTGACGTGTCCAGAAGGATGGCTCCATGTGAAAATTCCTTCTCCAATGGGACCAATTCATTCTTGCTGCTGAAGTTAAGAATGACCAAACGTTCCCCTTGGTTGCTCGTGCGTGTGTAACGGAGCACATGTCTGGGCAAAAGATCAAGGAATTTCACACTTCCGTTGAGGAACACATCATCGTCATGGTGGAGCTTGACCAACCGGCGGTACAACGCCAATAGGGAGTGTTCGTCGGAAAGTTCCCCCTCCACCGTATGCTCTTTCCCGACCTGTGCATACGGCAGCCAAGGAACGCCTGTGGAAAAAGCGTGCGATGCTTCCAGAGACCAAGCCATAGGACCCCTTTGCGGATCGCGTCCTTGTCCGTGGTTGTACCGCATCGCCGAAACAGGATCCTTTTCTTCTTCCTTTTCCAACCGGAGTCCGGGCATGGCGATTTCCTCACCATAATAGAGGAACGGCGTGCCTTTCTGCGTCATCAGGAACATCGCCGCCAGACGAGCCTTCCGCTCATCGCCACCATAGCGGTCGATATTCCGTTCAAGTTCGTCCCCATTGAGCAGCCAACTGGGCCAATTCGTTTCACCAATCGCTCTGTACCAACGTTCCGCGCATTTTTTCCATCCATTTGCGGTGAACGGCGCACGGGCGACCGAATAATCAAACGACATATCCAATTGCCCGTTCAGATAAGAAGCAGACAATTCCGGCTCTCCGCCCCGTTCCTGAAGGATACTGCCGCAGAGCAGGCGATCAGGGTACTTTTCCATCATGCCGCGAAGGTATTTGATCTGTTTGTGGCATTCCGGCCTGTTCCTGTCGAAAATGTGCATCTGCCGTTCATACGGCTGGTTCATTCCGAATTGGCGGAGAGGCGGATTATCTCTCAAGGAACTGTCCTTGATGATGCAATTCACCATGAACAGGTTCAAACCATCAATCCCTTTCCCCAACCAAAACCTGCATTGGTCGTAGATCGCTTCGACTGCACGCGTGCATCTCCAATTGATATCCGGTTGGTCGCTGAGAAATGAATGGACATAATACGCCTTCCTCGTTTCGTCCCAAGAGAAGACTGATTCGGAATAACGTGTTTTCCAATTGCAGGTCGTGTCAGTCCAGATGTAGAAATCGGCGTATGGATTCTCTTTCCCACCTTTTCTGCTTTCCTGGAACCATTTGTGCTGGTCGCTTGTCTGGTTCACCGGCATGTCCAGCATGATCCGCATCCCCATGGCATGCGTCTTTTGAATGAGATTCTCCATGTCCTTTGTCGTGCCGTATACCGGATTGACCGAACAAAAGTCACTGACATCCCTACCATAATCCTTGTCAGGACTGGTGAAGATCGAACTGAGGCAAATGCAACCTATTCCAAGGTCCTTCACATACGGCAACCTTTCCTCAATCCCTGGTATATCCCCTATTCCGTTTCCGTCAGAATCTTGGAAACTGCGTACATTGATCTTATACATCACACAGTCTTTCCACCAGTTACAATCGCCCATTTTCCTCTCCGGATAACAGTATACAGCATTTTTTCCGTATGGCGTATGGAACTTCCTAATAATATACGTTATGTATTACTTATTAAGCATTAATATATCATATTTATATAGTATTAATATTTATTTATATTTAACTGATATCGTTATTATTTTATTTATTGTTTTTTAGTATATATATACTATAAAAATAAAAAAAGAATGAAATAAAAAACATAATTCTTATTTCATTCTTATATAATTTCTATGAGATTATTAATCTAAGCTATATGATATCAAAAGAAAACTGTACCTGTTTAATCGGCTTCTGTATGCTTTTTATAGAATTCTTTCAATGCAAAACGAATACCTGCAGCCCATCCCAAACCCATGTCAGCAAAAAGATCTTCCAGTTCAGACTTAAATGAGGGTTCAATTGAGAATGTCGTCAGAATCTTGTTCTCTTTTCGGGAAAACAATTGTTTTGCTTTTTGTCCGCTTATGCTTTCCGTAGACTCTTTTTCTTCTGCTTCAATGTTTCTCTTTAATGCCATACTGCTTCTCCCTATCTCCAAATTGCCGAATCCAAGGCTTTGATCGCTTCCATTGTCTTTCCTTTCAGTCCTTTTCCATGGGATTTGAAAAGCTGTGGTGGCATTGACGCTTCCTGGGCTTTTCTGAACAATGGGTCTACAGGTATCTTATATACTTCAAAAGAACCTTTGCATGCAGCGTCATAAATGTCTCTGTGTTGCTTGATTCTTTCATCAAACGAATTGATTACAATTCTGGAATGCTTCACATTCGAACGAAGGTTTTTCTTGAACTTGTTCAGTTCCGTAATGAATATTTCCAAACCGTCCAGGCTGAATACTTCTGGCGTCATCGGTGTGATCACTTCATCAACCGCGATCAAAGCCGAACGTTCGAGCCTTCCGAGTCCTGGAGACAAATCCAAAATGATGTGCTCGTAATTCTTAGACAACTCACCTATCAGATCCTGTAATACATATGGTTCTTCTGCTAGCTTAGTCTCCGAATAATTCTTCAAAGTCCCGCCAATTCCAAATGTAGGGAGAATTGACATGTGAGGAATCATGGCAAGCGGGACGATAGCTTCATCGCTGTAACAATTTCCCTGAATGACATCGGCCAATTCAAACTTGGGCGCTTCCTTGAGAAACCATGAGGATGCGTTTCCTTGTGGATCGACATCAATCAATAATGTCTCATACCCATCCAAAGCAGACTGGCATGCTAAAGTCCCAGAGATAGTTGTTTTCCCCACTCCACCTTTTTGAAGATGGAATGCTATCGATTTACTCATCCGAATTTCCTATATATTAAGTATACATCAATTATTTGGTATACTACAAGTATTATTGAGATTTTTATTATTTCGACAATACTATGCTTAGTTTTTATGGGTATATTATATAAGTTTGATATTATATCTATAATTTTTCGTGTTATTTTACTTAGATACAATACTTTTATTGTAATTTTTCATATTGTATTTCATGACTACAGAAAGAATTGACTTTTACATGTTCTGATCATATCTATTATTTTTTCTATATAGATACTCTCAGCGAAAACATAACCATTAAGGCAATGGATTTTCAGTTTATTCTTCTTATATAGTTTTTATATTGCTTTTTAAGTTTTATAATATTTAAATAATATAATTATTATTTTTTTAGTATACAGATACGATATTATTTTCCTTTAATTTACATATAGTACTTATAACCAATATAGCTGTTTCCTCTTTTCTTAAAATTCCCTGACCTGTAGGGAAATACAAGATGTTTCTATAGTTCATACTGTATTTCTATTTATCATATATTTAAGATATTACAATTTATCTTTCATTATGATTAATTTTCATTTACAATGACTGTCTGAAACAAAAAGAGCTTTTTACTCATTCTGATCATTTACTTGTTTTCCCATTACTCGGCAGGAATATACAATTGTTTTGCGCAGGAGCTTTTCAAAAGACTTCGATATTGAGGATATAGATAATCCTCTTCTGAAAACCAAAGAAAAGAATTTCTTGTATACTTTGAGACAACATCATTTCTTCATATTGCCGTCAATTCTCATTACCAGAACGGTGATGATACATACTCTTTTTGTCCCAAAACTTCCCTTACAATCAATCGATTGAGCATGATCAAACACGCACCGTGCAACAACAATTCTATTCATACATTTCACATATAGGACTCAAACTATAAAAATATAATAATTACATTAATATTATTTGATATTATATAATTTTACATGTATTCACTTTTATTATATACAATACTTATAGAATTACGATATCACATATATACTTCTTCTTTTATTAATATTACATTATGCTGATAAATGATATGTATATTATATGCATTCATCAAATAAATACTTCACTAATTATATTGAACAAATATACATTATATTTTTAACATATATAATATCAATATATAATCAATATTAATCAATCATATGAATTGTACCCATTCGCCACAAATGAAACACGATATAAGACAATGCAAAATCTACGATATCCAAACGTGGCAGACATACCACACAATCATTTCTATTAAATGAACCATACGCATTCAGAAATCAATCTTTGAACTAAATGACAAATCGTTTCATGAATCCGTATTTGCCGTCGCTTATACAAAACTAACCTTTAGGAAAAATGAGATTTCTAAAATTACTCAATGAGCCCTTTCTCTCAACGATCTTCCTTATTCCTTACCAAATAGAAACACACTTTTTGTCGCAATTCCTTCACCTTCGTTCTTCCATGAAAGACATCCTTCCTTAGACCAAATTCCATTACCACTATGCTTTCTTTCTGTTCATCGAATTCCTATCCGCTCCACCAGCATTCTTTCTAAATATACGTCTTGCTTTCCGCGAATTCATTTTCCTTGAATCATCTCAGCCGCTTTTGCTGGGACAATCCGTTTACGGATTTTTTGCTTTACCCAATAATTCATATTCTTTTTCATATTGTCTGGTCCAAATCTTTTTCCCCAGCAGATGATGGGAAAAACCTTTCTGCTGTCATCCTGCGACCAAGCCATGTGTATGCATATTACCGGAAGACACTTCCGTACGAAGCAATTGTATAGGACAAATGCGGTCACTGTCCCATCACTTCCATCATCACCAAGGCAATTCCAAATGTTGGCGTTAAACCTTTTCTCATCGGCTATTTGTAAGCATCACTTCCTAAGTATGTCCAAAACATCCATCCTCTGATGATAGGCAATATCTTCAGAGAATGGAGTGCATGAGATTGATATCTTCTGTGTGATTTTGGAAGGTTTACTAATAATATATAAATACTGTTATGACATTGAATTGGTTTGTTCTTTTAATATGTGATTAAGGATGATTCCCCGCTTGATAAGTTCCGCTTCCAAACTGACAGGATCTTTGTACAGATATGCGTGTATGCCTAATGCCGCGGCACTCGCGCAATTCTGCTGGTTGTCGTCAGAGAAGAACATGTCCTTGGGATCGGCAGCTTCCCTATCTATGATCTTTTGGAAAAACTCAGGATTTGGTTTCGCGCATCTGAGGATGCATGAAGTATAAACCGCATCGAACACCTGATAATCGCCACGAGCCATATGGAATTTCACATGAGGCGGCTCGGTGTTGCTTGCAAGCACAACCCTGATGCCATTTCCTTTAGCGGCCTTTATGCATGCCAACACTTCTTGGTTGATGACCGGCGAGAAGAATTTTCCCCAGAGTGATTCCCCGTGCATGTCAGGTACGGGTATTCCGCTGATCTTCGTGAACCTTTTCCAATATTCGTCCTCACCGATCTCCAGGCTGCTCATCGAATCTAGCAGATTCGTGCTGAGGACTGGATCTATTTCCTCGAAGGAATCATGTTTCCTGTCACCGAGGAACCTGAGTATTTTTCTCTCCATGCTTTTGTCTTCATGATGGGAAAGCACGCCGCCCATATCAACCATCCAAATCCTTATCATGACATACATGGTATCATACTTCTCACATCATGGCAAAATCACTACACTCCTTTCACATAGAGGTCGAATCCAAAATGAGTGCTTTTTTCCCAAAAGATTACAAGCCGTCACTCGATCCGAAACAAACGGAACGAGCCATCAAATACGTTAAGGACACATTTGAGCGTGAACTTTCCGGCGAACTGAGGTTGTCCAGAGTCACCAGCCCGCTTTTTGTACCGAGAAACTCAGGAATCAATGACGATCTGAATGGCGTCGAACGTCCTGTCCGTTTCGAAGTCGGCAACATGGACAACAAACAAATGGAAATCGTGCAGAGTCTCGCCAAATGGAAAAGGATGGAGCTTGCTGATCTCCATTTCGCCAAAGGTACTGGCATTTACACAGATATGAATGCGATCAGGCCAGATGATGACATTGATGCGATTCATTCCATTTATGTCGACCAATGGGACTGGGAACGGGTAATGGATGACTCTGAAAGAAATATCAATTTTTTGAAAGAAACTGTTGCTAAAATTTATCAGGCAATCAAGCGTACAGAGTTCCTTGTCAGTGAGAATTATCCCACCTGCCAACCAACTTTGCCTGAAAAAATCACGATGATCTACAGCGAGGATGCCCAGAAAATGTATCCATCCTTGTCCCCTCCGGAAAGAGAGCAGAAGCTTGCGAAGGAATACGGTGCCATTTTCATCATGGGGATCGGCGCACCTTTGGCTGATGGCATTTCTCATGGTGGCCGCGCCCCTGATTATGATGACTGGTCTACACCTTCAGGAGAGGGACATGTGGGATTGAACGGAGATATTATCGTATGGGATACCATACGTAATGATTCCATCGAGCTTTCCTCCATGGGAATCCGAGTAAACAAGGAATCTTTGCTCCGACAGCTTAAAATGAGGGATTGCGAGGAAAGGAAAGATTTGTATTGGCATAAACGGTTGCTGTCAAACGAATTCCCCCAAACCATCGGCGGAGGTATCGGGCAGAGCCGTGTATGCATGCTTCTGCTGCACAAAGCCCATATTGGCGAAGTACAAGCATCTGTCTGGCCCAAAGCCCTTCTGCAAGCCGCTGAAGAACAGGGCGTGAGGCTTTACTGATGAAATTGTACAGTTGGAACGTAAACGGTCTCCGTTCCGCCCGTAAGAAAGGTTTTGACCAATATCTGGCCCAAAGCGATGCCGATATGTTCTGCCTGCAGGAAACCAAACTGCAGGTGGAGCAATTGGAAATGCTTGATGCTTCGTATCATCCGTTTTTCCATGACGCTGAAAAAAAAGGATATTCTGGAACAGCGGTCCTCAGCAAAACAGAGCCTCTTTGCGTAACCTACGGCATTGGACATTCATTGGATGGTGAAGGCAGGACAGTCACCTGCGAATATCCGGATTTTTTTGTGGTCTGCTGCTATACGCCAAATAGCCAAAGAGATCTCGCACGTCTTGACCTTCGTTTGGAGTGGGATGACGCTTTCCGCAAGTATGTTTCCGAACTCGATAAAAGAAAACCTGTTTTGATTTGTGGGGACTTGAATGTAGCCCACCAGCCTATAGACATAAAGAACCCAAAAAGCAACGAAAGGAACGCTGGATACACGCAAGAAGAACGTGATAGTTTCTCCCTTCTCCTTGCCTGCGGATTTGTGGATTCTTTCCGGTTCTTGCATCCTGACGCAAAGGATCAGTATTCCTGGTGGTCTTTCAGGCCAGGAGCCAGAGAGCACAATATCGGTTGGCGTATTGATTATTGGCTTGTTTCAGACAGATACAAAGGGCATATCAAGGAAAGCTACATAGCCATGAATGTTTTTGGTTCAGATCATGCTCCTATAATTCTTATATTGGATTGATTAGTTTTTATATTATTATAATTTTATATTATTTCATTTAACTATTATTTTATATGCATATTGATTATGTTCAATAGCATTTTTTTCTTGTTTGATGTTATTCTGCTTCACAATCATGGTAAATGCTACAGGATTCATAGTAGTATGTAAGTCAATCAAATATGATCTGTATGGTTTTATGTTTTTTTTCTATGAAAACGGAAGGAAATCATGATGTATCTTTCTATGAAACTGCATCATTTTTCCATAGGTTCCCATCTTATTTTATAGCAAATTTTCCATTTCAGTTTTTTTGTTTTTTAAATGACAAAGCCATGTATCATTTTTTCTCGCTTTCTGAAGACAGACATCCTCTTGGAACTTATGCGTTCTCATCCAGCTGCATATAGCCAAATTCAGAGACCATCTGTGCCATGTTAAGCGGACAGCGTAGGCCATCAAAGCGACCAGTAACAAGGGAAAGTGCCGGCCCGAAGGCCGGCTGGTTTATACATTACTTTTCTCAATGAGAACAGTATACCCGTTGGTCAGTCTTCTCCTGATGCCGTCAAGTTTACCATAGCATGTGCCATCCTCACTCAGCTGTTTTCCCCATTCATCTGGAGCATACTGG